>SAMEA3387479__coassemble_415_pt1 | contig 57003 bp, 42 predicted proteins | sample SAMEA3387479__metabat2_low_PE_008 | metagenome-assembled genome bin SAMEA3387479 (sample SAMEA3387479) | Felis catus | biome: Faeces | place: United Kingdom | collected 2012
TTATATTCTTCAGAAGTCCACCATACAGTGTTTTCACTTGTAGCGTCTTTTACCAGGAATTTATCTTTAGGAGAACGACCCGTGTAGATACCAGTCATTACGTTTACTGCACCCAGTTCAGTTTCCTGACCTTTTTCAAAGCCTTCCAATCCAGCTTTTGTTTCTTCTGCGAACAATACTTCGTATGAAGGATTGTGCAAAACTTCTACGGTACCTGTGATACCGTATTTGGTAAGATCTAAATTTGCCATTGTTTCAAATGATTAATTTGGTTATATATCAAATGTTTACTATCAACATTCATCAGCACCTTGTTTAAGGCGCTACAAAAATAGTAGTTTATTTTTAATCAAAGAAGTTATTACAGAAAAAATTCCGTAATCCAAATAAAGATTTATACTTGTATAACAAATTTGCAAGTTCTACATGACAAATCAATTTTATTTTGTTTCTTTGCACCAATCAAACAGCTAATTGCATAACAAATAATCTATTCTGAAAGTTTATTATGAAAGTCATTAATTTAAGTCAGAACAATACGCTGATGAATCAGTTTTTAGCAGAGGTTCGTGACGTAAAAATACAAGGTGACAGTCTCCGCTTCCGCCGTAATATTGAACGCATCGGTGAAATCATGGCTTACGAAATCAGCCGGGAGCTTCCCTATCATACCCTGTCGGTACAAACCCCTTTGGCTACTGCCACCGAAAACGTACCGGCTCTCCAGCCGGTTGTAGCAACCATCTTGCGTGCCGGACTTCCGTTCCATCATGGTTTCATCAACTATTTTGACCGGGCAGAAAATGCATTTGTCTCAGCCTACCGCAAATACATCGATGCGGACAACTTTGACATTCATATTGAATATATCGCTTCACCGCGCCTTGACGGAAAGACGCTTATCATCACCGACCCCATGCTGGCTACAGGTGGTTCGATGGAGCTGGCTTATCAGGCTTTGCTCACCAAGGGAGAGCCGGAGCATATCCATATTGCCTCGGTCATTGCAAGCCAACAGGCCGTAGATCATGTACAGAAAGTGTTCCCCGCCGATAAGACCACGGTATGGTGTGCTGCCATTGACCCGGAACTGGATGCTCATTCTTACATCGTGCCGGGCCTGGGCGATGCCGGTGACTTGTGCTACGGTGAAAAAGAATAACCGATTTCAAACAGAAAAACTCACCTAAGTGTTTTCTTAAAAACGCTTAGACAAAAAGAAAAAATGCCTTGACGTTTTATTCGAAACGTCAAGGCATTTTTAATGGGTTTCAGCAAAGATGCTCTTATTTCACTTCCCAGGTATCATTTGTATCCAGAAGTTCTGAGAAAGTATGATAGTTCTTCTTCGAAGAAACCTCTTCAATCTGTGCTTCTACCGCTTCATCATAAGTAGGAGCTTCCACATCGCGAATCACACCGAGAGCAATGGGATAATCAGGGCCATCCATCAAAGCCAACTTCAACTGAAGCGTATTATCTTCGCAGTGAGCATCATGAATCAAGATGTCTTTCTCTGTAATGCCGTTTTCACCCAGTTTCACTACCTTCAGTCCGAAACCTTCCTGCATCAGTCCAAACTCACGGTTCGGTCCGAACAGCATGGGTTTACCATGCTCCAGATAAATGGCATTCCGTTCACGATCTTCCTTCTTGGCTACTGCATTATGGGTTCCATCGTTAAAGATTACACAGTTTTGCAGCACCTCAACCACCGAAGCTCCTTTATGCTTGGCTGCAGCCTTCAGCACTTCTACAGAAGGACCTCCGTCAACAGCTGCACAACGGGCAAAGAAGCGTCCGCGTGCACCGAAGCAGAGTTCTGCCGGACGGAACGGGTCTTCTACCGTACCATAAGGCGATGACTTGCTGACAAAACCACGGGCCGATGTAGGTGAATACTGCCCCTTGGTCAAACCATAAATGCGGTTATTCAGCAAAATCATATTGATATCTACATTTCTACGGATAGCATGGATAAAATGATTGCCTCCGATAGCCAGTCCGTCGCCATCGCCCGAAATCTGCCATACGGTTAATTTAGGATTAGCCACTTTTGCTCCGGTAGCAATGGCTGCCGCGCGTCCGTGAATGGTATGCATGCCATACGTATTCATATAATAAGGCAAGCGTGAAGAACAGCCAATACCAGAAATCACCGCAATTTCATGGGGCGGTACGCCCAACTCAGCCAATGCCTTATGAAAAGAGTTTAAAAAGGCATGGTCACCACATCCCGGACACCAGCGGGGTTGCCCTGCCTTATAATCGGCAGGTGTATAGTTTGTTTCGCTCATACACATTATTCCTCCATGATTTTAGTGAAAGCATCAACCAGTTCCTGTACCACAAACGGCTGACCTTTTACCTGATTAAACTGATGCAAATGAATGCCTTCCACCTTCATGCGCAAGTATCCGGCAAACTGTCCCAAGTTCTGCTCTGCCACTACAATTTTCTTATAACGGCGCAACACTTCTTCTGTATTCCGCGGTAGCGGATTGATAAAACGGAAATGAGCCAGTGCCGCTTTCCTTCCCTGCTTGTTCAGTGCATCCATGGCAGAATGAAGATGGCCATAGGTTCCGCCAAAGCCTACAATCAGTAAATCTGCATCTTGACAACCTTCTATCTCAAGCGGTGGAAGCACATCGGCTATTTTCTCTACTTTCTCAGCACGTAAGCGGGTCATCAAGTCATGGTTTCCCGGTTCGGTAGAAATAGCTCCTGTTTCATTGCTCTTTTCCAATCCGCCGATGCGGTGCATAAATCCTTCCGTTCCCGGTATAGCCCAATAACGCACTCCAGTTTCGGGGTTACGCAAGAAAGGAGTCCATGTTTCTGCCATTTCAGGACGCACGTACGGCGGACAGATGGCAGGATATTTGTCCAGTTCCGGAAGTCTCCAAGCGGCAGAGCCGTTGGCTATATAGGCATCACTCAACATAACCACCGGAGTCATGTGTTCCAATGCAATCTTACAAGCCATATAAGCAGCATCAAAGCAGTCGGTCGGCGAAGAAGCTGCAATGACGGGCATCGGACTTTCCCCGTTACGCCCGTAAAGCACCTGCAACAGGTCGGTCTGCTCCGACTTTGTGGGAAGGCCGGTTGACGGACCTCCGCGCTGCACATCAATAATAACCAAAGGCAGTTCGGCAATCACTGCCAGATTCATAGCCTCACTCTTGAGGCAAATCCCCGGACCCGATGTGGTTGTTACTGCCAAAGCTCCGGCAAAGGCAGCTCCCACAGCAGAAGCACATCCGGCAATCTCGTCTTCACATTGTACGGTTTTCACGCCAAGTGACTTGTGTTTTGCCAGCTCATGAAGAATGTCGGTGGCAGGAGTAATGGGATAAGAACCTAAATAAAGCTCCAATCCGGCTTTCTCGGCAGCAGCCATCAGACCATAAGATGCCGCCTTGTTTCCGTTAATATCCATATAACGGCCAGGAAGTTTTTGCTGCTTGCTTGGTACCATATAACTCATAGCCACAGAAGCATGGGTGTTTTCACCGAAATGATAGCCGTCATAAAGTACCTTCACATTAGCTTCGGCAATTTCCGGCTTCTTCGCAAATTTTTCGCGCAACAGTTTTTCGCCCAACGCGATATCACGATGAAACAGCCAACATACCAGACCGAGCGCAAACATATTCTTGGTGCGGAGTATCGTTTTATTATCCAGCCCGCTATCTTTCAGGCTTTCCTTACACATGGTGGTAATAGAAGCCTCAACCACTTCATTCTTAATACCCAACTCCGAGAACGGATCTTCAAGCACAAACTGAGCTTTTTCCAAGTCACGCTTGGTAAACGAATCGGTATCAATGATAATGACAGCCTGCGATTTACAATATTTATATTGCGTTTTCAGGGCAGCCGGATTCATAGCCACCAGCACATCACACTTATCGCCCGGTGTGTACACCTTACCGGAACCGATATGAACCTGAAAACCTGAAACCCCGGTCAGCGAACCTTGCGGAGCGCGAATATCGGCAGGATAATCGGGGAACGTACTGATATCATTTCCCTCTGTAGCCGAAATATTAGAAAACATATTGCCCGCCAACTGCATTCCGTCACCGGAATCACCGGAGAAACGTACCACTACATCGTCCAGCTCTTTGACAATCATTTCTTCTGCCATATAGAAACTTTTTAAATTTAAAATTTACAAAATCAATACTCGCAAAATTGGCGAAGTTCCATCAAAAAACAAAATAAATCAGCAGGTATTTAGAAAAGTACCAACAAAATGAAGCCGTTATGAGTTTTTTCTGAATAATAATAGAAAAGTTTACACAAAAAGAGTTACATTTGCACCCGTTGCCTTGGTAGTTCAACGGATAGAATAGATGTTTCCTAAACATTAGATAGGGGTTCGATTCCCCTCCGAGGTACAAATTATTTCTCAGAAATCCCCTGCCTCATACCAATTCCTTATTTTTACGGCAACTTGTTTTTTCAGCAGATAATCTTCATTTACCGGAGGTAAATCAGGAAGAGAAGCACGCTTCACATCAGCATGGAAAGCACCATACATCAACAATTTGTATTTATCGTATTCCCCCAACAGCAGATAAGGTGTAGCAAGATTCGGTAATAATCTGACTGCTCTCTTAAGGTAAGTACTTGCCGTAAGCGTATCCCCTATCCAATGGACAGCATAGCCGTATCGGGCATAGTCTGAAGCCGAGGCTTCATTGCCAGGTTTTTTCTCCAATGCTTTCCGCACCACACGCACATGAAAAAGACTATCACTCCGCTTCCAGCCATGCATCCATTCGTCATCCAACAGGCGAGGAGTATAGCAAATGGCTTCCGCCATCATCCGGCAGGCCGTTTCCTTATCACCTTTTGTATAGCACCTTCCGGCATAAGCTCGCAGATATAAGCTGTTTCGGGGAAAATCCATTGTCAGCTTCCGCAACATACTGTCTGCCTCTTCCGGATTCTCTTTCAAAAGAGTGCGTGAAGCATATAAGTAACAGAGTTGTGCATCATCGGGATGCTTCATCCAAGCTTCCCGGTAATCTCTCTGTTCCAAATAAGTCCCCGTAGGATCAACCATCCGCAGCACTACCGGTACATTCCATGCCAACACAGCCACAAGCGAAAATCCGGCTATCGTATAGCTACTTGCTGACAATGGAATACGCTCCGGCTTTTCCTCCTCTTCCCTTTGAAGATAAGCGAGAAGCAGATAGACCACTAGCATAAGAAAAGGTATCTCTCCCCAAGCAGACTGGCTCATATCCTTAGCCAACAAAGCAAGAAGTGTACAACCGATGATGCGGCTTTCCCTCCGTTTGCGCTTCTGCCATAAGACACATACTACGGCGAGCAAAAATAAGACATAAAGTGATGTTCCAACAATTCCCTTTTCCACCAGCATCCGCGCCAACGTATTCGGCGGCATTGAAGTAAACGATTTCGTGCTGTCCTGCCCCGTTGCTGTATCAAGTGCATACATATAGTTCCCGTTACCATACCCCAACAACGGGCATACCTTGAAAGCAGTCCAAGCCGCTGATGTACCTTGTACCCTGCTTTCCGTACTTTGCCGCTGGGAAGCAGTACGGTTCATAGCCAAAGTGGTTTGCACTTCCTTCGGACAACACACCACAACCAACACCAGTGCCGCCAACGCCGAAAGAACAATCCGAAGTTTGTCTGCCTTATGCATTACCAGCAAACTACCGACCAGATAAATGCCCGAAGCAACATAAGCTCCGCGGGAAAAGGACAAAAAGATAGCCGTAAAAGTCAAGAAGATGAAGACTGACGCATAACGCCGGCACGAAAGACACGCCCATCCCAAAATGAGCAAGAGTATTTCCGACCATACATTGGTGACATATCCTAACGGGCGAAACAGAAAGCGGAAGTGGTACGTATCTTCGAAGCCGACTTCCAGCACGGACTTCCGAAACACAAAGAAAGACAATACGGCAAGCACAAGGGCGATACCCGTCAGCACATTACTGCCCGAACGGACGATGCGCTCCGCAGGTTGCCACGACAGAATCCGGCGAAACACAAAATATGCCACCAGCGCATACAGGGAGTACAAAGAAACACGAATGGCAGGTAAAGGGCATTCGGCATAAAGGCAAGAAAACAGGTCGTATAGCGTAATCAGACCAATGCATATGTCCAAGACCATCCACCGCCTGAAAGGAAGCACGCGGATTGCCGTCAATCCGCCAGCCAGCAGCAAAAAAGAAACCAAGCGGGAATCATCTATACGAAACAAGAATATTCCCATTGCCACCAGCAGCATACAAGCCGTGGCGTACCACACCTCCTTATTCGGGCAGAACCCCGTATTATTATTTTCTTGCATACCGTTTTGTGAATGAAGTAATCGTCCTGTACACAAGATAGCCTATCAGGGCAAGGAATATCAGTTGCATACCGATGTTGCGCAGCAAGGCGAAAGGGGGCACCATGCGGTTAGACATATAAAGAATCAGTTCATTCACCGCATCGGGGAAAGTCCGTACAAAACGGTACAGGAACATGGGTATAGCGTAACAGAAGTAAAATCCCATAAAGATATTTACCACGACCGAATATGCCAGCAACCCATATTTCTCCAACGGGCGTATCTGAAGCAAGTAAGGTTTTCTGCCGATTGGTTCCCGGCGGACATGCCGGTACAGGTAGCCCAGCAGTTCCAGCGAACGCTGCCGAAGGTTCGGCACGCCCAGCAGATCCGAAGCTATCCAGTAGCCGTCGAATTTGAAGAAAGGATTCAGCGTCATCACGAAACCCAGGTTCATAATGAGTATCAGGTAGCGCAGGATGTCGTTTCCCGTTAGGAGAAAAGCCGCCAGCAAGGCTATCAGCCAGTACGACTGGAAGTAAACCCCGGCAAGGTTCACCACGCACCGTTGAGCCCGATTCAGCTTCCACACTTCCGTAACATCCGTATAAAGCACGGGAAAGTTCAAATATAGTCCGAAGCCTATCCCTCCGTGACGCACGCCAAAGTATTTGCAGGCGGAAGCGTGTCCCAACTCATGAAAAAAAGAAGAAGCAAGCATAAATACCAGCAATTCCACCACCATATAGAAGTTCACTTTGTTGTTGAACAGAAGCAGGTCGGGGGTTGTGAGGAAAAACCAGGCATCCAACACCAGCATCACCGCCAGTACCACCGCCATATATGCCTTGTGAAATAAAAAGCGGAACGAATCCGAGAACCTGTCTATCGCCCCGGCACTGAACAGTTCTTTTTCGTAAAGGAAAGTCCGCTTCTTCGGTACTGCACGGAAAATGGGAGCGATGAATTTTTCTATCACCTCCCGTACTTGTTCCGGGCTGTACTTGTCTCCTTTTTTTCGGATGTATGCTCCGATAGCCACTTCTTCTTCCTCATATCGTTGCAGTTCTTCCACCAGTTCCACAATGGCATGACTAGCTTCGTAGTATTGCCCGTTGTAGGACAACAGGTATTTTTCCTTCTGCACCGAAGAAGAAAAACGATGATGGATGGTGATATTACTGTAAGGTTTCATTTCTTTATTCCGCTTTCAATATCGCACTATTAATCTTTTTATTTATATTGGCAGCTTCACGGGACACTTTCTTTCCAAAATCAACCGTATAACTCAACTTCACATATCCGGTTTGCTGGTTGATTCGGCTACTATACCGCTTATCATACTGATACACCCCATAGTTACCGTATTCTTTATAATAACTGTGCTTGGTAAACGGATTTTCCGTACCAGCTTCTATATTCCATTGTTTCCATGCCCATCCTACGGAAAGACCATAAACAACCGGGGACTGCTTATGATTCAACATCCATACAGACATCTGCCGGGTAGCAGCCTTTCCATACACATTTACACTAAGATTTTTCCAAAAGTAATTAAAGTCTGCTGCACCTTGAAAAACATGGTCACTCTCATGATACAATTGGGAATTTACCTTTTCGTACATATAAGTACCAGACAGCTTGAATCTCAGATTATCCGAAAAGCGATAAGCAACATCCAAAGTTGTCTTGAACAGATGAGCCTTTCCTCCCTGAAAGAAAGAACGGATTAGCTTATCGTTCTCCTCATAAAAATGAAAGAAAACATTGTCTGTAAAAAGCATGTAATCGGAATTAAGCTGCACATTCAGTTTCTTATACTGGGAGTTAAACACCACTCCGCCATTGTATATCTTGGTATTCCCGATATTAGGATTACCCCGTTGTATCTGCAAAAAATCAATGGTTTGGTCGACATCGTTCAAATACTCAATATCGGGAGCAGTATTACCTATATTTACATAAGAAACAAGTTGGTTGGCTTGATTCATCTGATACCTGAACATCGTATTGAATCTCAATGAGGCAAACTGCTGCAAATCGTGTTCGTGCAAACGGTAGTTCAAGAGTGAAACTCCGGGACGTACTATAAGGCTGATTTTTGGATTAATGCGATGCTGATAAGTAGCGAACAGCAGACTTTCTCCATGCCACAGGTGTTGCCACGAGTCATAGTCCCCGCTGTAGAGAGAAGAAGTCACCTCGTGATGATGCAACGCATAAATGTTCAAGGAATTGTTATGCTTGAAAGGAATCACATAATTCCCCGAAAAAGAGAAAGTGTACATATCCTCCCTTACAGAAGTAAACGATTTTTCGGCATTTTCCCAGTAACTTCTTTGATACTTATTATCCGAATACATTCCCCCCAAGCTGAATTCCAGCAACTGTTTCTTCGGTAAGTTGAAATTAGCATGCAGGGTAACAGCCGGTTGCAGGCTTTTCTGTTGCTGCCAGCTTCCCGACAGGACACGCTCCGTATGGTAATCCAAGGAAGTATGATTCTCGTTTTCAGGAGTATAATCCCGTACAAAAGACATTTCTCCCGACAACAACCTTTTATCAGTACGGTTATTGACTTTCAGCAAAGCATATTGCTGGTCGTTACGATAGCGGGAGCCTTCCAGCTTCGTATTACGGCAAACCGTACCTCCCGGAAGATAAAAGGTTTCTTGTTCTTCCTCTATATTATTCTTATACTTCCTGTTCGAATAACCGCCTGACAACATATACGATGTGTTATTGTGAACTAGTTTGGAGCTGAAATTATAATCACCGGACAGATAGCCTATCATTTGCTTGCCATTGACCGACACATATCCACCCGACTTGTATTTCTTGGTAATATAATTTATTGCGGCAATGTCATTGGCATATTTTCCCGAAGGCACGTCATAGTATTCTACATCTTTTATATCTTGCGGGCGCAGATTCTGTACATCCCTGCTAGTAGCCTTTTCACCGTCAATGTACAAGGTAACTTCCCCTGCAAAAGCCGTAACTGTTCCCTTGCGTTTGTCTACCGTCAATCCGGGAATCATCAGATTATACAATACATCATACCCGTTGCTGGCATGCTTCACCTGCTGTTTGTCGGGAATAATCAACACGTAATCTTTTTTACGGATAAACGAACTGCCCGTTACAGTCACTCCGTCCAACTGTACATTGTCCGTTTCCAATGCTATAGGTGATAAGTTCAAAGATTTATTTTCCATCACAATAGGATAAAATTTACCCTTATAACCTATAGAGCTAAACGACAATAAATAATGCCCTGCTTGTACATTTGAAAGAGAGAAAGTTCCCAAGCTATCCGTTACAGTACCTTTTACCAATGTTGAATCGGTATACAACAATCTTACAGTAACATAAGGAATACCCTTTTTTTCTACATTATTTATACACCCTACTACATTGTTTTGAGCATATAACTTAAAACAGAATGAGCAAAAAACAAATACTATATAAAAAAAACATTTTAAATACATTGTCGTTCTATTTAAGGGTGAATAGTTAATATCCCTATCCACCCTTTTGTTAACAATCACCATCCAATATGGAAACCACTTTCACATGTAAAATCGAAACAATCTACATTAGTAGAAACATCTGCATCAAGGTTCAATAATCCACTCACCGCTAACGGATCGGTTTCCAATCTGTCTTCAAGTTGTTGAATGCTTAAGTCCATGTCAGAATTCTCATTCAATGATGTCATAACATCAGATTTCTTAGTTTTCATAATGTAAAAAATTTAATAATTAAAACATTACACTTGCTTATACAAGTGCTTATATATTCTATTGATTGTATTTTTAAATTTTACAGGATAACCATCACAATAGGATTCAATATTGAAATTAAGAACTTTTGCATAACATCCTCCCCCACACAATAACGCAAATTTACATTTACTACATTTATCCAATATCCCCACATTTCTATTAGTCCACTTTTCTTTTACCTCATTCCATCTTACATGATTTATATATGTTCCAATAGCTTGTCTTTTGTTGCCAACACAATCCAAACAGGAATAAATATGCCCAAAAGGATCAAATATATAATCAGTTACAGCTTGAGCACCACAATGAATGGGTAATAATTTCAAACATTTTTTACTCTTAATAGCAGATAGTACTTTCTTACACAAACTAATATCATATTGTATATGCTGGCTCTGAGAACAGGTTGCATAAAAGTCTTGCAATGAAATTCTTTGATTACCTGTTAAATTATATACAGATGGATTGTAATTTATATCTCCACCAATATAAGCTGCATATGCAGTAAATTTATCATAATCAAATAATCCTATTTTCTGAAAATAAGAATCTAATATTAATACTTCATTAATATTTTCGGCATCCACATTTATTCTTATAGCCAACGCAATACCTTTTCCCAAAGCCCATTTTATATTCGCTATGATTGTATCAAATGTTCCATGATTTTCATGATGTATACGCCTAATGTCATGAACATATTTACTTCCATCAATCGTTACTTGCACACTTGCTATAGCATCATTTCCCAGCATATCTCCGTAAGAATCTAAATCATATCCATTACTTGTTGCAGAAAAACGATATCCCAATGCTTTACCCTTATCTACTATGTACTTTATTATCCGTCTATTCTCTTCCAACAAAGGTTCACCACCAAACAAATTAATGACTTTATTATGCAATTTAATATTTGGTTCAATTTCACTCATAGCAAGAAACGCCTTATCTACCATCTCTTTTGAAATAGTTGTTTTAAAATCAGTCCCTTCCCTTTGTACATTATTTTGTTCATAACAATAAGGACATTTAAAATTACATTTATAAGTTACTAGAAATGTAAAACTCTTAGTTAATACTTTACTTAAACAAGCAGATTTAAAAGCAATCTTTTGCACATAAATGCGTTCGTCTTCTTTAGTTTTAATTGTTAAATACCCTCTTGACTTTAACAACTCAAAAAAAACATCTGCGAACGGGAATGTTTCTTTATTAAATTGATTTGAAGAGAATATATAGCTTTTTAACTCAGAATCAACAATATCCATAGCCCCTGTATAGCCATGAATAAGCATATATTTTCCCTCTTCACTTTCCAGCTTGACCGGAATGATATACGATGACGCTCTTAATGTTTCCATAATATTCAATACCAGGTTTCCTTATTGTTTTCTATGATAAATATTCTCTTCGAAATGTCTTTGGTGTGGTCAATCCATCTGAATAGGGCGTTCTTAGGCACACCCCTATACTCCAAGCCGTCGTCCTCCGTGGCAATCTTTCTGCCCAAAGACACCCACTTATCCCTATCCATATAGAACAACTCGTACTCATTGCCTTTGCGGATGCCGTTGTTCTCGCTGCGGATAATAAAGCGGATGCGGGAAACCGATACCGGTTTCTCCAGTTCCAACCCTCCCCAGCTCAACGTGTCTGCCGTATGGAAAAACGTCAGGGGGTTATCGTCGAACATCGCTTCCGCACCGGAACCGGAATACGTCAGACTAGGTTTGTACTGACCTGTCACCTTTCCCTTTAACGGCACATCCGAACCTTTGGCATAAAACTCCAAGTCTGCCATATCACCCTTGCTTTGGCCGGACAGCAAGTAACGCAGGTATTTGCATGGCTTCGTGTTTCCGCAATGCACTGTGGTATATTTGAAGGTGGGATTTTCCGTAAAGGTGTAATATGTTACCGCATCGCTGAAGTCAGGGCGGTTGGCTCCCTGTATCTTGCCGCCGATAAAGGAAGGAAGCAGCTTTATCAGCTTGGGCGCATCTTTATATACCGTACCGATGGTGCAGGTTCGGGTGGAAGCCTGAGGAGCAAGCACGTTGACATGACCCAACGTATCCAGCAGGAAGGGATGACCGGTCAGTTGCAGCTTTCCGTCGGCATAAAGTGCCGGATGGTAAACGATGTTCGGACACACGTTTTGGAAACGGACACTGTCTCCCTGCCGTCTGCCCCAGGCTACGGGAATCCATTCTTCAGGATGGTACACGCAAAGATAGGCGAACTTGCGGTCGGAATGCCTCCCCACCGGTACGGTAATGTCACGGGCTTCAATAAACGGATAGTTGCCGGTAACATCCTCCAAACAGGGATTCTTGAAAAAGTCGGGGACATCCTCAGTCCCGCGTTGCATGGCCAATGATGAAGGCTGCTTGCCGAAAGTACTTCTATACACCTTCGGCATTTCATGACGGAACCGAATCAGATGTTCATCCGGATTTTGCTCCGCACCGGAAAAATCGTGGAAGGTGCTGTCGTTGTCGTATACCACGTTAAAGGTATGCCTTCCATTTCCCCGCCCCCAGTAAGGAACCGTTTCGATACCTACCGGAATCCCTGCCGAACGCATGGCAAACACAGCCAGATTGGCATAGTCACCGCACAGACCGAACTTGATGTTCATCAGAAGACGAGAGGGAAGAGTCACCGGAAGAACCGACCTTTCAGGTATACAGATGGAATATTTCATCAGTTCGTTGTTAATGACCGTACAGGCCTGACGGGCTGTACGTATCGTGTCCGACTGCAAAAGGGGTTCGAAACGCTCCCGGTACAAGGTGCGCCACTCCTCCGGCACTTCTCCACTGACACGGTAGGGCAATATCCACTCGCAAAACTCATCGAAGGAAAGATGGCAGTTCCATGGTCGGTGCCATACGGCAAAGGCTTCATCAATATTCCGGATCAGGTAGTCGGCTGTCAGAGTCCGTGCATCCAAGGCGATAACCGGCTTCTCCTTCAAATAGCGCGCCTGTCTTTCGTATTGCCCGTAAATAAGCGGCAACTCCTCCTCGCTCTTATGCCCCGTGCGAAATACGGAATCCATGAATGCGAAATACTCCTCCACTACCCGACCGGTAGCGTATGCTTTCCAAGCCATGTTTTCGAGCAGGAACTGTGCGGCACGTAATTTCAAGGAATCCTCTTCTTCTTCATAGTGGGCAAGTACCCGGAACAATTCGCCCCGATTGCTTCCCGCCTGTGACAAGGTTTCCTCCAACTCCGAAGAGACCGAATGCATCCGGCAGGAAACCGCAAGCACACATAATAATATAGCAATGACATTTTTCATAGTCTACTTAAACTCAAGGCTCTTGTTGTGATTTTCCGACGGCAAATTTATAAATTAAATCAACAATGCATCTTCTTTTTACAAAAATTTTAAAGGCGGTTTCTTGGAAAGACAAAAAATAAAGGTATTCTTATAGGAATGCATGACATATCCGGAAAGAAATGCCGGCATACTTATAAGAATACCTTCAATCAATCTGATTAATCTATCATTTTACTACGCCCAGTTCCTTGCCCACTTTGATAAAGGCTGCAATGGCTCTGTCCAAGTGCTCGCGTTCATGACCGGCTGAAAGCTGTACACGAATACGTGCCTGACCTTTCGGAACTACCGGATAATAGAAGCCGGTTACATAGATACCTTCTTCCTGCATGCGTGCAGCAAAGTCCTGCGACAATTTCGCATCATAAAGCATCACCGCACAGATAGCACTCTGAGTAGGCTTGATGTCAAAGCCGGCAGCCAGCATCTTTTCACGGAAATAAGTTACATTGTCCATCAACTTGTCATGAAGCGCATTGCTTTCTTTCAAGATACGGAACATTTCCAAACTTGCTCCCACAATGGCAGGTGCCACTGAGTTTGAGAACAAATAAGGACGTGAACGCTGACGCAACATATCAATGATTTCCTTTTTACCGGTTGTAAATCCACCCATCGCACCGCCGAATGCTTTACCCAATGTGCCGGTAAAGATATCAATCTTATCGTATACATTAAACTGCTCTGCTACTCCATGACCGGTAGGACCTACCACACCGGCTGAGTGTGATTCATCTACCATCACCAGTGCATCGTATTTCTCTGCCAACTCACAGATTTTATCCATGGGCGCTACGTTGCCATCCATTGAGAATACACCATCGGTTGCAATGATACGGAAACGCTGTTCCTGTGCCTCCTGCAAGCAGCGCTCCAAGTCTGCCATATCTGCATTGGCATAACGGTAGCGTTTCGCTTTACACAAACGAACTCCGTCAATGATTGAAGCATGGTTCAGTGAATCAGAAATGATGGCATCCTGATCTGTAAACAAGGGTTCAAACAATCCGCCGTTTGCATCAAAGCAGGCAGCATATAAAATGGTGTCTTCCGTATGGAAATAATCAGAAATAGCTGCTTCCAGTTGCTTGTGCAAGTCTTGCGTTCCACAGATAAAACGCACCGACGACATTCCGTAACCATGTGAGTCCATAGCCGCCTTTGCAGCTTCAATCAAACGCTTGTTATCCGACAGGCCCAAATAATTATTTGCGCAAAAGTTTAAAACTTCTTCTCCGGCATTCACTCTAATGTCAGCACGCTGAGGAGTGGTAATGATACGTTCTTTTTTATACAATCCGGCTGCTTCTATATCAGCCAATTCCTTAGTCAGGAATTCCTTGAAATTATTATACATACTCTTTCACCGATATTAAGGTTTTTAGATACTGCAAATATGCAACTTTTTCGGGAATAAACGGAGTGTTGTACAAGGAATAACACTTTTTTACGCAGGGTTTCATAAAAGCTTTCGTATCTTTGCGATAAATTTTTCTAATTTTGATTATATGAAGAATATTTTAATCATCGGAGCTACCGGACAGATTGGATCAGAGCTCACCATGTTATTAAGAAAAAACTATTCCGGGAATGTCGTTGCAGGATATATACCCGGAGCCGAACCCAAAGGCGAACTGAAGGAATCGGGACCATCGGCTGTGGTTGATATCACCAACCCTCAGCAAATTGCAGACGCTGTAAATCAGTATCAGGTAGATACAATCTACAACTTGGCAGCCTTGCTTTCTGCCGTAGCCGAAAATAAGCCGCAACTGGCTTGGAAAATCGGACTGGGAGGTCTGTTTAATACTCTGGAAGTGGCACGTGAAAAAAACTGTGCTGTATTTACTCCGAGTTCTATCGGTTCATTCGGTCCCGGAACGCCGAAAGACAATACACCGCAGGATACCATTCAGCGTCCGAAAACCATGTATGGCGTAACCAAGGTTTCAGGTGAGTTGCTCAGCGATTATTACTTTACCCGCTTCGGAGTTGATACACGCTCGGTGCGCTTCCCTGGTCTGATTTCATATATCACGCCTCCGGGAGGTGGAACAACCGACTACGCAGTGGATATCTACTATTCAGCCGCAAAAGGAGAAAAGTTCACTTGCCCGATTGCCCAGAACACCTATATGGATATGATGTACATGCCGGATGCCCTCCGTGCAGCCATTGAAATTATGGAAGCAAACCCCGACAAGCTGATTCACCGGAATTCTTTCAACATTGCTTCTATGAGTTTCGAGCCTGATACGATTTACCGGAAAATCAAGGAATATGTTCCCTCTTTTGAAATGGAATATCAGGTTGACCCGCTCCGTCAGGCAATTGCTGAGTCATGGCCTAACTCGCTGGATGACACTTGCGCCCGTGAGGAATGGGGATGGAAACCTCAGTATAACCTCGATGAGATGACAAAAGACATGCTGGAAAAGCTGAAATTGCGTTTCAGCAAATAAGTAAGCGATACCAGACTGAAACTCGGTTACTTGATTAATTACATATTTGATCATAAAAAGAAATGGTCTTCTGAGTAACATCAGAAGACCATTTCTTTTTATGATATGAATGAATCTTGCTTACGCTTTTGCTTCACCTTCTTCAGGCAACTTGCTGCCCATAGTAAGGTAAGCCACCGGAGCAGCTACAAACAGTGAAGACAGGGTTCCGATAACCACACCCAGAATCATGGCAAAGGCAAAACTACGGATACTGTCACCTCCTAAGATAAAGATGCTCAACAATACAATCAAGGTACTCAATGAAGTATTGATGGTACGGCAAAGTGTAGTATTCAGTGAGTCGTTAAACAACTTCGTACGGTCACGTTTCGGATACAGACCGAAGAACTCACGAACACGGTCGAAAATTACCACCTTATCGTTGATAGAATAACCGATAGCAGTCAGAATTGCACCGATAAAGGTCTGGTCGATTTCCAACGAGAACGGCATCCAGCCATAACACAACGAATAAGCTCCGATAATCAGCAAGGTATCCACTGTCAATGCTACGGTTGCACCGATACTGAAGGCAATGTTGTTAAATCGGATTAAGATATAAATACCGATAGCAATCAAAGCTAAAACAACCGACCAGATAGCCGAGGTCTTAATGTCATCTGCAATGCTCGGTCCCACTTTCTGAGAACTGATAATTGAACCTCCGGCACGATTGTCGCGGTCAATAAAGATTTCCAGTGTAGTTCCTTCACCCAGCAAATTACCGTCTTTCAATGCCTGATACAAGAAAGCTTCGATTTCGGCATCAATAGTAGGAGAATCTTCTTCGATACGGTAGTTGGTAGTTACACGGATGGTCTTGCCGTCAGTACCCAAGGCAATAGCCTGTACGTTTGCATCGCCCACTTTAGGCTGAAGCAAGCTACGAACTTGTTCCGGCTGTACCACCTGTTCAAACTGAACCACGAAGTTACGTCCACCGGTAAAGTCAATACTCTGCGCCAATCCGCGAACAAAGAATGAAATCACACAGACAGCAATACAGATACCCCAAATGGTGAATGAACGTTTGGTAATACCCATAAAGTTATAATGAACATTCTGCATCAGGTTCTTAGAGATTCCTGTAGTGAAAGTCAGGTTCAACCATTTGTCTTTCTTCATGAAGTGTTCGTAAACCAGACGAGTCAAGAATACAGCCGAGAAGAATGAACACAAGATACCGATAATCAACGTAGTGGCAAAACCACGGATCGGACCAGTACCGAAGTTAAACAGAATGATACCTGTAATAATAGAAGTCAAGTTTGAGTCGAAGATAGCAGAAAATGCATTGGCATAACCTTCTGAAAGAGCCTGTTTAGCTCCCTTTCCTGCCTTCAGCTCTTCTTTTGTACGTTCGTAAATCAAAACGTTCGCATCCACAGCCATACCCAGTGACAAGACCATACCGGCAATACCCGACATCGTCAATGCAGCCTGGAATGAAGAAAGGATACCCAGGGTAAAGAAGAAGTTGATAAACAAAGCACCGTTGGCAATCATACCCGGAATCAATCCGTACATTGCACACATGTAAATCATCAAGGCAATCAAGGCAACGATAAACGAAATCACACCTTGGTTGATAGATTCCTGTCCCAAAGACGGACCTACGATATCTTCCTGAACGATACGTGCCGGAGCTGGCATCTTACCAGATTTCAATACGTTTGCCAAGTCCTTAGTCAATTCCGGAGTAAAGTTTCCGGTAATCTGAGAGTTACCGCCGGTAATTTCACCGTTTACACGAGGAGCACTGTAAACATATCCGTCCAATACGATAGCAATTTCATGACCTACGTTCTTTTTGGTCAAAGCAGCCCAACGGCGAGAACCTTCCGAGTTCATTGACATACTTACGCAAGGCTTGTTAAACTGGTCGTATTCATTGCGAGCTTCAGTAACCACGTCACCTTCCAGAGGAGCACGTCCGTTACGTTCAGTCGACTTAATGGCATACAGTTCAAACATACGTCCGCTCTTATCCAAGTCGGAAGCCTTCACACCCCACATCAACTTCAAGTCACGCGGTAAAGTGTTTTTCACTTCCGGCATAGCCAAGATACGGTTTACAGCAGCTGTATCCTGATAATCAGCATAACCCACGATTGAACCCACTCCACTCTGATTCAAAGCAAAGATAGAAGTAAACGGATAGTTCTTCTTATCGGCAGCAGCAGCTTTTGCAGCAGCATCTTCTCCTTTCAGGGCAGCAGCCAAGCTGTCTTTTGCAGAAATGGTTTTTGTTTCAACTTCCTGAGTTTCTGCATCTTGTCCTGTTGCAGCCATAGCAGTACGCACACGTGCATCAACACCTGTCAAAATCGGAAGAATATCTTTTGCTTCAAAAGTTTCCCAGAACTCCAAGTTAGCAGAACCCTGAAGCAGTTTTCTTACACGTTCCGGTTCTTTGATACCCGGCAATTCAACCATGATACGGCCCATTTTTCCTTCCAGCGTTTGGATGTTAGGCTGAGCCACACCAAAGCGGTCGATACGGGTACGCAATACATTATATGAGTTTTCAACAGCAGCTTTTACCTCTTCACGCAAAACTTTTTCAACTTCTGCGTCTGTGCTACGGGTATTCACTTTGTCTTTCAGCTGCTGTGTAGCAAACAGTTCAGCCAATTTACCTTCCGGAGCCTGTTTCTTATACTCTCTTACAAATAGAGTGACGAAATCTTCCTGGCTGGTAACTTGCTGTTTTGCAGCTTCTGCAACCGCTTTGTTAAACGCTTCATCTTGTTTATGGTCGGCCAAAGCTTTCACTACATCAGGTACTGAAACTTCCAGAATGACGTTCATACCACCTTTCAGGTCAAGACCTAACCCGATTTCCATCTCACGACATTGTTTCAGCGAATACACGCCCAACCAAACCTTTTCATTCTGCATTGAATCAAGGTAATGAGCACTACCTTTCGGGTCTTCCGCAGCCTTATTCATGTGATAACGAGTCACGAAAGAGAATGAAAGGTAAAATACACAAGCAAGGGTCAGTAATATCGCAAAAACTTTTACAAATCCTTTGTTTTGCATGTTACTTTAATTTATTTATATTTACTTTTTGATTTAATACGTTTATTCAAGGTTGCAAATATAGTTTTTTTTTCATTCACAGAGAGTAAGGTTTCTAAATATTTAGGTTTTAGAATATAAAAAAAGTCGAAAATCAAATCGCTTCACTCAATTAGGTTCACAGAATCTTTCTTTTATGTAACGATTGCTTCCTTGAACGCCAGCACACACTTTTTCTTAATCACTTTGAGTTGCTTTCAAAAAAAATACATACTCCTCTGTTCCATCTTTATACTTCACCCCTACTGCTCCTTCTTTTTTTCAAGCAAACACCATACCGGATAGTGGTCTGATACAGATATCGAACGGTCTACCTTACAGCTTAACACTTTAAACGATGGGGAGACAAACACATGGTCTATACGAAAATAAATCAAATCCCTATTATAAGAAAAACCGGGACCAAATCCAGCTTCTGCATACGCATCTTGCAAATGAGCAGAAACGATACGATGCGTATACGATACAGGAGAATCATTAAAATCGCCACAGACAACTTGATAGCGAGCTTGATCCCGCCTGATCACCTGAGCAATCGTATCGGCTTGAGCAGCACGAATTGCTACCGCATCCGACAACTTATGCAACAGCCGTTTTCCTTCTTTCTCAACTTTATTCTTCCCCGGAGAATGAATCAAATCTTGATACGTCTCTTTATCCTTCACATTGAGTTTATTCGATTCCAGATGATTACACATCACAGTCAGCGTGTCCTTCCCTGCCTTGATGCGAAGCAACATACTTCCATTATATGCACTGGAATACGGAATACGCCTGACCGTAAGAATGGGATGTTTAGACAGACAGGCAAGTCCATTTCTTCCCCCTAAAAGAATCGTTTTTATATAAGGATATGTCTTTGAGAGTTGTTTTCTTATCGAACGATTATAAACCGGAAACTCCTGCAGGCACACAATATCAGCCCCGCTTTGCTTCAGATAATCTACAATCGGGCTTTCTGCCTGATTCCTTTCCCCTTTCCCGGCAGGCATACCCATTATATTATACGTAAGAAGTTTGAGGGTCTCTCCCTGATTGTCAGGCTCTACCTTCGTAATATTAAGAGGCAGATACGTCCAGACTACATCCCACGCTGCCACAAAAAACAAAAGGGGCAACACAACATTCATTCGCCTAACCAGCAGCCAAAAAAAGAGCATAAACAGATTAAGCGCCAGAAAAAAAGGCAAAAACAAGCCTGCGCATGCCAATGTGGGATACTTCACCGGCGACAGATAAGGACTATAGGCACAAAACAAAAGGCCTAAACCGATTATTCCATTTATCAAAATCCCCAGAAAACGCACAGAATGTCCCCAAATATTCATCGTTTGCTTGCATCAAAAAGTCGTTTCTTCTCTTCTTCCGTCAAGCTACCATAACCCGATTTACGCAGTTTGTCCAAAATTCGGTCCACCTCTTTTTCCCGTTCCTTCTTCCGGGCATTAAAGTCATAGTCTTTTTGTTTGTCACCATAGTGTACCTTCATTTTCGGTTTCCTGCGAGAAGGTTTCCATCCTCCATCTATCCAGTCGATTGCTCCGTTAATCCATTTCGTCGCATCATGTCCGCTTGCCAGTCCGGCGGCAAACCACCAGCCAGCCAAGGCTCCTCCCAAGTGAGCGATGTGCCCACCCGCATTGCCCGAAGTCATAAAGAGCAAGTCGAGAGCCACCATAAACAATGCCACATACTTCAAACGTACCGTCCCGATAAACATAAACTGAACCGGATACTCTGGTTCACGCACAGCTGTAGCCATCACGATGGCCAGTACAGAAGCTGAAGCGCCAAGTAAATAAGAGCTATAAATCGCATCTTCAAAATAAGGGAAGACATTATATGAAAGAATATACATCAGTCCGCCGCAAATTCCTCCCAGAATATATAGTCCCCGCAAGTGCTTAGCAGAAAAGAAGCTCAGAAAAATCCGTCCGAACCAGAACAGCCACAACATATTAAAAAGAATATGCAGCAAATTCGCGTGCATAAACATATAAGTAAACAACGACCAGGGCTGACGTACCAAGACCAGCACCCATGCAGGGAGCTCCAGGTAATTGACCCAGGGAGTAGGCGGTACATTAAAAAGGGTAAGTACAATGCCCACCAATGAAATCAGCAAGAACACACCGGCATTGATATACACCAGTTTCGTAACAATATCGCCTCGCTGAAAATTTGCCTTCAAATCAGCTATAAATTTGTCCACCGCCATTTTTCTTTCTCCAATAAATTATCATAAAAAAGCCGAACAACATTCCACCTAAGTGAGCAAAGTGAGCCACATTTCCCCCTCCGGCAACACCCAGGAAGAACTCCAGTACCGCATAACCGATTACAAAATACTTCGCCTTGATTGGCATCGGGATGGGGAATACAAGCATTTCACTGTTAGGGAAAAGCATACCGAATGCCAGCAGAATGCCAAAGACGGCTCCTGATGCTCCAACCGTATTCCAGCTGTTGATAAACGTCTCCACTGCAACGATTCCCATACCCGTATCTACTGCCTGATAATTTGAAATCACAGTTTCATACTCAACATACTGCACCAGTTCCTGCATCAGTCCGGCACCGATACCGCAGACCAGATAATAAGTAAGAAAACGCTTCGGTCCCCACACCTGTTCCAGCACGCGTCCGAACATCCATACCGCAAACATATTAAAGAAGATATGCTGAAAATCGGCATGCATAAACATATACGAAATCAGCTGCCCCAGATTAAAGTCAGAAGCAAGAAAGAAATGAAGCCCCAGCAGATGATTCAAATCCACTCCATAACGCTGTGCCACAACCATACCGAAGAAGCACAGCACATTAATAATCAACAAGTTTTTTGTTACAGTGGGTAAACTATTCATAGTTCAGTTTTTAATCGTTATCTATAAAGTTCAGTTCAAGTCGCCGGCAAAGGTACAAAACATTAAACCTTTTCTCATTTTCATTTAAGTATAATTAGACTTTCAGGTCCCATATTAAACAGCAGGTCGGCAATACTCAAATTCGAAATAAAACCCAACTTCTGGTCGAACACCTGATAATACGTTTTCGGCACAAAGCCGGGGTCTTCCACTTCATACGAGCGCTTAGGATGGATTTTTTCACGAAAGTCATCCTGATTCTCCGGACATGCCACATAATCAGAAGTAAGCCGCAAGTCGGGCTGCAAGTCAATCTGCTCACACATCCATTGACACAATTCCAGATTCAAATCGAACAGGAACTCATACTTCCGCTCAAAGAAACGATGAAACTCATCGGCATAGTAATCAAAAAACGGACTATGCTTATAAGCTGCCACAAACGCATTCCAATGCACATGTCTCCAGTTGCCATGATCCGAAATACGGATATCCTTCATCAGGCACTTATCCGAATCCGTCTTTTCAGTCGGAATGGTCAGCGCCTGCACACCACCAGCCGAAGCAATGACACACCGGTTACGGTAAGTCTGTTTCATATAATGGTCATACTGCTCTATATAGACCGTGTCATAAGCAGCCAGTTTTGTATAATATTCCACCGGAGCCAGATAAGCCGACCCCAGAACCACAGTTTTTTCCATTTGAAATCGTTTTTTAAAGTTACGAGCTATCAAATAACAAGGCAACTCAACTTTAGCACGTAGAATCTCGCCACTTGAAACCTCGTCAACTTGTCAACTAAAAAAATCATTGTACTCTCTGCAGGAAACGCCCCTTCCGGGAAGTAAACCAGATAAGACATGCCTTACCTATGATATAATCTTCCGGTACAAACCCGAAGAGGCGGGAATCACAAAGATTCACCGGATCATTTGAACTTACCCAATAATAATCTTTGGTAAAAGCATATTCCGACACCGGCACCCCCTCCACCCATAACGTATCACGGCAAACTTCAGCCTGCCGGTGTTCATGCGCCCGGATAGTGTTACACAGCAATGCCACATTCCAAGGATACACCTTTACCGGCATCCCCTTTCGGGGAACAACAAAAGGATAGACTTCCTGCGGCTGTTTAGATGTAAGCGGGGTCAGTACCACCTTTCCCCCCAGCTTCTGCACCATAAGATAATGCTCATAATGACTGAAACTGCGGATATAACTGCCATCCGACAAGTAGCTCACCAGCTTATTCTCTTCAGCAATTCCTATAGACTGAAGCGCCTCCCAAACCAAGTCCTCGGCAGCCGAAGGATACGCATAAAGTTCTTTGCTGTCTGGGCTCAGCACCTCTCCCCCAATCTCAGTCAGTTCACGGTTCAGCATGAGCGTATCCCCTGCCACCCCGGTACAGCGGCTGATAAACAACTCCCGTCGTTCCATCCACTCCGATTCCCTCCTTGGATCAGGGTTATTAAAAAGAAAGATATCCCCTTTTTCCACCGGTTTCTTTCCCAGCCGGTGATAACCCCACAAGGAAGGAAAGGGCACACGCAGACCATAACTCCACTTATTCACCAAGATACCCTCTCCCTGATACAGACTGTTTTCCATACCCGAAGAAGGAATTATACAAGAGGTGACAAGGAGCATTTTAACCAGCAGTGCTACGGCAGCAGCCGTAAATACTGCCTTCAGCCAAAGTGTCCAACGCATGCGCTTCACCAGTCATTTATCCTTTTTCATTCTTCATTTTTCATTCTTCATTTTATATTATCCACCCAGCGGAAAATGCGGTTCCAACGGATTTTTCCATTTACCCATCCTCTGTCTTCATCTAACGAGAGCCAGATAAAAATCGGTTTTCCCACAATATGGTCTTCCGGAACAAATCCCCAGAAACGAGAGTCTGCCGAATTATGGCGGTTATCCCCCATCATCCAGTAATAATCCATCTTAAATGTATAAGAAGCCGCTTCCTTTCCGTTGATATAAATTTTTCCGTTCTTCACCTCCAGCGTATTTCCCTCATAAATCCGGATCGGGCGCTCATAAACCGGAAGGTTATCCAAGTTCAGCTCCACAGTTTCCCCTTTCTTCGGAATCCATACCGGGCCGTAATTATCCGTGGTCCATCCGGTATATTTATTAAGCGGATACAATCCTCCGGCATCCTCACCCGGCACATACGAAATCCACTCCACAATATCTTTCCGTGCCAGCAACGCCTCTTTCGCTCCGGCAGTAAGCGGCATTTGGATGACTCCCTCCGGCGAAGGAGCACCAGCCAAATCATCCACACTGATATTAAATTCATCCAGCAAGTCTTCCGAGATTCCGATATACGCCTGCAAATCCTCCATCGAGCGTCCAGGCTGCAACGTATAACCCGTACCCTGTGCGTTCACTGCAAACAGCATTGACCACATATCGGCACGACATTGCTTGAACTTCACGTTATAACGATACTGCACACAGTCGGGCTCCTTGTTAGGTTGTCCGTCCAGATACACGATACGGTCTTTAATCTGTAAAGTCTGTCCGGGGAGTCCCACACAGCGTTTCACATAGTTCTCTCTTCGGTCTACCGGTCGCGACAAGATTTCTCCGAACTCATTCGGATGATCCTTCACATACTGCAATCCGGTCTGATAATAAAAATCATACACCTGACGCTGTTGCTCCAGAGTCAACTTCGAAAGATCAATGGGCTTTGCCAGACTCTGTCCGATAGGATAAGCCAACTGATACAATCCCTCAGCCTGTGCCTTCGCAGCCACACTGTCGCCTGCCGGAAAGTTAAACACCACAATATCATTCAGCTTCACTTCACCCAGCCCTTTTACACGCTTATACTCCCAGTGCGGGAAATCAAGATACGATTTACAGTTCAAGACAGGCAAAGTATGCTGCGTAAGCGGCATGTGAAGCGGAGTCTGCGGGATACGCGCTCCATAACTCATCTTACTTACAAACAGATAGTCGCCCACCAGCAATGATTTTTCCAGCGAAGACGAAGGAATCACATAATTCTGGAAAAAGTACAGATTCACAAAATACACTGCCACCAGCGCATAGACGATTGCATCTACCCAGCTCATGATGCCATACAGCGTTTTATTCTCAATCTTCTTCCACCAAGTCCAAGGAATCTTCTTCGTGATATACACGTCAAAGATAAAAGGCACGACCAGCAGTCCCAGCCAACTTTTCAGCCAAATAATAAATAGCAGATAAAGCGTCAGCACCACAGCCAACTTTATCCATTGTATACGAGAAGCCTGTATCATAAATCAAAAAGGAAATAAATCATTCATACCTAAGAAACCCGTATGCGCAGCCGTATATTCAGCAGCCAGCACAGCTCCCAGCGCAAAGCCTTTCCGGTTTTTTGCATCATGAGTAATCACGATCGAGTCAGCTTCCGATTCATACGTAATGGTATGAATTCCCGGCACCTCTCCACGGCGGATGGCACTTACCGGCAGTTCATCGGGCGCACAGTCAGCAGTTCCGCTCACCGAGCCGTCGGGCGCAGTAAGCGTACCCATCACCCATTTATTCTTCCGTTCCAAGTTCTCCAGAATGCCTTCAGCCAACGTAATCGCCGTACCACTCGGAGCATCCAGTTTGTGCACATGATGCGTTTCCACCATCGACACCTCATAATTCGGGAAGCGGTTCATAATCCGGGCAAGATACTTGTTTACAGCCGAGAAGATAGCTACTCCCAAACTGAAGTTCGATGACCAGAACAGCGTTTTTCCTTCCTCTTCACACAGGCGGCGCATCTCATCTCCATGCTCACCCATCCAGCCGGTACTGCCCGAAACCACTTTCACTCCATTCCGGAAAGCCTCCATACAGTTACCGTAAGCCACCGAAGGAGCCGTAAACTCAATCGCCACATCTGCCGAGCGGAACGCATCCGACTCAAAGTCCTTCCGGTTATTTATATCAATTATACAAACAATTTCATGACCACGGGAAAGCGCAATCTGCTCTATTTCCTTCCCCATTTTTCCATATCCGATTAATGCTATTTTCATAATTCTCTACTAATTTTACTCGCAAAGATAACGTTTTTCGCTATAAATCATTACTTTTGAAGGATATTTACAGCTCATTAACATGGAACATCTTTTGCATTATGTGTGGAAGCACAAGCTTTTCCCGTTGAAACCGCTGTTTACCACCAGCGGACAGATGCTTGAAATCATCGACCCCGGGCTGCCCAACCCCGATGCCGGAGCTGATTTTTTCAATGCCAAAATCAAGCTCGACGGAGTGACATGGGTAGGAAATGTAGAAATACACGAACGGACTTCCGACTGGAAGCGTCACCACCATGACCACGACACCGCCTATGACTCCGTAATTCTCCACGTAGCCTCACTCATTGACGCCGATATTTTCCGCACCAACGGAGAACCCATACCTCAATTTGAACTGCACTGTCCGCCACAAGTCATCGAAAACTACCGCGACCTTCTCCTCACCTCGCACTATCCTCCCTGCTACCGCCTGATACCTCAGCTCCCCAAGCTCATGATACACAGCTTCCTTTCCACCCTGCAAACCGAGCGGTTTGAGCAGAAAACCCGTCAAATCGAGCGGCGGCTGAAAGCCGACGGCAACGATTGGGAACATACCTTCTTCATCACCCTTGCCCGCAACTTCGGATTCGGAGTCAACAGCGACGCCTTTGAGCTTTGGGCACAGTCCATTCCCCTACAGGCAGTCAACAAGCATCGCGACAACCTGCTGCAAGTCGAAGCCTTCTTTTTCGGTCAGGCAGGATTGCTCCACGAACTGCCCACCGATGATTACACCCAAAGCCTCATCCGTGAATACCGGTTTCTTTCCCATAAATTTCAGCTGACCCCCTCCTCCAACTGCCGATGGAAACTTCTCCGCATGCGTCCGGGCAACTTTCCTCACGTCCGCATAGCCCAGCTTGCCTGTCTATACCACCGGTCCCAAGGTCTGTTCTCCCGCCTGATGGAACGAACCACCCTTCAAGCACTCCGCCAAGAGTTCAAAGGAGGAACATCCGCTTATTGGGAAACCCACTACGTATTCGGCGAACCTTCAACCTCTTCCCCGAAAACCTTAAGCACCACCTCCATTGACCTGCTGATTATCAATACCGTCATCCCATTTCTTTATGCTTATGGAAAATACAAGGGCGATGAACGGCTGTATCAGCGAGCCGATGCCCTGCTCGAAAATCTCAAACCCGAAAGCAACTACATCATCCGCCAGTGGAAGGAGTGTGGATTAACTGCCGCCCATGCAGGCGACAGCCAGGCACTGATTCAGCTCAAGAAAAACTATTGCGACCCGAAGAAATGCCTATACTGCCGCATCGGATACGAATATTTCAAGAAAGAGCCTCTCTCACCGCCCTCAGATAAGCATCCAGACGCGAACATTTAAGCAGCTGCTTCCGGGCTTTCTTGTCCATGTCCGGCAGCAGATACTCCCACATTGTTTTCATCTTATGCAACAACTGTGCCTCTCCACCCTCCATGGTCTGCTCATACGTAGCAAGCAGCTGGTCGTGCATCTCAGCCACCTTCCGGTAAAGCACCTCCTGCTGCCATGGCTTTCCATCACGGAAAGCAGCCGCCAGCGAAGGGTTTGCCAGCAATCCCCTGCCTATCATCAAGCCCGACAGACGCGGAAAGCGGGTCATCACCTGCTGCATCTCCTCTACTGAATACAAGTCGCCGTTATAAACCAAGGGCACCTCACAAGCCTCATAAAACAAAGCAAACGACTCCAGGTCCACCGTCCCCTTATACTGTTGCTTACCTATCCTGGGATGCAACGTAATCTGCTTCACCACCGAACCGTTCAGCAGCGGCAAAACCGCCCTCCACTCCTCCGGTTCCTGCCACCCCAGACGCATCTTCACCGAAAACATCCCATCCGGATAAGCCCGTAAAGCCTCAAGCAACGCCTCCACCCGTTCCGGATACGGAAGCAAGCCCGACCCCATCTTCCGGTTCACAACCGGCGGAAACGGACACCCCATGTTCAAGTCCATCTCCCGATACCCCTGAGCCATCAGAAAATCAACCAGCACCGCCAGCTCTTCCGGAGTAGAGGCGATGACCTGCGGAACCAGATGCGCCACCCTGTTCCGCTCACAAGAAACCTCCTTCCGGTCTTTGTTCCGTATCTCCCCCTTCTCCAACCGCACAAAAGGCGTATAATAAGCATCCACTCCTCCGAATACCCCTTCATGAGCGTTCCGCCATGCCGCCTCGGTAAAGCCCTGTAAAGGCGCTGCATAAATCTTCATGTCTCGAATCATATTTATTTTCTTATCTAAAATACACATTAATAACCACCTGCTTCAGATTTATTTCCTGCAAGCAATTCCTCTCCAGCTGATAAGCAAACGCAAACTTACAAACTTATAAGCGGAAAACCACCAACTTACAAACGAAAACCGTATCTTTGTAAACAGACTAAACCAACCGAAAAATAATGGGAAAATATATTTATGAACTGACCATGAAGGTACGCGATTACGAATGCGACCTCCAAGGTATTGTAAACAACGCCAATTACCAGCACTACATTGAGCACACCCGTCACGAGTTTCTCAGCTCGGCAGGCATCAGCTTTGCCCGCCTCCATGAACAAGGCATCGACCCTGTCGTGGCACGCTTAAACATGGCCTTCAAGACACCGCTCCGCAGCGGCGATGAGTTTATATCCAAGCTTTACCTCAAGAAAGAAGGCATCAAATACACCTTCTACCAAGACATCTTCCGTCTGCCCGACCTGAAGCCAGTCATCAAAGCAACCGTTGAAACAGTATGCCTCATCAACGGCCGTCTGGGCGAAAGCAGTTTGTTGAACGAAACATTTTCACCTTACCTGAATGAATGAAGAAACCCTTTACACCCTTGCACTGACCCGAATCCCCGGCTTGGGCCTCATCGGAGCGCACCGCCTGCTTGAAGCAGCCGGAAGTGCTTCTGCCATCTTCCTTCATACCAAGGAACTGATAGAAAGCATGCCCGACTTTCCCAAGCGGCTGACTCATTCCTTTGACTGTCCGGACATTCTGCGCCTCTGCGAAGCCGAGCTACAGTTTGCCGAGAAAAACAAAATCCGTCCGCTGACCCCTGCCGACGCCGACTACCCTTCCCGGTTGCGCGAATGCGATGATGCCCCTCTCATCCTGTTCTACCGAGGCAATGCCAACCTCAACAGCCTGCATTTCATCAGTCTGGTAGGCACACGCCATGCCACTGAGTACGGCAAAGGGCTTTGCCTCCGTTTCATGGAAGAACTGAAAGAGCTGCTTCCCGATGCAGTCATCGTAAGCGGACTGGCCTACGGCATCGACATCCATGCCCACCGGGCTGCACTCCAGTGCGGTTTTGAGACCATCGGTGTACTGGCTCACGGCTTAGACCGTATCTATCCGAGCGTACACCGCCAGACAGCAGCCCAGATGATTCACCAAGGCGGACTGCTGACCGAATTTCCCAGCGGTACCAATCCCGACCGACAAAACTTCGTCAAGCGCAACCGCATCGTAGCCGGAATCAGCGATGCCACCCTCGTCATCGAGTCGGCAGCCAAAGGCGGTTCACTCATCACAGCCGAAATCGCAGAAAGCTATAACCGCGACTGCTTCGCCTTCCCGGGACGCATCGGTGATACGTATTCAGAGGGATGTAATAACCTAATTAAAAACAACCGTGCCATGCTACTGCAAAGCGCCGAAGAACTGGTCAAAGCCATGAACTGGGATGCCTCGCATACCACCCCGCATACCGTCCAGCGTCAACTCTTCCCCGACTTTACTCCGGAAGAAGAGCAAGTAGTCGGTCTGCTCAACAAACATCCCGAAGGCCTGCAGATAAACCTTCTGGTAGTGCAAAGCAATATCCCTATCAATCGCATGACAGGCATTCTCTTTGAACTGGAGATGAAAGGAGTCATCCGTGCCCTGGCAGGCGGAGTTTATTGCCTAATATGATTATTCTACCTATTTTTACCCCATTTTTTGCCCTCACTTCTTCTCTGCATTCCCTATTATCTACCCCTACTCTTTTCCTTTTACCCCCTACTACCTCTATGATTCACTTTTTATCCTTACACCACGTCGGGAGAAAACTTAAATATGGAAAAGTCACTCAACTTTGACCCTGCTTATCTTTAAACAAACTCTCCTGCCAACCGTTCTTTAATCCGTGCATAGGGCGCATCTTTCAGGATAACCTTCTTTTTCCCGTCGAGCAGATAAAGGCTGGGCATGGCTTTCAAATCATACAGCGCATGGTCTTTCACCATCTGACGATCGGTTGCCACCATCCATCCTTCGGGCATGTCAGGCAAAGCCTTGCGCCAAGCCTCCTCATTGCCTTCCGTATAGACAGCCAGTACACTGACTTTTCCCTTCGCCACTGCTTCGGCAAGGAAAGGATCACTTGTCATTTCGGTCAAGGTTTCGTGACAGCTCGGACACTCCGGGTCATAGAACACCAGCAAGAGGCAGTTCCCTTTTACCGGAGTCTGCTGCAGACCACACTGCGTTCCGTCGGCAAGCCAGTAAGTAAAGGCTGTAGCTTGCGTTCCGGGATTATTCCGTCCCAGCAGTTCCAGTTTAAAGCGATACCTGCTTTTCCGGGCTTCATCCAAGGCAGGACTTTCAACCAGCGGACGGAGAAAAAGGGCATACAGCGATTCGTTGTAATAAGGCGAGTTCGGGTTATAAAGATACGCATCTACCATCTCGGTCATGACCTTGCTTGCATGCACATCGGTAAGCATCCGGGTGCAGAAGTGCGCCATGCTTTCTTCGGCAAGCGCATGCGAGGTGTTTTCCTCTGCCAGCAGGGCAACATAGTTCACGAATCCCTGTTCGGTCAGGTCACGGCAGTTCACCAGAGCCGTGTCACTGAAGTTAAAGTCATCCCAGTAATGCTTCAGCAGATACGCTTTCCGGTCGCTTGGGTCGGTCAGCATCGACGGGATTTCAGGGAAAGGAAACTGCAATTCACCAACCGGACGCTGCACATCCGCTTGCTCTTTCAGTTCCTTGCCAGCCGACTGCTTTCCGTTGCCCTGACAAGCCGTTCCAAGCAGTGTCAGGCATAAACAGCCGCTTATAATTAGCGTTTTGTTCAAAACCATATCATAAAGTTTCGATTGTTTCCAAGGACAAGCCGGTTACCCGTGAGATAATTTCGGGAGATACACCTTGCTCTTTCAGCTTCAAGGCATTTTCCCTGTTCATTTCCGCACGCCCTTTTTCCAAACCTTCAGCCATACCTTTTTCCATGCCTTCAGCCATGCCTTTCTCCAAACCTTCAGCCATGCCTTTCTCCAAACCTTGGCGGTATCCTTTGGTCAAAGCAAAATCCAGCGTGACGAGGTTGTCACGGTAAACCTTGATACTCTCATCATATTTGATGCGCTCCTCCTTGCTCAAGGAAGCTATGTCCACTATCTGTTCCAGTTTCTCGAAAACAGCCTTCCGGGCTTTGAAAGGCATTCTTTGTAATGTCTCCATATTTTTCAGCACATAAATCCAACGTTCAAAATCATTCTCACACTCCTCCTCGCTTTTATGGAAGAAAGGAAGCTGGAGATAGATAAAGCGCAGCTTGTCGCTAAACTGCTCATGCGTATCGCGGTCGGCAAGTACCACGTCTGTACGCAACTTGTCCATACCTCCATCCAGACGGAAGTTCAGGAAAAACACTCCGTAAACTGCTTTCAGGTCGAACTTCCATGCAGAGCCACGTTCTCCTTGGCGAGCCACAGCCTGCGAGAGATAATAAAGAGCCCGTTCACGGAAATAAGTCTGCTCCCGGTTTTGCATCTCCACAATAAACTGCTCGCCACTTTCCGTGGTGCAGTAGATGTCATAAATCACGCCCCGGTCATGACGGAACTCTGGAAGCAGTTCCTTGTCGAGGAATTGGATGTCGGTAATCTGTTTCTCTCCGGCAAGTAAGCCGTTAAGGAAATCGATAAGCAGATCCTTATGTACGGGCTGTCCGAAAATCAGCTTAAAGCCTACATCAGTGAAAGGATTGATAAAGCGTCCCATAAACTTTCAGTTTTAGTGTACTGACAAAGATAGTGATTTGCGCTGAACAAACCAATTCCGTTGCAGAGAGATTCTGATAATCAAAGCCAATAGGTTCAGGCAGTGGTCACCATAAACGAACAATGGGAACTTCTTCATAACCGCGGCAATCGGCTTGCCTCACATACAACAGCAAGGGTGAAAGCCGTGTCAAAACCGCTTTCACCCTTGGTTCCTTATTATGCGTTCTGTTTCGGTTATTTCTGTTTCAGTTCTACGGTAACCAATTTTCCGTCACCTCCACCTTTTTCTATCAATTCTCCAACCGTCATTTCGCCACGATAGCTTCTGCCTCCCTCCTGATAGAGGAAATACAATATCGTTTCGAGCTGATTACCTACAAACGACCTCATGACCGTTCGCCCGTTTCCTCCCGAAATCGGGGTCAGGTCGCCAATGAAGTCCTGATAGAAGGCATCCTCATATACCTTGACGATTCGGTTGTCGGGAACCACTCCGGCGGGAATCTTAAACCTCACATTGACCCACGGGTTGGTGTAGTTGATAATGACCGGAACATAGTTTTCGGAAAAGAGCTCGATACGTCCGCCAGCCAGGTATTCGCGCGTCTGGAAACGGATAACCTGTTTGCCAGTTGCTTTGGGCTGGTATTCATACCCGCACACAGCCCCTTCACTGTTTTTCTTCTCGATACACGTGCCGGACGATGAAACCGGATCGGTCAGATAGCGGGTGTAAACCGTTACCTTGTCCGTAGTTGTCATATTAAACTCCAGATCCACAGCCTCTCCTTTTCCGAAGGGAACGATAAATTTCGTATCGGTAGCGGTAGTGACATTCGTTCCTGCAAACTTCACATTTGTGAAAGAATATGGACTCCCGTTTGTAAAGCTTACCGGATCAGACTCCTCAAAATACGTTCCTTCTACCGATATTTGAGTCGCACTCTGCGAGGTATTGGTCTTGAAGTAACTATACATGGTACGATTCTGGCGGTAGGAGTTGTAATCCACTTCCACCTGATATACATAGTTCTTGGCATCCACCACATCCACCGGGAAACGGTTCATTGACGCATCCGGGTAAAGGGTATTGTCTGTCATGTCGATACGCAAGGTCAGGGGGAAGATAGCTGTAGGAAGTCCCATGGGGAGCTCCGTCATCAACACGAAACTCTGATGCTGCGATGCGGCAACCAACCGCTGGCAATCGACCGAAACAAAGCGGTACGGTTCATGCACACGCACCACGATGCGTCGTGTCAGTCCGCTTTTCGTAGCAACGGTAATCTCTTGGCTCTGCATTACTTCCGGAAGCGGAGTCTGAGGTGTCAAGGTGATGGTTCCGTTCGATTTATCCACCGCTATGTTGCTAAAGGCAGAAGATTTTTCGTAATGCACTTGCACATCCTCCGTATTGGTGCGGTCGGTTCCTCCCTCCATATACTTGAATTTCAAGACTAGCGGGTCTGTTTTTACTATCAGCGTATCAATGGTGCTTACCTCCAACGTATGCTTTCCGTCGGTAATCTTTTTCACCTTGCTCACCTGTACCGAAGCGGCGAGGTTGTTCGATGCGGCTGCCTGTACGGCATCGCTGGCATCGGTATATCCGTCTGCCTTTATCGCATTGACCGTAACATCGTAGGCAAAATTACGGAAAAGGTTATACGTAGTAGTTTTATAAGTCTTATTATCAAACTGAATCAAATCCAGTTTATAATAGTAAGACTTATTATCCGTTAAGTTTTTAGCTTTCAGAACCAAGGCGGTAGGAATGTCGCTGTTATCCTGATTGCGCTCGTACACATAGAAAGACTCTGTAGGTTTCTTCCATGCCGTTTCAGCAGGCAATTCATTGGCTGCAATCTCTCCCTTGGTTGTACCCCGATAATCGGGATGATCCTTCACAAAGTTTCCGTAAGGGTCATTATCGGTTACACTCACGAAGTTGGCAAACGAACCGTCATACGGGTTAAACGGAGCCAGCAAACCTTCGGTGGGACAGTTATATACCGTATAGCTTTCTATCTGGTAGTTACCCACCATTGAAGTTTTCAGCGTAACCTTGGCAAAGTTACGTATCAGTTCCACCGGCTTATCCAATGTGATTCCTTTATCCGAGATATGGTCCACCAAAACCTTTCCCCAATAAGCGGCACGATTCTCGCTGGTAGTCATAGTTCCCAAGATGGTACTTTCCGTATCAGTAGAAACATAGGTAGGCCAACTTTTACCTTCCATATCATAATCCGCATTAGCCACAAAGTGCAAGTGGCACGAACGGTTTGACACCGGCAACTTCACCTTAAACGTACCTGTACCTGCATCAGGTTGTGTCACCACCGTAGCCTTTGCATTTGCCAAGAAGAAACCCTTTTCATTGAAGACCAGCACATGCAAGTGTTTCACTTCCGGAGTTTCTCCCAAAGCCGCACGCGTGGCAGTCACCGGCTCGGGCAGAGAGAACGAGATAAGACTTTCGCCTTTCTCTAAAGCCGGAGTATGGGTTCCCCAATCCTCTTCCTGGCAAGCCGTGAACAGCAGGAGGAAAAGCGAGGTTATAAAGAGCATTATCTTTTTCATACGCAAATAAGTTTTTTCAGTTTTCAGTTAGTTAGTTATTGGGACGTATCGGCTCGGTATCGCCCCAAGTGAAGACATTCGGATTGGCTAACTTTTCATCGCCCCAGTACCATACATCGTAGACGCAGCGGACAGAACGATTACCATTATTACTTCCTGCGGTTCCACCAAACTTTCCTTCTGTGCCTTCATCACCTCCAATATAATAACGTTTGGAAGAGGCATAATAATCACCACCGAATAGTTTAGGTATATAGCCCATATTTGACAAGCTGACAATGAATTCAATCTCACCCTCGGTAGGAATACGCCAACGTCCTGCCGGATAGCCGTTTTCCTGATAAGAGGCACAACGCTTCTGGGCTTGCACATAATTAATTGAACCAGAGGTTACTACTCCCCATGAAGAAGCAATCTTGAATACAGGAGCAATCATTCGGTCGTATTCTCTTTCAGTTCCAGTTTCACCTCTTGTCTTCAAATAGCTTTGCAAACCTTTTTGCGATGTGGTTCCATATTTTTCCAAACTACTGAGCTTGGTAGGAGTAGGGTTTCTTGGGTCACCAATAATATACTTAGACTCATCTCCTGCATCCAATTGGGTTACATGGATGGTATACTGATTTTTGTTATTATTGGTTGAATTACCGCTTGGGTCATTTGCATTACCTAAAGAATAGCCTCTGTCATCATCCACATTCTTATCTCCATTCTTTCCATACACAAAGCGGTTGGTGCGTCCTTCACTATTATATTCACCAGTAATATAAATCGGCGGATATTGGGTAATGGTCAGTTTTTGAGTCAATCCCTCTTTATTGGTTACGTCAATGGTGAAAGTCCAAGGTACATAGACGGTTGAAGGAAGCTCGTGCTGGAATACCAAGGTCTGACCATAGGGCTGTATTGAGGTGGCATTTTCGCCAAAGAAAGACTCCCACTTTTTCAATTCATCTTCGTATTTTGCTACATCTGCATTCCAAAGTTCTTGTTTGAAATATTTACCAACAAATGGCTTCCACCCCCAATATTTATCATCGTCACGATTCGGTGCTACCGGTTTATTCTGCTCTGTTATTTCAGACTGACCGATGGTAGTGCCTGAATAATCCGGATAAGTAATCTTCACCACCTTTGCCGTTACATCGCTGCTGCTGGTCACTCCGATGTCGGCACGGCTTTCGTTATTCATTTCCACATAGTTGGTTTCCAGCTCCAAGTAATTATACTTGTTGACATCAGCCGAGATATCAACCGACTTCCAGTCGGAGATTTCATACTTCAAATCCACATCCGGAGTCACCTGACCGGGGTCGATGCTTCCCAACACACCCACATTCATCTTGATTTTATAGAGGGTATTGCTTTTCAGCGAACGATACCCTTTGCCGTCTGAACCAGATATGATTTCATTCGTAACCGGTACGCGGTAATAGTAGTTGGTAGACAGCTGCACACCGTTTTTCGTACATGTCCATGGAATACGGAAAGTGAGATACGTCTGCTTCTCACTTTGCACCAGCTGCGAGGTTTCCGTATAGGCAAGCCAGGTATGCGGGTAAGAATAAAACGGGATATGCACATAAGCTGCAGCTGCACCGGGAGCCGTTACGCTTTTATACTTGCGCGGGTCGGTTGTGGTAAAAGTCTTTTCCTTTTCCTCGGGAGTCAATCGGTCGTTATACTCCTCGCGAGTGAGTTCGGTACCATCGGGGTGCACATAGTTTGTTACATGATGCAAAGCTACATCCATGCGGTCTACCTCGGCAGTATAGGTCACACCGTCTATCTTGATAGGAGACTTAATGGTAGGCAGAAGTACGATTTTAGCTGCCAGTCTGCTCAAGGTAACCGTTCCACCCTGCGCGCCGCTAGCCACCATCACCTTTTCGGTTAGCCCTTGCATTACAAAAGCATCCTCCGGCTTGTCGGCTGAAGAAAGTTGTGTATACATCAGCTTTTCCTTCATCTGGTTTAAGGTAAACTCACCCGTTACAGGCTCCTGATGAACGGGTACATTGGCCAGTACAAAAATAAAATACTTGCCCGGCTTGAAAGTATCATCGAGAGGCACACTCAGCATATTGCTGTTATTGGTCGAAATATTCCGCTTCATGTATGAGCAAGTGGCCTTTTCTTTATCCGTAAAAAAGAATACACTGACTGCAGCTATACGGTTTTCATTATAGGCATCCTCACCCGCCTCGGTGGTATCCCCCGACGCACGGAGCTGCAAGGTAAAGCTCCGGCCGTTTACCTCCTCACCGCTGCCATACACCTCGAGCTCCTCGCTACATGAAGCCAGCATGCAGGCAAAAAAAGCCATGATATAAATCATCCAGTTTCTGTTTTTCATAACTACTGTCCTCCTGCGCGTTTAAGTATAAAATTATTCAAATCTGCCGTTCCCTTCGAGTCGGTCAGGTCGAGTTCATATTGAGCAGCTGATCCCACTACTGCGTAAACATGCAGTTTGGTGGTGGCTGCCGGATCGGTAGCATTGGGAGCTACCTTCACCTTCAAGATCTGTTCGATAGGTTGACCATTGTTAAAGATGGTTGTTCCCTCTTCGGTTACCAACTCAAAATTAGTATTGTCGTCGAGTTCGGCTATCCAGCGAGTCACCCCGTTGGGAGCCTGAATCACAAACTTAAGCTCAGCCTCTTTATCAGGAGACAGTTCAACGGTATTCTCTTGCCGGCCTGCAATGGTTCCCGGCACCCATCCGTGTGAGCTGTACGACAACTGGTCGATATAGTTAACCTCATGCTCTTTCAGTGTCCAAGGCGCCACCTCGCAACGCAACTCCCATCCTGTAGGGTTGGCGTTGGCGTCGATTTTCAGAATCTGGTTGCGCTCAATGGAGGCAATCGGCTTGGTATCTTTGTCATAAATCTGGGCAGGGGCGTAGTTGGTGCTTCCTTTCATGCCCACCGTATAGGTACCGCGCGATGATTCAAAGAGGTAATAGGTAAACGTATGTTTACCATTAGTTGCAATCGTCTGATCTCCGGTAAAGTCTTTTGTCTGATTCTGTACCGTACCGTCCTTACGTTTTATCAAATAACCGCTTACGGGGAAGAATGCTCCGAAATTAATCTGATCTATACGCAATTCACCGCCGGTTTTATTGTTTACCGTCAAGTCGATGCGAGCCAAGGCACGGGTAACGGAGATAGAAACCGAGGTTTCCTCAACCATCTGAGCCGCAGTAATCTGCGTGCTGCCTTCCATCGGAATCCCGTTTGTTGCCACATCGATTGCGGCGAGAGCTGCACCATTATTATATGTAGAGGCGTTGAAAGTGCTTCCCACCTGAAATGTGGTAGCATAATTAAGGTTTACTCCATTTTCATTGACGATGGCATAAAGTTGGGTATCCACCGCTTTTACTCCCAAAATGCGGAAGGTCTGGATCAGGCTGTTGTCGTTGTATTCACGGAGCCAGTTTCCTGCCACCTTTCCCTCCTGCACCATAATCAGGCGCAAGGTCTTGATACCTTCATGGTCTTTTACTTCGCTGTTATCGGTATCTATCTGCCCACGTGAAGCTATATTGACCGTAATGTTTGCACTTTCAGCCCTGCTCTCCATCGGTGTATCCTTCGAGCAAGCCCCTGCCAACATCACGAGAAGCGTGAGCAGCGTCAAACTTGTGTATTTCTTCATGTATCTCATATAGCGTATGGTTTGTTTGAGTTGTTGAGTTTATGAGTTGTTAAGTTTTGAATTTCTCATTCTTCACTCCTCATTTCTTAGTTCCATTCCGGCTTACCGTCGACGATGACCCATTCGGGGAGCTTGATTTCCACATTGGTTCCATAGAACTGGATGGCAATGGGGAGGGTTGCCTCCTGCTTGGTCAGGTCAATCTCGTCCTTGTTGGCATTGACATAATTATAGATGCTGCCGTCTACCAGACGTTCGCCCGTGCGCTTGTCAATCAGCACCAGCCGGTGTTCGCAGCATTCCTCGTCGAAGTGTCCGGCATGGTCGTTCATGCGGAACAGACAGAGGTCGTCGGTGCGGTAGCAGTTGCGCTCCTTATCGTAAATCAGAGCCGGGTAGCAGGTACCCTTCTCCTCCATATTAACATCTCCGTTGAAGTCGGTCTGGGCGTTCGATTCCTCGATGCGCAGCTCATAAGGGATTTCCCCTCCCTCACCCAAAGCGTCCGGGGCGGGAAGTCCGTTAATTTCAATATCCACATTGATGTGTGCGCTCAAAAGGGTTACCGTATCGCGGTAGACCGTAAAGTTTTCACCTCCGGGCATGGTGAAGTCCAGCTGTCCCAGATAGTTATGGTCATGCCCGTCTACCTTACCTTCGCCTGAACCCCAGGCAGGATGCTGGATAAAAATCTTGTTGAAATCGGTTTCGCTCGTCAGGTTTTCCACCTCCGTGCGGTTAAAGGCGTTGCCTACGGCTACCACCCTGTATTTCTCTCCCGGTGTAAGGCGGAAGGATGGAATGGCGGCATAGTGCTTGAGTTCGTCCTCGCTGTAGTGGCCTACGCCCATGATGTGACCGTCCCCGTCGAAAACATACAGGTCCACCTTCGTTATGTAGTCGTTAAGGACGTTCGTCTTGCCGTCGGCAAGGTACTGGAAGTAGATAACCACGTTGTCGCAATCATCGTAGTCTTCCTTGATGCAACTGCTGGGGAGGACGAGGACTGCCAGCAGCAGGACGAGGGTATGTAAGTATCTGGTCATAATGGATTGGTTTTGTTTGCTGTATCTAAAGAGGTTAAGGGCTGTGCCGCACTGCGGCGGCACAGGTCCTTTTTAAAGAGGGTTATTAGAGGATTAGTTCCATTCTACGGTTCCTTCTACTACAGTCCAAGGAAGAACGGTTACAGTTGCTTCTACAGTTACATCAGTACCTCCTTCTGGAGTTGGACCCCATGCACCGTCAGGAATAGCGATACCAGAAATTTTGTAGATGTTTCCAGCCTTGAATGAAGTGATATAGCCTAGATTATCAATTCCATACTTTGCTTTGTCTTCTTCAGTAAGGTCTTGCAAGTTACCGCTATATTTGTATTTACCTACAGATGCATATAATTCTTCACCTGCATTCCAACCCATAATAGATACACCTTGTTTTAATGCTAAATTCGTTCCATCCAAAACGAAGACTAATTTAGGCATATCTGTACCCGGTTCAAACACGCTGTATGCAAAACATTGATTGTCACCTGTAGGCCATGTTGCATTTTGTCCCAAGAAGTCAGCACCGATAGCACTCCAAGTAGGAGAAGCATAAGTTTCGGTTTTGATATTGTTCCAAATAGATTTATCAGCAGAAACGGCAATCTTACCTGCATTAGAGCCTTCTGTTACCCACAAATTATCGAGGAACATACCAGCAATAGTAGCTGTTTGGAAGATGCATCCCTGTTCGCTTTCTGCTTTAGCATGGCTGATGTTTGAAAGCTCCAAGCGTGCATAGCGAGCTGCCGGAGTTACAGATACTTGATAAGTACTTTCGCCTTTCTTGGTAAAAGAGTTAGAAGTACCATACAAAGGAGCAGCCAGACCAGCTGTGTTAATTCCAGCAATGGTCAACTTCTCAGTTGTACCACCGTTTACTGAAACTTCAATGCTCTGCGGGTTGCGCACATTTTGGAAAGTTACTGTACCTGATTCTTTTAAAGTTTGATCCTCTTGCTTACCACTTGCTGCATGAAGAGTCACTGTAATGTTATTCACCTGTAGCGGTGTTGTTGTACCAGTGGTACCAGTTGTAGCATTACCTGCTACAATACCATTGCCACTACGTCCTTCCGTAATTACTTTAGGCAGTTTAATTTCTACAGATACAGAAGCATTACCTTCAGCACCACTTTCATTAGTTACATCTTCATTAGAGCATGCAAACAATCCCAAGCCTGCAAATGCGATAAATAAGCTCTTAGAAAATCTCATAGTTTTAAGTTTTAAAAATTGGTAATTATGTTGACTTTATGTTTGTTGTTCTATTCTGCCATATAATCCACGTATGCTTTTAGCATTTTCAAGTTCTCGCCCGACTTGGCGAAGCCCTTGGCAACCGCCTGTTCAAACGCTGATTCAGCCTTGGCGTAAGCCCCCTGTTTGGCATAAGCCACACCCAGCATGTTGAGCAAGGCACCGTCGGCAGGCGCTTTCTCCAGCAAAGCTACCGCTTCGTCTGTACGTCCAGCCTCCAGTAAGGCAAGTGCAGCATTGTTGACTGCCGTAACGTTATCAGGATAAGCCTTGGCTCCTGCCATCAGACAGCGGATATATTCCTCGCTTCCCTTGCCGTAGCTGTCTGCCACCTGCTGAATCTCGCTCACGCTCATCAGTTCGGGACGCGTCTTGATCATCTGTTTGCCTTCTTCCAAATCGAAATGACGCACGTTATACTCGATGCGGTACTCGTTTCGGCGCACCGGACCGTACATTTCGTTCAACAAGCGTTCGTAGATTTCGGGCGGAACCAGTGCTTTCAGCTGTTCTTCGCACGCATCCTTGTCGTCGCCGCAATGGTCTATTATATCAAGCACTTCCGCCTGTTTCAACAACTGCGGATGTTTTTCCACTTCCTTGCGTACACCTTCCCAGTCCTCTCCTTTCCAGCTTACATGATAAAGCGAAGGGTCGATGGTCTTCATATCGTCTTTCATATATTCCGTGAAAGCCTTGGCACGGCGTTCAGAAAGCTTCATGTTATAATCGAACGTTCCTTCAGGAGAAGCATAGCCGGTTACATAGATACCGGTAATGGTCAGGTCGTTATTATCTTTCACCAGCGTAAGCGATTCGCGCACCTTCGCCAGTTCGGCACGGTTTTCACGATATGTTTCTTTAATCTGATGACTGTCTTGACGGAACTGAAGACGCGCTGCACGGGTTTCAGAACGGCGTTTTACCGTTTCTTCCTTCGGCTGGATGAACGGGTTATAATATGCAGGATTCATCGGCGGGAACACCTCACCCGTATAAGCCGTTTCGTTGCCTTCGCCACACGCTGCACATCCGGTTACATCGCCTTTCAGACGAAGGTCACCGCCCACCATCCAACGTTTGAAGGGTACGGAAGCCTCATACATAAACGCCTGCTGCGAATGGTTCTTGCGGCGCACCTCTGCCACAGTTCCCGGATAAAGGTCTTCTTTTTCCAGTTTCTCCACGCGGCTGTTTACCCGGTGGCGCACCTTTCCGCTTATCACAAACGGCGGCAGTTCCACCTCATTTGCCCCATCTGCCGACACCAGTACCGGCACCACACGAAGCGAATGCTGACGCTTGATGTCGAGGTCATCGAGGTTGATTTCCATTGACACCCGAGCCCGGCGGTCGTCTGTCTTGACCACTTCACGGTTATTTATCTTGATTTCCTCCAGATATGAAGTCTGTGCCAGCACCGGGATTCCGGCTGCAAGAAGCATGGCTATTGAGAGTATGTGTTTTTTCATCGTGCGTTCCTCCATCATTTAATTATATAAATAAGTGACACGGCAGCTTTGGTGACTCCGAAGTAGTCTTTTTTGTTTTTTCCTAACCATTCGCCGCAATGAGGACACTCATATTTATCGAAATCGGCATGAATCCATCCCAGACCGATTTCCAGTCCGAGGTTCCAGCGGTTGCCTAATACGAACTGATAACCGTAGCCCAAGCCTGCACCGAACATATTGCCTTCATAACGCTTGCCCTTGGTAGACGGGAAAATACCGAAATCTATATCGCCCACATTAAACTGTCCGCCCAAGGCATGGAGAGCGAAGAAGTGACCGTTGAAAGCCTCACAAAGCCAATAACGGGCTTCGGGCTGAACGAGCCAGTGTTTCATTTTCTTGTCGTCGCCAAACTTAAAGGGGTTGTAGTTGCCCGAAACATCGAGGGTCCACTTCGGTGCCAACCGGAACTCAGCTCCTATATTTAATGTAGTAGTTACATCATATAGCAGGTTTGTCTTCACGGCAATCTTTTGTGCGGAGACCGTAATGGAAACAAACAGGAGCAATATCCAAACGAATGCCTTTTTCATAATACTGAACGTCTTTTTATGTTTTTTTGCTTCCACAAAAATACGAACCATCCAAGTTCTTGAAGCAATAACAGCTTCCCATTTTGTCAAAAAGGCATTCCTATTTTGTCATATAGGGGGGGGGTAAATCGAGGTTAACACGCTGATAAACAGAGGTTCTCAAAAAAAATAAAGGACTCAGATAAGAAAAAACATCTTTCCATATAAATAAAGAGATTGTTTACACTTTATTTCAATCCAATTACAAAAAGAAAATAAAATTGCGGAATAGACAAAACCGGACGTTTTGTAAAAAAACCTTTCATTTTAAGTCTGTTCCTCTGAAGAAAGAGACGCGCTCTCTTTTACAGCCAGATTACTGCGGAACGCATTGGGACTCATGCCGTATTTTTCCTTAAACAGACGGTAAAAGGTAGACAGGCTGGGCAAGGCACAGTGGGAGGCAATTTCACTGACCGACCACTCCGGATGCGCACGAAACAGTCCCACTGAATAATCCAGACGCAGGTTATTGAGATAGGCACTCAGATTGCCATGGGTATATTCTTTCAGAATGGCAGCAAAACGGTTGCGGTCTACTCCCATCAAAGCAGCATAGTCATCGCGCGAGAACTGGTAGTTAAGATACATACGCTCTTCACGCACCTGCGCATCGAAGTTCCGGAAAATCTCGTGCGGGTTAAATGAAGGAAAGGCTTCACCGGCAACCGGAGTTTCTTCCGGAACCTCGGGCTGCTCTTCCACCAAAACGGGAGCCGGCACTTCCACCGGAACCGGAACTTCTGCAACAGGTTCTGTCACGCAAGGCAGAACCTCCTTATTCTTATCGTTCAGCTCAACGATGAGCGAAGCCATCTTCCGGTTCTTCTCTCTTATCACCTTCCAATAGGAATAAATCCGCACCAGCAGGGCTATCAAAGCCAGTGCCACTACCACCAAGCCTACAATCACCCAGTTACGGACATGCAGTTTGTTTTCTGCCTGCCGCAATTCATACTCCTGACGCATCACCCGCGTAAAATCGGTCAGATTAAACAGATTACTCCGCTCGGAACTTATCCGCATAACCTCCATAAGCTGCCGGAGCTTTAGCAGTTCCTCATAAGCCGACTTATAGTTACCTACTCCCTGATAGGCCTTGCTGGTCTGGTAAAGCGTACGTATATAAATGATGTTCAGCGAATCTTTTTCATCCACCGAATTCATATATTCATCCACATGGCGCAAAACAAGCTGATAATCGCCTCTTTCAAGCAAATAGTCGTTGATTTCCAACCTGCCCTGTACAGTGGAAGCCATCGGAGTCTGCTTAAACTTCTCCAAGTAATCCGCTGCCCGATCTTGTTTCCCGAGCCGCTGTGCCAGAAAAGCCATCTTGCTGTACAGATAAGCCTGCTGTTCGCCGATTCCTGATAGCTGAGAGGCTATCTGCTGCAGTTTCCCGATTACCTCTTCCCTCTTGAGTCCTACTCTCCATGCTTCCTTCATCCGCCGGTCTTCAATGCAGTACATCATGAAATAACCCATGATGCGTGAACGGCAATATAATTCATCCCCGTTTACGCTGCTACTCAGTAAGGAAATGGCCCGGCGAAGGCTCTGATACCCTTTCTCTATCATACCTAAGCGGCGGTATACCTCGCCTTCCATCAGCATCATGTTGGCTTCGAGTACCGGATCGCCTACCAGACCGGCATACTGCTTCCCCTCATCAATATAGCGTACGGCATCTTCCAGGTGATAAGCATCCACCGATGATTCTGCCAGCAGCGTATAAGCTGATTTCATGAGCAAGGTATCACGCCGGCTATCCTGATACTGTACCACGCGCTGGGCGTAATACATAGCCATGTAATATTTGGAAAGTGCATGATAGGAACACGAACGGAAAAAGTCAATATGCTCCTTTGAATAGGTTTTTGTTTTTTCCAGACTGTCGAGCCTTGGCAACGTTACCTTTGGATTCTGCTTGGCTTGTATATATAAGCTCATTAAGGCTGTTTTATGGCTTTCAGCATCTTTTGCAGGCAACGCTGGGAAGACCGATAATGGAATCCGAATCAGGATAAGGAATAAAATGTGTTTTACAATTAAACTGTTCATGTTGTTATTCTCTATGATAAAGTGTCTATGTTATGCGTTTTATCGCCTCCAAGGTAATAAAAAAGCCTGCACCCGCATCCATTTTTTTTGTGTTTTTCAACATTATTATAGCTGTTTTTTCTTTGGGAGGGGAATAAGGGATAGGGAGAAGAGAAAAATGACAGTTGGTACGGACAAAAAAGAAGTTTTTTACGGGCAAAAAAAATGGGAGAACGCTTTCTCCCAACCTTGTTAACCTTAAATCTAATACTATGAAAAAAATCACGTAACCAATGTAAGGGCTACACTTGTATCATCCAAATTAAAACGAAATTATATTCCATTATTTAAAACTCTTTTGCATTTGACACGGTTTTGCTGACTGTAATTTCACAATTGAAAGGAGAAGAGGATTCCTTTTCAAGGGATGAGGAATACAATTTTAAAATAAAAAAGCTGCATCATTACGATGCAGCCCTTTTTTATTCATGGAAGACATGAGGATTAGTCTTTCAGCTTAGCTTTGATGAAGTCGCGGTTCAAACGAGCAATGTTGCTGATTGAAACACATTTCGGACATTCAGCTTCACAAGCACGCGTGTTCGTACAGTTACCGAAGCCCAGTTCGTCCATCTTTGACAACATAGCTTTTGCACGGCGCAAAGCTTCCGGCTTGCCCTGAGGCAACAGATTCAACTGGCTTACCTTTGCAGAAACGAACAGCATAGCTGAACCGTTTTTACATGCAGCAACACACGCACCGCAACCGATACAAGAAGCAGCGTCCATCGCTTCATCAGCTACCGGTTTCGGAATCAGGAGGGCATTAGCATCCTGAGGAGCTCCTGTACGTACACTTACGAAGCCACCTGCCTGCATAATCTTATCGTATGCAGTACGGTCGACCATCAAGTCTTTAATTACCGGGAAACCGGCAGAACGCCACGGTTCAACGGTGATTACATCGCCGTCTTTGAAGCGACGCATGTAAATCTGACAAGTAGTAGCTCCTGTTGCAGGTCCGTGAGGATGTCCGTTGATATACAAAGAACACATACCGCAAATACCTTCACGGCAGTCGTGATCGAATACTACAGGTTCTTTACCTTCTTCAATCAACTGTTCGTTCAAGATGTCTAACATTTCCAAAAATGAGGTATCGCCCGGGATGTCTTTCATCTGGAATGTATCGAAATGACCTTTTTCTTTCGGTCCGTTCTGACGCCAAACTTTCAGCGTAAATGATATATTTTTATCCATTTTTTTCTATATTTATATAAGTCAACAAGTCAACTCGTCACCTCGTCAACTGTATTCAACATTAAGATTTGTAGTTACGAGTCTGTACCTTAATTGCTTCGTAAACCAGCGGTTCTTTGTAAAGTACCGGAGCTTTTTCGTCGCTTCCCTGGTATTCCCAGCAAGCTACGTAGAAGAAGTTTTCGTCATCACGTTTTGCTTCACCTTCTTCAGTCTGATACTCTTCACGGAAGTGTCCACCGCAAGATTCGTTACGGTTCAACGCATCGTAAGCAATCAATTCACCCATGGTGATGAAGTCACCCAAACGGATCGCTTTATCCAACTCAACGTTCAAGCCTTCTTTAGAACCCGGGATGAACAATTCAGTTTCAAACTCTTTGCGGATTTCTTTCAGCTTAGCCAAACCAGCCTTCAAGCCTTCAGCAGTACGTCCCATACCTACGAAATCCCACATTACGCGACCTAATTCCTTATGGATAGAATCTACTGACTTCTTACCCTTGATGCTCATCAAGTGGTCAATCTTATCTTGAACGGCCTTTTCTGCTTCTACGAATTCAGGAAGGTCGGTTGAGAAACGAGGAACCGTAATCTGATCAGCCAGGTAGTTCTGGATGGTGTAAGGCAATACGAAGTAACCGTCAGCCAATCCCTGCATCAATGCAGAAGCTCCCAAGCGGTTTGCACCGTGGTCAGAGAAGTTACATTCACCGATAGCAAACAATCCCTTGATAGAAGTCTGCAATTCGTAATCAACCCAGATACCACCCATAGTGTAGTGGATAGCCGGATAAATCATCATCGGGTTATAATATTTCACACCGTTGATTTCACGAGCCAGTTCACCCGGATTTACGTCGGTGATTTCTTCGTACATATCGAACAAGTTACCGTAACGCTGACGAACTACGTCAAGACCCAGACGTTCGATACTTTCAGAGAAGTCGAGGAATACAGCCAAGCCTGTGTTATTTACACCAAAGCCGTGGTCACAACGTTCTTTAGCTGCACGTGAAGCAACGTCACGCGGAACCAAGTTACCGAATGCCGGATAACGGCGTTCCAGATAGTAGTCACGGTCTTCTTCAGGAATATCGCTTCCCTTCTTCGTTCCAGCCTGCAATGCTTTTGCATCTTCCAGTTTCTTCGGAACCCAGATACGACCATCGTTACGCAATGACTCAGACATCAAAGTCAGCTTAGACTGCTTGTCGCCGTGTACAGGGATACAAGTCGGGTGAATCTGTACGTAAGCCGGGTTAGCAAACCAAGCACCCTTGCGGTAGCAAGCCATTGCAGCAGTACAGTTACAAGCCATTGCATTGGTTGACAAGAAGTAAGCGTTACCGTAACCACCGGTAGCAATTACTACTGCGTGAGCAGCGAAGCGTTCCAACTTACCAGTTACCAAGTTCTTGGCAATGATACCGCGAGCACGACCGTCAACCAATACCACGTCTTCCATTTCATAACGGGTATACAGTTTTACGGTTCCAGCACCTACCTGACGGCTCAATGCAGAGTATGCACCCAGCAACAACTGCTGACCAGTCTGACCTTTAGCGTAGAATGTACGAGATACCTGTGCACCACCGAATGAACGGTTAGCCAATGTACCACCGTATTCGCGAGCGAAAGGAACACCCTGTGCCACGCACTGGTCGATGATGTTATTTGATACTTCAGCCAGACGGTAAACGTTTGCTTCACGAGCACGGTAGTCACCCCCTTTTACTGTATCGTAAAACAAGCGGTAAACAGAGTCACCGTCGTTCTGATAGTTCTTAGCTGCATTGATACCTCCCTGTGCAGCGATAGAGTGTGCACGACGAGGAGAGTCTTGAATACAGAAGTTGAATACGCGGAATCCCATTTCACCTAAAGAGGCAGCAGCAGATGCACCTGCCAAACCGGTACCTACCACGATGATGTCCAGACGACGTTTGTTTGCCGGGTTCACCAGTTTCTGATGAGCTTTATAGTTGGTCCATTTCTCAGCTATCGGGCCTTCAGGAATCTTAGAGTCGATTATCTTAGTCATAATAATGTTAGTTTTTAAGTTTTTTAGTTTTTAAGTTTTAAGTTTGTAGTTTGTCAGTTTTTAAGTTCGTTCGTTATCAGAGTTCAAAAACTCATAAACTCAAGAACTCATAAACTCATAAACTTACCAACTCAAAAACTTATCACAAATTCTTTACGAAAAATACGATTGCCACTAAAGCAAATCCCAGAACAATAACAGTTGAATAAATGTTAGAGATGCATTTCCAACGGTTAATCCAAATTGTATTGTTCCAGCCCAAAGTCTGCATTGCGCTCCAGAAACCGTGAGTCAGGTGGAACCACAAAGCTGCCAACCATACCAGGTAAAGCACGAAGAATACCGGATTAGAGAAGGTTTGCATGATGTAGCCGTAACCATCGGCTGCATGAAGACCGCCTAACATCGGGTTACCTACGATTTCAGCAAACTGCATTTTGTACCAGAAGTTTGCAAAGTGTAATGCCAAGCCAAGGATTACGATAATACCCAGCACGAGCATGTTTTGAGAAGCCCATTCTACTCCTTTCGGTTTAGCTGTTACCGCATAACGTTCGTTACCACGAGCGGCACGGTTTTGCATGGTCAACCAGAAAGCATAAAGGATGTGAATCACAAACAAGGCAGCCAAGCCCATAGTAGCAACCAATGCGTACCAGTTTGCTCCAAGGAACTCACAAACCATGTTATATGCTTCGCCCGAGAACAAAGCAACAAGGTTCATCGCCATGTGAAATGTTAGAAACAGGACAAGGGCGATACCAGTTACACTCATCACCACTTTCCTTCCAATAGATGAATTACTTAACCACATAAATGATTGATTTTAAATTATTTAATTGTTTGAAATAAAGTTTCTTTATCTATAGTTCAATGTATGATGCAAAATTAGAAGTTTTCCCTATATAATACAAGGGATTACGGAAATAATTCTTTATTTAGGAATGAGGCTTCTGTTCGGGGAACGAGGCTTTTTTTAGGGGACGAGGCTATAGGAGACTAGTTGACCAGGCTTTCCTTCCGGATGAATCCTGGTATCTAGAGCCCAGCCAACTAATATCTAAACCTGATGCCTGGTCAACTAAAAGTGTGAAGAGCATGAAGAAAAAAACGTTTTTTCAGGGAATAAACTGTAAACAGAAGTTCTGTTTTTACAGCCAAAGCTTTTGTTTTTACAGCCAAAGGCTCTGTTTTTACAGCCAAAGGCTTTGTTTATAGATTTTCTCGGTAAGTTCTGGTTTTTCTGAGGGAAAGAAAAGAAGAAAGGGGCTGTATCAAAACAACTTGATTGTAAGTTAATTGTTTTGATACAGCCCCTAAGTCAGGTCAAGAAGTACAAAGTGTTAATCAAGCAAACTTAGCCTGACTTAATTCGTGAGCATACTTATGAATTTTAAAAACGTTTCGGGAAATTCAAGCCGGGCTGTCCAAGCAGTTCAACGGCTTTCTGCATACTGTCGCTCAACGAGTTGATTACACGAAAATACTCGTTCATATCCCATAAGTCGCGGGCTATCAAGGCTTTTAGCTGGGTCTTGATTAAAGGGAGCGCGATGCGGTATTGCTCTTCGGAGTAAGTCGCTCCGTTGGCTTTACCTAAAGCTACCAACTCATCCAGCATAGCGTCGGTTACCTGAAAATCGCGATCGAAGCGTTCAAAGGTTTTATATTTCTTCTTCCATGCAGCCCGATGACGGTCAATCAGCTTCAAGTTGAGCTGAACGATGGCCCCCTTATCGCGCAGGCTGAGATAATAATCGGTATACATGGTGGTGTCAATCGGAACAAAATAATCGGGCATAATGCCTCCACCGCCATAAACCGTACGCCCCAGTTTAAGTGTGCGTGCCTTCAGCGAATCGGGGAAATGGATGCTGTCGGCACTGAGCATTTCGCCCCGGTTATACCGTTCGATAAGGTCTCTATTATATTGTTCCACACTTTCATAGGGCTTCTGGATGCAGCGTCCGGAAGGGGTGTAATAACGAGCTACCGTGAGACGGATCATGGAGCCGTCGGGCAGGTCGATGGGACGCTGTACCAAACCTTTTCCGAAGGTACGGCGACCTACAACAATTCCCCGGTCCCAGTCTTGGATAGCCCCTGTTACAATCTCACTGGCTGATGCAGAATACTCATCGACCAATACGACTAACCGCCCATTCAGGAAATCACCGTCGCCCTTAGCTTCGAACTCGGAACGCGGATTGCGCCGGCCCTCGGTATAGACAATCAGTTCTTTCTTACCCAGCAACTGGTCGCACACTTCAATGGCTGCATTTAAGTAGCCTCCACCATTTCCCTGCAAGTCTAAAATCAGGTCTTTCATGCCCTGTGACTGAAGTTTATGAAGCGCAGTACGGAACTCGTCGCCTGTGGTAGCAGCAAAACGGCTGATGCGGATGTATCCGGTAGTAGAATTAACCATATAAGTGGCATCAAGACTGTAAACGGGAATCTTGTCGCGCTTGATGGTAAAAGGAAGCAATTCATTTACCCCATTACGCTGTACTTTCACATTCACTTTCGAGCCTTTCGGTCCACGCAACCGGCGCATGACGTCTTCAGTACTCATCTTTACTCCGGCAATCACGGTATCGTTTACCTGAATGATGCGGTCGCCTGCCAAGATGCCTACTTTCTCTGAAGGACCTCCCGACACGGGCTGGATGACAAACAGGGTATCGGTAGCCATATTAAACTGAATACCGATGCCGTCGAAATTTCCCTGAAGCGGTTCGTTCAGGCGTTTCACTTCTTCGGGGTCGGAATAAGTGGAGTGAGGATCGAGCTCTTCGAGCATACGGATAATGGCTGCTTCTACGAGCTTGCCTTCATCTACTTTATCTACATAAAGATTGGAGATGGCAAACTCCGCCAGCTGAAGCTTCCGCGAAGGGGAATTCAGCAATTTGTTTTGGGCATGAGCTCCGATGAACAGGGAGCAAATAAATAGGGTGAACAGTTTTTTCATTGGTCTCTAACTTTTAAATCCATACCTTCCGGCAAGAAAGGTGTAACGTCTTTACCGAACTGAAGCAGTTCACGCACGATAGTAGAACTGACCGAAGTCAGTTCCGGCTCCGTAAACAAAAGAATCGTCTCAATACCGGAAAGTTTCCGGTTAACATCGGCAATGGTTTCCTCATATTCAAAATCGCGTACGGTACGAATACCGCGGATAATCACCTGCGCCTGACGCTCCATGGCAAAGTCAATGGTCAGTCCGTCATAAGCTTCCACCTTTACACGCGGATCATCAGCATACAGTTTCCGGATCATCTCCACACGCTGTTCGGTGGGGAAGCAAGTTCGTTTGCTTTCATTGATACCGATGCTAATTATGACTTCGTCCATAAAAGTCAATGCACGCTTCACCACCGAGTAATGTCCGACGGTAAACGGGTCGAACGTGCCGGGAAATATTGCTCTCATAATTAAAAATTAAAAAATGAAGGATGAAAAATGAATAATTAAAAATGAAGGATGAGAAGGATGGAAAACAAATCTTTATTCTTCATTTTTCATTAATCATCAATCAAGTCTTCCTCAATTACCAAGTTTTCTATAATAAAGTTCTGACGTTCCATGGTATTCTTTCCCATGTAAAACTCCAGCAGTTCCTGTACCGCATCGGTTTTACGGAGAGAAACTTGCTCCAGACGCATGTCTTTTCCGATAAATCCCCGGAACTCATCGGGAGAGATTTCCCCCAAACCCTTGAATCGGGTAATTTCCGGATTGGGAGCAAGCTTTTCGATGGCTGCCAGACGTTCTTCCTCAGAATAGCAATAAATGGTTTCGTACTTTCCCTTCTTGCGGTTACGCACACGGAAAAGAGGGGTCTGTAAAATATAAACGTGCCCTTTCTTAATCAAGTCGGGGAAGAACTGTAAGAAGAAGGTTATCATAAGCAGACGGATGTGCATGCCATCGACATCGGCATCGGTTGCCACAATGACCTTGTTATAGCGCAAGCCATCGAGCCCGTCTTCGATATTCAAAGCAGCCTGAAGGAGATTAAACTCTTCGTTTTCGTATACCACCTTCTTGGTCAGTCCGAACGAATTCAGCGGCTTTCCGCGCAAGCTGAATACCGCCTGCGTATTCACATCGCGGCTCTTGGTAATGGAACCGCTTGCCGAATCTCCCTCGGTAATAAAGATGGCGCTTTCCAGACGCGGGTCGTCTTCATCCTCATCCTCTTTCTTTCCGCCTTTGACATCGTTCAGGTGGATGCGGCAATCGCGCAACTTACGGTTATGCAGGTTGGCTTTCTTGGCACGCTCGCGGGCTATCTTGGTAACACCGGATATGGCTTTGCGCTCTTTTTCCGACTCCTGTATTTTCTGGAGCATGATTTCTGCCACGTCGGCATGTTTATGAAGGTAGTTATCGACCTGCTCTTTGATAAAATCGCCGATAAACTTATTCACACTGATGCCCGAAAGGGGATAGGGATGACCATCCGAATCTTTTTCGGGTGCCATGGTAAGCGAACCCAACTTGATTTTGGTCTGACTTTCAAATGTAGGTTCAATAACATTGATGGCAATGGCTGCTACAAGTCCGTTACGGATGTCCTGTAACTCCAAGTTTTTTCCGTAAAACTCCTTGATGGTGCGGGCAATATGTTCTTTAAAGGCGCTTTGATGGGTACCGCCCTGCGTGGTATGCTGACCGTTGACGAAAGAATAATATTCCTCGCCATACTGCGGACTATGGGTGAAGGCGATTTCGATATCCTCATCTTTTAAGTGAATGATGGGATAGAGTCCTTGCGCCGTCATGTTGTCGTTCAGCAAATCTTCCAGTCCGTTGCGGCTGATGATGCGGTGACCATTATAATAAATAGCCAGTCCGGTATTGAGGTAGGTGTAGTTACGCAACATCACTTCAATAAATTCCGGACGGAAATGGTAGTTTAAAAAGAGAGTATTATCGGGTTCGAAATAAATTGACGTACCGTTTTCTTCCTCGGTAGAGCTGGTGACGTCGCTCACCAGGTCTCCTTTTTCGAACACAGCTTCACGCTGCTGTCCGTCGCGTATGCTTCGTGCGATGAAGCGCGCACTGAGGGCATTGACCGCTTTGGCACCGACTCCGTTTAAGCCGACGCTTTTCTTAAATGCTTTCGTATCGTATTTTCCACCTGTATTCAGCATGGAAACAGCATCGACCAAACTTCCCAAGGGAATGCCGCGACCGTAGTCGCGTACGGATACCCGCAAATTGTCATCTATCTGGATGTCAATCCGCTTTCCGGCTCCCATCTTAAACTCATCGATGCTGTTGTCTATGACTTCCTTCAGCAAGACATAGATGCCGTCTTCAGCTTGTGAGCCGTCGCCCAAACGACCGATGTACATACCGGGACGGGTACGCACGTGTTCCATGTCGCTCAGGTGGCGTATGTTTTCCTCCGTATATGAAACGGGATTTTCCATATGTGTTGAGTTTTTGAGTTTTGAGTTCTTGAGTTTGTTAGTTTATGAGTTGATGAGTTCTTGAGTCTTTTAGGTAACGAGTTGACGAGGCTTTAGACACTAAAGCATTTTAGAATCTTGTCAACTTATTAACTAATAAACTTATCAACTAATAAATACCTTTTTATAGGCACGGCGACGTTTATGCTGCACTGATTCGAAAGCGCTCCACTGCGCCTGCACCTTCTTATTCAATTCAAGTTCAGGGTTACTTTCTCCGTATTCAAATCCCATCTGCTGATATACCGGAACCAAATCGTAGAACAACAGGGCATTGACCCCCTTGCTCTGATATTCTGGCTTCACACCGACCAAAAGAAGATCGAGCACCTTGGGTTTCTTGATAAACAAGGCTTTGAGCAAGTGGTACCATCCGAAAGGAAGCATCTTTCCCTTGGCTTTCTGCAAAGCCTGCGACAAAGAAGGCATGGATATACCTACTGCCACCAGGTTTTCATTTTCATCTTCTACCAGCGACACCATGCGCAAGTCAATAAGCGGAAGATACATCTTTATATATTGGTCTATCTGACGCTGGGTCATCTGAGAATAGCCGTAAAGAGGAGCATAAGCTTCGTTTATCAAATCGAAGATTTTCTGACCGTAGTTTTTCTCCTTGATTTCGCTTCGCTTGAGCTTCTTGATCTTGAGCTTGTATTTCTGTAAAATAATTTCTGAGATACGAACGAATTTTTCAGGCAGTTTTTCAGGCACCATCAACTTAAATTCTACCCAGTCGGCTTCTTTCTCGAAACCTAATTTTTCCATATGAACAGGATAATAAGGGTAGTTGTAAATGGTTGACATGGTGCTCAGCTGGTCATATCCTTCAACCAGCATGCCTTCTGCATCCATATCGGTAAATCCTAACGGACCGACCATGGCTTCCATGCCACGCTCTTTACCCCAGCTTTCTACTTGCTTTAACAACGCTTCCGAAACCTCTGTATCGTCTACGAAGTCAATCCATCCGAAACGGACTTCTTTTTTATTCCATGTTTCATTGGCGCGGTGATTGATGATAGCTGCCACACGGCCAGCCACCTTTCCATCCTTATATGCCAAAAAATAATCGGCCTCGCAAAATTCGAACGCAGCGTTTTTTTGAGGGCTAAATGTATTCAGCATATCATCGTACAAATCGGGTACGGAATAAGGATTGTTTTTATACAACTCGTAATTGAAACGGATAAATGTTTTTAGCTCTTTTTTAGAACTTACTTTCTTGATAGTAACCATCAGTTATGTTTTCCTATGAAATATTTCAGGCTGTAAAGATAGTATTTTTTATCCGAAGAAACCTTCTCTTCCTTTCGTTTTTCTATTTCACCGGAATTATCCTTTGTTTCTTTTTTAGCGATAAGAAAGCAAAAGCAGTTATCAAGCACACATAAAGAAAGATAAACCAACCTTTATCGCGCTATATTTAAATAAAACAAAGACTTCACCGAACAACACAACAAAGCCTAAACACGCGAGAATTAAAAAAACAGCATGCAGCCGTCCATCCCTCCGCTTTTTTCAATTCTCAAGCGCCAATCTCTTTAAGCGAACAGGCGGTATGCACAAAATCCCTGTGAAACAAAGTTAGAGGTTTTTGACTTACTCCGCTCAAGTAAGCCGGAAAATCTTTACATTTGTAGAAAAATAATATTGCCCATGGTATTAAACTATATTTGGATTGCCTTCTTCGGCATTGCTTTTTTAGTGGCATCGGTCCGCCTGATTTTCTTTGGCGATACCGAGGTGTTTCCGGCTATTATCAGCTCTACGTTTGATTCTTCGAAAACAGCGTTTGAAATCTCTATCGGACTGACGGGGGTGCTTTCGCTCTGGCTCGGTATTATGAAGATAGGCGAACAAGGTGGGATTATCAACTGGGTTTCACGCGTACTCAGTCCGTTATTCTGTAAACTGTTTCCTGACATTCCGAAAGGACATCCCGTAACGGGAAGTATTTTCATGAATCTTGCCGCCAATATGCTGGGACTGGATAATGCCGCCACACCGCTCGGCTTGAAAGCTATGGAGGGGCTGCAAGAACTGAATCCGAAAAAAGACACGGCAAGTAATCCGATGATTATGTTCTTAGTGCTGAATACTTCCGGACTGACATTAATTCCTATCAGCATCATGGTTTACCGCGCCCAGATGGGAGCTGCCCAGCCTACGGATGTGTTCGTCCCTCTTTTGCTGGCTACCTTCTTTTCTACGCTTGCCGGGATTATTGCCGTCAGCCTATACCAGCGCATCAATCTGCTCAACCGCACTATCCTGTTGTTTTTAGGTGGAGCCAGCTTGTTTATCGCCGGAATGATTTACTTTTTCACTACGCTTTCACGGAGTCAGATTGATGTATATTCTTCTACTACGGCAAATGTCTTCTTGTTTTTAATTATCATCAGCTTTATCTTTGCCGGGGTACGGAAAAAGATTAATGTGTATGATACTTTTGTAGAAGGTGCTAAAGAGGGGTTTTCAACTGCCATACGTATTATCCCGTACCTGATTGCCATGCTGGTTGCCATCGGGGTGTTCCGCGCTTCCGGCGGCATGGAGTATGTAATTCAAGGGGTGGCGTATGGAGTTAATCTCTGTGGAATAGACAGCGAGTTTGTAGGTGCACTGCCCACTGCACTCATGAAACCGCTCAGCGGAAGTGGGGCACGCGGCTTGATGGTGGATGCAATGAATACGTACGGGGCTGATTCGTTCGTGGGACGACTGGCGTGCGTATTCCAGGGTTCTACCGACACCACGTTTTATATCCTTGCCGTATATTTCGGCAGCGTAGGTGTAATTCGTACCCGCCATGCCGTTCCCTGTGGATTGCTCGCCGACTTTGCCGGAATCGTCTCTGCCATCTTTATCTGTTACCTTTTCTTTAGGTAACGAGGCTACAGTTCAGTTGACAAGGTTTCAGGTGACGAATTAACAGGGTTCTAAAATGCTTTTAGTATCTAAAGCCTCGTCAACTCAAAAAATTCAAAAAACTCAAAAAACTCAAACATATGATTACCTATCAAACCGAGGGCGTAGAAATGCCCGACATCAAGAAACGTGAAACCACTGCATGGATTAAAGCAGTGGCAGAAAGCTACGGAAAACGTGTAGGAGAAATAGCTTACATCTTCTGTTCTGACGAAAAGATTTTAGAGGTAAACCGCCAGTATCTGCAACATGACTATTACACGGACATTATCACCTTTGACTATTGCGAAGGAAACCGGATAGCAGGCGATCTCTTCATCAGCCTTGACACCGTCCGCACCAATGCCGAACAGTTTGGGGCAGCCTACGAAACCGAACTTCACCGCGTCATCATCCACGGCATCCTGCACCTGTGCGGCATTAACGACAAAGGTCCGGGCGAACGGGAAATCATGGAGGCGGAAGAAAATAAAGCCCTCGCCTTGCGCAATACACTGAAGGTATAATCAGGAGCTTCCGTCCGATTTGACAAGCTTATAAAATCATAGAAAAACATATAGAATCCTATAATTTA
>SAMEA3387479__coassemble_418_pt1 | contig 55456 bp, 44 predicted proteins | sample SAMEA3387479__metabat2_low_PE_008 | metagenome-assembled genome bin SAMEA3387479 (sample SAMEA3387479) | Felis catus | biome: Faeces | place: United Kingdom | collected 2012
AGCAAAGATAGGTTAGGCTGCAATGTGTGTCAAGGCGGAGAATAGAATGGTTACTCCATATAAGCAATTTATGGCATCTCGTTCTCTATATGGATTAGTGAATGTATTGTCTGGATAAAGTTGATATGTTGTTTTGCTCCATTGATTATTATATATATATCCCACAGAAGTTAATGAAGTTATACCCTTATTTGACCATAGTAGACTAGCTCTGTCATCAGTAGAGGTTTTACGGGTTTGTTTAGCCGCGACATCAAGGAATACAGAATATTCACTTAAACTCCCCAAAGTAGTAGTTATATTAATGACTGCTCCATTAAAATGATATTTAGCTGGCGCATTATAGAATATTTCTATATTCTTTACTTTATCAGGTGCGAGAGCTTTCAGTTGTTGGAAGACTTGTTCTTGTTCCATTGTTGTAGTCTTACCATCAATTACAACCATCAGATTATTGGCTCCCATGAGAGAAATAGCATCTCCATCGCCTGTAACACTCGGCACTTTCATTAATAAATCATAGGCTGTTGTTGGTGCATATCTTTCTTTTATGACATTGGCTTTATATATAATTGAGTTACCTTCTACTTTAACAATAGAATGTTTTCCTTTTACTATAACTTCATCAAGATTGAGAGTTTGTTCCGTTAAAATGATTTCTCCAATATCAATAGGTTTATTGACTGTAAGCTCTTTAATATAATTGATATATCCGATAAATCGTACTTCCAATAGATAATCGCCGGAATTAATTTTGTCAATAGTAAACTGTCCGTATTCATTGGTTATACAACCTTTACAATCTAAAGAATCATTTTTTTCTCTTATAATAACAGAGGCTCCTACTATGGGTTGATACTCTTTGTCTGTAATAACACCTTTTACTATATTTTGAGACCATACAGATAGAGTGCATAGCATCAAAAATAAAATCAAAAAATAAAGTTTTCTTCTATTCATATTTTTGCAGTATTTGTACATTGCAAAAGTATAATCATAAGAAATTAAATTCTATTATTGAAGCTAATATTTGACTGACAAGACACTGACATTTAACAGACAATCAGCTGCTTTTAATCTTTAGGACATAGTAGTGACCTTTTTCTGCCATTATCCTTATATTACTTGTTTTTTCTACAATCGGTTTTAATCTACGAATAAGTGCATATAGAGTATCTCTTGCATCTTCTTTACCTGGCCAAAGAGTATTGCATATCTCTTCTACGGATAGTTTGTGGTTTTTACTTTCCACAAACATTTTCATAAGTTGAAGCTGCATTGGAGTAAAATAAATTTCTTGTCTCTGATTATCTAAAAAAATATTGGAATCTTGATAAAAACTTAATGAACCCACTTTTATTACAGGAATATCAGGATTAGCACTAATAGTCATTTTGTTTTTTCTGTAAAAGTATATCATAGAAAACATACCCCAAAATAAACTAATAGTAAATAATACTGATGGTACTTTTTGGTCTGACATTCCCAAAATGGCAGCTTTAGAACAATTAGGGTAAGCTCTTATATAGAATCGTTCTTCTCCAACTTTATAGCTCATAGTATCACTACAAAATGTAATCTTACTTGGTTCCTCTGTACATAAAGAAAGATATGACGTATTCTCTAATTGATTTATTTTAAGTTCTTGCCTATATAAATTCAATGTATCAGCTGTTATTCGGTCTGAAGACCTTTTCAAAATGGTTGTAGCCAATGCTTGATTTACATCTTCTATTATATTTTCTTGAGCTACCATATAGTTATGATAGCCTAAAAATATTGAAGGCATTATTATTGACAAGAATATTATAAATGCTGTTTGGGGTTTCATATTATTTTCATTATATTTAATTTGAATACAAAAATACAAATCTTTTCAGAAAGTATTCATGGATGCTATAAAATTGTTCATGGCCATACCTGACCGCATCAATTTCCTTCAAGGAACAGACATACCGAAACATTTTTGAGAATGACAGCTTTGACTGTTTATCCTTCAATGAAGCCACCATCAGGGAATACCTTAAAGGTGGTCGTAAGGCGATAGTCGTTGATTCGTCGTTCATTCCAAAATCAGGCAGCAAAACGCCGTGGATTGGCTGTTTCTAGTCCGGTTGTGCTGGTGAACACAGACGTGGTCTGGAAATAACCGTTGACGACCATGAATGTATGACTTTAGGCTATGTACAGCCCCAGACAACGTAACGCTGGAAAGCTGTGAGAAGAATTTTGTGGACTGGTACTGTTCTTACATGCTTGAACGATTTATTTGCGTGTCTGGGATTGAACCTGACACGCATTTAATTGACAGACTTTTTCAAGTAACTCATTTTATTTACTGCCAGAGCCGCTTAGACCAGGCTAATTTTTAACGAACTATTGGTTTACTTATTCTACCCGTTTTAATAGCTTAATCTTTTTCCGGTCACTCTTTTTATTCACTTCCTCTTGCTTTACCAAGCCTATTCCCTCAGCATACCACTCTGTAACTTCAACCGTGTCAGAAAAAAGAAGCATCTTGCTTTTCAAGGTATAAACCACTTTTATGCATTCAAACTCTCCGGCAGGAACAGATACGGCTTCAATCCCTGCATATTTCCCCTTTAACGAAGTAGTAATCGATAAAGGTCCTACATGAATCGTCTGTTTGCATGGAGTTATCTTATCGCCTTTCTTAATCTCATCGTTCAGCAACAAGCAGATTTGTCCTTCCACACTAAATTCTTCTTGGGCCTTTGCCAATTCTTTTTCGCTCAACATTCCCGCCAACATAGCGTTGATGTTCTGTTTCTCGCTGTCTTCATCCTGCAGATAGATTAATGTACACCCATTTGCATACACCACTTGACTCGTAAACAAAGAATCCTTCATTTGTCCACTTAACTGGGGTATCCAGTCGCTTAACGTAATAAAACAAGAGTCATTCCTTTCTGTAACATCAGAGACTAATGTATAAGCCTCCGATTCGTTTCCCCCGTCAGAAACGGCATAATACAGCTTCCGACCTTCTTGAAGACTACAATACTGGGCGGAAGAAACCAATGTACACATCAAAAAACTTAAAAACAAAACCAAGTGTCTCATAACGCATATCTATTTTTAAACATCAAAACTTCAAGTCACTCATTAAGAAGCATATAAATTTATAAAAATTCATTTACATACAACCTGTAACAGGAAAAAAACATTATAATTACAAAGATTAATCTTCCTCCCTCATACCAGCCCATCAATAATCGCATGAATTGTAGAAAATATGATTGAAAGCCCCTATATCACTTCATTCCACTTTCTTAACAAACCGTCTTCAAACTGTTTCAAAATCTATAACCAAACGGTTATTTTATTAATAGATGTTATAAAACATCTATTTTAAGCCCAAATCCTTGCAGGTCTCAGAAAAGTCCGTATCTTTGTACTGTGTTTTTCATAGTATTAGATTTAAGGTTAACAAAGGTTGGAGTACAGCGGTACTCCTTTTTTTATGCCCATCCATCTGACATACCTTGTACTGAAAAATCATACTTGAACTATTCTGCGATCAATGCCTTGTTCTCTCACTCAAAATGCCAAAGCGTTTTCAGAAAAATGCCGAAGCGTTTATTTTAAAACACCTCGGCATTTTTTATTCCGCTGAATCTTTTTTCTACCCGTTTTTCAGCAAAATACTACTTCCGCTGAACGATGCGAGTTCCTGCCGGAACACTCTCTGTTACCCAGATATTACCACCGATAGTAGCACCTTTTCCAATGGTAATGCGCCCCAGAATAGTGGCATTGGAATAGACAATTACATCATCTTCCAAGATAGGATGACGGGCGATTCCCTTTATCGGGTTCCCCTGCTCATCCAACGGAAAACTCTTTGCTCCCAAGGTTACCCCCTGATATAGTTTCACATTATTCCCGATAATGCAAGTGGCTCCTATCACCACACCCGTACCATGGTCGATGGTAAAATGATGACCAATCTGTGCGCCGGGATGAATATCAATGCCGGTTTCCGAATGCGCCATTTCTGTAATGATACGTGGAATCAAGGGCACATTCAACTTATACAGTTCATGCGCAATACGATAATTGGTTATGGCACGAATCACAGGATAACAACAGATAATTTCACCGAAACACGTTGCAGCCGGGTCGCCATAATAAGCAGCCTCAACATCGGTCGCCAATATGCGGCGAATTTCAGGAAGCCGGCTGATAAAACGGGCTGCTAAATCGGCAGCAGTTTTCCTGCAAGGGGTTTCCTCTCCCTGCTGCCCTCCGTTTTCCACACCAAAACATAAGCCTGCCTGTATCTGCTCTGTCAGCAAAGCGTATAATTCCTCCACATTGACTCCGATATGATAATTCATCGTCTGACTATGAATGGAAGGATTTCCAAAATAACCGGGGAAAAGAATGGCGCGTGCCAAATCGACCAACTTAAACAAGGAACGTCCCGAAGGAAGAGGTTCTCCATCACGATATTGATGGAACAATCCCTGATAAGACAGGCTGTCGGAAAGCTCATCAACAACCTTAGTCAGTATGTGTGCATGGTTCAAATCGTTCATATTTAATTGTTTTGTTTATGATTGCAACCAATTTATGGAGAGTGAAAGCGTGAAAGAAAAGCACTCCGCCTAAAGGTCAAGGTAAATATCTGTCAGTACTTCCGCCGGAGTACTCCGGTACTTTGCCGAGAGTACTGCAGTACTTCGGCGAGAGTACTCCAGTACTCTTACCGAAATACTCCGGCTTTAATAAGAAAGATTTACTGAATGTCAATAATGCGTTTAATGAACATATCGTATCAAAAGTACACATTAATCATGAAAGCTACGCATTCCTCACGACAAAATCTTAATTTTGCAGCATAAATTCTATTCATTATGCCGATTAACAAGAAAAACCCTTTTGCCTTCAAAGCAAAACAGACTGACAAGAAAAAAACAAGTGGAAAACGTGTGGGAAAATCGCGCCCTGAAAAAGCGAATAACCAATTAAACCGGAGGGTGAAATAAAAAAAATTGCAGCAAAAAATAAGGAGATAAGGCTTTCTCCTTAAGTAGAAGACCTTATCCCCTTGCTAAATCGACCAACTGACCCGATTCAATCTCAACGATTAATCTGCCAGAACAAAGTCAAGCTGTTTCTTTTCAAGATTGGCACGGGCTACCTTAATCTTTAAAGGATCACCCAAGCTGAACTTCTGATGATGACGGCGACCAATCAGACAGTAGTTCTTCTCGTCGAACTCATAAAAGTCATCACCCAAGTCACGCATCGGAATCATACCCTCGCATTTATTCTCATTGACTTCCACATACAGTCCCCATTCGGTTACGCCAGATACCACTCCATCGTAAACCACTCCGATACGCTCACTCATAAATTCAACCTGCTTGTATTTAATGGAAGCGCGCTCTGCCGAGGCTGCTGTCTGTTCCATAGCCGAACTGTGCTCACACAGGTTTTCATATTTATCGGCTTGAGCCGTACGTCCTCCTGCCAAGTAACGCGTCAACAGACGATGAACCATCAAGTCCGGATAACGGCGGATAGGTGAGGTAAAGTGGGTATAAAAATCAAAGGCAAGTCCGTAATGTCCAATATTATAAATGGAATAACGAGCCTTCTGCATCGCACGCAAGGATACGGTTTCAATCAGATTTTGCTCTTTCTTGCCTTCAATGTCGTTCAGCAACCGGTTAATTGACTTTGAAACTTCCACCTTGCTTCCGCCTGTACGAATCTTATAACCGAATCGGGCAATAAACTGACTCAGGTTATCCAACTTGTCTGGGTCGGGCAAATCATGAATACGATAAGGGAATACTTTCGGCTTTTTGTTTTTAGGCACTTTGCCTATATGCTCGGCTACTGTACGGTTTGCCAGCAACATGAACTCTTCAATCAGCTTATTTGCTTCTTTCGACTCCTTGAAGTAAACGCTCAAAGGCTTTCCGTTTTCATCGATTTCAAACTTCACCTCACAACGGTCGAAGTTAATGGCACCGGCAGTTAAGCGACGTTCCCGCAATATCTGCGCCAGCCTGTTCAGTTCAAGAATTTCCTCCTTATACTCCCCTTGACCGGTCTCGATAGTCTGCTGGGCCTCCTCGTAAGTAAAGCGGCGGTTCGACTTGATTACCGTATGGCGGATGCGGTAATCTTTTACCTCTGCTTTTTCGTTCATTTCAAAAATGACCGAATAAGCCAGCTTTTCTTCATCGGGACGCAAGGAACAGATGAAATTACATAAACGTTCCGGCAACATCGGAATCGTGCGGTCAACCAGATAAACGGAAGTGGCACGCTTTACCGCTTCCTTGTCAATGATACTTCCCTCCTTCACATAATGCGAAACATCCGCAATATGCACGCCTACTTCCCATAAACCGGGCTTTAGCTGACGGATAGACAGGGCATCATCGAAGTCTTTTGCATCTTTCGGGTCAATGGTAAATGTTACCACGTCACGCATATCTTCACGCTCTGCATAATCTTCCTCGGTGATTTCGGCTGAGATTTTCTCGGCTGCAGCTTCTACTGCCTGAGGATAAGTATAAGGCAATCCATACTCAGCAAGAATGGCATGCATCTCGGTGGTATTATCACCCGCTTTTCCTAACACGTCAATCACCTGTCCGAAAGGATTCTTTGCATTGTCCGGCCATTCGGTTATCTTCACAACCGCCTTGTCACCGTCTTTTCCACCTTTCAGTTTCTCTTTAGGAATAAATATATCATTGGCCAGTGTATTGCTTTCAGTAAGCAGGAAAGCATAGTTCTTGCTCACCTTCAAGGTTCCGACAAAAGTGGTATTGGCATGTTCCATGATTTCAATCACCTGTCCTTCTACCCTTTGGTGCTTACGCTTAGCACACAATGATATTTTTACCTTGTCATTATTCATCGCATGAGCCGAATTACGCTCAGCAATAAATATAGGCTCACCGCCGTCTTCGGGAATAAACTGATTCTTTCCGTTGCTCTTACGCTGGAAGACTCCCACAAGAATCTGTCCCTTATCATTTATCCGGTAACGTCCTTTTTCCGTCTCAATAAGGAAATTATCTTCAAGCATTTCCTCTATCGTATCCACACAAAGCATCTTCAACGGATGCGTAGTGAGGTGTAGTCCCTGGAACAACTGTTTGAGCGTAAATGTATCGCCCGGCTTATTGCGGAAATAACTGATAATAAGTTCTACCAGTTCTTTTTTCTTCATGCGTTTTCCGCCTTTCTTTTCTTTCTTCTTCTTAGCCATGTCGTTTCCTTCGTTTAATTGGTTAGTTTCTACAAAGTAAACAAATTAAATGGAATAAAGGATTAAAACCATGTTATATTTTTCTTAAGTTTGGCAAGGAATTAACTGATTAACATACAAGGGTTCATACAAAGAGGAAAACAAGCGATGGGTGCCAAAGAGCGTATGTAAGCTGACAAAGCAAGGCTTTTTTCACCCGGTAACCCCATCCTGATAAGCATCATCGCAAGGAGGCACAGAAGATTCGGAAAGAATGACCAGATTCCCCGCGGAAAGAAGCAAAATCTCACTTGGCAGATAAAAATCTTATAACTATCTTTGCCCCATTCTTTTTAAATAACAGGAAATTAGTATGAACACAACAAGCACACCCTCTCGCGAGCGCGACATCTATCGGGTTACACTGGCGGGGAGCTTGATAAACGTTTTATTAGTTGTCTGCAAGTTTATTGCCGGAATGTTAGGGCATAGTGCAGCGATGATTGCCGATGCCGTACATTCTTTATCCGACTTGATTACAGACATCGTAGTCATCGTATTTGTCCGGATTGCCGGAAAGCCGGAAGACAAAGGTCATGATTACGGACATGGAAAATATGAAACAATAGCTACTTTACTCATTGGCATGGCGCTTCTGGCGGTAGCCATCGGAATTTGTAAAGAGGGAATCGAACAAATCATAGCATACATACAGGGGAAAGTATTGGAATCACCCGGATGGATTGCATTAGGTGCTGCCTTGTTGTCTATTTTTGCCAAGGAAACCTTATTCCGATATACCCGTAAGGTGGGAATACGACAAAACAGCCCGGCGGTTATTGCCAATGCCTGGCATCACCGGAGTGATGCCTTTTCATCCATCGGTACAGCTGCCGGAATCGGAGGAGCAATCTTACTGGGAAAAACCGGACGCGTACTCGACCCCTTGGCAGCTGTTGTGGTCAGTTTTTTCATTGCACGGGTAGCTGTAAAACTTTTAACCAACTGTTTTAGAGAGCTAACTGAAAGTTCCTTGCCCGATAAAGTGGAGGAGGATATTATCAAAACAGCCCTGTCGGTTTCAGGCGTATCTCAACCGCACCACTTGCGCACCCGGCGTATCGGCAACCGCTACGCCATTGACCTGCATGTTCGGATGAATGGAGGATTGACTTTACGTGAAGCTCATGATAAAGCAACACTGATTGAAAACAAACTGAAAGAAAGGTATGGAGCCCAGACTTATATCGGCATCCATGTAGAACCTGAAAAATGAAATAAATGGGAAAAAAAATATTAATCACCGGAGCAAGCGGCTTTATCGGGAGCTTTCTGGTAGAGGGAGGACTGGAACAAGGCATGCAGGTATGGGCTGGAGTCAGGAGGACAAGTAGCCGTAAATACCTGAGCGACCCACGTATCTCATTTGCCGAACTCGATTTTACTGATTCCGACTTGCTGGAGAGTCAGCTCAAAGCCCATCAAAAAGAACATGGAGGATGGGATTACATCATTCACTGTGCCGGAGTTACCAAATGTCTTCACCGGGCAGACTTTGAGATAGGGAATTACTGGGCTACACGTAATTTTATCGAAACCTTACAACGGCTGAACATGACTCCCGAACGTTTTGTGTTTATCAGCTCATTAAGTATATTCGGCGCTATCCGGGAAAACGATTATTCGGATATCTGTGAAACAGATACTCCTTGTCCGAATACGGCTTACGGAATCAGTAAATTGCATTCCGAAGAGTACCTACGTTCGCTGAAGGATTTTCCGTATATTATCTTCCGGCCAACCGGAGTTTATGGCCCGCGAGAGCATGATTACTTCTTAATGGCACAGTCTATTAAGCATCATGTAGACTTTGCCGCGGGATTCCAGCGTCAAGATATTACGTTTGTTTATGTAACCGACCTTGTGCAGGCGGTTTATCTTTCGCTGCAAAAAGGAGTAAAACAACGTGCTTATTTTATAAGCGACGGGGAGGTATATAGCAGCCGTACCTTTTCTGACTTAATCCGGAAAGAACTGGGAAACCCCTGGATGGTGCGTTTTACTTGTCCGCTTCTAGTGCTAAAACTAATCTCTTTCGTTGCGGAAAACATAGCTCGCTTACGCAAGAAAACCAGCACGTTAAACTGTGACAAATATAACATTATGAAACAACGAAACTGGCGATGTGATATTACTCCTGCCATAAACGAATTAGGCTACCGCCCACAATATCCGTTAGCTAAAGGAGTCAAAGAAATCATTGCCTGGTATAAGAAAGAAGGATGGCTATAAATCTGAATTTACGATTATTTGAACGTGTGGAAAGTGGGAAAGGGCTGTTTGCCGTAGAAAGCATCAGCTTAATTTATAATGCACTGACCACTTGCTTGATATTTCTGCTCTATTCCCGCATGGAGCATCCGGGAACAATGCTGTTGGAGCGTCTGAGTATTGCCGTGTTGACTTTTACCCTGATCTTCATCTATCAGGCCTTTCCCTGCCGGCTGACTGCCTTCATCCGTATGGTAGTACAAATGTCGCTATTGGCATACTGGTATCCTGATACGTATGAGTTTAACCGACTCTTTCCTAACCTCGATCACTGGTTTGCCACTGCCGAACAGGCTATCTTCCACTGCCAGCCAGCGGTAGAGTTTAGTCACCTCTGTCCGTCAATGTGGTTCAGTGAACCGTTTAACATGGGGTATTTCTTTTATTATCCCATGATGCTGATTGTGGTGGTGTATTATTTCCTGGTCCGGTTTGAATGGTTCGAGAAAATCTGCTTCGTTTTGACGACTTCTTTTTTCATCTACTACCTGTTTTACATACTTGTACCGGTAGCAGGACCTCAATTTTATTTCCCTGCCATCGGAATGGACAAGGTGAATGAGTGCATCTTCCCCGCCATCGGCGACTACTTCAACCATAATACCTACCTCGTTCCCGGTCCAGGTTATGAACATGGTTTTTTCTACAGCTTGGTGGAAACTTCGCAGGAAGTGGGTGAACGCCCTACTGCTGCCTTTCCAAGCTCTCATGTGGGAATCTCTACGATTGTCATGATTATGGCATGGCGCATCAACCGGAGGTTGGCTTATCGGCTAGCTCCTTTTTATATCCTGCTGTGCTGCGCCACCGTATATATACAGGCGCATTACCTGATCGACTCGATTGTAGGTTTTGTGACTGCCTTCTTTGTTTACCAGCTTGCTACGCTGATGTATAAACGATGGTTTATTTCCCCTGTCTTCAAACGGAAACTATTATAATCTGATGAAAAGGAGGCGAGCCGATAAAGTGACTCGCCTCCTTTTCATCCTTTAACCTGTAAAGCCTCAAAAAACAAAAAAAATCAGTAACTTTGCAATCTGAATTAATTCCAAAAAAGAAATGAATTACTCTATAAAAGACTTCGAAATCATGGCTCCCGTAGGCTCACGCGAGTCATTGGCTGCTGCTCTCCATGCCGGAGCCGATTCCATTTACTTCGGTATTGAAAGCCTTAATATGCGCGCACGCTCAGCAAGCACATTCACCATCGATGACTTACGTGAAATAGCCAAAACATGCGACGAGCATGGCGTAAAGAGCTATCTTACCATCAACACCATCATTTATGATGAAGATATTGCACTGATGCGCAAAATTGTAGATGCAGCCAAAGAAGCCGGAATCAGTGCTGTCATTGCAGCCGACGTATCTGTAATGGCATACTGTAATCAGGTAGGTCAAGAAGTTCACTTGTCTACTCAGCTGAACATCAGCAATGCAGAAGCCCTGAAATTTTACTCGCAATTTGCCGATGTCGTCGTGCTGGCACGTGAATTAAACTTGAAGCAGGTACGCGAAATTTATGACGCCATCCAAACCCAGCAGATTAAGGGTCCGATGGGCGAACTGGTACGTATTGAGATGTTCTGTCACGGTGCATTATGTATGGCTGTTTCCGGCAAATGTTACCTCAGCCTTAATGAAATGAACGCTTCTGCTAACCGGGGAGCATGTATGCAGGTATGCCGCCGTGCATATATCGTCAAGGATAAAGAAAGCGACATCGAACTGGAAGTAGATAACAAATACATCATGTCACCCAAAGACTTGAAGACCATTCAGTTCATGGATGAGATGATTGAGGCCGGAGTACGTGTATTTAAAATAGAAGGACGTGCCCGTGGACCAGAGTACGTAAAAACCGTAGTAGAATGTTACAAGGAAGCTATTCAGTCGTATATTGACGGAAGTTTTACCGATGACAAGAAAGCTGACTGGGAAACACGCTTGAAAACCGTCTTCAACCGCGGATTCTGGAACGGTTATTACTTAGGACAGCGCTTAGGTGAATGGAGCCGGAACTATGGTTCAGAGGCTACAGAGCGTAAGGTTTATGCAGGTAAAGGTATCAAATACTTCTCAAACATCGGAGTGGCTGAATTCTTGATTGAAGCGACTGAGATTAAGGTAGGCGACAAACTGCTGATTACCGGACCTACCACTGGAGCGGTATATGTAAACTTAGAAGAAGCACGCGTCGACCTTAAACCGGTTGATGTGGTGAAAAAAGGGGTACACGTTTCCTTTAAGGTTCCCGAAAAGATTCGCCCGAACGACAAACTATACCGAATCGTTTCTGCTGAAGAGCTGAAAAACAAACAATAAGAATTATAAATATAAAGAGCCATATTTTGATTCATACAAATGAATCTGGATATGGCTCTTTTTCATTATGAATAGAACTAAAAGAGTACGCACGTACTATAAGCAGAAAGGCAACAATCCAACCTGATTAAAATTCATAGTTTTCTTTTTTCAGCTCACACAAAAAAGCAGAAGCCTTATCATCACTCAACTGATATACATCCGAAATAGGTTCATAAAGAAACGAAGCATAACGCAGGAGCTGAAAAGCAACATACTTCTGGTCTTTTGAATAAACCCATACCAATGAAACCGGGTCTTTCTCTCCCATGATACTTGTACCTTTTAGCGGACTATATTGTGATAAAAATGCCTGAAGAGATGCCAGCCGTTTAGGTGAACACATGACACGTTTCTTTGATACAGCACTTCCGGTAGGCGCGTATGCCTGATATTGGCGCTTAAAGAAGAAAAGATACAAAGCACATACAATGGAAAAACAGCCCACACAGACCCGAAGCGCATCCCAATTAGACTCTGAATCGCCGGCAGGAAGCAGAAATAAAAGAACACCTGCTACCAGTAACATCATTGCAAGCAAAAGAATAGAAGTATGATTCCGTTTTTGTATATCTTTTTTCGGATAAGACTCTGATAAATTTAATGTTTCCATGAGATAATCGTTTTATAAAATTAAAAATGAGAGCAGATATAGCATGATAACGCTTCATTATTATCTGCCCAAATCGTTGTCTAAACTATGGAACAACTCCATAATAAAGCCTTGCTACTGATCTCTGCTTTCGGTATCTAATAAAACAATGCGGTATGACCGATTCAAGCAATCATCATAACAAACCCTTACTCCCTGCATTCGCCGGAGCAATTAAACTGAAATAAAATAAAACGGTTAAATAAGAATCTCTCTCAAGGCAAATACAAAATAGTTGCATGAGGGAGAATAGTTAAAACAAAGAGTAGCAGGAAACCGATGTTCTTTATCTCTCAGCAGGCCTACTTCCCGCAGAGAGCAATAGAATAAGAGTAAGCGTAAATAAGTATTCTGAATGCGCTCAATATGCCTTTGGAGCCTACTGGATAAGTCCCTGCTTCCGGAAAGACCTTGCCCTCTGGAGTCACAGAACAATCCGCCCAGTTTATCCAGGCATTCCTTAATCCCGTTAATTTTTGAAGGCGTATCTGTTTTCTTCACGCTGTCACAAGCACGTGATTGACTAGCTTCTTCTGCTTGTTTCTGTTCTACCAGGCTCATAGCAGAAGATAACGTATCATAGCACGAAGTAGAAGCAGCCGCCTTCTGAAGTCCGATGAAGATAACTGCCACAAACAATACTATTTTTACGATACTTTGTTTCACGTTTTTGCACTTAATGTGGCAAAGATAAAGAGTTTTTTTGAATACCTCGCAAAAAGTTTATTGGTTTCTACATATTACCCTATAAAAACGAAGAAAGAGCCATGCCCATCTTCATCACAGAAATCATACATTAGACCAAGTACTTATTTCAAATTGTTTTATCAACTTTTTGATAATTTCGTTTGCCTTTAATTATATTTATATTACCTTTCGCCCGTTTTAATTAACAGACATCCTTTTCTTGATAAAACAAGGAAAGGAAGTTGAATCTTTAATCTATACACTTAATATCTATGAAAGCAAGAACTGGGCAAGGAAAACTGCTGCTGATGACTGGGCTTATCGGTATAAGTCTTCCTCTTTCTGCAACAGCTTCAGGCGAAGAGAGCCTGACTTCTTCAGCCGTCATTCCGGCTACCACACAGCAAAACCGGACGATTACCGGAAAGGTTTTTGACAAAATGGGCGAACCGATTATCGGTGCCAATGTATTGGTCAAGGGAACTACCAACGGAACCATTACCGACATTGATGGAAATTTCAAACTGGAAGACGTACCCGAAGGGGCGATTCTCCAGATTTCATACATAGGATTCAAAAACATGGAAATACCGGCAAAGGCCAACCTTTCTGTCAAGTTGCAGGAAGATACCGAAACGTTGGACGAAGTGATTGTGGTGGGTTATACCGCACAGCGCAAGGAGAGCCTGACCGGTTCGCTCCAGACGGTGAAGGAAAGCAAGCTGAAAGACGTGACTACTGCCAACGTGGAGAATATGCTGAACGGTAAGGTTTCGGGTGTGTTTGTGGCTCCCGGTTCGGGACAGCCCGGCTCCGACGGCGCGGTGGTGGTACGTGGAAAGACCTCCATCAATGGTAGCAACAAGCCGCTTTGGGTAGTGGACGGTGTGATTGTGGGCGACGGCGTAGGTCAGCTGAACCCTGCCGACATCGAAACCATGACCATCTTGAAGGATGCGGCTTCTACTGCTATCTATGGTTCGCAGGGTGCGAACGGTGTAATCGTGGTGACTACCAAGAACGGAAAGACCGGAAAGATGACCGTCAATGCTTCTGCCAAGGTGGGATTCAGCCGCCTGAACAACGGAAACCTGGAAATGATGGACGGTGCCGAACTGTATGATTACTATAAGTCGTTCCAGAATGCCGATGTCATTTCTTTCCCACGCTGGAACGAAGACCTGCGCAATGCGAACTTCGACTGGTGGAAGCTTGCCACACAGACCGGATTGAATCAGGAGTATAATGTATCGCTTTCGGGAGGAAGCGAAAAGATCAATTCTTATTTCTCTTTGGGCTATTACGATGAAGAAGGTGCCGTGAAGGGGTACGACCTGCAACGCTATAACTTCCGTTACCGTTCCAACTACAAACCTTTCAGCTGGCTGACCATCAAGCCTTCGGTATCGGGTGCCATGCGTATGGTGACTGATGCCCAGTATTCGGTGGGAGCTATGTACTCCATGCTTCCGTGGGACAGCCCTTACGATGAGGAAGGCAATCTGGTGCCCGACCGCTATCAGGGATGGGTGAACAATACCCCGACCAACTATCTGAATGATTTGGCATACGGAAATCATACAGATTATAAAACCTACGAGTTTTCCGGGAACTTCGACTTCGACATCCGGATTACCGACTGGCTGACTTTTTCTTCTGTAAATAACTTCCGTTATACCAGCTATTATTACCATGCTTACTCCGATCCACGTACAGATGGAGCTTCAGGAGTAAAAGGACGTTTGGAAGAATATCAGAGCAATACAGTTTATCGCTATACAAACCAATTACTCCGTTTCAATAAAACTTGGGGAGATCATTCTCTGAATGGAGTATTGGCATACGAGTTCAACGACTATCAGGCCAAGGCTGTCAAGGCCATCGGTACCGGATTTGTTCCTGGCTACGAGGTACTGGATGTTGCAACTCTTCCCGAGAAAGTGGGCGGAAGTTTGAACGAATGGGCTGTACAGTCATACCTATTCAATGCTAACTACGCATACGATAACCGCTATCTGGCACAAGTATCATTCCGTCGTGATGGGGCTTCCAATTTCGGTGACGACCATAAGTATGGTAACTTCTTCTCTGTCAGTGCCGGATGGAACATCAACCGCGAGAAATGGTTCAACGCAAATTGGGTGGACAACCTGAAACTGAGAGCTTCCTACGGTACGGTAGGTAACCGTCCAACCAGCCTCTACCCGCAATATAATCTGTATTCTATTTCGGAAAAATATGACAGCAGTTCAGGGGCACTTATCAATCAGATTGGAAACAACAGTCTGACTTGGGAAAAGACCTATACCACAGGTGTGGGCTTAGACGGAACATTCTTTGGTGACCGCTTACGTTTTGTGTTCGACTATTATTATAAGTACACCTCAAATATCTTGTTCCGAATTCCAGTATCAGGATTAACGGGCGTAACTTCCCGCTGGAAAAATATCGGAGAAATGTCGAACCAAGGTATTGAGTTAACCATCGGAGGTGACTTGATTCGTACCAAAGACTGGACATGGAGCATGGAAGCCACCTTGGGACATAACAAGAACAAGATCAAGGAACTGTATGGCAACAACACGCAAATAATTGTCGGAGGTGGTATCGGAATTGCCGGTGAAGCTGATAAAATATTAATGAAAGGTTATGACAGCGACAGCTATTACTTGCCAGAATGGGCAGGTGTAAACCCTAAAAACGGTGCGCCGCAATGGTATAAATCAGTTAAAGACGAAAACGGAAACGTTATAGCAAGAGAAATAACCGAAAAGTATGCTGAAGCAGATCAGGTACGCACTGCCGCTTCTACTCCAAAAATGTTCGGAGGATTCAATACCTCTCTCCGTTGGAAAAATATTGATTTAACAGCAGTATTCGGTTACTCTATCGGTGGAAAGATTTATAACTATTCACGCCAGGAGTATGACTCAGATGGAACCTATACCGACCGCAACCAGATGAAATTGATGGATGGATGGTCTCGTTGGCAAAAGGAGGGAGATATAGCTACTCACCCAGCAGCTTATTATAATAACTCCAACAATTCCAACAAAGCTTCTACCCGCTATCTAGAAGATGGAGATTTCTTAAAACTCCGCACCTTGACCCTGGGATATAATCTATCACTACCTAAGTATTACATCCAGAATATGCGCATCTTCTTCACAGGAGAAAATCTGTTTACCCTGACCGGCTATTCAGGTGTTGACCCAGAATTGCCTGCAAATAACGGAAGTGTGCTGGGTTCTACTGGTCCGAGTGTATATCCTTCTGTCCGTAAGTTTATGTTCGGTATAAACCTAACCTTTTAATTAGTATATTAGTATGAAAAAGATAATTACTCTTTCTTTGTTATCGGCAGCCGCTTTGTGCGGAACGTTGACTTCCTGCGATATCGAACGGTTGCCTGCCGGAAACATGTCGGCTGAACAAATCACCGGAGATCCGTTGGCTTCACTCGATGGATTGGTAAATGGCGCTTATGCGCAGTTAAAAACATGGTCGGACCCAATGCACCGACTCGGCGAATATGCCGGTGACAACATGATGATTCGCGGATCCTCTACCGATGCTTTTTATGAGTTCATCTCTTATAGCCGGACCGCCAATAACGGACGTCTCCAAACCTTTTGGGATTATGGCTATAAAGCAGTAGCTCAAACTTCGAATATTATCAAGATGATTGAAGAAGGACAAAACGGAGAAATCGACCATAAGTTGGGCGAGTGCTATTACATCCGCGGTATGATGTATTTTTACCTAACCCGCGCTTTCGGTCGTCCGTACTACCAGGCTCCGGATAAGAACTTAGGTGTACCCATTGTAAACGGAACACCGGATGATATGGATAACCTACAGCTCCCCGATCGCTCTACGGTAAAAGAATGCTACCAGCAGGCTATTGCAGACTTACGGAAAGCAGAAGAAATGCTGACCGAAAATAACGGGCCGGCTTATGCCTCGAAGGCAGCTGCTCAAGCTATGCTTTCGCGCATCTATCTTTACATGAGTGGCACCTATGAAAATCCGAATACCGAATATGCAGACTCTGCCATCTATTATGCTTCAGCAGTAATCGAGAACCCAGACTATCAGTTGCTTTCTGCTGAAGATTATGGCAGAAGCAATACCATTACACCTGAAAATAACAAGGAAGACATTTTCGTTATCAAACGTGTGGCTTCTGAGTTCTCCGGCTTCGACCATTATTACGGTATTGGAGGTATGTATGGAGTAGTAGGCGGCATGGGCTGGGGAGAAATGTATGCCAGCGCCAAATATATCTCTCTACTTGATGAAACCGGACGTAATGACTGGAGACCTAAAAAGGAACATTTTACAGATATCCGTGCCAAGTTTATCAATCCGCAATATGTAAAAGATGAAAAAACTGGAAACTATACTAATGTGTTCCGTTTCATAAAGAAACAATATGATGCTAACGGAAATCACATTAACTATAATTACGTACAACTCGGACTGAAGCAAAAGAGCGACGGACTTTATGCCGGAGAGCCTACTGGAAAAGACGAGAATAAAGACGGAATACCAGATTCAGTTTTCAACTATAAACTAACTTTGCTAGATGAGTCAGAAGAAAGATATAGCATTGCTAAATATAAGAATGTTTATTTTTCAGAAGGAGCAACAACGAAGGCAAAAGAAGAAGATTACGAAGGTGTAATTGACTATCAGATGGCTTTAAACCGTGTATATCCGATGTTCTATATCACTAAATGCTCGTTTGAGGGTGAAGAATCACATCTGCATTCGCCGATTATCTCACGCTTGGACGAAGTTTACCTGAATCGTGCCGAAGCATATGCCAAGAAAAGCGACTACGGAAACGCCTTGAGTGACTTGAACCTGATTCGCAGCCGCGCGGTGGGAGAGGGTTATCCTTCTCTGGATGCAAACAACGCCCAAGAGCTGATAGACAAGGAACGTCAACTGGAACTGGCCTTCCAGGCAGAGCGTAGCTTCGATGTGTTCCGCAACGGTGAACCGCTTACTCGCCCCTATCCGGGTCCTCATCCGGCTTTAGAGGACGTTCCTGCCACCGATTACCGGGTAACATTCTATATTCCGCAAAGTGCGATCAATGCATACCCCAGCGGATGTAAGCTTACACAGAATCCAACGGATAACAGTGGAGTAATTATAAATTAACCTTTTCTGTCCTGTCTGAAGCTACGTTCTTCAGACAGGACATTTTTTATAGAAACACTGATTTTCACCTAACCCTTCTACAGACAGGGAACTTTCACAAACTGTGCCTCCGGAAAATGCTTTCCCAGATACATACGGATGTAGTTTTCTGTATCCTGCTGAATCACCTGATTCTCTTCTTGCGGATAAAGATTATAAACCACACTATGAAGATGAATGTTCCGGTGTTTAATCGCTTCCAGACTCAGCAAAGTATGATTAATGCTGCCTAACCTTCCAGAGGTTACCAGAATGAGCGGAAGGTCTTTCTGAGCCACATAGTCAATAGTCAGCAGTTCACGCGTAAGCGGAACCATCAGTCCGCCCGCTCCTTCCAGCAGAACCACATCAAATGTTTTCAGCAGCTCCTCCGAGGCACGCTCTATTTTGCCGAAGTCAATACTCCGCCCGTCGATTTCGGCTGCCAAATGAGGCGAACAAGGATAGGAAAATATTTCCGGCATCGTCAGATGATTTAAATCTTCCTGCAGCAAGCCCGTTCCCATCAGCTGGCGATGGAGTTCGATATCTTCCGACAGGTCTGTATTTCCAGTCTGAATGAACTTCTGAGTAATCGTATGAATTCCCTGTGCGTTCCACTCACGGGCAAGGTATCCAGTAGCATAACTTTTACCGATTCCGGTATCAATACCACTTACAAAGTACACTGTTTTTTTCATGATGCAATTTTTTTAGCTATAATATAAATAGGATGATAAGTTAAGCCGACCTTATGGTCAGGCTGACTGTAAGACGCTTTATAGCGTTGACAGAAGTCCAAAAGCTTACCCTTTGTCCACGAACAACTTGCTATTCCGGTCACTCCCGTTTCCTGCAAGTGTTTCAACACCGCCAAAGGAGAAGCAAAGGAAAGATGAATCAACTCTTCACTGGCATGTATCACCTGATAATGATGACCAAGCGATTCTTTCAACTCATCTAACGACCGATACATAAGTGAACTGCCCGTCAATTCGGCTATTTCACATAGATTCTGCTTTCCGAAAGTAGTAAACGAGAAATACCCGTCGGCAGTTAAAAAGTCAGCACACCGCTGAAAGAACAATTCTGGAGAGACAAACCACTGTACTGCCGAGCATGAAACAATCAGCCCCTGACCGGAAGGAAACAGCAGCCGTTCTGCATCACCGGGATGAAAACTCACCTGTTCCCCCAAAATATCAGCAAGACAATCTTTCATTTCCGGACAAAGATCATTCAGCCACAAACTGTCCGGCTGGGCAACCCGAAGAAGCTGACGGGTAAAGACGCCCGTTCCGCATCCCACTTCCACAACTTTGCGCTGCGACGAGCGAGGAACATAGCGAGCTATCAGTCCTGCCATCTTTCCTGCGATACGACACTGAGCCTCAGCCTGAGAATCATAAGTTCCCCTTCCCCTCATAAAGCGTCGGCGAATCAACTCTTTATTCATTCTTCCTCCTTTCCTTTTAGATACGAAGCGAAGAAGGCATCCGAATAATGCCCCATATCCAGCAAAACAAGGTCGGTTTTCCCTTCCCAATAACGCTGCTGACTGACCGCCGGAAAGATGTTGTCACGCACCCCGACAATTGCTTTACTCCAAGCCAATACAGGCAGACCTCTCTTTTTTACTTCCTGATAAAGCAAAGCTAATTCTTCATGCAGTTCATCCAAGCTACGGTAAGGTTGATGAGCCAAGAAAAGCTTAACTTCCTCTGCCGACCCACACATCCGGCGGCGAAAACGTACCAAGGTCTGCTCCGAAAAATGCAGAACCGTTCCTCCAAAAACCGCTTCAGGAATGCCATAACAATCATGAACCGGACAAGGAGTACCATTGATGGCAACCAGCGACTCCCAAGGATAATCCTTCCCGGAGAAAATACATGAAGCAGCCCATACTCCCATCGACCAGGCTGCCAGATGAATAGACTGATAGCCATCCAGCAAAGCATAGTCAAAATCAAGCGTACGGTAATCAAAACACAACAGATAGTCATACCCCTCAGCCACCGGATAGTTAAACAGATGCTCATCTGCTCCCCAGCCGGCAAAAAACAAAAAGAGACGCGCATGCTGTGCTTTCTTTATAAATACTTGTTTCATTTCGTTGTTATTTAAAGGTTACAGATACCAGGTACCCTCCGAAAGGAAACTTAGTTTCCAGTAGCTGAGACCTCGTCACCTGACAAAAGAAAATTGAGTTCGTCATCCGTCAAATCAGCCCGCAAGGAAAAGCGCAATCGCGATGTTCCCTCGGGAACTGTAGGAGGACGTACCGGCAACACATAAAAACCTTTCCGCCGAAGTTCTGCTGCCTTAATAACCGCCCGACTGCTAGTTCCTATCAGATAAGGAACAATATGACTGGACGAAATACAAGGAATTCCCTTTGCCATCATTCCATTTTTCAGACGGACAGACAGAGATGCCAGATGGGCTCTACGCTGCTTCCAGCAAGAGAGACGCTCCAGCAAAAAGAACGTCCAAGCCATATTCAGGGGAGGCAATGCGGTAGTAAAAATAAACGTACGCATCTTATTGACCAAGTATTCACGCAACTCTTTCCGGCAAACCACATAAGCACCCACCGAAGCCAGTGCCTTGCCAAATGTTCCACATAGGAAATCAATCGCTTCCATGCAGTCCTGCTCCTCGGCAAGTCCCAAGCCGTTTGCGCCTCTTACCCCGAAAGCATGCGCCTCATCTACATATAACCAGACCTTAGGATATGCCTTCTTCAAAGCCACCAGGCGCGTAAGATCTGCCGTATCCCCATCCATACTGAAAATACTTTCCGTCACAACGATGATTCGCTCATACGCATCTTGATTCTTGCTTATCAACGATTCAAGCTGCTCATAATCCTGATGGCGGAAACGGATGCTGCGGGCAGCAGAAAGCCGGATACCATCAATCAGACTAGCGTGAACGAGCTTATCTGCAAGAATCAGTGTCCGCGAATCGGTTACAGCCGGAAGAATGCCCGTATTCATGTGATACCCACTGCTGAATACCAGCGCACTTTCCGCATGATAAAGCGCAGCCAACAGCTGTTCCACCTTACGGTAAATCTCAAAATTCCCGGTCAGCAAACGCGAAGAGGAAGAAGAAAACAAAAAATCCTCCTCCCTTACCGTTTCCATAAACTGGTTACGCAATGCCTCATCCGCAGCCAGCCCCAGATAGTCATTCGAAGAAAGATTCAGCAAACGATGTCCTTCTTCTATTATATATTTCCCCTGATGCAAGGTATCGGGCAACTTCCGTAAATTACCCTGTTCTGCCAATGCATCTAAATCTTTTCTGTAATTCATAAACTTCTGTTTTTCAAACTCCACTTTCACGCACAATCTTCACCAAAGCTGCAGTAAGCTTACTGAGCTGTTCCGGAGTAATGATAAAAGGAGGCATAATGTAAACCAGTTTTCCGAACGGACGCACCCACACTCCTTCTTCTACAAAGCGACGCTGCATCCATGCCATATCCACTTCCTTACGCGTCTCTATCACTCCGATAGCCCCAAGAACCCTGACCTCTGCCACCTGAGGCAAGGATGCTGCCGGGGCAAGTTCCTCACGAAGCTGTTGTTCAATATGCGCTACCCGTTCCTGCCAACCCGAAGCCAGTAATAGCTCAACCGAAGCCTTCGCCACCGCACAAGCCAAAGGATTTCCCATAAAAGTAGGACCATGCATGAACGCATTCGGATAGTTATCCGAGATTCTGCCTGCCACCTCATCGGTGGTCAGCACGGCAGAAAACGTCATATACCCTCCGGTTAATGCTTTACCGATACACATGATATCCGGCTCTACACCAGCATGTTCCCACGCAAACAGTTTTCCCGTCCGCCCGAATCCAGTAGCTATTTCATCGAAAATCAGCAACATTCCGTTTTCCTGACACAAACGAGCCGCCTCTTGCAAAAAGCGAGGATGATAGAAACGCATCCCTCCCGCACCCTGCACCACCGGCTCCAGAATCAGTCCTGCCAGCTCCTTACCATGCTCACGAATCATCTGTTGAAGAGGAAGTATATCCTGTTCGTTCCACTCACCTCCGAACCGGCTTTGCGGTGACGGGACAAAATAACGGACCGGAAGAGCAGAACCAAACAGATTGTGCATTCCGGTTACCGGATCGCACACCGACATGGCATTCCACGTATCACCGTGATACCCCGAACGGATGGTAACAAAGTTATTCCGTTCCGGACATCCCTTGGCATACTGATATTGTACTGCCATCTTCAAGGCAACCTCCACTGCCACCGAACCACTGTCGGCATAGAATATCTTTTGCATACACGGTGGGACCAGTTTCAGTAACAGCTTTCCCAGTTCTACAGCCGGAGTATGCGTCAGTCCGCCAAACATCACATGAGCCATTTGATGTAGCTGGTCCTCTAACGCCCGGTTCAGTACCGGATGATTATACCCATGAACAGCACACCACCACGACGACATCCCTTCAATCAGTTCTGTTCCGTCTTCTAAGGTAATTACACATCCTTCTGCCTTTTTCACCTTATAGGTAGGCAGCGGATGCGTAGCCGAAGTATAAGGGTGCCACAAATGTTCGCGATCGAATGAGTCGACTATCTTTTCAAAATTCATAACCCACCTCCTTGATACGTTTTTTATCTTCTTCTACCTTTGAGCCGAGCGTAGTCAGCAAATCACCCACAATCGCCGAGTTGATTCCTGCATACAACGCTTGGCGAAGCATTTCTTCATCCAGCAAAGAGCGTCCTCCGGCAAAGCGCAGATAGGCTTCCGGATGAACAAAACGGAAAACAGCCACCGTCCGGATGACCTCTTCCGGCGACAATTTCCGGTTGTGCTCCAAAGGAGTTCCGGGAATGGGCTGCAGCAAATTAATCGGAATAGACTTCACCTCTAATTCACGCAAGACAAACGCCAGCTCCACGCGCTGAAGCGCAGTCTCTCCCATTCCGATAATTCCTCCGCAGCAAATGTCCATTCCCACACGGCGTGCCGCTTGGAGCGTGGCTATCTTTTCTTCCTGCGTATGCGTGGTACATAACTCCGGAAAGAAAGAAGGAGCTGTTTCCAGATTGCAATGATAACGTTCCACACCCGCCTCACGAAGCCGCTGCAACTGTTCCTGCGTAGCCAAACCCAACGAAGCACACAGGCGTATAGCTGAATGGACACGCAAGTATGCGAAATGTCCGCATAGTTTTTCAATTTCCTTATCCGTAGGGCGTCGTCCACTGGTTACCAGTGAGAAACGCTTTACCCCACCTTCTTCATTCTGCCGCGCATGGCGCAGGCATTCCTCCTTATCCACCAAAGGATAAGTTTCAATATGGGTCTGGTAATGAGCCGACTGGGCACACCACTTGCAGTTTTCCGGACAATGTCCGGATTTGGCATTGATAATGGAACACATATCAAAGACCCGGGAAGCACACTTCACCGTAATTTCATGTGCCGCTTCCTTCAGCTCATCAAGCGGAGCTTCGGTCATCAAGTGACATGCCTCCTCCAGCGAGATTTCCTCACCTGCCAAAACCTTGTTTTTCAATTCTTCTGTCATAGGCTAAATAAAAAACAAAAGACACAGAAACACAAAGCCTTCCTAAGCTCTGTATTTCTGTGCCTTTTTTGCACAAATACCGGCGTATCATACGCCTTTATCCATAAATTCTTTCTTTTATCAATCTCTTCCTGCCGGCTTCCGCCCTTCACCGTTACCATACATACGGGCACAGCAATTGCATCGAGCAAGAGTTCTGCTATACGGACATCCGTATCGGCTTCACTGGTATCGGTCGCTACATCGTCTTCAGCCCAAGCTCTGTTTATGCGAACCTGCGCACACATCGCTCCTTTACTCAATGAAACTTCCGTAATCCCCTTGCCCACACAGCCCATGGTGACATGGCGCTTCAAGCTGGCAAAGGCAGCATAAGCCTTGCGGCTCCATTGATGGAACCGAAGCGAACCGACTTGATTACTGATTTCCTTACGATACATAGTGATTGGATTAAGCGCGACAAATGTAACAAAAAATATGCAACATTCAAACAAGCTTTTCATTACAGCATACAAGTGACTTATAAACAGCACACTAAAATCTCCCTAAAACGCTTAGGCGTTTCATCACACACACTTTGGCGTTCCCGTCAAAACAACAAGGCGTTTAAACTGAAAAGTCTGCTCATTTTTTTAAAAGCTTCTCTCACAGAATAATTCCGCCCCCCAGAACCATATCGCCCCGATAAAAAGCCGCAGCCTGACCGGAAGCAACCGATGCAAGCGGCTCATGCAGACGTACATACAGCAGTCCGTCGGCAGTAGGCGTAACCGTACAGCGGTTGGCTTGCTTGCGGTAGCGGATTTTTACGATAATCTCATCACAACCAAACAACAAAGCCGGATTGACTACATTCCATTCTTTCAGATACATCTCCCCTTTCTCCAGAGAATGCAGGTTGTCACTGATAATTACCTGATTCGTATCCGGATGAATCTCCTTGACAAACAAGGCCTTATTCAAATAGATACCGAGACCTCTACGCTGCCCGATGGTATAAAACGGATAACCTTCATGCCGTCCTAAAAAATTGCCTTTCTCATCAAGAAACCTACCGGGAACAACAGAAGTTGGAGGAACATGAGTCTTTAAGAAACTCCGGTAATCACCCGGACAAAAACAGACCCCCAAGCTATCCCGCTTACGAGATGCTTTCAAAAACCCCCGTTCGGCAGCAATCTCGCGCACCCGTGCCTTGGTCAGCCCCCCCATGGGAAGAAGCATCCGTTCCAGAATGTCTTGAGGCAACCCCCAAAGGAAGAACGACTGGTCTTTATCGGGGTCGACTCCTGCCGTAATATGCCAGTAACCTTCTACCAGCCGTTTCTGCACATAATGTCCGGTGGCAAAAAAAGAAATGCCTTCTCTGTCTGCAAGTTCTCTCAGTAAAGGCCATTTTAAATAGTTGTTACAGAGCGTACAAGGAACCGGTGTCCTCCCTGCCATGTACTCGGCTATAAAGTAACGGATAATCCGTTCACGGAATTCCTCACGCACATCATGTACCAAATGCCGGATTCCCAATCGCCCGCATAAATCGCGCGCATCATCCAAGTATTCGGTATCGCCTTCTTTTTCATAGAAACGGAAAGTCACACCGGTTACTTCATATCCGGCATCCTGCAAAAGCATGGCAGCAACCGAGCTGTCTGTGCCTCCGCTCATTCCCAGTAAAACTGACTGATTCACTTGTTCCATCGAGGGACAAAGATAGTGAAAGGTGAGTGCAGAGGCAAAAGAAAAACTTGTTTTTCTGATTTGAATCTGCCGAACCGCATCCTATCTTATCTAAAGATAGTGAAAGGCGAGTGCAATAGCAAGCCAAAAGCTTGCTTTTGAGCGAAGCTATTACCGAGCCGCATCCAAACAAAGCATGAAAAGGACCTTGTCTTCCTGCTTTTTCAGGGAAAGATTGACCTGTAGACCTCTCAATAAAAACCTGATTCCGCAAAACCTGCTGCAGTAAAGCCGGCTTTTTGTTACGTTTCAAAAAGAAAAACACTTGCAAACAGTTGATTAGCACAGCAGAAATTCGTATTTTTGCACTTTAAAACAGAAATTACGTAATCATAATCCAGATGAATCAAGAATTCGAGCTTATCGCCAAAACCTTCCAGGGACTGGAGGAAATCCTGGCACAAGAACTCACCGAATTGGGAGCGAGCAATATTGAAATCGGACGCCGCATGGTTTCATTTACAGGTGACAAGGCAATGATGTACAAAGCAAACTTCTGCTTACGAACTGCTATACGCATACTCAAACCCATCAAACATTTTACTGCCAACAATGCCGACGAAGTGTACGAAGCTGTCAAGAGCATTGCATGGGAAGAATATTTAGACAATATGAGCAGTTTTGCCGTAGATGCAGTGGTATTCTCCAATGAATTCCGCCACTCTAAGTTCGTGGCATACAAAGTAAAAGACGCCATCGTTGATTACTTCCGCGAAAAAACCGGAAACCGCCCGTCAGTACGTATCAACAAGCCTGATTTGGCTATCAACATTCATATCGCAGAAAACCAATGTACGCTTTCTCTTGATAGCTCTGGCGAATCGCTCCACCGCCGTGGATATCGTCAGGAACAAGTGGAAGCTCCGTTAAATGAGGTATTGGCTGCCGGAATGATTCTTATGACCGGATGGCGTGGCGAATGTGACTTCATTGATCCGATGTGTGGTTCGGGTACGCTTCCCATCGAAGCTGCATTGATTGCACGTAACATCGCTCCGGGCGTATTCCGCAAAGAATTCGGATTCGAAAAATGGAAAAATTTCGATCAGGAACTGTTCGATTCTATCTATAATGATGATTCTAAAGAACGTGAATTTACTCATAAAATCTATGGCTTCGACAATAATCCGAAAGCCAATGAAATAGCAACTCATAACGTAAAAGCTGCAGGAGTAAGCAAAGATGTGGTTTTGCGCATCCAGCCGTTCCAGCAATTTGAACAGCCTAAGGAAAAAAGCATCATCGTGACTAATCCGCCTTACGGTGAACGTATCTCTTCGGAGGACTTGCTGGGCTTATATAAAATGATCGGTGAACGACTGAAGCATGCGTTTACCGGCAATGATGCCTGGATTTTGAGTTACCGCGAAGAATGTTTTGACGAAATTGGTCTGAAGCCTTCTATTAAAGTGCCTCTGTTTAACGGCTCACTGGAGTGCCAGTTCCGCAAGTACCAGCTCTTCGACGGAAGATACAAAGCATTCCGCTCAGAAAACAGTGATAAGGAGTTTAAACCCAAGCAGGAAGACAAATCTTTCCGCTCACGCCGCCAGGGAGAAAAGGTGGAATACGGACGTGGCTCACGGAAAGAAGGCGGACGGAAAGAAGGCGGACGCAAAGAGGGTCCATGGAGAGAAAACTCACGGAAAGAAGGTGACCGTAAAGACGCACCACGCAGAAGAAGAACAGACGACGGAAAAGAATTCACCCGCGAACGCCGCAGAGAGTTCGGATATAGCCGGGAAGAAAAACCACGCACTCCTCGTCCTTCAACCGATGACGGACGTCCTAAACAACCGGCACCGCTACGGTATATGCACCGCCGCAGAGAAGATAATGAAGATTAAACATCTAAGATTCAAGGTTTGTAGGTTTGTTTCATTCAAAACCTACAAACTCGAATACTTACAAACTCAAAACTAATATGAAGCACATTCTGCAATTAGTGGTTTTATTCTGTATGACTACATTGACTTTATCGGCTCAGGAAAAGAAAGCATTTACACTGGAAGATGTAATTCCGGGAGGAAGTAATTACTTTAACTTGGTCCCCGAAAACATACCGGGACTTGGCTGGTGGGGTGATATCTGTATTCAGGCAGGAGTAGATGAAGTGAAAACCATTGATGTAAAAAATGGGACAGAGAAAATCTTGTTTACCTTAAACGAGGTGAACGAAACTATAAAGAACGGAGATAAACCTTATAAACTGACACATGAGTTGAAGCCGCTTCACAGTCTGATGGCTGTGCAGCTGCCGTGGGCAGACAAGACCATTGCTTTATTCCGCCAAAGCAACTACATGATGTGGTATGACTTTGCTGAAAAGAAAATCATCAAACTGGCTTACCTCAATGACAAGGCTGCCAACTTTGACTTCTGCAAAGAAAACGGTCTCATGGCTTATACTGTAGGAAGCAATTTACACGTTGCTGAGCAAGGAGATTTCGACAAGCAAGTGAGCCCCAGCTTGGTGGCAGGTAAGGAAGAAGGTGAAACGGGAGTTTTATACGGACAGTCTGTACACCGCAACGAATTCGGCATCATGAAAGGTACTTTCTGGAGTCCGAAAGGTACGTATCTGGCTTTCTACCGCATGGACCAGAGTATGGTAACCGATTATCCGCAAGTAAATACGTCTACCCGCATCGCTACACCCGAACCCGACAAATATCCGATGGCAGGTATGACCAGCCATAAGGTAACAGTAGGAGTGTATAATGTGAAAACCGGAAAAACGGTTTATCTGCAAGCCGGCGACCCGACCGACCGCTATTTCACCAATATCAGTTGGGCTCCCAACGAGCAGCATATCTATGTCATTGAACTGAACCGCGACCAGAACCACTCTCAGTTAGTGCGGTATAATGCGGTGTCAGGGGCAAAAGAGGCTGTGGTATATGAGGAGAAACATCCGAAATACGTAGAACCGCAACATCCGTTGACATTCCTGCCTTGGGATGACAGCAAATTCATTTACTGGAGCCAGCGCAGCGGATTCCAGCACCTCTATCTGATGGATACTCAGAAAAAGACTTATCCGGAAAAGGAAAAGGGAGAAGACGGAGAAACTACTATTCATGAATACCTGCAAGTAACTCCGCTTACCCAAGGAGACTGGCTGGTGCAGGAAATTCTCGGATTCAATGCTGCAAAGAAAGAAATCATCATCGGAAGCACGGAGGTTTCACCGCTACAGACTAATATCTACACACTGAATGTAAAAACAGGGAAACGCACGTTAATCGGCAAACAAGACGGAACCCACCAGGCCAGTCTTTCGGCTAACGGCACCTATCTCATTGACAAGTTTACTTCCTTCAGTGTTCCACGTGAAATCAGCATCCTGCCTACCAACGGAAAGAAGGGCGTAAACCTGCTGACCGCAACCGACCCGATGTACGAGCAGTATAATATGCCAGAAATAACCATCGGAACGATAAAGGCTGCCGATGGGGTGACCGACTTATATTACCGACTTATCAAACCGGTTGACTTTGACCCGAACAAGAAATATCCTGCCATCATTTATGTATATGGAGGACCGCATGCCCAACTTATCCATAACAACCGCTTCTACGATGCACGCGGCTGGGATTTATACATGGCACAAAAAGGCTATGTCATGCTGACCGTTGACAGCAGAGGTAGTGATAACCGGGGACTGAAGTTTGAAAACGTTACCTTCCGTCATTTAGGAGTAGAAGAAATGAAAGATCAGGTCAAAGGAGCAGAATTCTTACAGTCTCTTCCGTATGTAAATCCGGAGAAAATAGGTGTACACGGATGGAGCTTTGGAGGATTCATGACAACCAACCTCATGCTGACTTACCCTGATTTATTTAAGGTAGGGGTAGCTGGAGGTCCGGTTATCGACTGGAAATACTACGAAGTGATGTATGGTGAACGCTATATGGATACCCCCCAAACCAATCCGGAAGGCTATAAAGGTTCTGACTTGAAGCAAAAAGCAGGCAATCTGAAAGGGCGTCTGCAAATTATTATCGGAGGAACCGACCCGGTATGTGTGCCACAACATAGCTACACCTTCTTGCGCGCTTGCATTGAAGCAGGTACACATCCTGATTATTTTATCTATCCGGAAGATGGGCATAACATGATAGGGCGTGACCGTGTACACTTACACGAGCATATTACCCGCTATTTTGATGATTACTTATTTTAAAACTAGGTTTCAATCGACGAGTTGACGAGGTCTTAAAGCCATTTCAAAACCCCGCCAGCTCAGAAACTTAAAAAACTCAAGAACTCAAAAACTTAAAACATATGAAACTCTTACTCCTAGGTTCAGGCGGACGCGAACATGCTCTGGCATGGAAAATTGCACAAAGTCCGAAAATCGAGAAACTTTATATCGCTCCGGGAAATGCCGGAACACGCGAAGTTGGTGAAAACGTTGCTATTAAAGCCGACGACTTTGCTGCAATCAAGCAATTCGTAATTGAAAACCAGATAAACATGGTGGTAGTAGGTCCGGAAGACCCCCTGGTAAAAGGCGTATACGACTTCTTTAAAACCGATGAAGAATTGAAGCATGTTCCAGTTATCGGACCATCTAAGGCAGGAGCCGTTTTGGAAGGAAGTAAAGAATTTGCCAAAGGATTTATGCAGCGTCATCACATTCCTACTGCCGGATACAAAAGCATCACAAGTGCCAATCTGGAAGAAGGACTTGCCTTCTTGGAAACACTGGAAGCACCGTATGTTTTAAAAGCTGACGGTTTATGCGCCGGAAAAGGTGTTCTGATTCTGCCTACTCTGGAAGAAGCCCAGAAAGAATTAAAAGAAATGTTAGGCGGTATGTTCGGAGATGCTTCAGCTACCGTTGTCATTGAAGAATTTTTAAGTGGAATTGAATGCTCGGTATTTGTTTTAACTGATGGAAAGAACTATAAGATTTTACCTGAAGCGAAAGACTATAAACGTATCGGCGAAGGAGATAAAGGTCTGAATACCGGAGGTATGGGTTCTGTTTCACCAGTCCCGTTTGCCAATGCAGAATGGATGAAGAAGGTAGAAGACCGTATCATCCGTCCTACAGTAGAAGGTTTGGCTGCTGAAGGTATCGACTATAAAGGATTTATATTCCTCGGATTAATCAATGTGAAAGGCGAACCTATGGTCATTGAGTACAATGTCCGCATGGGAGACCCCGAAACAGAGAGTGTCATGCTACGTATAAAAAGCGACTTGGTTGAGCTGTTTGAAGGAGTAGCTGCCGGCAACTTGAATGAAAAGACCCTGGAAATAGACTCGCGTACAGCTGTTTGCGTCATGCTCGTTTCAGGCGGATACCCCGAAGCCTATGAAAAAGGTTTCCCGATGAATGGCATTGAAGAAGCAAAAGCTGGCGGAAGCATCGTATTCCATGCCGGAACAGCACTGAAAGACGGACAAGTAGTAACTGCCGGAGGACGTGTCATTGCCGTCAGTTCGTACGGAAAAAACAAAGAAGAAGCATTGGCGCAATCTTTTAAAAATGCCGGAAAAATTCAGTTCGAAAAGAAATATTTCCGCTCTGACATTGGTTTCGACCTTTAATCAAACTATCCATGCCAATAAGAAACAGATTTCAATATACTATTGCAACGGGAAGACTCACACTTCCCGTTGCTGTGTTTATTTCCCTTGTTCTATGGGCCGTCAACCTGAAGGAATGGACTGAAGGGGTGTTCATTATCATCTGTTCCCTTATCACTTACTTGCTGATTGAGCTGAATACAGCCTTTTCACTCATACGTGTCCGCTCCAATTTCGCCCCAGCCATGTTTCTGCTTTTTGCAGCAGCCTGCCCCTTTTTAGCCCCATATACGGCAAAGTCTTGGATACCCGTACTCTGCCTGATTGCTTTATTTGCCCTTTTCCGGAGCTACGAATCAAAATATGCCTCCATTCCTATCTTCCATGCATTCTTATGCATCGGAATAGGCAGTATGATTATGCCCCACCTGCTACTTTTCTCTCCGCTTATATTCCTTCAGATGCTTGAACTGCGCTCATTTCATATACGTACGTTCTTTGCCGGTATAGTGGGACTCTTGCTTCCTTACTGGATTTCTCTCTGCTATCACCTCTACCTCACTGGAAATGTGGAAGCTGTATATACTCCCTTAACCGAAGCTTTCCGCTTTGCCTCTATCGATTACTCCATTCTGTCTCCATCACAACTGTTATCATGGGGAGTCATCCTTAGTGTTTCTGTTATCAGCGCCATTCAAAGCTTGCTTTATTCCTTTCAAGATAAGGTACAGACCCGCATCCTGTTGCGTGTGCTTGCCGGAACAGCAATGGGAATCATTTTTTTCACCATCCTTCAGCCTCAACACGCCAACACCTTATTCCCTTTGTTGCTTATCATCGGAAGTATCATGAGTGGTCATCTATTTGCCTTGACATTTAACCGCTTCACTCGTTTTTTCTTACCCATAACCATCGGACTATGGATTTTTGTCTGTATATTTAACTTATGGATGCATTGATTCAGTTTTTGATTGACTGGGGATATTGGGGAATGTTTATATCTGCTTTCCTTGCGGGTACCATTCTCCCTTTCAGTTCTGAGGCCGTCTTATTGGCTTGTATCGGTCTGGGACTTGACCCCATAGCCTCTACCCTTTCTACTACAGCCGGAAATGCTTTAGGCGGACTCACCTGCTACGGTATCGGACACTTGGGAAAAATGGAATGGATTGAAAAATATCTCAAAGTTGACAAAAAACAACTTGACCGTGCCACACGCTTTATTCAAGGAAGAGGTTCCTGGGTGGCACTTTTCTCTTTTCTACCAGTAATAGGCGATGCTATTCTTATCGTACTCGGATTAATGCGAGCCAACTGCTGGATTGTTGCAATTTCCATGACCATCGGTAAACTAACACGCTATGCCCTTTTGGTGGCTACTGCATTAGGTCTTTCTAATCTATTTTAATCATGATACAAATAGAACAAACAGCTGACGGAAGCAATACGCTCTTTTTACCTGAACTGAATGAACATTATCATTCGGTAAAAGGTGCACGTACCGAATCGGAGCATATCTTTATCAATATGGGACTGAAACACTCATCGGTAGATGTTCCCCGTGTACTTGAAATTGGTTTCGGAACCGGACTAAATGCCTTTCTTACGCTGCTGGAGGCAGAACAAAGCAAACGCCCGGTACACTTCACCACCATCGAGCGGTTTCCGCTTTCTGAAGAACTTGTCCGGCAAATGGATTATCCCGGACTGATTAACCCGGCCCATGAAGCAGCCTATTATGCACTGCACCAAGCTCCATGGAATGTCTCTGTAGACATCACACCGTTCTTCACCCTGCATAAAATAGAAGGAGATTTCACAACCTACCCTTTTGAAGGAAACTACGATGTGGTTTATTTCGATGCTTTTGCACCGGAAAAGCAACCGGAAATGTGGAGTCAGGAACTGTTCGATACCTTATATGAGAAGATGAATCCCAGTGGCATCCTTACTACGTACTGCGCCAAGGGAGTGGTGCGCCGCATGTTGCAGAGCTCCGGATTCACGGTTGAACGCCTTCCCGGACCTCCGGGAGGTAAACGGGAAATCTTACGAGCTACAAAGTGAACAAAGATTCCTTCTTGAGTTGATACAATTATTTATATGAGAGTAAAAAACTTTTCGTTATCTTTGCTCATTCTAAATAATATCCAAAGATGAAACATTACCTGATTCTTATTTTCAGCTTACTGATGTTTGTTTCTTGTGGCCAGAAAAAACAAGAAAACAATAAGCCTACACTTACCGTAACCATTGAACCGCTACGTTTCTTCACCGAAGCCATTGCGGGCGAGCACTATAACGTAGTAAGTATGGTTCCTGCAGGAAGTAACCCGGAAACATACGATCCGACTCCTCAGCAGTTGGTGACTCTGAATAAGAGCGTGGCTTACCTGCGTATCGGATACATCGGATTTGAACAAGCTTGGATGGAACGCCTTCAAGCCAATGCCCCAGACCTGCCAGTCTTTGATACCTCGAAAGATGTGGAACTGATGGAAGGGCACTCGCATGGAGATACTCCGGCGGTAGAACCGCATATATGGAATTCTACGCGGAATGCGCGTACCATTGCCGACAATATTTTCCGTGCGTTATGCCAACTCGATGCCGACCATACCGATTATTATCGGGAACGGCTCAACCGTTTGAATCACTGCATCGAACGGACGGAACAGACAATCCGCGCCTTACTTCCAGAAGTGAAATCGGAGACATTCCTGATTTATCATCCGGCACTGACATACTTTGCACGTGATTACGGATTAACACAAATCAGCATTGAAGACGACGGAAAGGAACCGTCGCCCACCCATCTGCAAACCTTAATCCGTAACTGCCGCCGTGACAAAGTAAAAGTTATTTTTGTACAACAGGAATTTGATACACGCAATGCGCAAGTCATTGCCCGTGAAGTCGGTGCCCGAATTGTCCCTATCAATCCGCTCAGCTACGACTGGGAACAAGAAATGACTCACATCATTCAGGCACTCACCGAATAAAACTACCTATCCCATCTTGAAAATCATGAAACAACCTCTTATCCAACTGTCAGACATTGCGACCGCCTACGACCGGAAAACGGTATTGGAACACGTTGACCTCACTGTTTACGAACACGATTTCTTAGGTATAATCGGTCCGAACGGAGGAGGAAAAACGACCCTGATGAAAATCATGCTCGGCTTGCTGAAGCCTACTCAAGGCGAAGTGCGTTTTTTTCAGAACGGACAAAGAGTAACGGAAATCAGCATGGGATATCTTCCTCAATACAACTCGATAGACAAGAAGTTTCCCATTTCAGTATACGAAGTCGTATTGTCTGGCTTGAACCGACAAAAGTCCTTGTTCCGCTCATTCACGAAAGAACAGCATGAACAAGTGCGTCAGGTCATAGCCCGTATGGGATTGGAAGGACTGGAACAGCGGGCCATCGGACAGTTAAGCGGAGGGCAGTTGCAACGTGCGCTTTTGGGGCGTGCCCTTGTATCCAACCCGCAAGTCGTGATTCTCGATGAGCCCAATACCTACATCGACAAGCGGTTTGAAGCGAAACTCTATTCGCTCTTGGAAGAAATCAACCGCGAACGCGCCATCGTATTGGTGAGTCACGACATTGGTACGGTACTTCAAAACGTCAAGACCATTGCCTGCGTAAACGGCACACTGGACTATCATCCCGATACAGAAATACCGTCCGAATGGCTGGAAGAACATTTCGGCTGTCCCATTGAACTGCTCGGACACGGAAACCTGCCTCACCGGGTGCTGAAATGTCATCACCACGATGAGGAGTAAACCGTCCTTTGGGCTAATCTATTTCAGGCAACTTATACACCGTAACATGAAACTCCGGACGATCGGACAGACCATACAGCATGCCATGCCGTACATCGATGGTGAAATGAAACACAGGGTCGGATAACTGATAATAAGCCACCGAACACCCCTCCCATAGTTTCCCCATTTGGAAACGTATGTTAATCTGCAAGCGAAAGCAGGGCTGAATAACAACAAATCACTATCTTTGTCGCCATTGAACATAAAAATGTGAAATCAACAAACCCAATGAGAAACTACAACAAGATTAACAATCTGGTGGGATGGCTTGCCTTTACCATTGCAGCTGTGACATACTGCATGACCATCGAGCCGACTGCCAGCTTTTGGGATTGCCCGGAGTTTATCACCACAGGTTATAAACTGGAAGTGGGACACCCCCCCGGCGCACCTTTCTTTATGCTGACAGCTAACCTGTTCAGCCAGTTTGCCAGCGACCCGTCGCAAGTAGCCATGATGGTAAACATCATGAGCGCATTGATGAGTGCAGCATGTATCCTTTTTCTGTTCTGGAGCATTACGCACCTAACCAAGAAACTGATTTGTCCGAATGATGACGACCTTACCACCGGACGCCTGATTACCATTATGGGATCGGGACTGGTAGGCGCACTGGCTTATACGTGGAGCGATACGTTCTGGTTCAGTGCCGTAGAGGGAGAAGTATATGCTTACTCCAGCCTCTTCACCGCACTGGTGTTCTGGCTCATCCTGAAATGGGAGAACCGTGCCCACGAGCCGCATAGCGACCGCTGGCTGATTCTCATCGCTTATCTCACCGGACTTTCCATCGGGGTACATCTGCTGAACTTGCTTTGTATTCCTGCCATCGTATTGGTTTATTACTACAAGAAGAACCCGAATGCCAACCTGAAAGGAAGTCTTGTCGCCTTATTTGGCTCAATGATACTGATAGCTGCTGTATTATACGGCATCGTGCCGGGTATTGTAAAAGTAGGCGGATGGTTCGAACTGCTGTTTGTCAACAGCTTCGGCATGCCGTTTAATACCGGACTGATTATCTATATCGCTCTTCTTGCCGCAAGTATTATCTGGGGAGTTTACGAAAGCTATACCGTGCGCAGCCGCAAACGGATGAACTTCTCTTTCTTAGTAACGGTAGGATTGTTAGGTATTCCGTTCTACGGACACGGATGGAGCAGTGTAATGATAGGTCTTATCGTATTGGGAATATTGGCAGCTTATCTCTTCGCCAATCTTAGCGAAAAATATCGCATCAGCGCACGTACCATGAATACCAGCTTGCTGACACTGATGATGATTGTGGTAGGTTATTCTTCGTATGCCGTGATTGTTATCCGCTCGTCGGCCAATACACCGATGGATCAAAACTCGCCGGAAGACATCTTTACCTTGGGCGAATACTTGGGCCGTGAACAATACGGAACACGCCCGTTGTTCTATGGGCAAACTTTTGCCTCAAAACCAGCCTTGAAGCCAACAGAGGGAGGATGTGTATACGATGTAGTAGAAGGAGCTCCTGTTTACCAGCGTAAGGAAAAAGAATCGGCTGATGAAAAAGACAGCTACGAGGTGGTACGCAACAAGACTGAATACCGCTATGCACAGAACATGCTGTTCCCGCGTATGTGGAGTGACCTTCCCGGACATCCGCAGGCTTACGACAGCTGGCTGGGAGGTATCGAAGGACGGCAAGTTCCTTACGACCAGTGTGGCGAAATGATTATGGTGAAGATTCCTACCCAATGGGAAAACATCAAGTTCTTCTTCATCTACCAGTTGAACTATATGTACTGGCGTTACTTCCTCTGGAACTTTGCCGGACGACAGAACGACATTCAAGGTCAGGGAGAAATAGAGCATGGTAACTGGATTACCGGTATTTCGTTTATCGACAATATACTGATAGGTGACCAGACTTTGCTTCCTTCTGAGTTGAAAAACAACAAAGGACACAATGTATATTATTGTCTCCCCTTAATTTTAGGACTCATCGGTCTGTTCTGGCAGGCTTATAAAGGCGAAAGGGGCATCCAGCAGTTCTGGATTGTATTCTTCCTGTTCTTCATGACCGGACTTGCCATTGTGCTTTACTTGAATCAGGCTCCACAGCAAGTGCGTGAGCGTGACTATGCTTATGCCGGCTCATTCTATGCCTTTGCCATCTGGATTGGACTGGGGGTAGCTGCCATATCCGAATATCTCCGCAATAAAATGGGAGAAAAACCAGCTGCTTTGCTTGCTTCCGTTGTCTGCCTGCTGGTTCCGGTACAGATGGTAAGCCAGACCTGGGATGACCATGACCGCAGCGGACGCTATACCTGCCGTGACTTCGGACAGAACTACCTGAATTCGGTATCCGACAAAGGGAATCCGATTCTCTTTACCAACGGTGATAATGATACCTTCCCGTTATGGTATAATCAGGAAACCGAAGGAGCCCGTACCGATGTGCGTGTATGTAATCTGAGCTATCTGCAAACCGACTGGTACATCGACCAGATGCGCCGCCCGGCTTACGACTCTCCGTCTGTACCTATCAACTGGGAACGTATCGACTATGTTCAAGGTCATAATGAAGCAGTCTACATACGTCCGGAAGTAATGAAAAGCATTGAGACTTATTACAAGCAGAATCCGGAAGAAGCCAAAAAGGAATTTGGAGAGAACCCTTATGAACTGAAGAATATTTTGCAGCACTGGGTTCGCAGCCCGAAAGACAGCGGCTTGCAGATGATTCCTACCGACAGTATTGTCATCAAGTTGGATAAGGAAGCAATCAAACGTTCCGGAATGCTTGCTCCTGATTCTATTCCTGAATATATGCATCTTTCCCTGAAAGGTAAGCGCATGCTCTACAAGAGCGAACTGATGATGCTTGAAATGCTTGCAAATACCAACTGGGAGCGCCCGATGTATATGGCTATTACTGTAGGTACTGATAATCACCTGAACCTGACAAACAACTTCCTGCAAGAAGGATTGGCTTACCGTATCACTCCATTTGACAACACCAAGTTAGGACGTCGCATTGATTCGGAAAAGATGTATGAAAACCTGATGACGAAGTTTAAGTTTGGCGGTATTGATAACCCGAATATCTACTTAGATGAAACAGTGCTCCGCATGTGTGATACCCATCGCCGCATGTTTGTCACACTGGCAAGCCAGCTTATCCGCGAAGGCAAGACCGACAAGGCATTGAAGGCACTTGACTATTGTGAGAAGGTAATACCATCTACCACTGTTCCTCATGACTATATCATGAGCAGTTCGAAAGAGATGGCAGACAACTATATCAAACTGGGACAGCAGGAAAAAGCAGCATCGATCTTAAACCACATGGCGAATAACTCGGTAGAATACATCACCTGGTATTTAAGTCTGGATGATGCACGTTTTGCCAGCTCATATGAAAACTGCATGCGCCATTTCTACATTCTGGACGATGTGTGCAAAAGTCTGGCAAATGTAAAAGAAGGAAAAGAACAGGAGTCGGCAGCATTTCATTACACTCAGAAATTCGAGGAACTTTATAAGTTGCTGGAAAATAGGGTAGGAAGAAAATAAGCTGACCGGAAAACAATAAAGTAGATTAGGCATTAGATACTATGCATAGGGTCACCATTCAAATGGAAAACCTAATCAAATAGTATCTGATGCCTATCGTTTATATAAAAACCTAATAAATAAATGCTAATAGAACAACCACCCCAATTACTTCGCCTTCTTTACCCTCGTGCCTATTGGCGAATGAACAAAAAAGAAAAGGCGGTATATCTTACATTTGATGATGGTCCTATCCCTCGCGTGACTCCTTGGGTCCTTGATTTATTAGACCATTACGGCATAAAAGCTACTTTTTTTATGGTAGGCGATAATGTGCGTAAATACCCGGAAGAGTTCCGGATGGTAGTGGAGCGCGGTCACCGCATCGGAAATCATACGTTTAACCACATCCGCGGGTTTGAACATACCAGTGAAAGCTATCTTGCCAATACAGAAAAAGCAAACGAGTACCTGCATACAGATTTATTCCGTCCCCCGCATGGACACATGGGATGGGGACAATACCACACCTTACGGAAAAAATACCGCATCGTCATGTGGGACTTGGTTACACGTGATTACAGTAAACGGCTGGACGGGAAACAGGTTCTTGCCAAAGTAAAGAAATATGTGAGAAACGGATCTATCATTACGTTTCATGACTCGCTGAAATCGGAAGAGAACATCAAATTTGCACTTCCACGCGCCATAGAGTGGCTGAAAGAACAAGGTTATGAGTTTAAGGTTTTCGACTGAGACTTATGGACATAAAAAAAGGAGTACCGCTGTACTCCAACCTTTGTTAACCTTAAATCTAATACTATGAAAAACACAGTACAAAGGTACGGACTTTTTCGGATTCTGCAAGAATTCGGGCTTAAAACAGATGTTTTATAACATGAATTAAGAAGTCGGCCCCATCTGTTAAAGGTTATTTGCAAAAAAACATCTCAAACGATAAAAACTAATATTTTAACTTATGAGCCTAAATTTAAAAAGTTGAAACCATTAGTTCTCATGGAAGCAACTCTTAAATAGCCCTAAGATTTTTTTTATATATTTCAGTAGGATTTTTAAATATTATATTTAATTTTGCAGGCAAACTTAAAATAATAAATAACACAGTTGGTCTTATACAAAGTTTTATAATTCCTAAAAAGAAAAATACCTATAAGCAAAAAGAGCAAAATATACTTTTATCCCAGAAGTAAATGCTCAGCAGATTATATAACAAAAAAGAATTAAAGGAATTCCTTATAATTCAAATAATTAACAAAGCCTAAATACTACTGAAATTATTTTATAATCTATAATCTTAAGCTATAATTATATGAAGAAGCTTCTTTTTTCTGCCCTTCTGCTTGCATCCTGCATGAATCTTTCAGCACAAGAGTTTTATGAAAAGCACATAAAATTCCCTGAAAATGCTACAGCAGAACAAAAGCTAGATTTGGCCTCACGTTTAGTACCCACAGCCCAGCAGTTAGAATGGCAACGCATGGAGTTGACAGCATTCCTCCACTTTGGTATAAATACATTTACTGGTAATGAATGGGGAAGTGGAAAAGAAGACCCTCAGCTTTTTAATCCGACAGCATTAGATTGCGACCAATGGGTGCGCAACCTAAAGGACGCAGGATTTAAAATGGCTATCATCACAGCAAAACACCATGATGGATTCTGTCTTTGGCCAACTGCTACGACCAAGCACTCTGTTGCTTCTTCACCTTGGAAAAATGGAAAAGGAGATGTAGTGCGCGAATTACGAGATGCCTGTAAGAAATATGGTATCAAATTTGGCGTATATTTGTCTCCATGGGATCGAAATGCAGCTTGCTATGGCAATTCTCCAGAGTACAATAAGTTCTTTATCAAGCAGCTGACCGAACTACTGACTAACTATGGAGAAGTACATGAAGTATGGTTTGATGGGGCTTGTGCAGAAGGTCCTAACGGTAGAAAGCAAGAATATGATTGGGAAGCAATTGAGAAAACGATTCGCACCTTACAACCTAAAGCCGTAACTGCTATTATGGGCGATGATGTACGCTGGGTGGGCAATGAAAAAGGTATTGGCCGCAAAACAGAATGGAGTGCAACCGTACTCACTCCCGGAATCTATACTCGCTCTACAGCACAAAATCAAGAGCTGAACATCGGTGAGCTTTCCAAGAATATCGGTGGTCGTGAAATGGTGATACGCGCCAAAGAAATGTTTTGGTATCCTTCGGAAGTAGATGTATCCATCCGTCCGGGATGGTTTTATCATGCCAGCCAGGACAATCAAGTGAAATCACTGGCTCATTTGGCTGACATCTATTTCAAGTCAGTAGGTTACAACTCTGTACTGCTTCTAAATATACCACCTGATACCCGTGGCTTGTTGCATGAAAATGACTGCTTACGCTTGAAGCAGTTACGCACCTATCTAGACACAACATTCAGCAACAATTACCTGCATAAAGGAGATAACAAATGGCAAACTCATCCAAAGAATACCCATATTTATAATGTAAAGAAAAATGCGCTAGTAAATACACTGATGATTCAGGAAGACATCACGAAAGGACAGCGTGTAGAAGATTTTCTTGTAGAAGGTATGATAGATAGTCAATGGCAAGTATTGGCAGAAGGTACTACTATCGGATTCAAACGCTTAGTGCGCTTTGCGCCCTGCAAGCCAAGTAAGATTCGTATTACCATCCGCTCCAGCCGAGGCGTAGCCCATATACTGAAAGCCGGAATTTACTATGCCCAACCGCTACAAGACGATAATACCAATATTAAACTAGGAGATGTGGATGTTACCAATTGGAAAGTGGTAGGCAATATGGAAGCCCATGCTGCATTCGACAACGATATACAAACCGTATGGCGTACAGCAGGTCTACAGCCGCTTACTGTTGATTTGAGTAAGATTTCTGAGATTACCGGATTTAGCTACACTCCATCGCCCGATGACAACCTAACAGGCACCATTTACAAATATAAGTTTGAAGTGAGTTTGGATGGTAAACAATGGCAAGAATGTGAAACTTCTGGTGAATTCAGTAATATCATGCACAACCCTGTGCCATTCTTCGTTAAGTTTCCCCAAAGCTACAAAGCTCGTTATTTCCGCCTAACTCCACTGGCTGAAATCAATGCGAAGCAAGCAACCTCCATTGCTGAAATAGGCATCTTTGCCTCAACCACAGAAAAATGATTTAACAAGTAGATATATGAAATCTCTGTTTTAAGTTAATCTTTTAATCTCAATCATTCATTAATTTTTAAACAAAAATGAAAAGTGAAAAACTTAAACTAGCAAATGCCATCTTGCTATTGTCTGGTATAAGTGCTGGGTATGTTCAAGCATCTCCACGTGCTGAAGCAGAAAGTGTGTACGCTGTTCAGCAAAATCAAGCTTGCAGTGGTGTAGTAGTCGATCAAAATGGGGAAACAGTTATCGGTGCCTCTGTTATGGTGAAAGGGACTACCAATGGTACTATTACTGGATTGGAAGGTGATTTTTCTTTGTCCAATGTCAAAAAAGGCGATGTTATTGTCATATCGTTTGTAGGCTATGTTAACCAAGAAGTGACTTGGAAGGGAACACCACTGAAAGTTACCTTGAAAGAAGACTCCAAAACATTGGAAGAAGTCGTAGTAGTAGGTTATGCCACAGTCAAGAAAGCTAACCTAACTGGAGCTGTGTCAGCCGTAGATGATAAAATCCTAGCCGACCGTCCTATCGTAAACTTAGGTCAAGGTCTTCAGGGTACTATCCCAAACTTAAATATCACGACCAGTGGTAAACCAGGTTCAGGCTCTAGTTTCAACGTTCGTGGTGAAACCTCTATTAACGGTGGTGGACCTTTAATCTTGGTAGATGGTGTACAGATGGACCCAAACTTAATTAATCCACAAGATGTAGCTAGTGTATCTGTACTGAAAGATGCTGCTTCAGCTTCTATCTATGGTTCTCGTGCTGCCTATGGTGTTATTTTGATTACTACCAAGAGCGGTCGAAAAGACATGCCTACACAGATTTCATTCGATGCTTCTGTTTCATTCAACTCACCAACAACTCGTCCAAGCTACATGAACTCTATGGAGTATGCAAACTGGATGAATACGGCTGGTATGACCACAAACGGACGACCCATCTTCAGTCAGGAAGAAATGGATCACATTGAGGCGTATTTCTACGATCCTGTAAATAATTCACCTGTGTTTGTAGCAAAGGATCCTAGCAGCGACCAGTTTGGAAACTGCCAGAGTGGCAAATATGCCTATTGCGGTAATACCGACTGGATGAAGGAAATCTACAAAAAGAATTATCCTGTTCAGAAATACAATGTAAACATCCGAGGTGGTGGCACAAAAGCCAATTACTATACTTCAGTAGGTTACACAGACCAAGGCTCTATGCTTCGCTATGGTAATGAAGGTTTCCGTAAGTTTAATATGGTAAACAATATTAATTACGATATCAACGACTGGTTGCATGTATCTATGAAAACCAGTTATATCCGCACCGAACTTGATGGCATTGCCCAAGACCACGTTCATGGTGAAAACTGGATTGGTAATGATACCCAACCCATCATGCCGGTGAAACATCCCGATGGTAACTGGTCAGGACAAGGAAACTATACTAACTTTGCTGCCGTAATGGAAGAAATGGGTTCACGCAAAACCACCAAAAATGACTTTTGGAATACCTTGGCACTCCGATTATCGCCTATTAAAGGGTTGAACATCAACATGGACTACACATTCAACTATTATGCTGAGCATAATAAGAACCATGCCAAGTCATTCAATGAATATGGTATTGATGGCAAATTCTTGCAAATATTCCAGTATTCTAACCCCAATTATGTATACGAAGGTCAGAATAATGACACTTACAATGCTTTCAATCTTTTCGCAGATTATGAAAAGACGCTTGGTAAACATTATTTCAAAGTAATGGTAGGCTACAACCAAGAGTCTAAACACACTCGTTTCTTCTCTGCTCGACGTGAAGAGTTGATTTCTAACAACCTACCTTCTATGAATGCTGCTTCTGGCGAAAAAGGAGTAAGCAACAGTGAAGGATCTTGGGCTACCCGAAGCGGATTCTTCCGAGCTAATTATACCTTTGCTGACCGCTATCTGCTTGAAGTAAATGGTCGTTACGATCTTTCTTCCAAGTTCCCTAAAGATGACCGTGCCGTATTCAATCCATCATTCTCACTCGGATGGAAATTATCGGAAGAAAGCTGGTTTAAGAATGGAACCAACAGCTTCTTTGATGAACTTAAACTCCGTGCTTCTTATGGTAGCCTCGCCAACCAGTCTCTAGACAATGGTGATTGGTATGCATATCTTTCCAACTACAGCAGCGGTGATTCTGGATATTTGATGGGAGGCAAGCGCCCAAGCTATGTGTTGCCTGGAATCTTAGTCAGCAACAGTGTTACTTGGGAAAAGGTTACTCAGTGGGACTTGGGTCTAGACTTTATGATTTTGAATAACCGCTTAAAAGGTAGCTTTGACTACTATCAGCGTAAAACTGAAGATATGTTGGGTCCTGGTATGATTCTGCCAAATATCCTCGGTGCTAGCGAACCTCGTGAAAACGCTGCTGATATGGTAACTCGTGGTTGGGAATTGGCATTAAGTTGGAACGACCAATTAAACAATGGTCTTCACTATAGTGTTGGATTCAACCTCTCTGACTCAAAAGCAGAAATTACACGCTATAATAACCCCACTAAATCATTAGCTGCTGCATACTACGAAGGTATGACTATTGGTGAAATCTGGGGATATGATAGTTCTCTCTTTACATCGGAAGCAGAAATTGCTGAAGCAGCCGACCAGTCACGGTTGGATGGTGGTATTAAGAAGCTTCCGGGAGATATTCATTTCCACGATATCAATAACAATGGAGTTGTTAGCAATGGAAACAATGTAGTAGGCGATTCTGACGACTTGCACGTTATCGGTAATAATCGTGCCCGCTTCCGTTATGGTTTCAATGCCACTGCTGACTGGAAAGGATTTGACTTGGGTATCTTCTTCCAGGGTGTAGGCAAACGCGACCTGATGCTTCCGGGCACCTTTACCTGGCAATATGGTTCACGTTGGAGAGTTCCTACCGCTGTTGCACAGGACTACTGGCGTGAAGATAATCAAGGAGGCTGGTTCCCTAGAGCTCGTTTCGATGGAGGTAGCAGCATGGGACAGAACCAAACTCGTTACCTGTTAAATGCCGCTTATCTACGTTTGAAGTCATTAACCCTCGGCTATACCTTACCAAAAGCACTGACTCATAAGATTGGTGTAGAAAAATGCCGCTTCTATTTGTCAGGCGAAAACTTATTAACTTTCGATCATACTCCAGAAGGTTTTGACCCCGAATTGGATGATCCTTACAAGTATCCGCAACAGAAATCCATTTCATTAGGTGTTAACGTAGTATTCTAAATCTTTTATTAAGTACTGAACATTATGAAACTAAAATATTTATTTTTGAGCGCAGCTCTTCTCTCACTCACAACTGGATGCAACGACTCTTTTTTGGATAGAGCTCCTCAGGAACTGAACGATGCGTCTTTTTGGCAAACAGTCAATGACTTAAAGACTTATGCCAACTCTTTCTATACCTCATTACCGGGAGGCGTATCTTCTATTGATGATATCAATAGCGACAACCAAGTACCAAACTCGATTGATGGGTTCAGCTGGGGGCAATATGTAGTACCAACAGAAGGCGGTAACTGGAGCAAGAACCATTGGTCTAACATCCGCAACCTGAATTATTTTATGACACATTATCAGCGAGTACAAGGTGCCGAAGAAGATATAAATAAATATGTGGCTGAAATACGCTTCTTTCGTGCTTTGGAATACTTCACTAAAATTGTAAACTTTGGTGATGTTCCTTGGTTAGAAGAAGACCTAAATGTTGATAGTCCGGAACTTTTCGGGCCCAAAATGAAACGAAACCTAGTTTTTGAAAAGATACTAGGTGATTTGGAGTTTGCCATTGAGTGGTTACCTAACAAAGGGGATGAAGAACCAAACCGCCTGAACAAAGACATTGCACGTCATATCCGCGCTCGCTTCTGCTTGAATGAGGGAACTCATTACAAGTACCATACTGAATTAGGCTTGACTAACGAGGCTGATAAATACCTGCAAATGGCAGCAGATGATAGTTATGAACTGATTAAGTCTGGTCGCTATGAAATCTATAAAGGAGATGGCAAGAACAGCTATTTTGAAATGTTCCGCATGAAAAATAAGAGTGCACTAAAAGAAGCTATACTTTACATTGACTACGAAGATAACCTCCGCCAACACAATATGGGTTCTCAGAACCGAGAATCGAATTGTGGCTTCTCTAAAGATTTTGTGGAAAGCATTTTATGTGATGACGGTAAACCTATCGGTGTAAGTAGCCGCTATCATGGAGATGCTACCATGAGAGACGAATCTACAAACCGAGACCCGCGTTTTAAACAACTGATGGTTACCAATGATTACCCCATCATTGTATCAGACGACCATAAAGATTCTACTTTTATCACAAATGAAGCAGAATTTGTAAATAACTTCTGTCTATCTGGCTACCGTTCTGTGAAAGGCGATATTCCGGTAAAAAAAGAATCTCTGTATATGGAAAGTGACTTCGATGGCATTGCCTATCGTTACGCTGAAACTCTACTAATTTATGCAGAAGCTAAAGCGACACTGGGTACAATTACAGATGCAGACTTAGAGTTATCTATCAACGAACTGCGCGACCGAGTAGGAATGCCTGATTTAACCCTAAACGTAGGATTCACCGACCCCAACTGGCCAGACTATGGTTATACGGTATCTCCTGTCCTTCAAGAAATTCGCCGTGAACGACGCATAGAACTTGCTGGTGAAGGGTATCGTTTCGATGACCTACGCCGCTGGAAGGCTGGTCACTTGCTAAATAATGTGAAGACATATGTAGGTAAGAAGGATGCTAACGGAAAATATGCTATCGTTTATCCAAACTATACCAACGATGATTTCCAATATGCAGAAGGAAAGAGCCGTAAATGGAACGACAAGATGTATTTACTCCCCATTCCAAAAGGTGAACTGCAGCGTAACCCTCAACTCATGCCTCAAAATCCAGGCTGGGAAGAGTAATTACTTTGCTCTCTGTTAACAACGTTATTAACAGGTTTCCTTTTCAGTAAAATAAAAATTAGATTACAGGCATACCCGTACTAATAGACATATTGAAAAGGATATTTATAGAAATACTATCTTTATTTCCATAAGTAATAATCAGCCCCTCTTTCAGCGATAAATTGCTGAGAGAGGGGCTCTCTTTTATAAGAAGTTATTTCACAAGCAGTTGAATCTTTCCATCTGCCAACCCTCTTGCCGAAGCCTGAAGTTCCAGCAAGCCTGCCTCTTCACCTGCCTGAACAATCACCGTCAGCATCCCGTTAAAGGCATGCATCTGAGGCAAGTGAAACAAATCCAGACAGGTAGGGTCACCATTAGCAGCCGCTCTGAATTTACCGGCACCTTTCACCTTGAAACGAATCATCCGGTTATCAACAGGACACAGATTTCCGTCTTTATCTACCACGCGGAGAGTGACATAAGCTAACTCTTTTCCGTCGGCCTTCAACTCCTTGGTATCTGTCAATAATTCAATGTGATGCGGAGCTCCAGCCGTGCGTATTGTTTTTTCAGCCATTGCTTTGCCGCTCCAGTCATAAGCCACTACTTTTACCTCTCCCGGCTCATAAACCGCCTCATTCCACATCAAGCGGTAGCGGTTTTCAACCGTCTGGTCGTTTTTATACTTCCTGCCGTAGCTCTTTCCGTTTACAAACAGCTCTGCCGACGGAAAATTTGTATAAACAAAAACCGGCACTTTTTGCCCTTCTCTTCCTTTCCAGTTCCAATGCGGCAACATATGAAGCGTAACCTCGTTCTTATTCCATACACTGCGATACAAATAATAACGGTCTTTCGGAATAGAAGCCAGGTCAATGATACCAAATAGGGAACTATGGTTAGGCCATGCATCTGTATCATAGGGACTCGGTTCACCTAAATAGTCGAAACCAGTCCACACAAATTGCCCAAGTGTCCAGGGATAATCATCGGCCAAAGCAAAGTCAATGTCAGGGATATTCGACCAAGAGCAATATTCCAAATCATAGGAGGATGATTGATGGTCATCGTAAATTGCACCGGCTTTACGTTCGGCAGGGAATTTATAAACTCCGCGCGAACTGACCGTAGACGATGTCTCCGAACCCAGCACCAAATTCTGAGGCAAACGTTCATAAGCCTCCAAGTAACGATGAGCCCGATAATTCAGACCCGGAATATCAATCATGGCAGCAAATCCATTATCCAAGACACAACTCACCTGGTCCATCCCGCAGGTTACCGGACGGGTAGGGTCTTCACGGTGACATATATCCTGCAAAAACTTGGCTACCTTATAACCTTCGGGACTACACTGAGTGGGAACTTCATTTCCTATGCTCCACATAACCACACAAGGATTATTACGGTAATGGCGAAGCATATTGACCATATCTTTTTCTGCCCATTCATTAAAGAAACGATGGTATCCATTCGTACATTTTGCAATATCCCACTCATCAAAAGGCTCAAGCATCATCATGAAACCCATTTCATCACACAGTTCCACTAATTCCGGAGCCGGCATGTTATGTGAAGTGCGGATGGCATCACATCCCATATCTTTCAACAACTTCAACTGATGACGCAAGGCAGAGACATTCACCGCTGCTCCTAAAGGCCCCAAATCGTGATGATTACATACACCCTGAAATTTACGATGGATTCCGTTCAGATAAAACCCTTTATCGGCAACAAACTCAATGGAGCGAATCCCGAAGCGAGTGGTATAAGTATCCACCAGCTTCCCGTCAGCATAAATCTTTGAAACTGCCCGGTAAAGCGAAGGAGATTCAGGCGACCAGAGCGCAGGATGATCTACAATAAAGTTTTGCGTAAAAGGTTGTCCATGATTAATATACCCTTTATTGTTTTTTTGACATACCACCTTTCCCTCCGGTGAAAGAATCTCAGTCTCTACCGTCAGCTCTTTCTTATCTGCATTCTCAATCATTGTCCGCAAGCAAATGGAGGCATATTCTCCTGAAACGCGTGGAGTAAGAATCTGCGTACCCCATACAGGAACATGAATACGGTCAGTCTCTATCACATGCACATTACGGTAAAGTCCTGCCCCGGGATACCAGCGTGATGATTGCGGACGATTTTCAAGGCGCACAGCCAATGTATTGTCTTTCCCGTCGGAATGTAAAAACTCCGTTACATCACAATAAAAAGAATTATATCCGTAAGGCCAGAAACAAACTTCTTTTCCATTGACATACACACGTGCCTCGCTCATTGCCCCGTCAAAAACCAGAGTAGTCTGTTTATCCGGTTCAGTATCAAACTCAGTCCGGTACCACCCCACTCCTACATAAGGCAATCCGCCCGTGCGTCCGGTTTTCACAGAAGCCTGTGTTTCAAAATTCTGTGTTACAGCCACATTCTGTAAATCGTGATTCCGGTCAAAAGGTCCGAATATAGCCCAGTCATGAGGAATTTGAACCTCTTTCCACGCTTTATCATTAAAAGTTTCAGCTTCTGCCCCTTTAACTTCACCCTGTGTAAACTTCCAGTTTTTTTCTAAACAACGCTCGCTGCGCTGTGCATAAAGGCTTCCCCAAAACAAAGCCAAAGTTAAAGCCAATAATAGTCTCTTTTTCATAGTCTTTTCCTTTTCTGTTTCAAAGGTAAAGTTTTCAGAGAGAAAAAAAGAAAGAAACAAAGAGAGAAACATTATATTTCTTGAAAACTTCTACAAACAGAGCTTATGTTTCTACAAACAGAGCCTTTGAATGTAAAAACAGAGCCTTTGGATGTAGATTCAAAGGCTCTGTTTATAGATTATTCTGGTATATTTCAATTTTTCCTCTTGATACAGAAAGGCTTTACATTATTCAAGATAAAGTATATTCTCACTCAGTCACTAAAATCTCACAGATTTTATCTTGAAAATTACGTGCCTGACCTGCCCTCAACACATTCTGGTTAATGATAACAAAAGCGTAAATATGACCGGATTGGGATTCCGCATACCCTGCCAGCGAACTGATTCCTGTCACTGTTCCTGTCTTCGCCCGTACTTTTCTACATGCCTTACTTTTCTTCATGCGATGCTCTAATGTTCCATCTATTCCTGCTACAGGAAGACCATTGTAAAAAGAATCATATATATCTGGATGCCGGTAAGCGTACTTCAAATAAGCTAGGATCAAGTCAGGAGATACATAATTATAAAGTGAAACTCCGCTACCATCCACTATTTTATAAGAACGAGACGGATATCCTATGTAATTATCCATAAATTCATAAATCGCTTTCTGCCCGTCTTCGCTGCTTATTCCTTCTGATCTCCTTGCATAGTGCCCTCCCAAATGATAGAACATCGATTCTGCTGCCAGATTATCGCTTTCTTTCAGTGCACGATTTAATACGGTTTCCAGCGGACGGATACATAAGCAAAGTGGAGCAGCCTTTTCCGGAACCTTGCCAAATACTAAACTGTCGGAAGGTATTTCAATTCCATTTTTATGTAAAACATACCGGAATGTTTGCATAAAATAGCGTTGCGGATTATAAAGATTTAAGGTTCGCTTACGAGAAGCAACCACATTGCCGGAAACGAGCAGCGTATTTCCATTCTCCAGCCAGTTGCGCGTTACTTTCAGTTTGCCAGCATGGCTGACTTTAGTAAGTGAATGATTCTTTATTTCATAATAATCCGATTCAGGAGAAGCAACAACATTTCCAGGTTCTCCTACGGCTCCGGGAGAAACCATAACATCTACACAACCCCGATTAAGCATCAAGGGAGAAAGGTAGGGCTGAAAAGCTTCAGGTGTATCATCCCACGACCACCCGTTTCCCCAATAAACAGAATCCATCAATGATACATCCCCTATCAACTTTCCCTTTATCTGACGAATGCCTGAAAACTGTATGGTATCGGCAAGCAGTTGCATATCGCTTTCCATAAATTCAGGATCAAATCCTCCAACTACATATAAATCACCCTCCAGAACTCCGTCTATAATGGTTCCTGTATATGATAAACGAGTTTTATAGCGATAGTCTTTCCCTAATTGAGCCAGAGCTGTAACCGAAGTAATTACTTTTTCTATCGAAGCCGGACGGTATAGTTTCTCTGCCTGATAAGTATAAACCGGCTTATCAGCAGTTAAATCATAAATAGCAATACCTGCTTCGGATGTCTTTAAAATGGATTCAGAAGCAAGTAAAGCATCAATTTTTTCTACTAAAGTTTGTGCTCTTGCTACTTCTGTTAAACAAGCCCAACAAATAAAGAGCCACGCAATTTGTTTCATTATTCAGTTTTCTAATTGTTCTCAAAAAAGAAGGGACTAAAACCAATATGAGTTTTATTCGTTATTCGGCTTTAATCCCTTTTCGTGATAGGTTCAACTCCCCTTTATTACAAAATTCCTACTTGCATTATAGTTCTCTGAATATCTCTCCCACTGTGGGATGGGGAAATACATAACGCTTCCAGTCTGAAAGTTTCCGCCCGTCTTCTATCATCATGCCTGCCATAACAATCAGCTCAGAAGCCGGATTCCCCAGTATATGAACACCTAAAATTTTGTCATCGGCATCTACCAGCACTTTGCACAATCCGTTTACCCCTTCATTTTCGGCAACAAATCGCCCGGAATAAGCCATCGGAAGCTTGATTACTTTATACGAACGGTCTGCTGCTTTCAAAGCCTCTTCCGTCAAACCTACGGATGCGATTTCCGGATTCGTATACACAACCCCCGGAATCGCTTGATAACTCATTTTATCTGATTCATTTATAATATGGTGAACAGCAACTTCTGCTTCACGAACAGCAGTATGTGCTAAAAGTGAAACGCCATTTAAATCTCCGCATACATAAACTCCTTTTACCGAGGTTTGCATATGCTCATCTATCTTAACTGATTTACGCTCTGTCAGTTCTAAGTTTAAATTTTCTAATCCAAAGCCCTTCATTACTGGTCGCCGTCCTACACTCAACAGCAGTTTTTCGGCTTCTACTTTGCCTGCTCCCTCCGCATTTTCATAATGAATGAGAGTGCCATTATCTCCTTTTTCGAAAGCAGTAACACGCGTACCAAGCAAGAAAGTCACACCGCACTTGGCGTATTCGGAACGCAAAAGAGCAGCCATTTCACAATCAATGCCTCCCAAAATTTCATCAAGCATTTCAAGAACCGTAACCTTTACGCCTAAACTGTTGAAAAATGAAGCAAACTCCATACCGATTACTCCTCCTCCCACAATAGCCAATGAAGAAGGAGTCTCTTTATTAGATAAAGCATCACGGTGCGTCCAATAATTAATTTGATCAACTCCTTGAATAGGTGGAATAAATGTCTCACTACCCGTACAAACAATCATATAGTCGCATTCATAACTTTCATCTCCACAAATTACGGTATGCTGATTGGCTATATATGCTTCGCCTGAAATAATAGTGACTTGCTGAGCTGTTAACTTAGCCTTTATTCCTAAAACCAGCTTACGTATCACTTTCGATTTACGACTGATAATCTTACTTAAATCATAAGAAGAATCTGAAACGCTTACTGCATACTTGGAAGCATGACGTGTATAATCATATACCTTAGCAGAGTAAAGCAGTGTCTTAGTCGGAATACATCCCTCATTCAAACAGACTCCACCCAAGCTGTTTTTCTCAAATAAAACCACACTTAATCCTGCTTTTCCGGCAGCCTCGGCTGCTGTATATCCGGCAGGACCTCCACCAATAATTGCTACTTGATATTTCATTGTATATTAAGATTTGGTTAATTACAGCATAGTTACTCGTCCCGATAATCAGCATGAGGATTTCTTTCTCGGGCACAACGAATGAAATCGTCTAAATCGTCTGGATCAAAATTTATAAAACCTCTTGCATAGTGAATGGTCACTCTGCCTTTAAGCCATGAGTTTTTTCGGCGAACAATACGCATCACCCCATATGCCTTGATGCTGCCGCTAAATCCACGCTTCAACCAAATATCTCCATTTTCCTGTACTTGAACACAGGTCATCAACTCATCTATCAATAACAATATAGGAATCACTATCGGCAACAGATTCCAATAGTTCTCTGTTTTTAAAGCAAAAAGAATAATTGCAAGAATCACAATCGTAACTCCCAGCCAAACTTTAAAAGGAGTTCTACGAATTTTAAATTCACGTACCATATCAAATAGATTTTTAAGATTTACATGTTTAGAATAATCGAAGGATTTGCCTTCAGCAACACTTTTACAAAATCATCCGGATTTTTAGGGGATATCAATATATAAGTTTTTGATGTTTCTGTTTTGTAAGTAATCTTAAGGCGAGACAAAGACAGAGCTGGAGCCGATTCGAAAGAATGACTCTTCTCTATACTGACAATCTGCTCTAACGGGATAGAAACACTTTTAAGAAAGCGTCCGGTACGAACAGCAAAGGTTTCCTTACCTATTAGGATGTATTCGGTATGAATCAGCATCTCAATCTCAAAAATAACGAGAAAAGCAAACATAAGAGTTAGCAATGTTTCATGAACCCAAAATCCCCAGAAAAGGAAACAGGAACATAAAAGAAGAACAGCCCAATACCACCACCCTACTTTTGAATGAAAAGTTCTCATCGATTTAAATTTACGTAAATTACCTCGTGAAGATAATAAATTCTATCTGAAAACAAGACATGAAGCGAAAAAAAGACATTACAGTATGCTTCCAAAGTAGTTTTTTTGTAGCTTTGTGCCACATACATATACATCACCATGATAAGGAAATTCGATTTTCTCGTTATCGGTTCAGGAATAGCCGGAATGAGTTTTGCGCTAAAAGTAGCGCAAAAAGGTTCGGTTGCACTTATCTGCAAAGCCGGACTAGAAGAAGCAAACACGTTTTATGCACAAGGAGGAATAGCTTCAGTTACTAATTTAAAGGTGGATAACTTTGAAAAGCATATCCACGACACAATGGTAGCAGGAGACTGGATCAGTGATCCAGCAGCTGTTGAAAAAGTAGTCAGAAATGCTCCTGCTCAAATTGAAGAGCTAATAAAATGGGGAGTAGATTTTGATAAGAACGAACAAGGGGAGTTTGATTTACATAAAGAAGGAGGGCACTCTGAGTTTCGCATTCTCCATCATAAAGATAATACGGGAGCTGAAATACAAACCAGCCTGATAGAAGCTGTAAAAAAACATCCTAATATTACAGTGTTCAGTAATTTCTATGCTGTTGAGATTATTACACAGCATCACTTAGGAATTATTGTTACCCGTCATACACCCGGAATCAAATGCTTCGGAGCCTATGTATTAAATGAAAAGACTGGCGAAGTAGATACTTTCCTTTCCAAGGTTACTGTGATGGCTACAGGAGGATGTGAAGCTGTATATACTCATACCACCAATCCGTTAGTGGCAACAGGAGATGGAATTGCAATGGTTTACCGTGCAAAAGGTGCTGTAAAAGACATGGAATTTATCCAGTTCCACCCAACAGCTCTTTATCATCCGGGAGACCGACCCAGTTTTCTTATTACGGAAGCAATGCGTGGATACGGCGCCGTACTAAAAAATCTGGATGGAGAAGAGTTTATGCAAAAATATGACCCGCGCCTTTCATTAGCTCCTCGTGATATCGTTGCACGTGCCATTGATAACGAGATGAAACAGCGTGGTGAGGATCATGTTTATCTAGATGTAACTCACAAGGACCCGGAAGAAACAAAAAAACATTTCCCCAACATTTATAAAAAGTGTCTGAGTTTAGGTATCGATATTACAAAAGACTACATTCCTGTAGCACCTGCAGCCCATTACCTCTGTGGAGGTATTAAAGTTGACTTAGACGGACAATCTAGCATCAAAAGGCTTTATGCTTTGGGAGAATGCTCATGTACTGGCTTACATGGAGGAAACCGTTTAGCCTCAAATTCATTAATTGAAGCCATTGTTTATGCCGATGCTGCTGCCCGTCATGCAATCAGCGTTTTCGACAGATATGATTTCAATGAAGATATTCCTGAATGGAACGATGATGGTACAATCAGTACAGAAGAACGTATTCTGATTACACAGAGCATGAAAGAAGTTAATCAGATTATGGAATCGTATGTGGGTATTGTAAGAAGTAACATCCGCTTAGTACGTGCTTGGAATCGGTTAGATATCCTTTATGAAGAGACAGAACGCTTATTTAAACGAGTAAAAGCATCACGTGAGATTTGTGAGTTGCGTAATATGATTAACGTAGGTTACTTAATTACACGACAAGCAATGGAACGAAAAGAAAGCAGGGGATTACATTATACCATTGACTATCCACACTCAAAAGAAAACAAACAATAAAGAATACTTATTACATTTCCATATATCATGAGAGTATGTCAAAACTAAAATGACAACTCTCCAACGTTACAGTTTGTAACTATTGTATTTAAAAGGGTCATATCAAGCTCGATATTGAGTAATGATATGACCCTTTATTTTGTCTTTTAAACACCTGCAGAAACATAAGCGGAAGCGTAACGGCTGCACCACACTCCGAACAGGCAGGTACAAAAAAAAGTCCCCGGCCTTGAATAAGACCGGGGACCTGGTAAAACGGCGACTACC
>SAMEA3387479__coassemble_422_pt1 | contig 53441 bp, 37 predicted proteins | sample SAMEA3387479__metabat2_low_PE_008 | metagenome-assembled genome bin SAMEA3387479 (sample SAMEA3387479) | Felis catus | biome: Faeces | place: United Kingdom | collected 2012
CATCTCGCCATTGGGCATCTGATAAATTACTATTTCATTCTGAGTATTCATAAGGTAAAGTTAGGATAAAGTTTTGAATTTATGATACTTCCTATTTTTATCAACACTAAAACACATCAGCTTTCGCGCCATTGGCTATGGCATCAATCTCATCCGCAATCTCGTCAGAAGAGAGCTTGATGTAATCTATGAAGCAGATCTCTTTTCATTTTTCGTATCCTGTTCATTGTATTTTTCTTTGTTAGGATTAGATCTGTACACAAAGATAGCAAATATCAGGAAATCAACGTGCAAAAAGCATAATTACATGGTGAGATATTTTATGCGTGGCAGAAAATGGAAGGCGAAAAAAGGCTGTGTACCACCGGTTCATTAAAACCGACACACAGCCTTTTTGTCATATAGGGGAGGGGAATTATCCAAACATTTTGCTGACTCTGTTAATTCCTTCAACGAGGAGGTCTACTTCCTCGAAGGTATTATAGAGTGCGAATGAAGCACGTATGGTTCCTTCGATACCTAAACGGTGCATGAGCGGTTCGGCACAATGGTGCCCGGTGCGGACGGCAATGCCTAGGCGGTCGAGCAAGGTACCCATATCAAAATGATGGATGTCTTTTACCAGGAAAGAGATGACTCCTCCTTTTTGCTCGGCTTCTCCGAAGATACGGAGCCCTTCAATCTCTTTCATACGTTTCATGGCATATTGAGTCAACTCATGCTCATGAGCGGCAATTGCTTCTATGCCGATTGATGAAACATAGTCCAAGGCTCGTGCCAATGCGGTTGTTCCCACATAGTCGGGAGTGCCAGCTTCGAATTTGAAGGGGAGTGTGTTAAAGGTAGTCTTTTCAAAACTTACGTTTTGTATCATTTCACCTCCTCCCTGATACGGAGGCAGGCGGTCCAGCCATTCCTCTTTTCCGTAAAGCACCCCTACACCGGTAGGTCCGTAAATCTTATGTCCACTGAAGGCATAGAAATCAGCTCCCAGCTCCTGTACATCCACTTTCATGTGGGGAACAGCCTGTGCTCCATCCACTAACACCGGAATATTGTGTGCATGAGCGGTGGCAATCATCTCTTTTACGGGATTAATGGTTCCAAGCACGTTTGACATGTGGGTAATAGAAACCAACTTTGTACGTTCTGTAAAGAGGCTGGCATATTCATCTAAAAGCACTTCGCCTCGATCATTCATCGGGATGACTTTCAGCTTAATCCCTTTTCGTTCAGCCTGAAGTTGCCAAGGAACAATATTGCTATGATGTTCCATAGTGGAGATAATGATTTCATCTCCCGCTTCCATCTGGCTGTCGGTAAAGGATGAGGCTATCAGATTGATACTCTCAGTAGTTCCACGGGTAAATATGATTTCGGCAGTGCTGCGTGCATTGATGAAGCGCCGTACCGTTTCACGTGAGGCTTCATGAAGTTCTGTTGCCTGCTGGGAGAGGAAGTGTACGCCACGGTGTACGTTGGCATTTACCGAGTAATACTCTTCGGTAATAGCTTCAACCACACAGCGGGGCTTTTGAGTAGTGGCAGCATTATCGAGATAAATAAGAGGTTTCCCGTACACTGTACGAGACAGTATAGGGAAATCCTCTCTTATGTGGTCAATGTTATACATTTGTTTTTGGGTTTTAAAATTGCCTTTATTTGCAGATGGCACATCCTTGGCATTTGTTCAGTTCACCGCGGAAGCGTTTTTCTACCAATAAGTGAAGCCGGTCTTTCAATGCGTCCATACGTATATTGTCAATGACCTCATTGACAAATGAAAACATCAGAAGCAGGCGTGCTTCTTTTAAGGTGATACCACGCTGACGCATGTAGAACAGTGCATTTTCATCTAATTGTCCGACGGTAGCTCCATGTGAGCATTTCACATCATCGGCATAGATTTCAAGTTGCGGCTGTGTGTACATACGTGCTTCACGGGTAGCACAAATATTGCGGTTGGTTTGCTGTGATGAGGTGTGCTGTGCTCCTTCTCTTACCAGAACTCTACCGGCAAATGCTCCGACTGCTTGGTCATCGAGTACGTATTTGAAGAGTTCGTTGCTGGTACAGTCTGAAACTTGGTGGTCGATGAACGTATGATTATCGACTTGTTCGTTTTTATCAGCAATAGCTACTCCGCACAGATTGACTTCAGCACCTTTTCCTGCCAATGTTACACTGGTGGTATTTCGGGTAGTTCCATTGTGAAGGGTCATGCCATTGAGCAGTACGTTGCTGTTTGCTTCCTGATGAACGTACAGGTTGTTAAAGCGTATGGTACTGTTGTGAGTTTCTTCCAGTTCGTATAAGTCGAATACCGTATTGTCATGGGCGAATACTTCAATGACTTGTGTGGAAAGGAAGTTAACTTCATCCATGGCATGGTCGCAAATAAGCAATTTGGCTTGTGCACCTTCTTCCAGTATAATCAGTATACGCCGGTTTACCATGGTGTTGGTATCAGCACGCAGGATGTTGACAAGCTGGATAGGCTTATCGATTACCGTGCCTTTAGGAACATACATGCACACACCGTCTTGAGCGAACATCGTATTAAAGGCTGCAATAGCATCTTGCGATGTATCTGCCAACTTGCCGTAATATTTCTTAATCAGCTCCGGATGAGCTTCGGCCATCTCTTTCAGACTTCCGAAGAGCACTCCATCGGGAAGGGTAGCGGTAGGCTGTGCCTTCTGGTAGAAAGAGTCGTTCACTACGAAGTAAAGTGAGGTACTCATGTTGGGCACATCGCATTTGAACACTTCATAGGGATTGACCGGAAACTCCAGACGGCTCAAATTGAGCCCATAATCTGGAGCAAAGTATTTGCTTGCATCAGTGTACTTGTACTTTTCATTTTTCCGCGTGGGAAATCCAAGTTGCTCGAAATCGGCAAAAGCACGGGCGCGTGGGGCATTCAGGACCTCTGCGCTGTGTTTGCAAATCAGAGCTTCGTATTGTGTGAAAAGATCAATATATTGTTGTTCTGCTTTCATTGCTTATTCTCCTAATTCTTTCTTAATCCAGTCGTAGCCTTTTTCCTCCAGCTCAAGAGCCAGTTCCGGACCGGCAGTTTTTACGATGCGTCCTTTGTAAAGCACATGTACGATGTCTGGTTTGATGTAGTCGAGCAAACGCTGGTAGTGAGTGATGACGATGCAGCTTGTTTCTGGAGTTTTCAGTTTGTTGACCCCTTCAGCCACAATGCGTAAGGCATCAATATCAAGTCCGGAGTCCGTTTCATCCAAAATACTTAACTTGGGTTCAAGCATAGCCATCTGGAAAATCTCGTTTCTCTTTTTTTCGCCTCCTGAGAATCCTTCGTTTACAGAGCGGTTGGCCAGCTTGCTGTCTAATTCAACAATTTCACGTTTCTGGCGCATCAGTTTCAAAAATTCACTGGCAGTAAGTGCCGGCAATCCTTTATATTTCCGTTGCTCGTTTACGGCAGCCCGCATGAAGTTAACCATGCTGACTCCAGGTATTTCTACCGGATACTGGAAAGAAAGGAAGAGCCCTTCATGGCTACGGTCTTCTGCGTTCAAGGCCAGCAAGTCTTTGCCGTTAAAAGTAACCGAACCTTTGGTTACTTCATAAGCCGGGTGACCTACCAACACATTACTCAGTGTACTTTTTCCGGAACCGTTCGGTCCCATTATCGCATGTACCTCTCCTGCTTTTACGGTGAGGTTAATTCCCTTTAATATTTCTTTGCCATTGATATTGGCATGTAAGTCTTTGATTTCTAACATAATTTTCTGAGTTAAATTATCCTACGCTTCCTTCTAATGAGATGGACAGTAATTTTTGTGCTTCAACGGCAAATTCCATGGGAAGTTTGTTGATAACCTCCTTGGCATATCCGTTTACAATCAACCCGATGGCATCCTCTGTAGGGATTCCGCGCTGGTTGCAATAAAATATTTGGTCTTCTGATATTTTAGAAGTTGTTGCTTCATGCTCTACCACGGCAGTTTCGTTATGGATGTCCATATAAGGGAATGTGTGGGCTCCACACTGGCTTCCCAGCAACAGCGAGTCGCATTGGCTGTAATTACGTGCGTTTTCAGCTTTTTCGGCTACACGTACCAAGCCACGGTATGAGTTCTGGCTTTTTCCGGCACTGATACCTTTACTTACAATAGTGGAACGGGTGTTTTTTCCTAAATGAATCATCTTTGTTCCTGTATCTGCCTGTTGATAATTATTGGTTACAGCAACAGAATAGAATTCAGCCACAGAATTGTCGCCGCTGAGTATGCAGCTTGGATATTTCCATGTGATGGCAGATCCGGTTTCAACCTGTGTCCATGAGAGCTTACTGTCTATACCCTTGCAGTTACCACGTTTGGTGACAAAGTTATAAACCCCTCCTTTGCCTTCAGCATCGCCCGGATACCAGTTTTGCACCGTAGAGTATTTTACTTCAGCACGGTCGAGAACTACAATTTCTACGATGGCAGCGTGAAGCTGGTTTTCATCACGCATAGGAGCTGTACATCCTTCCAGATAAGAAACGTAGCTGTCGTCATCGGCAACGATAAGGGTGCGTTCAAATTGTCCGGTGTTTGCTGCATTGATACGGAAATAAGTAGATAATTCCATAGGGCATCGTACACCTTTCGGGATATAGACGAACGAACCGTCGCTGAAAACTGCTGAGTTCAGGGCTGCAAAGAAATTATCCCGATAGCCCACTACTGAACCAAGATATTTCTTTACCAAATCAGGATGCTCGCGTACGGCTTCGCTCATAGAACAGAAGATGATACCCTTTTCCATCAAAGTCTCCTTGAAGGTGGTTTTTACAGAAACAGAGTCCATTACGGCATCTACAGCCATTCCGCTGAGTGCCATTTGTTCTTCCAGAGGAATCCCCAGTTTATTGAAGGTTTTAACCAGTTCGGGGTCTACTTCATCCATGCTCTTGGGTCCCTCTTTCTTCTTAGTAGGGTCAGCATAATAAGAGATGGCCTGATAATCTATTTCAGGGATATTAAGATGAGCCCATGTGGGCATTTCCATCGTCAGCCAGTGGTGGTATGCTTTAAGCCGGAATTCAAGGAGCCATTCAGGTTCTCCTTTTTTGGCTGATATTAATCGCACCACTTCTTCGTTTAACCCTTTTTCGATGATGTCTGTATGAACCTCCGTGGTGAAGCCATATTTGTACTTCTCCTGCGTAAGTTCTTTTACATATTTATTGGGTTCTTGTTGCATATGTCAGTATCTATTAGTTGTTTAGTAACATCTTTTATTGTTGGAATAAATATTCCGGAAAAGTTTTTCATCGGATAATATAACATAGAATCCGTTTTCTTGGTTGAGGGTATCAAAGCATTTTCTGCATCTGCATAATCAATAAAATAGATAATCATGCTTGCTAATAATGCATATTTAATGCCCCCTAAACCGGCTCCTAACCATCGGTTGACAAGTCCCAGTTGGATTGCATTGATGACTTGGGTCAGCAAGGAAGCTATCAGGGAGAGACCAATCGGTACGATTAACCAAATGAGAATGAAAGCAATGATTTGACCAAAACTGACAGAACTCCCTATTTTTACAGCAAGCTGTTCGCCCACTGAAGCAAATAGAGCTCTTGCCAGCAAAAGTCCGGCAATTAATCCCACCATAGAGGCTAATTGTTTTATGAAGCCTTTGGAAAATCCCATGATAGCTCCAGCTGCAATAATCATTACTATAATTCCGTCAAGAGTTTCCATTCTTAATCAATAAAAAGTCATCCTGAGTGCAGAAAAGATTCCGGCAACATCCATCAAGCGCTGACCGGATCCTTCGCTACGCTCAGGATGACATTACCTTATCGTAAACATGCGGGCTAAGAAGATTAGCCTGCATGTGTTAAATATATGTTGCTTATAGCGTTTGTTTTACTTCAATTTCTTCGTAAGTTTCGATAACGTCGCCTACTTTCAAGTCATTGCAGTTAGTCAAGCTGATACCGCATTCAAAGTTAGTACCCACTTCTTTTACATCGTCCTTGAAGCGCTTCAAAGCATTGATGCTTCCTGTAAATACAACGATACCGTCGCGAATCAAACGAGCCTTATCGGAGCGTTTTACCTTACCGGTTTTAACCATTGCTCCCGCTACCATACCCACTTTGCTGATATTAAATACTTCACGCACTTCGATGGTTGCAGTAACTTGCTCTTTCAGTGTCGGGGCAAGCATACCTTCCATTGCTGATTTCACTTCTTCGATAGCATCGTAGATAATAGAATATTTGCGGATATCAACGCCATCTTGTTCTGCCAGCTTGGCAGCATTGTTTGAAGGTCGTACCTGGAATCCTACGATGATTGCATCGGAAGCTGCAGCCAACGATACGTCTGATTCAGAAATTTGTCCTACCCCCTTATGGATTACGTTAACTTGAATCTGCTCTGTTGAAAGCTTAATCAATGAGTCGCTCAATGCTTCTACAGATCCATCCACGTCACCTTTCACGATGACATTCAGTTCATGGAAGTCACCTAAGGCTAAGCGGCGTCCCACCTCATCCAAGGTAAGCATTTTTTGTGTACGCAAGCCTTGTTCACGTTGTAGCTGTTCACGCTTGTTGGCAATTTCCCTTGCTTCTTGGTCGGTATCGAATACATGGAATGTATCACCGGCAGCCGGTGCTCCGTTTAATCCGAGAATCAATACAGGTTCAGCTGGTCCGGCTTCTTTCAAGCGCTGGTTACGCTCATTGAACATCGCTTTTACTTTTCCGTAAGAAGTACCTGCCAATACAATATCACCTACATGAAGCGTTCCGTTTGAAACCAATACTGTAGCCACATAGCCACGTCCCTTATCCAATGATGACTCAATGATAGAACCGGTAGCCTTGCGGTCGGGATTTGCTTTCAAATCAAGCATTTCAGCCTCCAGCAAAACTTTTTCCAAGAGTTCTTTGACTCCGGTACCTTTTTTTGCTGAAATATCTTGTGACTGGTATTTTCCTCCCCATTCTTCTACCAAGTAGTTCATGGCAGCCAGTTCTTCTTTAATCTTATCTGGATTAGCACTTGGCTTGTCTACTTTGTTGATGGCGAAAACAATAGGTACACCTGCAGCCATGGCATGATTGATGGCTTCTTTTGTTTGTGGCATGACATTGTCATCGGCTGCAACAATGATAATAACAACGTCTGTCACCTTGGCTCCACGTGCACGCATGGCAGTAAATGCCTCGTGTCCCGGAGTATCGAGGAATGTAATTCGGCGTCCGTCTTCCAACTTAACATTGTAAGCTCCGATATGCTGAGTAATACCACCGGCTTCGCCCGCAATTACGTTAGCCTTACGGATGTAGTCCAATAAAGAGGTTTTACCATGGTCAACGTGTCCCATCACGGTTACGATAGGTGCGCGTGGTTGCAAGTCTTCTTCTGCATCCTCTTCTTCTTCGATGGCCTGAGCCACTTCAGCGCTGATATATTCTGTTTTATAGCCAAATTCTTCGGCAACCAAGTTAATGGTTTCTGCGTCCAAACGTTGGTTGATAGAAACCATGATACCCACACTCATACATGTAGAAATTACTTGAGTTACAGATATATCCATCATGTTTGCCAATTCATTGGCGGTAACAAACTCTGTAAGCTTAAGTACCTTGCTTTCCTTCTGTTCCAGTTCCTCCTGTTCCATTTGACGGTTCTGGATGGTTTCACGTTTCTCCTTACGGTATTTGGCTGCTTTGTTCTTACCTTTATTGGTCAGGCGAGCCAAAGTTTCTTTTACTTGTTTTGCAACGTCTTCGTCACTGACCTCTTGCTTTACCACAGGCTTTTTGAAACGGTCTTTTCCGTGTTTTCCGCTTCCTTGGTTTTGTGAGCCTTTGCCTGATTTCTCATGGCGTCCTCCATTATGGGCAGAAGCATTAGCCGCATCGTTTAAGTCAACACGTTCTTTATTGATACGGTTGCGTTTTTTCTTTTTGGCAGCATCATCGTTATTATTGCTTGATTTATCTGCTTTTTCATCCGTTTTGCGTATTTCCTTGATAATAGCGTCTTTCATTTGCTTGCGCTGTTCCTGACGCTGTTTATCTTTTTCTTCACGTTCCTTGCGCCGTTCTTCTTTCGACTTCTTTTTGGGACGGGTAGATTGATTTAATGCAGCTAAGTCAATCTGACCCACTACATTAATTTTTGACTTAAATTCTGTTGGACGGATTTTAAAGATCTCTTCTTCCTGCTTTTCCGGTGCAGTGTCCACTGTTGAGATTTCTTTTTTTTCTTCTTTTTCCATCGGCTCTGGCTTCAATTCTTCTGTTACGGTCTCTGTCGGTTGCGTTTTTTCTATTTTTTCAATTTTTGGCTCCTCCTCTTTTTTGAGGTCAGAAACCTTTTCCTCTTTTATCTCTTGGGGCTCGGGTGAAGCCGTTTCTGCCGCAGGTTTTGTTTTTTTCTTGTTCAGGTTGTCTAAATCAATTTTTCCCACCTGTTTGAATTTAGGCCGTACTTCTTCGGGAATTACGGTCTCTATAACTTCCGGCTTGGCGGTTTCGGGTTGTAAATCTTCAATAGAAACAGAAACTTTGTTCCGTTCCTTATTCTGTCGTTCCTGGAAAATTTTCTCCGACTCTATTCTCAAGTCCTTGTCTTTACTGAATTCTTTAACCAATACATTATATTGTTCTTCAGTAATTTTGGCATTCGGACTTGCTTCGATGGTATATCCTTTTTTCTGCAAAAAGTCAACCACAGTGGTAATTCCCACATTTAAATCTCTTGTAACTTTATTCAGTCTAATCGTCATAAGCTTTTTTTAGTTGAAAATTGAAAATTGAAAATTGAAAGAGTCGGAGAACGGAGCGACGTTGGCTTAGTCTTCGAACTCTGCTTTCAAAATTTTCAGCACGTCGTCTACGGTATTCTCTTCCAGATCGGCCTTTTCGATCAGCATTTCACGGGGTGCGTTAAGAACTCCTTTGGCGGTATCAATACCGATTGCTTTAATCGCATTGATAACCCATTCATCGATTTCATCCTTGAATTCATCCAGGTAGATGTCTTCATCGGCTGCATTTTCATCCAGTTCACGATAAACATCAATGGTGTATTCAGTAAGCATACTGGCCAATTTGATGTTTAATCCTCCCTTTCCGATAGCTAATGAAACTTCTTCCGGTTTGAGATAAACTTCGGCTTTCTTTTCTTCTTCGTGCATAACGATAGATGAAACCTTAGCCGGGCTTAAAGCACGCTGGATGAAGAGCTGGATGTTTGATGTATAATTGATTACATCAATGTTTTCGTTACGTAATTCGCGTACAATACCGTGGATGCGTGAACCTTTCACTCCTACACATGCTCCTACGGGGTCAATACGTTCATCATATGATTCCACTGCAATTTTTGCACGTTCTCCCGGAATACGGGCAATCTTGCGAATGGTGATTAATCCGTCATTGATTTCGGGTACTTCTTGTTCGAATAGACGCTGCAAGAATGCAGGGGAAGTACGGCTAAGAATGATTTTCGGATTGTTGTTTTTGTTGTCTACGCGAGTTACGACAGCACGTGCTGTTTCTCCTTTGCGATAAAAATCGCTGGGAATCTGTTCTGTTTTAGGCAGCAGCAGTTCATTTCCTTCATCATCCAACAGCAGGATTTCCTTTTTCCATATCTGATAGACTTCAGCGCTGATAATCGTTCCTACTTTGTCAATATATTTGTTGTAAAGACTGTCTTTCTCAAGCTCTAAAATTTTGGAGGCCAGAGTCTGACGTAAGTTCAGGATAGCACGGCGACCAAATTTCTCGAAGATGACTTCATCGGTTACCTCTTCTCCCGGTTCATACGATGCGTCAATCTTTCGTGCTTCTGTCAGTGATATCTGTAAATTCGGATCGGTCAGCTCATCGTCTGCTACAACTTCACGGTTTCGCCATATTTCGAAATCGCCCTTATCCGGGTTTACAATGACGTCATAATTTTCATCTGTACCAAACATCTTAGCAATTACGCTCCGGAACGATTCTTCCAAAACGCTCACCATAGTTGTACGGTCGATATTCTTTAATTCCTTAAATTCCGAAAAGGTGTCAATCAAACTGACTATTTCTTCTTTTTTGGCCATAATTATTTAAAGCTAATTAAGTATTTGGTGTATTTTATTTCATCATAAGTAAACGTTACCGCTTCTTCTACCAGTTTGGGGCGTTTAGCTCCTTCCGGTTTCACTTTTTTCTCAATGATGACGGTGAAATTCTGTTCGTTTACATCGGTCAAGACACCGACCCATTTTTTCCCGTCTTTAGTTAGCACCTCTACATCTTTTCCGATGTGAATCTGGTATTGTTTTAATACCTTAAACGGCTGTCCGATACCGGCAGAGCCTACTTCCAGTTCGTAGTCTTCTTCTTCGCGGTTTAATTTCGACTCGATGTAGCGGCTTAGTTCCACACAATCGTCAATCCATACTCCTTCAGCATGGTCAATCTCAACGACAATTTTGTCATCCGGACTTACAGTTATATCTACAAGGAAGTAATCTTTATCTTCCAACCATTCTTCTACAATCCGGGTTACAACGTTTTTATCTATCATGTATTAACTATTAAGAACAAAAAAAGGAGCTTAATTGCCCCTCCACCTTTCATCCATTTCGATTGCAAAGATACAAATAATATAATGTGTAACAAAATAATCGGATAAATATTTCGTTAAACGTTTCTGTTTGTGTGGAAAATGGCAAAAAAACGGATTGAGCGTTTATCCGATGCTTGGCGATGTTGTATACTTTGAAGTAGGTTTATGCAGTATGGTTTGTCTGTACATAAGGCTATATTTCCTGATTTCTAAGAATGTATTTTATAACCCATAATAGTGAGTTATACGACCCATAATAGTGGGTTATATAACTCATAATAGTGGGTTGTACGACTCATAATAATGGGTTATAGAATTTGGGCTTGAATTTCCATGTCAGTTTCCCGTGTCGTTTAAGATTATTGGGAGAGGAGAAATGTTTGAATCTGTTGAGTGCTTTCTCTCTCTTATATATAACCTGACAGCAAGAAAAAAAGGTTGATGAAGTTGGTTTCGTTTGGTTCGTAGTAGCTCGTATAAGTAGCTTTGTCGGGTGTCTTAATGGATAAATAGGGGAATAAAGCTCTAATAATCTTTATTTCTTAAAAAGTATTTATTGTAGATATTGTGTGTTTTATTATTATACTGATAAACAAAAGATTAAATATTTTGATGTAGATTTATTATCTGCTTTTATTTGTCTTTGGTAGATTGATTTTTAGACTTTTTTTTAGGAGGCTTCTCAGTTGTTGGTTATGTTTGTAATCAAAAGTTAAAACCTTTTTAATTGTTTAAACTAATAACTAACCTTAAAACAAAACACAAATGGAAAGAAAAAGAAGCTATTTAAAAGTATGGCAGTGTTTGTTTCTGCTCGCTTTAATGTTTCCGGTGTTTGGCTTTGCTCAAACCATCCAAGTGAATGGTACAGTGCTTGATGCTTCAGGAGAATCAGTCATCGGTGCCAGTGTATTAGAAAAAGGAACTACGAATGGAGTTATTACCGACCTTGACGGTAAGTTCCAGTTGGAAGTGTCGGCTAAGGGTACACTTCAAATCTCTTATGTGGGATTTCAGACTCAAGAAATTCCAGTTAATAATAAAAAAGTCTTTAATATTACACTGAAAGAAGACAGTGAAATGCTGGAAGAAGTAATTGTAGTTGGTTATGGAACGATGAAAAAAAGCGATATGACTGGTGCGATTTCTTCAGTTGACACGGAAGAGCTAGTAAAGCGTGCTACAACTAATCCGGCAGAAGCTCTTCAAGGAAAAATTGCTGGTGTGAACATCATGAAGTCAGGAGGTAATGCCGGTGCTGGTGTTTCTGTAAAGATTCGTGGTGTAAAATCATTCGGTGACAATGAACCCCTTTATATTATTGATGGTTTCCCCGGTGATATTAACAGTGTAAATCCGGTAGATATCCAGTCAATGGAGGTCTTGAAAGATGGAGCTGCTGCAGCTATTTATGGTTCAGTTGCAGCGAATGGTGTGGTAATCATCACAACCAAGAATGGTAAGAAAGGTGAAACTCATATCGATTTCAATACTTACCTGAGTTTTACCAATGTTGCTAAAAAGCTGGAGCTGGTTAATGCAGAGCAATATAAATCGTTGATTAAGACGATGTATGAAAATGCGGATAAGGCCGATAAGGTTCCTGTTTACTGTAATACTGATACAGGTGTTGATACAGACTGGCAAGACGAGATGATGCGCAGTGGATTTGCACAGAACTATATGTTCAGTGTGCGTGGAGGTGGAGAAACCGCTCAATACTCTGTGTCTTATAACCATGCTGATGAAAAAGGTATTTTCTTGGGTAATAACTTCCGTCAGGATAATGCCCGCATGAAGTTGCACATGAGTAAATATATTTTTGACGTGGATGCGAACTTAAGTTTCCGCTATACTAAGAGTAAACAGCCTACTTATTCATTGCGTGAGGTTTATAATGTATCTCCGTTAGTGCCTGTTTATGATGAAGATGAAAAATATGGTTTTGGATTGACCTCATCGCAGGGCTTACCGGCTAATAACAACCCGATGGCAGACCATTATTACCAAGATGCTGCTACTAAGACTTTTACTACCAATGCGAATGTCTCGTTAGGTGTGAAAATTACTTCTTGGTTAAACTTCAAGACAAGTTATGCATATCGCGGAAAACATTATCGTTATAATATTCATTATCCTGATTATATTTCTAATACGAATGCTCCTCATCCTTATCCGTACAGCAGCGAATCAACTTATTATTGGGAAGAACAGGTTATTGATAACGTGTTGAACTTTAATAAAGAATTCGGCAAGCATAGTGTAAGTGCCATGATTGGTTCATCTATTACTTCAACCAAATATACTGAAAATGGTATTGGTGTGGAAGGTTTTGTTACTAAGTATGGTGTAGATAAAGACGGAAACTTGACACAAAAGAATGAACCGGCCGGTTTCCTTAGTCCGAACTTTTCTACCATTGATGCCGGAAAGGGAGGAACTTACTCTGGTAATGGTACTAATTGGAAGTATAATCGTGCTTCTTTCTTTGGCCGTATCAATTATAACTATGATGACCGTTATTTGGTTCAGGCAACTCTCCGTCGTGACGGATCTTCTAAGTTTGGTAAAAACAACCGTTGGGGTATGTTCCCATCGGTTGCTTTGGGATGGAGAATCAGTCAGGAATCATTCTTCCCGAAAGGTACATTCATTGATAATTTGAAATTCCGTGTGAGCTGGGGACGTTTAGGTAATGAAAATGCATTGGGCTATTATGACTTCCAGTCTTTGATATATACTTCAAACACTTATTATGGTGGTTATGTACAGGGAGACGGACAGAATCCATGGCCGGGATCTGTTGCATGGAATATCGAACGTAATGATTTGCAGTGGGAAACTACTGATACCAAAAATATCGGTTTCGACTTTGGTATGTTTAACAGCCGTTTGACTGGTAGCATCAACTATTATATTAATCAGACTGAAGATTTGTTGATTACCAAGAAACTTTCTCCTTCATCAGGCTTCCAGAACCCCGTTTTAAATGTGGGTAAAATCCGTAACCGTGGTTTCGAACTGGAATTGAACTGGGCTGATAAAGTGAAAGACTTTGAATATAGTGTAGGTTTCAATCTTAGTACTACACATAACGAGGTGGTTTCTTTGGCAGATAAAGGACAGGCTCTGTATTGCTCTGGTTTGATTTATGGAACTGACTATACACCGGCTTATGCAACAGAAGGTAAACCTATCAGTGCATTCTATTTATATCGTACAGATGGCATTTTCCAGGCCGATGCCGAAGCAGCAGCTTATGTAAATAAAGACGGTGAACGTTTACAGCCGGAAGCTAAAGCTGGTGATATCCGTTTCAAGGATGTGAATGGCGATGGCGTATTGGATGAAAGTGACCGTGAATATGCAGGTACAGGTATTCCAAAAGTAGAAGCTAACTTGAATTTGACCGGTGCTTATAAAGGTTTTGACTTGACTTTGTCATTCGGTAGTGCATGGGGACACAAGTTGTTTAACGGTAACCGTTATTACTATGAAAGCATGAAGACACCGGCTAACATGATGACCAGTGCTTTGGATGCATGGAGACCTGACCATACAAATACAGATGTTCCTCGTGCGGTATTGAATGACCCGAACAACAATGCACGTGAGTCTGACCGCTTCTTGGAAAATGGTAATTTCGTTCGTCTTCGTCAGGCACAGTTGGGTTATACGCTTCCTTCTGCATTGATGAAGAAAGTGCATATTGAAAAACTGCGTTTCTACGTAAGTGGTGAAAACTTGTTTACCATTACCAACTATTCAGGTATTGATCCTGAGTTCTCACGCTCAAGCCCGTTGGATACCGGTATCGACCGTTACATTTATCCGTTTACCCGTTCATTTACAGTGGGTGCCCAGTTAACGTTCTAATTACAAAAGCATAGAAAAATGAAAAAGTTTTTATATTTGGCAAGTATATGCCTCGCTATGTTATTCACTTCGTGCGAGGACTTTTTAACCGTGGAGTCACCGGATGAGTTAACGTCCGATAATTTCTGGAGAGATAAAAATGATGCAGAAGCAGGCTTGTCGGCTGCTTACTCTCAGTTGTATCATGGAGATGCTTATGCAACCAGTGAGGTGCGCTGGCCGGTAGAGGAATATCGTTCAGATATTTGTATGTTGGGAACCGATGCAGGAAACTATGACCAGTGGGTGGGATTGTATAATTTTACCTATACCAATGGTAACACCCCGTTTTCTTACTATTATCAAGACTTGTATAGAGGAATCAACTTTACCAATCAGGTGTTGGCTAAAGTTCCTGAAATACCTGCGGAGAAGTTGGATGAGACTTTACGTAGCCAAATACTGAATGAAGCTCACTTCTTACGCGGCTATTATCACTTGATGGCTCTATTGAACTGGGAGAAAATCATTATCCGTGATGAATACATTACAGAAAACAATCAGCTGAATAAGGGACTTTCAGAGCGTGCGGATGCATGGAAGTTTGTGATAGATGAGTTGGCATACGGAAAAAATCTGCCCGACGTGCGTGATAATACAGAAACCGGACGTGCTACCAGCGGTGCAGCCAATGCCTATCTTGGATTTGCTTTCCTGACTCGCGCTTATGAAGAAACTGCCCAAAAGGATGCCCATCTTACTGCCGCTCTAACTGCTTTAAAAGCAGTTCAAAGCTCTACAGCTGGTTATACTTTGGTCTCAGGAGATAAATTTATCGATATGTTTAACGGTACCAACAAGAATTGTAAAGAGTCAATATTCGAGGTACAATTTACAAAGAATGAGGCGAATGGTTCATCTCACATTTCATGGATGCACAACTGGATTGCTTCATCCGAGTTGGGAGGTTGGGATGAAATTTTACCAAATGATTTCTTGATGGAAGAGTATAAGCGTGAAGGTGTGAAAGCCGATGGATTGTATGATAATCGTTTGTATGCTACCATTTATTTCCAATGCCCTTACTTCAATGACGGGACAGGAAAGGTTATGGGAAAAGATTATAACTACTTCTTCAGTAAACACGATAAAGATGACAACATCATTTCGGGAACTGAATATGATAAGCCTTCTTTCCGTAAATTTACTCCTAGAACATTGGGTGAAATGGGAGAGTCATGTGCCTTTAATATCCCTTTGATGCGCTATGCCAATGTTCTGTTAATGATTGCAGAAGTACTGAACGAACAAGGACACCCCGATCAGGCTGTTCCTTATATCAACGAGGTGCGCCGTGAACACGGAGGAATGCCGGGTATTGATGCAAACAGTGACTACAATGCGGTCAAGAAGCAGATTGAACACGAGCGAATCATTGAATTCCCGTTGGAAAGCTATCGCTGGTACGATATGCGTCGTTGGGGTGTAACAGCTGAACGCTTACAGGCAATCGGCCGTACAGGTTATGATGAAGCTAAAGCATTTTATCCTATCCCGAAATGGGAACTTGATGCAAACCCGTTAGTGAGTGAATAAGGTTTGCACTGTGATATGATATAATGACATAAATGAAAATCCAGCGTTTACCATCTATATAGCGTTGGAAACGCTGGACTTTTATTTGAAATTTTAAATAGTTATTTTTGCCTATAAAGACAAAAAGAATATGTTTACAGTTATTGGACTAATGTTAGGAGGCATGTGTATCGGTTTCCTTTTGCGCAAGCAACAATTTACGTGGATACACAAGTTTATAACCGTATTGATTTGGACCTTGCTTTTTCTTCTGGGTATAGAGGTAGGAGGCAACCGTCAAATCATTGAAGGGCTTGCCACGTTAGGGCTTGAAGCCTTTACCATTACCGTAGCTGCCGTCTTTGGCAGTTGTGTAGCTGCCTGGGCATTATGGTTTCTGTTATATAAGAGAAAGGGGAAGAACGCATGAAAGGTAGTTTGATTATTGTCGGTTTCTTTGCGTTGGGATGTTTGTGTGGCTTATTCCAGGTTATCCCTTTTGATTTGGCTTCTACCAATATCAGTTTTTATGCCTTATGTGCTTTAATGTTCAGCGTAGGGATAAGTATTGGTAATGATCCTCAGACTCTCAAGAATTTTCGTACACTGAATCCCCGTTTGATTTTTCTGCCGATTATGACTATTCTAGGGACGCTGTCGGCAGCAGCTTTAGTCAGTTTGTTGCTTCCTCATCGGAGTGCAGCTGAATGTATGGCTGTAGGCTCTGGTTTTGGATATTATTCACTGTCGAGTATATTCATTACAGAATATAAAGGTCCAGAGTTGGGTACGATTGCATTGCTTTCGAATATTACACGTGAAATCTTGACTTTGTTAGGTGCGCCGTTACTGGTTCGTTGGTTCGGCAATCTTGCTCCGATTTCTGCCGGAGGAGCAACTACGATGGATACCACGCTTCCCATCATAACCCGTTATGCCGGACAGCAATTTGTAGTAGTTTCTATCTTCCATGGCTTCGTAGTTGATTTTAGTGTCCCGTTTTTAGTAACATTCTTCTGTAGTATTTAAAGAACAATATCACACATGAAAAAACACTTTTACATATCATCATTTATTCTCTCTTTGACCTGTGCATCTGCCTGGGGCGATAATGTGCCTTGGCAAGATGCCCGTGTCAATGAAATTAACCGTGAATCTTTAGAGGCGCACTTTCTCCCGTTTATTAACGAGAAAGCTGCACTCGATCAGCAGGCTTTGCCTGATGTGAAGCGATTTGAAGTAAATACAGCAACCGAACGCCGTGTTTCGCTGAATGGAACATGGAAGTTCTTGTTCTCGAAAAACAACGATGCTTGTCCTGAAAACTTCTATAAACAAGGGTACAGCACTCGTAAGTGGAGTAATATCGAAGTACCGGGAAGTTGGGAGGTACAAGGATTTGATGCTCCTATCTATACCGATACACGCTATCCGTTTCCGCCGAATCCCCCATATGTCCCTACCGATTATAATCCGGTAGGTGCCTATGTACGTGAATTTACGGTGCCTCAAGGATGGGACGGAATGGATATTTTTCTTGACTTTGAGGGGGTAGAATCGGCCTTTTACTGTTGGGTGAACGGCGAACTGGTGGGCTATAGTGAAGACAGCCGTTTGCCCGCTCACTTCAATGTGACTAACTATTTGAAAAAAGGAAAAAACAAACTTGCCTTGAAAGTATTCCGTTACAGCGACGGCTCTTATCTTGAAGGTCAGGATTACTGGAAGTACAGTGGTATCGAACGCGATGTGTATCTGTATGCCCGTCCGCAAAGTCGTGTGAAAGACTTCAAACTTACGGCTGAAATGGTCAATGCTTATAAAGACGGTGACTTTGACTTGGATGTAGTATTAAATGAACCACAGCAGGGACAGCGTGTAGAAGTTAAGTTGCTGGATGCTGCCAATCAGGTGTTTTTTTCGAAAGACAAACAAATCAACGGATCGGCTGATACGATTTTCACGGTTGAAAAGTTTGTAAAAGACGCTCTTCCTTGGACAGCCGAAACACCGAATCTTTATACTTTGGTCGTAAATATGTTTGATGCACAGGGAAAGCCGATGGAGTCGTTTGCGCATCCTTTTGGCTTCCGTACGGTAGAAATGATTAACGGTCAGCAGCTGATTAATGGTGTGCCTGTATTATTTAAAGGAGTAAATCGCCATGAGCATGACCCGCATAAAGGAAGAAGTATTGATGTGGCAAGTATGTTGGAAGACATTCGCCTGATGAAGCACTTTAATATCAACTCGGTGCGTAATTGCCATTACCCGAATCATTACCAATGGTATAGCTTGTGTGATAAATACGGATTGTATCTGGTTGATGAGGCTAACATCGAGAGTCATGGAATGATGTTTCATAAAGACGAAACATTGGCTAATTATGAAGACTGGGAAACTTCTTTCATGGAGCGAATGAGCCGCATGGTGAAGCGTGACCGTAACTATACTTCGATTGTTACCTGGTCATTGGGAAATGAGTCGGGCTACGGCAAGCATTTTGAAACCATTTATCATTGGACAAAGAAGTTTGATACTACTCGTCCGGTGCAGTATGAAGGAGGCGGCTATCAGAGTGTATCCGATATCTATTGTCCGATGTATGCACGTATCTGGTCATTGCGCCGTCATATCAACCAGCGTGATGCCCGTCCGATGATTCTTTGTGAATATGCCCATGCCATGGGAAACAGTGTGGGCAATCTGCAAGACTATTGGGATTTGATTTATAAATATGACCAGTTGCAAGGTGGATTTATTTGGGACTGGGTTGACCAGACCTTTGCCATTAAAGATGAAAAAGGACATGACATCTGGGCTTATGGAGGCGACATGGGTTATGTAGGCGTTCATAATGACTCAAACTTCTGCTCGAATGGTTTGGTGGCAGCCGACCGTACGCTGCATCCACATATTTGGGAAGTTAAAAAGGTATATCAGTATGTTCACTTTAAGCCGGTGGCCTTTACTGCTAATCGGGTGCAAGTCACTAACTGGCATGATTTTATTGACTTGTCAGGGTATCAGTTGAAGTGGACTGTTGAATCAGATGGAAGAGTAATACAGGAAGGAATGATGGATTTCCCCAACATACCTGCACGCCAGTCGGGTGAAGTTGTTTTACCATTGAAAGCGATTCCTGCCAGTCAACAAGAGTATTTCTTGAAACTGGAAGCATTGACTCGGAAAGAGGCTCCAATGGTTCCAGTCGGTCATATTGCAGCCATGGAACAATGGCAGCTGCCAGTTGAGAAAATCGCTCCTAAGATGGAAGCTATATCAGGAACTCTGCAGAGTCAACGCTCTGCTGAAACAGTTACCGTAAAGGGGAATGACGGTTTCTATGTAAGCTTTGATGCCAAGAACGGAGAAATGACCGCATTGAATTATAATGGCAAGAACTTAGTGAAAGAAGGCTTGCAGGCTAACTTCTGGCGCAGTTTGACCGACAACGATGTTGCCAATGGAACTGATGTCCGTTGCCGCACATGGAAGAATGCCGGAAAAAACGCTGTGCTGAAGTCGATTGATCTTCAAGAAAGTGCTGATAAGAAGATGGCAACTGTCATTGCCTCTTATGATTTGAAAGAACAGGAATCCACTATACAGGTCGTTTATCGTATTCGTCCGAATGGGGCGGTGAATGTGGCAATGCATTTCACTCCGGGTAAGAAGCAACTGCCAGAAATGCCTCGCTTGGGTATGCGCATGATTCTGCCAGCTGAATATGACCAGATGACCTGGTTAGGTAGAGGTCCGCAGGAAAACTATGCAGATCGTAAAGACTTTGCAGCTATCGGTTTATACAGTGCAAGCGTATGGGATCAGTTCCATCCGTATGTGCGTGCGCAGGAAACAGCCAACAAGTGCGATGTACGCTGGGTTGCTTTGCGTAATCAGGCAGGCGAAGGTATGCTGGTTACCGGTGGAGAACCTCTAAGTGTAAGTGCATGGAATTTCCCGATGGAAGATTTCTTGTACCGTCCGTTCGACAGCGGCCGTTTACATGGAGGAAGCATTGAAAAGAAAGACATGGTATGGTTGAATATTGACCATATGCAGATGGGAGTGGGAGGTGATAATACGTGGGGAGCTCAGGTTCATCCCGAATATACAATTACTCCGTGTGCATGGCAATATAGTTTCACTATCCAACCGTTGAATGCTCAAAGCGATGCGGTTGAATTGTCACATAAAGTTTGGTTTTAAATAGAAGAAGTGGAGAAATCAGTTTGAGAGGAGACCTCGTTTCTTATCAGACTGGTTTCTTAATTAATATGCAAACTTAAAAGGAAATATTATGAAAACAAATTTGATTAAAGCGTTTGCTGTTTCCGGGCTTATTGCCAGTTTTGCAGCTTGCGGTCAGCTTTCCGAAAAAGCCTCTTCAAATGATTCTCGTTATGAGTTTGGTAATATTGTAGATATTGCTTATACTCCGGATGTTGCGGGCTATCAGAGAGGGTATAGAGGTCTTTTTACTGACGCTGGCTCTTGGATGGGATTTACCCTTCCGCAAACAGATAAATGGATTAACGGAGTTTGTGGTCCGTTTAGTATTGATAATCGTATCTGGTTTGCGCAGTCGGTTACAGAGGTAAACTTTATAGGTGAGTCTTCATCCTTTACTCCAGACTCTACTTCTTATTTCCCCGGTGAAGTTTATTTGTCGGCTTCTTCTCCGGCTGGGAAAATAACACAGCGTGTGAATTTTGTCAGCGCATCGACAGCGTTGCTGTGCATCGAATCGGATGTGAATAAAGGGTTCAGATTAACAGGTAAGGGATGGGATAAAGATGTGCGCCTGGAAATAGGCGAACAGACCGTAACGGCTTATCATCCTAATGGTGAAGTCGTTCAGCTGGTATTTGCTTCGGGTGTAACTTTGCAGGGACTTGATGCTAATTATGAGGCAAAAACAGCCGGAGACTGTAATCAAGCTTATGTGGCCATTTCTTTTTATGCGTCAGCTAAAGAACTGCCTTCCGGAACAGAGAAAACGCTTGATATGTTGACTGATCCTCGTGTGAGCATAAAACAGAATGCTGAGCGTTGGGAAGGATACCTGTCTAAAATATTACGCGATGATATGAAACCTGAGTACGACCGCATAGCTGCTAAATCGGCTGTAACGCTGATAGCCAATTGGCGTACACATCGCGAGGGATTGCTTCATGACGGTATTGTTCCGAGCCATGCAGCCAGCTATTTTGTTGGTTATTGGGGGTGGGACAGCTGGCGTTCATCGGCTGCTTTGGCTCGTTTTGCCCCGGAAGTAGCAAAGAATAATATCCGAGCTATATTTGATTATCAGTGGGAAGACGGTATGCTGATAGACTGTATGTATACTGACCCTGCTGAGAATAATGCACGCGACAGCAAGCCGCCTTTGGCTTCATGGGCGGTTGATGAAGTGTTTATTCACAATAATGACACTGCTTTTGTTCGTGAAATGTATCCGCAGTTGCTTAAATTTTATAAGTGGTGGTATGAGAAGCGTGACCACAACAAGAATGGTATGTGTGAGTTTGGTTCAACCGATGGAACCTTGGTGGCAGCCGGATGGGAGAGCGGAATGGATAATGCAATCCGTTTTGATCATACCAAGATGCTGAAAAACGGTAAGGACGCTTGGAGTATGGATCAGGAAAATGTTGATTTGAATACTTATCTGGCTGTAGAAGCGCGTCTGTTGAAAAAATTTGCAGGAATTATCGGTGCAGAGTTCGATGGTCCCGATTACAGTGATAAGGTGGCAGATTACTTCTTTGATGAAAAGATGGGGTATTTCTTTGACCGTCGCTTGAAGGATGGCAGTTTTATAGAAGAGCCGGCTTGTGAAGGATATACACCTTTCTGGGCAAAGATTGCTACGAAAGAACAGATGAAGAAAGCACTGGTGCTGTTGACTGATACGGCTAAGTTTTCTACTTATATTCCGTTCCCCACAGCTGCAGCCGATAACCCGAAGTGCGATCCTAACGGTTACTGGAGAGGTCCTATCTGGCTTGACCAGACACACCTTGCTATTACCGGACTGCGTAATTACGGCTATAAGGATTTGGCAGACGAATACACACGTCAGGTATTCGACCGTTGTGAGGGTTTGACCGGTGATGCTCCGATTCATGAAAACTATGGAACGCATACGGGGGAATTGTTGGAAGCACCTCACTTCAGCTGGAGTTCAGCTCATTTGCTGATGCTGTATGAAGATTACGGAAAGTGATTTTTCTTTTGCTGAAAGTCTGATGATTTTCGATTATTCAGTTGATTTCTCGGACTTAGGTTCTGTATAGTAACCCTTGTGGTTTAGTTTCGCTGCTTTGTCGGCGAAAGAAAAAACGCCTTGACATCTCGTTTGAGAAGTCGAGGCGTTTCTATTTGTATGTCAAGGTGTTTTTGGGGAAACACCTTGACGTTTTATCTGTTGCAGGTTACAGACTTATTTTTCGCTTTTTTGTCTGATTTCCACTCGTCTGATCTTTCCGCTGATGGTTTTGGGCAACTCATCAACAAATTCAATTACACGCGGATACTTATAAGGAGCCGTAACCCGTTTTACATGATCCTGCAGCTCTTTTATCAGCTCCTCATTGGCTTTGTCTTTATAGTTAGGAGCCAGTACGATGGTAGCCTTGACCACCTGTCCGCGAATTTCATCGGGAACTCCGGTTATGGCACATTCCACTACGGCAGGATGCGTCATCAGAGCACTTTCCACTTCGAAAGGCCCGATGCGGTAGCCGGAACTCTTAATGACATCATCGGCACGTCCCACGAACCAGTAATATCCGTCTTCATCACGCCATGCCACGTCGCCGGTATAATAAATACCGTCGTGCCATGCTTCGTGAGTCAGTTTCTCTGCCCGGTAATACTCCTTGAACAGTCCCAGTGGTTTGCCTTTATCAGTACGAACAACGATTTGTCCCTGTTCTCCATCTTCTGCCGGGCGTCCGTCAGGTTTCAACAGGTCAATGTGATATTGTGGATTAGGCACTCCCATACTTCCCGGTTTAGGTTCCATCCAGGGGAAGGTAGCTAAAGTAAGAGCCGTCTCGGTCTGTCCGAAACCTTCCATCAGGCGGATACCGGTAATTTTCTTAAAGGTGTCGTATACCGAATAATTCAAAGCTTCGCCTGCTGTGGTGCAATACTCTAAAGAAGAAAGATCGTACTTGGAAAGGTCCTCACGAATCAAAAACCGATAAATAGTAGGAGGGGCGCAGAGTGAAGTGATATGGTAATCGTGGATTTTCTGTAAGATGTCGGCTGGTGTAAATTTTTCGTGGTCGTAAACAAATATGTTGGCTCCGGCAATCATTTGTCCGTACAATTTACCCCATACTGCTTTTCCCCATCCGGTATCGGCAATGGTAAGGTGCAGGCTGTTTTCGTGTAGATTGTGCCAGAAACTTCCGGTGGCAATGTGTCCTAAGGGATAAGTGAAATCATGTGCCACCATTTTAGGTTCGCCTGTAGTTCCGGAAGTAAAATACATAAGTGAGATGTCTTCATTGCTGTTCACTTGCTCCGGGCGTATAAACGGAGCCGCATGTTCTATTCCTTTATGGAAGTCTTCGAATCCATCCGGATATTCAGGTCCCACACTGACCAGTTTTTCCACTGTAGGCGATTCAGGAAGAGAAGCTGTTATATGGTCGGTGATAACCTTTTCACCGGCAGCGACAATCATCTTGATGTCAGCAGCATTGCAGCGGTATACGATATCTTTTTTCGTGAGCAGGTGAGTGGCGGGAATTACCACAGCCCCCAGTTTGTGGAGGGCGATAATGGAAAACCAGAATTCATAGCGGCGCTTCAGAATTAGCATCACTTTGTCTCCCCGGTTTATACCGAGGCTTTGGAAATAGGAAGCCGTCATGTCTGTATATTTCTTCAGGTCGGCATATGTAAACTGGATGTGTTCTCCCTTGTCGTTCGTCCAAAGCAATGCGTTTTTAGTAGGCTGTTCAGCAGCCCATGCATCCACCACATCATATCCGAAGTTAAAGTGACTGGGAACTTTGATTTTGAAATTTTTTATGAAGTCCTCTTGCGAGGAAAAGTGCGTCTGTTCTAAAAATCTTTCTAACATGGTTGTATTAGTTTTTGTCTTCTCTGTAAATAGATGTATCCTCGTTTTTTATTGCATTACGATAGCCAGGAACTTAACCGTTTTTCCGTCCAGCGCTTTCATGCCATGTGGCAGAGAAGAATCAAAGTAGAGGCAGTCTCCCGGATTCAGAATCAATTCTTTTCCGTTGATGTTCAACTGCATCCGGCCTTCTATGACCAGGTTGAATTCTTGACCGGCATGAGTGTTGTAATAAATCGGTGTATCCTCCGGTTTGGCCTCCACGGTAACAATAAACGGATCAGCCTTGCGGCTGCGGAAGCCTGATGCCAGTGACTCATATTTATATGCTTTAGTGCGTTCTACAGAAATGCCCGTACCTTTGCGGGTGAGGAAGTAGGCACTCATTTTGGGCTCTTCACCAAACATCAGTACGTCTAATGGTATATTAAATTGTCGGGCTATTTGCTGTAAAGTACTGACCGCAATATCTGTTTCTCCCTCTTCTATTTTACGGTATTGTTCTGTATCCAGTCCTGAGTCGGCAGCCATTTGCTCAATGCTCAAGTCTAAAGCGTCACGCAGTCCGCGTACTCGCTCGCCTATTTGTCTGATTTGTTCGTTCATAATGTGAATTGTTTGCTTTCGTCAAATTTACGAAAGTATTTTATAACAGAAAGCGAAAAAGCTGAAAAAGTTTTCAGCTTAATGCAGGAAATGCAAGGTGAGGGGTATCATTTGTACGGTAAATGCTTTGTGAAATCATGAAAAGCCGTATCTTTGCAACTCGAAAGTTTGATTTATATTTGATTTCTAAATGAATAGAGCAATGAATAAAAAGGTTTATGTCATAGCAGCATTGCTGTCGGCCGGATTGGTAGCTTGCAACAATGAACCTGTTTTTAAGGTAGAGGGTGAAGTGACCGGAGCTGCCGACAAAATGTTGTATCTGGAACAGAGTGGTCTGGAAGGTATTGTTCCGCTTGATTCTGTGGAATTGGGAACAAGCGGTGCGTTCAGCATGACAGGTAAACGCCCGGTTTCACCGGATTTTTATCGTTTGCGTATTGAGAATAAAGTGATTAATTTTTCAGTCGATTCAACCGAAACAGTCGTTGTACATACTGATTATCCGACGTTTGCAACCCAGTACCGTATTGAGGGATCAGAGACAAATCAGAAGATTAAGGAACTGTCATTGAAACAGGCTGACCTGCAGCAAAAAGTAACCCAGCTGGGACGCTCCGGACTTCCTGCCGGAATAGCGCAAGACAGTTTGGTCAAATTGGTAAGCGACTATAAAAAAGATATCCAGCGTAATTATATATTTGCTGCGCCTAATAAACCTTATGCTTATTTTGCCTTGTTCCAGCAGCTGAACGGATATATGATTTTCGATCCCTTGACCAGCAAGGACGATGTAAAGTGTTTTGCAGCTGTTGCAACCAGCTTGAATAATCAGTATCCTCATGCCGACCGTTCACGCAATCTTTATAATATGGTTATAAAAGGGATGAAAAACACCCGCGCTCCTAAAACCACTCCGATGGAGATACCGGCTGATAAGGTGCAGGAAACATCTATTATCGATATTGCTTTGAATGATTTGAAAGGAAATACACGTCGTCTTACCGATTTGAAAGGTAAAGTTGTATTGATTGACTTTACAGCTTATGCCACCCCGACTTCGGGTGCCCGCAATCTGCTGTTGCGCGAGCTGTATGAAAAGTATGCATCAAAGGGGCTGGAAATTTATCAAATTTCGTTGGATTCAGATGAGCATTTCTGGAAGACAGCTGCCGATAACTTGCCGTGGACTTGTGTTCGCGACCCGCAGGGAGTTTATTCCAGTGTGGTAAGCCTGTATGGTGTAACTCAGCTGCCCACAGCATTCTTGGCAAATCGGAACAATGAACTAAGTGTTCGTCTGGATGAAAAAACCGATTTGGAAGAAGCAATTAAGAAATTATTGTAAGATGTTGAAAAGCATGTGAAAATAGGCTTGACTGATATCGTAAAAAGTCTTATCTTTGCCAAAGCATAAAAAAGGAAGGGTTCCGACATAATTGAACATGTCGGAATTCTTTTTTGTTTTATAGGACAGAATATATATTAATAAACGAATATTTAGGAGGAAAATTATGGCTTATATGTCAGAAGAAGGTTATCAGAAACTGGTAGCCGAATTGAAACACCTTGAGGCGGTAGAACGCCCGAAAATCGTTTCAGCTATTGCTGAGGCTCGCGATAAAGGTGACTTGTCGGAAAATGCAGAGTATGATGCTGCAAAAGAAGCTCAGGGCTTGTTGGAAATGAAAATCAACCAGCTGAAAGCTACAATCGGTGATGCAAAGATTATAGATACTTCGAAACTGAATGCTGATTCTGTTCAGATTCTGACTCGTGTAGAACTTAAAAACGTAAAAACCGGAATGAAGATGGCTTACACCATCGTATCTGAAAGTGAAGCTAATCTGAAAGAAGGTAAAATTTCAGTAACCACTCCGATTGCACAGGGATTATTGGGCAAGAAGGTAGGTGATGTGGCTGAAATTACCATTCCACAGGGAAAAATCAGTCTGGAAGTAACAGGTATATCATTTTAAATCAATAAGGCAAGTCTGCTTTGTGCAGGCTTGCCTTATTTAATATCTATTGATATGGCAACAATATTCAGTAAAATTATTGCAGGAGAAATTCCCAGCTACAAGGTAGCTGAGGATGATAATTTTTATGCTTTTCTTGATATTAATCCATTGGTGAAAGGGCATACTTTAGTGGTTCCCAAACGGGAAGTCGATTATATCTACGACTTGAACGACGAGGAACTTGCAGCCATGCATGTGTTTGCCAAGCATGTAGCTCTTGCCATTCAGAAAGCATTTCCATGTAAAAAGGTGGGTGAGGCTGTTATCGGTCTGGAAGTACCTCATGCCCATATCCATTTAATTCCTATTCAGAAGGAGTCGGACATGTTGTTCTCGAATCCCAAACTGCAGTTGAGTGGGGAAGAGTTTGCTTCCATAGCCGCTGCTATTCATAAAGCCTGGGAAGGTCAGTAAGATTAATTTTCTTCTTATTCATCATATTTCGCGCATCCAGCTGAGCGATGCGAAAAAAAACGGAGATACACAATGAATGCCCTGTAAAGGGCTATGTGTATCTCCGTTGCTTGTTATGATGAAACAGGAAAAGTTAGGAGTATTTCTCCTCAAATCTCATTTCCACATCGTTGACAAATTTGCGGATGGCGTTTTGGTCATCCTTCTTGCAGATGAGCAAAGCATTTCCATGCTCTGCCACTACATATCCTTCCAAATCCTGAATGACAGCCAGTTTGTCTTTGGGCATCAAGATGATGTTTTCTTTGCAGTTGTATAACAGCGTGTTACTGTCTACAATTACATTCTTGTTTTCATCCTTGGGAGAGGCGTCATATAATGCACCCCATGTGCCTATGTCAGCCCAGCCGAAATCGCAAAGTTGTACGTAAACATTGTTGGCTTTTTCCATGATACTGTAGTCAATCGAGCTGTTAGGGCAGGCACTGAAATCGGGATTGTCGCATTCCACGCAGGGACAAACCTCTGTCATCATTTCGTGAAAGGCTTGCAAAATGGTGTTTACGTGCCAGATGAAGATACCTGAATTCCAGAAAAACTCACTACTCTGTACAAAGACTTCAGCAAACTCGCGTGCAGGCTTTTCTATAAATGTTTTCACTTTATAGAATCCGCTTTCTTCCTGCTCATCAATTTGTATGTACCCATATCCGGTTTCAGGATAGCTGGGTTTGATACCTAAAGTAAGCAGTTTCCCGGAATGGGAGGCAAAATCCAATCCTTTGAGAATGGTTTCTTTAAACACATCTGCTTTTAAAATCATATGATCCGAAGGAGCCACTACAATCGTAGCATCCGGATTGAGTTTTTGTATAACGTGTGAAGCATAGGCAATAGAAGGAGCGGTATTTCTGCATTCTTCTTCAAGAATAAGCTGATGTTCTTGAATTTGCGGCAACAGGTCTAAAACAAGTTGCTTATAGCTCTGCTGGGTGGTGATATAGATGTTTTCGGGAGGAACAATCTGTCTATATCGTTCATATGTTTGCTGTAACAGCGTTTGTCCTGTTCCGAAGAAGTCTAAGAATTGTTTGGGCAATGCCTTTCGGCTGTATGGCCAAAATCGGCGCCCCATTCCTCCGGCCATGATGATACAGTAAAAGTTGTTATGATTCATGATGAAATAAAGGCTTGCATTAATTATTTGCTAAGATAGGCTTTATTTTCGGAAAAAAACTTTGGGGGATTTTAAAAATGATAAAAATACCACAATGAAGCAGTGAATCGGAGGGAGTTGAATAAATTTTTCAGAGAAAAACGGAAAAATATTTGGAAGGTATGAAAAAAAGATATACTTTTGCACCGCAAATAAGACAAATGCCCAGATGGCGGAATCGGTAGACGCGCTGGTCTCAAACACCAGTGGATTCACTTCCATCCCGGTTCGACCCCGGGTCTGGGTACGAAGATAAAAGCTAAGTAATTGATAATTCAATACTTAGCTTTTTCTTTTGCTTGAATTTTCCCCACATTTTCCCCACGCGTGCAAAAAATATAGCAGTAAGTCATTATTCCCTTTGGTAGAACGTAGTAAATCAGTTACCTTTACATAAGATAAACTGCACCTCTGCATAAATGCAAGTAAACTTGCTTTCTGCTTTCGGTTTGCATTATCTTTGAAAAGAAATAAAGCCTATTAAATAAAAGTAATGGAACAAGGTGTTTGGCAAGAAATAGAACTGTTGTACCAAAAGTTTCAGAAACTTGGTATCAGTGAAGCGGTGGACTATGATAAGTACTACCTTTATTCTCTCATTACCCATTCCACAGCCATAGAAGGCTCTACGTTGACCGAACTTGATACGCAGCTTCTCTTTGACGAGGGAGTAACAGCGAAAGGGAAACCGCTTGTGCATCATCTGATGAATGAAGATTTGAAGCAAGCGTATGAACTTGCCAAAACTGAATCAGACAGCCTTGTACCTATAACTCCTACTTTTCTGAAAAGGATGAATGCAATGCTGATGCGTACTACTGGCAGCGTTCACAGTGTGATGGGTGGCTCTTTTGATTCTTCTAAAGGAGAGTTTCGCTTATGTGGCGTTACGGCTGGTGTTGGCGGGTATTCTTATATGAACTATTTGAAAGTTCCTGCTAAGGTGGATGAACTTTGTGCGATTCTTCAAGAGAAGCAAAAGACTGTGGGAACATTTCGGGAACAATATGAATTAAGCTTTAATGCCCATCTTAATTTAGTAACTATTCATCCGTGGGTGGATGGTAACGGCAGAACGGCTCGCTTGCTGATGAACTATATTCAATTTTGCTATCACCTTTTCCCCACCAAGATATTCAAAGAGGATAGGGAAGAATATATCCTTTCTCTGCGTCAGTGTCAGGATGAAGAAACCAACCGACCTTTCCTAGACTTTATGGCAGGACAGTTGAAAAAATCACTTTCTTTGGAAATTGAACGATTCAATGTATCACGAAAGAAAGGGTTTAGTTTTATGTTTTAGGGTATGAAAACTATAAATGCTGAGAATCGGTAAATTTAAAAATATTAGACATTATATAGAATAAGGTTTTAGGGTACTGATAATCATAACCCCTGTTCCTTATTCTATATAAGCTCTATTCTTCTTTTGTAATTAGCGAATTTCCATTTATAATGGCATGAAGGGCACTTTGTATGTGTATCGTCAAACTCTGTTCCACATTTGGGACAGAACAATATGTGTTGGTCTTTATGTCCTTTCCCTAATCTGTTATTTATCCATTGGGGAATAGCTCTGTCTGAGGAAAGGTATTTATTAGCCATTCTTTCAAAAAAGTCATTAGAGCAACAGGTTAAACAGTCTGGGCAAATGCACAATCCATTGGGACACCTTTTACTTTCTCTGGAGTCAATAATCCCGTCTTTGCAATTAAAGCAATGGTTAATATAAATTTCATGATGGTATTCCTTACATTGTGTATTTCCACAATGGTAATATGTGTATTCATTGGAGTCATTTCCTGTACTACGTTTGACAGGGAATAAAATATGACCGCATTCTTTGCATTGGAGTCTATCTACGACTTTCTGGGCTTTAAGCATTACGTCAACGAATTTATTATATTCTCCATCTGCAATGAAACCGCATCCCTTATCCTCTGTGATATTATGCCCTAAGATGTTAAGCATATCTGTTAGCTTATAATCCTGCCATGATTGTTTATATTCAATAGCGGTTCTAAAACATGGTTGATGCTTACACCAGACAAAACTTTTATTGGTAATATGATGTCTCTTGTCAGATAAATTCCCGTAACAAATATCGGTAGGTCTGGGTAAGTTGCTTTTAAGGTTCTTGTAAATGTCTCTCCAATCTATGTAAAATGGTGGATGGGTTTCACCTGTGTTTTGGATGTAAAAGCCCTTCATGATTCTATTGACAAGTTCCTTGTTCTGAACAGAAATGACCCATTCATCCTTACAGTCGCTTTCAGTCCACTCATTTAGAATATTGATGATATTAGCCTTTATTTCCTCCTTATTAGAGAATGTGTCAATGGAAGGGCTCAAAGTGAATCTTGCCTTGTTTATGGTTAGAAGTTCTGGCATAAGGCATTTACTTATTTCATCTGCACCTTTCATGTTCCAAGTATTATCTGGGTATTTATTTCTTAAAAGCGACAGAAGTTTGGGTAAATCGTCCATGCAGTCATTCAATTCATTAATTAGAGATTCCACATAGTCAATATCGTCATAAGATAAGTCTTTTAAATTCCTTATCCTGCTGATAGCTGTAGCCGTATGTTCCCTAAAATTATCTAAAGCCAATGTGCTATTGGGGTTCATTTGGTATTCAACAAGAAGAAAGCCATTAAACTTAGGATTTATCCGTAGTCCACCATTACAGATGTCAAATAATCGCTGGGAATTTAAGTTTATCTTTACTTTCTTGTCTCCAGACTGCTGTATAGCTATGTCAATAACTCCATTAAGGGTTAGAAATGTCTTTTTATCTGTATAGTTTTTAATGGCATCTATGAGTATTTCCAATGAGGGATTTACTTCTGTTTTTAAACCGAACAATGCGGCTTGATAGTCAGCCAATAGTTTACGCTTGGAGTTTAATAAGGTTTCCAAGAAGCCTATGTTTATTGAGTAGTTCTTATTCCTATGTTCTTCAAATAGCTTTCTTATTATAAGTGTTCTGATATTCATTCCTAAATAGTAGAAGTATTTCTCAATAACGCTTATATCTACCATTCTATGCAAATCATTAAGCCATAGCATTAGTTGAATGATTTCATTGTGTGCTTTAGATGTAATATGCTCTAAATGATAGTCTGATTTCTCTTTCTTCCATTGCTGAATTCTGTTGAATATAAGTCTGAATTGATTGAATATTCCTAATCCCCTATAAATAAGGGAATCGCCAATGAAGTCCATTGCATCAGTGAGTAATTGCGGCTCTACCACTTTAAAGTCATAGCCAAATTCATTCAAGATAGGCAAGATAAGCTCTTGGCTATTAAGAGATGCAAATGAGATGTATTTGTATAAGTCTTTTACGAACCATTCCTGTATGGTAGGGTAGTCAGTTATCTGTTTGTGAATAGCTTTCTTAAATGCTTCTGGCTGGAATTTGGATGTGTTGATTGCATATAGTATTCTTAATATGTATAAGTAGTAAAACTTATCTGCAATCTTATCATGGAATATATATTCTTGAAACAAGACATTCCAATCTTGTTCGCTGTAGTTGAAGAATCTGAATCGCTGAGTTTGTTCATTATAAAATCCTGTGGCAGTTTTCCCTTTAGATTTTAACATAACTTCTGGTAAGTGTTTTACTTGTAATCCCTTATCAGTAGCCCAATAACCTTCTTGGGTCTTGTGATTAAGAAGCTCAAAGTGTATGTAGCAGAGTTGTTCCATGAATATTCTTTTTATGTATCTACAAATGTAGGGCTAAATAAAGAAAAAACAAATTGATTCTCTAACATCTATTCTCTTAATATGCTTCTTACTATTAAAGAATTTGGATATTAAATGCTTGTCAAGTGGATTTAAGGTTAGTTGGGGATTATTCGTACTATCTCTTAATATATTAATAAACAGTACGAAAAATCCTGTTTGCCTGTTATTTGGACTTGAAAGCTATCTTAACCACGTTCCTATATTTATTTTGATAGTATTTGTAAAAAATATAACTTTGCATTGGATTACAATAAGGGAGTTTATCAAAAACTCTGTAATCGCTGTAGTTAATTCTACATCGTTAGGTTCTCCCTGATGTTTTTCCTTGTAGCTCAGTGGTTAGAGCAGCTCTATACGAGTGTGTCACGGGTTCGAATCCCGTCTTGTATAATCTTTTTAAATTATATATTTCAAAAGTCCCTAAAATGATTATTTAGGGACTTTTTATTTACTGGAAAGTGTGAGGATATTAATTTTTAAATAAAAATTTCTGTCTTTGTAGTAATAAACTTTTTAATTTCTTCCTCACTTGGAAGTTCTATCATATATTTCTGTACGAAGATATTCGGGTCTAATCCGGCAGTGGCATATTTTACCAATGTATCTCCCTTTTCGGTGCAAAGCAGAATACCGATAGGCGGATTATCATCCGGCTGCATCACTTCCGCCTTGAAATAGTTCAGATACATATTCAGTTGCGAAGCATACTCATGGCGGAACTTGTCTATCTTCAACTCCACAATAACATGGCACTTCAAGATGCGGTGATAGAACACAAGGTCGGCAAAGAAATAGTCCTCATCAATCAATATGCGTTTTTGCCGGGCTTCAAAGCAGAAGCCATGCCCCATTTCCAGCAGGAAGCGTTGCAGGTTGTCAAGGATGGATTGCTCCAAGTCGTTTTCTGTTACTAAGGCTCGTTCATTCAATCCTAAGAACTCCAACGTAACAGGGGTGTTGATAACATCTTTAGGCTGTAATTGGGTTGCTTGTTGCTGGACTAAAGCGGAAAGGGCTTCTTTGTTTTTGGATAGTCCGCTACGCTCATAGTATAAAGATGCTATTTGTCGTTCCAATTCCTTTACAGACCAGCAACCACGAATTGTTTCCATTTCATAGAAAGCGCGTTTTACCGGGTTCTCAATTCCTGATATGGTATTTAAATAGGTGGAAGATAATCTGTTGAATAATCTATCAGACGGAATCATCCATGTTTCGGCTTGTGGATGTTCTGCTGATAGTTTCCAGACGCCATTTTCAGATTCGGCGGTCGCCAACCGCCGGATTGGTTCGGTGAATTCGGCGGTCAATGACTGCCGAATTTGAATTTGCGATGTAATATACTGTGCAATAGGTTCTTTTAACTGTGGATAAACAAGGTACAGCCGTCTAAATTCACGGAATCTACGTTCATTCAGACCTTTTGTTTTCAGCCGTTGTTCAAGCTTTTTCAACAATTGTTCGCCGTATGCGGCACGGTCTTCCCCATTTTGTTCAAACTCCACGATATAGCAACCCATAAGCCAGTTACGGGAAGTAAGGGCGAGGTTTACAGCGTGTGCGGCTTGTGCCTGCAACGTGTTCTGTATCGTGCTGATATGTTTTACTAATGATTCAAAGTCCATAGTTACAAAGATAGGTCTTTTGTGGTTAAAGTTTTATTCGGGTAGTCTGTTTATTGCTTCCTCTTTCAATTTATCCACCGCACGGGTGTATTTCTCGGTATGCTTCAATCCGTTGTACCCTAAAAGACTGGCTACGGTCTTGATATTTGCCCCTTTGTTTCAGAATGTTCACGGCAAATAAATGCCGGGCGCAATGCCAGTTTATATGCTTGTCTATTCCGGCTTTCTTTATCCAACGCTTGACCGATTTGCAGCAGCTTTCGTATGTAGGCAAATCGGATATCAAACAGTTTTTATCTGCTGGGGTTTCACACTCATATCAATCTTCTTTTTCTGCAAAGAAATGAGAACCTCTCCATACCCGATTTATTTGAACAGGTTCCGCTTGCTATAAGATACCGAAGTGCTGCAATGCACGCATAATTCCCTCTTCATCCACAGAAGTTGTAACATAATCGGCAGCAGCCTGCACCGTATCCGAAGCATTTCCCATAGCCACTCCGAGGTTTACGTGCTTTAGCATCGGAATATCATTTCCGCCATCGCCAAAAGCCATGGTATCTTCCAGTTTGATTCCATAGAATTCCAGCACCTTATCAATTCCCCGGCTTTTGCTGGTGCCGCGTGAAATGATGTCTGTAAAAAGAGGATACCAGCGCATCGATTCACAGTGAGTCAGTACGCTTGAAAAGACCTCCCGGTCTTCGTTCTCCTTGAAGTACCCCATTATCTGAAGAATCTCCTTTCCGCGTGCCGCTTCGATAGGAGTAATAGGAGGTACATCTATTTCAATGAGCTTTGCCACCTCCTTTACTGCTTCATTGCAGTGCGTGATAAACCACCCTTCTTCATCAACGAAAACGAAAGGGGTTTCCGGATGGCGGTGATGGTAACCGATGAGTCGTTCGATGTCTTCTTGCGGAATACAGGCTTTATGAATATCCCGGTGGTCGGCTGTAAAACAATGTGCCCCGTTCAGGGTGATATAGCCATCAAATTTCAAGTCGCCCACTGCATTCATCATTAAGCTTTTCGGGCGTCCGGTTGCAATAAACACTTTGATCCCCTTTTCCCGTAGCAGTGTTAAAGCCTGGCGCGTTGAGGCTGAAATAGTATGCGTGTTAAATGAAACCAATGTCCCGTCTATATCGAAAAAGATTGCTTTTACCATGGAAATATAACTTTTTAATTAAAAATCAAGGCAAAGATACAGATTTTGTACCGGAAAAATAAAAAACTCTTTACCTTTGTAGCAGCCGCTCTTTTAAAAAGTCCGGAAAAAAGAAAGTTATCAGTAAACCAACTTAAACCAATGGCATTCCAATTTAATAAAATAGCAATAAAGATAGGCAGCAATGTCTTGACCCGCCGCGACGGAACACTTGATATTACCCGTATGTCGGCATTGGTTGATCAGGTAGCAGCGCTTCATAAAGCCGGTATGGAAGTGGTATTGGTGTCTTCGGGCGCCGTAGCTTCGGGACGCAGTGAAATCAAGGTTCAGCGTAAGCTTGACAGTGTAGAACAGCGTCAGCTTTTTTCAGCCGTAGGACAGGCTAAACTGATAAACCGCTATTATGAGCTCTTTCGTGAACATGGCATAGCAGTGGGGCAGGTGCTTACCACCAAAGAGAGCTTCGGTACCCGTCGCCATTATCTTAATCAGCGCAACTGCATGAGGGTGATGCTTGAAAACGGTGTGATTCCCATCGTCAATGAAAACGATACCATTTCAGTAACCGAACTGATGTTTACCGATAATGACGAGCTGTCGGGCATGATTGCTTCGATGATGGACATGGAAGCACTGATTATCTTGAGCAATATAGACGGCATCTTCAATGGTTCTCCCTCTGAACCGGGTACATCGGTTATTCGGGAGGTAGAGCAGGGGAAAGACCTGAGCGACTATATTCGTACGGAAAAATCAGGATTTGGCAGAGGAGGTATGCTGACCAAGACCACGATAGCCCGCAAGGTGGCTGATGAAGGCATTACTGTCATCATAGCCAACGGGAAGCGTGAAGGGATTCTTTTAAATCTTCTTCTTCATCCGGATGAAACGCTTCATACCCGTTTTATTCCTTCAGCAGCAGAGGTATCGAGTATGAAAAAATGGATAGCTCATAGTGAAGGCTTTGCGAAAGGTGAACTTCACCTCAACCCTCAGGCGGTGGAAATCATTACGGGTGAGCAGGCAGCCAGTGTCTTGCCGGTTGGAGTCAGCCGCATTGAAGGAGAGTTCGAGAAAGACGACATCGTGAAGCTAATTGATGAGAAAGGTTCTGCCATTGGTGTGGGCAGGGTAAGTATAGACTCGCAGGAAGCACGGAAACTGTTGGGCAAGCATGGTCAGCGTCCGTTGGTGCATTATGATTATTTGTATTTAGACTGAAACAGCCAGCCGTTCAGGGAGTGCTGCACGGGTTGTGGCTCTCCTTGAACGGTGGCTTATAAAAAAGAGCATGTATTACAGTCCGAATTTATATCCCACAGACAGGGTCAGCGTATGATAGTTGGCTCCAATGACATCTCCGCTGCCTTCTTTTCCGAGCGAGAGGTCGTATTGCAGTTTCATATACCAGTTGTTGGTTTCTACCCCTATATTCGATGTGAGTCCCCAGTCGAAGTTTCTAGCCTTGTCATACAGGAACTGGTTGGAGTTTCCGAACTGGTCTTCTCCATATACATATCCGTCATAATATTGTGCATTCTCTCCCGGATAATACCCTTTCAGGAAATAAGGATCCCCTTCAATTTTGTTTTTCAGGCAGAATCCCACATACGGACCCACTCCGAAAAACATCTTCGTCTGTTTTCCCACATTCCATTTAAATTTGGCAAGTACCGGTACCTGCAGGAAGTGTCTGGTCTGTGAAACATTTTCCATCCATGTGGCATTATCGTTGCTGTAGATTCCTCCATGGTCGATGGTATATCCCCGGAAGGTATAAAACAATCCGGACTCAATGGCAAAATGCTTGGTCAGGTTGAAGTCGGCAGAAACACCGATTTTCGCCGACGGTCTCCAACTTTGTCCCCATCCCCCTCTCATTACGGCTGATACGCCGGCTTCGGGAGCTAAAGTTACATGCTGTGCATGCAGTGCGCAGGCACTTGCTGCCAGTGCGCAAACGAGTAATGTTTTCTTCATATTTTATGTGTTTTGGTTCTGCAAATGTAAAGCATTCTCTTTGTCAGTGTATCCGATTTATGCTGTAAGGCTACTCCTTTTAAATTAGTTTTCTTAGTGTTTGTAGTCTTTTACAGGTCTTAAAAAAGATTGAATCCTAATTTTGCACTTTCACTTTGTAACAAACCGTTTGCCTGCCTGTTTTTGTCTGTTTTGAAAAGCACTGATATACTGATGTTATCCGTTTCTGATTGAAGAGTAAGGTTGGAGTGTATTATAGAACAGACCCGGCAAATCTGTTGAAAGATAGACTTGTAGATAAAAGGAAAATGTTTAAATTTTTGAAAAAAATATGTTTTTAAAAAAAGATAAATGTTACAGGCGAAAGCTAAGTAAAGTGTTTGTTTTTCAGCCTTACAGGCTGGCTGCATCAGGTTCATTTATAGGAAAACTTGAACCATCGAATCCTTTTGTTCCCATGTTATCCGTTAAATACACGAACTGTATTTTAAAGCATTTAAGTTTCATTCAGAATTTCTTCAGGGAAAGAGACCATTTGTGCAGGTTACATTTTGCCTAAATCTACCTGTCAGTCTGCAGGAAATAAGAGCAGAAAAGCCTTTGTGGAGATACCTTAATCTTTAAATCCGGGGAAGCAGATGCTGCATAAAACTCCGGTTTGTGAGCAAGAATGTGGCTGTTCCCCTCATCCCGTTTTGCAGTTTGTAAGATGCTTGCGACCAATCAACCTTCAGTATTACACGGAAAAAGTTCTGTTCCCCACAGCGGAACACTCGTTTGTCGGTGCGGCTTACACGACCTTGCAGGTAACCATATTCATTTGCATTAAATCCCTCCATCTCTATGGTAGCTTTCATGCCTTTATCTATACGGTTCACCTGCTTGTACGGAATGAAACATACCCAGCAGTAGCTGTTTTCACTTTCTTTTTTAATTTCTGTCTGTACAGTTACTGTTTCAGGATAAGGAATCAGACAAGCAGCCGTAATGACTCCTGCCAGAATAAAGAAAATGATACCTGTACCGCAACGTATCAGTAGCGGAGGAATCTCTCCGATAAGGTTGTTTACCCTTTCACTGCGAAGTTCTATATTTTCCATTTTGCCTTTGCTGATAAGATATAAGTTGAAATAGTTCCTGCTCCCCTTAGTTGCCCAACTCCAGCTGATTTCTTACTAGCTGGAAATAGGCCCCCTGTGATTTTATAAGTTCGTCATGACTTCCGGTCTCAATGATTTTCCCTTTTTCGATGACAATAATCTGGTCGGCATTTTTCACGGTGCTGAGCCGGTGAGCCACTACGATAACCGTTCTTCCCCGATAAAAATCGGTAAGGTTTTCCACAATCATCCGTTCATTGTTGGCATCCAGCGAATTGGTCGCTTCATCTAAAAAGATATAGCTTGGGTTTTTATAAACTGCACGTGCTATCAGGATGCGTTGTTTCTGCCCTTGGCTGAGTCCCACGCCATCCTGACCGATAAGCGTATTATATTTAAGCGGCAACTTTTCCACATACTCGTCTATGCAAGCTATCCGGGCAGCCTGTTTCAGCCGTTCCGTGTCTATCTCTCCGTCGGCGGCAGCAATATTCCGCGCAATGCTTTCCGAAAAGATAACCCCGTCTTGCATCACCACCCCACATTGCTTTCTCCACCATTTCAGGCTGAAGTCGTGCAGGTCGGTATTCCCTATGCGTATGCTTCCTTCCAGCGGTGCATAATATCCCAGCAATAACTTCAGGAGCGTAGTCTTTCCGCTTCCGCTTGTACCGACAATGGCAGTCGTTTTTCCTTCGGGAATACAGATGCTTATGTCATCCAGTATTTTCCGCGAGCTATGCGGGTCATATTTAAAATCTACCCTGTCAAACCGCAGTTCACGTTCTTTGCCTGTAAAGGCGCATAACTGTTTTCCTCCGGTCTCTTCATTGTTCATCGAATGAATTTCATTGATGCGCTCCAGACTGATTCTCACATCCTGCAGTGAGTAAAGCAAGGTCATCAGTTGTTCCACCGGAGCATTCAGTTGGCCGATGATATACTGTACGGCAAGCATCATTCCCAAGGTCATGTCTCCCTTGATGACGGCAGTAGCGGCAATGACTGTAATCACGATGTTTTTCACCTCATTGATGATGATACTTCCTGCCTCTTGCGCTTGCTGGAGTTTCAGTATCTTCATGTTTACCTCAAATACGTCAGCCTGCACGTTTTCCCATTCCCAACGCCTGCGCTGTTCACAGTCTTGCAGTTTTATTTCCTGCATAGCTGTAATAAACTGGTAAGTCTTGCTGCTGTTTACAGCCTGTTTTTCGAAAAGCTGATAATCTAACACCTTCCGTTTTTTCAGGAAAGTAGCAATCCAACCTCCGTAGGCTATGCTTCCGGCAAGAAAAATCAAACCTATTTTCAGACTGTATGCACATAATACACAGCCGAAAACAATAAAGTTCAGCGTAGAAAAAAACACGCTGAGCATCTGTGTGGTCAAGAACTTCTCCACCCGGTTATGGTCGTTCATGCGTTGCAGCAAGTCACCGGTCAGCTTGGTGTCGAAAAAAGCCATAGGCAATTTCAGCAGTTTGATAAAGAAGTCCGACACCAGCGAGATATTGATTCGCATACTGATATGAAGGAGCAGCCACCGGCGTATGAAATCCGCCGAAGCCCGGCTGAAGGTAAGCATCAGCTGTCCTAAAAGAATCAAGTAGATGAAGCCAAGGTCTTGCCGGGCAATTCCAATATCTACAATCGATTGGGTAAGAAACGGAAAGATAAGCTGGATGAAACATCCCACCAGTGTACCCAAAATGATTTGCCCGAAATAACGGCGGTACTGTTTCAGATAGCCGAACAAGAACTTGAAAGAGCGTTTTTCCTTCGTTTCTTTTTCTTCCTGTTCATAAAAGGCAGGTGTAGGCTGGATGAATAAGGCAATGCCTTTCTCCGCCCCGTTCAGGCAGGTACTTATCCACCCTTCTTTAAATTCTTTTTCAGAGTAGACAAGCAAGCCCTTTCCGGGGTCGGCAACATAATATTTCCCCGAATTCTTCACCCGGTAAAGAACAATGAAATGATTCTGGTTCCAGTGTAAGATGCAGGGAAACGTTGCCTGCTTCAGCTGCTCTGTAGTAATGCGTCCGCAGAGCGTGTGCATTCCCAGCCGTGTGGCAGCTTCGCTGAGGCTTAACATAGACACTCCTTCAGTGGTGGCAAAGCAATGGTGCGACAGCTGTTCTACGGAATAGCTCCTTCCGTAGAACTTACATATCATTTGTAGGCAGGCAATGCCACACTGCATGGAGTCGTGCTGGTAATAGACTTTTATTTTTCTCATTGCATTACAATCGATTTATGTCATCCTCTATGGAACTTTTTCCTCTGTATTTGGGAGCAATTGAATTAAGTTTATATGAAATACTGAGCGAATAATACCAAGGGTTATAGTCTTCCGTTTGGTGTACATAGATGTTTCCTATCTTGGTTTCAGTCTCGTGTTTTAGGGTGCGGAAAATATCTTGCGCATTTATACTTATGCTTAAGCGGTCTTTCAGCAGTTTTTTCTGTAAACTAATGTTGAGTGTCTGGTAAGGCTTGAACAGATGAATACCGGTGTTTCCACCGTTCGTGTAATGATAGTAAACCGATAGTAAGTAACTATTCGGAAACTGTACGTGTTGGTCAAGGGTTATGTAAAAGTTTATTTTATTGTTGTTTATTTCCTGATTCAGATAAGTAGTCTTGAAGAACGGTTGTATGATACCGACAGAAAGCGAAGGTTTCCACCACGCGATGTTTTTTTGGATATTCAAATCGGCTTTTAGTGATTGCATCTTGTCGTAGTTCTTGTACGAGGCGATGATTTTATTTCTTCCATTTTCCGGTGAGTAGATGTAACCGGCTATATAGTTATCGGTATAGGTATAGCTTGCGGAGAAGTTAACGATTTTGTAACTCGTACTCCATTGCAACGAATAAGAGTTTTCCGGTTGCAGCAGAGAATTACCTTGTTGTGACATGAATTCGTTGATATAATAAGAAGCACTGCTTAATTGCCAGAAAGACGGGCGAGTGGTGTGCGATGAAAAAGACAGCGAGTTGTTCCACCCATTCCGGTTATATGATACCATGAGCGAAGGGAACACATCCTTATAGTTTCTGTTTATGTTTTCTTTCGGGTTAAGATAGTCCTTGTAGTCGGAAGCCATTGCTTCATAGCGTACCCCTCCACCTATACTCCAGTTTCCGAAAGTAAATGACGTTTCGGCATAGACGGCATATTTCTTTTCGGTTTCCGTATAGTCGGAAGGAGAGACGCTTGTCGATTCTGATGTCAAGTTTCCTTTTCCATCCACATGGTTGTATTCGGCTCCTACCGAAATCTCTCCTTTAGGCAATGTATAACCGAAGTCTGCTTTTCCGGCATAAATGTTGAATATGCCGTTGGTCAGACTAAGGGTCTGTTGCAACACGCCGTTTGCTTTTTCATTTGCTTGTTGGTGTGACCGATTATTGTTCTTTACATAATCCAAGTTGACAGTAGACGTAAGATGTTCGTTCCATGTTCCGTTATAAAAAGCGTTCAGATGGTTGAACTTTGTCAGGGTGCGGTAGTCCAGTTCGACAAGGCTTTCCTGGCTCAACGTATTGTTTTTCCGGTAAGAAAGCAGCGAGCTTCTGCGGTCGTTATCCTTGTATTTACTTCCGTCCCAGCTTATTCCGAAGTTATGTTTGCTGTTTATTTCATAATCCAAGTTCAGCATCCAGCTTTGGTTCTTTTGCCGGTCTTTCCCTGTCTGGTCCTGTTCATAACTGTGTATGATGTTGTTGTCTGTCACCTGTTTAATTTGGGGCTGGTTTTCTTCCGTCCGGTAATCAGTATAGTTATAGCTGGCGGACAGGCTCAGTTTGCCGTACTTGACTCCTAAATTGCCCAGTCCGGAATAGAAAGGATAGTCGTGTATGCCGCCTTCTCCTTCCAGTTGGAGATTCCAACCGTCCTCTTTTTTGAGTGTAATGATTTTCAGTACGGACTTGCCCGATGCATCATATTTTGCTCCCGGATTGGTGATAAGCTCAATACTCTTGATGTTCTTGGGTGAAAGTTGTTGGATTTCCGTCTTGTTCTGAACTTTTTTGTTGTTGATGTAAATAATCGGTTCTCCCAAGCCGAATACTTCCAATTGCCCGTCGGGTGTCTGTATCATTCCGGGGATTTGAGACAATACATCGGTAATTTTGTGTGATTCGGCTAAAACAGAGCCTGCTACGTCGGTAACCAGTGCGTCTTTCTTCTGACGAAATACCGGTTTGCTGGCGGTCACGACTACATTGTCCAGACTGGTACTTGCGCTTTTCATCACAATCGTCCCTACATTCTCTTCGTGTGGTGTATAAAACAAATCCTCGTACCCCACATAAGAAAACTTAAGCAGGTAACCTTTGTCTGCCTTTGCATCGGGGAGGGTGAATTTCCCGCTTGGATCGGTAATGCACCCGCAGATAAAAGAAGAGTCCTTTGCCGAAAGAAGCATTACGTTGGCATACTCCAATGCCGTTCCTTTTTCATCGGTTAAGAATCCGGTAATGGCTTGTGAAAAAAGAGGGCAAACTATAGCTGTCAGAATGAGCAATGTAAGTGTGAGTCGTTTCATTGATGATTTTTCATTTAGAAGTTATTTTTATATATTGAAGTTCCATCCATGATAGAAAATCTTTTTCATTGATGGGGCATGGATTATAGGGTATGTTATAGTGCTTTTGATTATATCGGCGAACAATACATCCTATATAGATATACAATCTAAAATGTCTTGTATAAGAACTTTAGAAAAAGGAAAGGGATGTTGGGAAAGCCCGTTTCTTATCATCGCCGTCTTTGCAAACCTTAACGATGATATGTATTCCGCCTAATACATCTTCCATTTCAGTTGTCAATACATCTTCTGCCGGGATTAATGTTTTAATAGATTTCATAATGTTTGTAAATTAAAACTAAGCACCTACTCTATAAACTTTTCGGTTTCTGCTCTTGTTTTATACAGACAAGTTCTGTTTTTAATTTACCGGTAAATGATATTTCCTTTTTGTTAACACTGCAAAGTAACATCCTTTTTTGATAATAATTGGTCATAATAATGTAATAATTAGGTCGTAAAATAGTAATAAATTTGCGATATTTGATTACATTTGTATCATAATTCAAAGACTTTTTATGAAGTGTTTTATTCTTGTACCTATAATTACAGCAATAGCCATCTTTTTTTTACAGGGAATATGGCTGAATAATACGTGGAAAGATTACCGCAAAACTGTTGTGGCAAAAATAGAACAGGCTCTTTCTGTGAGTATTGGAACAGAGGTTGTGATGCGAGCGGCAAAAGTTCCCTCTTCATCTTCACGCTTAACAGTTATTCATACGGAAGTAGATAGCATGGAGCCGGAAGAAAGGGATAAGTTAGGAGGAACACTCATTGATTTGGATGAATTGAGAATGAAACACATAGGAGAAAATATCAATGATGTGATTTCTCAATTTGAACAGGATGATTTGATAGAGAGAGGGGTTTATGTTAATATAACAGTTTTGGATAGTATTTTTCAGAAAGAATTAGATTACATTCACTACGGAGGAATGTACCGTTTACGCTTGTTTGACCATGATACGACAGCTATTCAGACCGCAGGAACCCTTTCCGCTTCTCATTCTCATGAAACGAGTAAAACCCGGCTGTTTCCCATCGGCACGCGAGGCTTGCAGTTTGTAGATGCGGAAGTGGATATCCATCTTTCCTTGTTTATGAAGCAGATGCTTTACCTGCTACTGCTTTCCGGCGTGCTTGCCGTGGTGGTGATGGGCTGTGTGGTTTATCTGCTTGTTACCATCCGCAGGAAGAACCGGCTGTTCCGTCAGCGTGAGGCGAGTGTGAACGGCACGGTGCACGATTTGAAAGCTCCCCTGAACAGCATTGTCGCCTTGATGGGGCTGCTTAAACGGCATGTCACGGCAGAGACCGACCGCGCCTTGATTGAAAAGACTTCGGCTCAAGCCCGTAGTCTGGTGGGTGAGATTGAGGAGCTGCTGATTACTGCCCGCCGCGATAGGCAGCGTCTTTATATCCAGAAAAAGGAAGTCGATTTGCTGGCTTTGATTCGTACGGCTTGCGCGAGCGTGGAGGCACAGTATGAAGCGAAGCCGCACCATATCTGTATAGAAGCGGAAACCGAATCCGTTTCTCTGTATGCCGACGGACTGTATGTGACGAACGTAATCCGCAATCTGATAGAGAATGCACTGAAGTATTCAGACGACGGGGTGGAGGTACGGATACGTGCCGTCAGCGGGAAGGATTTTACGGAGCTGGTGGTGGAAGATACAGGCTGGGGAATTGACCGGCGTTATCAGAAGAAAGTGTTTACCCAGTTTTTCCAAGTTCCTCATCGGGAAGAAGCTGCCCGGCGCGGCTATGGGGTGGGGCTTGCTTACGTGAAATATATCATGGAGGCACACGGAGGAAGCATCCGTCTGGAGAGTACGCCCGGCAAGGGAAGCCGCTTTGTGTGCCGCTTTCCGTGTTGAAATAATAGATAATGAGGTGACAAAAAGGAATAAGATGAAGATACTTTTTATTGACGATGACCTGTTGTTGGGTCAGATTATTACGACAGCACTTGCTGAAGAGGGATATGAAGTGTGTTACCAGAACTCGCTGACTGCCATGGTTGCAGTGGCAGAGGAGGTGAAGCCCGATGTGGTGGTCTTGGATGTGGAGATAGGTGAGGCAGATGGCATTGAAGCTATCTCGCAGGTGCATCGGGTATTGCCCGGAGTGCCGGTCGTAATTGTGTCTTCGCATACGCAGGCCAGTGAGGTGGTGCGGGCAATGGATGGGGGAGCCGTGGGCTATCTGAAGAAGCCTTTCGAGCCGGAAGAACTGTGTGCGTATGTGCGTCGTTATGCCGATGTGTCACTGGAGCCGGCTAGGTGGGTAAAGTTCGGTGAACTGACGGTAGACCGCCGTACGCGTATATTGTCTCAATGTGGTCAGGAACTGAAGCGGCTGACCAAGCTGGAATGGACGCTTCTTGAACTTTTTGTGTCCCGGAGGGGACAGGTGGTTTCGCGCGAGGAACTGGCAACGGTGTGGGAAGGGAGTGTCATGAATGAGCATAGTCTGTATAATTATATCAGGCGTCTGCGTGAACTGCTGGCGGCTGACCCGTCGTTGAGGCTGGAGAAGTCGGGAGAGGGGTATGTGTTTTGTTTTTAGAAGTCTATTTCATTTCGTTTTCAGAATCTTTTCAGAATTGGATGCTACCTTCGTAAAACAATAACATAAAAACAGGCTAAAGATATGAAGAAAAAACTTTTATTAGGAGCTCTTTTGATGAGTGGAATGCTCTTCTTGGGCGCATGCGACAATGATGATTCTCCGAAAGGGAACGGAAGTGAAAATGTACCTCAAAAGGTATTGGCTGCCTTTGAAAAGGAGTACGGGGATGCTCCGGTTACTTGGGAACTGAAAGGAGATTATGCGGTGGCAAATCTGACACGTACCGGTGAAACGGCATGGTTTGAGGTGTCAACTGCCTTGTGTGGACTGAAAGAACAGGATGTACCTTTCGCTCAACTTCCGGTTGCGGTAAAGACGGCTTTTGAAGCAAGCGGTTATAAAACATGGAAGGTGGACGATGTAGATAAACTGGTCCGCAAAGACAGCGAAACGCTTTATGTGATTGAAGCAGAGCAGGGCGAAAAGGAAGTCGACTTGTATTATACCGAGGCAGGGGTGCTGATGCATGAAATATTTGATGTAGAAGACAATGATTATGAATCGTATTTCCCGCAGACTCCAGATACGGATGTAACGGCTTGGGTAAAGGAACATTTAGGTGCTGATGCCAAGATTGTGGAATATGATAAAGAACGGAATCACTTTGAAGTAGATGTGGTTGCCGATGGGCTGAAGGTTGAAGTATTGTTCTCGGCAAATATGGAATGGCTTCAGACGAAGACAGAGTTTGATGAACATCATTTGAGTGAGGTTCCCGCGGAAGTGCTGAATGCTGCAAAGGCTGAAAAATCGGGAGCGGTGGTAGAAGAAGTAGAAAAAATTCTAACAGGCAGCGGAGAATTCTACTGTGTGGAAATGGAGGAGCCAAACGACCGTGAATACAAGGTGTTCGTAGATGCAGAAACACTTCTGGTAATTGACCGTCCTGCCTTGCCCGAAGATGAATTGAGAGGATAAATAAGCCGGCGGGAAAAACGCTTAGGCGAATAAAAAGAAACGCCTTGACATCTCTTTTGAAATGTCAAGGCGTTTTGTTATACCTGTCAAGGCGTTTCCGTCCGGCTGTTGCCGTATGGAAATCTGCCCGTCTGCTTATTCAATCACGATGTTGCTTTTAACCGGTGTCATGATGAAGGTAAATTCATAGTCACCGTAAGGCAGCATGTATTGGGGCAATGGAATCGCTCCCCAGCTGTTTACGCAGGCAAGTCCCATCTGGGCTTTGTCAATCAATACATTGGTCAGGTCGGCTTGTTCCACTTCGTTGGAGTGTTCCTGACGTTTTTCCCAACCTGAATCGAGTGATTCGATGGTGTAATGCAGAGCAGAAGCCGAGAAAGGAGCTTCGGCAACAAACTGCAAGCCGCATCCGGCATCGTTCAGCTGCTTCCACCAGCGGATGTCTGATTTGGTTCCGTTTTCCTGCGGACGGATGTAGGCATAGAACTGTTCGCTTACGGTCTGGTTATAAATGCCTAAGTCGGTACAGCTCTTGCGGTCGGCATAGTTTTCCACCGGACCACGTCCGTAGTAAGAAATGTTTTCAAACGATTTCGGCATCACCAGCTGCATACCGAAGCGGAAGAGGTTGGATACTTTGGCACCCTTGTCGGCTGTCATCTTCTGTGTCACCTTCACAGCTCCTTCGTTGTTGATGGTATAAGTCAAGGTCAGTTTGGCAGATACGGCTTTCATTTCATATTCAGCAGTTACCACAGCCAGACCGTCAACGGTTTCACCTTTCAGTGACAAGAGTTTGATTTCCGGATTCTTCCATGCAGCATATTTCTGTTGCAAGCCGGCTCCGAAGTCGTTGTCGGTCGGTGCACGCCAGAAGTTGGGCGACAAGGCAGCTCCTTCTTTAATTAGATTCAGTCCGTCAACTTCATACTTGTCCATATATCCGTTGAACTTGTTGAAGCGGATGTTGAAGTGTTCGCCTTCTACCACCATGCGGTTGTAGTTCTCGTTTTTCACCACCGGACTTACCACTGCGAGATTGCTCTGTTCCACGTTCTTCAGTTCCATGGAAGGAACTTTATACGGACTAACTTCCAACTGAGCTTTTGCCACTACATGACCGGCAGGAATCAATCCTTCGCGGTTCTTCTGTACATACTTCACGTTAAGCAGTGCTTCACCGCACTTGCATACATCACCCGTTTCAATGCGTACGGTTGCCGTTTGCTGCGGAGCCACGTTCAGGTTCTCTATGCGTCCGCTGCGCACGGCTTTTCCGTTTTTCAGCAGTTCCCATTCAAGGGCATAGGCAGAAAGGTCGCGGAAGAAGTTTTCATTATACACGCTGATTTCACCTTTAGAAAGATCTTTTGCCGTAGTCCAGATGTTCTGATAGTAGTAACCCACTTCATACATGTGCGGGTTCGGCTTGCGGTCGGGGCTGATCAGTCCGTTGTCGCAGAAGTTGTTGTCGCTGGCATCGAATGCATTGAAGTCGCCTCCGTAGGCATAAATCATCTTGCCGTTCTTGCCGGTCCAGCGGCAAGACTGGTCAACGAAGTCCCAGATAAATCCACCCTGATATTTCGGGTATTTGCGGATGATGTCCCAGTATTCCTTGAATCCGCCCTGTGAGTTACCCATGGCGTGAGCATATTCACACTGGATAAGGGGTTTCTGCTTGCTGTCATCTTCACTGTACTTGATGCAGCCGTTATAGTCGTAATACATCGGGCAGAAGATGTCGGTCTTTCCGTTCTGACCTGCCTGCTCATACTGCACGGCACGGCTCGGGTCTTCGGTTTTAACCCAATCGTAGGCAGCTTCAAAGTTCGGTCCGTATCCGGCTTCATTACCCAGTGACCAGAAAATGATACTCGGATGGTTGAAACTGCGCTGTACGTTGCGCTGGTTACGTTCCAAGTGCGCTTTCTTGTAAGACGGATTCTTTGCCAGTGTCTTTTCATCATATCCCATTCCGTGTGATTCGATGTTGGCTTCTGCCACTACATAGATACCATATTTGTCGCACAGTTCATACCAGAAGTTATCGTCGGGATAGTGACAGGTGCGCACGGCATTCAGGTTAAACTGCTTCATGATTTGAATGTCCTGAATCATGCGTTCGCGCGATACATAATATCCTCCATCGGGGTCCATTTCGTGGCGGTCGGCTCCCTTGAAGAGCACCGGCTGACCGTTGACCAGAATCTGGGCGTTTTTCAGTTCAATCTTGCGGAAACCTACCTTTACGGGAACCACTTCGCTGATGGTATTTCCGTTTTTCAGTGTAGCACGCAGGGTGTAGAGGTAAGGTGTTTCGGCAGTCCATTTGTTCGGATTGTTCAGCTGGAGTGTAGCCGATACGTTGCCCGAACCTTTTACTTCATCGCTTGCCACCACGTTATTCTGCGCATCGAGCAGTTCCAGTGTCACGTTGGCACTGCCTTTCAGCTTGAGGTTGACAGCCAGCGAGCCATTCTTGTATTCACTGTCGAGGTCGGGCGTTACGCGCAGGTCATCGATGCGCTTTTTGTTTCGGGTATAGAGATAGCAGTCGCGAGCTACACCGGTATAGCGGAAGAAGTCCTGGTCTTCCAGATACGTACCGTCGCACCAGCGGAATACCTGAAACGCAATCACGTTTTTCTGTCCCGGTTTCAGATACGGAGTAAGGTCGAACTCAGCTTCCAGCTTGCTGTCTTCGCTGTAGCCCACATACTTTCCGTTCACCCATAGATACATATTCGAGCTGACTGCCCCAAAGTGAGCGATGATGTCCTTTCCTTTCCAGTCGGCAGGAACGGTAATTTCACGGCGGTAAGAGCCTACATTATTGTTTTCGGTAGGCACATAAGGCGGTTTGCTTTCAAACTGGTTTCTCCATGCGTAACCCACATTGACATAAATCGGGTCACCGTATCCGTTGAGTTCCCATACGGCAGGTACCTGCATATCATCCCATCCTTTGTCATTAAAGTCGGTTTTCCAGAAATCAGTGGGGCGTGCATCTGCATTTTTCACCCAGAAGAATTTCCAGGTACCGTTCAGCGACATGAAGTTGTTTGATTTCTCTTTTACTGCCTGTGCAGCTGCCTCTGTGCTTTCATAAGCAAAAAAGTTGGCATGCATCGGGGCGCGGTTTACTGCATTCACTTCCGGGTCAAGCCATTCCTTGAAGGTTTGGGCATTTCCTGAAAGGGCACAGGCACCCAAGATGCCAAATAAGATTTGTTTTTTCATGGTAAAATTAAGTTGTAGATTAATTTGTATTCGGTTACAAATGTAGTTGTTTTTCTTTTCGGCAAGGTATAAAAATCGGTCAATTTACCACCCATTTCCGGTCATGAGGAATAATTAACAGCGGATTGTAATGCATTCCTTCCTTATCGGGGATGCGGATCAGATATTCCTTTCCGCTATGGTCGGGCAGGGAGGTACTGCGCAGCCAAGGGTTCATGTTCCGCAGCAGGGCATAAGTAATGCCGTGGCTTTTGGCAAAGCGTGCGAGGTCGTTGATGGTCGATGTAACCTTAATGTTCCGGTAAGGAACGGGCGGATACAGGTCGCTTGCCCGGAGATGGAAGCCGAACTGTGAGGGATTGGCAAGCATGATTTTTACGGCAAGAATGCGATAGACATAGCGGGCTGTTTCTTCCACCAGATGGAGGTCGAGGGCATTCTCGGTAAACTGCTTGTCTTGCTCGCGCGTGATGCGTCCCTGTCCCGCATTATACGATGCCGCTACGGTTTCCCAGTTGCCGAAGCGGGCATACGCCTGCTTGAGATAACGACAGGCAGCCTGGGTAGACTTTTCCACATGATACCGCTCGTCTACATGATGATTCACTTCCAGTCCGAACTCGCGTGCCGTTCCCTGCATGAACTGCCACAATCCGGCAGCACCGGCTCCGGAACGGGCAAGCGGGTTGACATTGCTTTCTATTGCCATGAGATATTTGAAGTCGTCGGGAATTCCGTTTTCTTTCAAGATAGGCTCTACAACGGGAAAATACCGGTTTGCCCGTTTGATGATTTGCAGGGAAGTGCTGTGCATATACGTAAATGCCATCAGTTCGCGGTCCATCCGTTCATGACGGTCAAAGCGGGTGAGGTCGATGGGGATTCCGCAAAACTCCACCGATTTAGGGACGGTGATACAGCTGTAAGACATGTGTTGAGGCTCCTCCTGTTCTTGTGCCATCGACTGGCAGGGACCGAAACTGAAGAGGAAAGGAGATAAGGCGAATAAGCCAATGAAGATGGATTTGTGCATAATGGGTTATTGATTAATTTGGTTGATGATTGACTTTAAATCAGTGCGGACAGCATGTGTTTGCACAGCACCGACAATACCGGTTCCTCCTATAATGTTGGTATAGTGAGGAGAGGGTTCAGCAAAGCCCAGTTCAATCAGACTGTTACTTACCGATTCTTCATTTGAATTGAAAATGCCGGTCAGATAGTGATAATAAGCTTCAGAAAGTGAATAGAGAATGATTCTTCTGGGTCTTGATTCATTTCCGTCGGTATATAGTGGAGCTTTCTCTACAATTTTCAGTGTGTAACAGCCTCCGTTAATTAATTCATCCGTAAATGTACGTCCTTCATTTCCATAGATTCCCGTATCTGTCGTAACACCATCTATGGACGACTGCTGCGCTTGAAATACATCATCGTGTGAGTAGTCTAATGTTTCAGCGGCTAATCCGTTCTCACCCTCGATGCGGATGAAGTAAAAGTTACGTGTGGAAGGATTATCATTAAATGTGATATGGTAAGTCACCTCGTATGATTTTCCGTAGGCAGGTCCGTCGGGAGTCCATATAATTTGGTCGGGGTCATCAAATGTATGTCCGGTCAGTGTGACTTTTTCAATGGGAACTGCTTCAGGAACAATTCCTTCTCCCGATACATTCCCAATCTGACTGCTGGCTTCCAGATGAATCATTTCTCCGGCAGAGGGGCGGTAAGCAGCTGTGTACATTCGGCTTTTTTCGTTATATTTCATTTCTTCTATGAATGCCCCGTTGGCATAGAGCTTTACTTCAGCATCCGAAACAATGGGGTCGGTTTCTTGATAATCGGTAAAAAAAACGGTTTTTGAAACTTGTGCCATAACCGTGGTGTCGGGTGAGAGTATGCAGTTAAGTACCATGGTCGGTTCTGGGCGGTACTTTTCCATATTGATGTCTTTATAACATGCTGTAAGCAGGCAGCAGATAAGGATGAGAGCTAATTCTGTTTTTATTTTCATGATGCAGTGCCTTTTTAGAATTTATAGGTATAAGAGACAGAGGGAATAATAGGGAATAAAGCGAATTGGCGGAAGCGGGGATAAAGCCGTTTGCCGTCAGTCGTTTGTTTCTGATTGTCTTTTTCAATCATAATAGGGTTCATGCGTGAATATGCATTATATAAAGAAATGTTCCATATACCGGTACGCCCTCGTTTGAGCTTCCTATAAATGTTCATGCCTAAGTCCAGCCGATGGTAGGCGGGGAGCCGTACATTGTTTTTTCCTTCATAGAAGTTCGGCATCTCTTCGTCTTTGTTGGGGTAGGTGGGAACCATATCTGTAGGATATCCGTTCGGATATAAGTAATTTTCCAGAGAGAGGGTAGCTCTGTTCCCAGTCATGAAAGTCCATCCTCCATTCAGTTCGATGCGATTGGAAAGCTTCCATGATGCTGATAACGTAAGTTTATGTCTGTTGTCATATTTGGAAGGAAAGCGTCTGCCTCCATTCAATTCATTAAAAAGGCGGTCACTCCACATCAATCCGTAGCCGATAAATCCATGTAGTTTTCCCCATTCTGCCTCGGCTTGAAAATCTATACCATAAGACCTTCCATTTCCGCAAGTCAACTTGTCTTCCCACGAAGCACCGGAAAGTTCTTTGTAATTATCTTTATATTCAAGGAGGTTGTGCATTTTCTTGTAATATCCTTCCAGAGAGAAAGTGTAACGTTTGTTTGGAGCGACATAGATTCCAGCTGAAACCTGTTCGGAAGTTAAAGGTGAAAAGTTTCGGGTGATAGGAAGCCAATAGTCGGTAGGCAAAGATAGATAATTATCACTTACTTGTTGCACAAACTGGCTCATTTTTGCATAGCCGGCTTTCAGACTGACTGTAGGACAAAGCCGGAATACACTTGAAATGCGTGGCTCTATTACTTTATACTGTTTTCCTTCTACCCGGAAGAAACTTCCCCGTACACCCAGATTGAAGCGTAACCATTGGAATGCTTGTATGTCTCCTTCTATGTATCCGTTCCATTCATTGGCTGTGATACTGGGAAAACTTCCTTTAGGGTTGATAGGTAGAGAAGTAGATGCTCTTGTTTCTTTTTCGGGCGAGAACAGATGGTTTGTGTATTGCACTCCTCCCCGGAACATGATTTTGTCGGATGGGGTATAGGTTAAATTGGCATTGACACTAAAATCGTTGATGCCATTTTGGGTTTCGCTGTATGAGTGATGATATTCATGCTTACTGTCGTTTTCTTTTCCTGAATTGGTTTCTACGGTTTGTTTAAAGTCGGACTGGTACCGTGTATAAGATAGTTTCATGTCGTATTTAAGCACAGGGGTAAGGGGCAAATCCCATTTCAGCGAAGCCAATAAGTTTCCCCATCCTATGTTACTCTCGTTTTTATGGAAATACGGATTGGCATCGGCAGCCTTGTCGTTTGAGAAGTTGTGTTCTCCCATCTTTGCCTTATCGTGTCCGTAATATCCAAGCAGTGACAGATACCCGAAGCGGTTTAGCTTCTGGCTTATTTTCAGGTTGAAGTCGGTAAAGTTATAGCCGGCTATGGTCTTTTCTCCGGAATCCTTCTTTGATTTGTTCATGATAGCCAGCAGGGGGACAGATATGAGTTCCAGCCAAGAGCGTCGGACTGCAATAAATAATGATGTCTTGTTTTTAATCAGCGGACCGGAGAAACTGATATTGGCAGAAGTGAGTCCGATGGTAAAATTCCGCTTCCAGTGTTCATAATCTCCGCTTTTCATGGATATGTCTGTCACGCTGGAAAGCCTTCCTCCATACCGTGCCGGAAAAGCACTTTTGTAAAAAGTCAAGCCGTCGATGGCATCGGCATTATAAGCAGAAAAGAGTCCTCCCAAGTGATTCATCTGATAAACGGGGTTTCCGTCAATGAGAAATATGTTTTCGTCATTTTCTGACGATAGCGCTGAATCGGTACCATGCGTAGCACTGTAATCGGTACCATTGTAG
>SAMEA3387479__coassemble_423_pt1 | contig 53428 bp, 38 predicted proteins | sample SAMEA3387479__metabat2_low_PE_008 | metagenome-assembled genome bin SAMEA3387479 (sample SAMEA3387479) | Felis catus | biome: Faeces | place: United Kingdom | collected 2012
ATCGGCTGAAAAACAGCCGATAAAATTGTCGTGGCGGAAAATAGAATGATTACGGAGAAATGAACGAACCGCTGATTGGTGTTACTATCATGCAGGAGGGTACTAATAATGGAGTTATTACCGACATCGACGGAAGCTACTCCATTGAGATCAAAGGTGTTGCAAAAGCAACGCTGGTGTATTCATACATCGGTATGCAATCGCAACAGCACGTAGTGACGCCACAGACTCACAAACTGGACATCACGATGAAATCGGATGCACAAATGGTGGATGAAGTGGTAGTAGTTGCTTACGGAGTTCGTAAAAAGGGGACCATTGCCGGTTCGGTTTCGACGGTTAAGTCGGAAAAGATGGAAAATGTGCCTGCCCCAAGTTTTGACCAAGCCCTGCAGGGACAAAGTGCCGGCTTGACGGTCATTTCTAACTCCGGTGAACCCAGTAAAGCGGCTGTATTCCAAATCCGTGGTACCAACTCAATCAACTCGGGTACAGCTCCGTTGTTTATCTTAGACGGGGTGCCCATCTCAAGTGCCGACTTCAATACCCTGAGTCCGAATGACATTGAAAGCATCTCCGTCCTTAAGGATGCATCTTCTACCTCTATTTATGGTGCACGTGCTGCCAACGGGGTGGTTGTGATTACCAGCAAGCGTGGTTTGTCAATGGACAAAGCCAAAGTGACCTTGCGTGCTCAGTATGGTTTCTCACAGTTAGCACGTACCAACTGGGAACTGATGAACACGCCCGAACGTATCGCTTTCGAAAAAGAAATCGGTATCGATGCGGGTCAAGACTACAACTTGCTTTCACGCACCGACATCAACTGGCTCGATATGGTGTTCAATGACCGTGCACCGCTGCAGAACTACGAAATCTCGGTGAACCGTGCTACCGACCGTTTGAACTACTACGTTTCAGGTGGTTTCTATGACCAGGAAGGTATTGCTCAGAGCTCTGAGTTCCGCCGCTACAACCTGCGTGCCAATGCCGAAGTAAAAGCCAGCAGCTGGCTGAAAATCGGTACCAACACCATGAGTGCATACGAAGAAACACAGCAGGCTGATGACGGTAGCTACACCATTGTAACTCCGATTTCTGCCAGCCGATTCATGCTGCCTTACTGGAATCCGTATAAGAAAGACGGTTCATTGGCTACCATCAAAGACGGAAGCTGGGCGGGAACCAGTGAAAACCCGATTCTTTACATGGAGCAGAACCCGGTGAAGTATAAAAAATATAAAGTACTTTCTACAGTATATGCTGAAATCACTCCGATTGAGAACTTGACTATCCGCTCTCAGTTCGGTGTTGACTACACGCATACCACTGCTTTCATGCAGTCGTTCCCCAGCCTTTCGGTAAATAACGGTTTGGGTACCGCTGCCCGCAGAAGCACCGATATGCTGAGCCTTACTGAAACTACAACAGCCAACTATCGCTTCAACATCAAAGATGACCACCAGTTTAATGTCATGCTGGGTCAGGAAGGGGTAGATTACCGCTATGAAGGTTTCGATGTGTACTCAAAAGGTCAGACCAACGACTTCCTTACCAATGTATCTGCAGGTACCCGTGCATCAAGCTGGGCTGATACATTCAGCAGTTATGCCTACCTGTCGTTCTTCCTCCGTGGAGAATACAACTATAAAGATTTGTATTATGCCGACTTCTCGGTACGTACCGATGCTTCTTCTCGTTTCGGTAAAGACCACCGCTGGGGTACATTCTGGTCATTGGGCTTCATGTGGAATGCCAAGCAAGAAAACTTCCTGAAAGACATTGACTGGTTGACCAATGCGCAGGTTGCCTTGAGTACCGGTACTTCGGGTAACTCTGAAATTCCGAACTACGACCATTTGGCATTGGTTGCCGGAGGTCCGAATTACAACGACGAAGCAGGTATCTATCCGGCACAGAGCGGCAATGAAGAACTAGGATGGGAACAGACCTGGTCGAACAACGTGGGTGTGCGTCTTGGATTCTGGGACCGTGCCAACTTAAATGTGGAATTCTATCATAAGAAAACCACTAACATGCTGATGAGCGTACCTGAATCATATGCCGTAACCGGTGAAGGCTATCGCTGGAAAAACGTGGGTGCCATGGTAAACCGTGGTGTAGAAATCACTGCCGACGGCGACATCATCCGTACCAAAGATTTCGTATGGAACGTCAGTGCCAATGTTTCTTATAACATGAACAAGCTGACTGAACTTTATAACGGAGTAGAAGAATATGTAAACTCTACTACGGGTGTGAAGTTTATGGTAGGTCATTCGGTACACGAATTCTTCCTGAACCGCTATGCCAGCGTAAACCCTGCCAACGGTGACGCGCTTTGGTATGACAAAGACGGAAACATCACCAATGAATACCGTGAAAGCGATAAAGTGATGACTGGAAAGACTTTCGACTCTCCTTGGATGGGAGGTTTCGGTACCACCCTCAGTTGGAAAGGCTTCCAGCTTTCAGCTCAGTTCAGCTGGATGGCGAAACGATTCGTGATGAACAACGACCGCTTCTTTGAAGAAAGCAACGGACTTTATACGGTATATAACCAGTCTAGACGTCTGCTTTACGACCGCTGGAAAAAGCCGGGAGATCTTACCGACATTCCCCGTTACGGCGAAGTGGCACAGCTCGACGACCGTTTCCTTGAAAATGCTTCATTCATGCGTCTGAAAAACCTGAGTCTGGCTTATACCTTGCCGCAGTCGTTACTGAAGAAAAGCAAATTCTTTACTTCGGCACGTCTGTATATACAGGGACAGAACTTATGGACCATCACCGGTTTCAACGGATTGGATCCGGAAGTAGCAGCCAATGTATATCAAGCACAGTATCCGGCAACACGCCAGTTCACATTTGGTGCAGAGTTATCATTCTAAACAAGAACAAAAATGAAAATTAAAAATATAAAACTATATCTCTTGTCGATTTGCCTGACCTGCTCTTTTGCTTCTTGTCTGGACAAGTATCCCGAAGATGCCATGCGCATGGAGGAGGCAATCAACACTCCGGAGGATGTAAATCAGCTGGTGATTGGTATCTACTCGGCATTCAAGAGCCCGGCACTCTATTCGGGTTACCTTACCTTGCTGCCGGATATCCAGACCGACCTCGTATATGGAGTGATTGGTAATACCAATATATATGGTCACATTTGGCGCTGGAAAGACATCCAGTCAACCAATACAGAAATAGAAAAAGTATATGGTGCACTTTACAATGTTATCAATCAGGCAAACTTTTTGCTTGACAACGTAGAGCGCGTACGCAATAATGCTTTGAGCACCGAAAACCCGGATGAAGCCCTCGATAAGCTGGATCAGTATTGCGGTGAAGCTTACTTTGCCCGTGCACTGGCTTACTCGGAACTGATTAAGCTGTTCTGTAAGCCGTATGAAAGCGATGAGGAAGCTGCCAACGAGTTGGGCGTTGTTTTGACGCTGCACTATAAGGGAGATGAACCGATGAAGCGTGCTTCACTGAAAGACTCGTATGCCTTGGTTTTGTCCGACCTTGACAAGGCTGCCGACCTGCTGAAGCTGGAAGAGGATTATAATCCAGCTACTCATGGTGCCCTGTTTAATACGACCTACTTCAACGAATATACAGTTCATGCACTCCGTGCACGCGTTGCCTTGTATATGCGTAAGTGGGACGATGCCATCAAGTATGCATCCAAGGTAATCGACAGCAACTACTATGTCCTGTCGAGCGTAAACCAGTATGTATCAAACGGCGTGAATTATTACAAGTACATGTGGACCAGCGACAACTCTACTGAAGCCATCTGGAAAGTAGGATTCACTATCAACTCATACGGAGGAGCCTTGGGAACCGTGTTCAGCAACTACGACTTCGTTTCGTTCAAGCCCGACTATGTTCCGGCAAACTGGGTGTTCGACCTCTATGCAAATGCCGACCTGCGTGCTCCGGCTATCTTCAAGACCACGCTCACCGGCTACAGCCACGCATTGCAATGGCCGTTGCTCATCAAGTACTTCGGTAACGAAACATTCCAGCAATATAATGTATTCCATGTATCTATGCCGAAAGTATTCCGCTTGTCTGAACAATACCTCATCCGTGCAGAAGCTTATGTACAGAAAGAGAAATTCAACGAAGCCGGAAACGACATCACTACCCTGCGTACAGCCCGTTACGAAACTTACGGTGGCGGTACTTCTATGAGCAAGCAGAACGCAATGGAAGTTATCGAGCAGGAACGTGTAAAGGAACTCTATATGGAGGGCTTCCGTCTGCAAGACTTGAAACGCTGGCACAAAGGTTTCGAACGTAAGCCGCAGGAACAGACGCTCGATACCGGCAACCGCCTGAAAGTAGAAAAAGACGATCCGTTGTTTGTATGGCCTATCCCGCAGCACGAGTTGGAAGCACCCGGATCGGAAATTGAACCTAATGAGAGTAACAAATAAAAAAACAGACTGATAATGAAAAAGCGAATAATGCAATGTATGGCAGTGGCAGTAGCGGCTATCGCACTGTTCAGCTGCGAGCAGGACAGACCGGCATACTCCGGCAAAAATTATCTGATGTTTTCCGATACGATTTATTACTATCCCGTACAAGAGAGCAATGAGGTGTTCCAAGTACCGGTATCGGCTACCGAAAAAGCCGATTATGACCGTACCTTCGGTGTGGAAATCATTGATAAGGAAAGTAATGCCATCGAGGGCAAACATTACAGCCTGCTCTCAAATACTGTAACCATCAAGGCGGGTGAAATGAGTGCATCGGTCGATGTAGAAGGGGTGTACGATAATATCGGTATCGGCGATTCACTGGGATTTGCCTTGCGTCTGGTGATTCCGGAAGAAGAAAAATGGAGCCTCTATGGCGATGAAGCCAAGGTGGTATTGCAGAAATCTTGTCCGTTCGACATCAACAACTTTACCGGATACTGTATGGTAACTTCTACCTACTTCGCCGAATATATTCCGAACATCAAGAAGCGTCTGATTGAAACCGAGCTCGATCCGGAAGAAGAAAATACGGTGATTCTGAAAAATCTGTATTACGACGGATTCGATGTGAAACTGCGCTTCAGCCGCAAGAACATCATGGAGCCGAAGGTGGAAATGGACGAACAGACACTGACCACTACCGGCGAAGCATTCGGAACCATCTATGGTGACGGCAAGCTCCGGATAAGCCAGCCTAAGGTCTATACTTCATACTACAGCAGCTGCGAAAACTTCGTAATGCAGTATGTCACACTGAGTGTATATAATAAAGACGGCTCGCTCTTCGGAACCGTAGGAAGCTATGCCCATCTGCTGGAATGGATCAGCGATGCAGAAGCAGAAGAACTAAAAGATCAAGGTTTTTAAACGTATATAAGAAACAACGAACAATATGAAAAAACTATTATTCAAAAACTGGCTGGTGCTGATGAGCCTCGTAATGGCATGTGGTTTTACAGCATGTGATGACGATGATGACAACGTAGGCACTGCCCCTATATTCCCTGAAAAGCAGGAAATCAACTTGGCTGCCGGCGGTTCGCAGGAGTTTTCTTTCGAGGCAAACACCAACTGGAGTTTGTCTTCATCGGCTATCTGGTGTGTGTTTGTAAAAGATGAAGTAGAAAGTTTCGTTTTGTCGGGTACTCCGGGCAAGCAGACAGTGACCGTGAAGATGACCGATGATGCTCCGGCTCACGAAACCAGTGTAGCAAAACTGGAATTGACCATGGGTGGCGAAAAAGTGGTGATCGGTGAAGTTCGCCGTGAAGCACAGGGCTACGACTTGCAGCTTTTCGATGAAGAAGGCAACCCGATTACTGAACTGGAAGTGGGCTATAACGACTTCAAACGCTTTAAAGTGAAAGCGAACTACCGTTTTGCTGTTACCAACAAACCGAGCTGGGTAAAACTGGAAGGTGATGCATTGGTAGGGGGTATCAACAAGGAAGTTACCGGTGGATTGGAAATCATCCAAGATGGTAACATGGAAAAATACCCGGTTACTGCCGACCAGAAATATACGCTTACTTTTGCTTCGGAAGACGGTAAGAGTGAAAAGCAGATTCCGTTAGTGTTCAAGGGTATGCCAGCTAACGAGATTGATTTTAAATTACCCACTGTAAATGCGTGGGGGTGGACTGTTTCATTAGACGGAAAAACTTTCAAAAATACGAACGGCTTAAATTCCGGTTCTACCACATATAAGAATCAAGTACCATTTACAATCAAAGCACTGAACGATGACTTTGTCATGGTATATATGGATGATTGGGGTGTAATGGATGAGTCTCTTACTTGGATACACAGTACTCTAAATCCTAGCAAGAAAGGAGAAATCACCATTTCTGTTAATGAGTTGGAGACATTTCCGGGTATGCCTGCTCAAGAAAGAACAGGCTATGTATTGGTTTTCTCGCGTACTACTTATGAAAGTATTGCTGATAATTTAGATGAAAATTTGAAAGACGATAGTGGTAATCTAAAATATGAATACCAGCAAAATAACTTAATAATGGAAATTACCCAAGAGGAAGAAAAACAAGAAGGTACTGCTGATTTTAAAATTTCCGCTATCAATGATAAATGGGAATCTAAACCTGTGACACCTGAAAAAATCACAGAACCAACAGAGTATGGTACCGATTCATATTATAAAATTAGTGCTACAGGATTAAAGCAAATTATTATAGACCCACAAATGGGAGAAGTGGGTTCAGAATGGATGCCTAGTGTATTTCTTGGAGAAAAAGATATTACATTAAATAATGATTATGTTAGTATATCAGGAGATACTCTAACTGTTGCACCCGACAATATAAAAGAAAATATTATAGTTCTTATAAAAGACAGGACAGAAAAGACTGTTAAAGTCCTTATCATCACCCCTAACAATTAATTAAGACAAACTCATTAATCAATGAATATAAAGAAATTACATAACCTGTTCCTCCTGCCACTGTTGCTCGGTTTGCTGAGCATCGTGATGCCGGGATGTTCGGACGATGATGAAAACGCCTTGCAGAGCGAGTACGGCTACGTACAGTTCAAGCTCTACAAAAGCGCATCGTTCGGGGCAGAAGTAGCCAGCCGAGCCGCTGCCAACGACCAGTTGGACTCGCTCTACGATGCCAAGAAGATTAAAGTGATTTTGGAATATAACGGCACACAGGTTTCACAGACCTTGCCGCTACATTCTTACAATGCGGAAAATGCAGAGTTTGGCTTGCGAAGCGACAAACTGCAGCTTACTACCGGTACGTATACCATCATCGGTTATTATCTGTATAACAAACTCGACCAGCAGATTCTTGCCGGTTCGGCTACTGAGAGCAATACGTTTAACGTAGTGAGCGGCGGACTGGAAGTGAAACCGCTTGCCATCGAAACAGCAAAACGCGGTATGGTTCAGTTTAAACTGGAAAAGACCGGACTGAGCCGTGCGGCAGGAGCTTATCTGTTCAGCACCATCCGTCTGGTGGATGTAACTGTAACCAACACCTTTACCAACGAATCCAAGACGTTCAAGAAACTGAAAGTGAAGTATCAGGAAGAGTTCTTGGGACCGGACGAATATGAAAAGCCGGAAGACTTGCAGGATACTGACGACCAGTATAAGAAGATTGGTACCGCTCAGTGTGACACCACCGTATGGTTGCCTGCCGGTAACTACCGGGTAACTTCGTATACCACCTACTCAAAGAACGGTAGCGTGGAAACGGCTCTTGAAACACAGCCGGTAGAAGGTAAGGCTTTTGTCATCAGCGACAATACGACCAATATTGAAGCCAACGTGCCTATCAAATTGTCGGAAACCTTTGAGTATATCAAAGACTATCTGGCTTTGAAGGAAATCTGGGAAGCGATGGACGGAAAGAACTGGAGCTTCTATGGCGATGCGGCAGCTCACGGAACCAACTGGAACTTTAACAAGGAGTTGGATATGTGGGGCGATCAGCCGGGCGTTACCTTGAATAACCAGGGACGCGTGGTGGGTCTGGTTTTGGCTGGATTCGGTGCAAAAGGATTCTTGCCCGATGCCATCGGTCAGCTCACTGAACTGGAAGTGTTGAACCTCGGTTCACACGACGAAAAAGTAGGTGGTCATATGTATCAGGAATCCGACTTCAAGAACGGACTGAATGAACAGCAGAAGAAGAACATGCGTTATCACTATGAGAAGCATTTCTTGAAATACGACCCGCGTGCCGACATGTCGGAAATGATTGTGAACAGCGTCAACAGCGACCCGAGCCAGAAACGAATCAACAAGAACAGCCGCATCACGCTGAAAGATACTCAAATCGGTGTGATGACTAGCAAGATTGAAGGCGTTTCAAAGGCTATCTACCGCCTGACAAAGTTGCAGCAGTTCTACATCGGTAATGCACCGGTGAAATATGACCAAATTGCCACAGCGTTTACCGATGCCGACAAGGCTGACTCTCCGTATAAAGTGTATTCGGAAGAATTTACTGAAGATGCATGGAGCAAGATGACAGCACTGACCGATATCGAGCTGTATAACTGCCCGATGCTGACTCAGATTCCAGAATTCTATTACAACTTGCCGGAACTGCAGGCTTTCAACATTGCCTGCAACAGAGGTATCAGCGCACAACAGCTCCGTGAAGACTTTACGAGACTGGCTTCAGAAGAGGTAGGTAAGAAAATCCAGATTCTCTACATGGGGTATAACAACCTGGAAGAACTGCCCGAAAAAGATGCATTGAAGAATATGGTTAAGTTGGGCTTGCTCGACTTGACGCATAACAACGTGAAGAAACTGCATCCGTTTGGTTCACACGTTCGTCTGAGTTCTTTGTATCTCGACAACAATGAAATCACAGAAATCCCGGCTAATTTCTGCGGATTTACCGAAGAAGTGGAGACTCTGGGATTTGCTAATAACAAGCTGACGAAGATTCCGAATATCTTCGATGCCAAATCGGTATTCGTTATGGGAGGTGTGAACTTCTCGAACAATGAAATCGACGGTGTAGAAGATCCGGAAAATTTCAAAGGTATTAACGCCGCAAGCGTAACCTTGTCGTATAACAAGTTCACTACTTTCCCGAAAGAACTCTTCACTTCCGGTTCTCCTATCAGCACGCTGGATATGAGCAACAACCTGTTGACTGAGATTCCGGAAGGTTCTATCAAGGGTAAGAAAGCGTACCTTCTGGGTATCATCGACTTGCGTTTCAACAAACTGACCAAGCTGTCGGATGATTTCCGCTCAACCACGCTCCCCTACCTCACCAATATGGACTTGAGCTACAACTGCTTCACAGAGGTTCCGCCCGAACCGCTGAACAGTGCCAACCTGCGTGCCATCGGTATCCGTCACCAGCGTGACGCGAAAGGAAACCGTACGCTGCGTAAATGGCCTACCGGCATTACCTTGTGCCCCAGCCTGACTCAGCTGCAGATTGGTTCGAACGACATCCGTAAGGTAGACGAGACACTGACTCCGCGTCTGTATATCCTCGACATTGCAGATAACCCGAACATCTCAATCGATGTGACCAGCATCTGCCCGTACCTCGAACAAAACCTGGTACGTCTGTTCTACGATAAGACTCAGGATATCCGCGGATGTGATGCGTTAGGAATTGAACATTAATAACCCATGAATAAATTGACAATGAAATATATGAATAAACTCACATGGAGTCTGATTCTCTGCACCGGTCTTTTCACCGCGTGCAGCGATGACGACGAGCCAGTCGGTCCCGGTGAAATTGCTGTGGACAAGACTGAAATTGCAGTGGGACCGGAAGGAGGCTCGGAACTGATTGAGGTGACGACTCCCGACAGCTGGGTGGCTCAGGTAGCAGCTCCTTGGGTGATGGTTTCTCCGGCGAACGGAAACGGATCAATGGAAAGCAAGGTAAACATCGATGCTACACTGGAATACCAAAGTCGCTCAACCGACTTGCTGTATCGCACGACAAGCGGTAAAAGCCAGACTGTAACCATTACGCAGTTAGGTTACGGCAAACAGATTTACCTGAAAGAAGACGTAGTAGAAGTGGAAAGTGCAGCCGACTACGACAAGCGTCTCGTTGATTTCACCATCACTGCCAATGTGGAATGTATCATCGACAAGGTGGAATATGAGTTTGAAACCAACGGAGTAGAACTGACGGAAGCGGAAATGGCAGAAGCTGAAAAAGAAAAAACCGGATGGTTGATGCGCCGAATCGGAAAGAATGAAATCAAGCTGGAAGATTTGAAAGAAACCGTAGTAACCAACCAGAAAGACCTCGGCATCGTACTCGATGAAGGTTCTCGTCCGCGTACCGTAAAACTGAACTGCCGCTGGAACATGAATATCGTGCCTTGGGTACGTGTGGCTAAGATTTATCTGGCTGCGAAAAATCCGGAAGACCAGTTGGTAAACGATAAGGGAGAAAACATCGACCACGTTATCCTGACCGTGAAGCAGAAAGCTGCCATGAAGATTGAAGACAACCGTGCCGGCGACTCGCTTGCCATCGTGCTGATCAATGAAAAGGTACGAAGCATGTACCCCATTGAAACCAGCGAGAATATGCGTAACTGGACAGGGGTCACTCTTTGGGAAGAAACCGATGACGATGCACCTGAAGGAGCTGTGGGACGTGTGCGCTCGGTAGCTTTCAGCATGGTGAACATTGCCGACGGCGATGTATTGCCGCGTGAAGTGCGTTACCTGAAATATTTGGAATCGTTCTCTATCGCCAGCAACGACAACAGCCAGATTCGCAACGTGAAGATGTGTGATGAGCTCTGCAACCTTGAGTATTTGAAGAGCCTGACCGTAAAAGCGTATGGCTTGCAGGAACTGCCGAACAACTTCAAGAACTTAAAGAACCTCGAAGTGCTCGACTTAAGCTTTAACTGCTTTACCAGTCTTGATAAACTGACTCAAACCATCAACAAAACAAACTTCCCGAAGATGCGCAAATTGCATCTGTACGGACAGCGCAGAAACGATGTGATTACCGACTTGGAAGCATCCTCAAAAGATAACTATCAGTATAACGGCTATCCGCTCGGTCTGCACTTCAAGATGCATGGAAGTGGTCCTGACGACCCGAAAGAAACCAATGCTTTCTTGCAACTGCTCACATGGGAAGAACTGGAAGCATTGGAACTGTCATACTGCTTCATGGAAGGTACACTGCCTACCGATAAGCAGATGGAAACAGCTTTGAAAGCTGCTAATAAACCGCTTCACTATACAGAAGCTGACTTCTCGGTAGACAAGAAAGATTACTTAACCAAACTGGTAGGTGATACTTGTATATGGTTATTAGATGAGAAAAAAGAAGTTACTCGTAAAAATGCAGACGGCACACCGATTGAAGGTGCCACAGTGAAAGGTACTGAAGTATTGCGTGTATTACCGCGTGCCCGTGCCTTCTCATTGAACTTGAACTTCTTCACCGGTGAGTTGCCCAACTGGATTCTGTTCCACCCACACTTCGTTGAATGGAGACCGACTGCCTTGATCTTCAATCAGCAGGAAAAGGGTAAGAACTCGGATGGTGAACCGGTAGGTTTCAGCAACATCGATGCCGATAACTACAACTTCTCTTATTACTACGGAGCAAAACCGAAAGATGAAAATGCGGCTTATCCGATGTATTATAGTCTCTACGTGGCAAGCACGGGAGATCAGGAGGAAGAAACCATCTCTATTCCTTACAGAAGATAAGATAAGCTGACGAGGCAACAAGGTAACCAGTTGACGGGGTTCTAAAAGCAAAGATTTTCAAAATCTTGTCAACTGGTCCACTGAAACCTTTTCAACTGAAAAAGAAACTCAAATAAAAAGAATAAAGAAAGAATGAAAAAAAGATTTCTATATGCAGCCCTATTCGCCGGAGTATTTTCAGCCTGTTCCGATGAACAGTTTGAAACTCCTTCTGTTCCCACCGACGAACAGACGGAAGTGGTGATTCCTTCGGATGCCACATCGGGCGAACTGCTGATTAAATTTAAGCCGGAGATGACCGAAATTCTGGATCAGGCTCTGGCACGCGCTTCCCGTGCGGGAGGCCCTGCTACCCGTTCGGGCATTCCTTCTACCGATGAGGTACTGACAATCTTGGGAGGTTATCACTTTGAGCGTGTATTCCCGGTAGATGCCAAGAACGAAGAACGCACCCGTGAAGCGGGACTGCACTTGTGGTACTTGGTGAAATTTGACGAGAATACCGACTTGAAGAAAGCCGCGCAAGACTTGAAGAAGTTGGGCGAGATTTCAAAAGTGCAGGCAAACGGTCACATCAAACGTGCGTATAACAACAAGAAACGCGTGTATTTCAACGAACCGACCATGACCAGCCGTGCTTCAAAAGCTGCCAATGTAAACCTTCCGTTTACCGCAGACCCCGGCTTCGACTGTCAGTGGCATTACTTCAATACAGGTAACTACCCCAGCTTTGAAAACAAAAACGACAATCAAGCTGAAGCCATCCAAGGCTGTGACGTGAACGTAGTGGAAGCTTGGCAGAAATGTACCGGCGACCCTTCCATCATCGTGGCAGTGCTCGACGAAGGAGTGATGAACACGCACCCTGACTTGGTGGACAACATCTGGGTGAACGAAGGTGAAGTACAAGGAGCCGGCAAAGATGCCGACGGAAACGGTTACAAAGACGACGTTCACGGATATAACTTTGTAAACAATACCGGCCTCATCAGCTGGAGCGACCTCAACGATTCAGGTCATGGTACCCACGTGGCAGGAACCATTGCTGCGGTAAACGGTAACGGCAAGGGTGTAAGCGGAATTGCCGGAGGAAACGGAAATCCAAACAGCGGGGTGAAAATCATGTCGTGTCAGGTATTCTCCGGACAATACGGTGTATCGCTGACCGGTGAAGCACGCGCCATCAAGTATGCTGCCGATAACGGTGCCGTAATTCTTCAGTGCAGCTGGGGTTTGAACTCTGCCGATGCAAGCTTAATTGAAGGATACCAACCGGGACCTGCTACCGAAAAAGAATGGGCAGAAATCTATCCGCTTGAAAAAGAAGCCATCGATTACTTCATCCATAACGCTGGTTCTCCGAACGGAATCATCGACGGCGGTGTGGCTATCTTTGCTGCCGGAAATGAATATGCCGGTATCCCGGCATTCCCTGCCGCTTACTCGAAAGTGGTATGTGTAAGTGCTACGGCTGCCGACTTTACTCCTTCTTCGTATACCAACTATGGAACAGAAGTAACGCTCAGCGCACCGGGCGGTGACTTTGAGTATTATGGCAAAATCGGTGAAAACGATAAAGATATGTGGCAGGAAAATGAGACTAACGAAGCACAGGGCTCTATCCTTTCTACCTTGATTAAGAATGGTCAGCCGGCTTACGGTTACATGGACGGAACATCTATGGCTTGTCCGCACGTATCGGGAGTGGCTGCTTTGGGACTCTCTTACGCTGCTCAACAGCGCCGTCACTTCAAGGCGAACGACTTCGTAGCTCTGATGAAGCAAGCTGTGAAACCGCTGGATCATCTTTACGGAGGTGGCAAGAAGAAAACCTATTACCGCAATCACGTGGTAGGTGCTGCTTCGGCTGAAACAGTGCCTTTGTCACAGTACATCGGCAAGATGGGTAGCGGAATGATTGACGCGAAGATGTTGCTCGACTTCATCGATGACACCAACAACAGCTACGACATGAAACTTCCGAACATCTATCTGGCTGTAGGAAGCAAAGACCAGAAAGAGCTGAAACTGTATTTTGAAGAAACTGCATTCACCTGCGAAGTGGAAGATGCCGCTATCGCTACGGCTGAAGTAGCTGGCAGTGTACTGACTGTTACTGGTGTGAAGGCAGGAACTACCCGACTTACCGTGAAGACAGCAGAAGGTCAATCGCAAACAGTCATGGTTACGGTGAGCAAGAAAGCCGGCGACCACGGTTGGATGTAAAATCATACTGAGACATGAATAAGGTTCAAAAGGTAAAAGCTTTTATCATAGGGGCGGGAATCGCCTTGGCTGTGCCTGCTCTGGCACAGCCAAGCGGTGCGCCCAGTGCCTATGATGCAGTGCATCCTTCACTGCTTGCCCATGGCAGCCGGTTGATTCAGTTTGCCGAAGTCCGGAAAGACTTGGGTACGCTGACTGAAGACGATGCTCCGGTGACCTGCCGCTTTGTGGGAAAGAACGTCAGTTCACAACCGATATGGATCCAGCGCATCCATACCACTTGCGGGTGCACAGCGGCTCAGCTCAGCCGGCGGGAACTGCAACCGGGAGATACCTGCGAGGTACGGCTGACTTATACAGCCAAGAATCATCCGGGTACCATTGATGCGGATGCGTTTGTTTACCTCTCGGTATCGGACAAGCATCCGGCAGCCCGACTGACACTGACCGGAAACGTAGTGCCGGGTGCGGATGAATGGGCGCGTTTCCGTTACAGCATGGGCGCATTACGACTGAAGCAGAATAAGGTGAAGTTTACCGGTGTGAGTAAAGGAATGGAACCGGAAGCACGCATTCTTTGCGGCAACAGCAGCAAAGAGCCGCTGCAGATTACTGCCCTGCTGATTCCCCACTTCGCCACCCTGCGGACGGAACCGGAGGTTATCCCTCCCGGTGAAGAAGCCGATTTGGTCATTACCCTGCATCCCGACAAGTTCCCGAAAGAAACCCAGGAAAGCCTCCACTTTTCTGTGATTCTGGATGGAGTAAAAGGCAAACCTTCCGACCGTACCATTCATGTGGAAGTATGTTTTTAAAACGAACAAAAAAAATAAACTGATAAAAAAATATGAAGAATATATTCAAATTAATGGCGATTCTTACCTTCGTCTGCTGCTTTGCTTCTTGCGACGATGAGGAAGAAATCATCCCTACCCTTCCGGTCACTTCTGCCAACTTAGACGGTGTATGGCAAATGACGGAATGGAATAACGGAGAAGCTCTGCCCGAAGAACTGTACTCATACATCGTGTTCAACCGGAAAGAGCAGACTTTTGAGATTTACGGTAACCTGAACAGCATGTATGCCGAATTATTCACCGGAGAATTTAAATTGAAAAACGACCCTTATCTGGGTTCGGTTATCAGTGGAGAATATAACTTCGGACAGGGTAAATGGGCAAACGAGTATATCGTAACCAATCTGCTGCCAAGCGGAGAAATGACTTGGACTGCAACTGAAGATGCAGAAGATGTGCGTAAGTTTGTCCGCTGTGAAAAGGTTCCCGAAGAAATTGTAGAGGAATCGAAAAAAGACGAATAAGCGTCTCACCTCATTCACCTAAGCGAATAAAAAAAACGTCAAAGCGTTTCGATTGAAACGCTTTGACGTTTTTTTTTAATAAACCTGCTAATGAAGTTGCAAGTTTTTAGGCCTTTCTTATTTCTTTTCCAGACCAGCCACTTCCTGACCGTTTTCATCCAGCAAAGAAAGGTTGCCATCTGCATCAACAGCAAAGCTGCGAACCTTACCCAATGCTTCCATGATTTTACCTTCTGTATCCATATTCGGGCAAGACATCATGGTAGAAATCATCTGATCAAATTTCAAAGAAGCCGGATTTCCTTCTTCCTGTACCAAGTTTCCGTTAACCGTGTTACATCCGGCATTACCGTGTACACGCTTCTCGGCTACATTGAAAGCCAGGAACGGAGTATTTTCCATTTCGCCAAGCGTTTCACCTCCTACAGAAACCAGCGTCCATTCCCCTTCCAGCGAGTTCAATGAAACTTCAGCTGCTTTACGCTTAGCCATAGTCATCACGTTATTGCCTTCAGCGTCTACCAAGACCAGTTTGTCTTCTGTACCTGAATAACCTGCAATTTTATCTAATGCAGCCAATACTTTTCCTTCGGTTTCCATTTCCGGACACATCATGCGAGTAGCACCTACAGAAGTGAAACGGATTTTACCCGGCTGTACAGAATCGTATTCTACAACTCCCATCACGCGGTTACAACCTGCATTACCATACAGACGTTTTCCTGCCATATCCAGTCCCAGGAAAGGCTTAGCGTCAGCCGATACTGCTTCTCCATTCACATCAACGATGTTCCATTCACCGGCCAGATTCACATTCGCTGTTTTAGAACCGGTACCACAACTTCCCATAAATACGGCAAATCCCATAGCCGCAATGCTCATAAAAATCTTTCTCATATGCTTATTTTTAAGTTTTTGGGTTGATTAGTTCTTCAGTATGTAAGTTTTTGAGTTTGTAAGTTACTAAAGAACTAATACAAAAATACGGATATATTCCGAATACTGCATGGAATATGGAATTATTTCTTATCTTTGCGCTCATAGCACGGTAAACGTTTGCCGTTTTTAAAAAAAAGTTCAAAGAATAAATGAGTAAAGTATTAATCATCGGTGCAGGCGGTGTAGGAACCGTTGTTGCACACAAAGTGGCCCAACATCCTGAAGTATTTACGGAAGTAATGATTGCGAGCCGTACCCAGTCGAAATGCGATGCTATTGTTAAAGCAATAGGCAACCCTAACATCCAAACTGCGAAGGTAGATGCAGACAATGTAGATGAACTGGTGGCTTTATTCAATAGCTTTAAGCCTGAAATTGTTATCAATGTAGCTCTTCCCTATCAAGACTTGACGATTATGGAGGCTTGCTTGAAGGCTGGAGTCAACTATCTGGACACTGCCAACTATGAGCCGAAAGATGAAGCTCACTTCGAATACAGCTGGCAATGGGCTTACAAACAACGCTTTGAAGAGGCTGGACTGACAGCTATTTTGGGTTGTGGATTTGACCCGGGAGTAAGTGGTGTCTATACTGCTTATGCTGCTAAACATCATTTTGATGAAATCCATTACTTAGACATCGTAGACTGCAACGCAGGAAACCATCATAAAGCTTTTGCTACTAACTTTAATCCGGAAATCAACATCCGAGAGATTACGCAAAACGGACGTTATTATGAAGATGGAAAATGGGTGACTACTCAGCCGCTGGAATTCCATAAAGATTTAACTTATCCTAACGTGGGACCTCGTGACTCTTATCTGTTGTATCACGAAGAGCTGGAATCGCTGGTTAAGAACTTCCCGACCATCAAGCGTGCACGCTTCTGGATGACTTTCGGACAGGAGTATCTTACTCACTTGCGTGTGATCCAGAACATCGGTATGGCAAGCATCGAACCCATCAACTATAACGGAATGGAAATTGTTCCGCTGCAGTTCTTGAAGGCGGTACTTCCGAACCCGCAAGACTTGGGCGAAAACTATGAAGGTGAAACTTCTATCGGTTGCCGTATCCGCGGTATCAAAGACGGAAAAGAACATACCTATTATGTATATAACAACTGCTCACATCAGGCTGCTTATCAGGAAACCGGAATGCAGGGCGTAAGCTATACCACCGGGGTTCCTGCCATGATTGGTGCCATGATGTTTTTGAAGGGATTATGGAAACGTCCGGGTGTATGGAACGTGGAAGAATTTGATCCGGATCCGTTCATGGAAGAACTGAACAAAAACGGTCTTCCCTGGCACGAGGTATTCGACGGGGATCTTGAACTGTAACCTATCAAAAAATTTCATTCAATGAATGTAGGAGATAAAGCTCCCGAAATACTGGGACTAAACGAAAAAGGGGAAGAAATCCGCTTAAGTAACTATAAAGGTAAGAAAGTAGTGCTTTACTTCTATCCTAAAGACATGACTTCGGGATGTACTGCCCAAGCATGTAGCTTGCGTGACAATTACACGGCTCTCCGCGAAGCTGGCTATGAGATAATCGGTGTGAGCATCAACGATGCGAAATCGCACTTGAAATTCATCGAGAAGAACCAGCTTCCGTTTACCCTGATTGCTGACACCGACCTTAAACTGGTGCAGGAGTTTGGCGTATGGGGAGAAAAGAGCATGTACGGCCGCAAATATATGGGTACGTTCCGTACCACTTTTATCATTAATGAAGAAGGTGTAATTGAGCGAATCATGCTTCCTAAAGAGGTAAAAACAAAGGAACATGCGGCTCAGATATTAGGCAACCAAGAGAAAGCTTAAGACAGACAATGGTTGTAGCTGAAACTCGGGTTAGTCGTTAGTAACGACCAGGCTGTGTCGTTACTAATAACCAAGCCGTGTCGTTACTAACGACCCAACCGGATCATACCAAGAGTCAACCGGGTTTTCTCTTCAATTTCGAAACAGAAGCCCCAAAGACTTCAAGCGTGTATGTACTTAGCGAACTAATCACCTTTAAAAAAGACAAAAACAATGGCAAAGAAAGACGAATTAGAATTTGAAGGAGGTGTGGAAAGCACTGCTTCAAAACCCAATAACAGCGAAAAACTGAAAGCCCTGCAAGCTGCAATGGATAAAATCGAGAAAAGCTTCGGTAAAGGATCTATCATGAGAATGGGCAATGACCAGGTACAGGAGGTAGAGGTCATCCCTACCGGCTCTATCGCACTGAATGCAGCATTAGGTGTAGGCGGTTACCCGAAAGGACGTATCATTGAAATTTACGGTCCGGAATCTTCTGGTAAAACAACCTTGGCAATCCATGCAATTGCTGAAGCACAAAAAGCAGGAGGCATTGCTGCCTTCATTGATGCCGAGCATGCGTTCGACCGCTTTTATGCAGCCAAATTAGGGGTTGATATTGATAATCTGTGGATTTCACAGCCTGACAATGGTGAACAGGCTCTCGAAATTGCCGAACAGCTGATTCGCTCATCGGCTATCGATATCATTGTTATCGACTCTGTAGCTGCCTTGACTCCGAAAGCTGAAATCGAAGGAGATATGGGTGACAACCGTGTGGGACTCCAAGCCCGCCTCATGTCGCAGGCTTTGCGTAAACTGACCTCAACCATCAGCAAGACCAATACCACTTGTATTTTCATCAACCAGTTGCGTGAAAAGATTGGCGTGATGTTCGGTAATCCGGAAACTACAACCGGGGGTAATGCGCTGAAGTTCTACGCATCAGTACGCCTCGACATCCGTCGTGCCACTCAGCTGAAAGACGGTGAAGAGGTTATCGGCAATCAGGTTCGCGTAAAAGTAGTGAAAAATAAAGTGGCTCCTCCGTTCCGCAAAGCTGAATTCGACATCATGTTTGGTGAAGGTATCTCACGCAGCGGAGAAATCATTGACTTGGGGTCTGAACTGGGTATCATTAAGAAAAGCGGTTCATGGTACAGCTATAATGATACCAAATTAGGTCAGGGTCGTGATGCGGCAAAACAATGCATCCAAGATAATCCGGAATTAGCGGAGGAACTGGAAGGTCTGATTTTCTCTGCCCTGAAAGATAAAGAGTAATGCTACAATAAAGGCAACGAGGTGACAAAGTGACAAGGCTCTGAAAAGCCATGCCTACCTTGTCACCTCGTCTTCTTAAAACCCCAAAAGCTAAGACCCCAAAAACTTAAGAACTCAAGAGCTTAAAAACCCACCCAATACTTTTCCAGCACATCTATACCCCTCCTCATAAAGTGCTGTCAACTTCTTGATATCGCGTTCTATCCGATTTACCACAACCTTCTGTTCCGGACGAATCACCAAGACTCGGCCCTCATCTTCCATCCGCTCTATCATCTCCAGCTGCTTATTATACACTTCACAACGCTTACTCAACACCAGACGCAGACGCGGATAACGCCGGTACACAAAACCCGGCACACGGATATCTTTCTCTTGCTTGCGATAGCCCCGGTTACGGGTAAGCACTACAACATTCTGCTCATATCCCTGCCCAAGTGCACGCATCACCGGAATGGAGTCAACAATTCCACCATCCAGCATGGGGATGCCATCCACATAAGTTATCGGACAAACATACGGCAAACTGCTGGAAGCCTTTGCAATGGCAAGCAGACGCACCGGGTCATCCTTATCTTCCAAGTAGCAAGCCCGCCCCGTTACACAGTTGGTTGTCACCATTTCAAAACGAGTGGGGTTTTCAAAATAAGTCTTATAATCGTAAGGAAGAATCTCTTTGGGAAACAAATCATACAGCAGATGCTGGTCGAGAATGCTGTGCTGATACCATAAATACTTCAAACCGATATAATGATATTTATCGAGCAAATCTATGTTGCTGTATTTCGCTCGCCCTCTCTGTCGCGACATATAGGAAAGTCCGTTACAAGCTCCTGCCGAAACTCCCACAGCATAAGGAAACTCTATATGATGATCCATCATGTAATCAAGTACACCACAAGTAAACACACCGCGCATTCCACCGCCTTCGAGTACAAGCCCCATTTTTCCGAAATCTACTTCCATACGCTTTTGATTATAGTTTTTAAGTTTTTGAGTTCCTAAGTTCTTGAGTTGATGAGTTCTTAAGTTCTTGGATTGACGAGTTATTGAGCTTGAAAACTTAAAAACTAAAAACTTACAAACTACAAACTTATACTTACCTGCAAATATATATTTTTTACGACAAATGTAGCAAACTTCTATTTTATTTGTTACATTTGCACTACAAAAAAGTAATTTATGACATTAAAATGAAATAAGTATGTTTGACTCGGTAATCTATCAAAACCGCCGTAAAGCCTTACGCACAAAAATGAGCAGCGGCATCATCCTTATTTTAGGGAATAATGAAGCTCCGGCAAACTATCCGGACAATACATATAAATTCCGCCAAGACAGTTCGTTTGTCTATTTCTTCGGACATTCTCATCCCGGATTTGCCGGTATTATTGACATCGATAACGGAGAGGAATACCTGTTTGGCGATGATGTAGACATGGACGACATCATCTGGATGGGACCTCAGCCTTCCATGCAAGAACTGGCAGAGCAAGTAGGCGTAAAGAAAAGTCTTCCGTTTGCCAAACTGAAAGAAGTGGTGAGAAAAGCTATTTCACAACGCCAGCAAATTCACTTCCTGCCGCCCTATCGCTACGATAATATGTTGCTGCTGGAAGAACTGACCGGTATCCGGGCATCACTGACCCAAAAACATGCATCACTGGAATTGATTAAAGCCGTGGTTTCTCTGCGCTCGGTAAAAGAGGCCTGTGAAATTGCTGAAATCGACAAGGCTTGCAATGTGGGATATGAAATGCATACCGCTGCCATGCGCCTCTGTAAACCGGGGGTATCCGAGCAGTACATTGCCGGGGTACTTGACGGAATTGCTTCTTCCTACGGACGCATGGTTTCCTTTGCAACCATCCTTACCCAGAACGGACAGACGCTCCATAACCATGACCATAGTCATACGCTGGAAGCAGGTCGCCTGATGTTGACCGATGCCGGTGCTGAACTGATGAACTATTATTGCTCTGACCATACACGTACCGTTCCAGTTGGAGGTAAGTTCACTTCACGCCAACACGATGTATACAGCATCGTACTGGCTTGTCACGATAAGGCACTTGAACTGGCACGTCCCGGTATTACTTATAAATCGGTTCACCTTGAAGTATGTAAGGTGCTGGCACAGGGACTGAAAGATTTGGGATTGATGAAGGGCGACGTGGAAGCAGCCGTAGCTGCCGGTGCACATGCCTTGTTCCTCCCCCACGGATTAGGACATATGATGGGACTGGATGTACACGACATGGAAGACTTAGGTCAATGCTACGTAGGTTACGACGATGAGGTACAACCTTCTACCCAGTTTGGCCTGGCTTCCTTGCGTATGGGACGCCGCCTGCAGGAAGGTTTCGTCATCACCGATGAGCCCGGATGCTATTTTATCCCTGCCCTCATTGATAAATGGAAAGCAGAAAAACTACACACCGACTTCCTTAACTTCGATGCCATTGAGAAATTCAAAGATTTCGGAGGCATCCGACTGGAAGATGATATTCTGATTACCGCTAATGGCTCTCGATTTACCGGTGACAAACGGATTCCGATTACCATTGAAGAGGTGGAAGCCATCATGAATGAGGAATGAGAAACTCATGAACAGAAAAACTTAAAAACTTAAAAATTCATAAACTTAAAAACTTAACACCCATGAACAAACTGATTGCCCTAGCAGCGTTAGGTCTTTGCTTCAGCAATGTATATGCAAAAAGTCCTAAAAAGAACAAAGCAGAAGAAGGATTCATCTTCACAACCGTGAAGGAAAGCCCGATTACTTCCATCAAAAACCAAAACCAGTCGAGTACCTGCTGGTCATTCTCTTCACTCGGTTTCCTTGAATCAGAACTGTTGCGTTTAGGAAAGGGAGAATTCGACCTGTCTGAAATGTTCGTTGTCCACAAAACCATGCAGGAACGCGGAGAAAACTATGTACGCTACCACGGCGATGCCTCTTTCTCTCCAGGCGGAAGCTTCAGCGACATCATCGCATGCTACCAGAAACACGGAATGGTTCCACAAGAAGCCATGCCGGGAATCATGTATGGCGACTCGCTGCCTAATCACAATGAAGTAGATGCAGTGGCTGGTGCCTACGTACAGGCTATCGGAAAAGGTAATTTCAGAAAACTGTCACCCGTATGGAAACAAGGATTGTGCGCCATCTATGACACTTACCTGGGAGAATGCCCGAAAGAATTTACTTACAAAGGAAAAACTTACACTCCGAGAAGCTTTGCTGATGAAGTATTACAGCTGAACCCGAACGACTATGTTTCACTCACTTCATACACGCATCACCCCTTCTATACCCAGTTCTTTGTAGAAGTACAAGACAACTGGCGTAACGCATTGTCATATAACCTGCCTATCGATGAGCTGATGGCTGTTATGGACAACGCTGTCAACAACGGATATACTTTCGCTTGGGGAGCTGACGTAAGTGAAGAAGGCTTTACCCGCGACGGTATTGCAGTATGCCCTAACGCAGAAAAAGGAGCAGAACTTACAGGCTCAGATATGGCTCGCTGGTTGGGCTTGAGCAAAGCAGACAAGCGCAAAGAACTTACCAGCAAACCGATGCCTGAAATCGAAGTAACTCAGGAAATGCGCCAAAAAGCATTCGACAACTGGGAAACAACCGATGACCACGGTATGGTTATCTACGGTGTGGCTAAAGACCAGAACGGAAAAGAATATTACATGGTGAAAAACTCATGGGGAGAAAGCGGTAAATACAAAGGCATCTGGTATGCTTCAAAAACATTTGCCAAGTATAAAACGATGAACATCTTAATTCATAAGGACGCAATCCCTGCAGACATTGCAAAGAAATTGGGTCTTTAATGATTTAAATAGACTGATTACAAATAATAATCGGCTGATTCCGCAAAATAAATACGGAATCAGCCGATTTTTTCTTTCTTTTTTCCTACCTTTACAGATTGAAGAACAAGAGCCTGTCCAGCTTTTCCAACAAAGCAAAGAGAACAGGCCATGGCAATGAAAGAAAAAACAGCATATATAAATGAATTACAGATGGAACTATCAACCTCCTACCCAAGAGCAAAGGGAAGCAGCTAAATCGCTCGCCAAAGAGATAGGTATCAGCCCCATCCTTTGTCGCTTGCTACAAGAAAGAGGAATCACCTCGGCAGCAGAAGCAAAGCGGTTTTTCCGTCCCCAGCTCAATGAACTTCACGACCCGTTTCTGATGAATGACATGAACATAGCCGTGGAGCGACTGAATCAGGCAATGGGGAGGAAAGAGCGTATTTTGATTTATGGAGACTATGATGTGGATGGTACAACTGCCGTCGCATTGGTTTATAAATTCCTTCAACAGTTCTACTCGAATATTGACTATTATATTCCCGACCGGTACAACGAAGGATATGGAGTTTCAAAACAGGGAATTGACTATGCTTATGAAACGGGTGTCAAGCTGGTCATCGTATTAGACTGCGGCATTAAAGCCGTAGAAGAGATTTCGTATGCCAAAGAGAAAGGGATTGACTTTATTATTTGTGACCATCATGTACCCGACGAAGTACTCCCTCCTGCCATTGCCATACTGAACCCCAAACGGAAAGACTCTACTTACCCGTATGATCACCTGTCGGGATGCGGAGTAGGATTTAAGCTCATGCAGGCATTTGCTCAGAACAATGGTATCGAACTTCATCAGCTTACGCCCCTGCTCGACTTGGTGGCTGTAAGCATTGCTTCCGATATCGTACCCATCATGGGAGAAAACCGCATCCTCGCCTTCCACGGCCTGCGGCAGCTGAACTCAAACCCAAGTGTCGGACTGAAAGCGATTATTGATGTTTGCGGACTGGCTGAAAAGGAAATCACCATGAGCGATATTGTCTTCAAAATCGGTCCGCGTATCAATGCATCCGGACGTATCCAGAACGGTAAAGAAGCGGTGGATCTGCTTATAGAAAAAGACTTTCAGACTGCTCTTGAAAAAAGCAATCTGATTAACCAGTATAACGAGACCCGAAAGGACCTCGACAAAAGTATGACCGAAGAGGCCAACCATATTGTAGACCAACTCGAAAATCTTTCTGAACGGCGCTCGATTGTTATCTTTAATGAAGAATGGCACAAAGGAGTTATCGGAATTGTTGCCTCACGACTGACTGAGATTTATTACCGCCCGGCGGTAGTGCTTACCCGTACCGATGATCTGGCTACCGGCTCGGCTCGCTCGGTTTCAGGATTTGATGTGTATAAAGCAATAGAGCATTGCCGCGACTTACTCGAAAATTTTGGAGGACATACGTACGCGGCAGGACTTTCCATGAAAGTGGAAAACGTGGCAAAATTCACCCGACGGTTTGAGGAGTATGTAACCAGTCATATCTTACCTGAACAGACCAGTGCAACCATTGATATTGACGCACAACTGGACTTCCGTGACATCACGCCGAAGTTTTTCTTCGACTTGAAGAAGTTCAACCCTTTCGGTCCCGATAACCACAAGCCGGTATTCGCCACACTGAATGTGTATGATTATGGTACCAGCAAAGTGGTAGGAAGAGACCAGGAACATATCAAGCTGGAACTGGTGGATAACAAATCGAACAATGTAATGAACGGTATTGCTTTCGGACAGAGTTCGCAGGCACGCTACATTAAGACGAAACAGTCGTTCAATATTTGCTACACCATCGAGGAGAACACACATAAACGAGGAGAAATCCAACTCCAGATAGAAGATATTAAACCGTCTTTTAAATGATATGACAAAGCCGATGTGCCGCCTTGAAGAAGACTTGACACATCGGCTTTTATACTTCCACGCAGGCGATTATGGATTACAGAAGCATTCTTAAACAATATTGGGGATATGATAACTTCCGGGGCATCCAAGCAGATATCATCGAAAGTATCGGAAGCGGAAAAGACACATTGGGACTGATGCCTACCGGAGGAGGAAAATCTATTACCTTCCAGGTACCGGCATTGGCACAGCCGGGGTTATGCCTCGTCATCACTCCCTTGATTGCATTGATGAAAGACCAGGTGCGAAACCTGCGAGACCGGGGTATCAAAGCAACTGCCATCTATTCGGGTATGACCCGCGAGGAAATACTCATCGCACTCGATAACTGTATCTTCGGAAATTACAAGTTTCTCTATATCTCTCCTGAACGATTGGGCACGGAAATTTTCCAGCTTAAGCTGAGAAGCATGAAGGTGAGCATGATTACAGTGGATGAATCGCACTGTATCTCGCAATGGGGATACGACTTCCGCCCGGCTTATCTCCAGATTTCCGAGGTACGCAAGTTACTCCCCGATGTTCCTGTGCTGGCACTGACTGCCACAGCTACACCGGAGGTGGTGAAAGATATTCAGGAACGGCTCGCTTTCCGTAAGGAAAATGTATTCCGCATGAGTTTTGAACGCCAGAACTTGGCGTATATTGTCCGCCGTACAGAAAACAAGGCGGAGGAATTGCTGCATATCCTGCAAAGCGTCAGTGGTTCTGCCATCGTCTATACACGCAACCGGAAGAAAACGAAAGAGGCGGCTCTTTTCTTGAACGCCAACCAGATTACGGCTACATTTTATCATGCCGGCCTCAACAATGAAATCAAAGATCAGCGGCAGAAAAGCTGGCTCACCGGAGAACATCGGGTAATGGTGGCTACCAATGCGTTCGGAATGGGAATCGATAAGCCTGATGTGAGAATCGTCATCCATCTGGATTTCCCCGACTCACCCGAAGCGTATTTCCAGGAAGCAGGAAGAGCCGGACGCGACGGACAGAAGGCCTATGCGGTCTTGCTCTATGCCCGAAATGATCAGGCTACGCTAAAGAAACGCATCGCCGATACGTTTCCCGAGAAAGACTACATCCGCAAAGTATATGAAGATGTAAACTATTACTATCAGATGGCAATGGGCGACGGACTGGGCTGTACGTATGCCTTTAACATCGATGAGTTTTGCCATAACTTCAAGCATTTCCCCATTCAGGTGGACAGTGCCTTGAAGATATTGACCCGCGCCGGCTATCTGGAATATACCGATGAGCAAGACAATGCTTCGCGCATTCTGTTTACCCTTCAGCGCGACGAACTGTACCGCATCCATGAAAACAGTCCGGAAACAGAAAACTTGATTCGTACCATCCTCCGTCTGTACACGGGTATCTTTACTGATTATGCCTACATCAATGAAGATACGTTGGCTTTACGTACAGGGCTTACCCGCCAGCAGGTGTATGAAACGCTGGTCTTGCTGACTAAAAGGCACATCCTTCATTACATTCCCGGAAAGAAGACACCGTATATCATCTATACCCGCGAACGGCAGGAAACCAGCCGGATTTATCTGAGTCCGGATGTTTACGAGAAACGGAAGGAAAGTTACATCCACCGCATCCAGTCGATGCTGGAATATGCCGGGGCAACCAACAAATGCCGGAGCCGTATGCTGCTCCGCTATTTCGGTGAAAAGAACGAACACAACTGCGGACAGTGTGACGTGTGTCTGCAAAGTCATGATTCGGGCTTGAAGCAGGGGCGGTTTGCTGAGCTGAAGGCTCAAATAGAATCCATCTTAAAGGAAACCCCTCTTTCTTCACACGATTTACTGAACCGGATGAATCACACCGAGAGCGAGGAGGCTAAAAAGGTATTGGCTTATCTGCTGGCTGAGGAAATCATCCGGCAAAGAGAAGGAATACTGACTTGGAACGGATAGTCCTAAAAAAATCCTCGGCAAACCAAAAGCATTCCACCTTCGGTTTGCTGAGGATTCTTCATTTTATGCCTCCTTTGCTAAAGATAGCATGCTATGGTTTCTGTCTTTTTTGCATGAATCTCTTCACATCCTTATACACATTGAAAAGCAAAAGGCCCGAAATATAAAGTAAGACTGCGTAACGAAGGTATTCGTTTCCCCAACAAGAGCCGGGTTGGGAAAAGCCATACAAACAAAACAGATTAACAATGTAGCCCCAGATTCTCATAACCATAGTTTAAAAACAAAATCAGTTAGCTAAAGATATTTCAAAGATTTGTCATCCTAAACGAAACTAAGAAACAACTTTCGATACAACCATCCCCGTAAACATCCGCATGGACAAATTCGAGATACTTCACTCTGCCTGACAGCAGATTTTCCGAAATCCGTTTCCATCGTCTTTTCACGAAGATAGTGAAAAAAGAAGATTATTTTTCATTCCGCTATATGTTTAACACTATCATTCTCAAAGAATTTACCCTATCCCATAGCAGCCGCTGAAATAAAAAGCCCCAGCATGCAGAAAGAATTCCACTTTCGACAGGCTGAGGATTCTATCTTTTTAAAATTAAAAATCATGCTGGCTTTTCAACCCCGAAAGGACAAGCTCCGCAAGCTTTTCCGTGAGGCTTCATCATCGGACGATGATCCCGTTTGGGACACTTACCATGTCCTTTGAAACAAGCACCGGAAGGTTTGAAGATTACTTCCAGCTGACGGGCTGTCAGCAGCTTGGAAAATTTCTCCAAGTATTTCTCTTGTGTATCGACCAAAGCACGCTGCATCTTCAACCGGTTACTCAAGGCTTCCTTAATTTGCGCATCGGTAGCGTCTTTCGTGCATTTCACTTCCGAATGACAAGCCCATAAGGCCTGCAGATACTCCTTATATAAAGGAGCAAACTGGGCAGCGGTCTTTTCATCCAACATCAAGCGTTTCTGCATCTGCGCCGTGCGGAGTTCGATACGCTTTTCGGGAGTGGAATTCGGACACTTTTCAGAAGTTTGTGCTACTGCATACGAGCTGCCACACACCAACATGGTTAAAACCATGCACCAGAATAAACGATTTACCTTTTTCATACTTTGTTTGTTTTAAGTTTATTAATTCTTAAGTTTTAGGCTACAGGCTTTACCTGCGAGTTACCAGGCTCCATCCGGATGGCATACCTAGCTCGTATATAGTTACCTAATCGCCTTCAAACAGATTAGAGTCTGAAGAAAGAAAAAGGTTTAACCTGTTTATTCCATTTAACACATGAAAACGATTGGATACATTTCAACGGAAGCCCCCGCTTATCGGCATAAGTTGTCGTAAGCCTCTTTCAATTGCTTCATGGCCTGCTCAAGGATGCTTCGCGGACAACCCACATTCATGCGCATAAATCCCTCTCCTTCTTTTCCGAACATCGCTCCATCGTTCAAAGCCAGTCGGGCACCGGATACAAAGAAATCGACCAAAGCCTCCTGCGAAAGTCCCAGTTTGCGGCAATCGAGCCACACCAAGTAAGAAGCCTGCGGACGCATCGCCTGAATGGCAGGCAGATTTTCCTGCAAGTAAGCTTCCACGTAAGCTATATTCCCCTGAACGTAAGCCAGGCACTGTTCCAGCCACTCATCACCTTGCGTATAAGCCGCCTCTACAGCCGGGTAAGCCAGCACATGTCCCATATCCAACTCGCCGGCATCCAAATAAGCTACAAAGCGTTTACGCAATCCTTCATTATAAATCACCGTATGCGAAGCTGCCATACCCGGCATATTAAATGCCTTGCTGGGAGCCATGAAGGTAACCGAGTTATTCCGGGCATGCTCGGAAATCATCGCAAAAGGTACATGGCGGGGAGGGGGCAGCGTCAGATCGGCATGAATTTCATCAGAAAAGACAATCACATTATCCTCGGCACAGACATCTGCAAGGGCTTCGAGTTCTTCTCTCGTCCACACCACTCCACCGGGATTATGAGGATTGCAGAGAATCAAGACACGAACCCCTTTGATAGAACGGCGGAACAAATCCAAGTCCATCCGGTACGTCCCGTTTTCCAGCTTCAAAGGACATTCCACCAAGCGCCGCCCGTTTCGCTGTACCAGCCAGGCAAAAGGATGATACACCGGAGGCATAATCATCACTTTATCTCCGGGAGCAGTAAAACAGTTCAATGCCATGCCCAATCCGGCAACAATACCCGGCACATAGTTCAACTGCTCTTTGCTGACTTCCATACCATACCGGCGTTTCACCCATCCGATAATGGCTTGATAATAACTCTCGGGCTTCTCGGTATAGCCCAAAATGGGATGTTCGCAACGCCGGCGGATAGCATCTAAGATAAACGGAGGAGTGGCAAAGTCCATGTCGGCTACCCAAAGCGGAAGAAGGTCGGTACGACCCCATACTTCTTTCATTCCATCTATTTTTACCGCAGCCGTTCCGGTGCGATCAATTACTTCATCGAAACTATACTTCATTTTAGTTAGATTTTAAGTTTGTAAGTTGTTAAGTTTGTAAGTTTATGAGTTTTAGGCTGCTATCCTAAAGATAAGCCTGGTCACCTAAAAAACAGGCAACCTCTCCCAAATGCAAGTATAATTGTTTTTCAGGAAAAAGCAGCCGCTCCCATCAGAAAATTCCTGATTATCCAAAGAAAAATCTTACTTTCCTTGAGAACTTCTCAAAACAAAAGTTTTGTTTCTATAACCAAAGGCTTTGTTTGTAGAAACAGAAGCTCTGTTTTTACAAACAAAGACACTGTTTTGAGATTAAAGCAAGAAAAAAAAAGTTTTCTTCCGCAAAAAACAGAAAAAAAGTCGTCTGAACATTTGTTTGTTTAAGAAAATTATTACTTTTGCAATCGAAACAATAACAAAATAACAAAGAGATGAAAACATTTGCATCATACTTCTTCTTTTTCTTTTATTACTTTTACTTTAGCAATGAAGTGAAGCGGGAGTTTGCATGTATATACTAAGAAACAATGTAATAAGAAATATGATTCAAAGTCCCGCTTCTCTATGAAGTCGGGACTTTTCTTTTAACATAAAGAAGCAATGAAAATGAAAAGAATAGCCATACAGGGAGTTCCCGGATCATACCACGATATTGCCGCCCACAAATACTTCAACGACGAAGAAATAGAGTTGATTTGCTGCAACACGTTCGAAGAAGTGTTCAGTTCTATCCGCCACGACAGCAATGTTATCGGGATGATTGCCATAGAAAATACCATCGCCGGAAGCCTGCTCCATAACTACGAACTCTTGCGCGACAGCGGTACTACAATCATAGGCGAACATAAGCTCCGCATCAGCCACAGCATTATGTGCCTGCCCGGAGAAGACTGGGGAACACTGACGGAAGTCAACTCTCATCCGGTAGCCTTGGCGCAATGCCGCGAATTTCTGCAACAGCACCCGCAACTAAAGGTGGTAGAAACAGAAGACACCGCCGGAAGTGCACGCGACATCAAGGAAAAGGGACTGAAAGGACATGCCGCCATCTGCTCTAAATATGCAGCCGAGTTGTATGGTATGAAAATCCTGCAGGAAGGAATCGAAACAAACAAGCATAACTTTACCCGCTTCCTTGTGGTTTGCGACCCATGGAGGGCTGATGAACTGAAGAGTCGGGACAAAGTGAATAAAGCCAACATCGTTTTTTCCCTTCCCCACAGCGAAGGAAGCCTGTCGCAGGTTTTGTCCATCTTTTCATTCTATAAAATAAACCTGACCAAAATCCAGTCACTCCCCATCATCGGACGCGAATGGGAATATATGTTCTATGTGGATGTGATGTTCAGTGACTATTTAAGATACAAACAGGCGATTGATGCCGTAACCCCATTGACCAAAGAACTTAAAATATTAGGAGAATATGCAGAAGGAGAATCAACTCTATGATATAAAGCCTGCCGAACGGCTGGCTAATGTAAGCGAATATTACTTCAGCCGCAAACTGAAGGAAGTGGCACGCATGAATGCCGAAGGAAAGAATGTAATCAGCCTGGGTATCGGAAGTCCGGACCTGCCTCCTTCGGAAGAAGCCATCAAGGTGTTATGTGAAAATGCACAAAAGCCCGATGCACATGGCTATCAACCTACTGTGGGAATTCCCGAACTTCGCGAGGCCATGGCCGACTGGTACAAGCGCTGGTATCATGTAGAGTTAGACCCGGCAACGGAAATTCAGCCACTCATCGGTTCAAAAGAAGGAATTCTTCATGTAACATTGGCGTTGGTAAATCCGGGCGACCAAGTACTGGTTCCCAACCCGGGATACCCCACTTATACTTCACTGAACAAAATACTGGGAAGTGAAATCGTTAATTACAACCTGCGGGAAGATAACCACTGGCAACCCGACTTCGAGGAGTTGGAGAAAATGGACTTGAGCCGCGTGAAGATTATGTGGACGAATTACCCGAACATGCCGACCGGAGCCAATGCTACTTTAGAACTATATGAAAAATTGGTCGACTTTGCCAAACGGCATAACCTTGTCATTGTGAATGACAATCCTTACAGTTTCATCCTCAACTCAAAGCCTATCAGCATCTTGAATGTGCCGGGAGCCAAGGAGTGCTGCATCGAATTTAATTCAATGAGCAAAAGTCACAATATGCCGGGATGGCGCGTGGGGATGCTGGCAACGAATGCAACATTTGTCCAATGGATTTTAAAGATAAAGAGCAACATCGACTCAGGAACATTCCGCCCCCTGCAGCTGGCTGCAGCTCAAGCTTACCACAACAGTTCCGAATGGCATCAGGAAGCCAACATTGAAGTGTATGCCCGCCGACGCAGACTGGCTGAAGAAATTATGCATACCTTACAATGTACCTTCGACCCGAATCAGGTGGGCATGTTCTTATGGGGGCGCATCCCTGACTCTTACCAAGATGTAGAGGAGCTGACCGAAAAAGTATTGCATGAGGCTCGCGTATTCATCACCCCAGGCTTTATCTTCGGAAGCAACGGAAAACGATATATACGTATCTCCCTCTGCGCAAAGGAAGAAAAACTGGCAGAAGCGCTGAAACGAATCAAAACTATCGCCCTCAAATAACAAACTAAAAAACTTAAGAACTTAAAAACTCAAAGCATATGGAACTCGATTTACAACCCATTGAATTGGAAAACGTATCACAGGAACGTCCGTTACTCATCGCCGGACCGTGTAGTGCAGAAACAGAAGAACAAGTTATGTCAACAGCAAAACAGCTGGCTGATAAAGGTATTAAAATATTCCGTGCCGGAATTTGGAAACCGCGCACCAAACCGGGAGGCTTCGAAGGTATCGGTGTAGAAGGTCTGGCATGGCTAAAAGAAGTGAAGAAAGAAACCGGCATGTATGTATCAACCGAAGTTGCTACTGCCAAACATGTGTATGAGTCTTTGAAGGCAGGAATTGATATCCTATGGATAGGTGCCCGCACTACAGCCAACCCGTTTGCTGTACAGGAAATAGCTGATGCACTGAAAGGAGTAGATATACCTGTTTATGTCAAAAATCCGGTCAACCCAGACCTCGAACTTTGGATTGGAGCCTTGGAACGTATCAACAATGCCGGACTGAAACGTTTGGGAGCAATCCACCGCGGATTTTCTTCGTACGACAAAAAAATATACCGCAACCTGCCTCAGTGGCATATTCCTATCGAACTGCGCCGCCGTATACCGAACTTACCTATAATATGCGACCCCAGCCACATCGGAGGGAAACGGGAACTCATCGCCCCACTCTGTCAGCAGGCAATGGACCTGGGATTCGACGGATTAATCGTAGAGTCTCACTGCAATCCGGACTGTGCATGGAGTGACGCTGCTCAGCAAGTAACTCCGGATGTGTTGAGTTACATCCTGAACTTGCTGGTTATCCGAGGAGAGCATCAGAGCACTGAAAACCTGAACGAGCTTCGACGTCAGATTGATGAGTGTGACAACGAACTGATGGAAATATTGGCAAAACGTATGCGTGTGTGCCGTGAAATCGGGACATTTAAAAAGGAACACAGCATGACCATTCTCCAGACAGGACGTTACAATGAAATACTGGACAAACGCGGAGCGCAAGGCTCACTCTGCGGTATGGATGCCGACTTTGTAAAGCAAGTATTTGAGTCCATTCATGAAGAAAGCGTACGACAGCAAATGGAAATAATCAACAAATAAAAAAGTAGAAAAAAAGATATGCGAATATTAATTCTCGGAGCCGGTAAAATGGGTTCCTTCTTTACAGACGTTTTAAGTTTTGAGCACGAAACAGCAGTATACGACATAGCCCCGCAACGCCTGCGCTTCATGTATAACTGCTATCGCTTTACTACGCTGGAAGAAATTACTGAATTTAAACCGGAACTGGTTATCAATGCTGCCACCGTAAAATATACGCTCGACGCATTCCGTCAGGTACTGCCCGTATTACCTAAAGACTGTATCATAAGCGATATTGCCTCGGTAAAGACTGGTCTGAAAGAATTTTATGAAAGCAGTGGGTTCCGCTATGTTTCCACCCACCCGATGTTTGGTCCTACATTTGCCAATCTTGACAAACTGAGCTCAGAAAATGCCATCATCATCAAAGAAGGTGACCACTTGGGTAAAATATTCTTCAAAGACTTGTATCAACGCCTCGGACTGAATATCTTTGAATACACATTTGAAGAGCATGATGAAACGGTAGCCTATTCTTTGTCTATCCCTTTTGTCTCCACATTTGTCTTTGCCGCAGTAATGAAACACCAGGATGCTCCGGGTACCACCTTTAAACGCCATATGGCAATAGCCAAGGGGGTATTAAATGAGGATGATTTTCTGCTTCAGGAAATTCTTTTCAATCCCCGCACTCCGGCTCAAGTGGAAGGCATCCGAACCGAACTAAACGAATTGCTTAATATCATCAGCAATAAAGACTCGGAAGGAATGCGTGCCTATCTTAGCAAGATTCGAGAAAAGATTAAGTAACTTATAATAGAAATTCCCCCTGCCGCAATACACTTGCAACAGGGGGAAATTGATTATTTGAAAGTATTAAATTACTCTTTTTACTATACCTTATTCCAAAGCGAAAAGTTTACTTCGCGCCAATAAAGCCGAACCGACTACATTCGCTTTTTCCTTTAACTCAGAAAGCACAATACCTGAACCCGGATACATGAGATTCAAAGTATAACGGCGTACAGCCGAAATCAACGGAGGAAGCAGATAGTTTCCGGCACGTGAAAGTTCTCCGCCGATAATCACTTGCTCCGGATTGAATATATTAATTAAATCACTTACATGGCGACCTAACTTCGCTCCGATTTCTTCAACCAGCTCGATGGCCAACACATCTTCGCGCTCAACTACAGAAATAATGTCATCAACCGTAATCTCATCGATAGATTTTTCGCGCGTCAGAATCGAATTTTCTCCTTCTCTAAGCCGTTCTATAAACTTACGGTAAAGAGCCGAGCACGATACTTCAGTCTCAATACATCCCCTTTTTCCGCAATCACAGATTTCCTGATTGTCATATCCATAGTTATGTCCGAACTCACCGGAAAATCCCGACATGCCATTATATAATTTCCCATCAAAAATAATGGCCATACCCAATCCCCAGTTCACATTGATAAAAATCAAATTCTTGGGACTTTTTTCCAACTGAGTGGTTTGCTTCATAAACTCTCCGTATGCCATCGCACGACTATCGTTATCAATGCATACATTACAGCCCACACGCTCAGTCAGCAGGGAAGCAATAGGATAATCATCACCGAAGTTCAAACGTGTATAATTATATCCGGCTTCTGGATTAACCCGACCACTCATTCCGATACAAACATTTAAAATCTTAGAATGATTTACCTTTAACGACTGAATGAAAGATTTGATTTCATTAGCCAAACGATCTACACATTCAAGGGTGTTTTCAAGTACAAAATCAACTTTCATTTTCATCTTTAAAACATCCCCCTTAAAGTTTATCAACGCCAGACTGAGTGAATCTTTTTTCAAATCTACTCCAATGAAGTATCCCGAATCAGCATTCAACCCGTAAAGACTGGGGTGACGCCCGCCCGCAGTTTCTAACTTACCACAATCTTTCACATAACCTTCTGCGCACATTTCGTCTATAAATTTCGTAACCGTAGGCACGCTTAGACCCATGCTTTTCGATAGATCAGTAATCGTAGTACATCCCGTATAAATCAAACGGGTAATGATGCGTTGCTTCATCAACGCACCTTTCAATCCTTTCTGAATATCCGCCAATAGTGCTTGTCCCATACCTATATTTTATGCTAAGTGCAGCAAAATTAATGATTTTATTTAATAATTCAAAGCTAAAACAGAAAATTCTTTTTTTACTTGTCAATCTACATAATCCTTAATATCTTTGCGGATGTAGAATATAAAAATTAACCCCAAAACACAACAACCATGAGAGTAATTATTGAACCCGACTACCAGTCATTGTCAAAATGGGCAGCTAATTATGTTGCAAATAAAATCAATTCTGCTAATCCAAGTAAAGAAAAACCGTTTGTTTTAGGCTTGCCTACCGGTTCTTCACCACTTGGTATGTACAAAGAACTGATTGAACTGAACAAAAAAGGAGTTGTATCATTTAAAAACGTAGTTACATTCAACATGGATGAATACGTTGGTCTTCCTGAATCACATCCGGAAAGCTACCACACATTCATGTTCAACAACTTCTTTAACCATATTGATATCTGCAAAGAAAACATCCATATTCTGAACGGTAATGCTGCTGATTTGGAAGAAGAATGTTTGAACTACGAAAAAGAAATTGAAAAATTCGGTGGTATCGACTTGTTCTTGGGAGGTATCGGTCCCGACGGTCATATTGCTTTCAACGAACCAGGATCTTCTCTTTCTTCTCGCACCCGTATCAAAACATTAACGACTGATACCATTATTGCCAATTCACGATTCTTCGACAACGACGTGAACAAAGTACCCAAAACTGCTTTGACTGTTGGTGTGGGTACTGTATTGTCGGCACACGAAGTACTGATTATCTGCAACGGACACAACAAAGCCCGTGCTTTGCAGCACGCAGTGGAAGGCGGCATCACTCAGATGTGGACAATCAGTGCCTTGCAAATGCATCAGCATGGTATCATCGTATGTGATGAAGCTGCAACCGATGAACTGAAAGTCGGTACCTACAAATACTTCAAAGATATTGAAAAAGACAACTTGATTTAATCAACGTACATTTATGAGAACAAATCTCAGTTCACAAATTTCTTTAAACAGAGTTTCTCCACGCTATTATAAGGTGGAGAATGCCGTAGAGCGCTCTGTGCTGACTCGTTTGGAAAAGATTCCTACCAATATTTTCGAAACGATGGAAGAAGGAACGCTGCAAATTGCAGACGAAGTGATTGCCAAGATTCAGGAAAGACAACGCGAGGGTAAGTTCTGTACGATTGCTATTGGAACCGGTGCTTCACTCCGCCCCCTCTTTACTGAATTGATTCGCCGACATAAAGATGAAGGAGTAAGTTTCCGTAACGTTATCATCTTCAATCTATATGAATACTATCCGCTTACCGAAGGAGCCGGAAGCAGTTTCGCTCACTTGACTAAGTTGTTCCTTTCACAGGTAGATATAGACAGACAGAATATCTTTACCATGGATGGAAGCATTCCTCAGGATGCTATCATTGACCATTGCCGTCTGTACGAACAGCGCATTCAAACTTACGGTGGTATTGATATTGCCTTGATGGGTATCGGCCGCGAGGGAAACATCGGTATGAACGAACCGGGGTCACATGCCAGTTCTACTACTCGCCTGATCTTGATTGATGCTACTTCGCGTGCAGAATCTTCTCGCAATATAGGAGTAGACAACCTTCCTCCATGCTCTATCACCATGGGTATAAGTACGATTCTTGCATCACGCAAAATTTACGTATTGGCATGGGGAGAGGAAAAAGCTGACATTATCAAAAAAGCGGTAGAAGATAAGGTAAGCGATACATTGCCTGCTTCTTACCTGCAACTTCATACCAATGCTACGGTTTACATTGACTTGGCTGCTGCGGCTCACCTGACTCGTATACAGCGTCCTTGGCTTGTTACCAACTGCGAATGGAACGACAAGCTTATCAGAAGTGCCATCGCATGGCTATGCAGTTTACTGAACAAGCCTATTCTCAAGCTTACCAATAAAGATTATAATGAAAATGGCTTAAGTGAATTGCTGGCTCTTTACGGATCGGCTTACAATGTAAACATCAAGGTATTCAACGACCTGCAACACACCATTACGGGATGGCCGGGAGGTAAACCGAATGCTGATGATACGTATCGCCCGGAACGTGCCAAACCTTTCCCGAAACGCGTACTCGTATTTTCTCCGCATCCGGATGACGATGTAATCTCTATGGGTGGAACGCTTCGCCGTTTGGTTCAGCAGGGACATGAAGTACACGTGGCTTATGAAACCTCGGGAAACATTGCCGTAGGCGATGAAGAAGTGGTTCGTTTCATGCACTTTATCAATGGATTCAACCAGCTTTTCGGAGAGGAAGCAGACAAGGTGATTACAGATAAATATGCTGAAATCAAGAAGTTCTTCTCTGAAAAGAAAGAAGGTGACTTAGATACGCGCGACATCTTAACCATTAAAGGATTGATTCGCCGAGGCGAAGCCAGAACAGCATGTACTTACAACAATATCCCCTTAAGCCGCTGCCACTTCCTTGACTTGCCTTTCTATGAGACCGGTAAGATTGAGAAAAACCCGATCAGCGAAGCCGATGTAAACATCGTACAGGAATTGCTGCGCACAGTGAAGCCTCATCAGATTTATGTAGCAGGCGACCTGGCTGACCCACATGGTACGCACCGAGTTTGTACCGATGCGGTCTTTGCTGCAATTGATGAAGAAAAGAATGCAAACGCAGAATGGCTGAACGACTGCCGAATCTGGATGTATCGCGGAGCTTGGGCAGAATGGGAAATTGAGAACATCGAAATGGCTGTTCCTCTGAGTCCAGAAGAACTGCGTGCAAAACGTAACTCTATATTAAAGCACCAGTCACAAATGGAAAGTGCTCCCTTCTTAGGAAATGACGAACGTTTATTCTGGCAACGAAGTGAAGACCGAAATCGCGGTACTGCCTCATTATATGACCACCTCGGACTGGCATGTTATGAAGCAATGGAAGCTTTCGTTGAATATAAACCTTTCTGATTGATTCGAAAAAGAAAGAATAGATGTCAGGACAATGACATTTAATACAGAGTCACAAAACGCAGATTCTATTTACTGGTTCCATTAAATCGTTCTGTGCTTTTGTGACTTTTGTTTTTTTACATCAACCCGACACTTTTTTATACAGATTTTATATTGACTGATTTTTAAGCCAATCAAACAAAACCATTTATGACAAGACACATTATCTATTTAACCAGCCTTATCATTATGCTTATCTTGGTTGCCTGCTCTTCTGACCATTTTCTTAAAGAGACAGACTATCGGGCCAAAGTAGAAGATGACTTTGCCAAGAAGCAGGAGATTCTTACTCAAGGGGACTTGTTCTCTATCTTTGAAAACAACACCATGACACAACCAGAACGCGAGGCCATGATGTTTCTCTATGCCTATATGACTCCCGGAGACATTGCTGACTATTCCGGAGATTTTTATTTAAATAACGTTCGCCTGGCATTGCAGACCCGGGAAAACACATCATGGGGGAAAAACATACCCGACTTGATTTTCCGCCACTTCGTACTGCCGGTTCGTGTAAACAATGAAAATTTAGATAACGCCCGCGAAGTGTTTTATAATGAGCTCATGCCACGTATCAAAGACCTTTCTACCCGCGATGCGGTGCTGGAAGTAAACCACTGGTGTCATGAAAAAGTGGTATATACTCCATCTGACAGCCGGACCAGTGCACCGCTGGCTACAGTAAGAACAGCATACGGACGTTGTGGGGAAGAGTCAACCTTCCTCGTTGCTGCACTGCGTGCGGTAGGTATTCCGGCACGTCAGGTTTATACTCCCCGCTGGGCACACACAGATGACAATCATGCTTGGGTAGAAGCTTGGGTAGACGGAAAATGGTTCTTCCTGGGAGCTTGTGAACCCGAACCGGTATTGAATCTGGGATGGTTTAATGCTCCGGCAAGCCGCGGTATGCTGATGCACACGAAAGTGTTTGGAGCTTACAATGGACCGGAAGACGTAATGAAACAAACTGCCAACTATACCGAAATTAATATTATCGACAACTACGGAGAAAGTGCCCTATTGGAAGTACTCGTAAAAGATGCCAATAATCATCCGGTGAAAGGAGCCAACGTGGAATTTAAAATCTACAATTATGCTGAATTTTATACAGTAGCTCGCAAAACCACAGATGATAACGGACATGCCTCACTCTCAGCCGGCATCGGCGATATGTTGGTTTATGCATCACAAAACGGAAAATTCGGTTTCCAGAAGGCTTCATTCGGAAAAGAGAAACAAATCACAGTTGTGCTGGATCATCAGCCGGGTGACAACTTTACCTTGCCTTTCAACATCGTACCTCCGGCAGAGAAGGTAAATCTTCCTGAAGTGACTGATGAGCAGCGTGCAGAAAACACCCGACGCATGAATTTGGAAGACTCGATACGTAATGCATACGTCAACGGATTTCCGACAGCAGAACAAGCTGAAACTTTTGCCAAGAAACAAAGCTTAGATCCCAAACAGACCACGGAATTCATTCTGAAATCAAGAGGAAACTATGCCGACATCATGCAGTTCCTGAAAAATGCTTCACAGAAAAACATGGGATTACGCGCACTTGAGTTGTTAAGCACAGTATCCGACAAAGATTTGCGTGATACACCATGCACTATTTTGGAAGATCACTTATACAATACTGACTCAAAGGCCAGCATTACCGAAGTTCTTGCTCCGCGCATTGCAGCAGAAATGCTGACCCCTTACCGCTCGTACCTGCAAAAAAACATCCCGGCTGAATTAGCAGAGAAGTTTACCCAATCACCTCAAACATTGGTAAACTGGTGCAAAGACAGCTTGATTATCCGCGACGACCTGAACACACTGTTTACGAAGACCTCACCTGAAGGAGTATGGCGCAGCCGAGTTACCGACACGGGCTCACGCGAAATCTTCTTTGTGGCTGTAGCACGCAGTTTAGGTATTCCGGCTTGGAAAGATGAAGTCAATGGAAATGTTTATTACAGACAAAATAACGAACCGGTAAAAGTGGACTTTGAAGCAGCCATCAGCACCAAACCATCGGAAGGAACTCTACAGGCTAACTATCAGCCGATTCCCCGCTTGAGCAATCCGAAATACTACAGCCACTTCAGCTTGTCGAAATTCAACAACGGTACCTTCCAGCTGCAAAATTATCCGGAAGGAAACACCACTTGGGAGTCGCTTCTCAAAAAAGGAGCCAAAATGGAAACCGGATATTACATGCTGGTTTCAGGCAACCGACTGGCTAACGGAAGTGTACTGAGTAATATTTCATTCTTTAACGTGGAAGAAGGAAAAACCTCAAAAGTTCAACTGAAGATGCGCGATAATTCTGAAGAAATCCGGGTAATCGGAAACTTTGATTCAGAAGCGAGGTTTACTCTGGCTCAGACAAAAGAGGAAACCAGCGTATTGGCAACAACCGGAAGAGGCTATTACATCGTTGGCGTATTGGGTGTAGGTCAAGAACCAACCAACCATGCTTTAAAAGACATTGAAATCAAAAAAGATGATTTTGAAAAATGGGGACGTACACTCTTGCTCTTATTTACCGATGAAGAGGCTTACCGGAAGTTTAACCGGAAAGATTTCCCGAATCTTCCTTCAACCGCTGTATTCGGAATTGATACAGATGGAAAAATCCGTAAGATGATAGCCGATAACATGAAATTAGCCAACGGAGGACAGCTCCCGGTATTTATCATCGCTGATACATTCAACCGCATCGTATTCGAATCACACGGATACACCATTGGTCTGGGAGAACAAATGATTCATCTGATTCATGGATTAGAATAAACGGAACACAAAGAACCTGTTGACGGAAAAACCCAATAACAGGATATAAAGTAAGGTGACAAGATTTTGAATGCCAATCTTTCAGGCATGATTAAATCTTGTCACCTTTTTGCTTTACACCCGCACGGTCGTGCTAAGTCTAAAAACTATTTATGCGTACGTTGCCACTTATTGAGAGCAGCCTGATACCGGCGAGCATTTACCGCATGCTGTGAAAGCGTTACAGCAAAATTATGAGTTCCCGAAAAATCCTCCTTCGCACACATATACAAAAAACCATGGGAGGCAGGATTCAACACACTTTCCAAACCAGAGATAGAAGGGATACGGATAGGACCGGGAGGAAGTCCCGGGTATTTATACGTATTATAAGGACTTTCCACCTCCAAGTGCTTATAAAGAATGCGTTTCAACCCAAATTCCCTTAAAGCAAATTTAATGGTAGGATCGGCTTGCAAGGGCATTCCCTTTTTCAAACGGTTCAAATACAGTCCCGCAACCATCGGCTTTTCAGCATTGACCGCAGTTTCTTCTTCCACAATGGAGGCCAATGTACTCACCTCAATTTCTGTCAGCCCAAGCTTCTGAGCCTTCATCCTCCGTTCCTCAGTCCAATAACGCATATGTTCCTTTCTCATACGCTCCATCAGACTTTTCGGAGACATATTCCAATAAACCTGATAAGTATTGGGTATAAATAGAGCCGGCAATGTTTCGCTAGTATACCCCAAGCCGGCACAAAACGCACTATCGTTTAATAATGAAGCGATGTTTGCCGAATCTGCCATAATCTGACGGGAAACCGTACGTGCCAGCTGTTCCAGTGTGCGCACACTGGGGATAACCAAATTGACTGGAGTCTGGTGTCCGTTGGCAAGAGTACGGTAAGCAGTCAAGGAGGACACTTCGGGACCTAACCGGTATGCACCCGTACGAACGGAATATCCCTTTAGTGCAACCATCCATTTTAATCCGGTCAGACAGGATGGCTGCAAGTTCTTTTCCAACTTCACATACACCGAATCCACCGTATCATCCGCATCCACATAAATCAAATGAGCAGAACGGAAAGGATGACTCATCAGATAATAACAAAAAACAATGCAAGAGCACGCCATAACGGAAAGCACGCTCAAAATCATAACCAAGGTACGTTTTTTCATATCATACATCCATTTTTGCGATGCAAAGATAAATGAAATCCCCGATTTTTTTTGAAAAGTTTCCTTTTGTCCACCTAAATATTCATTTTGTCCACTTCTCAAACCGTTTTTTTTCCCTACTTTTGCCTACAGAATTCTGACGGCTTTTTATTCGAAACTGCAGAATCAGATTACCAAAAAACTAATTATTATAATATTATATTTATAGGTATGAAAAATGCAATCTTAGGCTTAGCTCTCTGCGCCTCAATGCCTCTGTTCGCACAGCAGAAAGCCACTGTAGCCATTCACCCTGAACAAGGGAAACAAGTTATCAACAAAGAAATCTATGGTCAGTTTGCCGAACATCTCGGAACTTGTATATATGGTGGACTATGGGTTGGTGAAAACTCTTCCATCCCTAATATTAAAGGATACCGTACTGACGTATTCGAAGCACTGAAAAAACTAAAAGTGCCCGTATTAAGATGGCCGGGAGGATGTTTCGCCGATGAATATCACTGGATGGACGGTATCGGTCCACGTGAAAACCGTCCGAGAATGGTAAACAATAACTGGGGTGGAACGGTTGAAGACAACAGTTTCGGTACTCATGAATTCCTCAATCTGTGCGAAATGTTAGGTTGCGAACCTTACATCAGCGGTAACGTGGGAAGCGGTACTGTGGAAGAACTTGCCAAATGGGTGGAATATATGACTTCCGAACAAGGAAGCCCGATGGCTAAGCTGAGAAAAGAAAACGGCCGTGAAAAACCATGGAAAGTAAAATACCTTGGCGTGGGTAACGAAAGCTGGGGATGTGGAGGTAACATGCTTCCTGAATATTATGCAGACTTATACCGCCGCTACCAAACTTACTGCCGTAACTATGACGGTAACCAACTGTTTAAAATTGCCAGTGGAGCCAGCGATTATGATTACAGATGGACGGAAGTGCTGATGCAGAAAGCTGCCGGTCAGATGAACGGACTTTCCTTGCATTATTACACCGTGCCGGGATGGACTGGAAGCAAAGGTTCTGCAACCAACTTTACTACTGAAGATTATTACTGGACTGTAGGTAAATGCCGCGAAATTGAAGACGTACTGAAACGTCACATGGACATCATGGACAAATACGACACACAGAAACGGGTTGGCTTGATGGTTGACGAATGGGGTACTTGGTGGGACGAAGAACCGGGAACCATCAGAGGTCACCTGTATCAACAAAACACCTTGCGCGATGCATTTGTTGCTTCACTCACACTGGATATTTTCCACAAATATACAGACCGTATCAAGATGACCAACATTGCACAGATTGCAAACGTACTTCAGTCTATGATTCTGACTAAGGACGATAAAATGGTGTTAACCCCGACTTATCACGTATTTGAAATGTACAACGTACATCAGGATGCTACTTACCTGCCTCTCGATGTAACCTGCGAACGCGAAATCGTACGTGACAACCGAATTGTTCCGATGGTCAGCGCCACTGCATCACGCAACAAAGACGGAGTTATCCATATTTCTTTATCAAACATCAATTTGGACGAAGAACAAGACATTACGCTTACTTTAGACGATGTAAAAGCTAAGTCAGTAAGCGGACGTATCTTGACTTCAAACAAAATTGATGACTACAACTCTTTTGAAAACAGCAATGTAGTAGCCCCGAAAGATTTCAAAGGTGCTAAAATTACAAAAGACGGCTTGAAAATCAAATTGCCTGCCAAATCAATCGTAGTATTGGAAGTAAAATAACCTAAAACCAAACTTATCATTACAAGAAAGAGCCCTATCCCAACCTCAATATGAGAGCAAGGATACGGCTCTTCTTTTTTACCAGAATGCTACATTAATCATATACCCTGTTGCTTATCGTGATGCCATGGTCCAGTCATTCCGGATACCCAATCACTGCCATTCAACTAATCTCTTCCACTTCACCTTGCTTCTTACGGAAACGCAACAAACGTATCAAATCTGTCAGCCCGTAAACGATGGCTGATCCCCCCAACAAAACAAAGGGAACGGTAGCCGCCTCAAACGGATTAAACAAAACTGTCAGGCCTGCAATCAGTATCAAGGAAGGAATAAGGTAAACACCCAAAGGAACCTGCATATATGAGCGTGCTGCCGCAAAGTTTACCAACTGATTTAAACCAGCCAGTACCAGCAACACCCCTAATACATACATTAATATACCCACAAAAAATGCCGGCATTACAATGAGCCACAGCCCGAACAAGGTGCTTCCCAATGCCGCAACAGGAAAAGAATTTCCACCGCCCGGTGCTTGTTTTCTCATATACAGAGCATAAGAAAAAATACCAAGCAAACCCGGCAACAAAAATAACACACCAATGGTTATTACCAAATAATTAACGGCAACATCGGGCCATACCACCAGCATAATTCCGATAATCAAAGCACAAATGCTACTTACAACTGCATAATTAAAAGGTTTCATATCATCTTTTTTATTTTACGAATATACTAAACAATATGAACATAAACAACAAAACAAGAGGTTTGTTTGTCACTCAAACATTCTTTTTTGATTGATTCCATCAAAGGAATACAAAGAAGTCAGTGCATGAGACGTGTAGGTAAGCCCTGCACCCTACACTCCCCTACACGCCACCCTACACTAGCCAAAACTCTTATACACAAAATATTAATTCCAAAAGCGTGTAGAGTGCAGGCAAATTTCCGAAAAACCTTTTTTGAAAGAAGAAAAAGAAATCTTCCGCCCACAGGCGCTCCTCCATCCCCCCAAAAAACAACTAATCATCTCATTCCAAACGATTAGTCATTGCAACCAATACGCCGAATCGTAACAACAATAACGCGTCGCCGTTACCAACGACTTCCGAAATCCATATCAAGAGGAAGCATTCTCTGAAGCAAGACTGATTATTCACAACAAAAAACAAAGACTCATAAGAGTAAAAGAAAAATATTTTATACATTTGTAATAAATCAAAAACACCTTGCATATATGATGGAAGTCATCCAGTTAAGCGGAACCGACAAAAAGCTATACGACAAAGTTGCACCACTTGTAATGAATCCAACGGTAATTCAATACAATCAAAACTACCCATTTAAAACAAATGAAAAATTCATTTGGTTTATAGCCTTCCTTGACGATGAAGTTGCCGGATTCATACCGGTAGAACTACGCAAGAATCAATGGGTTATCAACAATTACTATGTCGCACCATCCAACAAAGAATCCCTTGTTTTTTCCGCCTTATTGCAGGCTGTAAGCCAATCAAACAAAACACACCTGACAGCCATTGTTCAAACCATACACCAAGCTTATTTCACTACACATGGGTTTACGACAGTCAAAGAATGGAAAAAATATCTGAAAATGGAGAAGAAAGAGGAGGATAATAAAAATGGAACAGCAAAAAAATGTATATGAATTAGCCTTAGAACGTATAGACCTCATTTTTAAAGAATTCGACAATATTTATGTCTCATTTTCAGGAGGAAAAGACAGTTCCGTTTTATTACAGCTATGCATTGACTATATCCGTAAGCATAATTTAAAAAGGAAAGTGGGAGTTTTTCATCTTGACTACGAAATACAATATCAGATGACCCTTGACTATGTTAACCAGATATTCGAAGAGAATCAAGACATCTTAGAGATTTACCACATCTGCGTTCCTTTCCGGGTACGGACATGCACCTCTATGTACCAAAGCTACTGGCGGCCTTGGGATGAAGCCATGAAAGAACTGTGGGTGCGTCCTATGCCTAAAAAGAATGTAAAAACCGCAGGCGACTTTCCCTTCTTCAAAGAAGATATGTGGGACTATGAGTTTCAACTGAAATTTGCTTCGTGGTTTCACCATAAAAAGAAAGCAGTACGTACAGCCTGCTTAGTAGGCATACGCACTCAGGAAAGTTTCAGCCGCTGGCAAACCATTTATGGAGGCAATAAAAAACAGCTTTATCATCAATATCAGTGGAGTTTCAAAATAGCATGCGATGTATTCAACTTATATCCGATTTACGACTGGAAAACAACCGATATATGGACAGCAAACGGAAAATTCAAATGGCCGTACAATAAACTCTACGACCTCTATTATCAGGCAGGAGTCAACATTGAACGACAGCGTGTAGCCAGCCCGTTTATCGGTGAAGCCATAGAAAGCCTGCATTTATATAAATGTATTGACCCTAACACGTGGGGAAAAATGATTAGCCGGGTAAATGGAGTAAATTTTACCGGATTCTATGGAACTACTTATGCAATGGGAAGAAATGGACTCAAGCTTCCTCAAGGATATACATGGAAATCGTACATGGAGTTTTTGCTTTCCACCCTACCGGAAAACATCAAAAGAAACTATCTGGAAAAGCTGCACACCAGTATCAAATTTTGGAGAACAAGAGGAGGATGCTTAAGCGAAGAAACCATACAACAATTGCTTGAACTGAAAATACCCATTGAAGTGCGTAACCAAACGAATTATAAAACAAATAAGAAACCGGTTATCATGGAGTATCTGGACGATATCCAAATTCCGAACTTCAGAGAAATACCTACTTATAAACGTATGTGTCTATGCATTTTGCGCAATGACCATGCCTGTAAATACATGGGATTTGCCCTAAACAAGCAAGAAACAAAAATGAAAGACTACATCTTAAAACAGTACAAAGATATATGGAACTAGAAGAAGAAAAAAAAAGCCCGGTGTACAACGTAAAAGCAGTACCTGTAGAAAAAGTAACAGCCAACGACTATAACCCCAATGTAGTAGCCCCGCCTGAAATGAAACTCCTGGAACTGTCAATCTGGGAGGACGGATTTACGATGCCTTGCGTCTGTTATTATGACAAAGAAAATGATAAATACATCATCGTTGACGGATTTCACCGATATACGGTTTTAAAAAAATCAAAACGTATCTATGAAAGAGAAAAAGGGATGCTTCCTGTAGTTGTCATAAACAAAGACCTTTCACACCGCATGAGTTCAACCATACGTCACAACCGTGCCAGAGGGACGCATAGCATTGAACTCATGACTCACATCGTGGCAGAGCTGACTCATGCAGGAATGTCCGACGAATGGATTATGAAAAACATTGGAATGGACAAAGATGAGCTGCTACGGTTAAAGCAGGTGTCAGGGCTTGCCGCCCTCTTTGCAGACGCAGATTTTTCCATCCCAAATAAAGAAGAACAGACAACAAATAGAAAGGATTGATTTTCACCGGAAACACATCAAAAGCCTGATTTATTTTTTAACTTTGCGGAAAAATAATACAAATTAGACTTATGCTTTTTAACGCAGAAAACATCTTACTTATCGGTTCGATACTTATCTTTTCAAGTATTCTAATCAGTAAAACCGGATATCGCTTTGGTATCCCCACCTTGTTGCTGTTCTTGATTGTCGGTATGCTTTTCGGAAGTGACGGGCTCGGGCTGCAATTCGACAGTGCTTCGGATGCACAGTTTATCGGTATGCTTGCCTTGAGCATTATCCTTTTTTCAGGAGGAATGGATACCAAACTGCAAGACATCCGGCCCGTATTGACGCAGGGCATCCTGCTTTCTACGGCTGGCGTACTTCTCACCACCTTACTGACGGGAATTTTCATTTTCTTCACCTCTCAGTGGAACCAGACAAACATAGAATTGTCACTACTTACATCCTTATTGCTTGCCTCTACCATGTCGTCTACCGACTCGGCTTCTGTATTTAATTTACTCCGCTCTCAGCGTATGGAGCTGAAACAAAACCTCCGCCCCATGCTTGAGCTGGAAAGTGGAAGTAATGACCCCATGGCTTATATGCTTACCATAGCATTGATACAAATCATAGCAAGCGGAAGTGGATTCAGTTTGGCACTCATAGCCAAAGACCTGACCATACAGTTTTTCTTCGGAGGAGTTATCGGCTATGCTCTCGGACGATTTTCAGTATGGCTGATTAACCGGATTGGATTATCGAACAGTTCGCTCTATCCTATTCTTCTATTAAGCATCGTATTTATTACATTTACCATTACCGACCAGCTTAAAGGAAACGGATATTTAGCTGTTTATATAGCCGGGGTTGTTGTAGGAAATTCCAAGCTCGTATTCCGCAAAGAAATCACAACCTTCATGGGAGGCTTGACTTGGTTATTCCAAATTATCATGTTCCTCACTTTAGGTCTGCTGGTCAACCCGCACGAAATGCTTGATGTGGCAGGAGTAGCCTTGCTTATCGGTATATTCATGATATTGATAGCCCGGCCGGTCAGTGTTTTTCTATGTCTTTTGCCTTTCAGAAACCTCACCAACCGTGCCCGCCTGTTTATATCATGGGTAGGTCTTCGTGGAGCTGTGCCGATTATCTTCGCCACTTATCCCGTACTGGCAAACATAGAAGGTTCCCAGCAACTCTTCAATATCGTATTTTTTATCACTCTGCTCTCTTTATTGTTGCAGGGAATGACCATTTCCCGCATCGCCCGATGGCTCCACCTTGACTTGCCTCAGGAAAAAGAAGGAAATGAATTCGGGGTAGAGCTTCCCGATGAAATAGATACACGACTTGAAGACATTACCCTCACCGCCGAGATGCTTGCCTCAGGAAACAAACTGGCAAACATGAGCATCCCTAAAGGCAATCTGGTCATGCTGGTAAAAAGAGGAAGCGAATTTATCATTCCCAACGGACAAATGGAACTGCATGAAGGAGACAAATTGCTTATTATCTCCGAAAACAAATCATAAATGGTCTTTTAAGTATGCATAAAAATCATATTGGGCACGCACTTCCGGCTCTCTTTCTTTCTTTTTAGGTACGTTGGTTAACCGGCTGTCGACCCAATATCCTTTCACATTATCAGAAAGTTGCAGCTCAAGCATATGTATCAGTTCGTGCTGCAATTTTTTGTTTGACACCGGTATAACCAACTCTATCCGCCGATAAAGATTCCGCCGCATCCAATCGGGTGAACCGATAAACATTTTCGGGCTTCCTCCGTTTTCAAAATACCATACCCTTGCATGCTCCAGAAAGCTATCCACGATACGGGTTACCCGGATGTTCTTGCTGAAAGGCTGTCCGGGTATCAGACAACATATACCCCGCACAATCAAATCAATCTGTACCCCAGCCTCACTGGCACGATAGAGTTCTTCAATCATCGACATATCCTGCAGAGCATTCATCTTCAGAATGATTCGTCCGCCTTTTTTCTTTTTAGCCAAAGCGATTTCATTACGAATCAGTTTCTGAAGTTGAGGAAGCAAATTGAATCGGGCGACCAGTAATTTCCGGAACACTCCCTCTGCTATTTCTCCACGCAAAAGCCGGAAAAGCGTATATAGCTCATCTACCACCGTCTGATTATGCGTATAGTAAGCAATATCAGCATATATCTTAGAGGTCTTTTCATTAAAGTTACCCGTACTTACACAAGCAAAGCCACGCTTAGCCCCCGATTCGGTCTGACGCACAACCAATGCCGTTTTTGCATGAACTTTCAGTCCGGGAATGCTGTAAATAATCTCAATCCCTGCCTTACGCATCCGTTCGGCTGTTGCCAAATTGTTTTCCTCATCAAAACGGGCCTTCAGCTCTACAAAAACTGTCACCCTCTTCCCTTTTCGTGCAGCCATAATCAAAGCATTGACCACTTCCGAGTTTTCAGCCACCCGGTATTGTGTCAGCAAAATTTCCGAGCAAAACCGATCATCAACCGCTTCATAAAGGAAATGTATAAAATGGTCGAAACTGTGGTAAGGATAATATAGCATAAAATCACCTTGCGCAATCCGTCTGAACATGAAATGCTTGTCCTGCAAACCCGACAGATACATAGGAGTGGGCTTAACCGGCAATAATTTTTCCGGATTCGGATTAGGCAGAGAGGTCAAATCCTGCAAATTAAGATGCTTATCACCCGGCACCAGTTCTTCTTCACTGATACCAAATGCATCCATCAAAAACGCAAGAAAATCATCTGGCATATTCCGGTCATACACAAAACGACAGATTGCACCGATTTTACGCTTCTTTACTTTTTGCTTCAGCACCTCAATCATCTCTCCTTTAGGTACATCGTCTACAAAAACATCGGCATCACGCGAGGTTTTACAGCAATAACTGCAATCTATCTCATAGCCTACAAAGATTTCATATAAATTCGCCTTTATTACATCTTCCAGAAACATCAGACAAAAATCTTCTCCCCGCCGGGGAAGTTCAATAAAACGAGGAACCTTACTGTAAGGCATCTTCAACAGATAGTAAGCCAGCTCACCTGTGGCACGGTTCCGTACCCTTACCGCGAGATACAAGCGCTTGTCACGTAAAAAAGTGCAGACCATCCCCTTTTCCACCTTTACCGGCTGCAAATAAGGAAAAACCTCTTCCATGAAGTAACGGTGTACAAAAGGAAGAAAAGAAGCCGGAAGTTCTTTGCGGGTCTGATAAAAATAAATATGATTAGCCCGAAGTGCCGGTAATATTTTTTGCTCGTAGATGCGTACACGGTCATTTAACTGACGATTTACAATTTCAGTAATATCGTGAATAAGCCGGTGAGCCTCATCTACCGTCATGACTTCACTGCGACCTCCCGAAGCAATCGCTTTATGCTCTGCCACCCGTACTTGATAGAACTCTTCCAAGTTGGATGAATAAATAGCTATAAAATTGATTCGCTCATACAGAGGCAGCGTATCATCGTCTGCCTCCATCAACACACGATAATTAAATGACAACCAACTGATATCACGATTAAAATACTGATAGTTTGCATCCATATTAAATAAGGCTCAAAGTTTACTTAATGCTCCCTGCAGAACCAGACAGCCCATTGTTCTCTTACAAATGTAGGAGTTTTAATTGAGAACTCCCAACATCATTCCCAGAAACTTCAATTCCAACGGAAGTAAACCCTATCCCCCCGCCCAAGGTTTCCTTCCTTTTACCACTTCAAAAAGGAAAACTCACCTAACCAAACATCCAGCTTGATTTTATCGTATCTTTGTCGCTTGAAACTTAAACTCTAACCAATGAAACAATGAAACGAATAGGGCTACTTTCTGACACCCATGGCTATTGGGACGACCGCTATCTGAAATACTTTGAATGTTGCGATGAAATATGGCATGCCGGCGACATCGGCTCCATGGAAGTCGTAGAACGGTTGCAGGGATTCCGTAAGCTGCGTGCCGTATATGGAAACATCGACGGGCAGGATATCCGCCGCCTTTTCCCGGAAGCCGACCGCTTCTCTATAGAAGGTGCGGATGTAATCATGAAACATATCGGAGGTTATCCGGGTAAATACGACCCTTCCATACGGGGAACCTTACTGGTACGTCCACCCAAGCTTTTTATCAGCGGACATTCACATATTTTGAAAGTGAAATACGATAAAACATTGAGAATGTTACATATCAATCCCGGAGCTGCCGGAAAATACGGATTTCATAAAGTACGTACGTTAGTACGTTTCAGTATAGAAAACGGGGCATTTTCCGACCTTGAAGTAATTGAATTAAGTGATTAAAATCTCAAAATTCTTGCTACTTCCGAAAAACTTTCCGAACTTTGCAGCACTCTAATTAAAACTTAAGCATGAAGAATTATTTAGTTACAGGGGCAGCCGGCTTCATTGGAGCCAATTACCTGAAATACATGTTAGCAAAATACGACGACATTAAGATTGTGGTGCTTGATGCACTCACCTATGCAGGTAATTTAGAAACCATCGCTAAAGATGTGGATAACGAACGCTGCTTCTTTATCAAAGGAGACATTTGTGACCATGATTTAGCCGACCGGCTGTTTGCTGAATACAAATTTGACTATATTGTCAACTTTGCAGCCGAAAGCCATGTGGACCGCAGTATCGAAAATCCTCAACTGTTTCTGCAGACCAATATCTTAGGAACACAGAATCTGCTGGATGCAGCACGCCGTGCATGGGTAACAGGAAAAGACGAAAACGGATATCCTACTTGGAGAAAAGGGGTCCGCTATCATCAGGTTTCTACCGATGAAGTATATGGCTCACTGGGGGCTGAAGGATTCTTCACTGAGGAAACTCCGCTTTGCCCGCACAGCCCGTACAGCGCCTCAAAGACCAGTGCTGACATGATTGTTATGGCTTACCGGGATACGTATAAAATGCCGGTAACCATTACACGCTGTTCTAACAACTATGGCCCATATCATTTCCCGGAAAAGCTGATTCCGCTGATTATCAAAAACATCTTGGAAGGAAAACGCTTACCGGTATATGGTGACGGAACCAACGTACGTGACTGGCTGTATGTAGAAGATCACTGCAAGGCTATTGATATGGTAGTAACTCAAGGTAAAGATGGAGAAATCTATAATGTAGGTGGACATAACGAAAAACAAAACATCGAAATTGTTAAGCTGACCATTGCTACTATTCACCGCTTGATGACTGAACATCCTGAATATCGCAACACTTTAAAGAAAAAGGAAATCGGTGAAGACGGACAGATTAGCATCGACTGGATCAACGATTCACTGATTACTTTCGTAAAAGACCGCCTGGGACATGACCAGCGTTATGCTATTGACCCGACAAAAATCACCAACGACTTGGGATGGTATCCTGAAACCAAATTTGAAGATGGTATCGTGAAGACCATCGAATGGTATTTGAACAACCAGGAATGGGTAAAAAACGTGACAAGCGGTGAATACCAAAAGTATTACGAAAACATGTATAAGAATAAATAAGCCATCAGGCTGACTTCGCATAAAAAGGAGGCGTACCTGTGATATGAACCCCGAAAGTTAGACAAAAAACTTTCGGGGTTCATATCATACACGAGGCACCTCCTTTTTTTATACTTATCACTGTTTGCTGTAATGGAATACTATCATCTTGCAACCCAAACAATTCTATATCTTGCCAATATATATCCTTGTAACTGGAATTATGTGTGCATTAGGTGAACTTATCATGCGGAACAGCAAAAAATCATAAATAAAACACAGTATTCAATTTTACATGATTGGAAAAAAGGAGAGAGAGGCCCTCAAACTTATACTTTCACAGAATATCATAAAACTGCAAACAACTGATAATCAAGCGCAAATTACAATATAGAGTAAAACTAAATGTTTCTAAATGTCTTTTGCTATCTCAATAATTGGGTGT
>SAMEA3387479__coassemble_457_pt1 | contig 42106 bp, 47 predicted proteins | sample SAMEA3387479__metabat2_low_PE_008 | metagenome-assembled genome bin SAMEA3387479 (sample SAMEA3387479) | Felis catus | biome: Faeces | place: United Kingdom | collected 2012
TATCGGTAACAACCCGATGGTAGGATGTACAGTGGCTTGTGCGGTAGACGTGGCTACTGCTTTGAGCAAGTAATTTAAGTTTTAGATTACGATATAAATCCCTGTAACTCTGATGAGTTATGGGGATTTTTGTTTTATATCTATCACAAAACTTATCCCCTATTCTGATACTCGTTTCCTCTTGCTATTCTTCTTATAATAGGTTGGGATTGGATAATGAAATTAAAGCAAATAATAGCTTAAATGGAGCTTGAATTTCTAAGGTTAAGTGTGGCTGATTATCCTTAAAAGTGGGCTAAATTGAAGCTATTCTGTGTACAATTTGTGTGCAATTTCATGTTTTTATCAAACTGCACACAAGATTTTACTTATCCACCTAACTAACAGGTAGATATATCATATTAAAGGACTTCCAAATGTCTAATTTTAAATGATTAAACAATGGTAAGAAGTTCATTTGCTATACTATTCTTCATAAGAGATAGCAGAGTTAGGAAAGATGGTACAACTTCAATAGAGGTTGTACTCACAGTGAATGGAGAACGATGTGCATTCTCCACAGGCAAGAAAGTTAAATCTTGTAATTGGGACAAGAACAAGCAACAAGTAAAGGGTAAGGATGAAGAAGCCCAAAGTCTAAACAACTACTTAAAAGCTATTAAAGCTAAACTATATCAGAAAGAAGCAGAACTTTTAGAAAGAGGTTTTATAATTACAGCAGACCTATTGCGTGATGCTTACTTTGATAAGGTAGAATCCATCAAAGAGAGAAGCCTGTTTGAAGTCTTTGAAGAACATAACCAAGAACAAGAGAAGTTGATAGGCAATGGAGTTTCTAAAGCTACTTACTGGGTATCTGTCTATACCATCAGATTATTAAGAGAATTTGTTCAGCAGAAATACAAACGAGAAGATTTATACTTGCGTGAGTTGAATCTGAATTTTATTCAATCCTTCCATTCGTTTTTAAGAATTGATAAGGGCATGGCACAGAACTCATCAACCAAACATCTAAAGCTATTGAAGAAGATTATCAATCTATCAGTAGCCAACTCTTACATGACGTTCAATCCATTCTCTACTTATAAGGTGGAACGAGAGCCAGTAGAAGTGGATTTCTTGGATGAAGAAGAACTGAGAAAGATTATCAACTTTGACACTCCCCTACCAAGACTGGAGAGAGCCAAAGATATGTTTCTCTTTGGGTGTTTCACTGGATTGAGCTACATTGACATCAAAACCTTAGCTCCAGAGCATTTTGAAAAGGACAATGCAGGTAGGATTTGGATAAAAAAACGCAGGGTAAAAACTGGAGTTCTATCACGCATCCCCCTACTCCCTATCGCCAAACTGATATTGGATAAGTACAAGGGTGGAGAGAAATTACTTCCTATTCAAGACCCTGCGGACATTAATAAATATCTAAAGGATATAGCTATACTCTGTGGAATCAATAAACGAATCTGCTTCCACACAAGTAGGCATACGTTTGCAAGTACCGTTACATTAGCCAATAACATATCTCTGGAAGTCGTTTCTAAGATGTTGGGACATACCAATACACGAATGACTGCCCACTATGCAAAGCTAATAGACAAGTGCATAGGTGAACAGATGGATAAACTCATGGACACGTTTACAGGAGATTCTGAATACTGATAATACCATCTCACTATAGCAGCAATCCCTATATTGCCGTTTATTGGTAAGCTAATAGGGATTGCTTTTTTCTCTCCCATCTCTTATATTCATTTAGCTTTGCTCTGTAAATGATTGCAAAAAGCCCACTCATAGAATGAATAAGTTTCATCATATATATTATTATCAAGCGACCTATCCTAAAAAGCAAAGTTATAGTTTATTATTTTGAAGCAGCCAAACTATTCTACTAATCTCAAAGTTGAAAAACGCACTCACGAAGGTCTAGTACTCTTACCTATGAGGTGAATGATTCAGACTGTCCTATAAGACTTCTTCATCAAAGGGCAGTCATCACCACCAGATTTTAGACCGAATGCCTGTACGGTTTTTACAGGCAAATTAAAAATAAAATATTATGATTACAGCAAATGGAAATGGAGTATATACAGGCATTGTATATCTCCGCAAAAACCAAAATCAAGGAGAAGAATATGATTGGGGATATGTTGGTTGCACTTTAGATTCAGCAGAAAGAAACAGGAAGTGGAATAATCCTAAAACAACGAATTATGGCGGCAAGAAAGTAATGGAAGCCAGAGCCTTGTGGGATATAAAATTATTCTCCTATACAGTTCTTGAAACCTACACCGACACAGACGAACACAAGTTAAGAGAAAAATTACATGAACGCGAGTCCTATTACATTCAGAAGTTTGATACGATTAATAAAGGCTACAACTCCTCATACAAAGGTGAAGGAAACACTGGTATAAAGAAAAGTGCAGAAGAAATTGCTAGAAGAAACGCTACACGCAAAGCTAACGGTTTTCATCATACGGAGGAGACAAAGAAACATTTAAGTGAGCTACTAAAGGGAAAGAAAAGGTCTCCAGAATTTCGTGCGGCGGTCAGCAATGGGCTAAAGGGTAAGAAAAAGTCACTGGAACACAGAGCTAAACTATCTTCAGCCCGTAAAGGGATTGCTATGTCTCCAGAAGCAAGAGCCAAAAGCAGTGCAACAAAGAAAGGCAAACCGCATCCTATCTCTGCTGAAGGAATGGCAAGAATCAATGCTGCAAGAGTAAGGCATCCAGTACTTGTAACCGACACAACTGATAATTCACAAAACAAGTACGATTCAAAGGCCAGTGCTGCGAGAGCCTTGAATGTCAATGTTGGTTCTATCGCTAGTGCAGTAAAAACTAAAGGATTAGTAAGGAATAGATGGCGAATAACACTGGCATGACAAGATACTTTTTCTCCCCTTTCAAACCCCTTCAAAACCTTATATATGAGAAAATAGTTTGAAGCATAATGAGCACCTTACATAAATGGTGCAAGCTTCAAATCAACTAAATATAATATTCCGGGTTAACTCTAATTTCAGATGATGGTTAGAAATTTAATTCGAAGGCTGGAAAATCGTTAGTAATCATAACAGCTTTAGTCTTTATGTATGAAAACGATGGAACAGTGGGAAAGTCAAGTCAAATCGAGGAGGTTTGATAACGGCTTTCCTTTTTTTCTCCATACTTCATTTCCCTTCAAAGCCTTATATATGAGAAAATATATAAGAGAATAACAACAATAATATCAACATTTTAAAAAGAAAAAGAATATGGAAAAATTAATCAAAGGAATTAAAATTGCTAGTAAAATAGCAGAAGTAATTTTAGCAATCTCCGTTATTGGGGATGTAGTGGAAAAGTATGGCGGAAAAATCAAATCCGCCAAGGTAGAAGCAGATGTTTCTAAGGAAGAAGCATCAGATACAAAGGAATAGCATCTTATGGATCATCAGAAACAAGTAGATGTTTTAATCACCTTATTAGAAGTAACCGCTTCATTATTGAAAGGTTATAAGAAAGTCAGAAGTTTATTCAATAAAGCGAAGAAATAACTTCTGGCTTTTTTTTGTTTACCAGAGTCATAAACTTAAAAAACAATTAGAAATGAGAACAACAAGAACCAATCAGGAAGAATCTCTGGAAAGTACTGCAATAGTCGTACAGGAAGAGAAGCATCCTAATTTTATCGAAAGCAATACTCAGGCAATTACGCTTGAAGAATTGACCAATAACAACATCATCCCGACATTTGGTGATAATTCGCTTACTATCTCGCACCAAGGTTTTATTGGTGCCGTAACGGAAGCGGCAGGACAGGTATTCGGAGAAATGACACCTGTGGAGATTCGTGTGTCACATGCCATCATCGGAAGAGTACCTAGCGCACAACACAAAAAGATTAATGAATTGCGTGACGATGAAAAGACTATATTTTATCAACGTATGGCTTTTTGTGCTCACGTCAAGAATCTTACAAAAACAATCAATGGGCAGTCCGTCCATCTCTGTATTGGAGGTGTTCGTGCCTATAATGAGGACAAACTCTACAGCCGCCAGAGTACCATGAAGTTTAAGATATTCGTGGGTTGGCAGGTACGTGTTTGTAGTAACTTAATGCTAACTTGTGACGGAAATTCAGGAACTAATGAATGTATGACAGAGTCTGATTTAGTCCAAAAGTCATCAGAACTTTTCAATGGTTTTAGTCCACACAAGGAAGATACATTACAGATTTTGGAGAATTTGCAGTCAACGCAAATATCCGAAGAACTATTCTGCAAGATAATCGGAAGAATGAGATTATACCAATTTCTTCCCTTGTCAGAACAGAAAAAACTACCATCGTTAATCATCGGCGACCAAGCCGTGAATGCGATGGTGAAGAACTATGTTTCCAATCCTAACTTCGGCAAGAAAGATGGGGAGGAGATTACAGCATGGAATTTGATGCAGTTATCTAATGAAGCGGTCAAGCAGTCTTATATAGACAAGTGGCTTGACAGAAATCAGAACTGCACCGACTTCGCTATTGGAATCCAAAAAGCCATAGAAGGTAATGATACCGAAGGCTATTCATGGTTCCTAAATTAAAATCCTATCTCTTAACGATAGGTTTAGAGGACGAAATACATTATCAAACAAGAAAGATTTTGTGTTTCGCCCTCTTTTTGTTCAACCCTGATTATTAACAACTAAAACTTTTACGAATATGTGTAAATTCAAAAAACCGAGTCTCCCACAAGGAGCAACCGAAGATGAACTTAGAGAAATCATGTTCAACTCACTCTATTCTCTCGATCTCAACGATAAATTGGAAAAGAGAGACAATGACAAGCTCAGCTACCTCAGTTGGGCAAATGCCTGGGCAGAATTTAAGGCGGCATATCCAAGTGCTACCTACAGAATCATCAAAAATCCAGCGACAAATCTTCCTTATTTCAGTGACCCTAATATCGGCATCATGGTTTATACTGAAGTCACTGTGGAAGGATTGACTTATGAAATGTGGCTCCCTGTAATGAATGGAGCTAACAAGGCGATGAAAGAAACTTCTTATATCTATCAGGTATGGGATTCTTATCAGAAGAAACATGTAGAGAAAGTCGTTCAGGCGGCTACCATGTTTGACATCAACAAATCCATTATGCGTTGTCTTGTGAAAAACTTGGCAATGTTTGGATTAGGACTCTACGTCTATGCTGGCGAAGATATACCAGAGAAACCAGCGGACGAACAACCGACAAACGAGACTGTTACTAAAGCTCGTAAAGTCAAGACAATTACAGACCGTTATAGTGGAATCAAACAGGCTTTGTCATCATGCCCTGACCAGAACTCTTTGATGTTGCTTTACCAGCAGCACAAGAACGAGGTAGATGGTAACAATGAAGTCAAAGCACTTTTCACAGAACGTAAACTTCAACTTCAAAAAGCAGCATAATTATGGCAACAAAAAGAATTGAATTGAAAAACAGTGAGGTAATCTTCTTGGAAGAGCCTCACGAGTATTGGCTTGGCGACAAACAGCTGAGCGGTATTACAGGAATGATTCAAAGACAATTATTCCCTGAAGAGTATGATAACGTAGATGAAGCTGTTCTCAAATCAGCAGCCACCTACGGAACAAACGTACACACTTCCATTGAGGATTTCGACAAGAATTGGAACAATGACGGAACTGTGGAAGTGGCAGATTATATTAAAATCTGCCAAGAGCATGGATTGGTTCATGAAGCCTCAGAGTACATTGTATCAGACAACAATAACTGGGCTTCTATGATCGATAAGGTGTATCGTGTTTCTGATGATACTTTCAACTTAGGCGATATAAAGACCTATGGCGTGATGACCTCAGAAAAACTTGAAAAAGCAAGATGGCAACTCAGTCTTTATGCCTACTTCTTTGAATTACAGAACAAGAAGGCTAAAATTGACAAGCTTTTCATCATCCACCTTCGTAACAAGATCAAGAAGGATGTAACTATCGACCATATCAGTGAAGTAATCTTCGTAAACAGAATACCTTCCGAGATCTGCAAGGAATTGTTGGAAGCTGACCTTAACGAAGAAAAGTTCAATAATCCGTTCGGTATTCCAGAAGAGTATAAGTCTATGGAAGAGGAAATCAGAATCCTCATTCAGACCAAGAACGAGGCAGAGGAAAGACTGGCAGCAATCAAAGCCAAGATTCTCTCCGATATGGAAAATTCAGGAGTAAAGACCTGGACGACCGAAACTATGCGTCTTACCCGAAAGATGCCTAGTACACGAATCTCTCTCAACACCAGTAAGCTCAAAGCTGAACATCCTGAGATTGATTACTCTCTTTACGAAAAGACCTCCAATGTCGCAGGAAGTCTTATGATAGCGGTATAAAAGCGACAAAAACCCACTTTCAACAGCGGGGAGGATTTCTGAAACAATGAAGTTCTCCTCGCTTTTTTTATATTAAACTTAAAGCAATGAAATACGAAATAACAATAAATCAGGAAGTTAATGAAAGAAATGATATTACCCTGACACTTAACACTACCAATGGCGGCTCTATCGAACTCAGATCTTACGGAGCAAAAATGAGCTATGAAGAGTTTACAGAATTTGCAGACGTTATCGAAGAACTGCGTCAGAAATTCACAGTAATAACCTCAAAAAAAGAAAGCAATGATACAGCCGAGTCTTGAAATCATTAAACAGAGCAGCGAATACAAGGCTGCTGTCGCTCTCGCTGATATACATAATGCGTTGAGCTTTAAGCCAGAGTATTTTGCCAAAGGTATCTGTTTACAGCATCGAACCTTGCAGCAGAGCATCATGAGAACTTTTGTGGCAACTATCAGACAAATGGCTTCAGATGATTATGGTTACGATGACAGAAACCGTAGTACACATGAAGCAGCTAAGAAGATGGTCGAATCAGGCATATTGGATGAAATCTACTTACCGTTCATTTAGCCTATGACCTATGAATGCTGTTGTTCCGATATATCCCTTTCGGAGTGGAACAAGAAAATGAAGGGAATCAAGCCTATCAACTATAAATGGCTGGTGAGTAGAATCAAAAAGCATCTACCTCAGTTGTACGAGGATTTATGCTTGGACTACTATAACCTTTACGAGAATAAATGTGGAGTGAATCAGGATTACTATGTTCTGGTTCATTCTGCTATTGAATATTTCATTAAAAAGTAAGCAATATGGCAACAAATATCAACGTGGAGCTATTCAAACGATACGCTCCTAAAAAGAAACTGGAGATTATAAACTCTCTCAGTGAAAGCGAATTACTATCAATCTCCTATGCTACCGTCCTTAGAATAATCAAGGAGACTGGAAAAGGAGATTCTGGGAAAGCGAGAAATAAGTTCAAAACGCTATTCCTTTCTGATGCTGGAAACAACTGGAACAGCAATGTAACTTCTATTTGGAATGGCAAGAAGGACGTGATAATGATGTCGGTTTATATCCAAGGCGATGATACCGATACCTATGCTGATTATAAGCTAAAGGATTTCTTGGATAACAGATATGAGAATCAATGTCTGGGTAAGCTTCATGAATTCTTCAGGAATGGCTATGAACACGAAGTACCTGCCAACTACGACCGGGCAGATAGAGCTAAGGTTATCAAAGCGATTCTGACTGCCTATGTAAAAAATAAGTATAACGATAAACTGAACAACAATGGCAAAGAAGAAGATAACTAAGAAAAGTAAGATAACGGTTTCCTATTCTGGAGCACCGTTAATGGAAGTCGCAAGATATATGCACGAAGAAGTGGTAAGACATTGCGATTATTGTGGTAAACCCATGAGCAGAAGTGATGTAAATGACTACGGCTCTTTATGTGAAACCTGTTATATGAAAGAATACTATGGCTAATAAAGGAGTGTTCTTTATACCTGATATTGAACATGATGGTGATGTTCAATATTACAAGTCGTTAGTCCTAGATAACGGCGGTGAGATTATTAAAGTTGTATGGTCAGGAGAAGAAGATGATGATGCTTATATCGTCTTTACCGCACCGACTAAACAGCAAGTAGATAACATTAAAACAATCTTAGAAAATGGCTGAAGAACTGGTTTATAATGAGAACTTGATTATTCAGTTTTCTACAGCAGATTTTCAAGCTTACGCACTCAATGATGACGAAGAAGTGGAAACCAAACATCTTCTGTCTTTGGATGCGGCAAAAAGATGGATTGATAATAAAACAGCAAAAAAATGAAGATAACAACAGAAATGGCGAGATACATTTGGAGTATCATTGCCGCTAACCCAACTCTTCCTATGAGTTGGGGAGTAGATACAGACAGCTTTGTTTGTAGTGAAGATTCTTTGGAATTTCACGTCCAAGGATTCCTACATACTGGAGATGTGAGAATAACCTATATAGAGGGAGTAGATTTGTTTCAAGTTTCCCTTTATAACGAAGAAGGGAATGAGGTGAAACGGATTGATGACGTTTACCTAGATAATTTGGCTGAAGTAATTGACCAAAATGTGGAGATGGCTGATGACTACAACACCAAAGTTATGAACTACATTTTAGGACTATGAACGAGAATGAGAAGATAGCTAAAGTGATTTGGCATGACGCTTTACAAAAGTCCTTTCTCCCATTTGGCTGGGGATTGGATTTTAATGACATAAGGGTGACAGAGAATGGTACTGAGTTTTACCTTCTCAAAACCGAGTGTTGGATTGAGGTTCATTATTTACCAGAAATGAACTTATATCAGATAACAGTTAAACCAGAAAATGAGGAAACAGAAATCACCTATAATTGTGTGCCGCTTGATAAAATAGTGGCTGTAATAGATGATACCGTCAGTTATGGTTTAGCCTCCTATGATTTTATCTGCTCCAAATACGGACTTATATATAAGGTAGCTGTATAAGGCAGACGATAATTTATGTTATCGGGGAATATGTGAGAATTTAGATTATAGAAACTCATGTATTCCCCTTTTTTGTGTTCAATCTATGATGGTTCCAAAGATTAGATGGTCGTCTTGTCGGTGGAACTATTGTTAAATCAACTCAACAATGAAACAAAAGTATGTGGCTTACCTCCGAGTCTCGACACAAAAGCAGGGTTATTCGGGATTAGGACTGGAAGCTCAACGAGAAATTATACATAACCACCTCCATGATACAACTCCTATAGCAGAGTTCGTAGAGGTGGAGAGTGGAAGAAAATCAGACCGACCGAAACTGAAGGAAGCATTGGCACTATGTAGAAAAGATGGAGCAACGTTGATTGTGGCAAAACTGGATCGTCTCGCCCGAAGTGTTTCATTCCTGTCAAACTTGTTAGAAAGTGATGTGGAGATAGTCTTTTGTGATTTTCCACAAGCTAATAAAATGGTGCTTCATATTATTTCTGCGATTTCCCAATACGAAGCGGAACTGATTGCGGCCAGAACAAAGGCTTCATTACAGGCAAAAAAAGCAAGGGGATTCAAGCTTGGCAATCCTGAACATTTATTGACCAAGCATAAACAAGCAATTCAAAACAGTATCAAAACCTCTAGAGCAAAAGCTGATAACAACCCTAATAATAAAAGGGCGGTTGCAATGTTACGGATTTTAGTGAAAGAGAACCACAGCTATAGTGAAATGGCAAGTATTCTGAATCAAGAGGGATTTGTCACATCGAGAGGCTGTTCATTCACAAAATCCACTGTATATAAACTGATTAAAAGATATAAACTGTCATGAAAGAAAAGAAAAACAACAGAGGTACAGAAAAGATTATTCCTTTTCGACCTCAACTGAAGAAGGCAACTGATAAATTAAAGAAAGGTGTAAAAGCTATAAGAATTGGCTTTAACCCTAACGAACCCAATTTCTTCACAATAGCATAACATTAAAAATTATGGAACCAAGATACGTTTTAGTATTAGATTTCTGTTTCGGCTGCTTGAATATCATAAAGCTGACAGACGAAGAACTGAGAGAATCGGAAAAGTATGATGATTTTGAGGATTTTCTTTCTACCATTGAAGAGAAATACGAATTTAGGTTGAGTGACTGTAATTGGATGGTTACAGAGAATTTATCCATTTACAGATATGAAAACGGAAAGGAGGTTGAAAATGCCTAACTGGTGTGATACAATATACAAGTGCGTAGGTGAACCGAAAGAAGTAAAGTCTCTGCATAAAGTCCTAAAGTATATCGACAAACGTAAAACCCCCATACTAAAGAATGGTTTTGGAAAGCGATGGTTGGGCAATCTCGTCACTAAACTTGGCGGTGATAGGGAAAAGTACAGATGTCGTGGTGAAATTACGGACTACTCTCTTGATGGAAATGTTCTCACTATAAACCAATCAACAGCGTGGTGCGAGCAAGAAGGTGTTCGACAAATCATTGAAGAGAAATTCCCCTCTATCAAAGTCTATTATCAGGAGCAGGAACCTGGTTGTGGTGTGTTCTATACTAATGATGCAACTGGTGATTACTTTCCTGAACGATACTTTTTAGATACAGGAGAAGATTGGGAGTATTTCGAAACCATAGAACAAGTGGCTAAGTTCGTCTCAGAAATTGTCGGTAAGAACGTCACACCCACAGAAAAAGATGTGAATCAAGCTCTGGAGGATTACATGGAAGAGCATGAGGACGATGACATGTACTTCTCCTTTCACAAGTTCGAAATAGTGGAGGATTAACAGCAAAAAAAGGAAGTTAAGGTTAAAATCTTGGCTTCTTTTTTTCTTTTTCTTATTTTTCCGTCTAAGAAAGTATTGTTTTCCTTATATTTGAAGAAATAATACTCATTATCAGAGCGTCATATTGAACAAAAAACGTATATTTGCATTGTTCGACTGGAGAAATGGTCGGACTGAACATAGAAAGCGTTTTTTGCTTTATCCGAAAGAACGAAATCGCCAATTTCACAATAGGAGGATAGAGACAATATGACGCTCATACTGTTTGTATATGTACATGGGTGTATAGCCAATGTTATACCCTTTTCTACATACTGCAACGGCGTGAGTATTGTTTCTTCTTATTCACTCCTATTATGGCGTTTGGCGATGCCTGTTCTTTGGTGAATAGCAGGACAAGTCCTCACGCCTTTCTTTATAGTTAAATCTAATGCTGACTTCGGGGGACTTATAGGCGTATGGGTATATTATGAAAAGTAAATCTACAGCAGCCGTACTAGCTATTGTTTTTGGTGAATGGGGAATTCATCATTTTTATCTTGGTAACACAACAAAAGGATTATGTTATTTGATTGTTTGGACCTTATTATGTTGGATATTTGCTATTCCTGTGATTCTGTGTATTATCTCAATTATAGAAGGAATCGTCCTTGCATGTAAGTCCCAAGAGGATTTTGATGCAGAATATAACCTTAGCAGTTATAGAAATTCTAGCACTTTTACTAATTATGCTCAAGCCAACTCTAATACCACGACATCTAAAGGCACACAAAAATCTAAGACTGACCAACTTCTAGATTTGAAAAAGCTCTATGATGCAGGTGTATTAACAGAAGAAGAATTTAACAAACAAAAAGGTAAAATTTTAAATTCATAATATGGACTATATATTCTTCATTGCTATTATCCCCATTACTATAATAGTTTTAGTGATAATTATTGTATTTATACTTCTTAGCCGGAATAAGTCTAAAAATTCTCAGCAACCTGATATTCTTGTAAATAATTACGACTATCACAATCAGGTCAACAGGAGATCCCAAACTGAACAATTATTAGATTTAAAAAAGCTCTATGATGCAGATATTTTGACGGAAGAAGAATTTAATGAACAAAAAAATAAAATCTTAAATTCCTAACAATATATCATGATTATACTAAGTTTCATCATAGGAATTATCTTGTTTTATACAATAATCATTCCATCCGTACACAAACTATTAGGTTTTGGCATTAGTCAAAAACTCACTCGAAGAATATTATCCCTTCCTTTCTGGCAGATTATTCTTTGTGACTTGGTTTGTCTTTATGCTTTGCAGGTAGAACCTGTTTACAAACAAACAGATGAGGATATAAATAACTTTGTTCAAGAATATTCTGCTATTGGTGATTTAGTCAATGAATATACTGGAATAAATATTGCTTCCAATTACAATTACTTAATGGGTAAAGCAGAAAACTTACATACTCATACAGTTATTTTTATGGTAGTAACTGTTATTTTTGTCCTGACAGTAGCAATAGGTAGTATTGGAAGGAAACTGGATAGAGGTATTGTTGAAGGTATGTCTATAATAACAACATTAGGGTGTTGTTGGATAGCTAAATCCAGTACAGACTTATATGAAATGACAATCCGTGATGGAGCAACATTGCAAGCTATAGCTTGGTTTGGTAGGCTATTGGGTACCGACATCTACTTGATGATGGATTTGATTATACGAAGTGTTTGGATTTTACCATTAATACTAATTATCAAGCAATTCTATTATCATAAAACATTGAATGAATATTATGCTTTGGTGGTACCACAATCTAGTTTTATCAAGCGACAGGAAGAAAACAAAGCAGAAGAACAATCTAAATCGCCTTATATTGGATTTGCTATTGGAGGTATTGCAGTTATCATTATAGCTGTATTTGTAGTGTGGCAATGTACTAAAAATGAAAATGTAATACCAACGCTTCAACAAGAGGAAGTAAATGGTATAACAGATACCACTCAACAACATAGCACGCAATCCACATCGGATACATACGAACAAAGATCAAACGCCATTATTCAAGAACTGACGACTAAGTATGGTGATAAAATACAAGTTGATCATAAATATCCGGAGTTATCCCAATATTGTACTTTTAGGTTAAAAGGTGAAAGCGATTATGGGTTTCCCTACCTTTTAGTATATGATTTGGACAAAAAGGAACTAAAATGTTTTGACACAGAGGCTTTACAAACAATTAATGCTGGGGAAATTTTATTGACTAGTTATCATGTACAGCCCAATAATATAAATAATACACTAATAATTACTGGTGATAATGGTGCTAATAGTATTGGATATACAGAGTATGTCTTAGAACTAAACCCTTCAGACTGGCAAATTAGAGAGCTTTGTTCAGGAGGAGCGATAACTAAAAATGATGATGGATATATAGCTCATAGAATGATAATGAGTAAATTTATCAATAGTAATGCTACAAGTGAATACGCTAATATTGATATTTATTACAATTTACAAGGGGAATTAATCGCACCGCCCTATAACGGGAACACTTATAGTCTGAAAGGTCGAATTGATAACAAATACTCTATTACGATGCAGTTAACCATGCAAGACAACAAGATATATGGTAAATATTACTATGACGAGAACGGCAGTGGCAATTATTTGCAGTTGTACGGCGGTGTATCAGATAGCGGTGATGTCGTATTGCTTGAATTTAACGATAAGAGCCAACAAACCAGTAATTTCAAAGGAAGATTTACTAGTGATTCTTTCTATGGTACATTTGTTAACTATAAAGGTATTGAAATGCCATTTGAATTGTATTTGAATGATGGTTTAGATACAAAGAACAACTCCGAATCTGTTTCGGATAACTCCCAAAAGACAGGCTATGATGAAAAGACAAAAGAGCCGTCTCTCACACATGATAGAAATCCAGAATTTCCAGGTGGTATGTCGAATTTGAAGAAATACATATCAGAGAATATAATATATCCTACTGTTGCTCAGGAAAATGGTATATCTGGTAATGTAAGGGTTTCTTATATTATAAATGAAGATGGCAGTATTTCTGACGTAAAGGTTATCGAGAGTATAGATCCTTATTTAGATAAAGAAGCAGTACGAGTTATCAGTTCAATGCCTAAATGGAGTCCAGGAATAAAAGACGGTCAATATGTATCAATGAGAACCAGTAGTTTAGTGAAATTTGTACTGAAATAATCCTACTACTGATAATAAGATAACGCACTAGGACATAAATCTTAGTGCGTTTCTTTTTTGTCCCCATTCCAAATCGCTAAAACGCTATTTCCAGCCGCTCAAGCCCTAATATCTGATATAAAAATTAAAACATCAAAAATGTTTACTGATTTTATAAATAGAATATTAGGAGCTGAGCAAAAGCCTTCTCCTAGTCGCTTGGATAATAATATTGCTGAGCCAAGTGTAATCGTAAGAAAAGACAGCAACAAGACATTCCCCAAACCTATCCCTGAAAAATTCAAAAAAGACGTTGAAGCACTCCAAGATAAATATGGGGATGCTTTCAAAACCGGTTTCTGTATTAGCATAACCCTTCAGGACGCACTATCCATCATGCCTAGAGAGCGGAGAAGAATTGAAGCCTATAGAGGACTAATATCTTTTTTGAAAGAGAAATTAGGGATAATATTATCAATCACATCACAAAAAACGAAGAAACTATGACGAACAAATTTATAGCAAACGGTGAAATAATTACCACAGACATGAGTATTGAGGATATTGAATTCCAGGTTCAAGATGCTTTAGATGAAAACACTTCTGGAATAGTAACATTTCGCATCTTGGAATTGAGCGAAAAAGAAGTAAGGATGGTTTTTATCAGGGATTTTATTTGTGCCGACCCCAATAGACACATCATTTCAGATAAGGATATGGCTATTATCACAGGTTTGGGAATCGCAGCTTTCCAGCCATCTGAAGTCGGTGGTTATCCAATTATCTTTCCGCTTAAATTTATTGGAAAAAACTTTTATAGCCACATCACTGCTTTCATACGATTATACAAGTTATTACTAGCACGTGAAAATCAAGGTGTGGAGCATATAGGGATTAGAACATATTCAGATAGGATTCTAATGCAAATAATTTTTTAACAACAATTTTTAAATAAAAAATGAATAGTAACACAAATTCAGCCTCAAAAGGCTTAGCAAAAAAGGTATTTATCTCTGGAAAGATTTACGATACCAATGTATTAACAGAAAAACAAATCGAAACAGCCGTACAAACCGATTTAGATAGTTTAGTCGGAAAAGATAAAGTAATATTCAACATCAGCATCACTCAAGACAGAATCAATCTTATCTTTAGGAGAAATGTTGATTATGGCAGGGCTGATTGCAATACACTAATATTAGATGCAGATGCCTATATGATTTGCGGCATAGGACTAAATGGATTCAAACTACCTCATATGTGGCTGGAACCGCCGATGAACTGCACATATCGATTTGAGCAGAACGAATTTGTGAGGTGTTATAAAGAAAATGCTTTGGAACTTGGTGGTGATAAGGTAAATTGGGCAAAGCTTGAAATCAGGAATGATTCTTTAATATTCAGGCTGAAGTAATTTTTAAAAGGTATTATAGGGTCGTTGTGTAATAGCACAGCGACTCTTTTTTGCATGTAAAAAAAACGCCATTTCTAAAACCTTGTAATCCTTATCACTGTAAAATAAGATTATTTAAGTATGTTATATATTATTTTTTAAAATATTTAATTATGAAAATAACTTATCAGAAAAAAATACATTGGACTAAGTATAATTTGACTTATCCAGAATTGAAAGATGTTATACAAGCAATACGTACTGGTAACCTAAGATTGCATGATAACGAGTATGGCGACTACACATTGAAGCAAGCAATAGAGCATATCAGAAGTGTAAATCCAAGTGATATGCGAAAATGGAAAGCCAGACTCTTGCCTGCTGTTGCCTATAATGGTACTTTCAAAGAATTGAACAATACAGGACTGATAGATTATTCGTCTGTAACTGCATTGGATTTTGATCACATAGCAACATTGGATGATATGGCGTGTTTACGAAATAGACTGGTAATAACTCCATGTGTCTTGAGTGTGTTTGTTACGCCTAGTGGTAGAGGATTGAAAGCTTTGGTATGGCATGACAATACAGATCCTAACAAACATGGAGATTTGTATGAGCAGTTACTGACTAAATTCTATGTGGCAAATAGAAATGATACAAGTTGTAAAGACCTTGCACGTAGAAATTACCTTAGTTATGATCCTCACATCTGGACTAATCCTAAACCTGTACAATTCCATTATATCCCAAGCATAAAGCCGAAGGTCAATAGCCTGTCAACACATACTGGAAAGAGCGTGTCAGGTCAAAGCATTATCAGCATTATGAACTCGGTCTGGAAGAAGAACAATCCAGAGTATTGGGAAGAAGGGAATAGAGCAACCAGTATCTTCAAATTAGCCTGTTTGATGTGTAAATGGGGCGTAGATCAGAATCTTGCTAGCGAATATTTTATTGACGAATGGGAAAGTGATTCAATGAGTGAAAAAGAAATCCAAAGTCATGTAGATAATGGCTATAAGGCAGAAGAAATGAACTTTGGAACATTGAACTTTATAATACGCTAATTATCAAAATCTTTAAAACTAAAAATTATGGCTCTGACAAAAAGCAGGGGCAATATGTATTCTTTTGTAACTCACACTTGGAATGCTATAAAAGGTATATGTTTTCATGATTGCTCCTATTGTTACATGAAAAAATTTGATGCTCTTCTTCCAGTGCGGATTGACACCAAGGAACTGAATGTAAATCTGGGTAATGGCAACTTCATTTTCATAGGTAGTGGAACAGACATGTGGGCTTTTGACATACCTTCAGATTGGATTACCCAAGTTTTGGATTATTGCAATCTGTTTGATAACAGGTATCTTTTTCAGTCCAAGGATCCCGAACGCTTTATGGAGTTTATCGGGCATCCAGTAATGAAGAAATCAGTTCTATGTACAACCATTGAGACCAACAGATTCTACCCAAGTATAGTAATGAATGCTCCAAAAGCCGAGGAACGAGCTTACGCCATGTACAAACTGGCTAAGTTTGGAATGAACAACTATGTAACTTGTGAACCATTGATGAAATTTGATTTGCCTGAAATGGTGGAACTTATCAAGATGTGTTCTCCTGTACAAGTCAATATAGGCAGAAATTCACGGAAAGATATATCTCTTCCTGAACCGACTAAAAATGAAGTACAGGCATTGATAACAGAACTTCGAAGATTTACAAAAGTGGAAATCAAATCTAATGCACAATGCTGGATATAAAAGCTTAAGAGTTAACCGAAGGCAAATGATTTATTATACATATACTATATATAATATCCACTCAGGCGGCGTGAGCCTACAACTAACGAAAAAAAAGAATGCACTTTTTTTCATTAAAAATCCAATTATTACTTATATATAAAAAGATTTCATTAAGAAACAAGTGCGATTCCGTTTACCCTTTCTTCCCATAGAAAGGGTAAAACGGAAAAGTGAAAACTTATATAAATAAAACAGATAGAAATGAATCAAAATAATTATATAAAAATAGATATGCCTCCAGGATGTAGGTATATGAGTGATGACAATAGACTTATGAATGGTATATTACCTTTGCACAATAAATTTATTCTGAACAAAACCTTAACAGGGTGTGGAGGTACATCTATGTTTCTAAACTCAAACATGGCGATAGTGATTATCTCCCCACGCATCCAAGTATTAAAAGAGAAGCATAAGCAATACCCAGACAGCTTTCTGTTTCATATTCCACAATGCAATAACTATGGAAGTATGATAAAACAAAAAGAGTCCGAGTTGAATACGTATTTGAACAATCATCACGGCTACTCTCCGTTCGGTTTCCAGACAAGACCTGCTAAAATACTGGTTACGCTGGATTCATCGGATAAGGTTGTCTCCGTAATTGAATCATGTGGAGGGACAGATCCATTTCTATTTGTAGTCGATGAGTTCCAGTGCATAATGGGGGATGCTACTTTCAAGGGAACCACAGATATGAATTTTCTCGTTTCCCTTGATAATAGAGTCAAGCGTATCTGCTATCTGTCTGCAACTCCCATACCTGATATGTATTTAGACGAGATTCCACAGTTAGCGAGTATTCAATATTACAAACTGGAGTGGGATCCGAGTGTTATTGAAGAGCCTACCCTGAAAGAAGTAATGATGAAAACAGGTGAGAGTGCTGAAAAGCTGTGCAGTCAACTCATAAAGCGATACAGAGAGAACGGATATTTTGAAAAGAAAATTGTGAATGGTAATATTGTGTACTCCCGTGAAGCTTGTATCTTTCTCAATGAAGTCAAGTCTATTCGGAATATAATCAAGCAGAACGAACTGAAGCCAGAAGAAGTCACTATATTATGTTCGGAAAGCAAAGCCTCAAATTTACCGAAAGGCTTTACGATAGGAGGGCTGTGTACTGATAAGAATAATCCGAAAAACAAGACTTTCACATTTTGCACAAAGGCATCTTTTGAAGGTGTGGATTTCTATTCGGATAATGCCAGTACGTATATTTTCATCAATGCTGGTCGGGAATGTCAGACGCTGGATATTATGCTTGATATTCCTCAGATACTCGGTAGGCAGAGATTGGACTCAAATCCTTTCCGGCATGATGCAACCATATATTACAAAACGATGCCTGAAATCAAGTCAGAAGAGGATTTCCGAATAGAGCAGAATACCATGATTTCTGAAACGAAGAATAGTATTGAGCTTTTCAAGAAAGCCCCATCTGAGTATCAAAATAAATTTGTTAAACTTTACGAGGAGAGAGACGAGGAGAAAAAATTTAAAACAGATTATGTAGATCTAATTAAAGAGAACGGACATACTACAGTCGGCTTCAACTATCTGGTCATGGTGGCGAAATGGAATCAATGGCACCAACGAAATTTCTACTACAATAATTCCTGCCAGCTCCTGACCAGTATTCAGAGTGCAGTGGGTATGCGACCAAAACCTAATGAAGTGAGACAGTTCGAGCAATGGTTTTATAAGGCTTCCCAAAAAGATAGACTTGCAGGATATGCCGATTTTAGAAACCAGTACCCACAGCATTATTCTTTTATTCAGCAAAACCCATTCATTGATTGCAAATATCATGAGTGGTATGACAAGCTGGACTACCAAAAACTGAAAAATCTCAACTTTCAAGAAGCCAATGTAGAGAGAGCATACCAAGAACACTGCCAGCTTGACCCGATAAGAGACGCTTGTAGGCAAATATTCAAAGTTGGCGTCTTTTATTCCAAACAAGAAGTGAAATCCATACTTCAGCAAATCTATAACAACTTAGGACTTATCGGAAAAACAGCCAAGGCTACGGATTTAAGACAATACCTTGATATTAAAGAAGTGCAAAAGACAGACGACTCAGGCGAAAGGAAATGGTTTATCACACTGATTAATACTAATCCACAGGTGTAGGTGATTCTACACCCATTATATAACTAATAATCAACACTATACATTTTTCAAAAAAAACAAAAAACTGCCAATTATTGCTGTTTACACCCCACCACTATAAATTTTACACCCCTGACAGATGTGTGTTAAGCATCTATATCAGGGGTGCATTTTTCTTATAATTTACCTTGTTCGTATCGTTTAAAAGCATTACGCACGATGTTCTTATCTTGCAATCCTAAATGCTTGGCAATGGTTCCATACCCTATTTGTTTACCGTCATCACCTATCGTTCCATGCAGAGGATACCAGTATGCGATTTCCTCTATAGTAAGCTTTCGTTTCTTTTGTTCTGGACGTTTGGAATGCAGTTCAGTATCTGTAATGCTTGCTGAGTCCATTTTGTAGTTAGTAACGAATTTAGACAAATATCTTTCCATGCAATAGTCTGCGATGTATAAGGCTAATTGCTTGACGCTTTTTCTAGCTAGCCTCTGTTTTGCATCAGGTTCACCAGCAAGCATGTGCAAAACGATGGCATTATGAAAAGCTACTGCTGCAATACCGTATCTGATTTCATTTCTCATTTCCACTTGCTCTTTCAGGTAAATTTGGTATTGCGTCTTTATCCAGCCTTCTAAAGCTTCGGCTACATAATCTAAGTCCACCACATAGTCATCACAAGGTATATCGCCTTTGACAGAATCATGATGAAAACAGTACTTATTCCTCCAGTCATCAATCTTATCACGCAAGGCTTCCAGTTCATCCCCTTCTGGGAACTGTATTTTCTCACTGTATGCACCAGGTTCAGGGATTACTGTAAAACAGAATCGGCGTGCAGAACCTTCGCTCACTTCTTTCGGATTAAAAGCGTTATTAACGGCTTGGGGGGTACCAGTAAGTGTGCAGTTCAGAAAAACAGGATAACGACCCTGTGTAGATTTCCTGCCTTTGTTGAACTGCTCTATGTATTCATTATCAAAAGCCTTTCTAAGCTCAATAAAACCAATCCCCCGTCCGCTACGAGAAACTTCCAGCAGTCGGGATAATTCTGTTTCTATTGCACATAAGTGGACTTGACGATTGTCTGCCAGCATGTCTATAAGCTTGGATTTTGTAATAGTAATGCCAACGGTCTGTACTATCTTTCCCTGTATGTCTTTCCCTGTCTTTACCCTGTCTTGCTCAATGATGCGATGAAACAGTCTCTTATAGACAGCATCAAACCGACTTTTGCCACTGCCTTGTTTCCCCTCAACGACAGTCAACAGGTTTGGAGCATGAAGATCGCCATTATACTTGGCACGTACCTTTGAAAAGCACAATCCCCCAGTCATAGTAAGAAGGTGTAGCAGCATAGCATCTTTAAAATCCTTCGGGCAACCATTCAACAGTTGTTTCAATAGCGGAATATGCTCATATCCAGGCATTGCAACAAGCGAATGGAAGTTATTTATCCAGCAGCTTAGCGATGGCTCATGTTGATTTTGTTCGGCAGTTGTGGAACTCCTGATGCCATCCAACTCTAACATCCCTTTTTTAAGCCTGAGCTTTTCATCTGTTTCTGCACGTATAATCCTAATTTTATTGTCGTATTCGTTATCTACAATATCCTTAGTGTTTTTGGCGTGATTATCATCTTCTGCCTGTTTTAATTTACTGTTTACTTTCTGTTTTTCAATATCTTTTTTTGTTCCGTATTTCTTCTCCAAGCAGTATACTACTATACCTACCGCACCTCCAATACATAATAATAGAGCACCTCCCTTAGCTGATTTTTGAAATATAATTTTGGGGTTAATCATAATAATATAATTTTTAGATTATTATCTACTACTACTTTAGTCTCATTCTGGCTCCAGTCAATCTGTAGAGCAACACAGCTGATCGTTTTGTTACCGATGCAAGCACCTGACACTGATATAAAGTGAGTACATGCTTGTTCAGCTTTAAGTACTTTTTGTTTCATAATTTTCTCTTTCTTTAATGATGAGCATCTGAAGTTCATACGACAACTCCTTCACTATATCCATATGATATAGTGTTATAGCTGCCCTGATTCTAAGAAGGAGATTTTGCTTTTGCTCCATCCATTGCAGCATTGATTCGTTGTCCATACGTTGCTTCATAGTTCATTGTTATTGAATGCCACAAAGGTACGATCTATTTTTATATTTATTTATAAATCAGCTTCTTATAAGAAATTATATGAAAAGTAGAAGAAAAGCAGAAGAAAAGTAGAAGATGATAGTTGGTCAGAAGCAAAATAAAAAAATGAAAGAATAGTGATAAAATAAAAAAGGCGCATCACATTTTGGACGCACCTCTTTTGAACATAAAGTAATTGGGCATAGGCTGCCAATTACTTCTCGTATGGATTCTCTTTAAAAGCCTACTTACTGATTTCTCTACCAAAAAACTCCTCCATTTTTTTCTTGAATTCCTCAGCTACACTCTCAGCACGAGAAGAAGGATTCTGAGAAACAGGAATGAAATCCAGAAAATCTTCCATCCGCTTATATCTACTTGTTTGCCTTGTTTTATTGTTTCTATTCATCCCAATCCTTCCGTTATCATCATAAAACACCTTCACTATATAGTAAAGCTTTAAAAAATTAAAATCTTTTTCCCATTTAATTTTATCCAACAGATTATTAGGTTTCATTCTACCTGTTAAACGATAGGCTAAGCTGTTTTTGGTTTGCAGATTGTTTTTAATATGTCCTTCAGAAGCCAAGTAATCAATGAAGTTCTTGAAATTCTCAGCTCCCTTATCTTTGATGATAGAACGAATATCACCCAAGCTAATTCTGCCTTCTGGATCTTCTGGTTGATTAAAATAGTCATCGGGCAAAGTGAATACATTATTGTTGTCGTCAGCATCATCAGAATCTAAAGTATCAGGGGAATCTGCTGTTTCATCTTTTAGGCTATTAAATAAAGCTACAAATTTAGGATCCTTAACGACTCTGTTGAGAATCTCCCGCTCTTTTGAATTTATAACAGAATTGTAATATTGGTCAAATAAATCCAATTTTTTTTTCAGCAATTTACATGACTGCACTATTGGGAGTTCATTAGTTCCATTAGATAATTCTTCTTCGACCTCATCAAAAATAAAAGGATTCAAGCATCTCTCTTTCTCCAATTCTGGTAATAGTACAGATTCTCTTTTTATTGAACGTACAACTGCATCAAACGGAAACTCTTGAATCTTTTCATTTATTGCGTATTTAACAATTTCGTGAGATACTGAATATAGTTGAAAGCACTCCTTAATTAATGTACATTCTGTAGATATATCTATTATCTTAATTTTATTTTCATAAATAGTTGCTATGAATTCATCCTTGTCGTGTTTTTCAATACAGTTATATAAAGCATCAAAAGCCTCCGCTGTACAATCAATTTTTTTTATAACTTCCAATGCTAAATCTATAGGAACGCTTATTAATACTTCGAAAATCTTTTCTGTTCTCATTCGACATGACACAAAAGTTCTATCAATGTATCGGACAACGTTAATTATATTATTTTTTTCGATTTTCGATAAAATAAACATCACAGGCATAATATATCCTGCACTAAAAGATGAGATCAATAAGAGACTATAAATAACAACGTTATCCCTTCTGGATCGCTCAATACTAGCTTTATCAACTCCATGCTCTTGTAGGATTTTACTCACTAACTGATTATCTGTATTTAACTCAACATAGATTTTTTGTACAATTTCATTTGCCACATCTTCTGCCCGTTGCTTATCCAAAGAATAATCTTTCATCAAAGCATCAGAGAAAGAATTTACAAAATATATTCTTCCAGATTCAAAATAACTTTGCCCTTTCTTATAAGCGCTTTCTAATTCATCAATATACCGAGCGTCTTTAATAAGTGCATTTTTTAAAAAATCATCCATAGTTATACATATTAAAAGGTTAGCTTATTTTCTCTTAGCTCTTTTCTCTTTTCTTTTTCTCAGTACTCGTTCCATGTAAACCATCGGCACACAGTTCATCATATCCTGATCCCAATATGCCTTTTTATGGAAGGTATCAACATAGAATTGAACTACAAATGTATTATAAGACTAAACTATATACAAGAAATAGCTCTACTAAAAATAGCTCTACTAAAAAATATTCAACGGCTTCTTTTTGTAATACGAATAGAAAACACTACCTTTGTTATATTAATAAATGTTTTATGAAGTTGATAGAAAACAACATACAGGCTATTGTCGCTTTGTGTAAGAAGCACAAGGTTAATAAGTTGTTTGTATTCGGTTCTATCCTTACCAATAGATTCAATAATGACAGTGATGTGGACTTGGTAGTTGATTTCAAAAAAGCAGAAGTGGAAGACTACTTTGATAACTACTTCGATTTTAAATATTCATTAGAGGATTTATTCGGAAGAGAAGTTGATTTATTAGAAGAGCAAACCATAAAGAATCCATATTTGAAAAAAAATGTGGATGCAACAAAGGCATTGATATATGGATGAATTAACCAAAAAGCATTTGCAGGATATACTGACAGCCATTGAAGAAATAGAAAGCTTCTTTGGCAGTGAACCAAAGTTATACGATGATTTCTATAGTAATCTATGCCTTAGACGTGCAGTAGAAAGAAATATTGAAATCATAGGAGAAGCCATGAACAGGATTCTGAAAACCGACAGAAATATAGCCATCACAAATTCACGCAAGATTGTAGATGCAAGAAATTACATCATACATGGCTATGATAGTTTATCTGTAGATATACTTTGGAGCATGGTTATTAATCATTTACCTAAGCTAAAGAATGAAGTCATTGCATTACTAAATTCATAAGGTTTGCGACTTATTCACGACCACTTCATAAAATAATAGTAAATTAATAAACAAAATAGTTCTTTAAAATTTTGAAAAATCTATCTGTAACCCAACTATTTATACAAAGAATAGTAAAGGACTACAGGGATAAAAATAGTAGCTTCTTACGGTATGACTGACACTATGGGCCGTATGCACTCTGACGCTCAGTTCGCTGGTTCTTCATCAGTTCCTGCTCACGTAGAAATGATGGGCTTCCTCGGTATCGGTAACAACCCGATGGTAGGATGTACAGTGGCTTGTGCTGTAGACGTTGCAACTGCTTTGAGCAAGTAATCTATACTTAATCAAATATATAAACTCCTGTAATCTAAATGGTTGCAGGAGTTTTTTATTTATGTTTTCACAATACCCCATTCGCAAGAATATAACAACCAAAGCATTGCTATTAAAAGAGGAATGATAACCTTTGCTTAAACTCATAATCACACAAACTATGGAATACATCAATGAATTTCATAAAGAATGGATAGAACGTACTCGCCAATCAATAGCCTCTTGGAGCAAGCAGCCCATATCGTTAGAAGCCAAAAGAAAACAGCAGGAAGTACTCTCATCTAAAGGATAACGCACAGGCATTTGCCCATGATGCAGTCCTTTTTAATAATTCGTTCTTTTATTTCCTAACAAGGAGTTTACCCATTGCTATTATAACATTGATTAATAGCAGCTTGCAAAGACTTACAGGGATGCTGTGCCAACAAACTATTTAACATCTTCTTTTTGCTAATACGAACAGAAATCACTATTTTTGTTATGCCAATAAATACCTTATGAAGCTGATAGGAAACAACATACAGGCAATTATCGCTTTGTGCAAGAAGCACAAGGTGAACAAATTATTTGTGTTCGGTTCTATCCTTACCAATCGATTCAATGACGACAGCGATGTGGACTTGGTAGTTGATTTCAAAAAAGCAGAAGTGGAAGACTACTTTGATAACTACTTTGATTTTAAATATTCATTAGAGGATTTACTCGGAAGAGAAGTTGATTTATTAGAAGAGCAAACCATAAAGAATCCATATTAAAAAAAAAATGTGAATGCAACAAAGGCATTGATATATGGATGATTTAACCAAAAAGCATTTGCAGAATATACTGACAGCCATTGAAGAATAAGAGATAGATATAAACTTATTCCCTCTCAAACCAAGCTATAAGCATGGTATATTTGCAACCGATTTTTATTATACCCTATGAGATTAACAAACAAACCAGCTTAAACATTCCATTAATGCCTTGTTTTATAGCAGAATAATCACTTTTCCTTCATTTCGTACCTGTCGGTTTAAAATCTTTCACTACATTTGCACAATGTGAATAAACAGTAATGGAATATGAATCAAAACATTGCGGACAAATTAGAGTGGACGGTAATTTTCATATTAGAGTTCGGACGCAAATACGGACTGAATATGAAACAGTCATTTAATTACCTGAGCCGTTATAAAGGAATAGATTTCATTGACCGGCATTATGATTATGTTCATACTCAATCATTCGCCTCTATGATAGAGGATATATCGGAATATTGCCATAGACATGGAGGAGCATTGGAATGAAACTATATCATGGTACAAATAAAGATTTTAACTGTATAGATTTACTGAAATCAAAACCGAACAAAGATTTCGGGCGTGGTTTTTATCTGTCTGCCGACTATGAGCAAGCCTTGAATATGGCAAATGTAAAAGTAGAACAGTTAGAATATGGAAGTCCGGTCGTACAAACCTATTCTTTTAATGAACAGGCCTTAGAGAATTTACGTGTTCTGCACTTTGAGAGTTATTCGGAAGAATGGGCTAAATTTATTTTGCTGAACCGGAATAATCCTACACAACAGCCTGCCCATGATTATGATGTAGTTATTGGTCCGATAGCTGATGACAGAGTAGGCTTCCAATTATGGAAATACGAAAGCCATTTCATTGATTTACCTACATTAGTCCGAAGCCTAAAATACATGAAAGGAATAACAATACAATATTTCTTCGGAACAGAACGTGCTATTAAATTGTTACAACGATTATGAACGAAAAAGCAGAAATAACAGCAGATATGGTTAAAAATTTATCCATATTGCTCATGGAAAAAGATAAAGATATGACAATGAAAGAAGCTCTTTCCACTGTTTTCCAATCTGATACATATCAGAAGTTAATGAATGAAAAGACGCATTTTTATTATCAAAGTCCAAGATATGTCTTTGCTTTTTTAGAGGAGGAATTGTTAAAAGGGAAATTTGAATAAAGGTAGGTAATTATTCATTTGTAAAAAGACACTGTCCAGAATTTTGTGTAAATGGAAACAGGATTCAGTTGTAAGTTTGTTCTTATATGACAACGGACAGAATTGTTTTTTTACGCAATCCTGTCCGTTTCATTATTTTCTGTTCTGTATATGTTATGGCATGAATGCATCCATTATTTCTGTTGGTCTGCCATCCTCTGTAAATGCGCCGAGACGGTATTTGTTAGGTTTGCATTCAGGTTCCCAATAGAATACACCTTTGCAAATGCCATCAGTGCTTTCAATACATTTTGTGATTAACTTTCTCAGCATTTTGTAACCATTATTCAGTGTTTCCTTGTTGGCTAAGTTGCCATTATCGTCCGCGCATTCCATTCCGGTCTCTACTATCATCACATCACAATTATATCTCTCGTTTACGAGTCTTATATTCTCAATACAATCGTTTATGGTCTTTTCCGGAGTATATTCCGGTTTTTCCATCATTGTCCAGTAAGGATAGATAGACATTCCTATCATGTCCCATTTGCCACCGTTTGCCTTCAGTTCATCGAAGAACCAGCGATATAGTTCTTTGTCGTATCCATTGTCGAGATGCACAATAACTGTAGAACCCGGAAAAACTGATTTTACAGCGTCATATCCAGAGTTAATAAGCTCTGCCAGGTTTTTCCAGTTCATTCTGAATTTTACAGCAGTTGATTTGCTTCCAGACTCTTTTACATCACATTCGCGGATATCATATGAAGCACCGCTTGTTTCCGGATTCTCATCCCAAAGCATACCCGGACGTATCTCATTGCCTACTTGTACCCATTTAGGAGTGATTCCTTCTGCTTTCAACGCTTCAAGAACATCTTTAGTATGGTCTGCCATTGCAGTCTTCAGCTTGTCAAAGCTGAGATTTTTCCATGCCGCAGGCTTATGCTGTTGTCCCGGGTCTGCCCACCAGTCACTGTAATGGAAATCTACCATCAGTTCCATTCCGTTTGCCTTGGCGCGGCGTGCCAGCTTAAGCATATCTTCCTTGCTGCTCCAACCTTCTTTAGGATTAACCCATACACGAAGACGGATAGCATTAAGACCAAGTTCTTTCATCAGTGAAGTACATTCCTTTTCCTCTCCTTTTTTATTGTAGAATTTGTGGCCCTGTGATTCCATTTCTGTAACCCAGCTGATGTCTGCACCCTTATAGAAAGGCTCATAATCTTCTTTTTCTGTCGAATATTCCGTTACAGGTATTTCAAACTCTCCGGTCTTCAATCCTTTGGCTGACGCGCGAAGACGAATCTTGCCGGGTTTCTCTCCTGCTTGTAGTATCACTGTCAGCATTCCGTTGAATGCATGCATCTCCGGTTTGTGGAACAAGTCAAGGCATGTAGGGTCACCATTGGCTGAGGCTCTGTACTTTCCGGCACCATCGACACGGAAATTAACCAGACGTCCGTCTGTAGGACAGAGATTACCGTCCTTGTCTTCAATGCGAAGAGTTACATAAGCCAAATCTTTGCCATCGGCTTTAAGACTTGTGTAGTCTGAAACAAGTTTTATACGGTAAGGTTTTCCTGCGGTATGTAAGGATTTTTCTGCGGCCTTACTACCGTCGCTGTTGTAGGCTATTACTTTTAGTTCTCCCGGCTGATATTTCACATTATGCCACATCAGACGATAACAGTTCACTACTGTAGAGTCGTTCTTTGTTCTTATTCCCTGGCTTACTCCGTCTACGAACAGTTCAGCCGAAGGATAGTTTGTATATACGAATACAGGCACATCCTTTCCTTCATGTCCTTCCCAGTTCCAGTGTGGCAGTATATGTAGAGTTTCAGCATCCTTGTTCCATACACTTCTGTAGAGATAATATCTGTCTTTAGGAATAGATGCAAGGTCAATTATACCGAACATAGAGCTATGGTTAGGCCATGCATCTGTGTCATATGGGCTTGGTTCGCCAAGATAGTCGAATCCGGTCCATACGAATTGTCCTATAGTCCATTCATGGTCTTCTGCAAGTGCGAAATCTATATCAGGAATGTTTGACCATGAACAGTATTCAAGGTCGTATGAAGAAGACTGGTGGTCATCGTACTTGGCGTCTGCCTTGCTTTCAGCCGGAAACTTATATACTCCTCTTGAACTTACAGTTGAAGATGTCTCAGAACCTAAGACTATGTTTTGAGGCAGTCTTTCATAAGCTTCTTCGTAACGGTGTGCACGATAGTTGAATCCCGGGATATCAAGCATAGCAGCAAATCCGTTGTTCAGTACACAGCTCACCTGGTCCATACCGCATGTAACAGGGCGTGTAGGATCTTCCCTATGACAAATATCCTGCAGGAATTTTGCTACTTTATACCCCTCAGAACTGCACTGTGTAGGCACTTCATTACCGATGCTCCACATCACTACACATGCATTGTTACGATACTGTCTGAGCATATTTACCATATCTTTCTCAGCCCATTCGTTGAAGAAACGGTGGTAGCCGTTGTCACATTTTGCAATGTCCCATTCATCAAAAGGCTCAATCATCATCATAAAGCCCATTTCATCGCATAGCTTTACAAGTTCCGGAGCAGGCATATTGTGCGCGGTTCTGATAGCATCGCATCCCATTTCCTTCAGCAGTTTCAACTGATGACGCAGAGCAGATACATTTACAGCTGCTCCAATCGGACCTAAGTCATGGTGATTGCATACTCCCTGAAACTTACGGTGTTTCCCGTTAAGGAAGAAACCCTTGTCGGCTATATACTCTATTGTTCGTATTCCAAATGTTGTGGAGTATGTGTCATGCAGAGTCCCGTCTGCGTAAATTTCTGAAACAGCCTTGTAGAGATTAGGTTCTTCAGGTGACCATAACAATGGATTGTTCACAACAAAATTCTGTGTGAACGGCTGTCCGTGATTTATAAATCCCTGGTTGTTCTTGACCGCAACTACCTTGCCTTCAGGAGAATATATTCTGGTGATTACTGTCAGTTTCTTTTTATCAGCATTTTTAATCTCTGTGCGAAGATTTACAGAAGCGTAATCCTTTCCTACATGAGGTGTAGTAATCTGTGTACCCCATACCGGAATATGTATCTTTTCTGTAGTTATTACATGCACATTTCTGTAAAGTCCTGCACCCGGATACCATCTTGAAGACTGAGGCCTGTTTTCAAGGCGTACGGCAAGGATGTTGTTCTTGCCATCCTTGTTAATAAGGTTTGTAACGTCGCAGTGGAATGAGTTATATCCCAAAGGCCAGAAACATGCTTCCTGCCCGTTGACATATACACGAGCCTCACTCATTGCTCCATCGAATACGAGTGTAGTCTGTTTGTCATTGTCAACATTGAATGTGGTTCTGTACCATCCCACACCTACATATGGCAGTCCTCCGGTGCGCCCTGTCTTTACAGAAGCCTGTGTCTCGAAATTCTGAGTAATGGCTACATTCTGCAAGTCATTGTTTCTGTCGAACGGACCGAATATAGCCCAGTCATGAGGAACTGTTACTTTTTCCCATTTGCTGTCATTATAGTCAGATCTCTCAGCTCCGGATGCCTCACCTTTTAAGAATTTCCATCCCTTTTCGAGGGTTTGAATGTTTCTTTGGGCATTTGCGTTGCCTGAGAATACAGGTACAAGAAAAAGTAGTGCTGTTATTAATTTAGTCAGCTTCATTAAGTAAAAAGTTTATTATATTTAATAAGGTGTAAATATAAAAGAAATAGATGATAAATGCCTTGTCGTTTTCTATAAATACAGTCTGTATTTACAGAATATGTGCGTACGGAATAAGTTTCTTTTCCGTTAGTAATGAAAATTTAAACAGCGCTTAAACACTGTTTAGACGCTGTTTAAATTTGTATTTGAATCTGATACCTATTGCATTATCTCTTGAAAGCGTTGAGTGAGTTCATAGGATAACCTTCATCATTGAACATACCTTTCTGATATCCATTCCATCCGGCATAGCATTGTGGCTCCCATGCGAAAACTCCCAAACATCCTTCAACTGTTTTTGCTTTAGTAATGAAGTCTGTGTAGAATTCTTCAGCCTCGTCATAACTCCATGGAATACCTATTTCACACATCATAACTTTGGTGTTATATTTTTCAACAAGCGCTTTCATATTGACTATGCAATCGTCATTCATTTTCCTCCAATCTTTTTTGGCTACATTATCTCCATCCGGTTCAGGATAAAGCGACATTCCTATAATGTCCCAGTTAGCGCCATTTTCTTTTAACCCATCGAAAATCCAGTTGTATCTGTTAGGATTGTTACCTTCGTCAATGTGTATGATAACTTGTGCATCGGGGTATATTTCTTTTACTGCATTATATCCGCTTTTTACAAGTTCTGCAAAGTTTGCTGTATTTCCGCTTGACGCTTTTCCATCGTTCCAAAGCATACCAGTACGTGTTTCATTTCCAACTTGTACCCATTCTACATCAATTCCTTTATCTTTAAGTGCAGATAATACGTCTTTTGTATGTTCTGATACCGCATTTTTAAGCTCGTCAAAACTATAATTTTGCCATGCTGCCGGTTTTGTCTGGTTTCCCGGATCTGCCCAAGTATCACTATAGTGGAAGTCAATCATCAGTCTGTATCCTAGATTATGAGCTCTCCATGCTTTGATGATTACATCCTCTTTTGAGCACCATCCTTCTTCAGGGTCAACCCATACACGCAGTCTTATAGCATTCATTCCGAGTTCACGAAGCAGTTCCATACATTCACGTTCTTTACCTTTCGAGTCGTAGAATTTTCTGCCTGATGCCTCCATTTCTGTAAGCCAGCTTACGTCTGCTCCTCTTGCAAATCCTGTCATGTCATAACCACCTGTAGGATCATCTGTTCCTTCTGTTTCAGGGAATGTAGGTTTTTCATCATTGTTACATGATGTTGTCATGGCTCCGCATACTATTGCCAATGCCATGAATAAGTATTTTAGTTTTTTCATATTGTTATTCTTTTATAGGTTCAATGCTGTATGTTTTTTCTATTATATTGGCTTTTACAGTATATTTACCTGCCTTTACAGCTATACCGTTACCATCTTTGTTGGTACCATTATAATACAATTTATTCTCGCCACCATCGACAAAATTATATGACCAGTCATCAAATAGATAGAATTTCATACCCCATTCTGAGTCAGAGCTTAATTCTAATACTGTAGAGAATTCACCTGCAATATCAGTAGGTGTCATGGCTATTAATCCTCCATTAGTCATACCGTTATATAAGTATATTTTGTCACCTATTTTTGTAGTTTTATATGTCAGATTCTTTAATGAAACTTCAAATAAGTAAAGTCCGTTTTCTGTTAATGCAGGGATTTCAGTTCCACCTTTTAATAATTCTCCGTTAGTATTTGTATTAGCGGTATTATCGCTTTTGCCATACTTGTATTCGCTGTCATTTCCCCATGCGTCAGCATTAAAGAAATAATAACCCCATTGGCTTGGAACTACATTTCTTATACCGGCATATTCTATATTATCTTCGTTGAAAAGATATATTTTATTGTTAAATTCATATTTGTCACTATCAATACCCATGACATAGATGTATTCTTTAACTTCCGGTTCTTCAGGTATGTCTGTACCTCCAGCTTCAACATATACTTTTCTGTCGTTCGGATTTATTAAATCCAGTTTTATAGTACATTCTCCAGCCTCCGGTATTGTTACAGAAATATTTCCTGCGTTATCAGCAAGTACAAGATTATTGTTTTCATTTGCAAATGCAACATTTACAGGAATACCTGCACCATCGTTTGTTCCGGTCTCTACATTCCATTGATCACCGTTTCCTGAAATTGTAATTACTTTTTCTCCAGCCTCAGTTGCAGTGAATGATGCTATCCATAAATTGTTTTCCTTGTCCAGAGTCAGGTTAATAGGCTCTTCACTTAGTCCTGATATAGCTAAAGATGATATATAAAGTGCATCCCAGGTAGCTTCCTTTGTATTAACATTTACGTAGTAGCAACCAGTCGTTCCAGGGAACCACATATTTTGTCTGTTGTTTCCTGCGTCACTTGTTATGTGGAAAGCTCCTTCATCACCTGCTGTTCCCCACATCAAACCGTTTCCTTCCTTAAGGAAATAATGGTACCATCCATATGGGATAAACATGAAGCCACTGTATATTCCATTAGCTTCTGGAGAATATAATATCACACCAGTTTCTCCTACTACTTCGTTTTGGTCTGTTGCTTCAACAACAATACCTGTATTCATATCCATAACATATGGTGTAACAGCTACCTTTACCACATTACTGTAAGCATAAGGTATGTTCTCGCCTGTTGCGCTACCGAGACGGAAGAATACATTATTTGCTTCACCAACTTTTGCTCCAAGGCCGTTTACTATTGAATTGAGTTCACCGCCCTTGTAGGCGATAGAGTTTGATGTTGTTTCATCTTTATATATTTGTCCGGAAAAATCCTCTGACAATGAAACCTCCATATAGTTTTTTGCTTTGGCAGCTGTACCTACAGTTGTGTCGCTTATCTGTACGTCCTGTCCTTTCCATGCAAATGAAAGAACTACTTTCTGCGATGTTTCAACAGATAAAACCACTTTATCTGTGGTAGCAATAAGTTCATCTGAACCTAAACTCTGGAGATAAATTTTCTCTCCGTCCTTCTCGCAAGACATTAATGCTAAGATTGATGCGAGGGTTAGTAATATTTTATTTAAAGTTTTCATTTTATCCGTTACTGTTTAAGGTTAATACTCTTCATTTTTCAGATTAGGATTGGCTGTAAGTTCTGCCGATGGAATAGGATAGTAATTGTATTTGCTTTCGACAGATGTTCCATCACTTACACCACCCTTGAACTCCCACAAATAGTCGGCAGTAGTAAAGAGGTTGAAACGTATAAGGTCTGTACGTCTGGTGCATTCCCAGTAAAGCTCACGTGCACGTTCGTCAAGGAAGAAACGGAAGTTATTTTCTGTAAGATCTGTTTCCGTAATATCTTGGCTGTTATCACCAAAAGCACGTTCTCTCAAAGCGTTTACATATCCAACAGCAGTAGTCATGTCTCCGTTTCCGCCACGTGCGGTAGCCTCAGCATACATCAGATATACATCTGCCAGTCTGAATAACGGATAGTCTGTATTTACACCGCTCTGGTCTGTATTTGATGCAGCTTCTCCATTATCTGTTAGATTTGTCCATTTAGTTGAAAGGTAGCCTGTTGAAGCATCTTCTATTGATGTCACTTTAGGAGTCTGACCGGTAGTATAGAATCCACCTCTTTTATCATTGTCATCAAAAAGGCCTGATACAGTTTCACATATTCTCATAGAGCCCCATCCTTTAGTCACTCCATAATCAGCAGGATTCTGTGTCGCAGAAGTCTGGCTTATTGCGCCGCATACCATGTATGTTGATGAGCCCCAAGATACAGTAGTATTGGCATCTACAGGAAGTGTGAAGATTATTTCGTTTGTACGCAGATGATTGTCTGCATTGAAAAGTCTTCTGTAACAATCTATAGTATAGTCATTATTTACATCAATTTCCAGTGAATATCCCTGTCCTATAGCACTCTGGCATGCTGCAACGCATTCGTTATATCTTGTTTCGCTAATATAAGTCTTGGCATTCAGATATAGCTTTGCAAGCAGTGTATATGCGGCACCTTTTGAAGCACGTCCGTAAGGGCATTCATCTTTGCTCAGAAGATCATTTTCGATAGCTTTAAGTTCAGACTCGATGTACCCGAACATATCCTTTGCCATATAGCGTGGAGGAATATAGCTTCCCACAGGGTCGTTTTCTGTTACGAAAGGAATGTTTCTGAACAAGTCCATTGCGTGATAATAGAAAAGGGCACGCATGAAACGGGTTTCTGCACGATAATGCACTATTTCGTTGCGTTCGCTTTCTGTGAAACCGCTTATTTTTTCATCTGTCGCATTACGCAGAAACTCGTTGCAGAGAGCAATATTATAGTATATACGATAGTACATATCTGCTACCCATGGGGCGTTTGCATCCCATGACAGATTACTGATATCAGTCAGATTTTCACCGCTTAGCCATGTATAAGCCACCTCATCTGTTCCTACTTCCTGAAGATTGAAATAGCAACGCATATAATCTTCTCCACGGTTGCTTGAAAGGTCTTCGTTACCGTCTTTCTCCTGACCTTTTGTTACCATTGATACATATATTTTCCCCAGTACGCTTTTATAGTTTTGCAGGCTGGTATATACACTTTCCGATGTAATATCTTCATGTGGATACTGGTCAAGGTCGCCTATACACGATGTCGCGAACATTGCGGCTGTACACATTGACAATATATAGATATATTTTTTCATGATTCTGTATTTTTATAATTAGAAATTAAGACCGATGTTTAAAGAGAATGTTCTTGGACGAGGATAGAACGTATTGTCCATTCCGTTCGGTACTTCCGGGTCCACTCCGCTGTATTTTGTTATGCAGAATACGTTCTGTACCATTGCGCTGACATTCAGATTGCAGGTATTGAATATCTTTCCGAAATTATACCCCAAAGTAAGGTTATCCATTTTCAGGAACGATGCATTCTCTACATAATAGTCTGACAAATGCTGGCGTGTCTGAAAACCTGTTTCAAGATAACTTGCCGACAGATTGTTGAGCTGTGCTGCATTGTAGCTCATTGTTTCCATAGCTCCGGTGTTCATTGCCATTCCGTTATATACATAGTTGCCTATGTTTGCTCTGAAACTCATTCCGAGGTTCCAGTTCTTCCAGTTGAGCGATGTGCTCAGTCCCATTATATAGTCTGGTGCCGGAGAGTGATAACGGTATAAGTCATCCGAGTTTATCACACCATCCTTATTGAGGTCCGCATATGCTCCTTCGATAGGTTTTCCGGTCTTTTCATCGTAAAGCTGTTTGTAAACGTAGAACATATAAGGTTCATATCCTTCAGTAAGTGTCTGGAACTGATATCCGTCTATTGAAGGACCTACAGGAGTGTTTGTCACTTTCCCTCCTTCGACGATAGAAAGATTCTTAACCTTCATTTTCTGCCATGTCATGTTGAAACTGATATCCCAGCTGAAGTCCTTTGTCTTTATAGGAGTGGCATTCAGTGAGAATTCTATACCCTGGCTGTCAACATTACCTACGTTTGTAGTGATAGTCTTGTCGAATGTAGAACCTGCTGCTGCCGGAACAGTGGCGATAAGATCTTTTGTCTGACGTGTATAATAGTCGAAACTACCTGTGATACGGTCTTCAAGGAATCCGAAATCGAAACCATAGTTCCATGAAGTTGTAGTTTCCCATTTCAGGTCTGATACATACGATTCAGGGCGATAAGTATAAATATATTCATCTCCCATTATAGCCTGTGCGCCATCCTGGCTCAGTGTATATACCGGAAGATAGTTGTAGTTGCCTATACCGTCCTGTTGTCCTGTAACACCGTAGCTGGCACGCAGTTTCAATGTGCTCAGCACATTCTGGTTCTTCATGAACTCTTCTTCTGAGATTCTCCATCCCAGAGCTACAGAAGGGAATGTACCCCATCTCTGTTCTTTTGCAAAACGTGAAGTGGCATCACGGCGTACAGTAGCCGTGAGCATATATTTTGAACCGAATGAATAATTCAAACGTCCATAGTATGACAGAAGAACGTGTCTTTCGTCTGTAGCCTTATACGAAGTCTGTATTTCGCCTGCCGCATTCATGCTTGCCGAAGCCGGATTTACTGATTTCCAGTACTGATAGTCGTAACCTATTGTAGCGTCGAAACTGCTGTTCAGTGACTCTACCATCTTGTTATAGTTGGCATAGATTGTAAGAAGTCTGTTTTCATTCTTTTGAGGTCCGTACGGATAGTAGTAACCGCCTGTAGTATAATATTGTGCAGCTTCAGGATTAACATAGTCTGAGCCTTCACCCTGTGCATAGTCGTAACCTAATGTAGCATGGAGTTTCAATTCCGGAAGGAAATGCATACGATAGTCAACATCGAAGTTACCTATGAAACGTATGACCTTACTGTGCGCATCGCGCTGTTCCAATAATCCGAGAGGGTTCAATACACCACCTGTTACAGGCTTACCGTCGCTTGCAAGTCCTTCGGTATATCCACCGAATACGTCATTTCCGGAATAAACCGGTATGGTAGGATTCATGGTAGAAGCTCCCCATATTGCACTGGTGTTTGCAAACTGGTTCTTGTTCATTGACGCCTTGGCATTGATATTGAATTTCAGATGGTCGTCAAAGAATGACGGCGACAATGACAAGCTACCTGTTACTCTGTTTGCGTTGTCAGTCTTGAGCAGACCGTCCTGATTGTAATATCCCACAGAAACACGTACAGGAAGGTTAGGAAGAACCTTGCCGGACAGACTAAGATTATTATCAGTACCGAATGCATTATGATAAATATAGTCGTTCCAGTCAGTTCTTTCAGAACCCAACAAAGCCTGTTGTGCAGCTGTTCCCTTAGTCTTCACTACATTTACAAAATCGTCATAGCTCAGCATATCAGCCATGCGTGTACGTGTCTGAATAGAGTTAGTTGTACTGAATGTCACTTTCAACTTGTCCGAAGCACCTTTCTTGGTTGTTATAATGATAACACCGTTTGAGGCACGCGAACCGTAGATTGCTGTAGATGAGGCATCCTTAAGGATTGTCATGCTCTCGATGTCGTTAGGATTGATGAGGCTGAGGAAGTTTCCGTCATTACCGCTGATACCTCCCTGCTCCAAAGGTACACCGTCGAGTACGATAAGCGGGTCGTTGCTGGCATTGAGTGAAGCACCTCCACGTACACGTATTGTACTTCCGGCAGTAGGCGAACCGCTGTTTGACATAATCTGTACACCTGAAATCTTACCATTGATAAGCTGTTCGGGAGAGCTTACCAGACCTGTGTTGAAATCTTCGCTTGAAACGTTGGTTACAGAACCCGTAAGGTCACTCTTTCTTTGGGTACCATATCCGATAACGACCACATCGCTAAGCATCTGTGTGTCCGGTACAAGCTTTATGCTCATAGTTTTCTGGTCGGAGCCTAACACCTGAGTATTGTATCCTATATAAGAAAACTGGATATTGCTTCCCTTAGGAATTTCAAGAGTAAACTTACCGTCGAAGTCAGTAATAGTACCTATAGTAGTACCTACTGCAAGAACACTGGCCCCGATAAGCGGCTCGTTGTTTTCGTCTAAAACTGTACCTGTGATAATTACATTTCCCGGCTGTTGCGCGAGGACTGCGAAAGTATTTCCGGCCCAAATCACCGATAGTAAGAATACTTTCAGAAAAGATTTAATGTTGCCTTTCATATTATGTATTAATTTTTTGTCAGCACAAATATATGAAACACAAGAAAAGCACAGGGAAAAATATTGGACATATAAAGACATAAATAGGACAATCGCGCATTTTGTCCTATTTATTTCCTTTTTCCTACCATTACATTACTGTCCGGTGTCCGATATATATTGTTTCGGAGTCTTTCCGAAAACACTCTGGAAGCATTTCGAGAAATAAGAAGGGTTGGAATATCCCACCATATACATAACTTCCGCTATGGTGAATTTTTTCTGTTGCAGCAGCATAGCCGCCTTTTTCATTCTTATTGATTTTATGTATTCCACGGGCGACATTCCTGTAAGCTGCTTTATCTTCCTGTATATCTGTTTGCTTCCCGTACCGGACAGTTCACACAATCCGTTTACATTGAGATTGCTGTCTGCCATATGGTCTTCAATAATCTGTGTGATGTTTATCAGAAACTTCTCATCAGACGATGTGCTGTCCTCTACCGGTTTCGGAGAACCGATAGTTTCAATTCTGGCCTGTGCCTCAAAAGTTTCCTTCTTGTGTATGAGCATCTCTATTTTTCCAATCAGTATTTCCGCATTGAAAGGCTTCTGTATGAAAGCATCTATCTGCAGCTTTATACTGTTCTTTATGGTTTCCGTGTCATCCTTTGCAGAAAGCATAATTATCGGAATAGTGACCGTAGGCATATTCTTTTTCAGGATCCTGCACATTTCCAGTCCGTTCATCATCGGCATCATATAGTCCGTTATTATAAGGTCCGGTTTTACGGTTTCCACCATGCTCAGTCCTTCCTTACCGTTCGATGCATATACGCATCTGAATTTACCTGCCAGTATATGCTTTATCATTTCGTACGCATCCCTGTTGTCGTCCACTACGAGTATTACCTGCAACTGTGAGTCGGCATCGTCAATATTCTCATTTTTATCAGAGTCTGTACTGTTCAGTTCTCTGTCCACAGGGAATATCAGCGTAAAGGTCGTTTCACCGTTGGCAGACGATGCTTCCACGTTTCCCTTATGCAGTTCCGTATATGTCTTGACTAAATAAAGCCCTATTCCTGTTCCCTCAAAATGGTTCTTTGTGGCCGACGACTGGAAAAATCTCTGGAAAATATACGGCAGTTCATTCTCCGGTATTCCTATTCCATTGTCCGAGACCCTTATGTCCACCTTGCTGTTTTTCTCGCTATAGTCTATTGACACAGATATGTTTCCTTCCGAAGGAGTATATTTTATGGCATTTGTCAGCAGATTGCTCACTATGGATTCCAGTTTTATGACATCCATATCCACAAACAGCTTGTCTGCATTCGATGTAAAGTTCCAGTTATGCCTGTTTACACTTTCTTCATCCCTTAATTTCAGATATATCTCTCGGGTAAACGATACGAGTTCTATTCTGGAGGTTATGAGTATATGCTCACTGTCCTCCATTCTGTTCATTTCTATCAGTTTATGTATCTTGGCATTCAGATTTACCGCATTTCTGTACACTATATCCAGCATTTCCTTCTGTTCCGGGTCCTTTACGTCGAGCAGCAGTTTGCTTACAGGTGTAACTATCATTCCCACAGGACTTTTCAGGTCATGCGAGAGGTTCGACATAAACTTTATCTTTTGTCTGGTCTGTTCCAGTATCTTCTTCTTTTCCAGTTTCTCCAGATGCAGCCTATTCTTGACAATAAAGAAATTTATTATCCAGCAGACTAATCCTACAGTCAGCAGAAAATATATAACTTTGGCTGCTACAGACAGATACCATGGCGGCAGAATATTTATTGAAGCTATTCTGTATCCGGCATCATCGTTCTCGCTATGTTTGACATATAGCTCAAACTTGCCGTAAGGCATATTATTATAGACTATTATATTTGAATTGCTGTTCACATAATGCCATTCGGAATCTATTTTAGGCATCATATACATGAATCCGCTTCTTTGTGACTCGTTATATCTGAAATCGGAAAACTCAAATACAAGGTTATTCTCCGTATGGTCGAGCGTAAAACTATTGTTCTCTATAATACCTTTCGATATATAGTTGTTGTTGGCGGACAATGCTGTCAGATATATCCGTGGAGCGTAGTCTGTGGTATGTATTATTTCAGGCTCGCAGAAACCTATACCATCATAACTGCCCATATAAACCTTCCCTGCAGGCTTGTCATAATATATACTGCTGAATATCTTATCGTTGATATTTATTCTTTTTATTCCGGCTGTTTGCCTGTTTATATAGTACAGACCTTTGGCAGATGCTACCCATATGTTGTCTTCCACCTCTACCAGATGCAATATATTATTATCCTTCCAGTCCGTATCAATCCTTGTCATGTTTCCGGAGTACGGGTCTATCTTCGATACGCTGATGTTGGTACTTACCCATACCATACCGTCCGAATCGCAAATAAGAAATTCCGGAAACTCGTCATTCTCCGTACATACCGAGTAGTTATATATCTTTTTGTTGTTTCTGCTTATCCTCTGTATCTCTTTAGTGTTATACATCAGGACCCACGCATCTCCGTTTTTGTCTATCAGTGCCTGTTTCACGAACATGCTTTTCAATCCGTTGTCGGTCGAAAAATTCCTGTCTGCAATACATATTCCTGATTCCGAAGCCTTTAATTTGTCCTTGTTTACTACAAACAGCCCTCCCAGGCAACTGCTTATCCAAAGGTTATTGTCATTGTCCTCCGAAATATAATAAGCCCAGTTGGAATTGCATGTATGCGTAGAATCCATAATAGTATAATGCACGAACTGCCTGGACCTTTCGTCATACCGTTCTATGCTGCCGTCTGTGGCAATCCACAGATTCTGCGAGCTGTCCTCGAATATGTGTCTTATTCTGTTATGAGATAACTCCGAACCCTTCTTCCCGACCTTGAACCATCTGCTGTTGGCCGTATCCTTATGTTTCTCGGTAAGCAGTAGTCCGTCGGTACCTCCAAACCAGTTTCTGCCTCTACTGTCCGTAAGAATGGTGTAAAACATATTACCGTCGTTGGTATTGCTCAGCTCCCATACAGGTATGAATGTGTATTGTCTGTTATTGTCGGTAAATGAAATGCCATTATCGGTTCCCAACCATATATTCTGTTTGTTGTCGGTAGTTATACACCATATTATATTGTTAGGTATGGAATTGCTGTTTCTTGAATCGTGCAGATAATGTCTTTGCGTATTTCCATCGGCCGAATAGATATATAGTCCATTGTCTGTTCCGATAAGAAGATTCTTTTCCGAGTCATAGTTCAGCGACTTTATTGAGTTGTCAGCAAAGTATGGCACAAGCTCTGCACTCTGCTTTTGCACATCATAGCAAAACAGATTACCCTCAGTGCCAATCCATATACACTGCCTGCCCTTGTCCTCGAAAAGGACATTTACAAATATGTTCTTCCATTTATTGTCAGACGGGATATTTATAATCCTTACATCATTGTTTTCATCTATACTGCACAATCCATTATAAGTACCTACATACACCGTACCGTTTTCAGACCTTATAATCGAATAGACAGCCTTATGAGGTAGTTTTTCTGAAGGGAATTCATAAACCTCAGCCGTTTCAGTGTTATATCTGAACAATCCGTTCAGCGTACCTATCCACAGTTCGTTGCCGGACATTGCCAGACATCTTATATCCTTAATATTCTCCGTAGCCGGATTATGGTATTTCCCCAATCTCATGTCATATGAAATCAGCCCGTTGTCAGTGCCTAAGAATATAGAGTCCGAACAAATCAGTCCGCAATATATCCTTATTTCATAATATCCCTTGTCCTGTCTGTGCTGAAAAAAGGAATATCCGTCGTAGCTGTAAAGCCCCTTGTTTGTTCCCAACCACATCGTACCGGTGGAATCCTGCATTATGCAGCCTATTACAGATGCATCCGTATTGGTATGCATCCTGTTGAACTGCATATATGGGGATGACTGCCCGTAAAGTGCTGATATAGCAACGGTTATGAATATTATAACTGCGGTAAGGATATTTCTCATCGATATGTGTCTTTATGTATGGATAATAGTTACAAACACAAAAATAGAAAATATATTTCGTATTTTTGCAGTTTACCACTACATTCTGTATGTTTGCCACTATATCAGCAAGGTCAGTTTTCATAAAATGTTTTTATCACTAACTTTGTATCAGACAACAGAAGTTAAACATCTAAATTTATACGATTATGAAAACAAGATTAATGACATTGGTAGTTATAATGGCTGTTTCTATGAGCAGCTTCGGTTTAATGGCACAGAATACACCTGACGCTCCAGCACAGAAACGTGCTAAACAGAGACCTACACCGGAACAGATGATGGACAAACATGTGAAGATGATGGAGAAGAAACTCCTGATGGATGATGCCACAGCGTAAGCGTCTCCGCGGTTCTACATTGAATTAGTATCTCCCCTGATTTATCTTTGT
>SAMEA3387479__coassemble_608_pt1 | contig 23291 bp, 17 predicted proteins | sample SAMEA3387479__metabat2_low_PE_008 | metagenome-assembled genome bin SAMEA3387479 (sample SAMEA3387479) | Felis catus | biome: Faeces | place: United Kingdom | collected 2012
CAACGACCCCGAGATTACAAATCACGTGCTCTGGCCAACTGAGCTAAAGAGGCAGTGTTTATTTCTTAATTGCGAGTGCAAAGGTAGCGGTTTGTTCTGATAATTCCAAACTTTTTTGATGTTTTTTTCTTCAATCTTGAAAAAAGATGCTAAAGATGAGCTTTTCTACCTTCCTCTATCAGTATATAAGCCTGAAAACGAGTGTCTGTTCGCACTGGAGTAAGCGATAAATAACCGCTGAGAAGTTGATTTCCTACGATGTGTGCCGGGGCTTGTTCACACATTGTTCGGTGAAAGTTGAGTGCTTCTCCGTCTGCACGATAATGTTCGGTTATATATCTGCCTTGTGAATTATGGACAACATAGCGGTCGAAAATCAAACGGGCTACTACTCCCATGTTCATCCGAAGATTAATCTCCACACAGGGATGCAACTTATAATTTCCGTCTTGGACGCATATCATCATATCCACCCCTAAATATCCTACATAGCAATCTTTAAGCAATACTGAAAGTTTTTTTATCAGTTTTTCTCTTACTTCGTTTAGAAAGATTACTGGAACATACAGTGAAATCCTTCTTTCTATCTCTTCGTTTGGCAGTAATAAATTCGCTTTATAGTTACCGAAAGTATCTGTTTCAAACAAAGAATATCCGGCAAAACAAACCTTTCCCTCTTGACTCACATGAAACTCCATGGCAAAATCAGTCACTTTAGAGTAGAAGGGTTCTGCCATTACCGCTCCTTGAGTACGGATTATGCGTGAAATCCAGCCTTCTATAGGCTTACTCCATGTAGAGGGGGATACACGTGCCAATCCTCTTCCGCTCCCCGACCAAGGCGATTTTAAGATAACTTCTCCCTGAATATCCACAAAACTGCGTACTGATTCAATAGAGGTACAAACATCCGCATCGCCACAGATAAGAGGAAAATCAGAGAATTCCTGGAGTATTTCTGTACAGCGCTGCCTTCCTGCAAGATAGCGGAGTTTATGTAAACGTTTTTCATCGGGAAGGAAACCAGAAGAAATCACTTCTTGCAAGGAGTATACCAAAGCTGGATTCCATCCCCAAGGCGAGCAAGGCATGGAAATCCAGTTTTCGGTCCAAGAAATGTCCGATGGGAATAATGGACTCTCCCACTCTTCTACATGGCATAGGTTATTTACTTTTACCCAGCCGCCCTTTTCGGCATACCATGCCGGGAGTACCGACATATCTGCTGCCATCCGTTTGATTTCCGCAGGCGCTTTATAATAAGGCGTAAAGTTTGCCATCGCCATGTCATGCTCAGGATTAAAGTAATAAATTGTATTTGCCATAAGATTTTTTTGTCATTGTTTTACATGCAGTGACAAAGTTACTGAAAGGCAAACGTATTACCAAACCGGAACTTACTTTTATAGGCAAACTGTCCGGCTTTATAATTTTATTCCACGGTAACAGACTTCGCTAGATTACGGGGTTTGTCCACATCCTTTCCTTTGCATATCGCTACATGATAAGCTAGTAATTGCAAAGGAATAATAGTATTAAGCGGTTCCAGGCACTCCAGTGTAGGAGGAACCTCTATAACTTCATCAGCTAAAGCACCAATAGTGCAGTCCCCTTCCGTTACTATTGCAATGATTTTTCCTTTGCGTGCTTTTATTTCTTGAACATTACTCAGTATTTTATCATACATACCGTTATGTGTTGCAATTACAACTACTGGCATTTCAGAATCAATTAATGCAATCGGGCCATGCTTCATTTCTGCAGCTGGATAACCTTCTGCATGAATGTAAGAAATCTCCTTAAGCTTTAAGGCTCCCTCCAGTGCCACTGGATAATTGAAACCACGCCCCAAATAAATAATATTGGTAGCATAGGTAAATATTTTTGCCAAATCAGCTATCCGGTTATTCTGTTTTAATACTAATTTCATTTGCTGGGGAAGTTGGTGTAATGCCTTCAACAGTTCTTTAAACTCTAATTCATCTATCGTTCCTTTGCTCCGCCCCAAATTGAAAGCTAGCATGGCCAATACAAGCACTTGACCGGTAAACGCTTTCGTGGAAGCAACTCCAATTTCTGGTCCCACGTGAATATAAGAACCTGTATGAGTATTACGAGGAATGGATGATCCTACTACGTTACATATTCCGTAAACAAAAGCTCCTTTTTCTTTTGCCAACTCCAGGGCTGCCAATGTATCTGCCGTTTCACCCGATTGCGAGATAGCTATTACCACATCCTCTGGACTGATAATAGGATTGCTATATCGAAATTCAGAGGCATATTCCACCATTACTGGAATGCGACAATAATTTTCTAAGAGATATTTCCCGATTAGTCCGGCATGCCATGAAGTACCACAAGCTACAATAATAATTCGCTGAGCTCGCAACACACGCTCCTTATAAGCTTCAACGGCTGATAATGTAAGTTGATAGGTTTCTATATTTACTCGTCCACGCATGCAGTCAATCAGGCAATCAGGCTGTTCAAAAATCTCTTTCAACATGTAATGAGGATAGTCACCTTTCTCTAGTTTGCTAATTTCTACATCAATTGTTTTTATGTCTGGAATAATAATGCCTTCATGCAGATTTTCCACTTTTAGTCCATCATCCAGGCTAATAACAGCTATTTCCTCATCTTTTAAATAAACTACCTGATTGGTATAATCCGCTAAGGGTGTTACATCTGAACTTATAAAATATTCATTCTTGCCAATACCCACAACTAACGGGCTGCTTTTACGGGCGGCTATTAGCTGACCTGGGTTGAATTTGTCTAACACTGCAATCGCATAAGCGCCAACAACAGAACGTAGAGCTACTTTTATTCCTGTCAGTAAATCCAAAGATTGACTGCTGCATATATAGTCAATGAATTGTACAAGAACTTCGGTATCAGTATCGCTTTTAAATTGATATCCTTTCGTTTTAAGCATATCTTTCAGGGCAATATAGTTCTCTATAATTCCGTTATGGACTAAAGCAAACCTTCCGGAAGAAGAGCAATGAGGATGGGCATTCGTTTCAGAAGGCTCCCCGTGAGTTGCCCAACGTGTATGAGCTATTCCTACACTTTCATTCATGTCATGAGTAGCTGTCAGCTTCTCTAGGTTGCTGACTTTTCCTTTGGCTTTATATATTTTTAAAAGAGAATTTTTATTTAGTAAAGCAACACCAGCACTGTCATATCCACGATATTCTAAACGTTTCAATCCGTTTATCAATATTGGTAGCGCTTTCCGTTTCCCAATATAACCTACAATTCCACACATAGTTATAATAGTTGTACCTTTTGTTTAAAATGTAATCGTATACAGATAGAGGCTGCAAGTTCCTGCTTCTATTTGCATGTGTTAAAACTGATAGTATTTCTCTATATAGTTAATAAAAGCTTGATTTAGCAAACGTAATCCTCCTTCTGTAGGATATTCTCCACTGAAATACCAATCCCCAGAGTGATTAGGGCAAGATTCATGAAGGCCCTCTAAAGTTTGATAAACAATTTTTACTTTTGTACTCACTTCTTGGGGAGTTAACATAACAGCTATTTTATCCGCTATCTCTTCGTTTGTAAAAGGGGAATAAATCTCTTTTATATAGTTGAATCGTACATGCTTCATATTCTCTGAAGAATATTTGACCTTCTTATAAACCCGTTCAATAACATCTTTCATGCCACGTTCCATCAGTAATGTGACGGCAGCCTTGAATGCGATAAACTGTTCCATACTTGACATATCAATGCCATAATAATCCGGATAGCGTACTTGCGGCGAGGAGGATACAATAACAATCTGCTTTGGATTTAAGCGATTGAGAATTCGGATAATGCTTTGGCGCAAGGTTGTACCTCGCACAATACTGTCATCAATGATGACCAGATTGTCTATGAAAGGTTGTAAACTGCCGTAAGTTACATCATAAACATGTGCAGCCAAATCGTTACGGTTATTTCCTTCAGCTATAAAAGTTCGTAATTTGATATCTTTGATTGCTACTTTTTCACTGCGGATACGCATAGAAAGAATCTGCTCCACCTTTTCAGGGGTAACATCTTTACCTAAGCCCCGGATACGTTCTGCCTTCAGTTGGTTCAGATAGACATCCAGCCCTTGCAGCATTCCGAAGAAAGCAACTTCAGCTGTATTGGGGATATAAGAAAAAACAGTATGCTCAATGTCATAATCCACAGCTTTCAAAATAGGCTGCACCAGGCGTTCTCCCAGTTTTTTTCTCTCCTTATATATATCCTGGTCGCTGCCCCGACTGAAATAGATCCGCTCAAATGAACATGCTTTTGTTCCTTGGCCTTTATTGATTGAAGCCAGCCGAAGGTTACCCTCCCTATTAAGTAATAACGCTTCCCCTGGGTTTAATTCATGGATTTCTTCGATAGGTACATGCATTGCTGTTTGAATAACGGGGCGTTCGGAAGCTAATATCATCACTTCTTCATTTTTATACCAAAAGGCTGTGCGGATTCCCCATGGGTCACGCAGTGCGAAGCTGTCTCCACTGCCAGTCATTCCGCAAACAACATATCCTCCATCCCATAAAGCACTTGCTTTTCTTAAAACAGGAACAAGATCCATTCGCTGTTCAATGGCTTGTGTAATCTGTATTCCTGTCAATCCTTCTGCTTTAAACTGCTGATAAAGATAATCCACCTCTTTATCCAGCTGATATCCTAATTGTTCCAATAAAAGGTAGGTGTCGGCATATAGCCGTGGATGTTGTCCTGTGGAGGCGATTTGGGCAAAAATCTCATCAACATTTGTTAAATTGAAATTGCCGCAAAGAACCAGATTCCGACTCTTCCAATTATTGCGACGTAAAAAAGGGTGAATATATGACAACCCTTTTCGCCCCGTAGTGGAATAGCGTAAATGCCCCATATATAATTCTCCGGCAAAAGGTATCTGCTCTTGAGCAAATACTCCATCGGCTAATTGCTCCTTTTCAAACCCTTCCAATTGTTGATGCACATGCTGAAATACCTCAGTGATTGCACTTGTCCCAACTGCTCGCTCACGGAAAATGAACTCTTCGCCTGGGTTGGCATTCAGTTTTATACAAGAGAGCCCTGCCCCTTCTTGTCCTCGGTTATGCTGCTTTTCCATTAACAGATATAGGATATTTATACCCCACATCCAAGTCCCGTACTTCTTTTGATAGTATTCCAATGGCTTAAGCAACCGTACCATTGCTACACCACATTCATGTTTTAGCGGTTCCATAAGATATTTTAATGATTATTTTGGAGTCAAAAATAAGTAGTAATTGATTCAATAACCGCTTCTATACTTCTTGTTTGATGATTAAAAATAACTGATCTTTCAATATGAATCAATAACCCTCGTTTTTGCTTTTATATTCAAACTATATCAAGATAGATAAGTTGTTTTTTAAAAACGGGATAATTTTTTTGTTCTGAAACTAATTGCTATGCAAACATTATGATAGTTTTATGTTTACTTTTGCGTCTGTATTGTTATCGGATAAGCTTAATTAAGTACAAATAGATATGGCGTTAATTAATGAACACTTCCTAGAGTTGCCTCAAAATAGTTGGGCATCCAAAGTAGAAAAGGAAATTGGGATTTTTAAAATAATTCATCCGGCATCACAGTTAATTAATTTAGGATTCAATGCTGTTAATCATACATTGAGTCCCCATATCATACAAGCCATGCATCATTCTATAGATGAAGTCGCAAACAGTAGCGTTGTTTCGGGAGATTCTTACAGATTATGTCACCCCTTGCTGCGTGATTGTATTATCAAGCATGATTATAATACGAGAGGTATCCACTTAAATACGGAGGAAATATTCATCAATAGAGGAGTAAAAAATGAAATAGGAAATATCAGTGAGATTCTTTATAGCGACAATGCTATTGGAATCGCTAATCCTTGTCAGCCTATTTATATGGGTAAAAATATAGAATATTTACCCGAAGATGAAAGCAATGGATTTCTTCCGCAAATACCCGATCATCAGATTGATGTGGTATATCTTTCTTCACCTAATAATCCAACAGGAATGGTCTTCAGTAAATCACACCTGAAGAAATGGGTTGATTATGCCTTGAAGAATAATGTATTGATTTTGTTTGATGCAACTTATGAAGCTTATATACAAGCACCTAATATACCTCATTCAATTTATGAGATAAGAGGTGCTAAGAAAGTAGCCATTGAGTTGCGCAGCTTTTCCCAGATTTTTGGAACGGGCGGAATGGAATGCGGGTACACAGTCATTCCTAAAGAACTGAATATAGAATCACTGGATGGTAGAAATCTCTCTATTAACAGCTTGTGGCGATGCCGTCAAGAGTTTCGCTCAGATTATGCCCCTTATTTATGGCAAAGTGCTGCTGCAGCCAGCTATACAGAAAAAGGTAAAGCCGGAGTCAAAGCTTCGCTCGATTATTTTCTGGAGAACACACTATGTATGCGTCGGGAACTTTCACAAACAGGACTCAAATTATATGGTGGAGAACATATCCCTTATCTGTGGATAAAAACTCCGAAAGGCTGTACCTCCTGGGAGTATTTCAGACAAATGCTTTATGGTGCACTAGTGGTTTGTACTCCTGGTACCGCCTTCGGTCCATATGGGGAGGGATTTATTCGTTTGAGTGCTTTTGCCACACAGAAAGAATGTAAAGAAGCAACTTCCAGATTATGTAAGTGGCTAAAATAATTTATTAAATAATTACAGCAATGAACAAGGAAAATTTAGGACTTTATGATGCTTCCCATGAACACGATGCCTGTGGCGTGGGCATGGTAGTCAATATTCATGGCAACAAGTCACACGAGTTGGTGGAAGCTGCTTTAAAGACGCTTGAAAATATGCGGCATCGTGGCGCAGAAGGTGCTGATAGTAAGACAGGAGATGGTGCAGGAATCATGTTACAAATTCCTCATGAATTTATCCTTTTACAGGGAATTCCGGTACCAGAGAAAGGAAAATATGGAACAGGACTTATCTTTTTACCTAAGTTGAAAAGAGAACAAGAAGAAATTCTGAGCGTAGTACTGGAAGAAGTGGAACGTGAAGGACTTACTTTGATGCATTTGCGTAGTGTTCCTACCAATTCAAATTGTCTTGGGAAGGATGCATTGGCCACAGAACCATCTATTAAGCAGTTATTTATTACAGGTGCTACTGATACTTGTAATTTTGAACAGACCTTGTATTTCATCCGAAAGAGAATTGAAAAAAGAATAAGTCATAAAGACTTTTATATTGTTTCCCTTTCCAGCAAAAACATTATTTATAAGGGGATGTTGACTTCAATGCAAGTGCGAGAGTATTTTACAGATCTTACCCATCCTTACTTTACCAGTGGAATGGCTTTGGTACACTCACGCTTCAGTACGAATACGTTTCCCACATGGAGTTTGGCGCAGCCTTTCAGATTGTTGGCTCATAATGGTGAGATTAATACAATTCGTGGAAATAGAAAATGGATGGAAGCGCGTGAAAGTGTGCTGTCCTCAGAAATATTTCCTGACATAAAAGAACTCAGTCCTATTATTCAGCCTGATATGAGTGACAGTGCTTCACTGGATAATGTCCTTGAGTTTTTAGTAATGTCCGGATTGAGTTTGCCCCATGCCATGAGCATGCTTATTCCCGAATCTTTTAATGATAAGAATCCTATTAGTGACAAGCTGAAAGCTTTTTATGAATATCATTCCATTTTGATGGAACCTTGGGACGGGCCAGCTGCTTTATTGTTTAGTGACGGAAGATATGCCGGAGGAATGTTAGACCGAAACGGGCTACGACCTGCGCGCTATTTAATTACACACAAAGATACCATGGTAGTAGCCAGTGAAGTAGGAGTAATGAATTTTGACCCGAGTGAAATCAAGGAAAAGGGACGACTACAGCCAGGAAAGATTCTATTGGTTGATACAGAACAAGGAAAAATCTATTATGACGGAGAGTTGAAAGAGCAGTTGGCTTCTGCTAAGCCATATCAAGACTGGCTTTCTGCTAACCGGATTGAATTAAACACCTTGAAAAGCGGAAAGAAAATTGACAATATCGTAACCGATCTGCAACGTAGGCAGCGGGCTTTCGGGTTTACGAGAGAGGATGTAGAGCGGACATTGATTCCAATGGCAAACACCGGTTCTGAACCTGTGGCATCTATGGGTAATGATACTCCACTCGCTGTTCTATCGCAGCAGCCACAGTTACTTTTTAATTATTTCAGACAACAATTTGCTCAGGTTACTAATCCTCCGATAGATCCTATCAGAGAAGAGCTGGTGATGTCGTTGACCGAATATATCGGGGCTGTAGGAATGCATATTCTTTCTCCAAATGAAAGCCACTGCAAGATGGTTAGGCTACCACATCCAGTACTTAACAATACTCAGTTAGACATTCTGTGTAACATACAGTATAAGGGGTTTAAAACGACAAAACTGCCTATATTATTTGACTCTAAAGGAGGAAAGGAGGCTCTTCAACAAGCCTTGAGCGAGCTCTGTAAAAACGCTGAGCAAGCAGTCGGTCAAGGAGCAAATTACCTTATTCTTACAGACAGAGACATAAATGAAAAAATGGCTGCTATTCCGTCATTATTGGCAGTAAGCGCAGTTCATCATCATCTGATTTCCGTGCAGAAGAGGGTGCAGACTGCTTTGATTATAGAGAGTGGTGAAATAAGAGAAGTAATGCATGCCGCTTTACTGCTAGGTTATGGTGCCAGTGCCATCAATCCATATATGGCTTTTGCCAGTCTGGCAGAGTTAGTAAATAAAGGAGAATTACAGCTTAATTACGAAACAGCCGAGAAAAACTATATCAAGGCTATCTGCAAAGGATTGCTGAAAATCATGAGTAAAATGGGTATTAGTACCATTCGTTCCTACCGGGGAGCCAAACTTTTTGAACCGATAGGAATTAGTCAGGAGCTACTTAGGACTTATTTTGGCACTCCGACATCTGCTATTGGCGGTATTCGTCTGGAGGAGGTTGCTCAAGATGCCATAGCTCTGCATGATGCAGCCTTCTCGCCAGATGCTGCAAACGAAAACTTATTGCCACATCTGGGGATGTACTCTTTCAGGAAAGATGGTGAAAAGCATGCTTGGAACCCGGAAACAATCAGTCTTCTGCAATTGGCTACCCGTCTGGGAAGTTACAGTAAGTTTAAAGAATTTACGGCTCTGGTAGATGAAAAAGACAATCCGATTTTCTTGCGTGATTTCTTTACTTTGAAAAAGAAACCTATTTCCATAGATAAGGTAGAGCCTGTTGAGCAGATTGTAAAACATTTTGTCACAGGAGCTATGTCATTTGGTGCAATTAGCAAAGAGGCTCATGAGGCATTAGCGCTAGCGATGAATAAAATGGGGACACGGAGCAATACCGGAGAAGGTGGTGAAGACTCTTCACGATTTTCAGAAACAGTAAACGGCATCTCTCTATGTAGTAAAACAAAGCAAATAGCTTCGGGACGATTTGGTGTTACGGCTGAATACTTAGTTAATGCAGAAGAAATACAAATCAAAATAGCCCAGGGAGCAAAACCTGGAGAAGGAGGGCAACTTCCAGGATATAAGGTTAATGAGGTTATAGCAAAAACCCGACACTCCATTCCGGGTATTTCACTGATATCTCCCCCACCTCATCACGATATCTATTCCATAGAAGATTTGGCTCAATTGATTTTTGACTTGAAAAAGGTGAATCCACGAGCTAAAATTAGTGTAAAACTTGTATCTGAAAGTGGTGTGGGTACCATTGCGGCCGGAGTGGCTAAAGCAGGAGCCGATATCATTGTCATCAGTGGAGCAGAAGGTGGAACAGGTGCATCTCCTGCAAGCAGTATGCGCTATGCAGGTATTTCACCCGAAATAGGTCTCAGTGAAACTCAACAGACCTTAATGCTGAACGGATTGCGCGGACAAGTGAAGTTGCAGACAGATGGACAATTAAAAACAGGACGTGATATTGTTAACATGGCACTGTTAGGTGCCGATGAGTTTGGCTTCGGAACCGCTGCTCTCATTGTGTTAGGATGTGTCATGATGCGTAAATGCCATACAAATGCCTGTCCGGTAGGAGTCGCGACTCAAGATCCGAAACTACGTGAACATTTCCGTGGGCATTATAAATATGTGATAAATTATTTTACTTTCTTGGCACAGGAAGTCCGTGAATACCTGGCGGAAATGGGATTTACAAAACTCGAGGATATTGTAGGTAGAACTGATTTGATTCAATTAAAGCCGATTCCTGCCAATAGCAAAGCATCGCTCTTAGACTTTCACCGATTATTTCAGCAAGTTAACAGCGACTCTCCTCTCCACTTCATTGGAAATATCAGAAGCGATTTTGAACAAGAGAAAGACTCTCTCATCCTTGAAGCAGCTCGTTGCAGTATAGAAGCAGCTAAGGAAATATCTTTGGAATATACAATAGCCAATACTGATAGATCAGTAGGAGCTATGCTTGCCGGTGTCATAGCTAAGCGATATGGACAACAAGGTTTACCCGATCAGACTATTCAGATTAAATTCAAGGGGTCGGCAGGACAAAGCTTCGGGGCTTTCCTTCCTCACGGTGTCAGTTTTAAGCTAGAAGGCGAAGCCAATGATTATATGGGAAAAGGATTGAGTGGAGGTCGGATTGCTGTCTTTCCTCCTGTTCGCAGCCATTTTGACGCAGAAAAGAACACCATTGCTGGCAATACGCTGCTATATGGTGCTACCAGTGGAGAAGTTTATATTAACGGCTGTGTGGGCGAACGTTTTGCTGTTCGTAATTCCGGTGCCATAGCAGTAGTAGAAGGTGTAGGTGATCACTGCTGTGAATACATGACAGGAGGACGTGTTGTTGTATTGGGAGATACTGGAAGAAACTTTGCAGCTGGTATGAGTGGAGGTATTGCCTATGTATGGAATAAGGGACACCGCTTTGATTATTTCTGCAATATGGAAATGGTAGAACTTTCATTGGTAGAAGATACGGCAAGCCGCAAAGAATTGCACGAGTTGATTCGTCAGCATTATCTGTACACTGGCTCTCAGATAGCCCGTCTCATGCTGGATGATTGGAATCACTATGTAGAAGATTTTCTTCAGATAGTCCCTATTGAGTACAAGCGGGTCTTACAGGAAGAGCAAATCCAAAAGCTACAACTAAGAATTGCTGAAGTACAAAGAGATTATTAACCAGTAACTGAATATAAATGATGAAAGATTCAAAGTTATTTCTTAAAATACCGCGTCAGGAAGCAGGATACCGCCCGGTTCATGACCGCATTTCCGATTTCAGCGAAGTAGAACAAACGTTAAACAGTCGTGACCGTAAGCTACAGGCATCTCGCTGCATGAATTGTGGTGTACCATTCTGCCATTGGGCTTGTCCATTAGGCAATAAACAACCTGAATTTCAGGCTGCATTGGCTCAGGCAAAGTGGGAAGAAGCTTATCAAATTCTGAGTCTGACTAATGATTTCCCTGAATTTACCGGTCGCATCTGTCCTGCGCTTTGTGAAAAGTCCTGTGTTCTGAAACTGACGCTGGATGCTCCTATTACTATTCGTGAGAATGAAGTCGCCATTGCTGAAGCTGCTTTTCGGGAAGGATATATTAAGCCACGACATATTAGCTATAAAGATAAGCGAGTAGCCATTATCGGATCAGGTCCTGCCGGACTGGCTGCAGCTAATCAACTCAATCATATGGGCTACCATGTAACAGTCATTGATAAAAATGAAGCGCCTGGAGGATTGTTGCGTTATGGCATTCCGAACTTTAAATTAAGTAAAGGAATCATAGACAGGCGTATTCAACTGATGAAAGAGGAAGGGGTTCAATTCTATCAAAACATGGAAGTAGATGTTACTGCTTTACCCGAAGGATATGATGCCTATTGCATTTGTACAGGTACACCGGTGGCACGCGATTTAAATATTCCTGGCAGAGAATTAAAAGGAGTTCATTTAGCTTTAGAAATGTTGTCACAACAAAACCGTATCCTGGCTGGTCAGAATTTTACGAAAGATAAACTGATAAATGCCAAGGGGAAGAAAGTGTTAGTTGTAGGAGGTGGAGATACTGGAAGCGATTGCATAGGTACTAGCCATCGGCAGGGGGCTATAAGTGTGACTCAAATAGAAATCATGCCCCAACCACCTATTGGGGAAAATCCAGCAACCCCCTGGCCGCAGTGGCCTGTGGTGCTGAAGACTACTTCCAGTCATGAAGAAGGCTGTATCCGCAGATGGAATCTGGCATCGCAGCGTTTTATCGGTAAAAATGGGAAAGTAACTGGTGTGGAAGTCGAGGAGGTGGAATGGATACCTGCCTCTGACAGTGGACGGGCTACGATGCATCCAACCGGGAAAAAAGAAATCATAGAGGCTGATCTTGTTTTATTGGCAATGGGATTCTTAAAGCCTGAACTTCCACAGTTTGCTGAAAACGTGTTCGTGGCAGGAGATGCGGCATCAGGACCCAGTCTTGTGGTACGAGCTATAGCGAGTGGACGGGAAGCTGCCCGGAAGATTCATGAATACCTCCATTGTTAAACAATAAAAACATTTATAGTTATGTGTGGAATCTCTGGAATTTTTCAAATCAAGCAACCAACCGATGATTTACGTCAGAAAGTCTTAAGGATGTCTCAAAAGCTGCGTCATCGTGGCCCTGACTGGAGTGGAATTTATGTAGGGCAGTCTGCTATACTTGCACATGAACGGTTATCTATCGTTGATCCGGAAAGCGGAAAACAGCCCTTATTCTCCTCTGACAGGAAGCAAGTTCTCGCCGTAAACGGAGAAATATATAATCATCGTACGATTCGGCAGCATTACGCTGGGAGATATTCGTTCCAGACGGGAAGTGACTGCGAAGTCATATTGGCTCTTTATCGGGATAAAGGAATACATTTTCTGGAAGAGCTGAATGGCATCTTTGCTTTTGCTCTTTATGACGAGGAAAAAAACGAATTCCTTATCGCGAGAGATGCGATTGGCGTAATTCCATTGTATATTGGAGAAGATAAAGACGGATTGCTTTATATGGCAAGCGAACTTAAGGCGTTGGAGGGATTTTGTGATACATATAGACCTTTCCCTCCAGGACATTATTATTGGAGCCGGGAAGGGAAAATCATGCCATGGTATCAAAGAGACTGGGAGAATTTTGAAGCCGTGGAAAAGAATGAAACGGACTTGAAACTGCTTCGGGAATCACTGGAGGCTGCCGTTCAACGGCAACTGATGTGTGATGTGCCTTATGGAGTATTATTGAGTGGGGGATTAGATTCTTCGGTTATTTCAGCCATTGCGAAGAAATATTCTTCTCACCGTATCGAAACAGGCAACCAGTGTACTGCTTGGTGGCCTCAGTTGCATAGCTTTGCTATCGGGCTGAAAGGAGCCCCCGATTTAATCAAGGCAAAAGAGGTGGCTGATTACATCGGTACTGTACACCATGAAATCAATTATACTCTTCAAGAAGGTCTGGATGCTATTCGTGATGTTATTTATCACATTGAAACTTATGATATTACAACGGTACGTGCATCTACTCCTATGTATTTATTAGCCCGTGTCATAAAATCCATGGGAATCAAAATGGTATTGAGCGGTGAAGGTGCCGATGAGGTTTTTGGCGGATACTTGTATTTCCATAAAGCTCCAAATAGTCGTGAATTTCATGATGAAACTGTACGGAAACTCCGTAAATTGTATCTGTATGATTGCCTCCGGGCAAATAAAGCATTGGCAGCTTGGGGTGTAGAAGGACGTGTCCCCTTTCTGGATAAAGAATTTCTGGATGTGGCTATGCGAATCAACCCTAAAGATAAAATGTGTCCGGGAAAAACCATTGAAAAGAAAATCATCAGAGAAGCTTGCAGTGACCTGCTGCCTGATGATGTAACTTGGCGTCAAAAGGAACAGTTCAGTGACGGGGTTGGTTATGGCTGGATTGATTTGCTTAAGAGTTATACAGAGAAAATAGTCAGTGACGAACAGATGCAACATGCTGCAGAACGCTATCCCATCAATCCGCCTATGAATAAAGAGGAATATTATTACCGTTCCTTGTTTGAAGAATATTTTCCTAGTGAAAGTGCTGCGCGTAGTGTGCCTCATGAAGCAAGCATTGCTTGTTCTACAGCTACTGCGCTGCAATGGGACTTGGCTTGGAAAGGTAGAAATGAGCCCAGTGGTCGTGCGGTCGATATACACGAGAATAAACTTTGCTAAATTAAATAAATGATAAAAGAAAAGTGGCAGATTATTTTGTTTTGTTGGAAATTATTTATAAATTTGCACTCATTCAAAGAAAATAATTATGAATATACAGATGTTACATACAAATTGGTGGCGCACTTACTTCTTCCATAGTCGTAAGCGCAGCAAATTGTATCTATCTGTATCCGAATAACCACTCTCTCATTGATTATTTTAGAGATTCACAATAGAAGGTCTGTCGAACTTACGGCAGACCTTTTTTTATATCCTATCCTATCATAAGTAATTGTTTAACATCATAAAATCAATATATTAAGATGAAAACCTATCAAGTAAATCCAACCGGTTATTACGGAGAGTTTGGAGGTGCCTATATCCCGGAAATATTGCACCGTTGTGTTCATGAACTAAGAAGTTGTTACGTGAGTATATTGGAAAGCGAATCATTCCAAAAGGAATTCCAGCAACTTCTTCGTGATTATGTGGGTAGACCCTCTCCTCTTTATCTTGCTCAGAGACTCAGCAAAAAATATGGTTGTAAAATTTATCTAAAACGAGAAGACCTGAACCATACAGGTGCACATAAAATAAACAACGCTATCGGGCAGGTGCTGTTAGCTAAGCGCATGGGAAAATCACGCATCATTGCAGAAACAGGAGCAGGTCAGCATGGTGTGGCTACTGCTACTGTTTGCGCAATGATGCATCTTCCTTGCTTTATTTATATGGGGGAAATTGATGTGGAGCGGCAACATGTGAATGTACAGCGGATGAAGATGTTGGGAGCTACAGTGATTCCCGTATCCAGCGGCAATAAAACCTTAAAAGATGCTACGAATGAGGCCATACGCGACTGGTGTTGTCATCCTGAAGATACCTATTATGTAATAGGCTCTACGGTAGGGCCACACCCTTATCCTGATATGGTAGCCCGTTTGCAATCGGTCATCAGTGAAGAAATCCGACGCCAGCTGCTGGAGCAAGAAGGAAGAGACTATCCCGATTATCTGATAGCCTGTGTAGGTGGTGGCAGCAATGCGGCAGGTACAGTTTATCACTACCTGAATGATGAAAGAGTGCATATTATATTGGCGGAAGCCGCAGGAAAAGGTATTGACAGCGGCCTGTCGGCTGCCACCATCCAACTGGGAAAGACAGGCATTATTCATGGCTCTAAAACCCTGGTAATGCAGAATGAAGACGGACAAATTCTGGAACCCTACTCCATCAGTGCGGGACTGGATTACCCTGGTATCGGTCCCATGCATGCCAACCTGGTCCGCCAGAAGCGGGCTACTGTTATAGCAATCAATGACCAAGAAGCACTGAATGCAGCATACGAACTGACACAATTAGAAGGTATCATACCTGCTTTGGAAAGCGCACATGCTCTGGGGGCTTTAGAAAAAAAGGATTTCAAAGCTCATGACATCGTAGTGCTGACCGTATCGGGAAGAGGAGATAAAGATCTGGACACTTACTTGAAATGTAAACAAATCACCTATTGAAAAAGAAAATGAAAACATATACTTATATCACTCAAAGCAAGATTTTGCCGGGAGATCTTCACACTCCGGTCAGCATTTATCTGAAAGCACGCGACTTGTTTCCTCAAAGTGCTTTAATGGAAAGCTCCGATTATCAGAGTTGCGAAAACAGCCGTTCTTTTATCGGATTAGATCCCATTGCCCAAATCAGCGTCAACAGAAATATCGCTACAGCCGTTTTCCCAGACCATACGGAAGAAAGCCGGTTGATTGATGCAGATCATCCTCTGGAAAATATATTAGACCATTATTTGCATCGGTTTCATGTAACAGGAGATGGCAGCGACTACTGTGGGCTTTATGGATACACTTCATTTAATGCTGTGAAATATTTCGAGCCTGTCAGGATAAAAGACAGCCAGGAACCCAAGAATGATGCCCCTGACCTGTTATATATATTATATCGCTATCTGATTGTTTTCCATGACTTCCGTCATGAGTTAATGCTCATTGAGATGCAGCAAGAGGGAGAAGACAGCAAGTTATCCCAGATTGAAAAAGCAATATTAAACAGGAACTACAGTTTGTATGATTTTCATGCAATAGGAGAAACTTACAGCACACTGACTGATGAAGAGCATAAGGCTAATATCCGGAAGGGCATTGCTCACTGTTTGCGGGGAGATGTTTTTCAAGTAGTCCTTTCCCGGAGGTTTATCCAACGCTATCAGGGAGATGATTTTCAACTCTACAGAGCTTTACGCAGCATCAACCCATCACCCTATTTGTTTTATTTCGATTTTGGCGATTTCCGTATTTTAGGGTCTTCTCCTGAAACACATTGTAAGATTATCAGCCGACAAGCTGCCATTGACCCCATTGCCGGTACTACACGGCGTACGGGTAACCCGGAAACAGACCAAGCATTAGCGGCACAGTTACTGGCTGATGCCAAAGAGAATGCCGAACACGTCATGCTGGTTGATCTTGCCCGCAATGATTTGAGCCGAAACTGCCGGAACGTACAGATAGAATTTTATAAAGAACCACAATTCTACAGCCACGTCATTCATCTGGTAAGCCGGGTAAGCGGAGAAATGGAACAGGATAGTTCATCCATACAAACTTTCATAGAGACTTTTCCTGCAGGTACGCTGAGTGGTGCCCCAAAAGTGAAAGCTATGCAGCTTATCAGCCAATATGAACCACATAACCGGGGAATTTACGGTGGATGCATCGGATTTATCGGATTCAATGGAAACCTGAATCAGGCCATCACCATCCGTACCTTTGTCAGTAGAAACAACGAACTGTGGTTTCAGGCAGGGGGAGGTATTGTAGCAAAAAGTAATGAGGAGCAAGAACTGCAGGAGGTAAACAACAAGTTAGGAGCACTAAAAAGAGCCATTATCATGGCCGAGAAGATGTGATACATAATAAACCATGAGTTAGTTGTGACACCTGGCATTAGGAATGATTCGGAATACTGCCTGATTCCGGGAATAATATTGATAAATAGTATTTACAGATAATAGCGTTATAATACAAGATACAAAGCAATGAAAAAAATATTAAACCGCCTCTTCCGTCATGAAGAGCTTACTCAAGAAGAAGCTAAGAATCTGCTTCAGCAGGTTACTGAGGGATGCTACAATGAAACGCAACTGGCTGCCCTACTTACCGTCTATCAGATGCGCAGCATTCGTGTACCAGAACTTTTAGGATTCCGTGAAGCTTTACTCAATACCCGCATTCCTATTGATCTTTCCGCCTATCATCCCGTTGATATTGTAGGAACTGGAGGCGATGGGAAAAATACCTTTAATGTATCAACCTGTGCCTGTTTTGTGGTGGCTGGTGCCGGATATCGAGTAGCAAAGCATGGCAACTACGGGGCTACTTCTATCAGTGGAGCCAGTAATGTCATGGAGCAACATGGTGTAAAATTTACCAATCAATCCGATTTACTTCAAAGGTCTATGGAAGGCTGTGGCTTGGTGTATCTGCATGCGCCTTTGTTTTATCCGGCTTTGAAAAACGTGGCATCTATTCGAAAGAACCTGCAAGTCAGTTCTTTTTTCAACCTACTTGGACCACTGGTAAATCCCTGCCTACCTAGTTACCAATTATTAGGTGTAGCTGATTTGTCACAAATGCGACTCTATACTCAGATTTACCAACAGTTGAAAATCGGATTTGCCGTGGTCAACAATCTGGATGGATACGATGAAATTTCGCTGACAAGCTCCTTCAAAGTAATGACCGGGAAATATGAAAGTATTTACCAACCCTCTGACCTTGGTTTTTCTCTGATTAATCAAAAAGAACTTTACGGAGGTGATACCCCGGCAGAAGCCGCCCGTATCTTTGATTATGTACTTCAAAACCGTGCTACCCAAGCACAGACTGACTGCGTACTGATTAATGCCTCATTTGCCATCCAGACAATAGAACCACAGCTTTCTATCGAATCTTGTGTGGCTAAGGCGCGCGAATCGCTGGAAAGCGGAAAAGCTTATCAAACCTTCTGCAAATTTATTGAACTAAACAACTGAAAACATATGGAAGATATTTTACAGAAAATAGTTTTACAAAAAAGAAAGGAAGTAGCTTTGCTTAAAGCAAACTATCAGAATGAGCTGTTACACACCTTCTCTACGCTATCTCGCTCAACTATCAGTTTGAAGAATGCGCTGCTTCAATCTGCCAGCGGCATCATTGCTGAATTTAAAAGGAAGTCGCCGTCGAAAGGCTGGTTGAATGCTCATGCTGAACCACTCGCTGTAATTCCAGCTTATGAGCAGGCTGGTGCCACTGCTCTCTCCGTCTTAACAGACAGCATTTTCTTCGGTGGTCATCTGCAGGATATTCAAAAAGCCCGTCAAGTAACTCGGCTTCCAATATTACGCAAAGACTTTATTTTGGATGAAATACAACTTCTGGAAGCTCATGTTGCAGGTGCAGACGCTGTCTTGCTGATTGCCGCCTGCCTCCAACAGAAAGAATGCCGTGACCTTACCCGGCAAGCCCATGCATTGGGTTTGGAGGTTGTATTGGAAATCCATGAAGAAGTTGAGTTGGACTATCTGACATCAGATATCGATGTGGTAGGTGTTAACAACCGCCATCTGGGATCATTCCATACCGACGTATCACATTCGATGCGTTTGGCGGAAAAGTTACCTGCAAACATCGTAAAAATATCTGAAAGCGGCATCAGCCAACCGGAAACCGTCCGATTGCTTCGGGGAAAAGGATTCAATGGTTTCTTGATGGGAGAACATTTTATGAGGACCGACCTGCCTGGGGAAGCCCTGCATCATTTCATAAACCAGCTTTAATTACCATGATTGTTAAAGTATGTGGCATGCGCGAGCCTAATAATATCCGTGCGGTGGAGCAAAGCGGAGCCGATTGGATGGGATTCATCTTTTATAACCGTTCCTCACGCTATGTTGTCAAACCGCCTGCTTACTTGCCAGAACAGAGCTGCCGGATTGGGGTGTTTGTTAACGCACCGTTGTCTGTCATTCAGACCCATGTAACGATGTATAAATTGGATAAAATACAGCTTCATGGAAATGAATCACCTGGTTTCTGCCAGGAAATTCGTAAGTTTGGACTTCCTGTCATCAAGAGTCTTCCGGTAATTCCGGTTAGCGAGTTGACCGATTGGACAGTTTATCAGGATGCTGCAGACTATCTGCTGTTTGACACCGCATGCAAAGGCTACGGAGGTTCGGGTAAATCTTTTGACTGGTCGCTGCTCGAACAATACAAAGGAGAACTTCCTTTTCTCTTAAGTGGTGGAATTCGTGCATCCCATTTATCCGAATTACAGCAATTCAGTCATCCCCGATGGGCAGGAATTGACCTGAACAGCGGATTTGAAACAGCACCGGGAATGAAAGATGCCCCCACCCTACGTTTATTTATAAGCCAATTTAAACAATTAAAATAAGTTACAAATTTTATGAACCGCATTGATCAACTCTTTCAAAATAGAAAAGCGCCTGTGCTCTCCATCTATTTTTGTGCCGGACATCCACGGTTGGAAAATACACTTTCAACGCTTCGGGCTTTACAATACCACCAGATAGATATGATAGAAATCGGCATTCCATTCAGTGATCCAATGGCTGATGGACCAGTTATCCAGCATGCTGCCACACAGGCTTTAAATAATGGTATGTCACTTCGGTATTTATTTCATCAGCTTGAAAATGCCCGTCCTGACATCCATATTCCATTAGTCTTGATGGGATACCTGAATCCCATTTTGCAATTTGGCTTTCAAGCTTTCTGCGAACAATGTCAACGAGTAGGAATAGACGGAGTAATTATACCCGATCTTCCTTTTCAAGAGTATCTTCAACATTATAAGCCGGTAGCTGACCAGTACAAAGTGGAATTCATCATGCTTATCACTCCTGAGACGAGTGAAGCGCGTATCCGCCAAATTGACGAGCATACCGATGGCTTTATTTATATGGTATCGAGTGCTGCCATTACAGGATCTCAAAAAATATTTAACGAACAGAAGCAAGCTTATTTCAGACGTATAGAAGCCATGAAGCTGAAGAATCCCCTGCTAGTGGGATTTGGAATTTCTAACCGCCAGACATTGAAAGCAGCCAATGCGCATGCGGCTGGAGCTATTATTGGAAGTAAGTTTGTACAATTGTTAGAGGCATATCAGGGAAATGCCGATTTGGCAATAGAGCAGCTCAAAAGACAACTGGAGACAAATTAAATCTATCTAGCGAACTCCATTATTGGAGAGAAAGCGTGCTTTTAAACCGCAACCAAACTGGTTTTATTTGGTTGCGGTTTTTATTTCTCGCAGACAGTAGATATATGGTCTAAAATAAAAGAACAAAATATCAAACACAAATCGTCGTATTACGAATATAAATAATCATTTTGCTATACCTTTGCGGAAAAGAAAAGATAAAACAACACACTAATAGCAAATATTAATTCATTATGTCGCATAATATCCCTTTTACAAAGATGCATGGATTAGGAAATGATTATATTTATATTAATACGATAGATAATCCTATTTCCCATCCTGAAAAATATGCTGAATTATGGAGCCACCCCCATACCGGTATCGGCTCAGATGGGTTAGTCTTGATTGGTAGAAGTGAGATTGCCGATTTTTCGATGCGCATCTTTAATGCAGATGGTTCTGAAGCCATGATGTGCGGTAATGCCAGCCGATGTATAGGGAAATATGTCTATGAACACGGGTTGACAGCAAAGAAAGAAATCACGCTGGAAACCCTTTCCGGGATAAAAAAAATTAGACTTTATCCTACCTGCGGGTGTATCAATGAGGTGAGTGTAGATATGGGAGAACCTATTCTTCATTGCCCCGAACAAGTAATTACTCTTTCAGGAAGCATGCAAAACGAACCATTAACCGTCAGCGGATGTAATTTTCGTGGAACCTTTGTCAGTATGGGCAATCCGCATTTGGTTATTTTTGTAAAAAGTATTAACAATATAGACTTAAATATATTCGGCCCTCTTTTAGAAAACCACCCATGGTTTCCGCAAAAAACCAATGTGGAGTTTGCCGAACAAATTAACCGGCAATCTATACGAATGCGTGTATGGGAACGGGGAAGTGGAATAACTCAAGCTTGCGGAACAGGAGCCTGTGCTACCGCTGTAGCGGCTCATTTGCTCAATCTGTGCGACAGAAGTATAAAGGTATATATGGATGGAGGCGCATTATCTATCGTATGGGAGTCCTCCGATAACCATGTGTATATGAAAGGCCCTGCGGTACAAGTATTTGAAGGGCAGATAGAAATAGAATCATAGAAAACAAGCTAACAAAGAGAAAAGATGTTACAAATTAATGAAAATTTCCTGAAACTTTCCAGCAATTATTTATTTGCTGACATTGCCAGAAAAGTTCAGTTGTTTCAAGCACATCACCCAGGGCAATCAGTTATCAGTCTAGGCATAGGTGATGTCACTCAGCCTCTTCCGCCAGCCTGCATTGAGGCGATGCAGAAAGCTGTAAGCGAGATGGGGAACAGAACTACGTTCCATGGATATGGTCCGGAACAAGGCTATGATTTTCTGCGGAAAGCTATTCTACAAAACGACTATGAGGCAAGAGGTGTACAATTAGAACTCAATGAAATCTTCATCAGCGATGGGGCTAAAAGTGACTGTGGCAATTTGGGCGACATACTGGGTATTCAGAATACTATAGCCATTACCGATCCTGTTTATCCCGTTTACATTGATTCCAATGTCATGAGTGGGCGAGCTGGAACATGGGAACACGGCCGTTGGAGCCAGATTACTTACCTGCCTTGCAATCAAGCTAACGGATTCATTCCTGCCCTTCCCAGTCAGCCGGTCGATCTCATCTACCTGTGCTATCCTAACAATCCCACAGGCACAGTCCTCGGTAAGGAAGCATTACAAAAATGGGTGGATTATGCATTGGCAAACCAGTCGCTCATTCTGTATGATGCTGCCTATGAAGCCTATATTCAGGATGCCAGCATTCCCCACTCTATTTACGAATTAGAGGGAGCCAAGCAATGTGCCATTGAGCTGCGTAGCTTTTCAAAGACAGCCGGATTTACAGGCGTTCGATGCGGTTACACCGTCGTTCCACAAGAACTGACCGTTGCTGTTCGTACCGGAGAAAAAGTCAAATTGAATACATTATGGAACCGACGCCAATGCACCAAATTCAATGGCACCAGTTACATCACTCAACGGGGAGCTGAAGCAATTTATACGCCGGACGGAAAGCAGCAAGTAAAAGAAATAATAAATTATTACATGTCAAATGCCCGGGCAATGAAAGTCGCTCTATTGAATATGGGGTATAATGTAACAGGGGGAGAAAATGCACCCTATCTCTGGGTCAAGACGCCAGACAATCTTTCTTCATGGCAGTTTTTCGATTATTTGTTGAACCAAGCACATGTAATTGTCACTCCCGGGGTAGGTTTCGGACCCAGTGGCGAAGGCTACGTACGACTTACCGCATTCGGAAAACAAGAAGATTGCAGCATAGCCATCCAGCGAATCAGAGAAGTTAGCTAACTACCATATAGCAATCGAGCCTCTATAAAGTACCTATAACAATTAAACATGAAACATCAACTATAAAATTCAAAGATTATGTCAAAATTAAGATTCAGAGTCGTGGAAAGAGCGTTTAAGAAAAAGGCAATTTCAGTAGACATTCCACAGGAACGCCCCAGTGAATACTTTGCCAAGTATGTATTTAACCGGGAAAAAATGTTCAAGTATCTGCCCAGTACTGTTTTTGAGAAAATGGTTAATGTAATAGATAATGGTGCACCATTGGAGCGTGAGGTTGCCGATGAGGTAGCTCAAGGCATGAAAAAATGGGCAGTAGAACTGGGAGTAACTCATTATACCCACTGGTTTCAGCCTCTTACTGAGGGTACTGCCGAGAAGCATGACTCTTTTCTGGAACACGACGGTAAAAAGGGAATGATACGTGAGTTCGGGATAAGAAAGTATCTTTAAAAGTTGGTAATCACCGAATT
>SAMEA3387479__coassemble_638_pt1 | contig 22078 bp, 19 predicted proteins | sample SAMEA3387479__metabat2_low_PE_008 | metagenome-assembled genome bin SAMEA3387479 (sample SAMEA3387479) | Felis catus | biome: Faeces | place: United Kingdom | collected 2012
CGCAAGTGGGAGAGTAGGTAGTCGCCGTTTTACCAGGTCCCCGGTCTTACTCAAGACCGGGGACTTTTTTTTGTACCTGCCTGTTCGGAGTGTGGTGCAGCCGTTGCGCTCCCAGGTCCTCGGGCACTTCCTTCCTTGCGGTTATTCGCTTTCTTATTCCGTTCTGTTTACCTCAAAGCAAGACTCATTAATTTGTTTCTGATATTAAATTGATTTTAGTGTAAACTTTATACTAAAAAGATTAATTTTGTATTTATTATCTGATAATTTAATCAATCTATTAATTTATGAAGAAGACAGCTTTATTTTTATGGGTAATATGTTTTGCTCTTTGGATGGGGACAGGATGTATGCCAAAGCAGGAATGGAAACCAATTAAATCGGGAGAAATTTGGCCAGACAATCAAGGAGTACATATCAATGCACATGGGGGTGGAATTTTGTATCATAATGGTAGTTACTATTGGTATGGAGAAAATAAATCAGACAGTACAAGCAGTGCCATGGTAGGTATAATGTGTTATTCATCTAAAGACTTGGTGAAATGGAAGAACGAAGGTGCTGTGCTTCCTGTTGTAACAAACGACTCATTGAGTGAAATTACTCAAGGCTGTGTGATGGAGCGCCCTAAGGTTATATATAATGCCAAGACAGGCAAGTTTGTTATGTGGTTTCACCTGGAGTTGAAGGGAAAAGGATATGCAGCTGCACGTTCTGCCGTTGCGGTCTCTGATAGTCCGACAGGTCCCTTTACCTATTTACGCTCAGGTCGTATTAATCCGGGGAAACTTCCTTTTGATATGACAGCTCAGCAGAAGGCTATATTCGATACCTTGGATTTGGCAAAGTATAAAGCTTGGTGGACACCAGCATGGTATGATGCCATAAATAAAGGATTGTTTGTGAAGCGTGATTTAGAAGGCGGACAGATGGCACGCGATATGCAGTTGTTTGTAGACGATGATGGCAAAGCATACCATATCTATTCTTCAGAGGATAATCTTACTTTGCAAATTGCAGAGTTAAGTGATGACTTCCTCAGTCATACTGGAAAGTATATTCGTATAGCCCCAGCCGGTCATAACGAAGCTCCAGCTATCTTTAAGAGGAACGGAGTATATTGGATGATTACATCTGGCTGTACAGGTTGGGCTCCTAATGAGGCACGTATGTTTTCTTCTCGCAGCATTTGGGGACCTTGGAAGCAATACCCCAATCCTTGTATGGGAGAAAATGCTTATCTGACCTTCGGTGGACAAAGCACCAGCGTGTTGAAACTTCCTGGAAAAGAAGATGCCTTTATTTTTATGGCTGATATTTGGAGACCCAATAAGCCAAGTGATGCACGGTATATCTGGCTGCCTATTACCTTCCGGGGAGGAAAACCGGTGATAGAGTGGAAAGACAGCTGGACCTTAGAAGAGTTTGAGAAAGAACAGTCAGATGAACCCTTAATTTCCACAGACTCCATCCGTTTGAGTGACCCTTGTGTGTTGGCCGACCGAAGAACAGCCACTTATTATATGACCGGTACAGGAGGAATGTTATGGAAAAGCAAAGACTTGCATCTTTGGAGCGGACCTTATAAAGTGGCACAAACCGATTCTACTTCTTGGATGGGAAAGAAACCGATGATATGGGCTGCCGAGCTGCATGCCTATCATGATAAGTATTATTATTTTGCTACTTTCACGAATCAGGAAGTCAAGATTGATACAGTAGGCGAAAATGTAATAGAACGTCGTGCCAGCCATGTCTTGGTGAGTGATTCTCCTGACGGTCCCTATGTACCGATGCAAGATTCCATATATCTGCCGGCTGATAAACCCACTTTAGACGGCACTTTCTGGGTTGATAAAGACGGAAAGCCGTATATGGTATATTGTTATGAATGGCTGCAGAACAATAACGGAACGATTGAGAAAATCGAACTGAAAGAAGACCTGAGCGGATCGATAGGAGAAGGCAAACTGCTCTTCCGTGCCAGCGATTCTCCCTGGAGCCGTGAAACAACACCCGATGGAAGCATCAAGCCGAATAAGGTTACAGATGGTCCCTATCTGTTCCGTACAGGCACGGGGCGTTTAGGAATGATTTGGACAAGTTGGGTGGAAAATGTGTATACCCAAGGAGTTGCTTATTCAAAAAGCGGAACATTGGATGGACCATGGATTCATGAAAAAGAACCTATAACACCTCCTAACTTTGGTCATGGCATGCTCTTCCGTACATTTGAAGGCAAATGGCTGATGTCGGTTCATAGTCATTATAATGACCGCGGACACTACGTTCGGGTTCCCCACTTCTTTGAAGTAGATTTTTCGGGTGACAAACTGGTTGTAGGAAAGGAATACATTCCGGGTATGTAATCAAGTTTATCAGCACGGATAGTCGGAATGGATTTTAACTGAAGTTTAGCTTCATAGATCAATACTGATATAAAAATGAAGTGAGCTGTATGGATGATACGGCTCACTTCATTTTTATTGTCGAAACTTGAACATACAGGTCACTGGCACTTTGAGAAAACCTTCTTGTTACTGCTTTAAAAGGGTTGCCGGACCGATTTTTCAGCTTGTTGCATGCACTGTCTGCAGTATTCATGCAGCTCTTTTATCTTTCTGTCGCGACTTTAATAAAATACGCTTACAGCCCTAAAAAACATCACTGCTTCTAAAAAAGAACAGATTGCTCTACGCTTATTCAAATTCAAGAACAAACGTAGTATTCCACCCGTTCGTACCGGGGCGAAGCAAACTGATACTTCCGCCCGACAGCTTCATGATTTGTCGAGAAAGCGATAGTCCGATGCCGCTTCCCTCTTTTTTTGTAGTAAAGAAAGGAACGAAAATCTCTTCTGCCTCCGCTTCCGGAATAATCATTCCGTCATTGCTGATATAAATCAAGACATGCTCTTCGGCTGTACTGTAGGCACGAAGATGAATCTTCCCGGTAGCCGAAGTAATAGCTTGCACTGCATTTTTTATTAAGTTAATGATGACCTGGCGTATCAAGTTCGGGTCGGCATAAATCATCAAATCTTCAGGCTCAATTTGGAGAGAAAAGGTAATTTGCCGGGGGATGATATGCAACTCTTGTATTTGTGAAATCAAGTCATAGAGATAGAAAGGTTCTGGTGCCGGTTTCTGTAAAGAAGAAAACTTGCGGTAACTGTCTACAAACGAGATGAGTCCGGCAGAAGTATCATGAATGGCACGTATCCCGTCGTATAGCGGAGTATCTATTACATCCTTTCGTTGAAGGAAAGTTTCGCTCAAAGATGAAATCGGAGCTATCGAATTCATAATTTCATGTGTCAGAACGCGCGTCAGCTTCACCCATGAGTCTAACTCTTTTGCATCCAGTTCATTTCGTATATCATTAAAAGCAAGAATTTTCACCTTCTGGTTTCCCAGTTGCATGATAGAAGCCTGTACCGATAAATGAACCTCTCCCTTTGTTGTGGCATATTGTAGGTTGCATCTTCTTCCGGCTGTTAAAGAGCGCAGCATATCCGGAATGTCAGCGCCATAACGTTCCAGCTGCTGCAATGTACCCAGAGCCGGAAGCCCCAATAACCGGGAAGCCGTAGGATTAGTCTGGATGATTTTCATCTGCTCGTCTAAGACCACAATGCCTGAAGTTACGCTTGATAAAATCTGTTCATAAAAGCGTTCACGCTGTTCCATAAACTGCTTTTGTTCACCCATCAGTGCGCCAAATTGATTCAGTGTATCCTGTAAGATACGTTCTCCTCCGGTAAATCCATACGTAGGCAAGCGGAAGGAGTAGTCCCGGTTCCGGATGGCTTCAAGCATCAGAAAACTTTTTTCACGCAGTTGCTTTTGAGTGCGGAAAAACAAACCGATTGAAGCCCCAAGGCAGCCGGTACCAACAAGGAGAAACGGTACCCGTACTTGGCTTAATCCCAGTGTCAGCAAAGCGACTCCAGCGATAATCAGAACAACTCTTGCAAGAGTTGAAAACATCCATTTAGAGCCCATATCGTTTCATTTTATTGTAAAGCGTCTGCCGGGTAATTCCTAACTGAGCTGCGGCTTGCGACAAGTTTCCGTTGCATTGGTCGATTGCGCTTTTCACCAGGCTACACTCCATCTCGTCCAGCGTCTGAAAAGGGATATGCTTCTGCTCCGGTTGTGTCGTTCCGCCTATCGGATGTGCATGTGAGAACTGCAGTGTTTCAGCCTGCAACTCTTTTCCCTCAGAAAGAATCACAGCTTTTTCGATGGTATGTTGCAGTTCACGTATATTGCCATACCAGGGATATTCGGTCAAACGGTGTTCGGTTTCAGCTGAAAGCTTTTCCACCGTTCTGCCGTACTGTGCGCTGTATTGTTTGAGGAAGCGGTTTGCCAACGGCAAGATGTCTTCTTTACGCTCGCGCAAGGCAGGGATATGCAGATGGATGGTATTGATGCGGTAAAGCAAGTCTTCGCGGAACTCCCCTTGGCGCACCATTTCCTCCAAGTCGCGGTTCGTGGCACAAATCAGCCGGATATTGGTAGCTTGCGGCGTATTGCTTCCCACCTTGATGAAACACCGCTTCTGAATGGCTGTCAATAACTTTGCCTGAAGATGATAAGGCAAGTTGGCTATTTCATCAAGAAAGAGCGTTCCTCCGTCGGCAGCTTCAAACCGCCCTATCCGGTCGGCATGAGCATCGGTAAACGAACCTTTCACATGACCGAACAGCTCACTCTCAAACAGCGATTCGGTAATGGCTCCCATATCCACGCTCACCATAGCCTCGTTTCTCCGGTTGGAAAGTCGGTGGATTTCCCTTGCCAGCATATCTTTTCCGGTACCGTTTTCACCGGTAATCAAAATATTGGCATCTGTTGAACTTACCTTTTCCACCAGCATGCGCAGAGGCTGTATCACTGGTGAATTTCCCCAATACATCTTATTCTTGTCGCTGTCAGATGCATTGTTTGAAACCGCAGTTTTCTTTTTCCCGATTTTAGGTTGGGTTTTGTGATAAGCCTCTTGCAGAGCTTGTACCAGCTTATCGTTTTCCCACGGCTTGACCACAAAGTCGGAAGCCCCCTCTTTGATACCGGTTACAGCCAGGTTGATGTCTGCATAAGCCGTAAAGAGTACGACCTGTGTCTGAGGCTGGATTCTCTTGATTTCACGGAGCCAGTACAGTCCTTCATTCCCACTGTTAATGCCCGAAGAAAAATTCATGTCGAGCAATACCACGTGAATATCTTCCTTGCGCATCAGAGTCGGGATTGTGACAGGCGATGAAAGCGTCAGTACTCGTTCAAAGTACTCATTCAGCAGGTATTGAAGTGAAGTCAGAATGTTCCGGTTGTCGTCTACCACGAGCAGGGTTCCTTGTTTGACCATGATATTTCATTTTTTTTGATTGAGGGCAAAGGTAGCTAAAAAGGCGGAAACCCGTTTACCGTTTGGCTTTGAAAGTTTCGCACAGCAGGTATAAACTTTCCGTAATGCTTGGAAGAAAGTAGGTTTCTTCCGGCGGAAACTCAAAACCACACTGTGGTTTATACAAGTCGCACTGTGATTTGTACAAGTCACAGTGTGGTTTCTGCAATTCACACCGCGATTTTGAGTTTGCGCAGCCAGCAATAAGGTTTTAGCTCTAATATAACGGCATTTAGGTAAGCCGGATAATGTATAAAATCCCCTCTCTTATTTGGCAGGGTAAGAGAGGGGACTTTTTAAAGAGCTTTTATTATTTGCACTGGAAGATTGGTATATTCTGCTATCTTTTCTAATGGCATATTGTCTTTTTCATATTTGATGCAATTTTGATAGTAGAATATCCATAAGAAGGAGTCTGGAACAGGAGGTTTGCAAGATATTTGATGAATTGAATTTCTTTTATTAGCCATTTTCATGTTCCTTTTTCCCGTTGTTGACCTGTTCTTCTTTGAATATGTCATAGATTAGCAGAGGACTTTGATAATATAACCCGCTGTTCGTGTTGAGCAGCTTTGAATAGGTTACTGAGTTATAGACCATATCCAAAGCTTCTTTCATTCCGATATGGTAATCACGCATCACATATTCCGTCAGTTCGGTGGTGATGCACTCTATCATGAATTGTTCATCATTAGTCATAGCTTCTTCAATAATCTGATTGCCCGTTCCGTTCCGAAATAATACTGGGTAGTCAGTCTTACGAACTGCAAGTTCTTCACTAAGGTAGACAGGTCGATATACTGCTTCATATATCGGAATAACTGTACTCCTACCTTATCATCAGCGATAGCCCCTATTACGATGTCATAGTTGTGTATTTTTGTCTGGCTTTCCCGATTTCGGTTGGCTAAGATGAATCTTGCCCATTCTTCGGTATAGCCTTCAAATCTCTTTACATTCAGCTCATTGTCCGACAGATGGATTTCATCAAATTCGTACACATTAACAGTTGGTCTTCCGCCTGACTGTATGACTTTCTGTTCCGCCATTTTCATGGCTTGTTCCTTGTCCTCTGTCAGATAAAAGCCCAGTCCGAAATCCTTGTTGGGGCGTGTCTTTGTCAGGTCTATTTCCTTTATATCCTGATTCGAACCGTGATAGAGTATCATGCCAACTGCCCTCCCTGCCTTTTGCAGTAGTCTGCTAAATCATCTACAGCATCTTCAATGGAGAACAGATGTTCAACCTCATATCCTTTATCAAGAAAATCTATTCCTCCCCAACGTTTTAGATAGTTGAATGACTGCGGCAGTGTGAGTCTGTGTCTCTTGGCAAACTCTGATATGCAAATCACAATATATTCTATCTTGTCTTTGATTTTAGTTTCCATGTGCTTTTAAGTATTTCTCTTGTCAGTAACCCATTGCATACACTCTCATATAATCTTCTGCTCCGGCTGATTTAGGGGCATAGTGGAATATGTCCTGTCCTTGTGTCGGAGCTTTGGCAAACGCAATGGCGTTGCGTATGTGTGACGTGAATGGTGCTTCTTTCTGCAAATATAACGATTAATGCTAAAAGTAGTATATATTAATCTGCTGATTTAAGTATTTGATGTCAAGTATTTCCACACGGTTTTTAGTTGTAGTGTCATGGGATGAGGCTGTATGTGAGTTTGTATAAAATAGGTGCATCCGGTTGTATAAGATTAAAAGTTTGTATAATATAAATGCAGAAAAAGAGGTTATATCGGAGTTTTTCATTATCTTTGAACACTTAAAACTTTTAGAAAACAATGAGCGAAGAACTGAACCCAAACAGCGGAAGCAATTACTCAGCGAGCAGTATCCAAGTATTGGAAGGACTGGAAGCTGTGCGCAAGCGTCCCGCTATGTATATCGGCGATATCAGCGAAAAAGGATTACACCACTTGGTGTACGAGGTGGTTGACAACTCGATTGACGAAGCCCTCGCCGGTTATTGTACCCATATAGAAGTAACCATTAACGAAGATAATTCAATTACCGTACAAGATAACGGTCGTGGTATCCCGGTGGACTACCATGAGAAAGAAAAAAAATCAGCTCTTGAAGTCGTTATGACCGTCCTTCATGCCGGAGGTAAGTTCGACAAGGGCTCGTATAAAGTATCCGGAGGATTGCACGGTGTGGGTGTTTCGTGTGTGAACGCTTTGTCTTCTCACATGACGACCAACGTATTCCGTAACGGAAAAATCTATCAACAAGAATATGAATGCGGTAAACCGCTTTACTCGGTAAAAGAAGTAGGTACAACCGATATCACCGGAACCCGTCAGACTTTTTGGCCCGACGGCAGCATCTTTACCGTAACCGAATATAAATATAACATCCTTCAGGCACGTATGCGTGAGCTGGCTTATCTGAATAAAGGGATTACCATCAAGCTGACCGATAAGCGCGTACAGGAAGAAGACGGCTCGTATAAGAGCGAAGTGTTCCATTCAGAAGAAGGAGTGAAAGAGTTCGTGCGTTTCCTGAACTCTACTAACACACCGCTGATTGACGATGTTATCTATTTGAATACAGAAAAGCAGGGTGTACCCATTGAGTGCGCCATCATGTATAACACTGGTTTCCGTGAAAACCTTCACTCGTATGTAAATAACATCAATACCATTGAAGGAGGAACGCATGAAGCTGGATTCCGTACAGCCTTGACCCGTGTTCTGAAAAAATATGCCGAAGAAAGCAAGGCGCTTGAAAAGGCAAAGGTAGAGATTTCAGGGGAAGACTTCCGTGAGGGTCTGATTGCCGTTATTTCGGTGAAGGTGAGCGAGCCTCAGTTTGAAGGACAGACCAAAACCAAATTGGGTAACAATGAGGTAAGCGGTGCGGTGAACCAAGCAGTAGGTGAAGCGTTGACTTATTATCTGGAAGAACATCCCAAGGAAGCCAAGATTATTGTTGATAAGGTGGTGCTGGCAGCTACCGCACGTATCGCTGCACGCAAGGCACGTGAGTCTGTACAGCGCAAGAGTCCGATGGGCGGAGGCGGATTGCCGGGTAAATTGGCCGACTGTTCCAGCCGTGTGGCTGAAGAGTGTGAACTCTTCCTTGTCGAGGGTGATTCTGCAGGTGGTTCGGCTAAGCAAGGCCGCAGCCGTCAGTTCCAAGCTATTTTGCCTTTGCGCGGTAAAATTCTGAATGTAGAAAAAGCCATGTGGCACAAAGCTTTTGAAAGCGATGAAGTAAACAACATCATTCAGGCATTGGGTGTGCGCTTCGGGGTAGATGGTGACGAAGAAAACAGCAAGAAAGCCAATCTGGACAAACTGCGTTATCATAAGGTAATCATCATGACCGATGCCGATGTCGATGGTTCTCACATCGACACCCTTATCATGACACTGTTCTACCGCTACATGCCCGAAATCATTCAGGCAGGACACTTGTACATTGCCAACCCACCGTTGTATAAATGTACCAAAGGTAAAATCAGCGAATATTGCTATAGAGACGAAGAACGCGATGCTTTCATCCGCAAATATGGAGACGGAAGTGAGCAAGGCATCCACACACAGCGTTACAAAGGTTTGGGTGAAATGAACGCCGACCAGCTTTGGGAAACTACCATGAATCCGGAAACCCGTGTGCTGAAGCAGATTAATATAGAAAATGCGGCTGAAGCCGATTATATCTTCTCCATGTTAATGGGGGATGATGTGGCTCCGCGCCGTGAATTTATCGAAAAAAATGCAACCTATGCCAATATTGACGCATAAGGTTACTTTTTCATAACTTAATTATTTACTAAATCCATCCTCGCATCTTACACCGAGGGAATCCCGAAAGTACTCCTTTCGGGATTTTTTTATGCCTGCACGGGCGTGGGAAAAGAAAAAAAACAGTATTTTTGGAGTAAGAATAACCAAATACCTGAAAAAGACTATGAAACTGACTTTTCGTATAAACTACCGTACGGTATGGGGAGAAAGCCTGTGTGTTTTGATGGAAGGCAACCATGGACAAGCCATTCCACTTTCCACCCGTGACGGCAACGAATGGCAGGGAACCACAGAATATATGCCAGAAGACGATAAAGCTTTTGTGACTTACCGTTATGCTGTTTTTCGCGATAGCCGATGTGTACGTAAAGAGCTGGGAGCCCTTGCCCATTCTTTTTATCCGGGAAATGAGCAGCAGAGCCATTATATAATCGATGACTGTTGGCGTGATTTACCCGTTGATGCTTTTCGTTACAGTGCGGCGTTTAATGGACCATATAACTCAAAGCAACCGGTGAATCTGTCCGATGGAGTGGGAAGCTGCATTACCTTCCGTGCACTTTGTCCGGGATTGACCACCCGGAAGCAGGGGCTGGGACTGATAGGCAGTTGTGATGCGTTAGGTAATTGGGAAGCCTGCCGTCCGCTCCGCATGGTAGAAGTGCAGCCTAATGTGTGGCATTTAACCGTCAGTGTATCTTCTCTCCGTTTGCCGTTTGAATATAAGTTTGTGGCGATAGATGCCGAAACGGGCAGAGTTATGGCATGGGAGACACATCCCAACCGCTTGTTTCATATCCAACCACTTCATCGGGGCGAAACATATCTACCCATGGAAACCGAAGTGTTTTTTGAAGAGCCGCCTGTACGTATAGCCGGATGTGCCATTCCTGTTTTTTCTTTACGCTCGGAAGGAAGCTACGGAGTGGGCGATTTCGGCGATCTGAAGACCTTTGTCAGATGGGCTGCCGATACGGGGTTGCGTGCTGTACAGATTCTGCCGATTAACGATACGACCATGAGCGGGCATTGGACCGACTCTTATCCGTATAGCAGCATTTCTATTTATGCTTTCCATCCGATGTATATTGACCTGCGTCAGCTCCCTCCGCTGACCGACAAGGAAGCTTCCGACCGGTTTGAGGAAGAACGTATCAACTTAAATCAGTTGCCGGAAGTGGATTATGAGGAAGTCAACCGCTGGAAACGGGCTTATCTGCGTGCCGTGTATCTGCAAGAAGGTGAGAAGGTGTTGCAATCGGAGGTCTTTCATGCTTATTTTGAACGTAACTCTCACTGGTTATTGCCTTATGCTGCTTTCAGTGTGTTGCGCGACCGTTACGGTACTCCCGATTTTCGTCAGTGGGAAATCTATAGCGAATACGATGCCGAAGCGATTGCTTCTCTTGGTTCTCCGGAGAGTTCCAGCTATCGTGAAATCGGATTTTATTATTATCTGCAATATAGCCTTCATGTGCAGCTTCTTTCAGCAGCAGCGTATGCTCGTAGCCGGGGAGTCATTCTCAAAGGAGATATTCCTATCGGCATCAGCCGGTCCAGTGTGGAGTCATGGGTGGAACCTTATTACTTCAACCTGAACGGGCAGGCAGGTGCACCGCCCGATGCCTTCAGTACCAAGGGGCAGAACTGGGGATTCCCTACTTATAACTGGGAGGTAATGGAGCAGGATCATTATTTGTGGTGGCGCAGACGTTTCGCTCAAATGGCAGAATATTTTACGGCTTACCGCATTGATCATATCCTTGGTTTCTTCCGTATTTGGGAAATTCCAGACCACAGTGTGCACGGACTGCTGGGACAGTTTGTTCCCTCTCTTCCTATGAGTGTAGATGAAATCCGCAGTTTCGGTCTGAATTTCCGTGCCGACCAGATGCTCCGTCCGTTCATCAGCGAGTATATGCTGAATACCCTGTTCGGCGAGCAGAGTGATTATGTGCGTGAAACCTTTGTCCGTCCTTTACATCATGATTTATATGAGATGCGTCCGGAGTTTGATACCCAGCGCAAAGTAGAGGCTTGGTTTGCCGGAAAGACAGATGAAGAGAGCCTGAAGCTCAAAGAAAGTCTGTATGAACTCATCAGCGATGTCTTGTTTGTGCCCGACCGTAAGCAGCCCGACAGGTATCATCCGCGTATTGCCGTGCAAAATGATTATGTATTCAAGCAGCTTACCCCGCAAGAGCAGGAAGCCTTTAATCAGTTATATAACCATTATTATTATCAACGTCATAATGAGTTCTGGTATCGGGAAGCCATGAAGAAACTCCCGGAACTGACTCAGTCTACTTCCATGCTGGTGTGTGGGGAAGACTTGGGCATGGTGCCCGATTGTGTTCCTTGGGTAATGAATGAACTGCAGATTCTTTCCCTCGAAATCCAGCGCATGCCGAAAGTCATGGGACAGTTATTCGGACGGGTGGAGGCTTATCCGTATCATTCAGTGTGTACCATCGGAACGCATGATATGTCTACTTTCCGAGGTTGGTGGGAGGAAGATCCGCAGCTTACAGAGCGTTTTTATCACGATGAGCTTCATCATTGGGGAGAAGTACCCAAACAGGCTCCCGGATGGCTTTGCAAAGAAGTAATCAAGCAGCATTTGGATAGTCCTTCCATGCTGTGTATCTTGACTTGGCAAGACTGGCTGTCGGTGGATGAGGCTTTGCGTAATCCGGATGTGGAGGCGGAACGGATCAATGTGCCTGCCAATCCGTTAAACTACTGGCATTGGCGGATGCATCTCACACTGGAACAGCTTATGGAAGCAGATGAACTGAATGAAACGATTCGGGAACTGGCTGTGAGGTAACGGATTAATTAATTAACGAGTTGACAAGGTTTTCATCCCTCAGGTGATAAAAGCCTTGTCAACTCGTCAATTGGCTACCTATCGTATATCGATTAATTTATGTGTCTGAAGACTGAGCCGCCATTGCGGATGCATCTTGATGTAATCAATCACCTCTTTGGTATTCTGGCAAGAGCAGGGTTGCAGGAAATACTGGTGAGCGGGAAGTTCCAGATACGGTGAAACATCCTGACCCTGATACACCACTTTTACTTCGTCTATCCGCTTGACTCTCAGCGGAGCGTCTTTGGGTGAACAGGTAACCCAGTCGATGGCTTCTGGCAATACGCAAGTTCCGTTAGTTTCTATTGCCACATACTTTCCGGCTTTGTGAAGCATTTCTATCAGTTGCTCATCGATCCATAGTCCGGGCTCTCCTCCGGTCAGAATCACCATCCGGCACGGATACGAATTGACTTGATTTATGATTTCCTCATCCGAGAGCAGGATTCCTTTTTCATGCTGTGTGTCGCAGAAACTACATTTCAGGTTACAACCAGAAAACCGTACAAATACCGCTGGTGTACCAGTATGAAATCCTTCTCCCTGCAGGCTGTAGAATATCTCGTTAATCTTTCTCATAGACAGCCGTATTTCCTTCCGATTCGCAGACTTCCACTTTATAGCAGTTCTCCACCTGATCGCATATCCAGCGGGCGATGTTTTCTGCCGTAGGATTACAGGGAAGTACATTGTTCAGGTTCTGGTGGTCCAGTTGTCCTTTTACAATTTCTTTGATGTGGGTAAAGTCGGTAACCATTCCGTTTGCATTCAACTCTCTGGCGCGGCAATATACAGTGATAATCCAATTGTGACCATGCAGATGCTCGCATTTGCTCGGATAAGAAAGTTTCAGGGAATGAGAAGCTGAAACCTCCATGCGCTTCATGACTGTGTACATAATGATACTGAAAAATATAAAATGAATACCGGCACTTAATGTCACCTCAGTGCCGGTACAAAGATAGTTATTTTTTTATTCCGTTTTCAGATTATTCACCGGATTTTCTCTGGTGGCCTTGTGGCTAACCAAGTAAACTGAGCCTAATGAAATCAGCGTAACGATAAGAAAGGCGGTAATTGGAATCCACCAGGGGAATGTGCTTTCATAAGTTACAATCTTGTCTATCTGATACACCCCGAACACGATTAACGGAATGGAAACCAAAAGGCTGATGGTAAGCGAGGTGAGTGAGAACAGCATCAGACGACGCATTTCACTGCCGGTGCTTGAACCGAATACCTTTCGGATGGCAATATCGCGCTTGCGCTGGGCTATGAAGTAGATACTCATGGCAGTCAGTCCTAATAAGGAAATTAACAAGGCAGCGCAGGTAAAGATTCCGATGAGCTTGTTTATCCGGAAGAAGTGGGCATACGTATTGCTTACAAGGTCATGATACCATGCCGATTCAAACGGAACTCCTTCGATGAGGCGGGAATACAATCCATCCAGCTCACGCTTATAGGCAGGAAGGTTGCCGTTTTGTACTTCGATGGAGATATTCCACGGATAGATACTATCTGCCGGAGCGATTCTCATAAGGAGCGGATGAGGGTCATTCACAGCGAGCGAGCGGATGTGGAAATCCTTGAACTGCCCAGCAATGCGCATACGGTAACCATAGCTGTTGACTATTTCGTTTGTCTGCCCGGTATTTCCTAATTCTTTCATCGTGTTTTCGCTCACAAAATACGTATTGTCATTGTAGGTCATGTGACGGTCTTCCGTTATGCGGATGTGGTAGATGTCGGTAAAAGCCGAGTCAACGGTAAAGGTCTGGAAACTCATCTCCTTCAAACTATCCCTTGTTTGGACTTGCATCGTATTGTTGTTCCCTCCATCGATGGGAAGTCCCTGAGAAAATGATACTTGTTTAACGAACGGCAGTTTGAGGGCTTCGTTACGGAAAAGCTGCAAGGTATTTTTTTCTGCCATCGGTGGATAAGTCAGCACATTACCGTATTCATAACCTAAAGGAGCATGGAGGATGCGGTAAAGCTGTACGCTTAGGTAGAGTGTGCAGGCAAGCATGGCAACGGTGAGTCCGCATTGCACAACGTTGAGCAGACGCAGGTAAAGCGATTTTGTTTTGCGCCGGAAGGTTCCTTTTACCACATCGAGCGGATTATAATTCGACAGAATGGTGGCAGGGAAGAAGCCGGACAGAAGGGACAATATTAGAATGAGTGTCAAATAGGCAAGCATGACGAGAGGAGTCAAATCGCCTGTCAGGTTCAGCTTTACATCGAGCAACCTCATGGCAACGGGTTCGGCAGCCTTCGCCAATATGAAGCCGAGTGTAAACGCTACGGCTGTAAGCAGAAATGACTCGGCAATCATGTGCCAGAAAATATCTGGACGGGAGGAACCCAGCAAGCGGCGTGTTGCCATTTCCTTGGCACGGTAAGAGGTTTGGGCTACACTCATGCTTACATAGTTGAATACTGCCATGAGCAATATCAGTATGCCTACGGTAATGAAGATGATAACCAACTTGAAGTCGTACTGGTTCAGCGTTGATTCGCACCAGATGTTAGAGAAGTAGAAATCGCGGAGTGGAATGAAATGGGCTTCTTTCATGGAGCCGTATTGATAAATCCAGAAGAATTCTTTCATGTAATTCACCACATCGTCCGATTTGCTGTTGAGGTCGGCACCCGGTGTTGTTCGCAGAAACAAGGTCGCTCCTGCAGCGTTCCCCATATTGGCTTGTTCGATAGCACAGGTCGGATTGAGGTACTTCATGTTTTCAAAGGGAATGAACAGCTCGGCTTCAGAGGGCATGACAGAGTTGTCAATATCCTCGATGATTCCGGTTACAGTAAAGACCTGATTGTCGCAGTTTTTTATGGTTAGGGTCTTTCCCATGGCATGTTCTGTACCGAACAGGCGGAGAGCAGCTGAACGTGTAATAACCATGCTGTTATCGTCGGTAAGCAGATGTTCCCGGTTCCCTTCACGCAGGGCGAAGCTGAAGAAGTCGAAGAAGTTTTTGCGCACACTCATCAGCTGGGCGGTTACAGGGTTGTTGTCTGTTATCACGGTTACGCCTTCATGACCGCGCAGGGCGCACTAGTCTTCTATCTCTGGGTAACGGCTAGCCAACCGGTCGCCTAAATTGTAATGCGCTCCTGCCCATACTTCATTGGCAAAGATACTGATGCGGTCGGCATCTTTCAAGTCTTTGTCGATGGTGAGCTGGCGTGTAACCATATTGGCGATGAGCAGGACGAACATCAGCGAGATACTCAGTCCGGCTACATTGACAAAGGTAAAGAGCTTGTTTCGCTCTAAGAAGGTAAAGTAGGTTTGAAATCCTTTCATGGGTTTATTCGTTTTTTGTTCTTTAGTTGACAGGGTTTCAGGTGACGATTGGTTACCATGATGCCTGGGAACGATTCATTTATTCTGTCTTAATACTGTTGGCAGGGTTCTCGTTTGCATTCTTCCAGCTCTGTATGGTTACGGTAAGCATGGTAATCAATGTGACCAGCAGGAAGGCGATGAGGAAAATCCACGGGCTGATGGGTGTTTTCTCGGCAAACCCTTCCAGCCAATGCTTGCCTATCCACCATCCGAAGGGGGCTGCCACCAGGAAGCATCCGCTCAAGATGGAGAAGTAGCGTCGGTTGAACATATACAGGATTTCACCGGTTGAACTTCCCATAATTTTGCGTATCCCTATCTCTTTGCGCCGGTATTCGCTCTCAAACATGGTGAGCCCGAATACCCCGATGATGCTGATTACGATGGCAAGAAGTGAGAACAGCAGAATCTGCCGGGTGAAGCGCAGTTCGTTGTGATAAGCTCGGTCAATTACTTCGTCCATGAAGCGGAAGTTGAAGTCATGACCGGGGGTGAACTTTTCCATGGTCTTTTGCAGGGATTTGATGACTCCAATGCGGTCGGCTCCGGCGGCTATGCGTACGTTGACCGTTTGTTGCCATGCGCCCCAGCTCTGATAAGCTTTGCCGTAAACAATGAATGCCATAGGGCGTGAAGTATCATCGTTGCGGAAGGTGCTGTACCGTAAGTTTTCACAGAAGCCGATAACGGGGAGGTCATCGGTAGTAGCAAGCTGATCGACTTTCATCCACGGGTATTTCTTCCTGGCTGCCTCATTAAAGATATATACATCGCCGTCGCCCGGTTTGAATTTGCGGCCTTCAGTGATTTGAATACCCATTACATCGAGGTAGTTATAATCTACGGGAAACACTTGAAACAGGATGTTCTTTTCTCTCGGACCCCGTCCCCAACTCATGTGACTGTCTGCATCGCTTAAGATGAATTGTGAGAAGGTAACCCCTTCTACCCCGGATATGCCAGACAGCTCGCCTCTTACAGCTTCTATTTGCTTGATGGCTTCAGCTGTCATGTTTCCCACTGCAATTACGTCTTTATCATAACCATAGTCGGTAGTTCGGATATAGTTACTTTGCAGGAACATGATTCCGATAGCGATAATCAGTGCGAAGGAAACGATAAACTGGAGGCATACCAGTGAAGTTCGTAGCATGCGTCCTTTGGGAGACAATCCGAACGAGCCTTTAAGTGCAAGGGCAGGAGGGAATGAAGTGACATAATACGAAGGATAGATACCGGCAAGGAGTCCCATAAGCAGGCTCAGTCCGAAGGTGGAGGCAAATAGGAGCGGATGCTCGCTGAGGGCAAGGTTACCGGTTACGAGGTCTTGCAGACCGGAGTCTTTCAGCGTAAGCAGCAGCACCAGTGATAGGACAAATGCAATGAAACTAATCAGAACCGATTCAATGATGAGACTGGTGCGGAGCGAAAGGGTAGTAGCTCCCATGACCTTTTGGGTATTGATGCTGCGTACACGCATGGGTGTTTCTGCCAGCGAGAAATTCATGAAATTTACGGTGGCAATAATGACGATGAGGAACGATACGCACAGAAGCAGATAAACGGTGGTGCGACTGGAAGCTCCTTTACTCTCAGCCGATAAATGGAGGTCTTTCAGCGGAATAAAACGGAAGCTGTTTTCTTCATCGATGGCATCCTTAAACATATCGTTGTTATGTGTCAGATGATGGAACAGCAGTTCTGCTACTTCGGGAGCATGTTCCGGACTGTCAAGCCGGACGTAGCAATCGTAGTTCCAGTTTGACCAGTTGTCTTTGTTTTCATTATCAGGTAGTTGGCAGAAGATGGGATTTTTTAATTGGGTATTTTCAGGAAAGTCTTTATAGACTCCGCCAATAGTGATACTTTGTCCGTCTGCCTGCTTTCCTATGAAGATATTTTTTCCTATTGCATCGGTAGTTCCAAAGAAGCGCATGGCCATTGAAGCCGGTATCAGTACATGATTGGGCTGGTTGAGCGCCTCAATGGATCCGTTTACCATTTGTGGATGGAAGGTTTCCGGGAAGCATCCGAATCCTCCCCGTGCAATTTCATTGAAGATTTTTCCGTCGATTTCATAGTCGTTTCTACTGCTGAATCCGTCGATAACCGAGATGGCTTGGATGTGAGGGGAAAGCTCTTTCAGAAGGTCGCACAAGGGGCGGGCCATGGCAGTTTGTCCGCCCCTGTTTGAATCGTGCATTTCCAGCAGGAAAATCTTGTCATAGTCTTTATACCCCTTGTTAAAGTTATAGTCATAATCCACCTGCGTCATGATGACAAAAAATGAGGCAAAGGCAATGCTCAGCCCGATGATGTTCAGCAGGCTGGCAGTGAGGAAACGCCGGAATGTATGTGAAAAGTTTCTGATAATTGTCTTCATGCTTGCTTGCTTTTAAGTTGGCTACAATTATTTACCACCGATTTTTAGCTTGCTGGTGCTGAAGCCTCCCACTCCGTTTTTCTCGAAGGTGGCTTGCTGCGCTTTTCCACTGAAGGTGATTCCTCCCACACCGTCTATGTCGGCTTCCAGCATTTGGCAGTCTACATTGATTTCTGCGCCTCCTACTCCGTCTTTCTGAATGCTGATATGATTGGCTTTACAAGTTAATTTGCTTCCTCCCACTCCGTCAATCTGAGCGTCCATGTCATGGCATTCGGTATGTAGGTCGATACTTCCCACTCCATCCATCTCAACTTCAAGGTCGCGGCAGTGCAGGTCGTTTATTTCCATAGCTCCCACCCCGTCTTTCTCAATGCGGAAGTCTTCTACTACCAATCTTTGGGGGCATTTGAATGAACCTACTCCATCAAACGATACTTTTTCAAGCATAGGGGCGGTAACAAAAACGGTCACATTGCCGTTGTTTCTGTTTTTTCTCCATTTTATCTTTTCGTTGTCAATGATAAGAGTCTCGTCTTCTACTTGGGTGATAAGGCTTTTCACCAGCTCTTCATCGCCTTCTATGCGTAATGAATAGTTATTGCCTTGGGTGAATCGAACGGAGGCTACACCATCCATCTGAATGGAGGTGTAGGGCTGTATAGGGCGGGTTTCGGTGATTTTCTTGTTGCTTCCTGCCATGCAAGAGGTGAATCCGTTTAAACAAAAGGCTGCTGTTAAGAGTAAATGAGCTGTTTTCATATGGTTTGAGTTTTTGAGTTTTTAAGTTTCTGAGTTTTTGGACTTTGAGTTTTTAGGAAATAGGGAACTAGTTGACTGGGCTTTAGATGCAAGTTGAGATATGTGTCGAATAGAGAGGTTTTAATGCTTTGATTGTTTTGCTTCATATCTTATTTCTATAAGTCTCGTATCTAGTTCCTATTTGCCTAAAATGAGTACTTCATTATCTTTATAAGCTTCATATCCTGAGATAATTACCCGTTCGCCTTTTTCCAGTCCTTCGGTTACTTCGTAATACTGTGGATTCTGGCGTCCGATTCGTATCTTGCGGCGATAGGCTTTATCTCCATCTTTATCGACTACGAATATCCAGTTGCCTCCTGTAACTTGGAAGAAAGTACCTTTCGGAATCAGTACGCTTTCAGTGGGCTCACCTAGTTGGAGGTCAATGTAATACGTCTGTCCGCTGCGGATATTTTCCGGGCGTTCTCCTTCAAAGACAAAGTCGGTGCGGAAGCGTCCTTCACGTACTTCCGGATACACCTTGCGCACTTTCAGGCGGAACTGTGAACCTTGTCGTTCAAAGGTAGCCGGTAGCCCGTTGGTCACGCGGTCAATGTAGTGTTCGTCAATCATTGCTTCAATCTTGAAGTCGGAAAGGTCATTGATTTGACCCACCATTTGTCCGGCGGTAATGTTTTGTCCCAGTTCGGCATCCAGCAGTCCCAGTTCTCCGTCGATAGTGGCACGCACTTCCAGTTTCTCCTTTCGTTCACGGATGAGCAACACGTTTTTACGCATGTTTTGCAGATTGTCTTCCATCTGGTCCATCTGGATATTACGGTACAGAGAGTCTTGTTTGAGCCGTTCCGTGATGAGGCTTTGCTTTTTCAGGGCTACGTCATAATCTTCTTTTGCCTGGAGATACTCCTCACGGCTGATGAGCCGCTCTTGATAGAGCCGTTCGTACTGGCTGAAAGTACGCTGCTTGCGGCGGGAGTCAATGTCAAGCTGCACTTTTTCAGTTTCATTGTTCAGCTTGTCTTGCTGCATGGTGACCTGTGTATTTCGCAGCAGGTTTTGCTTTTCTGCCAGCTCTGACTCGGCGTTCAATATCTGAAGATCGAGATTAGAGTTACTCAGACGGAGAATGACATCTCCTTGTTTGACATGAGCGCCTTCTTCTACCACTTTCTCGCGCACGATACCTCCCTCTTCGGGGCTGAGCTGCACGACAGAAATGGGTTGTACTTGTCCGTTTACGCGGATGTAATCATTGAATTCGCCATAAGCCACTTCGGCTATATTCAAGGCACGTCCGTCTACTCTTAAAGTAGAAGCATGGTTTCCAAAGATAATCCATCCCACGATAAGCAGGATAACTGCTCCTCCGATGAGGTAGGGGAGATGACGTTTTTGAATACCTTTCTTTTTTTCTAATTGTATGTCCATAGTTTCTTTTTAATTTTCTGTTGTCAGTTGAATAATGTTCTCTCCTTTATAGTAGTCCACGAGTCGACATTTCATAAGGTATGTCAGTTTGCTTTGTAGCAGTAAAGTCTGGCTTTCGAGCAGTGTGGCAGCATTGTTTTGCACATCGAGCGAGGTCATCAGACCTTCTTCGTATTTCCGTCGGGTTACATGATAGGCCAGTGAGTCGGATGCGACCTTTTTCTCCATCTGAATACTTTCTCGCAGATAACCTTCGCGGTCTTGTACGGCCTGTTCCACCAGTTTTTGCAACTCTTCTTTTTGGGCTTCGTATTGTTCGCAGGCAATGCGGTAGTTGTTTCGTGCCTGACGGAGACTGGCTACTCCATTCATCCGGTTGAAGATGGGAATGCTCATGCTGATTCCGAAATACTGACCGAAATTGTTGTGAAACTGGCTTCGGAATCCGGGATAATTTGGGGCATGTAGCTCTTTATAATAAGAACTGGAGATTCCCCCGAACAGAGTGATGGAAGGAACGAGGTTTCCCCATGATATTTTCCGGTTCATGCGTGCCACTTCTTTGTTTAACGCCGACTGTTTTAATGTGGGATTTACTTGGATGGCGATGCGGTAAACCTCTTCAGCCAGCTCATGGTCAAGCTGAATAAAGCTGCTTGACTGAGTATAAACCAGAGTAGTATCAAGCACCAACGTATCCGATGAAGGATAGTTCATTTTCTGCTTGAGGGTGAGCATGGCTGTTTGAAAGAGGTTGCGCTGGCGGGTAAGGTTATATGCATCGGTAGCTTGCTGAGCTTCCATCTGTGCTACATCCGCACGTCCTTTGAGTCCCAGCTCTTCCTGACGTCTGGTCTTGTAAAGTAGTGAATCGCTTTCTTCAAATTTCTTCTGTGCCAAGTGAGCCGTACCATAATAATAGAGCGCATCAATATAGGCTTGGAAAGTTTCAAGAGCCGTGTTATCGCGTGCTTCCTCCAGCTCGGCTTTTCCTAATAATCGGCTGGCCTTTGCTCGCCGTACCTGATTAATCAGGCTTCCCCCCTTGAATAAACTGAGTGAAGCCTCAAGTCCGTATCCGTTGTTAAAAGTTGAGATATTGTTATACGTGTTGGTTTCCGGGTCAACCGAACGTCCGAAATTATATTGTGCAGAGATGTTTCCGCTTATGCCCGGTAGAAAATTGCCGATAGCTTTTATCTGCTCCATTTTATCGTTGTCGGCTTCCAGCTGGCGCTGCTTTACTGTCCGGTTATGTGTCACGGCATAGTGCATACACTGGTCTATGCTCCACATTTCTTGAGCCATAAGGCTTGAAATGTGTGAACAGCTGCATAAGCACAAGGCGAAGATTATTTTTCTGTATGGTTTCATTTGATTTAGTCTATATAAGTTATAAACAGTAAATCAAATACTGTGCCATACTATTAACCATTTGTTTATTAGATAATTGCTTTGGTAGTGGGTTTGCTGGAGTGTCAAAAAATTAGACACCGCCTGTCTAATTTTTTGACATCGTTCACCTGTATTGAAAAAAGAAGATATGCAAGATAGTGGTAAGATAAGGCCCTGGTGGGGGTAGAAAGACACCGAGTTGTTTGGCTTGTTTTACTTTGTTGTTTTAGAAGAGATGTTTGAGTATTTTCCAGAGAGGAGATGGTTGATGCATATGTATGGGGTCAGGTACAAAAGACAAAAGGCCGGATTAAAAATCCGACCTTAATATCTTTTCACGTAAAGCGATTGCTTAAGCTAATTTGCTGATGTATGCAGCCAATTTAGACTTCAAGTTGGCAGCTTTGTTCTGATGGATAATGTTGCGTTTAGCCAATTTATCCAACATTTTCTGTACACTAGGGAACAAAGCAACTGCTTCTGCTTTGTCAGTGGTAGCACGAAGTTTCTTCACTGCGTTACGCATTGTTTTAGCATAATATCTGTTGTGAAGTCTTCTTTTTTCTTCTTGTCTAATTCTTTTGATAGATGATTTGTGATTTGCCATCTCGACTAATCTTTAAAATTGTTCGTGATTTTGTTTATTATGTAGCCCGTGGGGGAATCGAACCCCCCTTTCAAGAATGAAAA
>SAMEA3387479__coassemble_677_pt1 | contig 20037 bp, 20 predicted proteins | sample SAMEA3387479__metabat2_low_PE_008 | metagenome-assembled genome bin SAMEA3387479 (sample SAMEA3387479) | Felis catus | biome: Faeces | place: United Kingdom | collected 2012
GGTAGTCGCCGTTTTACCAGGTCCCCGGTCTTATTCAAGGCCGGGGACTTTTTTTGTACCCATAGATAGAAAGAAAAAGGGGAAAAGATTGGATAAAATAAATAATTATTCGTATCTTTGTCGCCCAGTTTATATAGTATATCGTATTGGGAAAGTTAAGTACATATAAGGTTGAATTGAAAAATATGCGTGAAAGCTCATGTCAATATGAGTATGCATTAGATAATCAATTCTTTGAAGATATAGAAGGTCCAGAAGTACAAAAAGGAACGCTTAGTGTCCTTTTGAATGTAAAAAAAGGTTTGGGCGTTTATATTTTGGATTTCCATATAGAAGGTAAAGTAACAGTTCCTTGTGACCGCTGTTTGGATGATATGGAAATTCCAGTGGATACTGATAATACGTTAAAAGTAAAGCTGGGACTTGAGTTTTCAGATGGTGATGATTTTGTAATTATCCCCGAAGAAGAAGGATATATAAATGTTGCATGGTTTATTTATGAATTCATTGCATTAAGTCTGCCGATGAAACACGTACATGCGTTAGGACAATGTAATGAAGATATGATCGGAACATTAAGTCAGCATTTAGCTATATCTCTAACTGAAGACGATAATACAGAAGAAGACGATTTAACTGAGGAATCAGGCGAGTCGGATGATGAAAACCGCGTAATAGATTCGCGGTGGAATGAGTTAAAGAAAATATTAGATAATAATTAAATAAAGTTAAAGAAAATGGCACATCCTAAAAGAAGACAGTCAAAGACGAGAACTGCTAAGAGAAGAACTCATGATAAAGCAGTTGCTCCTACGTTAGCTATTTGCCCTAATTGTGGTGAATGGCATGTTTATCACACAGTTTGTGGAGCTTGCGGTTATTATAGAGGTAAATTAGCAATTGAAAAAGAAGCTGCTCTTTAATCAAAGCTTCAATGAACACTTTGTGTGTTTAAAATGAAAGAATAAAGCCGGAGAGCTTTTCGGCTCTCTGGCTTCTTTTTTTTAATGCGCAATTCAAAACTTGGAATGATGGAAAAAATAAATGCTGTAATTACAGGAGTCGGTGGGTATGTTCCTGACTATGTTTTGACCAACGAAGAGTTGTCAAGAATGGTAGATACCAACGATGAGTGGATTATGACCCGTATTGGAGTAAAGGAAAGACGTATTCTGAATGAGGAGGGCTTAGGAACTTCTTATTTGGCTCGTAAGGCTGCAAAACAGTTAATGCAGAAAACGAATTCAGATCCAGCTTCTGTGGATTGTGTAATTGTTGCTACCACTACTCCTGACTATCATTTCCCTTCTACGGCTTCTATCCTTTGTGATAAGCTGGGATTAAAGAATGCTTATGCATTCGATTTGCAGGCTGCATGTAGCGGCTTCTTGTATGCTATGGAGACTGCTGCTAGTATGATTCAGTCAGGACGTCATAAAAAGATTATCATTGTAGGTGCAGATAAGATGTCTTCAATGGTGAACTATTCAGACCGTGCCACTTGTCCGATTTTTGGTGATGGAGCTGCTGCCTGTATGGTAGAAGCAACTATGGAAGATTTTGGTATCATGGATTCTATTTTGAGAACCGATGGTAAAGGACTTCCTTTCCTGCATATGAAGGCAGGCGGTTCTGTTTGTCCTCCCTCTTATTTCACTGTAGATAACAAGATGCATTATTTGTATCAAGAGGGAAGAACCGTATTTAAGTATGCTGTATCTAACATGTCGGACGTTACTGCTCAGATAGCAGAACGAAACGGACTGAATAAAGATAATATCGACTGGATTGTTCCTCATCAGGCAAATATGCGTATTATTGATGCTGTTGCCTCACGCCTGGAAGTTCCTTTGGATAAAGTGATGATTAACATTCAGCGTTATGGTAACACCAGTGCCGGAACACTGCCTCTCTGTTTATGGGACTATGAGAAACAGTTGAAGAAAGGCGATAACATCATTTTCACTGCTTTCGGTGCCGGATTTACTTGGGGTGCAGCTTACGTGAAATGGGGTTATGACGGTAATAAATAATTGAATAGAATTACATTCACATACGAAAAAACGCATCTCGAACTGATGCGTTTTTTTGTCTGTAAACTAAAATAACAAGATTATGCACAAAGCCGGATTTGTAAATATTGTAGGTAATCCTAATGTGGGAAAGTCTACTTTGATGAATTTGTTGGTAGGAGAACGTATTTCTATCGCAACATTCAAGGCACAGACTACTCGTCATCGTATTATGGGAATCCTAAATACAGATGATATGCAGATTGTCTTCTCTGATACTCCGGGGGTACTCAAGCCGAATTATAAGCTTCAGGAGTCTATGCTGAATTTTTCTGAATCGGCATTGGTAGATGCTGACGTATTGCTGTACGTAACCGATACAGTTGAAAAACCCGACAAGAATGCAGACTTTATGGAGAAGGTCCGTAGCCTGAAAATACCCGTTTTGCTGCTGATTAATAAAATCGACCTGACCAATCAGGAGAATCTTGTGAAGCTTGTAGAGGAGTGGCATGAAATGTTGCCTCAGGCTGAAATTATCCCCATTTCAGCTATGGCAAAATTTAATGTGGATGTAGTGATGAAGCGTATCAAGAGCTTATTGCCCGACTCTCCTCCTTATTTCGGAAAGGACCAGTGGACGGATAAGCCTGCCCGTTTCTTTGTTACAGAAATTATACGCGAAAAGATTCTTCTGTACTATGATAAGGAAATTCCTTATGCTGTAGAGGTTGTCGTTGAACAGTTTAAAGAAGAAGCCAAGAGTATTCACATCAATGCGGTAATTTATGTGGAGCGTGATTCTCAGAAGGGAATTATCATTGGTCGACAAGGAAAAGCTCTGAAAAAAGTGGCTACAGAAGCCAGAAAGACATTGGAGCATTTTTTCCAGAAAACCATTTATTTGGAGACATTTGTGAAGGTGGATAAAGATTGGAGAAGTTCAGATAAGGAGTTGAAGAATTTTGGCTATCAATTAGATTAATATCGGCTGCGAAGCCGTAAACGAAAAACAATTATGGGAAATTTAGTAGCGATTGTAGGACGTCCCAATGTGGGAAAGTCGACACTGTTTAATCGTCTGACCAAAACGCGTCAGGCTATTGTGAATGAACAGGCCGGAACAACCCGCGACCGCCAGTATGGAAAATGTGAATGGTTGGGAAAAGAATTCTCTGTGGTAGATACCGGAGGATGGGTAGTTAATTCGGACGATATTTTTGAAGAAGAAATCCGCAAGCAGGTTGTATTGGCTATGGATGAAGCTGATGTCATTCTGTTTGTTGTAGATGTTGTGAATGGAGTTACTGACCTTGATATGCAGGTTGCTGCTATTTTGCGTCGTTCTAAAACTCCTGTAATAATGGTGGCAAACAAGACCGACAATAATGACCTGCAGTATGATGCAGCAGAGTTTTATTCATTAGGATTGGGTGATCCCTATTGCATTTCTGCTTTAAGCGGAAGTGGTACCGGTGATTTGTTGGACTTGATTCTTACTAAATTTAAGAAAGAAACCGATGAGATTCTAGATGAAGATATTCCCCGTTTTGCGGTGGTTGGTCGTCCTAATGCCGGCAAATCATCTATTGTCAATGCGTTTATCGGTGAAGACCGGAATATAGTTACCGAGATTGCAGGAACTACCCGTGATTCGATTTATACCCGTTATGATAAATTCGGATTTGATTTTTACCTGGTTGATACAGCTGGAATACGCAAAAAGAACAAGGTAAGTGAAGATTTGGAGTATTATTCAGTAATACGTTCTATCCGTGCTATTGAAAATTCGGATGTGTGTATTCTGATGTTAGACGCTACTCGTGGTATCGAAGGGCAAGATTTGAATATTTTCTCATTGATACAGCGCAACCAGAAAGGTTTAGTAGTTGTTGTAAATAAGTGGGATTTGATACAAGAAAAGACGGCGAAGGTAATGAAAAATTATGAAGAAGCTATTCGGAACCGTTTTGCTCCGTTTACCGATTTCCCCATTATTTTTACTTCTGCTTTGACCAAACAACGTATATTTAAGGTGTTGGAGTCGGCTAAGGAAGTGTATCAGGCACGTACTACCCGTATTCCTACGGCTCGTTTGAACGAGGAAATGCTGCCGCTGATTGAGGCATATCCACCTCCTTCAAATAAGGGGAAATATATTAAGATTAAATATGTAACTCAATTGCCGAATACGCAAATTCCTTCCTTCGTATTTTTTGCTAATTTGCCGCAATACGTCAAGGAACCGTATCGCCGTTTCTTAGAGAACAAAATACGCGAGCGTTGGAAATTGTCAGGAACTCCAGTAAATATTTTTATTCGTCAGAAATAACAATTTATGCTAATTGTGGTTTATGGAGGCAGCTCTTCGGAAGTGTATTTCACTTTCAGAAGAGCTGTCTTCTTATGGTGGATTACGCTTGGCGTGTGAGACTCTTTATGCCTTTTATTTGTATTGAGGTAGCATTTCCGGTGTCGGACATTCATAGTTTGTGATTGGAAGTTTAACCTTCCTCAATTCCTTCAGTTTGAATGAAGGCTTTTCCATGTCTTTTGGAAAGTTCATTTTTGAAAATGTCTGGAAGTAAAGTAAGCAGGCATCTTTCCACCAAATGGCATCATGTACTTGAATATCCAATTTTTTAGCAACTTGTTTGTGTCGTTCTTTGTCGATGTATGGTTTCATTGCATCCCATGTTTTGCAGAATAAACGGACAGAATTGACTCCTTTGTTATAATGATAGCATAATTCGTTCCACATCGTCCGTCCGCTTTTCATGGTATGATTCCAAGGAATATGGTGAAACCATAACAAAAACTCTTCGGGGCAAGTAGCTGGGTTATTCAGTAAGTGAGCTAAAGAGTCCGGGTATTGAGCTACAGCATTACTTCCGGTACGGCTTCGGTTAAAGCCAAGTCCCGTTTTATCTGCCTGATGATAATAACTTGGTAGCCAGTCTGGTCGAGCACCCGGAATTTCACACCAAGGTTCAGGACCGTAATGATGTCCCCAAGCGAATATATGATGCAGTCCGAGTGGCATCATGTAGTCAACAATAGCTTCCCGGCTTTCCAGCATTACCTTTTCCATTGGTTCCACAAATTCTTTCCTTGTAGTAAAGGTTTGTTTCAGCCATTCGTTTGCAATATCCTTAGAACTTAGTTCCGGATTCCAGGCCAGTCGTCCGAATGCATACCAGTTTGCTTGTGCAAAATCATGTCCGCACCAGTTCGTCTCGTTACCAATATTGGTTACTCCTGCCACGGCTTGAATTGTATGAGGTTCCACATACTCAAAGAACTCCTTCCACATGGGAGCCAGATAAGCCAAGTGATTAGAATGACCTAAATATTCTTGTGTAATCTGGAATTCAGCCATGAGAGGAGTATGTTTCATTGCTCCAAAAAGCGGGTTATAAGGTTCTCTTGGCTGGAAATCAATCGGACCATTTTTTACTTGTACTATCACATTATCCAAGAAAGCCCCGTCGAGAGGTTTAAATTCCAGATAGGCTTGTTTTGCTCGGTCATGGTCTGTAGGGCTGTAAACGAAAGCACGCCACATTACAATTCCCCCGTAAGGTTTTAGAGCTTCAGCCATCATGTTAGCGCCATCGGCATGAGTTCGCTGATAATCACAAGGACCAGGTTGTCCTTCAGAGTTAGCTTTGACCAGAAATCCTCCGAAATCGGGTATAAGACTATAGATTTCCTTTACTTTATTTTTCCACCAAGTTCTTACCTCTTTATTTAGCGGATCAGCGGTAGACAGTCCTCCTAATTCGATGGATGAGGCAAAATTGACCGATAAATACACCTTTAAGCCATACGAACGGAACACGTCAGCAAGTGCCTTTACCTTTTCCAAGTATTCAGAGGAAAGAATTTTAGGTGAAGCATTTACATTATTAATTACAGTTCCATTTATACCAACTGACGCATTGGCGCGTGCGTACATCTCGTATCGGGGAGATATTTCTGAAGGCAGATTGTCCCATTCCCAAAGCGACTGTCCGGCATATCCTCGTTCAATAGTTCCATCCAGATTATCCCAGTGATTCAAGATGCGCAAGTCATAGGCAGGACATTCAGAGATGTACAAGTGAGATAAATCAGCTTCAGTGGCCTGTAGCCGAAGTAGGTGATAAGTAGCATAGAGTAGTCCGGTTTCCGAGGTAGCTCCAAGAGTGATTCCTTTTTCCGTACTTCGGATAGTATACCCATCTTTTCCTAATGCTTTATGAGTAGGGTCATTGAAAAATTGTAGTGATACAGGCTTTCCCTTCCAGTATTGTTCTAATTCGTTTTGAGCAATAGATAAGACAGGTGACTGAACCGAACAGTTTATTGCTGCCATAGCAGTTTTGTCAGCCTGTCTTAGCCAAAGTTTACTACCATCTTCTGCGGAGACCATAAAAGTACATCCGCAGAAGAGCATGGTTAAAAACAGACTTCGAATCATTCTCCTCCTCCGTCAATGGTAATAATTCTTCCGTCTTCATCGTATTCCAGTTCCACTACTTTCAGGCTTCGTAGCCATGTTTTTCCATTCGAAGGGACACAGTCATGGTGGAAAAGATACCATTTTCCTTTAAATTCAGCAATGGCGTGATGCGTAGTCCATCCTACTACTGGCGTAAGAATTACTCCTTGATAGATGAAAGGACCATAGGGATTATCAGCAATGGCATAGCACAGGAAATGAGTATCCCCGGTAGAGTAAGAGAGGTAATACTTACCCTTGTATTTGTGCATCCATGAAGCTTCAAAGAAGCGGTGCGGGTCGCCGGCTGTAAGTGGCTTTCCTTCTTTGTCCAGTATAATGACAGCACGAGGTTCTTCTGCAAATTCCATCATGTCATCCCGTAATTTTACGACACGTCCCGGCAAGGCTGGTTCATTGTCTGCGGGGAGACAAGGATTTTCAATGGCCTTGTTGTTGCGGTAGCGTTGTAGCTGTCCGCCCCAAATACCTCCGAAATACATATACTGACTTCCGTCTTCATCGCAGAACACAGCCGGGTCAATACTGTAGCTTCCTTTCATCGGGTTAGCTTCTGGAATAAACGGACCTTCTGGCTTGTCACTGACAGCCACTCCAATGCGGAAGATGTCATTTTGGTCTTTTAATGGGAAATACATGTAGTACTTTCCGTTCTTATATGCCACGTCACAGTCCCACAGCTGACGTCCTGCCCAAGGAATATCTTCCACTTTGAGCACCACTCCATGATCTGTAATTTCCCCGTTCATGACATCATCAGTAGAGAATACATGATAATCTTTCATGTTAAAGTGATCCCCATTGTCATTTTCCGGAATTCCGCTTTCCCAGTCGTGTGAGGGATAAATATAAAGTCTGTCTCCAAATACATGCACGGCAGGGTCTGCCATATAATCACCCGGAACCAAATATCTTGCTTCTTTTTTCATAGTTGTAGTTATTTTTGATTTTTACTTTCTTCGATAAGTTCAGTTACAAAAGCCTTCGGCTGATAGTTGCGGTCGAATAGCAACGGATAGTCATGGCGTCCTTTCATCGGGAAATCATTCTTCCAAGAATCTCCGTCGGTTACTCCCCATGCCGTTACGCGGGTAACAATATCAGCATGTTTTTCAAATAAGTTGAAGAACTGTTTCATGCGCGCATTCCAGGCCTGCGATACAGAATCGGGCAATGTTTCCGTATAAGGGTTTAAGGATTTTCTGAAAGCTATGGTATCAGTGATATTTGCACTTTGTCTGGCAGTAGGCAATGCACTCATATCCCATTCCGTAATCATAACCTTCACTCCTTCGGCAGCGAAAGCCAGCATACTCTTTTCAAATTCCTCAATTTTCGGATAATCCATACCCATGTGTCCCTGCATACCTACAGCATCAATTCGCAGACCTTTTTCTTTCAGGCTTCTGATTAATTTTACCACCCCGTTGCGGCGTCCTTCGTTATCCATACCGTAGTCATTGTAATAGAGCTCGGCATCCGGATCGGCTTCATGTGCATACTGGAATGCCAGCGGGATAAATTCCTCACCTAAAATCTGATAGAATTTACTTTTTCGGTAAGATCCGTCTTCTATGATAGCTTCGTTTACTACATCCCATCCTTTCAGTTTTCCCTTATAGCGTTTGGCAACCGTATAGATATGGTCTTTCATACGTTGTTTCAGTACCTCAGGCGAAACCTCTTTTCCATTTTCGTCTTGGAAGAACCATTCAGGGCATTGGGAGTGCCATATCAGGCAGTGACCGGTTATGGTGAGTCCGTTGTCTTCTCCGAATTTTACAAACTGGTCAGCTTGGTCAAAAGTATATTTTCCTTCTTCCGGATGTACTTCTTCCATTTTCATACAGTTTTCGGCTACAATGGCATTGAAGTGCTTCTTAACTATATTAACGGCATTGGTATCTCGGCCTGATGACTGGAAAACATTTAAGGCTGTTCCGATAAGAAACTGATCACCGACAGCCTCCTTCAGTGAGACCCCGTTTGTGGTTGTCTGCGTGTTGCCACATGATGCAAGAAAGGTTGCAGCAAGAATGGCAGATGCGAAGTGTTTTGTTCTCATATATTACGGTATTTAAGTTATTAATAATCATTTTTACTTCTGCGTTCAGCTAGTTCAGCTTGCATTTTTTCATTATACTTCTTCGTGATAGGATAGAAGAACAGGGCAATTACCCCGATGAAGAAGGTTATTGCCGGAATCCAGCTTGAAGATAAGAGGATTCCTTCGATGGCCGATTCGCTTTGAGTCATGCCTATACCTGATACATAGCCAAATCCAGACAATAAGAAGCCGAGGATGGCACCCCCTATACCTAGACCAGCCTTGAGAGCAAAGACCACTCCGGCAAAGACAAATCCTGTGGCACGGCGGTAATTGACATACTCCGAATGGTCGGCCACATCGGCTATCATAGCCCACAGTAAAGGTACGGTAGGAGCGTAAGCCAGACTCTTCAGGAAGTTAAGCGCAAACATCAGTTCAATATTATCTTGGGCAGGGAAGTAGAACATCGCTGTAAAGATAGAAGTGAGGGTCAGACATACGATAAACGTATTCTTTTTTCCGTAGCGGTTAGCCAGAAAGTTGGAAAGTAAGATTACACCAAAGAACTGTACCAATGCCCCGAGCATGTTGAAAACTCCGAAACCTACTTCATAGGCTTTGTCGGGAGAACTGACAATCAGTCCGAAGGCATTCAAGATACTGTATCCGATAGTATCTTGCGCTTCAGCCGAAACTAATCCGAGCCGATCAAGAAAAGCATATAATGCTTCAGCATCAACATAATGTTCAAAATAATAGTTCATGGCGCTTCCCCACATAGCCAGGGTAATAAAGACGAAAAGCGTCAATATAAACATGGACCGCCAGGGAATGCTGCTGAAAATATCTTTAAAGTCTTCCCGGATGTTGTTTTTCTGGTTGACCGGAGGAGTGATACGTTCCTTGGCTGAAAAGAATACGGCAACAAGGAAAATCAGACCTACAGCGGCAAACAGTGAAATCGTACAGAGCCATCCATGGGCTTTATCTCCGTCTTCTGAAAATTTGCTTACCAGAGGAAGGGTAAGACCTTGCACTACAAACTGCCCGATGGTGGAGAATATAAAGCGTACCGACGTAATGCTGGTGCGTTCTTTGATATCAGCCGACATCACTCCGCCTAATGAAGAATAAGGAGTGTTGTTAAATGAATACATGGTCATCAGCAATGTATAAGAAATAGTGGCATATACAGCAACCAGTCCTTTGTCCTCGATTCCCGGATTATAGAAAGCAAGAATATAGAAAACCATGAACGGGAGTGCAGTCCATAACACCCAGGGGCGGTATTTTCCCCATCGTGTATTGGTGCGGTCAGAAAGAAGTCCTACGGTAGGATCAACAAATGCATCCACGATACGTGCTACGAGCATAACTGTACCGGCGATGGCTCCTTCCAGGCCGAATACGTCAGTATAGAATTTGGTTTGATAAATCATCATCATCTGGAAAACCAGATTTGCAGAACAGTCTCCAAGTCCGTAGCCGATTTTTTCGGTTAAAGACACTTTTTGATTTTGTAGTGTATTCATTTTATCAGTAATTTATTTTTCAGGTTGATTTTGGTTCGAATGATTTAAAATAGCGTTGACTAAACGTTGTGCTGCTGTTTTCTTGTCGAGTGGATGAATGTCATTCCACTCTCCAGTATCCCTGTTTTTGATCAAAACAGCATTGCCGTCTTCTTGGGCTGCTTTGGCCTGCTGTGCACGTAATTCAGCCCATGCCTTGCGCCCGGGATCGTTAGGTGCAAGAAAGTCGGCAAGCTCTATGATGTAGAAAGGAAGCTGATTCGCGTGAAAGGTCTTACGCCAGTCTTTCATCATAGCATTCAGCAAAGAGGCATACTCTTTCCATCGTTCCACATTTGATTCTCCCTGATACCATACAGCTCCTTTGAAAGTATAGTTTTTAAGAGGAGCAATCATTCCGTTATACAGTCCTACAGGCATGTTTTGAAATCCTGTACTTTGAGGTGAGTTGGGCATGCGTGTTCCAACCCGGTGTTTCCAGTTTCCTTCTAAGCTGATGCTTTCTGCGCCACAAATCAGTTTATATGGTTTTTCTTTCACAAATGAAGGGTAACCTCCGTTGCTGATAAGCCGGATTGTTACTTGATTTTTTCCGGATTTAAGCAGATTAGCCGGTATCTTATAGATACGCGGAGGATATTGATAAGATGTTGTTCCTACGAAGGTTCCATTTACATAAACTGAGTCGGCATCGACTATGCATCCTAAACGTAGTACAGCCTCTTTATCCGTCCAAGAAGCCGGGACTTCTATGTTTTTTCTAAACCAGTGAGAACCGTTGATTGGCTGCCATCCGTTAGAACTCCATGTGTGTGAGAACATATCAACAGAATCCCAGCTGCTGTCGTTGTAGTTTTCCGAGAACCATGGTGTTGATTCGTGAAGTCCTTTATCGGTATGGTATAATTCACTAGCCCATGCATAGTGGTGTTTTCTTTCGGTAGTTTGGATGAGTTTGACCAGTTCCTCTGATTCATAGAGAGCCTTTTTGTGTAAGTGCAGCGGAAACTCTTTTAATCCATCTTCGCTGATCCAGGCTTCTACCGGTGTTCCTCCCCAGCTGGCATTTATAATCCCCACAGGTACTTTTGTTTTTTCATACATCAGTTTACTGAAGAAATAGCAGAGGGCGGAATAACCCATGACGTTTTTCTGAGAAAGAGCTTTCCATTCAGCTGGCTTGATGTTGGTTTCCGGCTGATTAAAATTATAGGCATACGGAATCTTGATGTAACGGATATTTGAGTTTTCATAAGAGCTGATTTCGCTTGCATATTTATCGGTTACGCGAGATACCATTAGTTCCATATTCGATTGACCGGAACATAAAAAGACATCTCCTATTAAGATGTTGTTTATTGTTTGTTCATTAATGGTCATCGTATATGGACCTCCTGCTTTCATAGGTTTGAGTGTAACCTCCCAATAGCCTTTGGCATCTGCTTTGGTTTCATACTTCGCTTTATGAAATTTTATCTTAACCGTTTCTCCGGAGTCGGCATTTCCCCAAAGTTTGATTGGCTGTTCCCGTTGAAGTACCATACCATTGGCTATGAGTGATGGTAATTTAATCTTCGCTTCGCTTGTCAAGGCAAGGCAGGTAAACAGAAGACTTATCCACCATTTGCTTATTGCATGTATTTTCATAGTGTTATGAAATTAATATTTTTTTCTAAGCAAAAGTAGGAAAAGATATAAAGATTGATGTTTTGGGTTGATTCAAAGCCTACTAGCTAGGTTACATGCAGTGTTTCTGGTGTTACATAAGCTTTATGGTATGTTACATTTGTGATATATCGTATCAAAAAAGCCTGTTTGTGTTTGTGGAACTGTTTGTCGTTAAAGAAATAAATTTCTTCTGCTATTTGGCTTGTGTATATCCTTCGGCTTTTAGCAAATCAATGATTCGCTGGCGAAATTCTCCTTGAATCAAAATCTCACCATCTTTCGTACTTCCGCCTACTCCACATTTCGTTTTCAGTAATTTCCCCAAGTTCTTTAGGTCATCTTCTGTTCCTGTGAATCCTTTAATTACCGTAACCGTTTTTCCGCCTCTTCCTTTTTTTTCTATGGAAACACGCAGCTTTTGTTGCTGTTTGGGCAGGGTTTCGGCTTCCGGTTCGTCTCCGTTGTCATACTTAAAGTCAGGATTGGTTGAATACACAATGTTCAGTCTTTCTTTCCAGTCATTTGATTTCATAAGCGGTAAGTTTTTAGTGAAGTCTATTTTTTTCACAAAGTCCGGTTTCAGTATCCGTAAGTATTTCTGGTCTGAATCGCGCTTTGCTTTGTTCCGCGCAAAGGTAACCATTTCTGCGATTATATAAAATTAAACTTCCTCTGTTCGTCAATACAAATAAAACGTTTAATTTTGCATCCGAGAGAAAAATGGTACGCTTATTTCATGATTACACGTGTACATAGTAAAAGTGTGGACAAAATTCCCGAACCCACGTTGCGGAGATTACCGTGGTATCTTTCGAATGCCAAGCTGATGAAAGAGAAAGGGGAAACATATGTCTCATCTACTCAGATATCAAAGCAAATTAACATCGATGCTTCTCAGATAGCCAAAGACCTGTCTTATGTGGCAGTTTCAGGACGTACACGGGTGGGGTACGAAATTGACTCACTGATTCAAGTGCTTGAAGATTTTTTAGGTTTTACTCAATTACATGAGGCTTATCTTTTCGGGGTAGGTAGCTTGGGAGGAGCTTTGCTGCGTGATTCCGGATTGGCGCACTTTGGCCTGAAAATAGTAGGAGCTTTTGACGTGGATCCGGAGCTGGTAGGTACATCCATCAATGGAATTCCCATTTATCATTCAGATGAGTTTGTGGAGCGGATGAAAAAAGGACATGTGAAAATAGGTGTATTAACCGTTCCCATCAACATAGCTCAGGAAATAACAGACAAAATGGTAGCTGGCGGCATTAAAGCCGTTTGGAACTTTACTCCTTTTCGGATTCGTGTTCCGGAAACGATTGTGGTGCAAAACACTTCGCTTTACGCACACTTAGCCGTGATGTTTAACCGTTTGAACGAAAACTAAAGATATAATATAGCCATGAAGATTATAGCTATTGGCATGAATTACCGTTTGCATTGTCAGGAACTGCATGCCGGTGAAAATTTGCCTGAAGAACCGGTTATTTTTATGAAACCGGATTCGGCTTTGCTGAAAGACAGCAAGCCTTTTTTTATTCCTGATTTTTGCAAGCAAGTGGATTATGAAACCGAGCTGGTGGTACGCATCAACCGGTTGGGAAAAAATATTTCCGAACGTTTCGCTTCGCGTTATTATGATGCTGTTACTGTGGGGATTGATTTTACTGCCCGTGATTTGCAGCGTAAGTTCCGGGCTGAAGGAAAACCATGGGAGCTCTGTAAGGGCTTTGATAATTCGGCTGCCATCGGCGACTGGGTTCTGGTGGAGCAGTTTGCCGACATACAGGATATAAATTTTCATCTCGATATTGACGGAAAAACCGTGCAACAGGGAAATACGCGCGATATGCTCTTCCGCATCGATCAGATTATCGCCTACGTAAGCCAGTTTTGTACACTGAAGATTGGAGATTTGCTGTTTACCGGAACGCCGGTGGGAGTGGGGCCGGTACAGATTGACAATCATCTGGAAGGATATTTGGAAAATCAGAAAGTATTAGATTTTTACGTGCGATGAAAATAAGAGTAGGCTTTGGTTTTGATGTACACCAGTTGGTGGCAGGTCGTGAGCTTTGGTTAGGCGGCATTAAACTGGAACATGAGATGGGCTTGTTGGGACATTCGGATGCGGATGTGTTGATTCATGCCATTTGTGATGCACTGCTGGGGGCTGCCAATATGCGTGACATCGGTTATCATTTTCCGGACAATGCCGGAGAGTTTAAGAATATTGACAGCAAGATTCTGTTGGCAAAAACAGTCAACTTGATTGCTTCAAAAGGTTATAGAGTAGGCAATATTGATGCCACGGTTTGTGCGGAGCGTCCGAAACTGAAGGCGCGTATACCAGAAATGCAGGAGGTACTGGCTCACGTGATGGGAATTGGTGCTGATGATGTTTCCATTAAGGCAACGACCACAGAGAAGTTAGGCTTTACCGGTCGCGAGGAAGGTATAGCGGCTTATGCCACCGTGCTGATAGAAAAAGACTGAGAAAAGTATCAATCCGACACGGAAAGTGTGAAAATGCTGATCGTGCCGGATTTTATTTTATCTGATCTGGAAAGATTCAGGAGGATAGGAATGAAAGAATATGCATATTTCTTCGGGTTATACCTTCTTTTTTTATGAATTATGCAAAAAACTTCCTTGTCTTTCGGGAAAAACTTCAAGGAGTTTTGCTTAAAACATCTGCGTGTTTCAGGCAAAACTCCTTGTTGTTCTTATAAGAAAGCGGGCTTTTCTCGCTTAAACCTCTTGAAACATCCTTTTATCGGCTTCTGCTTATCGGGTAAAAGCAGGAAACAAATGTTAAAAACAGGTATTATTATATTGAAAATCAGCCGAGTGTTTCTGATGGAATTTCTTCAAAAACACTCAGCTGTATATCAGTGAGCAAATACCCGTTTCTCAGGAAGCAAAATATACAAAATGTCAAAGCTGACATTTTGCTTTCCCCCTCTGCGGAGCGTATGATAAGCAAGTTACAGTTCCAGTCCGTCCAACAGCTGGATATAAGTAGAAATGGCTTCCTCTATTTCATGAATCATGATATATTCATCGGCTGTATGTGAACGTGCCGATTTTCCCGGACCGATTTTAACAGAAGGAAACTTCATTAAGGCTTGGTCGGAAAGGGTGGGCGATCCGAAAGGGACTCTTCCCAGCTCAACAGCCCGTTTAACAAACGGATGGTCGGCAGGAATGCTTGAGGAGTTTAAGCGGAAAGAGCGTGCTTTTACCTCACTGCTTACGTGTTTGGCTATTTCATTGAACAGCTCCTCGTTTGAGTAGCATTCGTTGCTGCGGATGTCAACCACTGCCGTGCAAACATCGGGGATTACATTATGCTGGGTTCCTGCATTGATTTGTGTAAGGCTCATCTTGACCGCTCCCAGCAGAGGTGATTCTTTGGGAAAACGGTAGCTGCGGAACCATTCCACATCGGGCAACATCTTGTAAATGGCATTGTCGCCTTCTTCTCGGGCAGCATGTCCGGATTTTCCGCGTGCGGTCACATCGAGTACCATCAGTCCTTTTTCAGCAATAGCCGGATGCATTTCCGTGGGCTCGCCTACAATTCCCAAGGTGATGGGAGGAAGTTTGGGCAATACACTTTCAATGCCGTTTTTTCCGGAAACCTCTTCTTCGCATGAAGCCAGATAGATGAGGTTGTAGCTTTGTTCAGTACTGCTTAAGTGGCGGTACACCTGAAACAGTGAGACGAGGCTGGCTCCGGCATCATTGCTTCCCAATCCGTAGAGTTTTCCGTTTTCCACCTTGGGCGTAAACGGTTGGCGTCTCCACCCGTTGACCGGTTTCACGGTATCAATGTGCGAATTGAGCAGAATGGTGGGCTTGTTCATGTCAAACATGGGGCTGATACACCAGATATTGTTGCCCGAACGTCCGGTCATGATTCCACTTTCCTCAATGTAAGTTTGCAGAAAGTCGGCAGCGGCTTCTTCTTCGCGGCTGATGGATGGAATGCCTATTAAGGCCTGGAGCAGCGTAACTGCTTCTGAAGTATAATAATTGATGTCTATCATAAGATAAAGCTTGTTTTTTTTCAGTGACAAATATACGTTTTTTTATGATAAGTCTGTGGCTTTTTTAGTTTATAAGTTTTCGGTTTTCTCTCTCTTGACCATCTACAGATAGTAAACTCGCAGGCAGAAAAACGAAAGAACTGAAAACGGATGGGCATATTATCCAAATAAAACCTTATATTTGCATGAATTAATAAATAGAAATGTGTCTATGACTAGTTCTTATCTGTCTCGGCTTGTTCCGCAGCAAGCGGAAAAGTACGGGAATAAAGTGGTTTTAAAATACCGTGATTATGCAACTGCAACTTGGATTCCTGTTACCTGGACTCAGTTTGCAGCAACTGTGTGCCAAGTATCGAATGCCTTGCTGGCATTAGGTGCAGAAGTGCAGGAAAATGTAGGTGTCTTTTCTCAAAACAAGCCGGAATGTCTTTATGTGGATTTCGGGGCATTTGCCGACCGGGTTGTTACCATTCCCTTATATGCTACCAGTTCGGAAGCTCAGGTACATTATATACTGGAAGATGCAAGCATCCGCTTCTTGTTTGTGGGCGAGCAATACCAGTATGATGTGGCATATCGGGTGCAAAATCTGTGCCGCTCGTTAAAGCAGATTATCATTTTCGATCCGGAAGTGAAACGGGCTCCGGGTGATCAAAACTCTATTTATTTCGATGAGTTTTTAAAAGGAGGTGGAGAAGGAAAATATCAGGAGGAAGTAGATAAGCGTACGGCAGATGCGGTTTCTTCCGATCTTGCCAATATTCTTTATACCTCGGGTACCACGGGCGATTCGAAAGGAGTGATGTTGCATCATTCTAATTATGAAGCAGCTTTTGCCGGACATAAAGCGCGTCTGAAAGAGTTGGGAGAGAATGATGTAGTGATGAACTTCCTTCCGTTTACCCATATTTTTGAGCGGGCATGGTCATATTATTGTTTAGACCGTGGATGTTTGCTCTGCATTAACCTCCGTCCGCAGGATATTCAGAAAACCATCAAGGAGGTTCGCCCTACAGCCATGTGCAGTGTGCCCCGTTTCTGGGAAAAAGTCTATGCGGGCGTACTGGAAAAGATTAACGAAACAACGGGGCTGAAAAAGAGTCTGATGTTGGATGCCCTTCGTGTAGGTAAGGCGCATAACATTGATTACCTGATGAATGGTAAGACTCCTCCCGTGATGTTGCATATGAAATATAAGTTTTATGAACGGACGATTTACAGCCTCCTGAAAAAGACGATAGGGATTGACAACGGAAACTTCTTCCCGACTGCCGGTGCGGCTATTCCTGAAAAAGTGGCTGAATTTGTTCATTCGGTAGGTATTAACATGGTAGCAGGCTATGGATTGACTGAAAGTACGGCTACGGTGTCTTGTGAATGGAAAGATGATTTCCGCATCGGTGCCGTGGGACGTTTGCTTCCGGGAGTAGAGGCTAAAATAGGTGAAAACAATGAAATCTTGCTTCGTGGCGGAACTATTACGAAGGGATATTATAAAAAAGAAGCAGTAACACGTGATTCGTTTACCGAAGATGGATGGTTCCGTACCGGTGATGCTGGATATATTGAAGACGGTTTCCTTTATCTCACCGAGCGTATCAAGGACTTGTTTAAAACTTCAAATGGAAAGTATATCGCACCGCAGGCTATTGAAACCAAATTGGTGGTGGATCGCTATATTGACCAGATATCAATCATTGCCGATCAGCGCAAGTATGTTTCTGCTCTGATTGTCCCCGATTATAAGCAAGTGGAAAAATATGCTTCCGATCATCAGATTGCTTATACGGATATGAAAGATTTATTGCAGAAACCTGAAATAGAATCGTTGTTCCGTATGCGTATTGATACACTTCAGCAGCAGTTTGCTCATTATGAACAAATCAAGCGTTTCACTCTGTTGCCCGAGCCTTTCAGCATGGAAAGAGGAGAGCTGACGAATACCTTGAAAATAAAGCGGGCGGTATTGCTGAAAAACTATGCGAAAGAGATTGAAAAGATGTATGAAGAATAACGTAAAATAATCGTATCTTTGCACTTTGAAAATCAAAAAAGAGAATAATATCCCTACTGTATGATAACAATAGAACAACTGAAAGACGTAAAAGAACGTACTGAAGCACTCTATCGCTATTTGGATATAGAGAATAAGAAGGTACAGGTTGAAGAAGAGCAGCTCCGTACGCAGGCTCCCGGATTCTGGGATGATGCGAAAAAGGCTGAGGCTCAGATGAAGAAGGTGAAAGGGCTACAGGCCTGGATTGAAGGGTATAATGAGGTGAAAACCTTGGCAGATGAGCTGGAGCTGGCTTTTGATTTCTTTAAAGACGAATTGGTGACAGAGGCTGAAGTGGATGAGGCTTATGCAAAAGCTCTGAAAGCTGTTGAAGAACTGGAACTGAAGAATATGCTGCGCTCAGAGGCCGACCAGATGGACTGTGTGCTGAAAATCAACTCAGGTGCCGGAGGTACAGAAAGTCAGGACTGGTCTTCCATGCTGATGCGTATGTATATGCGTTGGGCGGAAAGCAATGGCTATAAACTCTCAGTGGCTAACTTACAGGAAGGTGATGAAGCGGGTATCAAGACCGTGACCATGAATATTGAGGGAGCTTATGCTTATGGTTACCTGAAAGGTGAAAATGGTGTTCACCGTTTGGTGCGTGTATCGCCTTATAATGCGCAGGGTAAACGTATGACTTCTTTCGCTTCTGTTTTTGTAACTCCTTTGGTTGATGATTCGATTGAAGTGGTTGTTGAACCGGCTCGTTTGTCATGGGATACCTTCCGAAGCGGTGGAGCTGGAGGACAGAACGTAAATAAGGTAGAGTCAGGCGTGCGTTTGCGTTATCAATATAAAGACCCTTACACAGGAGCGGAAGAGGAAATCTTGATTGAGAATACCGAAACGCGTGACCAGCCTAAAAATAAGGAAAACGCCATGCGTCAGTTGCGCTCTATTCTTTACGATAAAGAGTTGCAGCACCGTATGGAAGAGCAGGCTAAAGTGGAAGCAGGAAAGAAGAAAATCGAGTGGGGATCGCAAATCCGAAGCTACGTATTCGATGACCGCCGCGTAAAAGACCATCGTACTAATTATCAAACCTCTGATGTCAATGGGGTAATGGATGGTAAAATTGATGATTTCATTAAGGCTTACTTGATGGAATTTTCAGGTTCGGAGTCATAAAAACAGATTTTATATTGGTCTTTTCCTGAATATATTGTACTTTTGGTATGTTTAATCGAATTTAAAGTAGAAAGCTATGGGAAATAAGAACAGACAAATCAAAAGAGAAAATTACGAGAAGCGTGAAGCTGAAAAGGCAAACCGTCTGTTTAAGATGATTTGTATTGCTTTACTGCTGTTGGCAGTATTGACTATTGTTGGCTTTACACTGGCTTCATGATGAGACAATATAAATTTTAGAACTTCCTTATAAAAGTTCTTGAATAGCCATTTTGAATGAAGTGAAACAGAGGATGCGTTTAATATATGCATCCTTTTTTTATGGAGGAATGAGTGGCTTCAGGGAACGAAGTAAGGTGATTAATAAAGTAAACGTATGGCACAGGAAATAGAACGTAAGTTTTTGGTTATTGATGCTTCGTATCGTGAACAGGCATACGCCGCAAGCCGGATAAGTCAAGGATATATTTGCAGTGCACGTGGGCGTACGGTTCGGGTGCGCATCCGTGATGAAAAAGGCTTCTTGACGATAAAAGGTGCGTCCGATGCCTCTGGCATGAGTCGTTATGAATGGGAAAAGGAAATTCCGCTTGCTGAAGCAGAAGAACTGATGAAACTCTGCGAACCTGGAATGATTGATAAGACCCGCTATCTGGTGAAATGTGGTACACACATATTCGAAGTGGATGAGTTTTATGGTGAAAATCAAGGATTGGTAGTTGCTGAAGTTGAACTGAACAATGAAGATGAAGCCTTCGACAGACCTTCTTTCTTGGGGGATGAAGTAACCGGACAGGTGAAATACTATAACTCCTTTCTCATGAAGCAGCCATATAAAGACTGGAAGGAAAATAAACAGCCTGCAAATACCCCCCTGTAAACTGTCAGAATAGGGGGTAAAAACATTCAATTGATAGATTTTCACCCCTTTAATAACAGATATTGTGAAGTGTTCTTTCCTTTTTAGGGGTAATATTGCGATATCGAAAGGGAAAAGAGTTTATCCCTATAAAAGAGAAAGGACATTAT
>SAMEA3387479__coassemble_994_pt1 | contig 13160 bp, 11 predicted proteins | sample SAMEA3387479__metabat2_low_PE_008 | metagenome-assembled genome bin SAMEA3387479 (sample SAMEA3387479) | Felis catus | biome: Faeces | place: United Kingdom | collected 2012
GGTCGGAAAACGAAAGTAGGAAGAAAACTGCTTCGTTTTCCTCCTACTCGATTAGGGACAGTTTGAAATTGAAGGATTATTCTTTTAAAAAGAAGTGAGTACTTAAACCCGGATAAATACACATTGCATGACTGGAGCAATGTTAGTATTCGAAAATATCATATTTTACACTTTGAAATTGACTTGTATTTCCGTGACTGTAATGATGGAAGAAAAGCCGTAGGTATAACAAAACGGTTCTGCTGTTGAAACTATATCTAGAGCAAACAAACATAGGTTATTCAATCAAGAAGCAGCTGCTGTGAGGTCTTGCCAATCTGTTTCCGATGAATCCTGTTTCTACCCAGCATGTCGGTCAGAGAGGAGGCAGATAGAAAGAATGCAGGTTAAGAATTATCACTGCGTAAATTTCACCGGATATACCATGATAGGTATAGATGAAGAAGACATCAGATTTCCGCTCGTGGCTGAGTGGAGTGTGTATACGCTTAATGCCATGCCTGTTGTTTCAAAAGCAATACAGCAGCTTCCAGAAGACAACGAAAAGATACCCTATACAAAGGATTTTTTTCATTGTCAGAAGAAAAAACTGCATCCGGAATGGGTGAAAATAGAAAAAAAACCTTGAAGGAAAGTCTTTTATTTATGAACTTTATTCTTCAGTTAAATCCCGGTTATAAGGCATATAAACGCCAAAAAGATGACAAAAAAACCTTAATGTTTCATTCATGATATAAAATGTAACATGAGTGATATGTGAAGTAACGTACAGAATAGTTTGTGGTCTGCTCTTGCAAATAAAAAAAAGGTGAATGCTCTATATTTGCGACAGTAAATCAATACTTAAATTTTTACGTTATGAAAGACTTGAATTATTTCAGATTTCTAGGGATTCTTTTCCTTTTAAATTGTATTCCTTTATGGGTGTTTTCGCAAAGTCTGTCTATACATGGTGTTGTGAAAGATGCGCAGGGGGAGACCATTATCGGTGCCAGTGTTCTTGAAAAAGGAACAACCAATGGTACAATCACTGATTTCGATGGAAACTTTTCACTTCAGGTAGCTTCGAATGCAATTCTGCAAGTTTCTTTTGTCGGTTATAAAACAGAAGAACTCCCTGTAAATGGGAAGACTTCTTTTAATATCGTTTTAAAAGAAGACACTGAAGTGTTGGATGAAGTTGTGATAGTAGGTTATGGTATACAAAAGAAGAAACTTGTGACCGGTGCTACTGTACAAGTGAAAGGAGATGACTTGCAAAAATTAAATACGGTGAGTGCCTTGGGTGCATTGCAAAGCCAAAGTCCGGGTGTGAACATTACTCAAACTTCAGGTATGCCCGGTGAAGGTTATAAAGTAAATGTTCGCGGTATGGGAACGATCGGTTCTTCAGCCCCTCTATATGTAATTGATGGAGTTGCTGGTGGTGATATCAACATGCTGAACCCTGCCGATATTGAATCAATTGACGTATTAAAAGATGCTGCTTCTGCTGCCATTTATGGTGCTCGTGCTGCTAATGGAGTTATTTTGGTTACTACCAAGCAAGGAAAATCCGGCAAGATTCGTGTATCTTATGATGGATATTATGGTGTTCAGCAGATTGCCAAGAAGCCCGAGTTGCTAAATGCACGTCAGTATATGGAAATTATGGACCGTAAAGATGGAGCTTATGATTGGGCGGCTGTGTTACCGGCTTCTTTATATAAATCTATTCAGGATGGAACTTGGAACGGTACCAACTGGATGGAAGAAGCAACCAATAAAAATGCTCCGACCCAAAATCATGCATTCAACATGATGGGTGGAACAGAAGTTTCACGTTTCTCTTTAGGTTTGTCGTATACTTCACAAGAAGGTATCATAGGGAAACCGGTAGAACCTTCTTACGACCGTTATACAGCTCGTTTTAACTCAGAACATGTCATTCTCAAGAAAGAAGATTTTGATGTAATCAAGTTTGGTGAGAACATGAGCTATAGCTATTCAGAACGTTCAGGTATTGGTATCGGAAATATTTATTGGAATGATGTTCATAATTTCTTAACAGCTAATCCTCTGATGCCGGTTTATAACGAAGATGGCGGATATTACGACTATACAGACCAAGTGGAAAACGGCTGGCGATTTGATTCGAATGCTGTCAATCCGATAGCATCAATGGTTTACCAGCGTGGAAAGAACCTTCGCCGCAGCCATGCTTTCCGCGGAAACTTCTACTTGGAAATTCAGCCGATTAAGAACTTGAAATATAAAACCAGCTTTGGCTATCGTTATGATGCAAACACTTATCGTGCTTATGTTGACAAGTTCAAGTTGGCTTCAGCTTCCCAAAACGTCAATGACAAGGTTACTCAGGAAGCAGGAACACACATGGCTTGGACTTGGGAAAACACATTGAGCTATAGCTTTAAGAAAAACGATCATAGCTTTGATGCTGTAATCGGACAGTCAATGGAAAAATGGGGAATAGGTGAGACCATGTCTGCAACGAATGCCAATTCTTTGTTCCCCGGTTTATTTAACTATGCTTACTTGAGCAATACACAAGGTATCAGTTCTAGTATGACTACTGTAAGCGGACGCCCTCAAACCATGGGACGTTTAGCCTCTTTCTTCGGTCGTGCCAACTATAACTATAAAGAAAAATACATGTTCTCTGCAACGGTACGTGCCGATGGTTCAAGTAACTTTGCAAGAGGAAACCGCTGGGGTATATTCCCTTCTTTCTCTGCAGGATGGGTTATGACCAATGAACCTTTCATGGAAAGTGTATTAGGATGGATGGACTTCTTGAAAGTGCGTGCCAGCTGGGGACAAAACGGTAACTCGGATATTGCGAATTTCCAGTACTTGTCAACCATTGCCTTCGATTCTCTTAACTCTTATGTTTATGGAACAGACAAGATTTCTCAGGCCACAGGAGCTTATGCCAATATCTTGCCGAATACAGACATATCATGGGAAACTTCTGAGCAGCTTGACTTGGGTATCGATGCCCGTTTCTTCAACTCACGTTTGGGGTTAGCTTTTGACTATTATCATAAAGCTACAAAAGACTGGTTGGTTCAGGCTCCGGTATTGGCCAGCTATGGAACAGGAGCTCCTTATATCAATGGTGGAGATGTGGTGAACAAGGGATTTGAAGTTGCATTAAACTGGAATGACCGAATCCGTGATTTCAACTACGGTGTAAACTTCAACCTCTCATATAATAAAAATGAAATTACACGTATTGCGAATACAGAAGGAATCATTCATGGTCCTAGCGATGTCTTAACAGCGATGAGTAACGGAGAAATTTACCGTGCTCAGGTAGGATATCCGGTAGGTTATTTCTGGGGATATAAGACTGCAGGTATTTTCCAGAATCAAGAGCAGGTAAATGCAACAAAGGCTAAGTTGGCCAGTGCAGCTCCGGGAGAAGCGATTTTTGTTGATGTAAATGGTGACGGTTCAATTACAGAAGCCGACAAGACAATGATTGGCGATCCGAATCCGGATTTCCGTTTAGGTTTTTCATTTAACTTAGGTTATAAAGGATGGGATTTATCTGTAACTACGAATGGAGCCTTTGGTCAGCAAGTTGTTAAATCATATCGTCAATATTTGGGTGAACCTAGACAAAACTTCACTACCGATGTATATGAATGCTGGAATGGAGAAGGAACTTCGAATACAATGCCTTCTATCGAAGGTATGGAAAACAGTGAAAGCTGGAAAAACTTCTCGGATATTTTCGTTGAAGATGCAAGCTACTTGAGAATTCAGAACATCACTGTAGGCTATGACTTCAAAAAACTGATACCGAGAATGCCATTGGAACAGGCTCGTTTATATTTTTCTGTGCTGAATGCTTATACCTTTACCGGATATTCAGGTATGGATCCTGAAGTTGGTTCTAGCGGTAATGATGCATATTCTTGGGCTTCTGGTATTGACCTGGGATTCTATCCTAGTCCACGTACTTTTATGTTTGGTGTAAATCTTAAATTCTAAAATTAAAAGCGATGAAAAAACATATTTGTGCTGCCCTTATTGCAGCTTTAACCCTGAGCAGTTGTGAAAATTTTCTTGATACAGAAAATTTTACACAGAAAACAACGAGTAATTTCCCTACAACCTCGGCTGATATCGATATGATGCTTGCTGGTATTTATTCTACCTTAAATCATGTTAACCAGCATAATACGGTAAATATCTTCTATGTAGCAGAAGCTGCTTCGGATGACCGGTTTGGGGGTGGAGGAAGTGCAGATAAAGTCTTCCAGATGACTGATAAACTCTTGAATGTAGGTGTGGATGCCTTTCTTCCATTCTGGGAAAGAAGTTACCAAGGTATTTACAGAGCCAATATGATGTTGGAGTTTGTAGATCAAATTACCGATTGGGCGAGTGAAGATGCCAAGAAGCAGGCAGTGGGAGAAGCTAAATTCATGCGTGCCTTGTTGTATTACCAAATGGTTCAGATGTTTGGAGAACTTCCAATGCCTCTTACATCGAGAGCTGAAAATTTACCGAAGTCATCGGCTGAGCAGATTTATACACAGATTGCTTCTGACTTGAAAGACTGTATTGACACAATGCCCGATAAAAAGTTCGATCCGGCTTTTTCAGGACATGCTACCAAGTATATCGCTGAAGCTTATATGGCTCGCGTCTTCCTGTTCTACACAGGATATTACGGCAAAGAATCTTTGCCTTTGGCTGAGGGAAAAAGCATATCAAAAGACCAGGTTATCAATTGGCTGGAAGACTGTAAAGATAATGGTGGATATGGCTTGGTAAATGATTTCCGTGAGCTTTGGCCTTATACCAACCCTCATACCATCAAAGACTATCCATATACGAAAGGACAGAAAGCGATAGACGGCTCTGAACTTGCGTGGGAGACAGATGTAAACAAAGAAGTGCTGTTTGCTACCAAATATAATGTATATGCTAACTGGGGTGAGGCTGTCAGTCTTGCTAATATGTTCCCGTTGTTCTATGGTATTCGTGGAGCCGATCTTTTCCCTTATGGACAAGGATGGGGATGCGGTACGGTAACACCGAATCTCTATAACGACTGGGTAGCCGATGAACCGAACGATCCTCGTATTAAGGCATCTATTTTAGTGATGGACGATCCGGATGAAGGTTTGGATTATACTCCTGATGTATCGAAAGACTTGATAGAATATACGGGTTATCATCAAAAGAAATATATGAGTATTACTGCCAAGCAGGAAGGTGGAAGTTTAGTCTTGTACTCTTATTTGATGTATGGTGCACAAAACCAGAATCAGTTGGGACAGACTCAAGACTTGATTATGATGCGTTATGCCGATGTCTTGTTGATGCACTCTGAACTTACTGAAACTTCCGATGGTATCAATGAAGTACGTAGCCGTGTAGGGTTGACTCCGGTGGCTTATTCGGCAGAAAACTTGAAAAAGGAAAGACGTCATGAATTGGCTTTTGAAGGCTTGAGATGGTTCGACCTGATGCGTTGGGGGGATGTCGTTCCGGCATTGCAGAAACAGATTGGTACTCCGATAAGCAACTTAGGTAAAAATCTTACCATGAAAGAATTTGGTGGAGGATTTGCCAAACGTTATCAGGAAACCGGTGGGTTCTGGCCTATTCCTAAGTCTCAGTTAGACTTGTCGAATGGAGTTTTAACTCAAAACAAAGGTTGGGGAACTCCTGAATCTGAATTCTTGGGCTGGTAAATTTTAAGAGAATCGTTTTACGTTTTTAAAATCTGTAATTAAGCGAAGGCGGTGCAGATAGTGAAAGATAAAGTAACTATCTTGCTCCGCCTTCTTTTCTTTGTAGTATCCTGCAAGGAGATAATGAAGTTTAATCTTGTATGGTAATTCCCATTTTCTTCATCAGGAAGCAGGCATTCATATTTTGGGCAATCCCTTCGCGGAGTTTATAGGAAAAGCTGAGCTCATTATTCTTTATGTCAGCCTCGAAGCAGTAATTACGAATTTCATCGGGGAATTGTTTGGTCAGTTCACCTAAAAGCAAGTCATGGGTAGCAATGATGCCATTGGCGCGTAAGTTCATGAACTGCCGGATTAAATCGAAGGAGCCTTTTTGCTTGTCGGCTGAATTGGTTCCCTTTAAAATTTCATCCAGGATAATAAAGAGTTCTTTCCCCTCATTTAGTAAGTCGATGATACGTTTCAGCCGTTTCAGTTCGGCGAAGAAGTAAGATTCATTGTCGGAAAGAGAATCGGAGGTACGCAGACTGGTTATCAGGTGTGCCGGATAAAAAATCAATGACTGGCAGCAGACAGGTACACCTATACAAGCCAGCAAATAATTAACACCAATGGTGCGTAAGTAAGTACTTTTTCCTGCCATATTTGCCCCGGTGATAATCAGAAAATAAGGGCGAGAGGGAATGAGTGCATCATTTTTGATACACTGTGTTTCCGCCATGAGCGGGTGTCCCATCTCTGTGGCTTCAAAGCAGAACGGAGTGTCTGTAACGGTGGGATAAGTATAGTTGGGGTGATTGTAAGCAAAGGTAGCCAAAGAGCATAGTGCGTCCATTTTTCCGATTGTTTCCAACCATCCCATCACATAACGTCCGTAATGCTCTTTCCATCGTTCGATGCGAACAATTTGCTGAAGTTGAAAGAAAACGCTTCCTTCTAAAATAATATACAGTATCTGGTTGTTACGTAAGTCAAGGCGGTCGAGCTCTTTTGATAGTTGGGTTAAGGCATCAACCGGTGATTTCCCGTCTACATTGAGTCCGTTTATCAACTCTTCCACAGCAAGACTTTTCCATTGCTCTTGTTTGCTCAGCGCTATCAGGCGTGCATAACTGTTGAGTGCTTTAAGCTGGTTGCCATAAGTTTCTTGTATTGCAGTGGCCCGTTTGATGATTGCAAAGCTGAGTGTTAAAAACAGAACGAACGAAAGGCCGAACCAACTTATTGACAATAATCCTATTAACGAAGTTATTAACAGGAGGCTGTTAATAACTGGAACTCCCCAGATGAATGCTTTAACCCAGATGGAGTGAAGGTAAATAGCCGGACTCTCACACCAGTTGCGTATATCGGCTTCTTTGCCGGTTTCTGCCTGATTAACCAGTCCCATTACGCGGAACTGTTCGCGGAAGGTAGTGCGTTGGCTTATATCGTTTATTGCAATTTGCCTTTTTTCTATTTCTTTTTTATTCGTCAAATGATTCTTCATCCACTTGGCAAGCTGCTGTTTACCAAACGAAGTGCAGGTGCGGTTGATAGCTTGAAAAAGAGAACGGTTCCCAAATAAGTCAAGGTCGAATGAATACGGATGTTCCGGATCAATAAACTCTTTCCCTCCATCAAAGCAACTGTAATCGCCTTGCAGCCCTTTCAGCTCTTCCCGGTAAATTCGTGCCTGAGTATCAAGCCAGTCTCGTCGGCGGAACAGCCGGTCGTGTATTTTGATTAAGATGAAGAAAGGGAGGAAAGTGCAGCATATAACCGCTATTATTTTCCAGTTCCCCGCATTAAAAAAATAACATACTCCGATGATACCTGCTATAAAAAGCAAGACTCGGATAAAGCTGATACGCATTATTTTGCCTCGTATAAGTTTCAGCTCTTTTTCTGTTTCAGCAAGTTGTTCGTTATAGTGTGATAATGGATTCATTCTTGTTGAATTAAGTTTGTTTTTCATTAAAAGTAAGCAGAAGAAATATTTCGGGGAAGAGAGGAGCAGAAAGAGAGGTCGGTTGACAAAACCGATACAGATACCACACTCTGAGTTCCCTTTAACTCTGCGCATGGTATCTGTAAGGCGAGAATGAAATCAATCTCTAAATATTCAGGTAAGCATCTGTCAAATATGCTGCAAGGCTTGCTCCAAGTCGGCAATAATATCATTGACATTCTCTATACCTACCGACAGACGAATCAAGTCGGGAGCAACTCCGGCTTCAATCAACTGTTCATCGGTCAGCTGGCGGTGGGTATGGCTTGCCGGATGCAACACACAAGTACGGGCATCAGCCACATGCGTAACGATACAAGCCAATTTCAGCTCATCCATAAATTTGATTGCTTCTTCGCGTGAGCCTTTCAATCCGAAAGCGATGACGCCACATGAACCGTTTGGCATGTATTTTTGAGCCAGTTCATAATATTTGCTGCTCTTCAGTCCACAGTAGTTCACCCATTTTACTTTCGGATTTGCTTCCAGCCACTCAGCGATGCGTTGCGCGTTTTCACAGTGGCGTGGAACGCGCAAGTGAAGCGTTTCCAGTCCTAAGTTAAGCAGGAAGGCATTTTCAGGAGACTGGATAGATCCGAGGTCACGCATCAATTGGGCGGTAGCTTTGGTAATATAGGCCATTTTCCCGAAAGTTTTGGTATATGCCAGTCCATGGTAAGATTCATCCGGCTGAGTCAGTCCGGGGAATTTGTCTGCATGAGCTTCCCAGTCAAAGTTACCACTGTCCACCACGGCTCCACCTACACAGGTAGCATGTCCATCCATATATTTGGTTGTAGAGTGAGTAACGATATCAGCCCCCCATTCAAACGGGCGGCAGTTGATAGGAGTAGCAAAGGTATTGTCCACAATCAAAGGCACTCCATGCTTGTGAGCAATGCGGGCGAATTTTTCAATATCGAGCACATTGATGCTTGGGTTAGAAATGGTTTCTCCGAACAAACATTTCGTATTTGGGCGGAAAGCCTTTTCAATTTCCTCTTCCGGTGCATCCGCATCCACAAAGGTACATTCAATACCCAGTTTTTTCATGGTAACTCCGAACAGATTAAATGTCCCACCATAAATGGTAGAAGAGCATACAAAGTGGTCGCCAGCTTCACAGATATTAAAAACAGCATAGAAATTAGCTGCCTGTCCCGATGAAGTCAGCATAGCAGCCACTCCACCCTCAAGTGCAGCAATCTTAGCAGCTACAGCATCATTGGTAGGATTTTGCAGGCGGGTATAGAAGTACCCGCTGTCTTCCAGGTCGAACAGACGAGCCATCTGTTCGCTGGTGTCATATTTAAATGTAGTACTTTGATAAATAGGCAATACACGCGGCTCTCCCTTCTTAGGAGTCCATCCAGCTTGCACACAGAGTGTCTCTTTGCTAAATTTTCTTTCCATATTCTGATATGATTTGAGTCTATTAATCTTTTCTGGTGGACAAAAGTAAGAAATATTCTGTGATAGCTGGCGTAAATTTGCTAAAAAGATGTATATTTGGATTCTTGAGTTTATAAGTTTTTGGGTATTGGGTTTTTAGAATCTTTATCTCAAGGGTTCAAAAATTCACTGACTTATAGACTTAGCTCATCAATTTCAAACTAACAAACTCATAAACTAAAACATTATGGCAGATGAAATGACATTTAAACATGTAATGCCGATTCAGATTCGGTTTAGCGACGTCGATTTATATGGGCACATGAATAATAACGCTTATTTCTCTTTATACGATTTGGCCAAAACCTCTTATTTCCGGGATGTATTTGGCGATGAAAATTGGAGTAAATTTGCGGTAGTAGTAGCTAATATTAATGCTGATTTTTTGGCTCCTGTATTTTTTTCGGATGAATTATATATTGAAACCACAGTAGAGCACATCGGCAATAAGAGCATAACTTTATTGCAGCGTGCCGTAAACAAAGCAAGCGGTGTGTTGAAATGCCAGTGCCGTACCATAATGGTAGGCTATGATGTAGCAACGAAAGAGCCGATAGCTATTCCCGCCTCCTACAAGAAAGCGATTTGTGATTATGAGGGCAAGACTTTAGAAGAACTTTCTCTTCGGTTGGATAACTAAAAGAAAAGACCAAGGTGTTTTAAATGAACACCTTGGCATGGCTCTTTCATAAAGCCAGTACTTCGGGCAAAGTACCGCAGTACTCTCACCGGAGTACTGGAGTACTTCCGCCAAAGTACTGGAGTACTCCCGAAGAAGTACTGAGTTGAAAAGCCGTGACACCTTGGTCTTTTAGTTAAAACGTTTCGTTGTCCTCAATAATACGTCTAGTCGTTTAGGTGACCGTTATCGGTATGAATTTTTGTAAATACCGAGCACTTCTTCATCGGTAAGCGGTCGGGGGTCAAACATAAATAATCCTCCCATGGTTTCTCTTGCATTCTGCACCATCTTGGGCAAATCTTCTTCTTTCAGTCCCCAGTCGCTCAGTTTCAGTTGGTAAACCTCACATTCCTTTTGCATACGTATCAGTGCATCCATAAAGTCGCTGGGACGGTTGCTCTTTTGCTGTGTCATGACCTCAGCCATCTTCATGTAACGTTTCATACAGTCATTGCGGAAGGTTTCAAAGTAAGCTTCGCTGATGGCAATCAGACCTGCTCCATGCGGGAGTGCCGGATAATATGCACTCATGGCATGTTCCAATGAGTGTTCGGATGTACAGCTTGAAGTTGATTCCACCAATCCTGCCAGTGTGCTTGCCCAAGCCACTTTGGCACGCGCTTTCAGATTCTTGCCATCCTTTACGGCAACCGGAAGATATTTGTATAGCAGCCGGATAGCTTCCAGAGCATACAAGTCGCTGATAGGAGTGGCGCAATTAGCAAGGAATCCTTCTGCCGCATGGAAGAAAGCATCAAATCCCTGATAGGCGGTGAGATGAGGCGGGATAGAGACCATCAGTTCCGGGTCAACGATTGATAAAACAGGGAAGGTATGCTGATTTCCGAAGCCAATCTTTTCCTGCTTTTCTTCATTGGTAATTACGGTCCAGGGATCGGCCTCGGTACCGGTGCCAGCAGTAGTAGGGATGGCGATGATGGGGAGTGCCTTGGCAGCAGGACGTCCCTTTCCGCTTCCTCCGATGACATAATCCCAGTAATCGCCTTCATTACATGCCATGACAGCAATTGCTTTGGCGGAGTCAATGCTGCTTCCTCCACCCAGACCGATGACAAAGTCGCACTGTTCAGCACGGCAGAGTGCAGCGGCTTCCATTACATGCCCTTTGATGGGGTTAGGTAAAATCTTGTCGAATACCACAGCTTCCGTATCATTATCCTTCAGCAGTTCGATGACTTTATCCAAGTAGCCGTATTTTTTCATGGAAGTACCAGCAGAAATCACAATCAGGGCTTTTTTACCCGGCAGTTTTTCAGTTGCCAAATTTTTTATTTCACCACATCCGAATAAGAGTCGGGTGGGAATGTGTAAACTAAAAACAGGGTTTGCGTTCATAATATGTACTATTTAAAGTTCGTATTTTCAAATATAAGATTTTTTCTTGAAAGTTGGATGCGTTGCGGCGTTTTTATTATGCTTTATAATCTGAATCTTTTGGAAGAAGAGCAAAAAGTATACTTTTGTCGTTTTAGATTGTTATTGGAGAGGATTAATGCAGTTGTATTTGCACACGTCTCTTTCGTTTAAGGTCTGTTTTCCCACAAGGAAGTACTGGAGGGCTTGCCTTTCATCCTCAAAGACTACCCTGTGGAAAATAGAAAACTATCTTGTGGTGAATGTCTGACTGCCGCAGGATAAATGAAACTACCATGAGGATTTACATGAAATAAATACCTTAATAATTGCTTTATTCATAAGGTTTTTCTATTTTTGTCACAGGGATTGGCAGAAGTGTCTGCGCCCTATTTTTGTGGAAAATATTGTAAGAAGCGTCATGCTTCATTCTTGTTCTTGAAAACCTGAGAAATTTTGAAGATACACAAGAATGACATTGTCGGTTCCTGCGCTGCTTTCAGCGTGGGTCTGTTGTCTATTCTATTGTGTATCGGGTTTTCTCAGGACCTTCAAGAATGTGGAATAGCACGCAGTTCCACGCTTCTTTTTTTATAATAAATCTCTACGGAACTGAGAGAAGATAGGAGATTGTACTATGTACCATAATTATGAAGAAGGTAATCTTGTACGCTTAAAATCTAATGGTCAAGTGATGAAGATTGTATCAGTTCGAAAAAATCCATTTGATGACACTCTTTCTAGTTATATTGTTTGTGAATGGAAGGAGAATGCTAGCTTACAATCTAGAACTTTTCGTGTAAATGAAGTGGAGTTTATAAGTGTAGGAACAGCAAAGCCTTATGATGTGGATGATAATCCTTCAGGTTTTATTTGGTAATTGATTTAATTTATTAGAATATCATAAAATGAATTTTCTTATAAAGGGATTGGCTATTTTATTATACTTGTGCTATAGCCTTAATTTAAATGCAACTACAGTTGTTATTGATTATCCGAGAGTGGTTTCTAAAAGTAATAGATATTGTGTGATACGCAAAATCTGTTTGGCTGATGAATATACTGAGATATTTTTTCGTTATATGAGTCCCTATGGAAAAGGTGGTTGGATAAATTTTTCTGATTCTGCTATTTTACAAGTTTTCCCAAGTGACAGTATTAGACCTGTTTTTATAATGGGCATAGAAGGGATTCCTTATGCGCCTGATAAACATGTATTTGAGGAAATTGGTGAGGAGGTTTGTTTCTCTTTGAAGTTTCCTGCAATACCTAAGGATACAAAATCTATGGGAATTTATGAAAGGGTTCAAGGTGGTTTTGAATTTATTATTAGGCTAACAAGCGATGCAAGTGCATTTTTTCGGGAAGAAAAACGTATGTATGATGGAATACATATGGAACATTTAAAACAGCAAATAAGAGCATATAATGAGCAAAAAAGATATAATGAGCAAAAAAGATATAATGATAAGTCTTCAAAGCCTAAAACAACTACGCCTGTAAGGAAGAAAAAGATGTTGAAGAAAAATCCTAATTTTAAAATTGATTGATATGAAATATGAACAGTTCTTTTTTATGGTAGTCATATTGATATTGTCTGCCTGTAAACCGAGTCTAAAGGATATTGTAGAAGACGCAGAGCAGGCTACTTTTATCATTTATACTTATGATGAATATGGTACGCCTAAAGGTACAGGATCTGGTTTTTTTATAGATAAAAAAGGAATTGGAATAACTAATTATCACGTGTTAGATGGTGCAGTAAAAGCTATTTTAAAGACATCGGATGATGAAAGATATGAGATAGACCAAGTAATAGCATCGGATAGGAAATGGGATATTGCCAAGTTCTCTATAAAGAATGATAAAAAAAATACATTTTCTTATTTAAGGGTAAGCATTCAGCAAACCCCGTATTTCCCCCTCTGAAAGTTCTTCTTAGTTTTGC
>SAMEA3387479__coassemble_1000_pt1 | contig 13069 bp, 14 predicted proteins | sample SAMEA3387479__metabat2_low_PE_008 | metagenome-assembled genome bin SAMEA3387479 (sample SAMEA3387479) | Felis catus | biome: Faeces | place: United Kingdom | collected 2012
AAACCGGCATTAACGAGGGTTGCTCGCCCCACGTCGGAGGGTGGACCGCTAGAGCTTTTCGGTGACGTGAAGCGTAGATAAATGACAGGCATCCCGTTTATCGGGAAACAGAACCCGGCTTATCGGCCGACTGCATCTCTTTTTTCCTTACCCTTTTACCTAAACTTATTTCATGAATCAAGCTAAAATCAAGAATTGGCTACAATTTCTCACTGTCGGCATCTGGCGCGTAACCGATGAGGAGGCAACACCGCTGCAGCACCGCATCTATGCTTGTATAAAAATCGTTCTTCTTTCTATCCGTCAATTTACAGCCGACCGCATTCCCGTGCGTGCCTCAGCTCTGACTTACAGCACCCTGCTCTCCATCATCCCCATCCTAGCACTTCTTTTTGCCATTGCGCGAGGATTAGGCTTTGATGCCCTAATGGAAAACCAGTTTCGTACAAGTGTCACCCAGCAGCAGGCTGAGCTGATTATTACCTGGGTCAACTCTTATCTGGAACATGCACAAAGCGGCATTTTCATCGGAGTGGGCTTAATCATGTTGCTTTGGACCGTACTCATTCTGACCGATAATATCGAACGCAGCTTCAATGCCATCTGGCAGGTGAAACATCCCCGTACTGTATTCCGGAAGATAACCGACTATTTCTCCATGTTACTGCTGCTTCCACTGCTGATTGTCATATCCAGTGGATTGACCATCTTCATGACCACGTATGTGAAACAGATGGATAACTACCTGCTTCTCGGTCCGGTACTGAAGTTTCTGGTCCGCATGATACCTTATACCCTTACATGGGGCATGTTTATCGGATTATTTGTTTTTATCCCAAACACTAAAGTACGCCTCAGCCATGCCATACTGCCGGGTATTCTAGCAGGAAGCGCCTTCCAGGCATTCCAGTATTTCTACATCAACAGCCAGATTTGGGTATCAAACTACAATGCCATCTACGGAAGCTTCGCCGCCATCCCCATGTTCCTATTATGGACTCAAATCTCATGGACCATCTGCCTCCTCGGAGCAGAGATGAGTTACATCAGCCAAAACCTCGATGCCTTCAGTTTCGATAAAGAGACCGAGAACATCAGCCGCCGCTACCATGATTTCTTCTGCACCATCATTCTTGCAGCCATCTGCAAACGGTTTGAGCAGATACAAGTTCCTTATACGGCAGAAGAGCTAAGCAGGGAACACCGCATTCCAATCCGGCTGACCAAGCGGATTTTATATGAACTGCAAGATATGCATTTAATCTACGAGGCGGTCAGCGACGAAAAAGGAAGAGACATTACCTATATCCCCGGAGTTGACATTAACCGTCTGACGGTAGGCATGCTTCTCACCAAATTAGACATGAACGGCTCAGAAGATTTCAAAATAGACAACGCCCGCTATCCCGACTCATGGAAAGTACTGGTCAAGGCACGTAAAGAATTTACAGAACAAAACAACCGGATTCTTCTGAAAGACCTTTAAGACATAAAAAACGGAGCGATAAAACGCTCCGTTTTTTTTACCGATTCCTTACTCTAGGCTCCGGAAAGTCAGTTCCGTCACCGGTTCTCCCATCCAGTAATCGCTTACATAATGCGGATAAATCGACCAAACCACCCGATCGGCATACACATCACTAATGCGTCCTCTGATTGGATCTCTATAGCCCTCCATTTTGATACAGATATAAGTAGCATTAAAGTGCTCTTCCACCCACCAGTTGCCCTCATGTTCATAGCGGCCATCCCATAAAAAGAGACAACCGTCTTCCATAAACTCCACCTCATCACCGATGCGGAAGGGCATATCTACAAGTCCCTCTGGCGAGATATCATAAATATCTTCGATAACCCACATCCCCGGCATGGCACGGTCGGCATGTATACAGGTTTCTTCACACGATGAAAATAACGTTGTCATCAGCAGACAGCAGATGGCAGCAATTCCTATTCTCCCTAAATTCCATACTTTATTCATAATTCCTTCTTTTAGTTGACCAGGCATCCTCTCTATCCGATACCTTTTATTTGGCCTCAAAGATACGCAGAAGTTTCAAAAAACAAAAACTTTCGTTATCTTCGTAACCAAAACTAAAAAATTATAGCTTATGGACATCAAACAATACATACAGGAAAATGAGAGCCGCTTTCTAGAAGAGTTATTCAGCCTCATCCGGATACCCAGCATCAGCGCACTGCCCGAACATAAAAACGACATGCAAGCTTGCGCCGAACAATGGAAAGAACTTCTTTTGAAAGCAGGAGCAGATAAGGCGGTGATTATGCCTTCCCAAGGCAACCCCTTGGTCTATGCCGAAAAGATAATCCATCCTGAAGCACCTACCGTACTGGTCTATGCCCACTACGATGTAATGCCCGCCGAACCCTTGGATTTATGGAAAAGCGATCCCTTTGCTCCTGAAATCCGCGACGGACGCATCTGGGCACGCGGTGCCGACGACGACAAAGGACAAGCCATGATTCAAGCCAAAGCTTTTGAATATATGGTACACGAAGGCCTGCTGCGCCACAACGTAAAATTCATTTTTGAAGGAGAAGAAGAAATCGGCTCCCCCAGCCTGAATGCCTTCCTGAAAGAGCACAAAGACCTGCTGAAAGCTGATGTTATTTTGGTATCAGATACCAGCATGCTGGGTGCAGATTTACCCTCACTCACTACCGGACTCCGCGGACTTGCTTATTGGGAAATAGAAGTGACAGGACCGAACCGCGACCTCCACTCCGGTCACTTCGGAGGAGCTGTTGCCAATCCCATTAACACCCTCTGCAGCCTGCTGGCTCAGATTGTAGATGAAAACGGACGCATCACCATCCCTCATTTCTATGACGATGTAGAAGAAGTTCCTGCCGAAGAACGGGAAATGATAGCCCACATCCCCTTCGACGAATCCAAATACATGGCAGCCATCGGAGTCAAAGCACTGAAAGGCGAAAAAGGCTACTCCACCCTGGAGCGCAACAGCTGCCGTCCGTCTTTCGACATCTGCGGCATTTGGGGAGGATACACGGGCGAAGGCTCCAAGACCGTACTTCCGTCGAAAGCCTATGCCAAAGTATCCAGCCGTCTCGTTCCCCATCAGAACCATGAAAAAATCTCCCAACTGTTCATTGACTACATCCGTGAGATAGCCCCCGATTATGTCGACATCAAGGTAACTCCCATGCACGGTGGCGAAGGATACGTATGTCCCATCAGCCTTCCGGCTTATCGTGCCGCAGAAGCGGGCTTCACCAAAGCATTCGGTCAGAAGCCATTGGCTGTGCGCCGCGGAGGAAGCATTCCTATCATCAGCGACTTTGAGCAAATCCTTGGCATCAAGACTGTACTGATGGGATTCGGTCTGGAAAGCAATGCCATCCACTCACCGAATGAAAGCTTCTCCTTAGACATCTTCCGGAAAGGCATCGAAGCCGTAGTAGAATTCCATAAAGAATTCAGCAAGTAATCTGCGAGTTCCATTAAATCACGCTACATCTCTTTGTAAGATTACCCACAAATTAACGACCTCCCCGCTGTCCATCAGGACAGCGGGGAGGTCGTCAGTTTTCATCTATTTCCCGAGGATATGCATAAATTGAGAATTTACGCCATCTCCCATTTATTCACGGATGCTTAACTTCAGCAAAAGAGGCAAATGGTCACTATAACCACCTTGATAACGCATCCCCTTATACGTACGGAAAGGAGTATCCCCTCCATAGCGTTCATCTTCCTCCAAAAGGAAAGGGAAACGCAGCACCTGTGCTTCCTCATAAGCCGTATGAATACGCGGATTCTCACCCAGCAGATAACCATTCACTATCATCTGGTCAAGCAGCCCCCATTCACCTCTGAAGCGATACGTTCCTCCCGGCTTTCCTGCCATTAAATTATATAGTCTTCGAGAGTACATTTTTCCCTCCGGCTTCACCGCACCAAGCACCTCTACCAGCGCACGGTTAGAAGGATAATCATTAAAATCGCCCATCACAATCACATTCGGATTCTGCCTGATTGCCATAATTGAATCGGCAGCTCTGCGCAAAAAACCGGAAGTAAACAGTCGATAAGGCTCTGTTTCCTTCTCCCCTCCCGAACGTGAAGGCATATGACACACAAACACATCCAGTGTATCGCCCGAAACCACCTTTCCTGTAACATGCAGAATATCACGGGTAGGACGGCGTTTTATTTTTTCAGAAGGAATAGAGATAGCCCGTTTGGCAAGCAATCTGAACGTTTGCGGCTGATACAATAAAGCAACATCAATTCCTCGCTCGTCCGGAGATTGAGTAATTACATACTTATACCCCACCTCACGCAAAGGAGAATACCTCACCAATCCCTTGACACAATGTTCGTTTTCAACCTCACACAATCCCACGAGGTCAGGCACCTGCTCTCCTCCGGCAGCCAATATAACCTTAGCAATATTCTTCAATTTACTCTTATAGCGAGAGAAACTCCATCCCCTCACACTTTCCGGAAGAAACTCCTGGTCATTCTTTAAAGAATCATGACGGCAGTCAAACAAGTTTTCCACATTATATTCCATAATGCGAAACTCCTGCTGAGCTGTCAGGGTAGCCCATGTAAGACAGGCTACCCACAGCAATAAAAATCTTAAACGCATCGTTTTCAGCCTCGTACCGGAACATGCGCCAGCACATCCAGCAAATGCAGCCAGAACTTCTCAACGGTAGGAATCAGCATCCGTTCATCAGGCGAATGTACCCCACGCAAAGTAGGACCGAACGACACCATATCCAGCGACGGATATTTCTCAAGGAACAAGCCACACTCCAATCCGGCATGAATTGCCTTAATCTTGGGCTCTACCCCAAACAGACGCTCATAGCTCTCTACAGCCACCTTCAAGATTTCAGAAGAAGGATTCGGCTTCCAGCCCGGATAGCCATCCCCTGTTTCAGTCACCGCACCACCTAATTCAAAGGCAGAGCGCACCATCTGCGACATATCCTTCCGAGAAGAGAGAATTGAGCTGCGCTGACTGGTTACCACCAGCAGTTTTCCCTCACGCTGCTTGATAGAAGCCAGATTCGAAGATGTTTCCACCAATCCTTCCATATCCTGACTCATGGCATACACCCCATTATGAACCGCATAAATGGCATGCAAGAAACGCTTCATAGCCTCCGGCTCCATCACTTCCGGCTGTGCGGATTCCGATTCCAGTTCCATCGTCAGGTTCGGTTCAGTCACAGCGTACTCATTTTCCACCTCAGCCAAGAAAATATTCAAATCCACCCGCACCGATTCCTTTTCCGCCATCGGAACTGCACACAAAGCCGAAGCCTCCCGCGGGATGGCATTATGCAAGTTACCTCCGTCAATCATGCACAAACGCAAATCATACCGCTGCATCAGTTGCATCAGGTAACGGTTCAGCAGCTTGTTGGCATTCGCACGACCCTTATTGATATCATCCCCCGAATGACCACCCGTCAGCCCCTTCACGGCAACCCGGAAGAAGAAATAGCCTTCAGGCGCCTTCTCCATCGGACAAGGAAATTCCGCTTTGGTACCTGCCCCACCAGCACAACCAATAAACAATTCTCCCTCATCTTCCGAGTCCAGATTAATCAATATATCACCTTCCATGAAGCCTTCCTTCAAAGCAAACGCACCAGTCAGTCCGGTTTCCTCGTCCACAGTAAACAAGCACTCTATCGGACCATGCTGCAAATCATCAGCAGCCAAGACCGCCAGTTCTGTAGCCACCCCGATACCGTTATCAGCCCCCAGCGTAGTTCCTTTGGCACGCAACCATTCACCATCCACATACGTCTGAATCGGATCTGTATCGAAATCATGTTCCGTATCATTATTCTTTTCACACACCATATCCATGTGCGACTGCAGAATCACCGTTTTCCGGTCTTCCATACCCGGAGTAGCGCTTTTTTTAATCAAGATATTTCCAATCTCATCTTCCTTGTATTCCAAGCCATGCTGCTTCGCAAAATCCACCAGATAAGCCCGAATCTTCTCTTCTTTCTTCGAAGGGCGCGGCACTCTACATATTTCCTCAAAATAATGAAACACACAGGTTGGTTTCAGCTCATTCTTTTCCATCATTTGTTTAATTTACTTAGATTAGTAGTTAATTGTTTTGCAAAAATAAGTTAAATAAATTGGTTTGCCTAAAGCAAAAGTGTTTTTTCGCCACAAAAGCCGATAGATATAATGACAAAAACTTTATATTTGCACCACAAAATTAAGAAGAAATGCTTAAGATTATCTTATTTACTCTGTTAATAGTTGCTATTTGTATGGCACTATTATCGGTCAAAATCCTTTTAAAGAAGAACGGACGCTTTCCGAACTCGCACGTCAGCGGAAATAAAGCAATGCGTAAACGAGGAATCGGATGCGTGCAGTCACAAGACCGTGAGGCACAAAAGGAAAACCCACATGCCATTCCGGAAAGAAGAAGTCTGACTGATACAGCTAATAATTAACTAAAAGATACGAAAACAATCATTATGAAAAGAACAAAGTACATCCTCAATGGATTTTTAGCACTGGCTATGGCGTTCATCTTCGCACAGTGCGCAGAAAACAAGGGAACTGCCTCAACTGCTTCTTCACCTGCAGCGGTTAGTTCAGGTAGCTTAAAAATCGCTTATGTAGAGATTGACTCCCTGCTGACCAAATATCGTTATTGGAATGACCTGAACGAGTTGATGATTCAGAAAGAAGAAAACATCCGTACCACGCTGAACGAAAAAGCAAAAGAACTGGAAAAAGAAATGCGCGAATTCCAGCGTAAATTGGAAAACAACGGTTTTGCAAGCCGCGAACGTGCAGAACAGGAAAACCTTCGTCTGGCACAGAAACAGCGCGATTTGCAACAGCTGCAGGAAAAATTAGCTAACGACCTGCAGACTGAAAACCAGAAAAACAGCTTGCAGCTGCGTGACTCTATCAACTCTTTCCTGAAAATCTACAACAAGGATAAAGGATATAGCTTGATTATCAGCAATACCGGATTCGACAACCTGCTGTATGCCGACCAGGCATTCAACATCACTTCAGAAATTGTAGAAGGATTGAACGCACGTTACAACCCGCAGACAAAGAAATAAGCTGAACACACATCACTCTAAAACGAGCCGCACGTAAAATTGTGCAGCTCGTTTTTTTATTCCCCTTGCTACGCACCTCTTAAATAAAAAGAAAAGAATCCGCTATAAATTGCTTTTTTATCTAACTTTCCATACATTTGTATAAAATAAATTCATTATGCTACGAGTGATAGATATAGATTATCTCAAAGATTACGAATTGCTTGTAACTTTTAATGACGGAAACAGAAAAAAAGTTGATTTAAAGCCCTATCTTACCGGAGAAGTTTTTGGAGAATTATTAGATACAAATAAATTCATCCAATATGGATTAACACACACCACCATCGAATGGGCAAACGGAGCAGATTTGGCTCCGGAATTCCTTTATGATATTGGTACAAGTGCATAAAAAAAGCCTGCCGCTGAATAACCATCAACGGCAGGCTTCCTGCTTCTTTCCATTCTCATCTATTTTTTCTTTCCGGCCTCGTCTATATCACGCGCCTCCTCTTTGGCCTCCGTAACCGCCAGCTTAATTACCAAGGCAACCAAGCCTACGATAACCAGACCAACGAGACCTAAAATAATTTTCCACCACATATGTTTTAGTTTTTAAGTTCTTGAGTTTTTGAGTTTTGAATTCTTAGTTTTTAGTTTTTAAGTTGACTGGGCTTCTTCACAAACTGCGGAACCTTCCACAACATCTTCTCCAGCTTCGTAAACGTAGGATGCATCCCATGCGACCGATACATACGAATATCCTCCCTCCACATCTGCTTCCTTCTTGCCGCATCCGTACTCAATCCCCCCATACGCATCCGTACAATATACTCATGCAGATACGTCACACTCAGCTCTCCACCCAGCAAGTAGCGGAAAAGAAAATCAGAGTCGGCAGCAATCTTATAACTCTCATTATACAATCCCTTACGCTCCATCACCTCCCGCCGTATATAACACGTGGGATGCAAAGGCAACCAGCCATGCCGCACCTTCCAAAGCCGATACTCCCCTCCAATCCAGTTCCTCACCACCTTATCAGTACGGTCCGCATCCACAAACAAACCATCCCCATACAGAAAATCCGCATGCGTCTCGCGGAACCTCTCCACGATATGCGAAACCGTATGAGGAGAAAACAGGAAATCATCCGAATGCACCAGTCCCACAACCTCTCCCGTAGCCGCACGAAGCCCCTTGTTGATTGCCTCATACATTCCCTTGTCCGGTTCAGAAATAATCTTCGATATTCGTTCTTTATACTCCTGAATCACAGAGAGCGAGCCATCCGTAGAAGCCCCGTCCACCACAATATACTCAATGTCCGGATAATCCTGAGCCAATACACTCTCTATACAACCGCGAATCGTCCGCTCACGGTTGTAACATGCTGTTATGATTGTAACTTTCATTTTCTATACACATCCATCATTTTCTCTGCCATAACCTCAGCAGAATATTTTGTTTCAATAAGCTTACGTCCATTACGCCCCATCCGTTCCAGCTCCTCCTCGGGTAGAGCCAAGAACCTCTTCAATGCTTCCACCAAAGGCTGCGTACCAATTTCAATCCATTCCCCCGCTTGCGAACTGTTCAAATCACTCCACGGCGTACCCACCGTCGTAATAACAGGTGTACCCGAAGCCAAGGCCTCCGCAATAGCAAGTCCGAAATTCTCCGAATGCGTAGGAAGCACAAAAAAGTCAGCCGACCGGAACAGTTCCCATTTCTCATCGCCATATACTCCACCGATAAGCTGAATCATATCCTGCAAGCCCCTGTCAGCAATCATCTGCCTCAGTGAATCCACATAAGCAGGTTCCCCCTCACCAGCCACAAGAATCTTATATCCCTGCAACTGCTCACGAAGCACCCCTACAGCCTCCACCAGATAATGAATCCCCTTCTTCACATGCACCCGTGAAAGAAAAAGCACCTGTTTCGTTCTTTTCCACGATTTTTTCAGCACAATACTCTCCGCATCAATACCCAGTCCTACCACCTTTACATGAGCATTATAGCCCAACTTCAACAAGTTCTCACGCTCACTTTCAGCCGTGGCATGCAAGCAGTCCGCCTTCCGGACAGCCTCCTTCTGATAAAGCCATAACGCAGGCAACTTACGTGTATAATAATGCCGGTGAATAATCCACGGTTCCAGCATCCCGTGCGGAGACAGCACCACCTTATACCCATACCGCTGCGCCAACTTTTGAACCATGGCACAATCAGGAGTCCAGCAGCAATTTATATGCACCACATCCGGATTACATCCATCCAACACCTCCCGTACAGCCCGTTCCCACGAAGCAGAAAAAGGACGATACCGAGGTATATAATGAACCTCACAGTTCTCCATCACCAACGGATTACCAGAAACATGCGTCACAATATGCAACTCCGCCCGCTTGCCCAAAGGCTTAGCCAGCACCTGCATAAAAGTAGAAGTACCGCCCCATGAACGGTCGATACTCGGAATATAATGAACAATTTTCATAAGCTAATCTTTCAAGACCCGTGTTCTCACTCTCACCGCCGGATTCCCCTGATAAATCCCGTTCTCCTCCATTTCCTTCGTAGCCACACTGCCCACCGTAAGAATGGCATTCCGATGCACCGTCACACCGGGACAAACCACAGCCTTTGCTCCGATCCAAGCTCCATCCTCCAGCGTAATCGCCGCATTCCGGTAAGGCATCGAGGAGAGCGTATAATCATGATTTCCTGTAAGGAGCAATGCCCCCTGTGAGATACACACATTATTCCCTATACATACCTTGTCCAGATTATCAATCCAGCAGTCTTCTCCCAACCAGCAGTCATCCCCCACTGTCAGGTTCCAAGGCGACTTGATCACCACATTATTCTTAATCACCAGCCCTTTGCCAATCTTTGCCCCAAACATACGGAGCAACACAATCTTTATTCCCATGAAAGGATTCCATGAGGCCCTCACCAACAGAGCATTGACAAAATACCAGAGCGTAATTTTCAAGAAACCGGCACCTTTATTAAAGCCAGAGCCGTTGAAAGCTGCCAGACGGACTGAGTCGTGTTTTATTTTATCCATATTCTCATTCTTAGCGCAAGATACTAAGCGCATTATTAGCCATCTGTTCTACCGACAAATGCTCTTTAACAAAAAGTCTCGCATTCACTCCCATATCTGTTATCACTTCCACTTCTGTATGCGTAATATAATCCACGCATTCATCAACAGATTCAAATATCATTCCATTCACTCCCGATTTAATGTAACTATACTCTACGCACTGCTTCGTCTCCTCACTTCGATGAAACGTAAAGACAGGTTTCCCGTAAGCCATAGCCTCAACAATAGACAGTCCTACCCATCCAGGTTGGAAATAAATATCTGAAAGAGTAAAAAGCTCTCTTTTAATAGCCGTATCATAAACAGCCCCAAAATCATATACATGAGTAAACTCCGAAAAATCAGGCTTATTCTTTCCTTCACCGATAATCACAAAGCCAAACCTTTCCGTATCAAGCCGTTTGATAACATCAACTAACAAATCAGTCCTGCGGTAATTCGATTCAAATCTTGCGCAGAAAATCAAAACCACCTCCTGCGTAATACCATATTTCTCTTTCAAATCCCCCTTTGTTAAAGACGACTCATACCGGCACATAGAGGCAACTCCAGTAAGCGTATTGTTTAAAGCCACTAACTTCTTATTTGGGAAAATCCCTTTCCACTGCTTCAATTCCTTTTCCATATATAGCCAAACCCCATCAGCCAAAGCCATTTGTGTTTTCAGCTTCCAGTCGGGTTTTCTTTCCTCAACCAAATACCTCTTAACAGAAATACCCTGCCCCCAAAGAATGATTTTCTTGCGATGAATAAACTTGGTAAGCAATAACAACCAAGTAGTAAGATGAGCAAAGTGCAACATCAGTACCAGCGTATCATATTTTTTGCCAAGCAAAGAAAACGGATTATAGAGCAAAAAACCTTTCAGCTGCTTGTTCGGAATATAAATCAAGTCCTTTCCCTTCACATTAAATCCATTTTTCTGCGTATCCTTCAAAGAATTATACACAAACACATCAGCACATTCACACTGCTGTTTCAACAAATCGAAAAACTCCTCCCTGTAATGAGGTACCTCCGGCTGGAGGATAGCTAACCTTTTAGATAATTTCATTGCTTAGACAATAATAATTCAGTAACCATCACCTTTAAAGAGGCAGCCAAATGCTTTTGCCCCTTCCCGTTCAGATGAATCATATCCTTATACATTGATTCATTTTCTCCCCTATCCATTCCCTTCATCAACGGCACTCCGTTCTTTTCAGCCCATTCCATGATTTCATATCCCATTTCATTATACGAGCCTTGCATCAGTTCTCCAGTTTCAGCATGCAAATACACACCAAAAGGAATGTGTAGAGAGTCTGCCATGTTTTTAAGTTTGTCAAACCCCGGATTAAAGAGCAGAGACTTCTTTGTCACAAACTTTTGAGACATCTTATTCACCACAGCAGCATCCGGATCAAGCCTCTGCTTCTGCTTTAGGAAAAAACTCCTCACACGTGGCATCAGATACCTATCCATCAGTTCAACAATAGCCAGCCTATACTGCCTTTCCGGATAAGTAGGATAAACCCCCACCACAGGAGTAAACGACATCACATCATACGCATCATGACTACTGCACACCAGAATCATCGCTTTTGCCCCAAATGTCCCCTTCTCCTTCAGATAGGCAGCACAGTTATCCGGTCCCCAACTGCCAGCCGAGATATTAAGCATCTGCATACCCGTTTCATTACTAAACAGCGTGGTAGCCAAAGAGTCCTGATCCATCCAAGTCCCTCCGAAAATCACAGAGTCCCCCAAACCAAGAATCTTTACCTTGGTAGAATCAGGTTCCTCATTGCGTTGTGAATAAGAGTTATAATGGATGTATGCCCCGAAACGATGCCTGTTTTGATTAGGCTGGGCTATGTATTCATAGTTATCACTGCTTTGATACAGCAAGGCATCACAAAAACCAAAGGAGAAACGCAGAGTGAACTCCAAAAGTACAACTAAAGCAGAAACAAGAACCAAATGATAATGCAACTTCATTAATTGCTCTTTTTTACAAGGTACTTTTTATATATTTTAGCTTCTGTAATAATTCCTACCGTAAGCCAACAAATCACACACATATACCATCCTCCTTGAAACATATATCCTTCCAAAATAGAATGCACTGTAAAAAACAGGAAAAGGGCATAAGTCAATACATTTTCACTGTCATAATCAATACGCTTAAGCCTCGTAAAGACCTTAGACCACAAAATGACAGCAATGACAAAACCTATCAATCCCGTCTGTGCCAAGATAGAAAACCAGCTGGAACCCGATTCTCCCCTACCAATTTGGCGCTGCTCTCCCACACCCTGCACAGCAAAACCCACTCCAAAAACCGGAGAAGAAAGAAATTCAGCCTCTCTTTGCGCCCATAATCCATCACGAGAGGTTTTTCCTGTAATCTCCTGATGTTCCTGTTTTTGTAACATACGCGTAGCACTATCCAAGAAGAATGGAAAAGATAAAAAGCCAATGCATGCAAATATCGCAATGTATTTGGTCATCTTGCCCAAATCAGGAGTCAGCCACTTCAGAAGAGCTATTGACAGCAAAGCAGCTAATCCAAAAGCAGAACGCGAAGCAGAAATAAGACACACATACAGCGATGCCAAATACATCAGAATATAAAAATAACGAAGCGTTTTATTTTTGTCTTTATCTTTGAAAAGCATATAAGCAAAAAAGAGCATGCTAACAGCTGCCGCAGCACTATTCCACATCGGAAATTTTGCAAATCCTGAAAACTCATCTACCCCTCCAACCTCCATCATACTAGCTCCCAATCGTTTTGTTACTTGATAGTTAATCCCTTTCAACTTGGCAAGAAGGCTAAGAACTACCGTACAGGCAAAACCTATGTAAATATTATGCATC
>SAMEA3387479__coassemble_1026_pt1 | contig 12790 bp, 9 predicted proteins | sample SAMEA3387479__metabat2_low_PE_008 | metagenome-assembled genome bin SAMEA3387479 (sample SAMEA3387479) | Felis catus | biome: Faeces | place: United Kingdom | collected 2012
CAATTGGGCAGATATGGCTGTTTCTCAGAACAGACTTATCGTAACCTTTTTGAGCATGAAACATTCGATTAGTTTGCGTATTCGGGATTAACCCAGACATGCCAGTTATTGATAAACTTTTTAAAGAGCTCATTTTATTTATTGTTAGAGCCGCTTAGGTTTGGCTAATTTTTAACGAACTTGACCATCTACCGTTAGGTTTTTCCAATTTTCGAATGACAATCCTACGCGTTTGGGATTTGTTTGGTCGTGATTGGAGATATAATATTCACGTATTGTTGCTCCATCTTCACGGAAGGAATAACGTCCAGAAGCAAATTTGAGCGTTACAGGCTTTCCTTCGATACACTCGGATTGCATCTTGTTCAAAATCCTTTGAATAAGTGGAGAAGCATTTCTCTCTGTATCAGGTATTAAGCCGAAATCGGTTACGTTATAAACTTTTTGCCCGAACAATAGAGAAAACACGCCACAAAAAGTAGCTGTCAACAGTAGTTTTCTTCTTATATTTATTGTATCTTTTTGTTGTTGAAAATCACACACGACATTGAAAAAATAAAGTCAATGACGTGTGTGATCAATTTATGCAAAGAGAGATGACCTTATTATACTATTATAATAGGACTGATTTCGTGTTTCTTGTATTCTTACGAACTTTACGAAGTATGTTTTGTAGCTCATAGACTTTAGCAGGATATTTCTCAGCAAGATTTTCACGTTCTTCGGGGTCATCTTTTAGATTGTACAACTGAGGGCTGCTCAGATTACCTGTTTCTACTTTAGGTCCCCATGTGATCATAGAAGGTCCATCGCTAGGCTCAATATATTTCCAATCTTTAGTTCGTACAGAAAGGACGCGAGATGCTGCCTGTTCTGTTATCCAAGGACGGTCTGTATGGTCAGTGCCTAGCAGATTTTCTAAACGATTTTGACTATCAGGGGCACTTCCTTTAGGAAGTTTTGCATTTACCAAAGCACCCAAAGAAGCTATCCAGTCGATTTGTGATAACAAAACATCCGATTCCTTTCCTTCCTTGATTCGTTTTGGCCAGTGAACGATGAGAGGTACTGTAGTTCCTCCTTCAAAAGCGCTGTACTTGTTACCACGCCATGGACCAGAAGGTTTGTGACCGTTCAGCAGCTCTTCGGCCTGGTCGGCATAACCATCGTCTACAATGGCACCGTTGTCGCTCGAAAGGATAATCAATGTATTGTCGGCAATGCCCAACTTTTCCAAGGTATCCATCAACTGACCTACCGCCCAATCGAACTGTAGGATGGCTTCACCGCGCAATCCCATGTTGGTCTTTCCACGAAAGCGCGGGTGTGGGAAACGCGGCACGTGAACGTCATTCGTAGCATAATACATGAAGAACGGTTCGTTCTGGTGCTGCTTGATGAATTCGATGGCATGCGCCGTGATGGAATCTGCAATGTTTTCATCCTTCCACAATGCCTTGCCTCCCCCTTTCATGTAACCGATACGGCCGATACCGTTCACGATGGACTGGTTATGCCCGTGGCTCGATTTCAGGTTGTAAAGCAGTTCGGGATTGTTCTTGCCGGTAGGTTCACCGGGGAAATTCTTTTTATAGCTCACCTCGATGGGAGCTGAAGGGTCGTAGTTGGCCACCTTGCCATCTTCGATGAACACACATGGCACACGGTCGGCTGTAGCCGCCATGATGTAATGGTAGTCGAAGCCGATATCGCCTAGATGAGCAGCCAGCGGTGCATTCCAATCCTGTTTGCCCGTTTCGTCACCCAAGCCCAAGTGCCACTTGCCAATGGCACTAGTCTTGTAACCGGCATTCTTGAATACATCGGCTATTGTGTACTGCTCGGGGCGGACAATCATGCCCACATCGCCCGGAGCTACATCGGTGTCGGGACGGCGCCAAGCATATTCACCCGTTAAAATAGAGTAACGCGAGGGCGTACTGGTTGCTGCAACGGCATGCGCATTGGTAAAACGGATTCCCTCGACTGCCAGGCGATTTACATTCGGGGTTTCTACGTTTTTGGCTCCATAGCACTGCAGATCGCCATAGCCCAGATCATCGGCTAAAATGATAATGACATTCGGCTGTTCGCGTTGATTCACCGGTTTGTTGATTTTCGGTTCTTTAGCATGAATTTGCATGGTGCCGAGCAAAGTCGGCACCATGAGACTATATCCAATATAAGATTTCATCGTAACAAGTTTATTGTTGTGTTAATCACGTAAGTTTGGATTGACATTTTGCTCTGACAGTGGGATTGGCCACTGATAATCCTGCGGATTACGGAAATCACGACGACCCACGTACCAGCGGAAGTTTCCAGAAGGGTCAATGTGTTTGCTACCATTCTGATATGTCTTTGAATCAGGATAAGGAGCACCCCATATTTCTCCTACCAATATTTCATGGGCAACATTCCAACGGAGCAAGTCCCAATAACGAATACCTTCATAGGCCAGTTCTATCCGGCGTTCATTGCGCAGACGTTCACGCAATTTGGAGGGATTGGTTTCTGTCACTGCGGGCATGTGAACATCTGAACGGGCACGAACGGCGTTGATGGTCAAGTCCAGCAGGGACTGGTCGATTGTCTTTCCACTTTCAATCATACACTCCAAATAGCTTAGCAAAACTTCGGCATAACGTACAATAGGAGTGACAGCGCTGTAACTTTGCAAATCATTGATTGGGTTTTCGTCGAAGTATTTACGCCACATGAAACCTGTGCGGGATGCTTCAGAAGAGTAGTCCAATCGTTCTTTCTTGGATGCTTCATAATCGGGATGCATACGATATTCCATTCCCATAAACTTCGCGCCATTATAGTAAATAGTATAATCTAGTCGCGGATCTCGGTTTTCACCTAAGTTTTTGGGGTTGTATCGCGGATCATCATAACTGAACGGAGTTCCATCGGTAAATTCATAGGATTCGAACAAACCAGCCGAAGGATTCGACAAACTCCATCCGCCATCCTTGGCTGAAAGGATATGCTGCGGGAAACCACAACCGAAGTAGTTTTCAAGGTAGGAAATATAGAAGATATTTTCCTTATTCCCTACACCCGTGGTTGGTTCAAACAATTCACTATACGAAGAATGAATGCTGTTGTCGCCATAATCTATAATTTCTTTGTAAGCAGCTGCTGCATTCTCCCACTGCTGCATTAACATGTAGGTTCTTCCTAGGAAAGCCAAGGCTGCCTGACGGCAGGCACGTCCGGTTTCGCTGCTCTTGATGTCACGAAAACGAGGCAAATCAGCAGCAGCTTCCTTCAACTCCACAGCACACCAATCCAAGATATGAGCTTGGGTTTCTTTTTCTACGTTGTTTGCTTCTTCACCCGTCAGCACGCGAGTCACTAAAGGAATATCCTTGAAATAGCTGGCCAGGTATTGGTAATGAGCAGCACGCAAAAAACGGGCTTCAGCCACCATCCGGGCTTTCGAGGCGCTGGCTGGGGTTTTTTCGATTCCTTCTAGAAAGCGGTTGCACAAACCGATACGTTTATAAGCATGACTCCAATAGTTTTTGATGAAATTGTTAGTGTTGTCGAGTTTTCCACTGGAAATCTTGAAAAATGGGTTGTTTTCACCGCGTCGGTCAAAAGCATTGTCGCTAAGATGTTCCATAAACAGCAATCCATGATAAGACCAGAAATCGGATACCATGTATTCCAAGCCGTTGGTGATGTCACCACGGTACAATGAAGTTAATGCCAGTTCAGCATTCTTTCCGTCATCCCAAAAGTTTTCCTCCGATAAATCAGTCAGCGGAAAGCGCTCCAAGTCGCATGACTGTAAAGAAAAAGAACTCAAAATGGCTGCAAAAGCCAAGTATTTCAAATGTTTCATAAGTTATCAGAATTTTAAGTTTAAGCCCAAAGTATAAGTTGACATTGTAGGATAGTAGTAACCATCATTATTGGTGTTTTCAGGATCCCATCCTTTTCGGTAGCCCTTGAATGTAAGCGGGTTGTCAAGCGATACATAAATACGCATACCGCTGGAACCGAATTTTTTGGTCAGTGATTCAGGAAGTGTGTAACCTACTTGTATGTTACGTACCTTCAAATAAGAAGCGTTCAGAATCCAGTAATCAGAAGTCAAGGTATTGATACTGCCTGCATTTGACATGATTTCCAAACGCGGATAATCGGGATAACGGTTTTCAGGCTGTACGTTCCAGCAATTCTCCATTTGCCACTTTTGGATATTGCCCTCTTGAAAAAATGCATAACCGGCATAGTTGGAAAGCATTCCTTTTACACCTGCAACACCTTGTAACAGGACATTGAAATCAAAACCCTTGTAGTCACCTCCAAGGCTCAGTCCAAAAGTATATTTTGGGATACGTGATCCTAAATAAGTGCGGTCGTCAGGAGTTACCTTGCCGTCACCAGTAATATCCACATAACGCAAGTCACCGGCTTTGGCACCTTTGGCAATGCTGCTTTGGTCATACCATTCGCCAACTTCTTCATCAGTCAGAAATACACCGTCTGTTTTGTAACCATAGAACATCTGCATCGGATAGCCGATAAACAGGTCAGTTCCGTTACCTACCATGCCATTGTTCTGTTTCACATTACCCATACCGAGGGTTAATACCTTATTCTTGATGATTGAGAAGTTACCGTTTACATGGTAATGGAACTTGCCGATGTTATTTTGATGACCGATTTCAAATTCCAAACCGCGGTTTTCCAATGCACCGGTATTCACCTGCGAAATAGCCAAGCCGAAAATGGAAGAGTAGCTGGCCGCTGGTTTATACAGAACATCCGTCGTCTTTCGGTAGAAGTAAGTCGCATTGAAAGTGAGTTTGTTGTTAAAGAATGCCGATTCAAAACCAAAGTCCATGGTGCGTGTACGTTCCCATTTCAAGGTAGGGTCTACAAAGGTAGTTACCGCAGCACCTTGGGTATAGATACCTCCAAAGACATAGTTTTGTTTTTCTCCTAAAGTATAAACTGACTGGTAAGGATAGTTACCAATATTATTGTTACCCAATACACCGTATGAAGCCTTCAGTTTCAGGTTGTTGATAAATGAAAGGTCTTCGTTTTCTTTCCAAAACGCTTCTTCTGACAGGCGCCATCCCAAAGCTACAGAAGGAAAGAATCCGTATTTGCTGTCAGTCGGGAAGCGAGAAGAACCGTCGTAACGCATGGTGGTTTCAAATAGATAGCGTTGGTCGTAGTTGTAGGTAAGACGACCAAAGATTGACTGAATAGCCCAATCATAACCGCCACCTCCATTGGTCTGTCCGTCAGAACCACCGGCATCCAAGAATGGAACTTCGTCTGATGGGAAATTGTGACGAGCACCTGATAAATTACGTTCGTTTTGGTCTTCCCATGTATAACCAACTAAAGCCGAGAGGTTATGCTTTCCAAACATCTTACTGTAATCAGCTATGGCTTGGAAAGTCTTGTATACGGTACGAGCCATCTTATCATCCAAAGTAGAAGGACCTGTACCTTTTCCTCCGGTTAAAGTCAAGTCACAACGATAGTGGCGAACATGACTCAAGGTGTAGTTATAACCACCTATCATTTTCAAAGTCAAGCCATCAATAGGCTGGTAAGACAGTTCAATGTTACTTTTGAATTTATCGTAATCTTCACGGTATTCCGATGCACAATTTTCCCAGGCCTTCGGAGTTCCCAACAGTTTCGGACCAAGGCCCAATTCCCCGTTCTGCAAGCAAGTAGGAGTCAAGCCTGGAAAACGAACGGCATTTCCGATTATGCCCTTGAATCCGCCGATATCCATAGCACCCGGTGTAGAAGGTTCGTGACGATCTGATACGGTTCCGCTTAAACGAACCTGCATCTTCAGACCCTTAGCCAATTCAGTGCCAAGGTTCACACGCGCATTGTAGCGGTTGAAGTAGTTGTTTTCCAACAAGCCGTTCTGACGCATATAGCCTATTGAGGTCATGTATTGCATCTTTTCAGTACCTCCACTTACACTCAGTTCATGTTTGGTCTGGAAGGCATGTCCATCGAGCAGGTCTTCTAGATACATTTCATCGGCATAGTTGTCGGGATCAGAACCATCACGGAACTTCTGAATCATTTCAGGAGTGTATGTTTCCGCACCGATAGCTTTGTTATAGAATTCGGCATATTCGTATGAATGGGCCATTTCTGGCAATTCCACTGCTTGGCTCATACCTACAGAACCACTATAGTTTACACGGGCTTTGCCTTCCTTACCGCGCTTGGTGGTAACCAGAATGACCCCATTGGCTGCACGTGAACCATAGATAGCAGCTGAAGAAGCATCCTTCAACACGGATATGTTTTCAATATCAGATGGGGTCAGATCGCTCAACGATCCGGGAAGTCCATCCACCAAAACCAAAGGATCGGGAGTAGCACCGAACGAGCCTACTCCACGCACACGGATGGTACCCGCATCCTGGCCGGGGTTACCGCTGCCTTGGGTAATGGTTACGCCTGAAAGTTGTCCGGTCAGCATATTTGACACATCAGCTGTGGCACGCGATTCTAGCGTTTTGCTGTCTACTGAGGCAATTGAACCAATCACATTGACTTTCTTTTGCGAACCGTAACCAACCACAACCACTTCTTCCAATGTTTCAGTGTCTTCTTTTAATACAATGCTCAAGAATGACTGGTTTTGGACGGGTACCTCCAACGTGTTGAATCCGATGTAGGAAATTTGTAAAATTGAATTGCCTGTCACAGATAATTCGAAATTACCATCAATGTCGGTAATGCCTCCCGTCATTGTATCTCCCTTGACAATGACATTTGCTCCGATAATCGGTTCACCAGCTGCATCTTTAACAACCCCTTTTACTTTTTTGATTTTTTGCACTTCTTTTGGAGAGATAACGATGTAATTCTCCTTTACTTGATATACACAATCCGTTTCTTCAAGAAGTTCGGATAATACTTGTAGCACATCCTTCTCCTTCTGATTTAAAACAACTGGTTTGTTTACATCTAGCTGCGAAGAATTATACGCAATTTTGTACTTCGAAACAGATTCAATTTTCTCAAATGCCTGCTTTAGAGAGAGTTGTTCTCCATTGAACGAAACCTTCTGTGCATGAACTGAAAGACTGCTAGCCAAGAAAAGACTAATGCTAAGCCCAACAACACGAATATACTTCTTTTTCATTTTGTAATTAGATTTATTAACATTATGATTCGTTTATATGAAAAGACAGGGTATATACGTTCTACACCTAATCGAACTATGTTAATAAATCTTAAGCGTTAGTATAGATATATATTCTGATCAATGATCTCATACTCCATTCCTGGTAGTAGGAGCTGGATGATTCGCATAATGTGCTCAATGGATTCACCTTGATTAAAATGAGCATGTAAATGTTGAGTTTGGTAGATGGAGGTTCTAACATGAAATTTTACCCCGTACATACGCTCTAATGTGCGCATGATATCAGAAAAAGGTACGTTTGTGAACAGAAGTCCACCTTTTCGCCATTCTGTATGTAGAGAAACATTGACTTTCTGCTGAATCACCTTACCGGTGAGTGATGAGTAAATGAGTTGATCATCTGGTTTAAGAAGGTAAACTTCAGGACGATCATTCACCATTACTTTCAGAATCCCCGTTTCTAATGTGGCAGAAACTTGGCTATCTTCAGGATATGCTGAAACATTAAATGTTGTTCCAAGCACTTTCATTTTTAGGAAGTTGGTGCTGACAATAAAGGGGCGTTTTTTATCCTTGATTACATCAAAATAGGCTTCACCTGCTAAAAATACATTTCTGCTGTTGCCTGTAAAAGTAGAGGGATAAACTAGAAGTGAACCGGCGTTCAGCCACACATGTGTTCCATCGGACAAAATTACCTCTTCATGAGTACCTATAGGAGCATAGTGTTGCACATACGCAACCTCACTAGATGAGTGCTGTACATACTTACGACTTAAGTGATAATAATATAGAGATGCACCTAAAAACAGTATCGGTATAAACCAAACTGCAGCCCTCGATACTCGTTTCAACGTAGACCAATTCAAATTGTTAAGTGGACGCTTCGAATGTTTAGATAGAGGAACTTGGGGAACGACAGGTTCCGAGATGGTTGAAGGTGAGGCTGAATGCAAGGTAGCATCTATTTGTTCCCAAGCCTTGTCGGTCATTTCGTCAGTACAAGAAGAAGCATCTAGGGTATCCCATATATGTTTCAAAGCTTCATCACGATTTGCATCATCGGTTGGGGATAGCATACGGTTATAAAAACGGCGGCGCATTTCATCTGAAACATCATGATGAAAAAAATAGCTAATAATTTGCTGTATGTAGTGGTTCTTCTTTTTCATAAGTGCTATTATTATAGACAGAGCAAATATCGTTTACACCCAAAACAAGGGCAAAGATAAAACTAAGCATCTATAGGCTAATGCTTCTTTTAACATACGTAATGCTAAGTTAAGGTGATTTTCTACTGTTTTTTTCTGAATGCCAAGGCGCTCAGCTATCTCTTCATTGGAAAGATCTTGCTCTCGGCTCATACGATATATTTCGCGACGCTTGGCAGGCATATGTTCAACTACTAATTGGATATAAAGTTGTAAATCCTTCTGTACAAGCTCATCATGAGGAGTTCTTTCGAATGTCATTTCAGGCAACCATCCGTCGTCAGTCTGCAGTAATGCATGCTGCTTTGCCATGAATGACCCTATGTTATGCTTGGTTATCATGAACAAATACGCGTCAAAGTTATGTACATCTGAGAACTTATCTCGTTTTTCCCAAAGTCTAATAAAGACCATCTGTGCCAAATCATTGGCGTCTTCCTTGTTCTTAACGAATCCCTGAATAAATACTCTGACTTTAGGATAATACATACGAAACAATTTACGGAAAGCGTCATGACTGCCCAATGCAAACTCTTCTATAACAGCAGTGGGCAAACTATCCATGATTCAAGCTAAATTTCAAAGGTAATAATAAAGTTAGAATGTAAAATGTATCTTTCATATATTCAAAAGTTTTTCCATAATACCATTTTCAGGTTTCCCATCGATTAATCTATATCCATAGGCTTTCCCATAGTGTCCTTTGGGTTTTACCCTTGTTACCATGTAGGAAAGATGATACCAACCATTTCTTCTTACAATGAAAGGAGTTCCTTTACCTAAAAATCGCCAAATATCAAATATATTCTCACTATTCATTATCATAGCTTTTGATGTTTCTAAAATTAAAAATTAGTCGTTCGTTACTTTCACTTTTCCGGTCACTACATCGCTTATCAGACGCTGCTTATATTCCTTCAGCTTCTCTATTTGAGAGCGTTCCGCTTGGCAGAGTTGGTTGATGTTAGCGACTTTGGAGTCGAGGTAGGTGACGATTTCTTGTTGCTCGTAAAGGGGAGGAACAGGAATTTGTATATTTCGCATCTCACTATACCTTGTAGTCCATAAATCAGCGACTATTCCCCTGCCATTTCGATAAAATTCTTCTATATAGTTATGACTTCTAAATAGATAGTGAACATATTCTTGAAGGATATTAAATGGTCGTAATACAATGTTAATTAAAGATACGGATCCATCTAAAGGAGAAATACCACATGATCCTTTTCTATCAGAACGAGAATTGACAACAAAATCTCCTTTTAATACTTGCTTTCTATTGTCTCCGTTATCTGTTTTACAAGCATCTTCTAGTTGTGGAACTATTCCAATTTTTGCGACAGATAAGGCTTGGAAGTCTTTGTCAGAAACCTTAACTCTTCTTTCTTTGAAGTGAGAACGGATTTTATTCACTTTCCAATGTTCCGGAATCATCCCAATCCACTTCACTCCCGAATCCTTCATCGGCACGTCTTTATGGATGCCGCGCGTAACCGCCTCTGCAATGATGGTTTGCTTCAATTCTTCCAATGCTGCAATCTTCTTTTCTGCAATGGAAATGTATTCATCTATCTTAGCTACTTTGGTGTCTAAGTAGGTGACGATGGCTTCTTGCTCGGGGAGAGGGGGAATAACGAATCTTGTTTCTTTCAGTTCATCTTGGTTAATTTTAGGCATTTTTACTCTATCAGCAACAATGTTTTTGACCGAAGAAAGAAAAGCCTTAGACAGCATATAATACTTGATGAATTCTGTCTTTTCTTCAGTGCTTATCGGGTACATGTCTGCACTACATAATCCATCATCTGGAGCTATTGTTACTTTATTAAGTAAAGGGCGAATTTTTGAATATAAAATCTGCCCTTTGTAAAACCTATGATTATCACTATCAATATTGGCTTCTGCCACGGTTTTAATCTTTATAATTTTTCCAGAATCTTTTTCTATAGAATCAGGAGATATTTGTAACATTTCTAAGTTATCAAACGGGTGTACCAAATTGCATTGTACTTTCGCTATCCTTCGAAAAGGAACACTTTTCCAATGCACCGGAATCTCCCCAATCCACTTGACACCACTATCTTTATATTCACTATACCGCTTCATGCTCAATCCTCCAAAATAGCATTCAACAAACCATCTGTCATGGCTTCCAGTTCCCGGATTTCCGCAGCGATGGCATCACGAGAGCGCAGTTCCACCGGCTTGTAGAAATACTTCGTAAACGACAGTTCATAGCCGATGACCGTCTTGTCTTCATCTACAAACGCATCGGGTGCATAGGGTAGCACTTCATTCTCCATGAATGCTTCGATGCCGCCGGGGTACAGCAAAGGAATCTGTTCCGTGTCGCGCAGGTTCGGGTCCACCTCACCCTTCACAGCCACAGCCGTAGGATCCGCTTCCGTAATCAGCGGACGCAGTTTCTTCAGCAGGGCAGCTTTCAGTCCCAGTGCCTTGGCATACTGGTTCCAGTCGTTCAACGGAACTGACGGAGACACCGCCTTCATCGCCTCCTGACAAGTGGCAATTTCCGCTTCCTTCAGTTTACCTGCCGTCAAGTCCCCGTTCGGATTGACACGCAAACGCAGCGGACGCTCCACCGTTACCTGCCAGTAGCCGAATTCCCGGTTGTCGAAAATCTTGCTCTGCTCGTTCTCCTCAAAGTTCATCAGCAAGTCCACAATTGCCTGCCGGTTCTCCTCGTTGGTCTCACAGTTCTTGTTGCCCAGGTTCTTGCGCAGCGGAGTCTTGATGGCGGTTGCGTCAATCAGCTGCACCTTTCCTCTCCGGCGAGCTTCCTTGCGGTTCGTTACCATCCAGACAAAGGTGCCGATACCCGTATTGTAGAACATATTCTCCGGCATGGCAATGATCGCCTCCAGCATATCATTCTCAATGATGTATCGGCGCAGGTTGCTCTCACCGCCGTCCGCATTTCCCGTAAACAGCGACGACCCGTTGTGGATTTCCACGATGCGCGTGCCCTGTTCATCGTCCATCATGCGGCTCACGTTGTTGGCTAAGAAAAGCATCTGCGGGTCCCCGATACCCGGCACAAAGCTCACCTCTTTACCGCCTATCTTTCCGTAAAAGCGCGGGTCAGAAATTTTGCTTTTATCCGTGCCGCAGCCCATTTCCTCCAAGTCCGCTTTCCAAGGCGTACCGAAGGGAGGGTTTGAGATGCAGAAATGGAACTTCTTGCCCGGATGACCGTCGTGGCTGAGGGTGCTGTCGTTGGCAAACCGCATCCGGCTGATGCCATTCTGGCGATAGGTAAAGCTGGTGGCATTGCCGGACAGCATCAAATCCGCCTTGCAGGTGGCAAAGGTTTCCGGCTGCAGTTCCTGACCAAACAGTTCGGTAGTCCAGCGCTTACGATAGTGGGCGGAAAGTTCCTCGATGCGCTCCTGGGCAATCGACAGAATTCCCCCGGTACCGCAAGCTCCGTCGTAGATGCTGTAGCGCTGGTTCTTGAGGGTCGGAGCTACCGGCAGAATCGCCAAGTCGGCCAGCAGACTGACATAGTCGCGGGGCGTATAGTGTTCTCCGGCTTCCGTCACGCTGAAGTCTTCATTGAATTTCCGGAGCAGTTCTTCAAACAGCGTACCCATGGTGTGGTTGTCCAGTGCCGGCAGCTTTTCGCGCAGCTCTTCCTGCCCGGTTTCTTCGTTCAGCACCGTTTCCATCACCGGAGCGGAACCCAGGTTGATGTTCTCGTCCGTCATCTTCTCGATCAGCAGTCCCAACCGACCGGCTGCAGACAGTTTCTCCACATAATGGCGCAGGTCAAACTTGCTGATGATATCCTGCACATGCGTGCTGAATCCGTCGAGGTAGGCCTCGAAGTTCTGGCGCAAGCGCGTGTTGTCCGTTTCCGAGCGCAGCATCTTCATGGTGAAGGCGGAGGTGTTGTAGAACGGATAGCCGGTGAGCTGACAGAGCTGTTGCTCCTGACTCTCTTCGGGCATCATCTTAAACTCTTCGGCCCGGCTGAAGTTCAGCACCGTTTCCTTCGTAGGCTCCAGCAGGAGGTCGAGTCGGCGCAACACAATGAAAGGCAACGTGATTTTCTTGTAATCTCCTTTTTCGAAGGCTTGCACCAACACATCGTTGGCGATGTTGAACAGGAAGGAGAACAGGCGGCTATATTGAGCTTGGTTCATATCGTTTTGGCTTTATTTTAACTTCTTTAAATTCTTTCTTTACAAAGATAGGAAATTGACTCGATTAAATAGGATGTATAAGCTATTATTTACCCCACCAGTCATTGATATTGGTTCCCCATCTCGCATGATGAAGGATATATTATAAAGCATCGTATATGCTTGATATACAGGTTAAATTTTCCACCTTTACGGAGGATAAGTTGGTAGAAAGCGTGTAGGCAATCGGTGCGCCCTACACCGTCCTACAC
>SAMEA3387479__coassemble_1091_pt1 | contig 12068 bp, 9 predicted proteins | sample SAMEA3387479__metabat2_low_PE_008 | metagenome-assembled genome bin SAMEA3387479 (sample SAMEA3387479) | Felis catus | biome: Faeces | place: United Kingdom | collected 2012
CACATATTGATTCCGTCAGGAAATTTAATACTATGTTCGCTATATAATGTTTTCTTAACTAACTTATTACAATTGGAACCATGGATTCTGGTTTGTAACATAGCCTTTATATTCTCATTAGTAGAAGCATAATAGGATTCTTTTCTTAGCACCTTTTCAGATACAAAATCATCCCAAAAATCACAACATACTATGTCTGCATTTTCTGATATAGCTTGATTGTATAACTTTTCATACATGTCAGGCTCTATCCAATCATCACTATCACAAAAAATGAGGTATTCTCCACAGGCGTGATTGATTCCTTGATTTTTGGAGTATGATACACCTCGGTTTGTTTGGTTGTTTAGGATATGGATGTTTTTTAGACGTTGTGGATAGTCTTGGATAACTTTTTGTAGAATTTCTATACTTTTATCTGGAGTACAGTCATTTACAAAAATATATTCAATATCTTCTAAAGTTTGTCCCATTAAGGAGCGCACGCAACGCTCTATATACTTTTCTACATTATAAATAGGTACAATAACAGAGACTTTGATTTTATTCATCGTTATGTTGGTGTATAATGAAACTTATTTTCTTGTAACTCTGAAAAAATGCATTAACAGATAAAATATCCATGAAACTTGAAGTATATTGCATATAAAATACTGCTTGAATCTTTTGAACTTAGTTTGTTTGATGTTAAAAGCACCGATATCTTTGAATTTCTTGAATTCTTTTTTCTTTATATCTAATGGCAGAATATTGAAGAAGAGAGCAGATATACCACTGAATTTATGATTGTTAATCCATTTCTGTGCAGCCATGGAATAGTCACTGTTATCATTGAAATTTTTATTTTCAAGTAGGATGATGGTTTGCCAACTGTGTATGGATTTTAAGGTTTGTGTTTGTGTTTTTATCGTTGTTATACTTCCGGGGCGTTTTACATAATTGTAAACTCGATGTGGGAAAAAGCTCATTCTTTGAATGTACCTATATAGGCGTAAGGTAAATTCAAAATCTTCGTGTATAATTCCTTCTGTAAACCATAAATCGTGTTCTAGGAGAATTTCCTTTTTTACAAGAAAAATCCATGCACTGATTACAATAAAAAAGTTTTCTATGTATGATTTTCCAGTAATAATAGAAGTTGGTTGTTCATTAGGGATAAAAAACATATTCATTACTTTATCTCCTATCATGTCACAGCCATTGAAATATAGTAAATCTAAATTATCTTGCTCTATTTTGTCTATTAGGTTTTTCAGTACATTAGGTTCTGCATAATCATCTGAATCGAAGAACCAGATATATTCTCCTTTGGCATGTTTTATTCCGTAGTTTCGTGCCGAACTCAATCCTCCGTTTTTCTTATGTACTAAGTTTATGTTACTGAACTCTTTCTGTAGTTTCTCGATGACTTGTACGGACTGGTCTGTACTTCCATCATTGACAGCTATCAGCTCATATTCACTTTTTGCTATGTCTTGATTTTCGAGTGAACGAATGCATCTTTCTACGTACTCAGCTACATTGTAAACGGGAAGTATAATGGATAGTTTCATATGTTATTTTGTTTTAATGTAAGATTTGGATTTCTATCTTTTTGAACTTTATCCAAACGTACCGTAAGAAATTAAACAGTGATAAGCCGTTTTTAGATGCTCCCCATAGAGCGATTGCTCCAAGTCTTCCTATAGGAGCTTTGAATATATTTTGATTTGCTTCTTTGAATAATTGGTTATAGCTTTTTTGTAATGTTCCGGAACTATGTAGTAGCAAATGAAATTTTAAAACAATGCACCTATTGTAGAAACTGGATTGACAAACTTTAAAAAAATTTGTTTGGATTAAAAGATTAGAGATGTCTGTGATATTTTTAATGCAGCTTTCGTTGTTCTTTATATTTCTAGAGGCGCTATATGAAGCAGAGTTATATTGTACGTAATGTACAAATGCTTTGGGTAGATGTACTATATTGTTAGAGTATATAATGCAATAGATGCATATTCTCAAATCTTCCCAATAATCAGCACCTTCTAAGCATTGGATGTGATTTTCCACATAAATACTTCGTTTAAATAACTTGTTCCACAAGTATCCGCCAGTTTTCCCTTCTAAAAGTAAATTTAGCATTTTAATCGTTGGAGCCGCTTCTTGGTGGATGTAGTTTTCGTGACCTTTAAATGTCTCCCAATAGTCAGATATAACAATATCAGCTTTAGTCTCTACGGCCATATTATACATACCTTCCAACATGGTAGGCTCTATATAATCATCGCTATCTATATATTGTATGTAGGTTCCGGTTGCAGCTGCAAGTCCTGTATTTCTTGCAACTGCGCTTCCTTTGTTGTGCTTGTGAGAGAGAATTTTGAATAAAATATTTCCTTTGTATTCACAAATCAATTCTTTCGCAATTTTTATACTGTCGTCAGGAGTACAGTCATTGACAAGGATACATTCTACTCCATCTGTGAATGTTTGGTTCATAATAGAACGTAAACAACGTTCGATATATTTTTCTACATTATAAACTGGGATGATTACGGAAATATTCATATTATCGTTTTATTAAACTGAAAAATCTTTTGATGATTTTTTTTGATGCGTTATCCAAGCAAAATAGGATTGTTAGGCTGATAGTAGAATAGATGAGAAGAGTAATCATGCTATAGGCTATCCATAACAGGTAAGTGTCGCAAGGTAAATCCATAATGTCTTGTATGGTTGTTTTACTGATATAAAAAGCAATGCCGAGGGAAATTAAATATTTCCCGTAGTGTAGTATATATTCGGAAATATGGTCTTTAAATCCTTCCTTATAGAGAAAGTAAGGCTTCCAGCTATATACAATAACAAGCTGGCTGATAAGTACTCCAGAAAGGATTCCTGTTAGTCCCCAGTAGTAGCCTAAAAGGATGGATAGACCTAAATTTAATGCTGTTTCTGCAATAGGTGCCCATGTATCTTGGAATAACCCATATGCGTATATAAATGTGTCGTTTGTCCGGGAAAGAGTAATAAAAGTGTTAATTATCAGCACGATGAAAGCCGAATGCGGTAGAATATACTCTTTCCCTACCCATAGCGTAATGAATGAGTCTCCTAACATGTACATTCCGAAGCAAATGATAGAGCCAATCCACATACGGAGAATGGTGATTTCCCAGAATACGGATTTGATTTTCTTCTTGTCTCCTTCTGCCACTAAGTTTCCCACTCCGGCACCGATACTGTTCACTAACGAATTCATAAGTAGAGTAACTCCGAAAACAATCAGCATGTAGTTGCCGTAAATGGCTACCAAGGTCAGCGAAGCGTAAGCATAGATAATCAGAGGACTGGTTTGTGTCAGTACGAAACCACCTATCTTATGAAAGAATACCTGTTTGGTCTTCGTAGTAATTCCCGGATATTGCTTTTGCAATTTCTTTCCCTCCGAAATAGTAGGCTTCAGCCATGGGTATTCTGTTTTTATGGCTCTGTCAAGCATATATGAGGTAACGACTGCCATCACTACTTCCAGTACCATCCACCATACGTAGCCGTGGTCAAGAAAACGGATGGCAAGTAGTTGGAGGAAGATTTTTATCACTTTTGCCCCTTGTACAGAAAACGTAATTTTATACTCTTTCTGGTCTGCCGAAAGCACTATCTGTCGGTAGTTCACGAAGTAGCTCAGCAGGGCCGCAATGAGCAGAACGATGAATGAGCCGTAAGCATACCATAACGGGACATTGGCTTTGGCAAATATCATCGGGAAGAAGCACATCAGAATACAGGAGCCGGCTATGACGATGTAAGCGATGCGTCGGTAGAGCCAACCTTGTATGGATACGATGGCATTGATGGCATTATGGTCCTTATCGAAAAGTGGTTTGTATAGATTATAGGCTACTGCACTGCCTATTCCAAGTTCGGCTAGGTTTAGGAAACTTAGTAGGTTATAAGCTGTGGTGTTCAGTCCAAGTACCTCACTTCCCAGATAGTCCAGAAAGATTTTTCGGGAGAAAAATTGCAGTACGAGGTTCAGAATATAGAAAAGCAGGGCAACTTTTACGTTGCGTATGCTTTTGGATGTTCTTGATTCGGCATTCATGATTCTATGTGCGAGCGAAATTTAAATTGTTAAGAACTTTAAAATATTAATACTTGTGAAGTCTTAAGGATTGAATCTGTTTTTATACATTTCACCCATTCCACACCTCCATCAGCCCGTCTTTCCATGCCGGGAAAGGAGGGTTTGAGCTCAGCTCGTTATAGATGGCAATGTTCTTGTTTACAAGAGTCGTTACTTTGTGCAGCAAGGGGTCGGTTATGCAACCGATGAGTGGGGCACGCGGATCGGTCTTGCAGGTCAGAGCCAAGCCGTGAACATGGTCGGGTGAGGATGATTTGCCGCAACTGGTGTGGAACACTTCATCCGGGTCTTCGCCTGTAAGTACCGCATAGAGGGTGGGGCAGCATTGCTTGATCTTGGGAAGCTGCACGTCCGGATTCTGCATGCGGCTGAAGAAATTGCCCCAATTGGTCATCAGAAGTACTTCGTCGTCATCGCTGCGTATCATGTTGATGATCATAAATCTGCCTGGCTTCAGTTTGTAGATAATCTCTATGCATTCCTTGCGTACGCATAGGGTGATGCGGTCCATTTCTTCGTGGAAGATGGCTCCTGCTTTCAGGTCTAATAATTTTCTCATGGATAAGAACCGTTTTCGGTATGATAAGAATCTGTTTTCACTCTGACGCTGACCTTTGGGTACGGCTCCGCCGTTACCTGTCCCATGCAGAAGCTGCATGCAAGGTAAGCGTTGGCATCTATTTATCCCACAAAAATACGCATTCCCACCGAAAGGGCAAAGGGCAAATATGGAAAAAATGTGTTTTTTGAGGATTCCGATAAGAGAATGAGCGGATTCGACAAATACTGCACCGATGAGGGGCTTTTTTACACTTTGAATTAGAGGGGTGGAAATGCCTGATGGTCTCTTGGATTTGCTTCTGGTGGGTGTCGTAAACCGCAATCTATGAGCTGCTTGGCACTTTCTTTTTTCTCTGTATTTTGTTGATAATTAACTTTTTGTATCTTGATTGTCATGGTTTTTTAATGTCGTAAACAAAGTGTCAGTGCCACTTTTTTTCTTGACCCTTTCTCCGCGCGCGAGGAAAAGGGGAGTATTATGAGTCTGTGAATTACCCTAAACTAAAGATTTAGCGTCTTCGGAGATACCAATATCTCCTCTCTTTTCCTGCTTCTTCCTGCCACGGCTTTTTAGGACACGAGGTCGGTCATTCACAAGAGGACAGTCCACAGACTTGACTTTCCCAGGCTCCGTGGGTTGGGCTTTCAAGCCAAATTCCTTGATGTTGCAAGCGGCATTGAAGTTCCGGTCGTGATGTGTACCACATTCGTGGGTGCATGGGTGGTTAAATATGGAAGCAGGAAAAATCGTGTCTTGACACTTTGGCACTGACCCTTTGTTTACAAAGTTTTTTTGAGCCTAAAATTAGGGGATAATATGCTGTTATATACGGATTTATGAAAAGGGTCAAGTTTTGGGATGAAGTGTGTTTTTTGAAACTATTTTGTATTTAGCATCGGGGCGCTTTCTGATATGCGGAGGGTGAAGGGTTGTTTCCGGCAAAAAAACGCCTGCTCGTCTTGCTTTATATATTAAGGTGTGCGGACTGGAATGCTTAGGCGTTTCCTTTGTCTTGCCTAGGCGTTTTCAGAGGGGTTTTTATATATCGTATTTGATACAATAAGCTTGATTATTAATATCGTATAATAGATGAAAACTATCTGCTTGGAAAATAGTGCTTTATAACATGGTAAAATTTTCTTTTGTTTTAGTTTGATGAATTGAAAAAGTGTTTATATTTGCAGCGTCAATTAAAAATAAACGCTATGAATAAGCTTGAAGAAAAAGATTTGGTAATTGACGTACATGTCTCAGTGGACTGTGTGTTGATTGGTTTTGACGGAGAGCAGTTTCGTGTGTTGCTGGTTCGTCAGATGGGGAAGCAGACCGACGGAGAAGTGAATGATATGAAGCTTCCGGGTAGCTTGATTTATGCGGATGAAGATTTGGATGATGCAGCCAAACGCGTATTGAATGAGCTGACCGGATTGAAAAACATAAAGATGACACAGTTTAAGGCGTATGGGTCGAAAGACCGTACGGCGAATCCGAAGGATGTGATGTGGCTGGAGCGTTTTCACCGGATTACGGAGAATAGGGTGGGGAGAATTGTTACCATCGCTTACCTCTCTCTGCTGAAGATTGACAGAGAGAACCGCCGGCTGAGTAATACGTATGATGCTTGCTGGACTCCGGTTTCGGAGGTGAAAGCGTTGGCGTTCGACCACTTGCAGATTTGTCAGGATGCACTGACGTATATCCGTCATTATGTGGAAACAACGCCTTCGGTGATGTTTGACTTGCTTCCGCGCAAGTTTACGGCGGCACAGTTGCGTATCCTTTTTGAATTGGTTTACGACAAGAAGTTTGATGTGCGTAACTTTCATAAGAAAATTGCACTTATGCCTTACGTCGTTCCGCTGGAGGAGAAAGAGCAGGGGGTGCGTCATCGGGCTGCACGTTATTATCGGTTTGACCGGGCTGTATATAAAAAAACGATGCAGTAACTGGCTCGGTAAAAACTCTTAAACTTACGAACTTAAAAAACTAATAAACTTATAAACTAATAAACTAAAAACACATGTATTTACTAGGTTACGATATAGGCAGCTCTTCGGTAAAGGCGAGCATCGTTCATGCGGAGACAGGAAAATGTGTAGCTTCCGCTTTTTATCCGAAAACAGAAGCCGAAATTATGGCGGTACGTCAGGGATGGGCTGAACAGCATCCGGATATGTGGTGGGAAAACCTGAAACTTGCTACAAAAGATATTCTTGCTCATAGCGGAGCGAAGAAGGAGGATATTGCGGCAATCGGTATCTCGTATCAGATGCACGGACTGGTTTGCGTGGATAAGAATCAGCAGGTGTTGCGCCCGGCTATTATCTGGTGTGACTCGCGTGCGGTTCCTTATGGAGAAAAGGCTTTCCAGACACTGGGAGAGGATTTGTGTCTTTCGCACTTGCTTAATTCTCCGGGAAACTTTACGGCTTCAAAATTGGCGTGGATTAAGGAAAATGAACCTGAAATTTATGCGAAGATTGATAAAATCATGTTGCCGGGCGATTATATCGCCATGCGTCTTACCGGGGAAATCTGTACTACGGTTTCTGGCTTGTCGGAAGGGATGTTCTGGGACTTCAAACAGAATGAGGTGGCTGGCTTCCTGATGGATTATTATGGATTCGACCGTTCGCTGATTGCGGATATTCGTCCGACTTTTGCTGAACAGGGTCGTGTTACGGCTGCTGTGGCTGAGGAACTGGGACTGAAAGAGGGTACTCCGGTGACTTACCGTGCGGGTGACCAGCCTAATAATGCGCTTTCGCTGAATGTGTTTAACCCGGGAGAAATTGCTTCTACGGCAGGTACTTCGGGGGTGGTATATGGGGTGAACGGAGCGGTAAACTATGATCCGAAATCGCGCGTAAATACATTTGCTCATGTGAATCATTCGGCTGAACAGACTCGCCTCGGGGTGTTGCTCTGTATTAACGGTACGGGTATCTTGAACTCGTGGATGAAGCGTACGGTGGCTCCGGAAGGTATTTCGTATGCGGATATGAATGACTTGGCTGCACAGGCTCCTATCGGTGCTGAGGGGGTGAGTGTCTTGCCTTTCGGTAACGGGGCGGAACGTATGTTGCAGAACCGCGAAGTGGGATGCTCGATTCATGGGGTGAACTTTAACCGGCATACGAAGAGTCATGTGATTCGTGCTGCGCAAGAGGGTATCGTGTTCTCTTTCCGTTATGGAATCGATATTATGAAGGGGATGGGCATGGAGGTGCATAAAATTCATGCCGGACATGCAAATATGTTCTTGAGCCCGCTGTTCCGCGATACGCTTGCCGGGGTGACCGGGGCTACAATTGAATTGTATGATACAGATGGCTCGGTGGGCGCTGCAAAGGGTGCCGGTATGGGTGCTGGTATCTATAAGGATAATACAGAGGCTTTTGCTACGCTTGATAAACTGGCGGTGATTGAACCGAATGAACGTGACAGGGCTGCGTATGAAGAGGCTTATGAACGCTGGAAGGGTTATCTTGGATAAAACGAAAAATTAAAAATTAAAAAATTAAAAATTAAAAAACTCATAAACTTAAAAACTTAAATCTTATGGCAACAAAACAGTATTTTCCCGGAATTGAAAAAATTAAATTCGAAGGTATAGAAAGTAAAAACCCTATGGCTTTCCGTTATTATGACGCTGAACGCGTGGTAATGGGAAAGAAAATGAAAGATTGGTTGAAATTCTCTATGGCTTGGTGGCACACTTTGTGCGCTGAAGGTGCTGACCAGTTTGGTGGCGGTACAAAAAAATTCGCTTGGAACGGTAATGCTGACAAGGTGCAGGCTGCGAAAGATAAAATGGATGCCGGTTTCGAATTCATGCAGAAAATGGGTATCGAATATTACTGCTTCCATGACGTGGATTTGTGCGAAGAAGCGGATACGATTGAAGAATATGAAGCTAACTTGAAAGAGGTAGTGGCTTACGCTAAACAGAAACAGGCTGAAACAGGTATCAAACTGTTGTGGGGTACAGCTAACGTTTTCGGTCATGCACGTTATATGAATGGTGCGGCTACCAATCCTGATTTCGACGTAGTGGCTCGTGCTGCTGTGCAGATTAAAAATGCCATCGATGCTACGATTGAATTAGGTGGTACGAACTATGTATTCTGGGGCGGACGTGAAGGCTATATGTCATTGCTGAATACTGACCAGAAACGTGAAAAGGAACACTTGGCTCAGATGTTGACGCTGGCTCGTGACTATGCTCGCAAAAAAGGTTTCACTGGTACTTTCCTGATTGAACCGAAACCGATGGAACCTTCTAAACATCAGTATGATGTGGATACAGAAACGGTTATCGGTTTCTTGAAGGCTCACGGATTGGACAAGGATTTCAAAGTGAATATTGAAGTGAACCATGCTACTTTGGCTGGTCATACTTTCGAACATGAATTGTGTGTGGCTGTTGACAACGGTATGTTGGGTTCTATCGACGCTAACCGCGGTGACTATCAGAACGGATGGGATACCGACCAGTTCCCTATCGATAACTATGAGCTGACTCAGGCGATGATGCAGGTTATCCGTAACGGTGGCTTCGGTGACGGTGGTACGAACTTTGATGCGAAGACTCGCCGTAACTCTACCGACTTGGAAGATATCTTCATTGCTCATATCGCAGGTATGGATGTGATGGCTCGTGCATTGCTGAGTGCTGCTCAGTTGTTGGAAGAATCTCCTTACAAGAAGATGCTTGCCGACCGCTATGCTTCATTTGATGGCGGTAAGGGTAAAGAGTTTGAAGAAGGCAAACTGACGCTGGAAGAGGTTGTGGCTTATGCTAAGGAAGTGGGCGAGCCGAAACAGACCAGCGGTAAGCAGGAATTGTATGAAGCTATCTTGAATATGTATTGCTGATTGTTGAGCATCTGGTTTGTTTAACTATAATAATTAGGGGAAAAGGCTGTTTTGGCTTATTTGCGGGAATGCAAAGGCTGAAACGGCCTTTTCGATTGTATGGACTGTGAGGTTGGGGTAAAAGACTGTGAGTTGATGCTGTAGAACACTGCTTTTCCTTTTAAAAAAGTATGTTTTCTTCTTATTAATTGTTAACTTTGTGCTCAAAATTTTGATAGTTTTTGTTTATGAATTCCTATAATAACCATTTAGTCATTATGGCAGGGGGTATCGGAAGCCGTTTCTGGCCGATGAGTAGCGCACAACTGCCTAAACAGTTTATCGATGTATTGGGGTGTGGACGTACGCTGATTCAGCTGACTGTAGACCGCTTTAAAGGTATTTGCCTCCCTGAAAATGTATGGGTGGTCACTTCGGCAAATTATGCGGAAATTGTAAAAGAACAGTTGCCCGAAGTGCCTGAAGATCATATTCTGCTGGAGCCTTGCCGCAGAAATACGGCACCGTGTATTGCTTACGTAAGCTGGAAAATCAAAGCGAAAAATCCGAAGGCGAATATTGTGGTGACTCCGAGTGACCATATCGTGATGGATGTGCGTGAATTTGGCAGGGTAGTGACTTCGGCTATGAATTTTACAGCTGAATCGGATGCTATCGTGACGCTGGGTATGAAAGCTACCCGTCCGGAAACCGGGTATGGATACATTGAAGTCGACTTGACTATGGCATGTCCGTCGAATAAGGAAATCTACCGCGTGGATGCGTTTAAGGAAAAGCCGAATCTGGCTACTGCTGAGCGTTATCTGCAGCGGAACAATTATTTCTGGAATGCCGGTATATTTATATGGAATGTGAATACGATAGTCAATGCGCTCCGCGTGTATCAGCCTTCGATGGCGGAGATTTTTGAACGTATGCTGCCCTATTATTACACGGATGAAGAGCAGGCGGTGGTGAATGAACTGTTCCCTACGTGTGAGAATATTTCGGTGGATTATGCCATCATGGAGAAGGCGGACGAGATTTATGTGTTCCCTGCTTCGTTCGGATGGAGTGATCTGGGTACGTGGGGATCGCTGCATGAGAATTCGGAGAAGGATGCGCATAACAATGTGTGTATCGGTCCGAATATCAAGTTGTATGAGTCGCGTAACTGTGTGGTGCATACCACGCAGGAGAAGAAGGTGGTGGTTCAGGGTCTGGATGGCTATATCGTGGCTGAAAAGAATAATACGCTGCTGGTTTGCCGTTTGAGTGAGGAACAGCGTATCAAGGAGTTCTCGGTAGAGTGACGGGATATCAACAGGAAAATGACACCAGAAATATACAACGGTATAGGAAAAAAACTTCGCGCATCTTACCTTGCAGGTAAATCAACAAGTATTTTACTGCTAAAGAGATGAGTATGGCGGGGTATTACCAGCCTTAAGTTTAATTGTTTCCGGTTGTTTCTGCAGACACGCGGTAGATGCTAATGGTATCTGCTGCGTGTCTGTTCTTTTTTTCTGGACGAGGGAATGTATAAGTTAATAGATGTTATCGAGGTTAATCAATTAATCAACATTGAAAAGAAGCTATTATATTTGCAGCATGAAAAAAGACATTGCATATTACGGAAAAATACTCTGTGATTTACGTAAATCCTGTGGTATGACTCAAAAGGAGCTGTCGCAGAGGTCTGGAGTTGCAATCGCAATTATCAGTAAAATAGAAAACGGGAATTATGATGCGCGTACCAGTACGTGTTTGAAAATAGAACGTGCATTGAACCTTGCAAAAATATATGTGAACAATCAAAATAACCGACTTATGGAGACAAGAGAACAACAGGTGAGTTATCTGACGGCAGACAACAATCGGGAAGAGTTTTATGATATAGTCAAAACGCTTCCGTGCTTTAAACTGACTACTGTATCGAAAGATAAGAGCTATATTTCATGTCTTTGGGACGAGACTTATCAGAATAAATACATTGAAAGTGATGATGATGTGGAAATTGAAGCACTTTTATATGATAAAGGATGGTATGCCGGGGATCCTCTTGATATGAAAACGGAGGAGGAAAAAGAGCATCATTGGAGTTTTTATTGTGGAACTGGAAGTCCTATTGACATAACAAAACTGACGGCTGTCGAGTTATATGCGATGGAAACGGGAACTGGTTATGAAGTAGAAGGTGTTTCAAGGGAATATTTTGAGGAGTGTCAGAATCAGAAAAGAGACTTAAATAGATTGAATGAGAAATAGTTTGTATTTCATCGAGTAGCTCAATATTTACAGGATGGGTAAGATAAACATCCTGTAAATATGTATGTAATTATTTTTGATGTAAGGATTAATCTGTATGCTGGGTTATTTAGCAACAGCTGACGGGAAATGCATATAAAGCGGAATAAGGAGAATTCATACATTCAATGACAGTTTACATACAAGGATTCCTGCAAGATTATCTGCCTTGAAAAACATCACTTATCTTTGCCGTATACTGTTCGAGCC
>SAMEA3387479__coassemble_1131_pt1 | contig 11593 bp, 8 predicted proteins | sample SAMEA3387479__metabat2_low_PE_008 | metagenome-assembled genome bin SAMEA3387479 (sample SAMEA3387479) | Felis catus | biome: Faeces | place: United Kingdom | collected 2012
AGCGCATGGGGGCACTCTGACCATAGATAGTGAATTGGGGAAAGGCAGCTGCTTCACACTCCGGTTAAAGGCATAAAATCAAGATACAGAACGTGAAAGAATATTGCTGCTTACTGGCTGCGGCAATCAGCCGCAGCCTTACGCCGTTGTCGAAATCACCCGATGAATGCGGATGACAAAATCTCTCAGACTGGTGAACTGCTCGCCAAATGTAGCCTGCCAGTTCATGCTCTTCAGCGGATACTCAAGGAAGTTTTTCGTTTCGATATCCCCGTTGGTACACACATAGTCAAGGATATTCTTCAGATACCGTTCTTGTTCTGAAGTCAAGTCATACCCGTCGACAAACTGCTTATAAATGCGGAGAGCCCGTTGCCGGTCTATTCCGTTGATTACCCGGATAAAGGCAGCGATGTTATTCCTGTAAGGCTGACCTTGAGCCAGTTCATCATACTCTTCGCGCGTACCCAGTTCTTCAAAGAAAATGCGCTCCAGCTCGGCAAAATCGGCAGACGTAAGCTGCTCCAGATTCTGGATTTTCTGCAGCGTAGCGTTCTGTATATTCCTTGCCAGATAGTCGGTTACCCGCTGCTTATACGAAGTCTGTATGATCACATCCTCTCCACTTTCCACCGATTCATACGTATCTTCAATATCGATGATAAACTTCTGCTTCTTTCCCCCTTCCAGCAGTTTGACCAGCTCCCTCAGCTCGGTGCGTACCTGCTCCAGCGCATCCAGTGTTTCGTGTTCCCAGAATAGAGGAGACTGCACCTGTCTGATGGTATCCAGATGAGCCGTTACGGCAGGCAGTGTGGCTTTCTTTTCCAGTGCCTGAGCGATATTCACCACCACTTGGCGGCATTGTCCTACGCGTACCGTGCCGTCTATGTGAGCCAGCATGATTTGAAGCATAATCACATCAAACTTCTTTGCAGCCTCGTTGTCGGCATCTTGCGGAATCAGCTTGCCTATCTCCTTCAGCTGAAGCACATCCACTTCCGAGAGACAGGTCCATTTCTCTTTCTGCCGGAAAGGTTCGATGATGTTCAAGTACGGACGCGCCTCTTTTCGCTCCTTGCCGATGCGGTCTACCTGCCGGTGGAGCAGCTGCTTGAGGTCGTCGTGCAGTTGTTTGTCGAAAGCAATGGCTTGATGGTCGGCATGCTGGAGTATGTAGGCAATGTCAAGACGCAGGCAGAACAGACGTTCTGTAAGCGACTGCACAGCCATAGACGTAATGCCGGTGACCGGCTTGGAAAAATAATCGAAATTGCCGCACCAGTCGAAGATATAGAAATGCTCCTTCTTCTTTCCCGGTCCGAATACATCGGGACAGAGGCGCGTACCCCTGCCAATCATCTGCTCAAACTTGATTTTCGATTTCACAATCTTGAAGAAAACCAAGTTAAGCACCTCGGGCACATCGATACCCGTATCGAGCATATCCACCGAAACTGCTATCTGGGGATACTTTTCCGGAGTTTTGAATTCACCTATCAGCCTGTCATGATGTTTCACCTGATTATCGATAAGCTGACAGTAGTCTGCTCCCCGCTCCGGATAAAGCGCATGAAACCGCTCTACGATGCGTTCGGCATGCAGGTGATTGTAGGCAAAGAGGATGGTCTTGCCGATGTCTTCCCCGCTGTGAATCTTCAGTCCGTCAGTCATCAGTTCAGCCAGCACATGATCGATGGTATCATCGTTGATGAGATAGCGGAACAACTCGTTCCCCTGAATGTCGCGGTGATATTCTTCGGTAGAAGGAATGCCCTTCTGCACCTTTTCATACGCCCATACCTTTTCCAGTTGCTGTTGCTGTTCGGGAGTCAGCTCATCATAACGGATGCCCCGGTTCATGAATTTCGAGGTGCAGTTTTTCACCTTGTAAGGAACCAGATACCCGTCTCTGACCGCCTCATCAAGGGTATATTCAAAGTTAGGTTCATCTTCCAGCTCCAGCAGTTTAAACGTATTACGGTCTATCTCATCGCGCGGAGTAGCCGTAAGCCCGATGAGCAGTGAGTCGAAATACTGGAAGATAGCCCCATACTTGCCGAAGACACTGCGGTGAGCCTCATCAATGATGATCAAGTCGAAATGTCCCACCGAGAACTGCAGTGGGATGGCATTGATGTAGTTAATCATCGTCTGATAGGTAGAGAAGATGAAACGCGCCGTCAGGTCGGGTTTGTCTTCCTCCGAAAGGCATGCCATCGACTCGCTGGGCAAGAGCCGTTCAAAATTTCCCCGAGCCTGGTTTACCAACTCCGTACGGTCGGCAAGAAACAATACATTCTTTATCCAGTTATTGTTGCTCAGCAACTTGCAGAGCGAGATGCTGACACGGGTCTTTCCCGTACCTGTGGCAAGTACCAGCAAGCCTCTGCGGTGATTGGCATTCAGCCATTCCACCAGACTCTTGATGGCGGTTTTCTGATACGGGCGGTCGGTAATCGACTCATCGATGGTGAGGTCTTTTATTTTCGCCCGTCCCCGTTTCTGAATCAGGTATTCCAGGTCGTCGTGGCTGTGAAATGAAATGACTTCACGGTCGGGGTATCCCATTCCGTCGATAACCATGGTGCTGTAGCCGTTGGTATAATAAATTACCGGACGTACACCGTATTGACGCTCCAGACAGTCGGCATATAAGAGGGCTTGCTTGCGTCCCTCTGCCTTGCTGTGGAGGGTGCTTTTGGCTTCAATTACAGCCAGCGGCAGACCTCCTTTGCTGAACAACACATAATCGCAATAGCCCGTTCCCGAATCGGTAGGCATACCTGTTACCTTGATTTCGATGCCTGCCTTTCCTCCCTGAGCCACCCCTTTGCCGGTCATCACTTCCCATCCGGCTTCATTGAGCATATAGTCGATGAGGCACCGGCGGGTAATGGCTTCACTGGCAAGCGATTCCTTGGGTCGGTCAACGGGTGCTACAGGATGTTCGATAGCTTCTTGCGGTACGCTTTTCACCACATCGGGCGCAACGCCGGGTTCGTCTCCGGCAGTGATGTGCAAGCCGGGGAAGACATCCGGAATCAAGGTAGCATCGAAGGCTGAGATGCGCCGGATGGCACGCCAGCGGTAGAGAAAGCCGCTTACCACATAATAGAGCGAACGCAGGCAGACGAAGGCATTGTTTCGCAGTACGCACTGTTCACCGGCATGTGAGGCGAAATTGCCAATTTTCTTTACTGTATAGATGTCTTTTTCAAACTGCCAGTCATCGTCAATGAATGCATCGATTTCCGGACGTTTCAGCATGGCGTTTAAGGTTTCATGCGGGTCGAGTGTCACGTTTGCCATGGTGAGATGGTTTTTTACGAGCCATTCCAAGGCTTTGCGTGCATTGTTGGCGCTTTCTTCGGGGAAAGCCTTCTGAAAGATTTCCGCCTTGTCGCAGTAAGCATGCAGTTGGCTGAAACTGGGAATCTCCTCAGTCAGCAGTTTGATATAGTCGAAGTTTTTCATCATTCATGTAAAGGGTTTATGGAAGTTCTTCCTATGGCTTGCAGTTGTCGTAGTAAAGTCCCGTTCAGTTTCTCACGGAGAAACCGGAGTTTTTCCACCGAGAAACCGGAGTTTCTTCACGGGAAAACCGGAGTTTTCTCACGGGAAACTGAGACGGCTGTAAGGGTGGGATGCGTGCATGGTTACCAGCGTGGAGTTTCTTCGTAGTTATCAAAAGTCACCTCGGTGCATACGCCCAGTTGGTGAAGTGTTTCTTTAATATCGTTTTGTTCTTCGGGCGAGAGAGCTACGGCTCCTTTTCTCTGTTTGAAGTAGACGTTTCGTCCCAGCAGGGCAGTCCGTATGTTCATGAACTTCTGATATTGTTCCATCGAGAGCTGTTTCTTGAATCCGGTAAATCCGCGTGCAAAGGTAACCGGCTGGCTGTTTCTGTAATACGGGCACGATGCTTCTTTTGTGCATCGGGTGGGGTTAATGAGTCGCATGAAGTTTTCTTTATCCACCAGCAGGCGGTAGGCCAACTGATGGAGGCATGTGTCTGCCTGTTTGCAGTTGTGGTGTATGCAGACAGCGTAATTGTTTGGTAAGGTTGTTTCAAATATTTTCTGCATAGTGGTAAGTATGTATTAGTCGAACCAGTACTGCATCCGTGAGGCGAGTAAGGTTTCGAGGTCTTTAATGGTTTCACTGACTTGCTGCTTCTGCCGTTCGATGGCTTCGATGCGGGCGGCAAATTGTTGCTGCAAGGGGAGGGGAGGGACTTTTATGTTAAAATCCCTAATTTGTCCTAGGGATAGATTTGGTTGAGCTACACCTTTTTTTAAGTTATTGACTACTAGTTGTATATATGAGTATTTCAAATAACCATATAAATAGGAGTAAAATATCACTTGCTTATCTTTTACTCTAACAATTGCGCAAGCTTGATTCGTATTTGCTGGCAATATAGAAAAATCTACTATTGATAATTTTCCTACAGTTGCTCCTGCTATACAAATTAGAATATCATTTTCTTTTAACTGTGATCGCAACATGTTTTGGTGACACTCTTCTGAGATAAATGATAACTTCTCTTTATCGACTCTGTCATTGCTACCAAAAGCTTCGACTTTTACGAAATTAACTCCTTCTTTTTCAAAATTAAATCCGATTGAAGTAGGTGTAGTTCCTTTGGTTATAGCTGAACACATCTCTCCCAACTTCTTCACTTCCCATCCCTTTTCATTCTCCACGGGGTCACCAAACATCTCATAGAAGATGCTTTGAGCTAATTGGTCATAGTCTTTCAGTTGCTGCTTCTTCAGCTGAATCAACTCGTTTATCTTGTCGAGTTCGGCAACGATGGCGAGCTGGGTGGGCTTAGGAGGAAGAGGCATTTCTATTTTAAGTAAATCTACTTTTGTTAAACTTGGAATAGTAACAGCCTTATTATGACGATTAAAATCATAATTTAGACAGAAATAGTATAGGTATTTGGATGCTAATAAATTTTGATTGCTATTAAGCCCAAATGCGGTATCAACGTTCCAAAATTTGCTCTCTACAAATATAGGTTTATTAATATTTCCTTTTCTTCCAATAATTGTGCAATTCTCTGGACATAACCAATCATTAGCATATCCCATTATGCCACCACTTCCATATATGGGATATGTTCCATCTATAGATTCTACTGCTTTTTGGTTTTTCCCATTTATTATTGTTAGTACATCGGCCCATTTCTTATATTCCCAATCCTTTCTCATACTTTTCCCTCCATCTTTAATTCGTGTTGTAGTTTAAACAATTCCTTTGTATTCCATTCTCGTAAAATACATACATCTATTCTTCGTTTTTCACATAGCTATCCTTATTCCGGCTTATTATCAGTAAGAAGGGATGCTGTTTCCTGAAAATCTTGAGTTATTTCATCCAGTTTTGGATTCTGATTATCTACAATAATACAAATAAACAATTCTTCTTCTTCAATCTTGACATGAGCTTTACAAATGGTAAAGCGCTCATGAGAGTATTTATCGAACCAAGTCAGAAAAAGCCTGTTTCTTATTTCTTCCCTGCCATCACTTGTATCACATAGATAAAGCATTACCTCGCAATTAGAACGAAAGAACTCATTAATTATAGCCAAAATGGTAGCTTCCACCTTGGGGTCGTGACTACTTTTTGTTTCTTCAATCTTCCTTATGATAAGCTGATACGTAGAGCATCCTCCCAATACAATATCCTCTTTGCTGAAACTTATACTATAATGGATACCCAAATCTGTTTGAAAAACGAAGCTATCTTCTTGCAATATTAAATTATAAGGAGAATTATGCAAGATGTGATTAAGAGAAAATTTAATCATAACACAACGACTTTGCCTTTAATACCTTCCTCTTTCCACTCCTTTGCCGTTTTTTTACGTATTCTTTCTTTATGCTCCAAAGCTTTTTTAATAGCCTTAAGAACTTCCTCCTTGGTTTTCTTCTTATTTTCCATACTATCCTCCCATAAATTAGATTGTTACAACAAATATAGGAAAAGGTGAGCGCAGTGCCAAGCCAAAAGCTTGCTTTTGAGCGAAAGCACTGCCGAGCCGCATCCTATCTTATCCAAATATAGTGACATCTGATGAAAATCACAAATCACACATCGTTATATAATACGGTTTCCTGCACTCCTTTCATTTTTTCTCCTCCAGCATCTTATACAGTTCGCTATACCCCTTCAGGTATTGGCTTTCCGTTTGCTCCAATCGGGTCAGAATATCAGTTACCGGTTCATATTCCACCTTTTCACGTTCCACCTCCTTGTATTTGTTGATGGAAAGGTCGTAGTCATTCATCCGGATTTCCTCTACCGGAACAAGGAAGCTCTGCTCCTTGCGGCTCCGTCCGGATTCAGCCTCCAGGTGACGGAAGCGAGCCACCACATCGGGAATATCATTGTCGCTGATGGGCGAACGCTTGTCATCCAATGAATAGCCGTCGGCTTTCATATCGTAAAACCATACCTTGTCTGTGCCACCACTGTTGGTCTTGGTAAATACCAATACAGCAGTCGACACACCGGCATAGGGCTTGAACACACCGCTCGGCATGGAAATCACCGCACGCAGCTGCTGATGGTCTACAATTTCCTTGCGGATAGCCAAGTGGGCTTTGCTGGAGCCGAAGAGTACGCCGTCGGGTACAATGCTGGCGCAACGACCCCCGATTTCCAATGAGCGTACAAATTGGGCAAGAAAGAGCAGCTCGGTCTTGCTGGTGTTGGCATACGCCAGGATTTTCTTGTTCACATTTCCCTTGTCCAAGCTTCCGGCAAAGGGCGGATTAGCCATGATGAGGCTGTAACACCGTTCGTCGTCGTTCTGCTCAGAGAGCGAGTCACGCCAAGCCAGTTCGGGAGCGGTGATGTCATGCAGCAGCAAGTTCATCGCCCCGATGCGCAGCATGGTCTGGTCGGTATCATACCCGTTGATCATGCTGGTTTTGATATGCTGAATTTCTTTCGCTGCATATTGTGCCATCTCTCCCTGTTCTTTGATATACTTCACGGCTTCCACCAGAAAGCCTGCCGACCCCATGGCAGGGTCGCAGATGTAATCCTGAGCCTTGGGTTCCATCATCTCTACAATCATGCGGATGATATGACGGGGCGTACGAAACTGTCCGTTGGTGCCCGAGGCAGCCATCTTGCCCAAGATATACTCATATACATCGCCCATGGCATCGCGGTTGTTCATATCGAGGGCATTGACTCCTTCTACCACTTTCACCAAGGTACGTGCGTTTGGGATGAGGAAAATGGCAGATTTCATGTAGCGGCTGTAGGCACTTTCTTCTCCGGTTCCGATGTGTTTGATAAACTCGAATACACTCTGCCGTACCAGCTTGAACATGTTGTCGGCTCCCAGGTTTTTGAATACATGCCAGCGCAGGTTCTCATAAGGCACTCCCTGCTTTTCTTCTTCGCTCACTGCATCGGGGTTCACCCATCGTTCTCCTTTCAGAAAGGTGGGATTTAAGAGTGTGCCTCCCCAGAGCTCGGCATTTTGTTCTTCCTGCAGCTGCTTGTCGTCGAGCATTTTCATGAAGAAGATATACGTCATCTGCTCAAGTACGGTAATGGGGTTGGTGATGCCTGCCACGAAGAAGGTATCCCAAATCTGGTCTATCTGATTTTTAATTTCGCCTGTAATCATTGGTTTCTGTTTCTTGTTTGGGACTGTATGCCCCGGTTCTGAATGTTGATATGGCAAAGGTAACAATCTTCTTGTGCATTTTTGCTTGATTTATTCTGTTTTTGTGGGTGAAGGAAAGAAAAAAACCGCCGGATATGCCTTTCAGTAAGCATATCCGGCGGGAAGAGTAATCTGAATTCTACTGCACTTGAATTGTTTTACAGTAGCCTTGATAAATTTTTCGCTTTACTTGATGGCAGCCAGGGCTGCTTCATAGTTCGGCTCTTGCGTGATTTCAGGAACCAGTTCGGTATACACCACTTTTCCTTCAGGGTTGATAACTACCACTGCACGGGTAAGCAAGCCACATAAAGGACCGTCGGTAATCAATACACCATATTGTTCTCCAAAGTGAGAAGTGTAGCGGTAATCAGATAAAGAAACCACGTTTTCGATGCCTTCGGCTGTGCAGAAACGGCCTTGTGCAAAAGGAAGGTCTTTTGAAATGGCCAGTACTACGGTATTGGGCATTTCAGCTGCCAGCTTATTGAACTTGCGTACTGAAGCAGCACATACGCCTGTATCCATGCTGGGGAAGATGTTGAGCAGGGCATATTTCCCTTTTACATCGGCTAAGGTAAAGTTGCTCAAGTCGCCTTTTACCAATGAAAACTCCGGAGCTTGTACTCCTGCTTCTACAAAGTTGCCGGCTAAAGTTACCGGACTTCCGTTAAATGCTGTCTTTGCCATGATTGTTATGGTTTTAGTTTTGTTCTGCCAGATAAACAAGCGGTAAGGCCCGATTGTTTGTACAGCAAAGCAAGAAGAGTATTCTTTTAATGTTTATTAATTAAAACAAGACGATGCCGATTTCGAACACAGCTTTGTTGTCTATTTTTCCTGCACCTTTGTAACCGCGCAGCCATTCATAACCTCCCGAAGCGGTGAGCCCAAAACGGGGAGTGATGGCATATTCTAAGCTGATGCGGGGCTGGATGGCATACAGACGGGCAGGGTATCCTTGGTGTTTGTTATCGAAACTCTCAATATGGTAGTAGCCCAAATCGGCACTGACATCGAGGCGTGAGGTGAGGGGATAATAAACTCCGGCACGATAGAATCCGCTGAGCGAGAAATCGCGGTTAAGACCTAAATGGTAGGCTCCTGTTCCCAGCTGGGTGTAGGCAAAGCGGTTCTTGAAGCGTACGGCCAGGTTGAACTTGCTGGAGTTTCCGCCCGAGAGAATCATTTGGGTACGGGTGCCGGGTTTGATATTGATGCAGCCTATCTGATGCGTTTTCTTGTCGGCACTGACATTGACCAATCCCAGTTGTACTCCTCTGTCTCCCTGATTGGCAATATTGCCTATACCAAGCTGCAGTCCGTTATTCTGTGCACTATAGTTTAAAAAGCTGAACTGCACTCCTTTGTTTTTCACGTTCACATTGCCTAATCCAGCCAGCTGTACCCCCCGGTTTTCATTCCCAGCTATGTTCAGCAGGGCAGTGAGTTGCAGTCCGTTGCTGTTCTTAGCGGCAGCATTCATCAGTCCGCCTATGGCAAGTCCGTTATGGTTTTCACTTGTGATGTTGGCCAATCCTGCCACCTGCATGCCGTTGCTGTTGTCTCCGGTGATATTTACCAGTCCGCTGACAGCTACTCCATTCAGGTTATGACCGGTGATGTTTCCCAGTCCGGAAATTTGGATGCCTCGGGTTGATTTTCCGCTGATGTTCATCAGTCCGGCAAGCGACATGCCGTTTGCGTCTTTCCCTGCGAGATTGGCGACGCCAGCCAACTGGAGTCCGGAGGCATTGAGCCCGCTGATATTCAAGAATCCCGACAGCTGTACGCCTTTCACGTTTTGATGTACGATGCTGGAAATCACATTGATGCCTGCTCCGTTCAGACTGCTGAAATTGCTAAGCAGACCGAAGTTGAAGTAAGTTTGGTGAGGGCTCTTTTTTTTGTTGGTCACATTGAGTGACACGTTGGCTCCTTTTTTCAGTCCTTTTGTTTTTTGACCTGAAAGAGAAGTCGCTCCTACTGGCAGTGAAGCCAGCAGGAGCCAAGTCATGATGAGGGACTTTATTTTCATTGTTTTTATTTAACGTCTTGATAAAGGAAGCGCTTGATACTCTTTTTCGGAGTCTTTTCAAACTCTTCCGGATAGATTTTCACACGGGCTATCTGAGAGTAAGCCGGCAGATCGGCGTTGAGAGCCACGCGATTTTCCTCCATTACTTTTTCAATATCTGCATCATTCATGCCCTGCGCATAAGCGTCATCAAAGTCCGGGTAGATTAAAGCAGCCAGCTTGTTGTCGCTTTGCTGGATGACAATGCTTTCGCTTACCAGCGGAAGGTTATTCAGCTTGTCTTCTATTTCTTCCGGGTAGATGTTTTGTCCGGACGGACCGAGGAGCATGTTCTTGCTGCGTCCCTTGATGGTTACATTGCCTTCGGCATCCATGATACCGAGGTCGCCCGTATGCAGCCATCCTTCTTTATCGATGACCTGTGCGGTCGATTCCGGGTTCTTATAATATCCCAGCATGACATTTTCACCTCGTGCAAGGATTTCGCCTACGATATTTTCAGGGTCGCTGCTGTCTATTTTTACCTCCATGCGTGGAGCTGCCTTTCCGCATGAGCCGGGCTTGAAGCGGAGCCAGTCTTCATAGCAGATAATGGGGGCGCACTCGGTCATGCCGTAGCCTACGGTGTAAGGGAAGTCAATGCTGCGCAAGAGCTTCTCAATGTCCTGGTTGAAAGCCGCACCTCCGATAATCAGCTCATAAAAGTTTCCTCCGAAAGCCTGTATCATGTGCTCGCGTACGGTTGCTTTGATTTTGTCGTTAATCAGAGGAACTTTCAGCAAGATTTTCATCTTGAGTGTTTCCAGCTTGGGCAGGATGTTTTTCTTGATGATTTTCTCAATGATGAGGGGTACGGCAATGACGATGTGTGGTTTTACGTCGGAGAATGCCTGGAAAATGATTTTCGGGCTGGGCATGCGGGTGAGGAAATACACATGACATCCCGCACATACTTCGTAGAGGAATTCAAAAGCCAAACCATACATGTGTGCCATCGGCAAGATGGATATGACCCGGTTTCCGGGCTTGAGGTTCATCACTTCGAAGGCAAACCGGGTGTTCGACCATAAGGCGCGGTAAGGAATCATGACCCCTTTGGAGAAGCTGGTGGTGCCCGACGTGTAGTTGATGATAGCGAGTTCTTCTGCCAGGTCGCGGCGGTAACTTACGTGCTCGCGGCGGAAATTGCGCGGGAATTTTTTGCCGAACATCTCATTCAAGTGTTCGCGCGCATATTCCAGTTTCTCACTGCGGCAAACCAACAGGGTAAAGTCGGTCATCAGAATGATTCCTTCGAGGTTGGGCATCTCGGCTTCATTCAGTGCTTCCCATACGACGTCTCCTACAAAAAGCAGGCGGGCATCAGAATGGTTGACAATGTTATGCACGTTGTCGGCCTTAAATTCATGCAGAATGGGTACAGCCACGGCTCCGTAGGTTATGATGGCAAGGAAGGCAACTCCCCAATGGGAGCTGTTTCGCCCGCATAGGGCAACTTTGTCGCCGGGTTTTACTCCGCTTTCGGCAAGCAGGATGTGTAGTTTTTCTATCTTCCGTGCCAAGTCTTTATACTGCAGGGTAGCTCCCTTGTAATCTGTCAGCGCATCTAAGTCCCAGTTTTGCTTGATGCTTGTTTCTATAATTGAAATGAAACTTTTATCCATATCTTGTTTTATTAAATAAAATTGCACAAAGTGAAATGCATTTGTGCAAATGTACTAAAAATCTCTGGAATATCCGCCGAATTGCAGCAGATTAACGCAATAGGATTTGATAATTAGGGAGTTAGAGGAAAAACGCAGAAGTTGGGCAGACAGTTGAAAACCGTCTTAAAGCAGATTAAAGCAAAAGAA
>SAMEA3387479__coassemble_1309_pt1 | contig 10155 bp, 9 predicted proteins | sample SAMEA3387479__metabat2_low_PE_008 | metagenome-assembled genome bin SAMEA3387479 (sample SAMEA3387479) | Felis catus | biome: Faeces | place: United Kingdom | collected 2012
AAAAAAGCATCGACAATCATCAGATTATCAATGCTTCATTTACTCAGTCGGGGTGACTGGATTCGAACCAGCGACCACACGCCCCCCAGAGCTATCCGTTTATTTCCTATATTTTTATATCTAATTGTTTTTCAGTATATTTGCCAACGAATAAGAAACGGAAGTATTGGTATTATTTACATCTGATTATCTATATTTATCGTACAAACGTCAGTAATCCGTCAGTAAAATAGAGTAGATAATTTATTGGTAATCTGAATACTATAGTCCAATATCTTTTTAGCAGAATAAAATGTCAGTAATTTGTGTCGCTTATGAAGTATGCTTCATTTAAAATGTGGATAGCCGATAAATATCACTATAAAGAAGGATATGCTATTTGGTTAGTTGTTCGCAAGAATAACAAACGGAAGGTGATGGCGTTAGGCATTTATGCAGAACCACATCAATGGAATGACAAACTTGAAATGTTTGTCACAGATAAGCGTGTCCCCAAATTACATCCAGACCGAATATACCTCAATGAATGGTTAACGCAAAAGAAATCGGAGATACTTCGCATTATAGCAGATTTTGATGCTAATAAAATTGATTGGACACTAAATCAATTCGAACAAGAATTCTTTCACTACTCAAACAAAGGAAATGTAAAGGAATTCTTTGAAAATCTAACTCAAACTTATAAAGATACCAATCATATTGGCAATGCCAATTGCTATAGCAGAACACTTCACGTATTAGAACTCTTTGATGAGAAACTGCCTGAACGTGTTTTCCCTGAAATAGATATTAAATATGTAAAATCTTTTGATGTGTTTTACAAAAGCGTGAATGTAAAGGGAATACTCGGAAGTTCTATTTTAAGACTTTGCGTGCAGTATTAAATAAAGCTATCCAAGATGGTGAAGCGTCAGAAACAACTTACCCATTTGGCAAAGGCGGTTTTAGCATTTCATCATTGGAAGAAGAAACGACCAAACGCTATTTACCACATGACTCTATGTTGAAACTAAAAACTACAGTCATGGACAATAACGTACTTGAAAGAACAAGAAAATTGTTCCTTTTTTCGTATTACTGCTATGGCATATCGTTTATAGATGCAGCATTGCTAACTAAAAAGAATATTATCCGTTATAACGGTGGGAATTATATTGTCTATAAACGGAATAAAACAAAAGAAGCTAAGAGAGTCAAACCTATTCAGATTAAGATAACCCCTGAAATCCAAGAGTTAATGAATTGGTTTTCCGCCAATACATTGTTAGTAGAAGATTACTTGCTGCCAATAGTTTCTATTGCAGGATATAAAGGAGAGCAACTTTATAATCATATTCGTAGCCGTTTTGGACGCAATAACAAGAATTTGACTAACTTAGCGAAAGCTTTGGAGATTACGGATATGAAACTGACAAGCTATGTAAGTCGCCATACAATGGCTATGACTTTGCAGGACAATCAAGTACCGAGAGAAGTTATCTCACAGATATTAGGGCACAGCGATTTGGCAACGACTAATACTTACTTGGATAGTTTTGCCAGTAGTGTAATAGACGAAGCGGTAAAAGTATTATAAACGAAACAGTATGTTACCAACAGATAAAATAAAAGAATTGCTTTCGCATGGCGAGAATAAGCAAGTAGAATTTAAGAAATGTACGGATAAGGTTTCAGCGTCCGTATATGAAACGGTATGTTCTTTCCTAAATGCGGAAGGAGGATATATCTTCTTGGGTGTGGATGATGATGGTACGATATTGGGGATTAATCCTAAATGCGTAACAGATATGACTAAAAGTATTATCAATACGCTGAATAACCCCGAACAATTTCTTCCACCTATGCCTATCACTCCGGAGCGAATAGAAATAGAAGGCAAAGTTATTCTGTATTTGAACGTGCCGGAGAGTGAACAAGTGCATAGGTATAAAACCCGTTTCTATGACCGTTGGGGTGATGCGGACAATGATGTCTCAAAGCATACCTATTTGGTCAAGAATATGTTCATGCGAAAAGAAAAAGAGTCTTCCGAGAATGAAGTATTCCCCGATGTAACATTGTCCGATATGGACGAGGAGGCTTTTAAGATTATGCGCAGCCATATTTCCATTCACAACTCCAATCATCCGTGGTTAAGTATGACTAATGAAGAGTTCTTGAAAAGTTTGTTTTGGGGTAAACAACGGGAAACAAACAGAGAGGGATATAAGTTGGCTGCCATTCTTTTATTTGGTAAAGAGCAGACCATTCTGAACTGTTGCCCGTGGCATCGTACGGATGCCATTTATCGTAGTATGTCTTATGAACGTTTCTTGCATCCACTTCCGACCGACCCGGATATTCGCTACAATGACCGGGATATGATATGCGTAAATCTGATACAGTCATATATTCGTTTGCTGAATTTTGTACAACGCAATATGCCTGATAAATTTCGTTTAGCGGATAATGGTATAGACCGTTTGGATTTACGGGTAATGATATTCAGAGAAGTTATATCAAATACACTGCTTCATCGTGAATATATTAGTTCTTATACCAATAAGTTCCTTATATTCCGTGACCGTGTAATCACAGAGAACTGGACGAAGCCATTCCAAACAGGAGATATAGATATAAATGACTGGCGTACCCGTACAAAGAATCCGCTTATCACAAAGGTGTTCCGAGAAATGAAATGGGCTGAAGAACTTGGATCAGGACAGAAAAATATTCGGAAATATGCTCCGTTATACTTTGAAAACGCTGAAATAGAAATACATAGTAGAGAGGAATTTGTGTTTTCCATTACCTATCGTGACCCTAAAGAATTTGAGTTTATGGAAAATATACCGGCAAGTCGGGAGCAAGTCGGGACTAAGTTGGGACTAAGTTGGGAGCAAGTCGGGATTAAGTTGGCACTAAGTCAAAGAGAAATACGAACGATTCTTGAAACTTGTATATCGGAAAAATCTCTAAAGGAAGTTATTGCTTTACTACATTTTAGTAATCGGACTAAATTTAGGAACAAATATATAAACCCTCTGATTGCAGAAGAATTGTTGGCAATGACTGTTCCTGATAAGCCTAACAGCCGTTTGCAGAAATACTATACCACTGAAAAAGGGAAATCACTATTACTATGCCAAGACGGAAGCAATTAACATTTCATATCCAAGATTTGAGGTGTTGGGGCACTAATTTTGTTTGCATTCCCTTTAAACTTATTGTCTTTATGAATTAGAATCATTATTTTTGTCTCAAAGGAAATTAATATAAACCAAATGAATGATTTGAATCAACTTAAAATAGTTTTGGCAAAGAAAATGCGTACTAATAAATGGTTGGCAGAACAACTTGGAGTGAACCAAACAACAGTATCCAAATGGTGTACAAATACAACGCAACCAGATTTACAAACATTAAAACGTATAACAGAACTGTTAGCAGTGAACATTCAAGACTTAATAAACTTCTCGTGAAATAAAACATAGTGCAATGAATGAAATAACAATATCATCAATGCTGCCTGCTGTTAGGAATACAGCGCTCATGCGTGGTAAAACGTACATCGGAATCGATTTTGGTACATCAACAACGGTGGTATCTATCGCTTCTTATGATGAGTACGACCATAAAATCCATACGAAGTCCTTACGATTGCCGCAAATGCTTCCTGACGGTGCTTTATATAAGTCAGAGATTGTGCCTACGGTAATTGCATGGCTGAATGGACGCATCCTTGTTGGAGAAGGCGCATCACAGATGAAATATCAACTGAAAAAGGGGAAAAACATTTGGTATTCGTTCAAAACGGAGTTGGGCGAGGATTTAGGAGCAAAGTATTACGATAGTGAATTGCGTGAGATTGATCCTTTTAGAATAAAGAATCCTGTGGATGCCGCACGGGTATTCTTTGCCTATCTGAAATACCTCATCATTAAATACTGCAGCGAAAATAGTATCAGTACAGATATTTTGTATGCAGTAAGCATCCCAGCATCATTTGAAGCCAATCAACGTAAAGATTTACTTGACGCTTTAATGGCGAATGACATGAAAGTGTCAAAGCAAGCCCTTATAGACGAGCCGAATGCGGCTTTTATCAGCTATGCCGTATCACGGGCAGCAGAAGACCGTCCTATGTTCATAAGTCCGGATTATAACTCGAAAGTTTTGGTCTTTGATTTCGGCGGAGGTACGTGTGATATATCAATACTTGAGATAGGACAGAGTGCCAATGGATTCTTTTCTAAGAACATTGCCATTTCAAAATTTACGAAGTTAGGTGGTGACGACATAGACAGGTACATAACATACCATTACCTAATGCCACGTTTTTTGGAAGCTAATGGAAAGAAAAAAGAACAGTTTCGGACGAATGAGCGTAAACAAATAGCTTCTGCACTTTATAAAGTTGCAGAACGACTAAAAATATTAGCGAATAAAACATTGGCTACGCTTACTTCTGATTTTGTAATGCCTGAGATAAAATTAAGCGATTCAAAGACAGAAATAGAGTATAATGTTGAAGTCATTACGAATAAAGGTACGCTTAAACAGAACAAATTCTACCTAACAAACAAGGAACTTACAGAAACAATGGCTGTGTTCTTAAAACAAGGATTAGGTAAAACTACTCGCATAAAAGGAGAAGATGAATACAATAGTATATTTTCTCCTATAGAAAGTGCCATTAAGAAGTCCAAAGCTCCCAAAGAAGAGATTGATTATGTCTTGCTTATTGGAGGAAGCAGCAAAAGCCCATACATTCAAGAAGCCTTGCATTCCTATTTTGAGGATTCGGAGATATTGGTTCCGATGGACTTGCAAACCCACGTTTCACAGGGAGCAGCCATTCACAGCTTATTGTTCAATGGCATGAATAAATGCCTGATACAACCTATCACGAGTGAACCGATTTTAATCATAACCAAGGACGACCGCTCTAAAATCATTCTCCCAGCAGGAACAGAGATACCTTGTAACACTATAGAGATTGATGATTTGGTAACAAGCCGGGATGGGCAAAAAATTGTCGAGTTACCTATTTGTGTTGGTAATACAACAAAAATGCTTTTCAATTTGAAGATAGAATCTCCCATGCCCAATGGGTTCCCTATCAATACTCCAATCCAACTGATAATAGAAGTTAATGCAGATAAGATGCTGATTATCCATGCTACTTGCATGGGAACAATATGCCATGTAGAACCTCTTAGTCCATTTGCAAATAAAGAATTGACAACCGAAGAAAGGGCAGCCTTAAAAGCTGAAAGACAAGCTAATCTTGAAGCTGAGCAAAATGGCGGTATTCCTTCGAAAGAGACATTGACTACTCTCAGACAAGCTTATCAAAAAATAGGAAATAACTTCAAAGCTGCGGAAACCCTTGAACTTCAAAACGAATTGTATCCAAATGTTGAAAACTTAAATACGATAGGTGTGCTTTATCATAATTCAGGGAATAATGAAAAGGCGGCAGGGTTCTTTGAACAGGTTATTCAACAAAATCCTAATAATGTGCACGCTCATTTTAATTTAGGTAATACAATGAAGTTTATAGATAGGGAGGTGTATAAGAGAGAAGTACGTAAAGCCTGTGAACTTAATCCCAATTATGACATAGCGTTGATTGAAGCTGGACGTATAGATAAAGAGGAAGGTAAAATAGAAGATAGTAATAATAAATTTCATCGTGCCTACGAGCATATGCTTCAGCAATGGAAAACAAATTCTTTAAAGGATAATACAAGTTTGGGGTGGTTAGCAGCAGTAGCACGCGAATTAGGAGAAAATGACATTGCAAATCAAGTGATGGCCTCTGCCAAGAAACTTGAAAATGAATTTTATTACAATAAAGACAATCTGTCTAAAATTAAGGATAATATATTGACAAAAGACTAAAATTATTATGGCTTGGATAATAGAAGAGAATGATCTCGATGCACAACAACGTGAATTTATCGACAGGATGAATTTTAATCGTAAAAATGTTTGGATTAAAGGATTTGCTGGTTCCGGAAAATCCATTTTACTTGCATATACCGCAAAAAAAGTCCGTACAAAATCACCGTCTGCAAGCATTTTATTGATTGTGTTCACGCAGTCATTGGCTGAAATGTTCAAGTCAGCATTTAAGGAAATTGGGGTGAATGTTACTGTAGAAACTTATTTTAGGTTTATGAAAGGCAATAACCATTACGACTATATTCTGTGCGATGAGGTTCAAGATTTAACACCACGTATTCTTCAAGAAATGAAAAGCCGTGGTACGCATGTTGTTGTAGCAGGAGATTCCAATCAATCAATTTATGAACGTGACCCTCAATGGCAAGAAGATACCGTAACCCCGTCAGAAATAGGACGTCTAATCGATGGAGATTCTTTTGAATTAGGAATCATCCACCGCTTGTCACGGTCAATCATTGATGCTGTACAACGCTTCCTTCCACGTATGAACATATTTTCCGCAAAAAGAGATATGACTAAAAGCGATACAGAAATACGTTTGTGTGAAGCTCCCTCTGAAGAAAAAGAAGTCGCTTACGTAATGGAACAGGCGACGAAAGCTGTGAATGTAGGTGATACAGCTGCTATCTTGATACCATCAGCTCAAAAAATTATATATTTCGTAAATCTAGTCCTCCGCCATGCTGGTAAATCAGCATGGGAAGGAGTAACCAACCAGTACGGGAGAACAGATTTTGGTGCAATGAATACATACCTCAAAGCGAATGGCGTAAAGATACAATATGTAGGCAATGGTTATGGCAGCTTTTCTGAAAATGACCGTCGTATCATTCTTATGACATATCACAGCGCAAAGGGATTGGATTTTGAAAATGTTTTCATTCCATTTGCTAATAACAATTTGTATATCAATTCGGATGAAAGTATGGCTAAAACCTTGTTTATGGTAGCAATGACCAGAGCAAGAAAGAATTTGTATATTTCCTATTTTGGCTATCCAAGTGATTATCTGAATGCTTTTAAGTCAAACTGTTCGCATATAGATATTTCCACATCGGTAGCAAGTCAATCAACAACCAACAACAATAACAACAACCCTTGGGGTTTCTAAATTATAGATACAATGGATTATTTAGCAATTATACGTAAAGCAGATTTCGTTGATTTATTCAAATATGGTAAATTGAATGTTTATTCGGCAATTGATTTTGACGGAAATATCAAGTATCATGCAAATGATAATGATTTGTTTGAAAAGCTGACAAGGAACATGAACCTATTCGAATACTCTTTTGAGTATATGGTAATACACTTTATTAGCGATAATGGGAATGAGTATCCCTATCCCATAAGTATTAAAGATGTAAGGGGAATTTATACTTTTAATGAGGAAGCCCAAAAGGAAATGAGCGTATCGTTTGATTCTCGAATTAGGCTTCACGTGTCACCTTGGGGGGAGAAATTCAAGGCATTACACAACCATCGGCTAATAGCGCAATCAAAACGAGGTATAGATAATTTATGGGCGATATTTGATTTGTCGGAAACTGACAGAAAGATGTGTGAATCTATTATTACCGATGATGTTGTTTCCGAAGTATTTGATGAATTATTTTCATATAAGCGTCCTACAGGAGAACAATCTATATGGACGTATCTTCTACGATATGAACGCCATAGTTTTTATCCTAAAAATACAAAAGGATATTTTTGTGACTATATCCACGTAGCTTGCAATTGGATGGCAAAAAAAGAAATGCAGAACGATGTTGCCATCGAAACAACATTATATAATTTGATAAAAGAAAGTCCAGCAACGGATTTCAAGCCACTTTCACAAATAGCAATAAATTCAAATTTACCTTCTCGAACAGATGAAGTTGCCAAATGTCAATTTGCAGTAGCCGCTCCATTATTTTTACTACTGAAAGACAAATTTAGTAGTGGATTTTACATCGATTCCAAAACTATTGATTATGCCAAAACATTTGGTTTTGAATGTTCCGTTGCGATATACCTTTTGGGATTAACACTTGGATATGATAAAACTTATGATGCTTACTATGATTGTATAAAGTTACCTATATTTAAAGAAAAAGTACAATCTGAATATGAAGATACAGAGGAATTTAATGAAGATTTACCTTCAATGAAAAGTAAGAAAGAGTTTAATCTTTGCAATATGCTAAAAAATAATCAAGAACAACTTGGTATAGTAGCAAGTGATTCATCTGTTCCGCAAAACCAGTTATTTGAATTTGAAAATAAAGCTGTAAAGGGCTGGATGAGATATTCACGTAATAAAAAATACGATATAAAACCTGTTTTTACTGATACGGATATTCAGATTTTAGAAAACAAAGGCTATATTATGGTTAAAAAATTAACCCAAAGAGATAAAGAAACTATTAAAAATCAAGGTTATGAGATATTCTAATTTGTTTATACTAATAAAAAATTAGGCAGATTATGACAGCACAATGTAGAGAACGGTTAATTTATAATGGTGACGAATATTATCTTGCTATAGAACCATTAGCTCCTTACCTTGTATCGCATAAGATAAGATTTACAGCTCCTCACACGGCATGTTGGAGAGGGTATATAGGCTCTTGGCTCATTGAAGATAACAAATTATATCTTGTGGATTTGGAAGCCAATATATCTGAGGGCGATAGAAAATTTGGCAAAGGCAAAGAAGTAGGATTAGATTATTTATTTCCCGGACAAACAAAAGTCTTTGCCGATTGGTACTCGGATGTTATGCGTATTCCGCATGGTAAAATGATGAAGTATATACATCAAGGATATGCTTCGCTGTATGAAAAAGAACTTTTCTTAAGATTTGAATCAGGAGTTCTTGTAAGTTATCGTGAAGAAGATAATACTCATTTCTATACTGATAAAAAAGGAATGGAAGAAAGAAATATGAGTGATTTGTGTGAAGCTATATTTGGTGTAAAACTTCAGAAAAAGGAAAGTTGGTTACAAAAATTATTCAAACGTTTACGTAAATGATATAGAAAACAAATATGGATAATTGCAATAAAAACATGCCATCTAAATTACATAATAAAATTTGTGGAGTGATTTTTGGTCAGGCAATTGGAGATGCTTTAGGGCTTGGCGCAGAATTTATGTCGCGCAAAGAAGTTTTAAAGTATTATCCGCAAGGATTGACGTTATATAATCAGATTATTCAAGACTATCATCGTAAAAGATGGAAACAAGGAGATTGGACAGATGATACAGATATGATGTTATGCATTGCCAATGCGATAATTGCAAATAAGGATATTTGTTTAAACTCTATTGCGCAAAATTTTAAGAAATGGTTTAATGGCTCCCCTATGGGTATTGGAAGACATACATATAATGTATTAGCCATTTCTGACTATACAGATAATCCCACGAAAGCGGCAGAAATAGTTTGGAAGTTATCAGGTAAGAAAAGTGCAACAAATGGTGGCATTATGAGGACATCTGTAATGGGACTTTGGAAACAGAATGTGTCATTTTATGCAGAAGAAGTTTCTAGGCTTACTCATACAGACTCCAGATGTATAGGTTCTTGTGTTATTTTATCAGAGTTAATACATCATTTTGTGTGGAATGGGTATGAACTGGATTTTGAAACTATTCAAGAAATAGCAAGAAAGTTTGATGAACGAATAGTGCCTTATTTGTTATTGGCAAAAAGGTCTGATGATATACAGGGTTTAGCCTTAGATGATGAAATGGCTATGGGATATACTTTAAAAACATTATCTGCTGCTATCTGGTGTTTATATCATACAGAAAGTTTTCAAGAAGGTTTGTTGGCAGTAGTTAATGCTGGAGGAGATGCAGACACTAATGCAGCCGTTGCTTGTAGCTTGTTAGGTGCAAAGTACGGATTTAATTCCATTCCTTCTTATTATGCGGATAATTTGAAAAAGAAAAGTCTGTTGGATAAAGTAACAGATGATTTACTATATATCTTACGTCAAGATGTTTAAGATACTTGCTAATGGCAAACAAAAATAATTCAAAGTAAATTGTTGTAGTAAGAATTTTATGTTTGATAGCATTTATTTTCCATCCACCTCGTCAGTAATCCGTCAGTATATAAAAGAAAAAAGAGCTAAGTTTATCACTTAACTCCTTCATTTTTACCAGTCGGGGTGACTGGATTCGAACCAGCGACCACACGCCCCCCAGACG
>SAMEA3387479__coassemble_1530_pt1 | contig 8923 bp, 7 predicted proteins | sample SAMEA3387479__metabat2_low_PE_008 | metagenome-assembled genome bin SAMEA3387479 (sample SAMEA3387479) | Felis catus | biome: Faeces | place: United Kingdom | collected 2012
AAAGGACACCATGCTGAAAGTGATTGTAAACCTTATCAACCAGAACAACAGATAGAGAAAATGAAGTCTGTTCAGTAAACAGCTTCAGATTTAAGGCGATTTAAACAGTTTCAGATGATTACCTTATAGGTAACTTTATAGGTAACTTGCGCTATCTGCTAAAACGAAAAACTCCGAAACGCTTGACAATGAAGTATTTCGGAGTTTTTCAAGTGGTGCCACCAGGAATCGAACCGGGGACACAAGGATTTTCAGTCCTTTGCTCTACCAACTGAGCTATGGCACCTTTTTTGTTTTGCGTTGCAAAGGTATGAAAACTTTTTCAATCTACAAAACAAAGTTGAAATATTTTTGAGAAAATATCAAATTATACAGTTTTGATAAAAAAAGTAGAAATATTCTTTGGCAATACCAAAATTATATCTACCTTTGCACCGCAATCGAGAGGAAACGAGAGCAATCGGAATGTAGCGCAGTTGGTAGCGCACTACGTTCGGGACGTAGGGGTCGGGCGTTCGAGTCGCCTCATTCCGACAAGAAAAAGGCTTAGCTGATTCAGTTAAGCCTTTTTTCTTTACTCAAAAACAACACAATTTCATCCATAAAAAAAAGAGGGCACAACACCCTCCTCTTTTAATATTTCAACTCTGATTATTCTTCAACCGGCTGAAAGTCTTCCTTACCTACTCCACAAAGAGGGCAAACCCAATCTTCTGGAATATCTTCAAATGCAGTTCCCGGAGCGATTCCACCTTCTGGATCACCTACTTCTGGATCATAAATCCAATCACAAACTGTGCAAACGTACTTTTTCATAATCTATTCTAATTAAAAAATTAATCACTATACTTTTTTTAGTTTTAGCAAATATAGGGAGAATATTTCTATCCTACACATCGTATAACATTTTTTTTAATTCAGCCACCCCTTCCGAAGCTCCCTTCTGAATTACCATAACCGGTCGCCCCGAAGATATTTTCACTTCTTTCGGGTCTATCAGATAAACAGGAACCCCTCTCGGGACGTAATTCAACAATCCTGCTGCCGGATAGACATTCAAAGAAGTTCCTATAATAACAAAGATATCTGCTTTTTCAACATAGTCGATTGCTGTTTCAATCATAGGCACTGCCTCACCAAACCATACAATAAACGGCCGAAGCTGTGAACCATCCGCAGCCAAGTCACCCATCTTTACCTCATATTCTTCCGGAAGTAACTCCTTCACATAAGCCGGATTATTAGGTTCTCTGCTCGATGTAACCTTAGTCAGTTCACCATGCAAATGCACCACGTGCGAGCTTCCTGCCCGTTCATGCAAATTATCTACATTTTGAGTTATCACGGTCACTTTAAAATCACGTTCCAGCTCTGCCAAGAGCTCATGGCCCCGGTTTGGTTCCACTTCCAGCAACTGTTTTCGGCGTTCATTATAAAAATCAATCACAAGTTTGGGATTTGCCGCATACCCCTCAGGAGTAGCCACCTGCTCTACCGGATAACGGTCCCATAAGCCGCCAGAATCACGAAACGTACTGATTCCGCTTTCAGCGCTCATACCCGCACCAGTCAAAACCACCAAATTCTTCATAATATCCTATTTATTTTGTTTATAATCACAAAAATAAGAAATTTTATAAGTCAAACTATTCAGCTTTCACAGAAAAAAGATACCTTTGCCTCAATAAAAAATTAACTTAATGATAAAATCTATTTATGGATAAATTTAGCTACGCCATTGGCTTGGGTATAGGCCAGAACCTTTTGGGCATGGGAGCCCGCAACATCGATGTAAACGACTTTGCACAAGCCATCAAAGACGTATTAGAAGGAAACCAAACAGCTATTACACACACAGAAGCCCGTGAAATAGTAAACAAATACTTCACCGAGCTGGAAGAAAAGATGAATGCTGAGAACATAGCAAAAGGCAAGGCATTCCTTGAAGAAAACAAAAAGAACCCGAATGTTGTTACATTACCAAGCGGACTTCAGTATGAAGTAATCAACGAAGGGAACGGCAAGAAGCCTCAGGCCACTGACCGTGTGCGTTGCCACTACGAAGGAACACTGATTGACGGAACTCTGTTTGACAGTTCTATCAAACGCGGTGAGCCGGCTGTATTCGGAGTAAACCAAGTAATCAAAGGATGGGTAGAAGCTTTACAGCTGATGACAGAAGGAGCAAAATGGAGACTTTACATTCCTTCTGATTTAGCTTACGGTGCACAAGGAGCCGGAGAAATGATTCCCCCTCACAGCACACTTATTTTCGAAGTAGAATTAATCGAAGTACTTTAATAATCACAAAACTTTAAATACAAACGAGCAAATGAAAAAAAGTTCAGTATTAATGATGCTGGCTGCTGCTGGTCTTGCATCATGTTCACATGCCCCACAGGCAAACTTAAAAAGTGATGTAGATTCTCTTTCTTATATGATGGGTATTGCTACAACCCAAGGATTGATGGAATTTGTTCAAGGACAAGGAGTTGACTCTACTACTATGGCAAACTTTATCCAAGGTCTAGAACAAGGATGCAAAGAAACTGATGCAAAACAGAAAGCATACATGGTGGGTATGCAAATCGGTCAGCAGGTAAGCGGACAGATGTTTGAGTACAGCAACCGTCGTATCTTCGGAGGAGACTCTGCACAGTCACTGAGCAAAGAAAACTACTTGGCTGGATTCGTTGCTGCTGTTAAGAAACAAACTTCTACATCGGCTACAGAAGCTGGAGCTTATGTTGAAAGCAAACAGCAAGAAGTGAAAGCGAAAGCAATGGAAGCTCAATATGCTGATTATAAAAAAGAAAATGAAACATTCCTTGCAAGCAACAAAGATAAAGAAGGAATACAAACCACTGCAAGCGGCTTACAGTACAAAGTAATCACCAAAGGTACAGGTGCCATTCCGACCGACAGTTCAACTGTTAAGGTGATGTACAAAGGTACCTTGATTGACGGAACTGAATTTGACAGCTCCAAAGATCCTATCACATTCGGTGTAAACCGTGTTATCAAAGGTTGGACAGAAGCTTTGACCATGATGCCTGTTGGTTCAAAATGGGAATTATACATTCCTCAAGAACTTGGCTATGGTGCACAGCAAGCTGGAAAAATCAAGCCTTTCTCTACTTTGATTTTCGAAGTTGAATTATTAGGTATTGAAAAATAAGCATCTAATAACCAGTTTATTATTAAATCAATACAGGTGGAGTTTCTTTTACGGGACTCCACCTCTTTTATTTTCTAACATCCCCAAAATCAGAAAAGCCTTTCCCTTATAAAAAAACGCCCTTGCCACCTATTGCAGCAAGAGCATTCCATAATCAAAAACAAGGCTTTCAAGCCATTTATTCTCAAGCTTTTTTCTCTTTCGTATCCGTATGAGCCTCAACTACATTCACCACATAGTCTCCTAATTTCTCACACTCTCCGATAAGATCCATGTAATGCACTCCCATCTGATAATCATACTTCTTATCGTTCACATCAATCACATTCTGGTTTTTCAGCTGATTACGGTAGTTGTTAATTTCATTCTCCAGATTGAATGATTTATTTACATCTACCTGATGATGCATATCCTCCACCAAACTTATCATTTGCGACAAAGCCTGATCTGTCAGACTGAACATCTGTTCGATGTGTTCATACTGACTTTCGGTAAAGTCTACATTTCCACGGCGCTTACGATTCAGCGTACGCGCCAAATTATAACAGCTGTCGCCTATGCTTTCTATTTCAGTCACCTCACGAAGCATCTCGCGAATTTCAATCTTACTTTCCGAGCTCAAGCGTCCTTCAGAAACCTGATTCAGATAATTGGCAATTTCCACCTCCATGCTGTCACTGATATTCTCATACTTTTCAATCCGGCTGAACAGTTTATTGAAATCATTTTCATTTTCTGTATGCAGCAGATTCTTCACCATTCCGAACATCCGATGAATACGTTCTGCAAACAAATTGATTTCCTTACGGGCCTGAACAATTGACAATTCGGCAGTTGAAAGCATACCGCCAGTAATAAACTGGAGACGATACTCTTCTTCCTGTTCTTTCTGCGGAATAATCCGGCAAACTGTTTTTTCGATAAACTTAACGAACCAAATCAAGATTAAAACGTTACATACATTAAAGCAGGTATGGAAAGCCGACAGTTTGAAAGAAACAGCTACACCTCCGGCATCACTGATATGCATCACATCGGATATAATCCAATTTACAGCCGACAGGAACGGTTCAAAAACAGAAAGCACCCAGATAACACCAAACACATTAAACATCAAGTGAGCAACAGCTGCACGCCGTGCCTGAGTATTGGCGGTAAGGGCTGCCAGGTTTGCAGTAATCGTTGTACCGATATTCTCACCTAAAACCAAGGCGGCTCCCAGCTCAAAGCTTATCCACCCGTTGGCACACATAATCAAGGTAATAGCCATGGTAGCAGCAGAAGCCTGAACCACCATAGTCAGGATAGTACCAATCAACACAAACAGAAGGACTGAGAAATAGCCCATATCCGTATAGTTCTGGACAAATGCCAACATATCAGGATTTTGACTTAAGTCGGGGGCATTCGATTTCAGCAAATTGAGCCCCATAAACAAGAAGGCAAAACCAAAAATAAATTCTCCAATAGACTTTCGGGAACTTTTCTGAGAGAAAAGAAGCGGAATGCCTATTGCCAACAAAGGCAATGAAAAAGCAGAAATATCTACTTTAAAGCCAAGAGTTGAAATAATCCATGCGGTAACCGTTGTACCGATATTTGCCCCCATTATCACACCGATAGACTGGGACAAGGTCAAAAGACCCGCATTGACAAAACTCACAACCATTACCGTTGTGGCAGAAGAAGATTGAATCAGTGCTGTAATCAGCATGCCTGTTAACACTCCGGTAACCCGGTTGGTAGTCATTGCGGTTAAAATACCCCGCAAACGGTCGCCCGCGAACTTTTGCAGTCCTTCACTCATGATTTTCATTCCATAGAGAAACAGCGCCAATGAGCCCAGTAGCGCTAAAAAATCATAAAAAGAATATTCCATCAGCTTTTCATTTAGGCTAAATTAGGCAGTTAAACGTTTTCTTCGTATATTAACTACCAGATTTAACGTTAGTAATACATATTACGATTATGCTACAAATATATTGCAAAAATACTAATTCAACAAAATCTTTTCCCGAAGGGAGCTCACTTTTGACTATTTATACTGGTTTTAATCTTCAAATGCCTTATGGTCCGGTCAGCGCAAAAGTAAATAACAAGGTAGAAAGCCTCGACTTCAGGGTGTATTATAATAAAGATGTTGAATTCCTAGACATCACCAGCGCTTCAGGTATGCGCACCTATGTACGGTCACTTTGCTTCGTGCTGGTAAAAGCCGTAGAAGAACTTTATCCTGAAGGAAGTATTTCATTGGAACACCCCGTTTCAAAAGGGTATTACTGCAATCTGCATCTTGACCGGAGCATCGGATTAGACGACGTGATGCGTATCAAGCAAAAAATGCAGGAAATCATTCATGCGGATATTCCTTATCTGCGCATGGAATGTCACACCGAAGAGGTGGTACGTTTGTTTCGCCAACGCGGTATGCTCGACAAAGCCAAACTGCTGGAAACTTCCGGACAACTATACTCCTATTACTATCGGTTAGGCGATACGGTGGATTATTATTACGGCAGTCTGGTTCCCAGCACCGGCTACCTCCACTTGTTTGACCTCGTAAAATATTATGATGGATTGTTATTACGCATTCCCAGTCGCAACAACCCCAATAAGCTGGAAGAACTGGTAAAGCAGGAAAAAATGCTGGAGGTCTTTCAGGAATACCACCGCTGGAATCAAATTCTCGGTATCAGCACCGTAGGCGACTTTAATATTGCCTGCAACAGCGGACATGCCACTGACCTCATCAATGTTTCCGAAGCGTTACAGGAAAAGAAAATCGCACATATAGCCGATGAAATCACGCACCGCAATGAAAATGGGGAGCGCGTTAAACTGGTGCTGATTTCCGGACCGTCATCTTCCGGAAAAACCACATTCAGCAAACGCCTCAGCATCCAGCTGATGACAAACGGTATGCGTCCCTACCCGATTTCGCTGGATGATTATTTTGTCAACCGGGAAGATACACCTCTCGACGAAAACGGGAAGCATGATTTTGAGTCACTTTATGCCCTTGATTTGCCCTTCTTTGAAAAACAGCTGAAGGCGCTCTTGGCTGGCGAAGAAGTAGAACTTCCACGCTTTAACTTTACAACAGGCAAGCGGGAAATGAGCGGGAAAAAATTACGCGTAGATGAACACATGATTCTGATTCTTGAGGGTATACACGCCCTGAATCCAGCACTTACACCCAACATCCCGGCTGCGAACAAATATAAAATCTATGTCTCGGCACTGACCACTATTTTGCTGGATAATCATAATTATATTCCGACGACTGACAACCGACTGCTGCGTCGCATCATCCGCGACTACAAATACCGCAACTACTCGGCAGAAGAGACTATTGCTCGCTGGCCCAGCGTACGTGCCGGAGAGGATAAATGGATTTTCCCTTACCAGGAATATGCCGACGCCATGTTTAACTCTGCCTTGCTTTTTGAACTGGCTGTACTGAAAGAGAATGTGGAACCAGTGTTACGTAAAGTTCCGAACAGCTGTCCGGAATACTCGGAGGCTCACCGCCTGCTGCGTTTCCTCTCGTATTTCACTCCCGTACAGGATAAGGAGCTTCCACCCACTTCCCTACTCCGCGAGTTTCTGGGAGGCAGCAGCTTCAACTATTAAATGAACGAAGAAATAGTTGGCAGACAATAGAAACATAAAAATATAGCGATAGATGTTATAACGGAGTACATTCTGTTTAACACCTATCGCTATATTCTTAGGGTTACACTGCTGAATCCAGACTTATGGTATCAACCGCACCTAACGCTGCTTATGTCCGTCAAGCACTGGTTCATTGTTCCACATCTTATACTTTTTAAATTTTTATGTAGAACAAGAATAAAGATCTTCTTGTTTATCTAATTGATGAATAATATGCTTTATCTCAATAATGCGATGACCCATTTCTGTTATGCTCAAGTGTCCACACAAAAATGAATCATGACATTTTTTCCCGACAGAGCTGATATAGTCTGTTTCCACATAAATATCTACTTCTCCCGATTGTACTATATTCCAATCCACCTTATACTCTAATTGAACCGCTGCATGTTTCTTACCCTCTAAAACAATAGGGACAATCCACCTTTCCACAGACTCTTTATTGTCATAAGTAAAGTCTCCTATATTTTTTTTGTTGTTTAAACTTATAAAGCTATTAGATATTAAAACATCTCTATAAACATCATTAAAATATACCACTGATAACTTTATAGAATCATTCTCAATTTTCTTTTCTGAAACGACCAATAAAATCACCTCCTTCTTCGACATAAATTTCTTATAAATCGGTAATGCCGTAAAAAACAAAGCGACACAAGAAACAACAATAGAAACTATTGATAAAAGCACTCCACAATCCATAACAACACTTATCAATAGCATCCACAATTATTCCACATAGACTGTAATTTTCCCTCCAAGTCCTTATCTGTAGTAAGATTATAGGCTATTTCAATATCTTTACATGCTTCTCTTTTTCTTCCTTGCTGCATTTTACAAATCACACGAAAAGCATATGGCTCTGCCACATGCTTATAGTCTTCAGATTGTATTATCTTATCCAAATCCTGTTCCGCTTTCTGCCATTCTTCTAATTTCATATAAAGCAAAGCTCTTTTATAGATATCATCCGGATGAGAAGTAGTGTTTATTGCCTGTGTCAAATCCTTTAAAGCAGCCTGATTATCTCCCCTTAACTGATATATTTGTGAACGATTCAAATATCCTATTTTATTATTGGGATGAGCTTCAATAGCTTTGGAAAAATAAGTTTCCGCATTCGTATAATTTTCTAATACAAAAGAAATTATTCCAAGCGCATTCAAAGCCTGTAAATCATCCGGTTCTTCATCAAGCATAGCTAAAAACAAACGTTCAGCATTCGCCAACTGCCCCTCATGCATATTAGAATAAGCATATTCTTTCCGATAACTACTCATATCTATCTCTATATTATCCTTATAATCATCCAAGCAGATATTCCGAAACTGCCAACTTTTAGATTCATACCCTTCTACTATATCAATGTTTGAAGGTATGTCTTTAATTGCAGGAAAGTAAACTTTAAATTTATAGTTAGAAGCCAACGGAACACGAGTTCCACTTTCTTTATCAGTTCCAATAGAAGAAGAAGTTATATAATATTTCTTATCTTTATCCAGATCATGAAGCAAAAAGCCATTATCCCCTTCATTCAATTTTGCCCAAATCAATATTTCGGTATTAGACATATCTAAATTTGTATAAGAAAAATAAGCAATAGTTGCATCTTTCTTAAATTCTACAGCATTTAATACAAGATTTTGATTTCCACTACTCTGCACATTCAAAATAATAAAATTATCCTTTTTATTAAATGCAGCATTTCTCTTTACAAACTCATTTTGATTTAATAATTCCAACCTCTCCTCATTAATCATTACCCCAAAATTAAGATTTTCGCCACTATTATACTTAAATGTAGCTACCGCAAATACTTCTCCATCTTCGTTTAACAAAGCACTTCCACTACTTCCTTGTGAAATAGGTGCAGTAGTTTGCACCGTATTCCCATGCTGTCCGTCAGTCCTTAACGAAGATACAATTCCTTCCGAAATACTGGCTTCAAGCCCCATCGGACTACTGATATTATAAACCTTATCTCCCTTTTCAACATTTTTATCAGCAAACCTTAAATGTAAGCAATTAGTAAACCCCGTCTTGCAAGGTCTATAAACATAAAGAGATGCC
>SAMEA3387479__coassemble_1531_pt1 | contig 8915 bp, 10 predicted proteins | sample SAMEA3387479__metabat2_low_PE_008 | metagenome-assembled genome bin SAMEA3387479 (sample SAMEA3387479) | Felis catus | biome: Faeces | place: United Kingdom | collected 2012
ATTGAGGACTCAAAACAACTGGCCTTATTCTAAACTTATCCCGAACTCAGGTATTAATACTTTCCATTGTGCTTATGGGAACATCTGCTATTTTTCTGTGGATATTCTTGCACACCGGAAAGAAAGTAAATGAAAATACGGATTCTATTCGTGAGAAGAAACCTCCCCAGAAAGAAGGAAACACCTCTTCCGTTATAGGCAGGACAAAAACAGATATTACACAATATTCTACAGTTTTACCCAATAATCCTGCTCCCGTAAAAGATGTAGATAATAGCGATAATTTTACGGGCGAGGAAAACGAGTTCTTTCCTGATATTGACGAAGTTGACGAGAAAGAAGTTGAATTGGAAGAACTTTTCGAAGTTACAAAAGATGATATCCGACTTAATGGAACAGAACTGATTAGTAAGGAAATATCCTTGCTTAAAAAAGTCGGCAGCAATGATTCTATTGAGGAAGAGGAAAAGGCAGAAGTTTCAGAAACCATATCAAAACTACAAGGCAGTGATTTCCTGAAACTGCTGAAAGAGAATGAAGCAAAAGCAGAGAAGAGAAACCAGGAGCTCATGCGCATGATAGAAGAGGAAGAACTCAAATCCCCCAAGCCGGCACGTAAAAAGAAAAACAAGCCGGAAGAGATTTCACTGGAAGATTTTTTATAAACTTTTTAAACGGTATTTGTATGAAGAATAAAATGATTATTACACTGCTCATAGCATGTATGCTTGTCCAGCAGACAAGAGCTCAAGGCAATGGACTTGCCGGAATACAGGAAGCAACACAGATGATTACATCTTATTTTGATCCGGCTACAAAACTTATCTATGCCATTGGTGCAGTTGTAGGACTGATTGGAGGTGTAAAGGTGTATAACAAGTTCAGTTCAGGTGATCCGGACACATCAAAGACTGCGGCATCATGGTTCGGTGCATGTATCTTCCTGATTGTGGCTGCAACCATATTACGTTCATTCTTCCTGTAATTATGGCCGGATGGGAAATAAACAAGGGAATCGGGAGGTCAGTGGAATTCAAGGGACTGAAAGCACAATACCTTTTCATCTTTGCAGGAGGACTGCTGGCTGTATTTTTGGTTACAGTCATACTTTACCTCTGTAATGTGGACCAGGTTCTCTGTCTTGTCATGGGAGTATTGGGTGCCACAGTTGTTGTGTGGCAAACTTTCTCCATGAACAGCAAATACGGTGAACACGGACTTATGAAAAGAGGTGCTGTCCGTGGCCATCCCAGATACCTTATTAACCGTAAGACGGTGTTTCATATATTCCTAAACAACAGACGATATGAGAAACATTAGCAAAATGTCCACACTTGAACAGAAGTTTCCACTTTTAGCCATAGAGAACGGATGTATCATTTCAAAGGATGCCGATATTACGGTAGCCTTTGAAATGGAACTTCCTGAACTTTTTACCATCACCTCTGATGAATATGAGGCAATGCACTCCACATGGTACAAGTCTATAAAAGTGCTGCCTAATTATACTATTGTACACAAACAAGACTGGTTTATCATGGAAAGGTATGAATCGGAACTGCAAAAGGAGGATATTTCATTTCTTGGCAGAGCCTATGAAAAGCATTTTAATGAAAGACCTTTTCTGAATCATTCGGTATATCTCTTCATCACAAAAACCAACAAACAGAAGATGATGCAACAGAGTAATTTCTCCACTCTATGCAGGGGAAACATTCTGCCAAAAGAAATTACAGACAAAGAAGGAGTCAATGCTTTTCTTGAAGCGGTAGATCAGTTTGAAAGAATAATGAACTCATCCGGATTCTTCACTCTCAAACGGTTCGATGCTGATGAAATAGCCGGGACAAGTGGGAAACCGGGACTCCTGGACCGATACTTTTCACTTTCAGAAAGCAACCATGCTTCTTTGGAAGATATACGTCTGGGGGCTGATGAAGTACGTATCGGTGACAAGATTCTTTGTCTACATACTTTATCCGATACGGACGACCTTCCGGCTCATGTAGTAACTGACTACAGACATGAAAGACTTTCTACAGACAGAAGTGACTGCAGACTATCTTTTGCTGCTCCCGTTGGATTATTGCTTTCATGCGACCATATATACAACCAGTATATTTTCATTGATGACAGTGCGGAAAACCTGAAGAAGTTTGAACGTCAGGCCAGAAATATGCACTCCCTTTCAAGATACAGCCGTGCCAATCAGATAAACAAGGAATGGTTGGAAGAATATATGAATACTGCACATTCAAAAGGACTGACTTCCATACGTGCACATTTCAATGTATTAGCATGGAGTGACGACCGTGAACAACTGAAACATATCAAGAATGATGTCGGTTCGGCCTTGGCTATGATGGAATGTAAACCGCGCCATAATACCATTGATACGGCAACTCTCTACTGGGCTGCCATGCCGGGTAATGCTGCGGACTTCCCAGCAGAGGAAAGTTTCTATACTTTCATTGAACCTGCACTATGTTTCTTCACTGCTGAAACGAACTACAAGGATTCACTTTCACCATTTGGTATCAAGATGACTGACCGTATGTCCGGAAAGCCTTTGCATCTTGACATTTCAGACCTTCCCATGAAGAAAGGAATAACAACCAACAGAAACAAGTTTATCCTGGGTCCGTCAGGAAGCGGAAAGAGTTTCTTTACCAATCATATGATAAGACAATACTATGAGCAGGGAACACATGTATTGTTGGTAGATACAGGAAACTCCTATCAGGGACTTTGTTCACTTATTCAAAACAACACAAAAGGGAATGACGGTATTTACTTTACTTATACGGAAGAGAATCCAATCTCCTTCAATCCCTTTTATACAGACGACAAGGTTTTCGATATTGAAAAGGAAGAAAGTATATGTGCACTGATTCTGACATTATGGAAGGGTGAAGACAAGTATATTGAAAAGACCGAATCCAATGAACTCGGAACAGCCATACATAATTATATAAGGATGATACAGAAAGACGAGAAACTGATTCCGTGTTTCAATACATTCTATGAATATCTGCGTGACGTGTATCGGGCTGAACTGCAAAACAGAGATATAAAGGTATCAAAAGATGATTTCAATATAGACAATCTGCTGACTACACTCACTCCATATTATCGTGGCGGAAGATATGACTTCCTGTTGAACTCACAACAAAATATTGACCTTCTTAGCAAGAGATTCATTGTTTTTGAAATTGATGCCATAAAGGATAACAAAGACCTTTTCCCGGTTGTGACCATCATTATCATGGAAAGCTTCATCAACAAGATGCGCCGGTTGAAAGATATCAGAAAGATGATTCTCATAGAAGAAGCATGGAAGGCTATCGCTTCAGCTAATATGGCCTATTATATAAAATATCTTTACAAAACAGTAAGAAAGTTCTTTGGTGAAGCCATTGTTGTCACTCAGGAAGTGGACGACATCATTCAGAGTCCTATCGTCAAGGAAAGTATCATCAACAACTCCGACTGCAAGATTCTGCTTGACCAGCGAAAGTACATGAACAAGTTCGACATCATCCAGAATATTCTTGGACTTACGGAAAAGGAACGTTCACAGATTCTTTCCATCAATCAGGATTTGGATCCGAAAAGAAAATACAAGGAAGTATGGATAGGACTTGGAGGAACACAATCTGCCGTATATGCCACAGAAGTTAGTATGGAAGAGAACCTGGCATATACAACAGAGGAAAGAGAGAAGATGGAAGTAATGGACAAAGTGGAACAACTGAACGGTGATATAGAAACGGCTATCCGTCAGCTTGCCGAACAGAAACGTGAGATAATCAAGAAAGAAGAATCAAGTCAAACTTAATACAATGGAATTATGAAATCAAGACTTATCATCATGGCTTTGACTTTATTGCTATCAGGACATGAAGTTTATGCACAATGGGTCGTTACAGATCCTACCAATTTTGCCGGAAACATAGCCAACACCGTTAAAGAGATTGCCACTGCATCCAAGACGGTAAACAATACACTGAACAATTTCCGTGAAGTGGAGAAAATCTACAGACAAGGCAAAGAATATTATGATGCCTTGCAGAAAGTAAAGACTCTTGTGTCGGATGCCTATAAGGTAAAAGAGACTATCCTAATGGTTTCGGATATATCCGGTATTTATGTCAACTCATACAAGAAAATGTTAAGTGACAAGAACTTTACTCCAAAGGAGCTGGATGCCATTGCCTTCGGTTATGCCAGGTTACTTGAAGAAAGCAGCGAGTGTCTGAAAGAACTTAAAGATGTGGTGAACGTGACCTCACTTTCCATGACAGACAAGGAAAGAATGGATGTGATAGACCGTGTATATCGTGACGTGAAAGAATATAAGGGACTCGTAAACTATTATACAAACAAGAACATTTCCGTAAGCTATTTGAGGGCCTTGAAAGCCGGAGATACAGAAAGAGTACTATCACTATATGGTACTGCATCGGAAAGATATTGGTAAAACTAACCTGACTTTACTATGGATGTAAGTAATCTTCACGAGATTCTGAGAGATCTCTATAATGAAATGATGCCACTTTGCGCTGATATGGCAGGAGTGGCAAAAGGGCTTGCCGGACTGGGTGCTCTTTTCTATATAGCCATGCGGATATGGTCAAGCCTGGCACGTGCAGAACCGATAGACGTATTCCCTTTGCTTAGACCGTTTGCACTGGGACTCTGTATTCTTTTCTTTCCGACTATTGTACTTGGAACAATCAACGGACTGTTATCGCCTATAGCTCAGGGATGCCATTCCATTGTTGAATCACAAACTTTCGACCTGCAGAAATATAAGGAAGAACGTGACAAGTTGGAATATGAGGCACTGATGCGTAACCCTGAAACTGCATACTTAGTATCCAATGAAGAATTTGACAAAAAGCTTGATGACCTTGGCTGGTCTCCTTCGGATTTGGCTACTATGACCGGTATGTATTATGACAGAGCCATGTACAACACCAAAAGAGCAATATCGGACGGATTCCGTTCCTTGCTTGAAATGATATTTGAAGCTACCGGACTAATCATTGATACTATACGAACTTTCTTTCTGGTCGTACTATCAATACTTGGACCGATAGTATTTGCCTTTGCCACATGGGACGGATTACAAGGTTCATTGGCAATATGGTTCAGCAGATACATTTCAGTATATCTGTGGCTCCCGGTTTCAGACATTTTTTCGGCAATGCTTACCAAAATACAGATTCTTATGATGCAGCAGGATATTGAAGCTCTTAGTGATCCGACATTCGTACCCGACCTGAACAATACGGTGTATATCGTATTTCTGCTTATTGGAATCATTGGATTCTTTACCGTTCCAACCGTATCCGGATGGATTGTCGAAGCCGGTGGCGGTGTTGGTAACTATGGTAAGAATATCAATGATACATCAAAAGGTGCAGGCAAAGGTGCGATATCAGGTGGTAAAGGTGTTGCTGCGGCATCAGGTGCAGCCGTTGGAAACATTGCCGGAAGAATAAAAGGAACACTTATAAAGTAATGATACAATATAAATATTTCTGATTATGGAATTTAAGTCATTGAAAAATATCGAGACTTCATTCAAGCATATACGGCTGTATGTAATGGTATTTGCAGGACTTTGTCTGTTGGTTTCCGCCATTGCGATATTTGCCTCCTTCTCATTTGCAAGGGAACAAAGAGAGAAGATATATGTACTTGATAACGGTAAATCGCTTATACTGGCATTGGCACAGGATGCAGCAGCCAACCGTCCGGTTGAAGCAAGAGAACACGTAAGGAGGTTTCATGAGCTGTTCTTTACACTGGCTCCGGACAAAGATGCCATAGAAAGTAATATGAAACGTGCCTTTATGCTAATCGACAAGACTTCTTATGATTATTACAAGGATTTGGCAGAGAAAGGATATTACAACAGAATCATTTCCGGAAATATCCATCAGCGCATAGAGATAGATTCTATAAGTTGCAATTTTGATTCGCACCCTTACAAGGTAGTGACATTCGCCAAACAGTATATCGTCAGAAGTAGCAACACTACCATAAGATCATTGGTAACTGAATGTAATCTTGTCAACTCTGTACGTTCAGACAACAATCCTCAGGGATTTACCATTGAGAAGTTCGTAGTATTGGAAAACCGGGATTTACAAACCATAAACAAATAAAAGCATGGGAAATATACTAAAAGGCATTAAGGAAACTATAAAAGAAAGATGTGAAGCTCTTTCTCCCAAACAGAGAAAACGAGTGCTTATAATCATGTGTCTGCTTTATTTTCTTGCATCTCTATGGATGATAATGGGCTTTTTTATAAAGGACAGACAAAATGAGCAACAAGACTTCATGGAAATGTTTGACGCTCAATATCTGAAGATACTCTTGACATGCCTGAACTTATGAATAACAATAACCAACCATTAAACAATCAAGATTATGAGCAATGACAAAAGCAAAGGAACTGACCTTATAAAAAAGGAGAAGGCAAAGAAAGCTCTTGTCTTCGGAGGGCTTGGTATCCTCTTTCTGGCTTCAATGTATCTGATATTTGCACCAACAGACGCAGACAAGGAAAAGGAAGCGTTACAGTCCGGACTGAACGTAAATATACCTCAGGCTACGGACAACAAACTGACAGACGATAAGCAAAAGGCATACGAATTCAGTTCTGATGAAAAGAAAAATAAAGACAGGGAAAGAGCTATCGGGACATTAGCTGAAATGTATAGTTCTGAAAATACAAATGAACCTGATACAGAAAACAGCAATAAAAGTAATACTACTGTAAATAACAATAATGAAAGTAGCAGTCATATAGACCGTTCCGTACGTGAATACCAGGCGGCTTCACAAGCTGTTTCCAATTTCTATGAAAATGATTATGACTACGAAAAGGAACAGATGCGCGAGGAACTGGAGTATCTCCGTCAGGAACTAAAAGATATGGAGGAAAGCCAATCAGAGGAAGAAAAACAGTTGGAACTACTTGAAAAATCCTATCAGATGGCTTCAAAGTATCTGCCAACAAATATGAATACACAGACTTCTGTCAATGATTCAACCAATAAAAGCCATATAAGTTCGACATTCAATGGCCAATCAATGGAGGTGCTTCCGGCTTCAAAACCGGTTGCGTCTTCATTGATTCAACCAATGACAGACGAAGAATTTACAGAGGAATACTCCAAGGAAAGGAATATGTCATTTATCACACCTACAGATAATACAGATAATTCGCAGAAAAATACAATTGCCTGTAAAGTGGATAGAACGACCACAATCAGAGACAATGAAACTCTGCAGCTCAGACTGCTTGAATCGGTACGTATCGGTGAAAACATCATTCCAAGAAATGCACTCCTTACAGCAAAAAGCAAACTGTCCGGTAACAGAATGATGCTTTATGTTACAACCATAGAACTAGGAGAAAATATCTATCCGGTGAAACTGACTGCATACGACATGGACGGTCTGGAAGGGGTATTCATTCCCGGATCTGACGAAATGGATGCACTGAAGGAAGTTGGTGCAAACGTAGGCGGTTCAGTAGGAACAAGCTTTACATTCTCATCATCGGCAAAAGACCAGATAATATCTGATGCAGCAAGAGGACTGATGCAGGGAACTTCCAACTACCTGGTCAAGAAAATCAGAACAATCAAAGTAACATTCAAAAGCGGGCACAGACTTATGCTGATGCCTACCAAGTAAAACAATAAAATCAGAAAATATGAAAAAAGGATTCTTAATTGCGGCTATATGTGTCGCATTCGGTTTGCAGACAATATCAGCACAGGATACAGAAGTAAAATCACACGGTGACTTGTTCCAGGGAATGAGCAGAACCATACCTCAGGGACGTGTGGTACTCCCATACGGACTTGAAGTAACTTTTGAAAAGACTGTTCATTTAATTTTTCCAGCTCCCATAAGATATGTGGATTTAGGCTCGTCAAACATTATTGCCGGACAAGCTGATGATGCAGAAAATGTGCTTCGAGTAAAAGCTGCAGTACGTGACTTTGAAACGGAATGCAATCTTTCCGTTATCTGTGATGATGGCAGTTTCTACTCATATAATGTAAGATATGCGGAAGAACCTGAAAAACTGAGTATAGAAATGAAGGATTTTCTTTATCCGGGAAACAACAATCTGCCTGTTAATAAAGCTGATATCTATTTCAAGGAATTAGGTAATGAATCTCCCGTACTTGTGAAACTTATAATGAAAACCATATACCAGAACGACAAGAGAGAATTCAAACATATTGGCGCAAAACAGTTTGGTATGCAATTCTTACTGAACGGACTTTACACCCATAATGGACTTCTATATTTTCATACCGAAATAAAGAACAGAACCGATATGCCTTATAACGTGGACTTCATTACGTTTAAGGTAGTGGATAAGAAGGTTGCCAAACGAACAGCTATTCAGGAAAGAATACTCCAACCATTAAAGGCATACAATCAGATGACCTGGATAAAAGGTCATAGGGAAGAAAGGAGCATTTTTGCACTCGAGCAATTTACACTACCAGAGGACAAGCGTTTGGAGGTTACTCTCTATGAAAGAAACGGTGGTCGCACAATGACGTTCTATATGGAGAATGAGGATTTAATAAGAGCAAAAAACATTGACAACCTTAAACTGAAATTCTGATGAAAAGGATACTTGTTATTATAATTGCCATTGTCGGTTTGAGCATACCGACAATGGCACAACGATTATTACCACACCAAAAAGGAATTGAGTTCTATGGTGGTGTACCTTTACAGAAACATAATACATTTGGAGACGGTAATTTCAATACCGGACTTAACTTTACAAGGTATATCCGCAACTATCACTATTACCTGAGTTCGGGATAAGTTTAGAATAAGGCCAGTTGTTTTGAGTCCTCAAT
>SAMEA3387479__coassemble_2131_pt1 | contig 6596 bp, 3 predicted proteins | sample SAMEA3387479__metabat2_low_PE_008 | metagenome-assembled genome bin SAMEA3387479 (sample SAMEA3387479) | Felis catus | biome: Faeces | place: United Kingdom | collected 2012
AAAGAGCGGAAAACGAGACTCGAACTCGCGACCCTAACCTTGGCAAGGTTATGCTCTACCAACTGAGCTATTTCCGCAATAAGTGCCCAGAACAGGACTCGAACCTGCATGCCTCTCGACACACGCACCTGAAACGTGCGCGTCTACCATTCCGCCACCTGGGCTTACACTTCAGCCTTTCGACCTAAATTGCTTTTCAGCAAAGAGCGGAAAACGAGACTCGAACTCGCGACCCTAACCTTGGCAAGGTTATGCTCTACCAACTGAGCTATTTCCGCATTTTCTTCATACTCTCGGGCTATCTTCCCGATTGCGAGTGCAAAGGTAACGCTTTTTCTGAAACTTCCAAAACTATGGCGCATTTTTTTACAAAAAACTTCACCTAATTTATCGATTTTCTTCGACACCCCGCCAAACGTCAGTTTCATAAGCCGCAACCTCTGGTTTTTCTTTCTACCCAAACAGACCTCAAAATCAAGCAACTAAAAAGGATGACCAGCTTATTCTGTTCTTTCTGGTCATCCTTTCTCCTATTTCACCCTCATTGGTTCACTACAAGCTCACTTTTGCTACTACAATACTGCAAAGTTCATTTTAACCTCATCGCCAGCGAACCGAGAACATACAAAACAGTTTATACAGGGAATTCCCCGACTTATACCAATGTATCAGTATCCGAAACCAAAGTCCCTTCCGACCAGACTGCACGAACGTTGAGTTTACGATCTAAAATTACAATATCCGCATCTTTTCCTCGCTGCAGCGAACCTTTCCGATCATCAACCCCCATCAAACGCGCCGGCGTTTCAGACGCCATACGGATAGCATCTTCCAGTGGAATATCTGCTTTTTGAACCATCGTACGAACCAATACATCCATCGTAGCAATACTTCCGGCAAGCGAAGAGTGGTCTGCCAACTTACATACCCCGTCTTCTATTATGATGCATGAACCTGCTTCCGGTTTTTTATCACATCCGGCATACGAAAGTGCATCAGTTACCAAACAGGTCTTGTCGGCTCCTTTCAATTTATAGACCAGACGCAAAATCGTTGAAGGCAAATGCTTGCCATCGGCTATCACTTCAACGGTCATTTCATCGGTCAGGAATACGCTTTCCACTGTTCCCTCATACTTATATTCACGACGCTTATGAAAACCGGGCATGGCATTATAAAACTGAGCAGCATGCGTAAATCCCACCTGATAAGCCGCACGAATTTCATCGTATTCGGCTTCTGTATGGGTAATTGCAGACAAAATCCCCCTTGAACGAAGATATTGAGCAAAGTCATGCGCTCCTTCTAGTTCAGGACTTACATCCCAACGTTTAATACAGGATGTCTTCCCTAATATAGTCTGATACTCTTCCGGGTCGACTTCCTTTATCGATTCCCCATACTGGTGACCAGCCATTTTCGGGTTCAGATATGGACCTTCCAAATGCAAGCCCAACACCGGGCTCTTCTTTTCAGCCATCAAATGTTCACAAACAGCTGCTCCCTTCAATATAGTTTCAGCTTTTGATGCCGACAAGGTAGGAAAAATAGTGGTAGCTCCCCGCTTCAGATGCACATCAATAGCAGAACGGAATGCTTCTTCTGTACATTCGGTAAAATCATGCCCGCCACCTCCATGCACATTCATCGCCACGAATCCCGGAACAATAAACATTCCTTTGGCATCAACTACATTTGCTCCAATCACAGCCAAATCACTATTGGTTACTTCCAGTATCTTTCCATCGCTAATCAGCACAGAGCCATCTGCCAACCAGCCCTGAGGAGTCAATATATGACCATTTATTATTTGAGTCAACATACAATACTTCTATTAAAATAACTTATTCGTACCTTCAACCAATTTTCCCATAGCCCAGACCGCTCTAACGTTTAAATCTTTGTCCAGTACCATAATGTCTGCATCCTTGCCACGCTGAAGGGTACCTTTCCGATCTCCCACTCCCATAAGGCGGGCCGGAGTTTCAGAAGCCATACGTACTGCATCTTCCAATGGAATTTCAGCCTTTTGGACCATTGTACGGATCAGGCGATCCATCGTTGCCACACTCCCTGCCAAGGCAGAACGGTCGGCCAACTTACATACGCCATCTTCAATGATGACACGCGGGTCGAAAGCTACATTACTGTCGCTGGCCGCACAAGCCAAGGCATCTGTAATCAAACAGGTACGTTCCACTCCTTTTATTTTATATACCAAACGCAAGATAGTTGGAGGCACATGGATACCGTCGGCTACCACTTCTACTGTCATATCGTCAATCAAATAAATGCTTTCCACCGTTCCCTCATATTTATATTCACGGCGTTTATGGAAGCCCGGCATTGCATTATAGAAATGAGTGGCATGAGTATATCCTGCCTCATAAGCCGTCAATATATCCTCATACTCAGCCTGTGTATGCCCTACAGACGCCAACACACCTTTTGATGTAATATATTTACCAAACTGCATCGCACCCGGGAGTTCCGGAGCTGCGTCCCAGCGCTTGATACAATGGGTTTCCTCCAATAAAGGAATATATTCTTCCGGATCCGGATTTTTTATATTCTCAGGAATCTGCCCACCTGCCATTTTCATATTAAAATAATGCCCTTCCAAGTGAAGGCCCAAAACCGGACTGTCTTTCTCTGCCATCAGCTTCTCGGTGGTTTCGGCTGCAGCACGAATCATCGGTATGGTTGATGAAGACAAGGTTGGGAATATACTGGTTGTACCATGTTGCATGTGAGCAGCGACAGCCGCACGGAAAGCTTCTTCTGTACCTTCCATAAAATCACGTCCTCCACCACCGTGAACGTGAATATCAACACCACCCGGGACGATATACATTCCTTTAGCGTCTATTAAAGTTGCCCCGACTACTGCGAGGTCACAGTTTGTCACTTCCAAAATTTTGTTATCGCTTATCAAGACTGAACCGTCTTTCAGCCACCCCTGTGGAGTTAGAATCTTTCCGTTTATGATTTGAGTTAACATGATATGATTTGTACTTTAGATTTTTATTTCTAATGCAAAGTAAACGACTTTTCATGAAACATCAAGCCTTATACCTCATTATTTTTGCTTTAACAACAAAAAATCAACCGTTTTTAGTGTTTTCATCCCTCATATCTTAAGAAATAGCCTTAATCCACACCTTGATTTATTAATATTTTATATTATTCCGACCGAAGAATTAAAATATACTTCCTTATTTATAAGCAAATTTTCCAAAAAAGTTATATCTTCGCACTCAAATCAAGCAGCAATGCCCATACCTTTAAAAAGAAGTTAAATATCGTTCTAACATTAAAATAATCGAATATGAAACACATGCTCAAAAAAGCGTTTTTTTCTTGTGCCTTCGGATGCTTCATCATCGGAACAGCAATAGCGGAAGACACATCAAGTCTACCTTGTAAGCCCTACTGGAAAGACATTCAAGTGGTTGCAGTAAACAAAGAACAGCCCCGAAGCGCATTTATGACTTATGCCGACCGGAGTTCTGCATTGTCATCACGCTATGAAAAAAGTCCTTTTTACACTCTGCTTAACGGCACCTGGAAATTCTATTTCACGGAGACTTATAAAGACCTTCCTGAAAATATAACAAATCCAGCAACCGATGCTTCTGCCTGGCACGATATTCAAGTACCGGGAAACTGGGAAGTACAAGGTTTCGGTACACCTATCTATACCAACCATGGGTATGAATTCAAGGCACGTAACCCGCAGCCTCCCCTACTGCCGGAAGCCAATCCGGTAGGAGTATACCGCCGAGATATTGAAGTTCCGTCTGAATGGGACGGACGCGACATCTATTTGCATCTGGCTGGAGCTAAATCGGGTGTCTATGTATACATCAATGGAAAAGAAGTAGGCTACAGTGAAGATTCAAAGAATCCGGCTGAATTTCTTATCAATAACTTCGTAAAGCAAGGTAAAAACACACTCGTAATCAAGATATTCCGCTGGAGTACCGGATCTTATCTGGAATGCCAGGACTTCTGGCGCATGAGTGGTATAGAGCGTGATGTCTATCTTTGGTCACAGCCCAAAGCCGGCATCCAAGACTTCCGGGTGATTTCTACACTCGATGATTCCTATACCAATGGAGAGTTCAACCTTGCTATTGACTTGAAAAATCATACCTCACAGACAAAGGCAATGCAAATCGGGTACGAACTGTTAGACTATAACGGAAAAACAGTTGCCTCTCACGAACAGAAAGTCACTATGGCACCTTCAAGTAAGCAAACCGCATCGTTTGAAAAAGAATTGCAAAAAGTAGCCAAATGGAGTGCAGAGGACCCGAAGCTATATAAATTATTGATGACTGTAAAGGAAAACGGCAAGGTTACTGAAGTCGTTCCATTTAACGTCGGATTCCGCCGCATTGAAATCAAACAAATTGACCAGCTGGCAAAAAATGGAAAACCTTATACGGTTTTATTGTTCAACGGTCAACCGATCAAGTTCAAAGGGGTCAATATCCATGAACACAACCCAGAAACGGGTCATTATGTAACAGAAGAGTTAATGCGTAAGGATTTTGAGCTAATGAAACAGCACAATCTCAACGCAGTACGTCTTTGCCACTATCCGCAAGACCGCAAATTCTATGAGCTGTGCGACGAATACGGACTTTATGTATACGATGAAGCAAACATCGAATCACACGGTATGTATTATGATTTGCGCAAAGGAGGCACACTAGGTAATAACCCGGAATGGCTGAAGCCACACATGGACCGTACCGTCAATATGTTTGAACGCAACAAAAACTATCCAAGCGTTACCTTCTGGTCTTTAGGAAACGAAGCCGGAAACGGATACAACTTCTACCAGACTTATTTGTGGATTAAAGGAGAAGAAAGCAAAATGATGAACCGCCCAGTCAACTATGAAAGAGCACTCTGGGAATGGAATACTGATATGTATGTGCCTCAGTATCCCAGTGCTGCGTGGCTGGAAAAGATTGGAGCAGAAGGCAGTGACCGCCCGATTGCTCCGTCGGAATATGCACATGCCATGGGTAACTCTACCGGTAACTTATGGTTACAATGGCAAGCTATTTATAAATATCCGAACCTGCAAGGTGGATTTATCTGGGACTGGGTTGACCAGGGTATTTTGCAGAAAGATAAGAACGGACGACCTTATTATGCTTATGGAGGTGACTTTGGCGTAAATATGCCAAGCGACGGAAACTTCCTTTGTAACGGTATTGTCAGTCCCGACCGTACGCCTCATCCTGCCATGCAGGAGGTAAAATATGTTCATCAGAACGTAGCCTTCGAACCTGTCGACTTAGCTGCCGGTAAGTTTATGGTGAAAAACCGCTTCTACTTCACGAACCTGAAGAAGTACAAAATCAGCTACACCCTCAAAGCTAACGGTAAGGCAATTAAAAGCGGACAAACATCCTTAGATATTCAACCGCAAGGTTGTCAGGAGTTTATTGTCCCGATGCCGAAATTGAAGCCGAAAGCCGGAACGGAGTATTTCATTGATTTTAAAGTAACCACAACAGAAGCAGAACCGCTGATTCCTGCGAACTTTGAAATAGCTTATGACCAGTTCAAACTTCCTGTGGCCAACAAGAAAGAGGTGTACAAGACAAACGGACCGAAACTGACCACAAGCACCGACGGAGATTTATTGAAAGTCACTTCTTCGAAAGTCAACTTCATCTTCGACAAAAAAAGCGGAATTGTCACTTCCTACAAGGTTAATGGAACAGAATACTTCAATGAAGGATTCGGCATCCAGCCCAACTTCTGGCGCGCACCGACAGATAACGACTACGGAAACGGCCAGCCCAAACGCGAGCAAATCTGGAAGCAAAGCAGTAAAAACTTCCATGTTACCGATGCAACAGCCACAATCAAAGATGGCAAAGCCATTGTAAACGTGAACTATTTACTGCCTGCGGGAAATCTTTATATCATCACTTATACCGTTTACCCAAGCGGAGTGGTCAATGTAGCGGCACACTTTACTTCAACCGACATGGATGCTGCTAAGACAGAAATCTCTGAAGCAACCCGAATGGCAACCTTTACTCCGGGACAGGATGCTGCCCGCCTTGCTTCTTCCAAACTGAACGTTCCGCGTATCGGAGTTCGTTTCCGTCTGCCGGAATCTATGGATCAGTTGCAGTATTTCGGACGCGGTCCGCTTGAAAACTACTGGGATCGTAAAGCCGGTTATCCGGTCGACGTATATAAGAGTACTGCTGAAGCGCAATACTTCCCATATGTACGCCCGCAAGAAAATGGTCATCACACAGATACTCGCTGGATGATGCTTACAGCCAAGAAAGGAAAAGGTCTCTTAATTGAAGCAGACAGTCTGATGGAATTCAATGCACTGCGGAACTCTATTGAAGACTTCGATGCAGAAGAACATCCAGAGCTGGCTCGTCAGTGGACAAACTTTACACCTGAAGAGATAGCCAACCATAACGAAGAGGCTGCCAAGAATGTATTGCGTCGCCAACACCATATCAATGATGTAACTCCGCAACCTTTCGTTGAGGTGTGCATCGACCTGAAACAGCAAGGGGTGGCAGGTTATGACAGTTGGGGTG
>SAMEA3387479__coassemble_2436_pt1 | contig 5853 bp, 5 predicted proteins | sample SAMEA3387479__metabat2_low_PE_008 | metagenome-assembled genome bin SAMEA3387479 (sample SAMEA3387479) | Felis catus | biome: Faeces | place: United Kingdom | collected 2012
ATCGGCTGAAAAACAGCCGATAAAATTGTCGTGGCGGAAAATAGAATGATTACGGTGCATTTCTGATGTTTACCTGCATTGAAACAGAGAAATGTCCGCGTGTGATTACAGAAACCTCGAAACTCAGTTACGGAATGTATCTCATGCATATCTTTTGGCTTTATGTTTGGGTAATTGTTTTCAAGCAAGAACTTGCTTTGCCTACCGTTGCTGCCATTCCTGCCATAGCGGTGTGCACTTTTATTTGCTGTTTTGTTTCAACGAAGCTTGTTTCGTACGTTCCCGGAAGCAAGTGGCTTATCGGATGATGATATGGATGACATGTTATGGTTTATGCCGCTGATTGTAGCCTTGTTATTGGTTATCTGCGGTACGGGAGTGGTGAAGAATCCCTCTATCTTATCAAATTATTCTTCTTTTACTGATGAGGAAAAGTCTTCTCCTGCTTTCATGCGCTATCTGAGAGACATACGGAAAGCGATGTGTGTTACGGCTGCTTTCCTTGCGGTGGAGGCTTTGCTTGATTTCTGGCTCGTTTCGTATGCCTTCAGTGAAGTGCTTGTGCTGATAGGGATTTCTTCGATGGCATTTTATTTGCTTTATCGCCAGTCGAAAGTATCTGAGCGGATGAAGCGTAAGAGCCGTATGTATGCAGGCTTTTTGCTTGTTGTCTTGCTGAGTGTGCTTCTGGCTTCTCTCTTTGGATAATACCAAAGAAATGGCAGCTAAAACTTGCGGATGTCGGCAAGACAACCTATCTTTATGCGTAAGAAAAGTCAAAGTCACAGTGTGGTTTGTAGAAATCACAGTGTGACCTGTACAAACCGCAGTGTGATTTGTATAATTCACACTGCGATTTTCACTTTTTAATACAGGAATATGAACTATGTTTTTCATCGAATTGATTTTTATATATCGAACATTTAAATTTTAATCTATGGCACGTTATACAATGCAAGAAATGAATGACTTGCACCATGAGGGCAAGACTCTGCTTTATCCGAGAATGATTATTGAGCACTGTTGCGAGAGCGATGAACTGGCACGCGAGGTGGCAGAAGTGACCTCTTTCAGTGAGGGTGAAGTTATCGGGATGTTTCAGGAACTTTGGAAGCAAATGGCATGGCAGATGGCAAGAGGTTACTCAGTAAAGATAGAGGGGGTAGGAGTTTTCACACCTACGCTTGAACTGAAAGAAGGCAAGGAGAGAGAGGCAGTCGATGGCAATGGGATGAGGCGCAATGCTGAGAGCATCCGTGTGGGAAATGTTACCTTCCGTCCCGATAAGTCGTTGGTTAGCGAGGTAAATCAGCATTGTCGGTTAGAGCGTACTTCGGGAAAATTTATGCGGTGCATATCGTCCTATTCTTTTGACGAACGCCTGAAACTGGCACAGGGCTTTTTAGCTTCGCATGCCGTAATGACCATATCCGATTATGCTGACTTAACCGGGCTGAGCCAGACTACGGCAGGCAGAGAATTACGCAAGTTTTACCATGATCCAAGCTCAGGTCTGGATGTGAAAGGACGTGGCTCGCATCGGGTTTATGTGCTGAAGAAGGAAGAATGAGGGGAAGATGCCTCTCCCTCTGAAGCGTGAAAACCGATTTTTTTATCCGGTGGCAGTTTTTAGCTGAAAGATATTTATTACTTTTGTGCAGAAACATTTAAATAAAAAGACATTATGGGATTCGGAAAATGGATTGGAGGAGTCATGGGCTTTATGGCTGGTGGTCCTTTAGGGGCTTTGGCTGGCTATGCGCTTGGCTCTTTTTTTGATAAGGCTACCGATTTGGGAAATGTGGGAAGTGAAACGGCTTCGGACGATGCTTATGCCGGATCTGCTGGGCAGCGTAACAGTTTCTTGTTTTCCATGCTAGTGATGGCATCGTATATTATCCGTGCCGACGGACGTATCATGCATAGTGAAATGGAGTTTGTGCGCCGGTTTTTGCGGACGAACTTCGGTGAGGCTGCCGTGGCGGAGGGCGAACAGATTCTTTTGAATTTGTTTGAACAGCGTAAGCAGATGGAGCGGACAGACCCGACTGCATTCCGGCGTACGATACGGGACTGTGGTGCTCAGATTGCAGCAAACTTGAGTTACGGGGAGCGGCTTCAGCTGTTGAGCTTCTTGGTGAAGATTGCTCAAAGTGACGGAAGTGTTTGTGCAGCCGAAGTAGATGCCCTGAAGGAGGTTTCACAGGCTATGGCTTTATCAGATCAGGAACTGGGATCATTGATGAGCTTGCGGAGTGATTCTTTGGAGGATGCTTATAAGGTTCTTGAGATTTCTTCTTCGGCTACGGATGCAGAGGTGCGTGCGGCTTACCGCAGCTTGGCTTTGAAGCATCATCCGGACAGGGTTGCAACTCTCGGTGAAGATATCCGTAAGGCTGCTGAAGAGAAGTTCCAGCAGATTAATGCGGCCAAGGAGCGGATTTATAAGGCAAGAGGAATGAAGTAAATAGTTGATTTCAATATTCAACGTAGGTGTTGATAAAATAATAAGGTGATTTGTTGAGAGGTCTTGGAGCCTTGTCAACAAATCACCTTATTGTTTTATGGTTTTGAAAGCTTTAGCTTAACCGGTAGTCGCCGGCTTTTTCATCAATGATTTTCTGCAGTTCTTCTCTTGATAAAACCTTTGCTTTAAATGTAAGTGTGGCAACGGGAGGGTTTAAGGTGACACTGGCTGTTACATCTTCAATGCCGTTCAGCACTTTTTCTACCCGTGCGCGGCAATGGTCGCACATCATTCCTTCTATTGTATAGGTACTGATAGAGGTGGAAGCCGACTCTGGCTCTCCGGAAGTTTCCGGTTCGGATGCTGCTATGCTGTCTGTGCTCAGTTTTTTCTTTCGCAGGCGCAGGCTGTTGGTTACCACACTGACACTGCTCATGGCCATGGCTGCTCCGGCAATCATCGGATTAAGGAGGAAACCACATATCGGATACAGGATGCCGGCTGCAACGGGGATACCTATCAGATTATAGATGAATGCCCAAAAGAGGTTCTCGCGGATGGTGCGTACGGTGAGAGTTGAAAGATGAATGGCATCGGCTATCTTGCGTAAGTCGGATGAAATGATGGTCATCTTGGCTACATCGATGGCAATGTCACTTCCTTTTCCCATGGCGATGCTTAAATCGGCCTGAGCCAGTGCAGCACTGTCATTGATTCCGTCGCCCACCATGGCTACATGTTTACCTTGTTGCTGAAGTTCCTTGATGAAATCTGCTTTTTGGGCGGGCAGAACTTCTGCGCGGAAGTGTGGAATGCCTGCCTTTTGAGCAAGGACAGCAGCTGTTTTCCGGCTGTCGCCGGTAAGCATATATACTTCGATTCCTCTTTCTTTCAATGTGTTTATAGCCTGCTTGGAAGCATCTTTTATCTGGTCTGTAATGGCTGCTACGGCAAGGGCTTCCGTTTCGTTGGCGAACCAGATTACAGTCTTGGCTTCTTCGGTAAAGCGGGAGGCGGCTTCAGCCAACCGGTTGCTTACTGTGATGTTGTGCTCGTTTAGCAGGCGTAGATTTCCGGCATAGTAAGTATTGTTTTCTGTTTTCCCGCATATGCCGGTCCCAGTCAGGCTTTCAAAATCGGTAAGCGGAAGGTTTTCTCCTTTAAGTGCACTGACCACTGCTTCGGCAAGGGGATGTTCCGAACGTTTTTCCAGACTGAAAAAGAGATTTGTCAGTTTAGGTGATTCGGTTTCCCATATAAGGTCAGTCATGACAGGTTTTCCTTCGGTCAGCGTTCCGGTTTTGTCCAGTACTACCGTGTCAATTTTTTTAGCCACTTCCAGACATTCGGCATCTTTAATCAGAATGCCGTTTTCGGCTCCTTTTCCTATACCTACCATGATAGCGGTTGGAGTGGCTAATCCCAGTGCGCAAGGACAAGCGATAATCAGCACGGTAACGGCTGCCAGTAAACCATGGGTGAATCCTTCGGAAGGGGACAGGAAGAACCATAAGAAGAAAGTGAGCAGAGCGATGCTTAGAATGGCGGGTACGAAGACTGCAGCAATCCGGTCGACGGTTTTTTGTACTGGTGCTTTGCTGCCTTGTGCTTCTTGTACCATGCGGATGATTTGTGACAGCATGGTTTCGCTTCCCACTCGTTCGGCTGTAAAGATAAAGCTTCCTTTCTGATTGATGGTTCCGGCATATACTTTGCTTCCGGTTTGTTTTTTTACAGCAACCGGTTCGCCGCTAAGCATGCTTTCGTCAACATAGGAACTGCCTTCTCTGACTATTCCATCGACAGCGATTTTTTCACCTGGTTTTACTTGCAGACGGTCACCGGGAGCTACCAGGTTGACTGCGACCTCTTGTAGTTGCCCGTTGGGAGTCACTCGGGTTACAGTTTTAGGCTGTAGTCCCATAAGTTTGCGGAGGGCAGCAGAGGTATTTCCTTTGGCTCTCTCTTCCAGCGTACGTCCTAATAGAATAAAGGCAATAATCATGCTGGATGCTTCAAAGTAAATTTGGGGCTGAATGCCTCGGCTGAGCCAAAAATCGGGGAAGAATAAGTTGAATAAGCTGAACAGGTAGGCGATGCCTGTGCTGTTTGCTACGAGGGTATCCATGTTGGCACTTCCATGCTTCAGTTGTTTCCAGGCATTGATGTAGAAATCGCGTCCTAACCCAAATACGACTGGAGTAGAGAGCAGCCAAGTGAGGTATGGGGCATAGGGGATGTCTATAAAGCACATGCTGATGATGGATATGGGTAAGGAAAGACAGATGGCAGCCAGTGTGCGCTGTTTTAGTTTTCTGTATTTCTTGAGGTGAGCCTCTTCTGCTTTGTCGATAGGATTGTTTTGTTCTGTTTCGATAATTAAATCATATCCGGCTGCTTGTATGGCTGATTTCAACGATTCAGGAGAACATTCTTCGGGAATGTATTCTACTGTAGCGGTGGCTGTGGCATAATTCACACTTGCCGAAATTACGCCGGGCTGACGGTTTAGTGTTTTGTCTACCCGAGATGCGCAGGCTGCGCAACTCATCTCCAGTACCGGGAAATTTTGTCTGATTGTTTTGGGGTTGCTCATATTTTACTTAGTTAGTTTCTCAGTCTGCAAAATTAATAGCTTCCCCGGTAAAAGGTTTTATAGAATTTGGGGTACGATTTACAAGATTCAGGTAATCTGGTCGAGCGGCCGGCGTTTTTGGGATGTTTGCTTTTTAAATTGGCTGGGGGTCATGCCTGTTACATTCTTGAACTGTGCGCTGAGATGTGCAGAACTTGAATAGTTGAGCAGGTCGGCTATTTCATTCAGTGAAAGTTCATTGTACGCAAGCAGTTCTTTTACGCGCTCTGTCTTTTGTGCGATGAAATATTTTTCGATGGTAATGCCACAGGTCTCCGAGAAGAGTTTGCTTAGTGTGCTGTAATCTTGGTGGCAGCATTGGGTGAGATAGTCTGAAAGATTGCTGTGTAATTCTCCGTTCTGATGGTAGATTAGTTCAATGACAGCCTGCTTTATCTGTTCTGTCAGGCGGTTGCGCTTGCTGTCAATCAGTTCAAACCCCACACTTTCCAGTCTCTGGCGCAGTTTGTCGAGTTGTTCGCTTGTCAGTTCCTCTTTTATAGATACATGGCCTAACTCAACGGCTGTAGGTGAGATTCCTTCATCTCTCAATATACTTTTCACTACAATAATGCATCGGTTGCATACCATGTTTTTGATATAGAGCGTCATTGTATTACTTATAGTTTTATGATAAACGGAAGAAAAAGAAATAAAAAAAGCTTCTTCACCTTGAATGGTAGAGAAGCTTTTCTGTGTAGCCCGTGGGGGAATCGAACCCCCCTTTCAAGAATGAAAATCTTGCGTCCTA
>SAMEA3387479__coassemble_2495_pt1 | contig 5732 bp, 5 predicted proteins | sample SAMEA3387479__metabat2_low_PE_008 | metagenome-assembled genome bin SAMEA3387479 (sample SAMEA3387479) | Felis catus | biome: Faeces | place: United Kingdom | collected 2012
CCCGTACGTCAGTTTAGCAAACTGGTGGTTTCAGCCACTCACCCAAACTTCCAAATCACGTTTGTAGCGCATACGGGAATCGAACCCGTGTTTCAGCCGTGAGAGGGCCGCGTCCTAGGCCACTAGACGAAAGCGCCATACCCTTTTAAAGTGACCGCGACAGGATTCAAACCTGTAACCGGCTGATCCGTAGTCAGCTACTCTATTCAGTTGAGCTACGCGGCCATACATTTATTAAAGAGTTGGTCTTTTTACAACGCGGAAGCTGGGGGATTCGAACCCCCGGTACGGTTACCCGTACGTCAGTTTAGCAAACTGGTGGTTTCAGCCACTCACCCAAACTTCCAAAGTTAAGTTGTAAAAACGCTTTCTCTCAAACGCAGTGCAAAGATAGATGGTCTTTTTGATTCTTGCAAACATTTAAACAACTTTTTTACGCTTTTTTACTTAATCTGCATAGGATTCAGCTTTCACCTTTTCTCTTTTCTCCTCTCTTTCCTTCTGCTTTTCAACCACTTGCCCCTTATCAGCAAACCAGCCGATTGTTTTCATCTTTCTACCTGTCATCTGTCCTTTCTCCGTTTATAAAGTACATCATACCTATAGTGAATCTTTGTCTTCTTCTCATATATGCAGTGGCTTTAGCTAACCAAAGTCTGCAACAGCCAGATAGAAAGTGCCACTCTTTCCCTCTTCAAGACCTCCGCAACACTTGAATTTATCTAAGCCATTATTGTAATTAATACAAATTAGCAATATACTTAATATTAGGTATTGCCAAAATCATAGAAAAGAGCTACCTTTGCAAATGTTTTAAGACATAAAACTATCTGTTTTTTAGACAGAAGTACAAAAGAACTTAAAACCAAAAGAACTTAAGAATTCAAACGATTAAGGGCTTAAGAACTTAAAAACTTAAGAACTTAAAAACTCATAAACTAAAAACTAAAATAATTATGGCTATGAATTTCAAAGAAGGTCGTTGGAACCATGAAATCAATGTAACCGATTTTGTAAAAACCAACATCACTCCGTATGAAGGTGATGCATCTTTCTTAACCGGTCCGACAGAACGTACCAAAGCTGTATGGAACAAGTGCCTGGAAGCTCTTGCAGAAGAACGCGCCAACAACGGTGTACGCTCACTTGACCCCTCAACCGTTTCAACCATTACTTCTTTCGCTCCGGGATATATAGACAAGGAAAACGAAGTGATTGTAGGTTTGCAAACCGATGAGGTACTACGCCGTGCCATCAAGCCGTTTGGCGGAATCAAGGTAGTAGAAAAAGCATGCCGCGAAAACGGAGTCGAAGTCGACCCGAAAGTAAAAGACATCTTTACTCATTACCGTAAGACACATAACGACGGAGTATTCGATGCTTATACTGAAGAAATCCGTTCGTTCCGTTCTCTGGGATTCCTTACCGGTCTTCCCGACAACTACGCACGCGGACGTGTCATCGGAGACTACCGCCGTTTGGCTTTATATGGCATCGACCGTATCATCGAAGCTAAACAGGATGACTTGCGCCACCTTACCGGTCCGATGACCGACGAACGCATCCGCCTGCGCGAAGAAGTTGCCGAACAAATCAAGGCTTTGAAGGAAATCAAGGTCATGGGCGAGCAATACGGCTTAGACCTTTCACGCCCGGCTACCAACGCACGCGAAGCCGTTCAGTGGGTGTACATGGCTTACCTTGCTGCTGTTAAAGAACAAGACGGAGCTGCAATGTCACTGGGTAACGTTTCTTCTTTCCTCGACATCTATATCGAATACGATATGGCTAACGGAACATTGGATGAAATCCATGCACAGGAACTCATCGACCAGTTCGTTATCAAACTGCGCATGGTACGCCACTTGCGTATGCAGGCTTATACCGATATTTTTGCAGGTGACCCTACTTGGGTAACTGAAGCTATCGGTGGACGCTTTAACGACGGACGCACTAAAGTAACCAAAACTTCGTTCCGTTTCCTCCAGACATTATACAACCTCGGTCCTTCTCCAGAACCGAACTTGACGGTACTGTGGAGCCCGGAACTGCCTGAAGGCTTCAAGAACTTCTGCGCACAGGTTTCTATCGACACCTCTTCTATCCAGTATGAAAACGATGAACTGATGCGTGAAGTACGTAACTCTGACGACTACGGAATTGCCTGCTGTGTTTCTTACCAGGATATCGGCCGTCACATCCAGTTCTTCGGTGCACGTTGTAACTTGGCGAAAGCACTGTTGCTTGCCATCAACGGAGGCCGCTGCGAAAATACAGGTACATTGATGGTAAAAGACATTCCTGTACTGACTGGCGATGTGCTGAACTTCGAAGAAGTATTGGTTAACTACAAGAAGGTATTGAAAGAAATGGCACGTGTTTATAATGAAGCTATGAATATCATTCACTATATGCACGACAAGTATTACTACGAAAAGGCTCAGATGGCTTTCGTAGATACGCAGCATGCTATCAACCTGGCTTACGGTGTGGCTGGTATGTCAATTGCTGTCGACTCTCTGTCGGCTATCAAATATGCAAAAGTAACGGCTAAACGTAACGAAATCGGCCTGACTGAAGGATTCGACATTGAAGGAGAATTCCCTTGCTTCGGTAACGACGACGACCGCGTTGACCACTTGGCTGTTGACTTGATTTACTATTTCGATGAAGAATTGAAGAAATTGCCGATTTACAAGAATGCAAAACCCACCTTGTCTATCCTGACTATCACTTCTAACGTAATGTACGGCAAGAAGACGGGTGCTACCCCCGACGGACGTGCGAAAGGAGTTGCCTTCGCTCCGGGAGCGAACCCGATGCATGGACGTGACAAGAACGGAGCCATCGCATCACTGAGCTCAGTAGCTAAACTCCGCTACCGTGACTCACAGGATGGTATCAGTAATACGTTCTCTATCGTTCCTAAGTCACTGGGTGTAGACATGGAGAACCGTATCGAAAACTTGGTAACCATGATGGACGGATACTTCGTGAAGGGTGCGCATCACTTGAACGTAAACGTATTAAACCGCGAAATGCTTGAAGATGCAATGGAGCATCCGGAAAAATATCCGCAGCTGACAATCCGCGTATCAGGTTATGCAGTAAACTTCATCAAACTGAGCCGCGAACATCAGTTGGAAGTAATCTCACGTAGCTTCCACGAACGTATGTAACAGAAACTACAACCATAAACCTTTTGGGTCTTCTTGAGTTGACGGGGTGACATGTTGGCAAAGCCACAGGGCCGAAACGCCTCGGGTTCTTGTCACCTGATACCTCGTCAACTTGTTTTTTAACGATCTATTATCTACCCTAAATTTTTTAACTAACTTCATGATCCGAGTTCATTCATACGAATCACTGGGCACCTACGACGGTCCCGGCATCCGCCTTGTTGTATTTTTACAAGGCTGTAACTTCCGTTGCCTGTATTGCGCCAATCCCGATACCATAGACGCCAAAGGAGAAAGCAAAGAAACGGCTCCCGAAGAAATCCTTCGAATGGCCGTCAGCCAAAAACCTTTCTTCGGAAAAAAAGGAGGCGTAACTTTCAGCGGAGGCGAACCCACTTTTCAGGCTAAAGCCTTGATTCCCCTGCTACGTATGCTGAAAGAAGCTGGAATACACACCTGCATCGACTCAAACGGAGGTTTATGGAATGAGGATGTTAAAGAGCTTTTTTCTCTTGCCGACCTCGTCCTGCTCGATGTAAAAGAGTTTAATAACGAACGGCATAAAGCTTTAACAGCACGAAGCAACGAACAAACACTTAAAACGGCCGAATGGCTCGAAAACAACAACAAGCCTTTCTGGTTACGCTATGTCCTCGTACAGGGATACAGCGCCTTTAAAGAAGATATAGAAGCTTTAGGAAAGCATTTCCAAGACTATAAAATGATTCAACGCGTGGAAATCCTGCCTTACCACACGCTGGGTGTACATAAATACGAAGCCATGAAAATGGAATATCAGCTTAAAGAGGTTAAGGCAAACACCTCAGAACAATTAGAAGAAGCCAAAAAGCAAATGGAACAGTATTTCAGTTCGGTTTACGTAAACTAATATCCTGATACTCGGACACTTCTTCAGTATATTTTCGGCTTTATATACTAAAGTAATCTATAAAGCTCCTCAATAAAATAAAAAAAAGATGACTTGGTATGCAGTATTCCATAAGACTCTGCATTTTTCTAACAGAAACGAAAATAAAGAATCTTTTTTTAACAAAGCAACATGGAGAAAGTCTTAACAATTGAACCGATTAAAGAATCCAAAGACATTTCAAAAAAGATTTCCAGTAAACAACTGGAAGCAAGAATTACAGCCTATACCATACTTTTTGCTACGATTATAGTGAATATACTATGGTGGGTAGGAACTCTATCAATCCAATGGGAAACCAGCCCTGCTTCGTCATTAGAGGCCGTTCAACCGAATACATACAAGGCTAACTTAAAATAAAAAAAGAGGATTTGGTAACGCTGAAGCTTTCCCAAGTCCTTTTTTTATCTCGAAACCATACTCCGTTCATTCTCGCAAGTGAATCCCCACTCTATCTCTTCCAACTTATCCAACGCATGATTCTGCTTCCGTTACACTGAACCGAGAAGGAAAAGCAAGGAAGAAACCTATTTAAAGAAGCCCCAAACAGACTCGCGGGAAACCCCTTTTCGAAGTTTTTTTGTATTTTCTTTAAAAAAAACGCCTCAACCTATTGCAGGTTTCAAAAAATGTCGTACCTTTGCATCGCAATCGAGAGAGATAGCAAACAATAATAGAATTAAAACAAGGTGCGTTAGTTCAGTTGGTTAGAATACATGCCTGTCACGCATGGGGTCACGGGTTCGAGTCCCGTACGCACCGCAAGCCCGAATCATATTTTTGATTCGGGCTTTTTTTATTATATAAACCAGCCCTCCTCTACAACCACACCAGCCACCACCTTATATTCAAACATCACCTTCCTCCATCAGACTTTATCAGAGGCAACCCATCAAGCATTCAGCCAACCGACTTCTATCTTTTAAAGTGTCATGTCAAGCCTATATCCAAGAATCAAAAAAACACCTTCACAGCAATATTCTTTATATAAATATACCGTTTTCATACAAAGATATACAAAGTAAAGTATTTTTATATTATTTAACCAATCGTTCTGTACATATAGATTTACAAAAAATAAAGGGTATTCATTACCATTTAAAAAGAAACAAATACAAATAGTTACTTATTCCTTTTCAGACCACCTTTTTTCAACAAAAGTGCATAAAACACAGAAGTATTCCATTTAGATAAAAAATAATAAAATACAAAAATAATTAGGTATATTTGTGCAATTTATTAATCTAAATGCATTTATGGTCACTTTGGCAGAACATTTTAATAACACTTTTTACAATATAACGCGAACTGTTTGGAGAAGCATTAAGCACAGAGACAATATATGACAGGTGTGCCCATACATTTATTATTTATATATATACACATCGTACGCAAAGACAAAGGTCTTACCCGCATAAGTACGCATTTTATTAACAATTCAATTATATCATTAATCAAAAAACAGAGATGAAAAGAGGATTTCTTTTGTTCGTCTCTCTTGCAGTGATGGCAATCCAGTCGCTGTTCGCCCAAGATTTTTCTGTCAAAGGTACAGTATTTGACGGAGAAATGGTAACCATTCTATTCTCCGCCTTGACACACATTGCAGCCTAACCTATCTTTGC
>SAMEA3387479__coassemble_3077_pt1 | contig 4736 bp, 4 predicted proteins | sample SAMEA3387479__metabat2_low_PE_008 | metagenome-assembled genome bin SAMEA3387479 (sample SAMEA3387479) | Felis catus | biome: Faeces | place: United Kingdom | collected 2012
AGGTCCGATCAATCAATACCCTTTAAGATATGGCAAACAGAACGTTGAATATGGTGCTTGCGATACCTGCTTTCTGTAGGTCTGGTATAGTTCAGAAAGCGAAATGTTTTTCTGCTGAGCCAGTTCATACCACTGTCTCACATGCTGGTCTATCTCCTCGAAGTCTGATATAAAGTCTGCGGGTTCGATTGCTTGATTCTCCATGAAAATTCCTTAATGTCATACATTGGCCTAGTGCTGTGAAATATTTTACTGGTAGAATGGTATTCGAGCCCAAGATACACACTAAGACTAGTTATGCCTATCAATGAACAAATGGCAACTGTTTTCATTCCTATTTTGTTGCGTAGCAGGAACAGTATGGTTAGGACGAGTAGGACCAATCCTATTGGTGATAAGGTATTTGTTCAAGTTGCCTAATACTGATGATAATTCTATGATTTTAATGCAAGTTTCCATGTAGTTGTGTTTTTATAATGAAAAAGAGAGGATGTTCTGTATTTTATTTCCATAATGGATTATCTGTGCAGAACATCCTGCTGCTTGTCTACTTATCCTTTGACATTAATCAGTCTTGTGCTATTGCTCTGTCTTCGGTAATGGGCTCCATTTAGTAACACTGGGTCGCCAGTCCGTTTAGGAACGGTGATTTTGAACACTCTTTTATCTTCGTCTTCAATCCATTCCTCTTTTATCAGGTTATCGATGTCCTTGCCTAAAAACTTAGATATGGCATTATGGATATGGAGTTTGAACTTATCACTATTACCCAAATAGGCAAAATCCTGTTCAAGTCCAGAAGCCAAGCCGTCGTCGTTCACTCCGATATACAAGGTACCGCCTTCCGCATTCAAGAAACCACAGATTTCTTTTAGAATATTCTGGGTTTGCACGTCCACATCCGCGCGCATATGGTTTTCGGGAGGAAAAACCACGCTGGTTTTGAATTCCCGATGAAGATCCTCTTCGCCATAGCAGGTGCGTTCCTTGTAGTCATAGGTGAATCCTAACTCCTCATAGAACTTCTTGCGGATGTTCTCTCTTTCCCGAAGCAGTTTGAAACCATTCAGCGAGTTGTAACAGTACACTAATTGGCACAACCGGCGAAGATGCTCATCCGTGTTCTCCTGTTTCATAATGTCCAGAATCTCTTCGTTCTTTTCCGTGTTGTCCAAATACGCCATCAACTTGAGTTCGTACACCTTGTTCAGTAATTCCGGGTTGTTGGTGGCCAAATGGTCCAGTTCGTTCAGCTCCTTCAGCATCGTCTTTCCATTCGTCTTGTTATCTGCATAATGCTGCAGACGTTGCAACAATTTTAGTCGATGCTGGTAAAAGGTAGCACGGTCCGCATCTCCAAGCATCAAAGTTAGGATACGGGCAAACGAGAGGTAGTTGTAGCTTGCCACATAGTCCTTCTCAATGACGGCCATCCGATCGATGATGTTGATGATTTCATGGATGTAGGAGATGCTCATGTTGATTTGCTGCTGTGCTGGTTCTTCTACTTCATCATCTTCTTTTGGAATGTATATACCGAGACCCTTGTTGAGATTTAATATACACTTACCAAAAGCTTCATTCAGGTTAAAAGAATCTTCTTGCTGAGCATTTTTCAGATAGTGTGCCCAGATGCATTTAGCCTTGTCATCGTAGTTCTCGAATTCGGCCTTGATGAGGGAATCTTTTTTGAATTTCTCTATATCCATGGACCGTTCAATTATTTTTACCTTTACAGAGACCCCTAATTTCCCAACGCCTAGAAGCGTTCCCTCCCGTTTTTTGTCAATGCCGTTGAATCGACATGTGATAGTATCCCCTTCTTTGTAGGTACTGAGCATCAGATTACCCACTTGCTGTCTCATTGAGAATTTGTAAGTGTCATCCAGGTTAATACTCTCGATATTTGCCTTCAATTTTAGAAGATTACCTTCTTCATCTTTAAATGATCTTAGGCTGGTATGCATCTCATAGTTAATGATATCTCTCGTACAAATAGTTCCCCTACCTTCGTAAACGTCATCGACGATTTCAACCCGGAACAGGGTCCCCTCATTGTTTAATTTTTCAGTCACGATGATAGTCACTTCATCTCCTTCTCCTGGAGTATGTTTTGTCTTCTTTTTGAAGGATGGTCTTGAAGCTCCGCCATCCATTAATTGTGTTTCAACTTCTTTCCACACTTTTTGGTATTCAATAAGACCCCTTTCATTCTCCTTTACCATACCATTCAAACGTAATGGGAGGTAGATTCTGAAAAGACTGCTGGGTAATAGTCTAGATGGTACGGCCACTTCTTGCTGTCTGTTCAAGATGGGATGTATTTCCATGGTCTTGCCGTCAAAGTCAAAGCTGCTGGTCAATGTCTCGAAAGACTGCTGGATGAGATTCTCGAACGGAGTCTTGCAGGACAACATCTTCGTCGGTATATAATCGATATTCCTGCAGTCATTCCATTGAAGGCACGGTTTACTGGGATTGACAGCAGCCAAATGCAGCAAGGCTGCTTCGAGCAACTGTTTTTTGTCACCTACATGGAGTAAGGTGAGGTAACGGAGCAGCATGGCACCATTGAGCTGTTTATCCACATGGTCCTTGCTGTTGATCAACATTTGCTGAATGGCCAGTGCCTTGACCATTTTTTCGTGCATATCGTGGTCCTTCTGCGTATGGATGACAGTCAGTTTGTCCATAGTGTCCTTGTTCTGCCAGATATAGCGTTCCAACATTTCAACGAATGCTTTGCGAAATGGCTCATGCTCCCAACTGCCATGGTTGCCGTCGATGATGATGTTGAAGATACGGGTCATTTTTTCATCCATCAGGCTTGCACAGCCATTCATGAGGAGCAAAAGCAGTTTGAGTTTCTTGTCTGGATCCATCAGGTATCCTGACCGTTCTATTTTCTCAAGTATACTGTCTACAGTCTGCACGGCCGCATGTTTTTGAATCAAATCAATGGCATGAAGCATAAGCATGGCATTCTGACTAGATTCAGCCAAGATAGACTGAAGGTTCTCACGCTCCCCATCCGGATAGTTCAAGAGCATATCAGAATCTTCTAACAGGTAGGTGCATGCTTTCAAGAAGTAGTTCAAAGCATGTTTTCTGAAAATGATTTGATTCTTACATCCGGATTTGTGGATAGCCCATAAATCGATATCCTGGCTGAGCTGGATCATCAAATTGACAAACCATTCTTCATCTTGATTCCTATAAGCATTCCATATATTTTGGTATACATATTCCTTTTCAAATGAACAGATTATAGCTAGAACTGTTCTTCTAGGCACACCAATCATTTCTCTAATTTGCTCTACATTGTAGTAGGGCATTTTATGTAGGTTCTCTTTAGAGTCGATAATCTGAAGTACTAATTTACCATTTACGTTTTGGCTAACCCGACAGTCTATTTTCTTTCCGTAAGTGTATTTCTCATCTGTTTCGATCTCAAACTGGAATCCATTCTCGTCGATGACTGTGATGGTATGGTTGCTTATTTCTCGTACTTTGAATGTGTGTACTGTATCTGTTGGATATAATTGAGGTATGAGGACTGATGTATCTTGTTTGAGTCTTGGTTCTCCGCTATCCGGGTCTATATCTCTTACATAACAGGAGAGTGTTTTCGGCATCTCTTCCTTCTGCTGGAATGGATATAGTTGTATGGAGTATTCCTTTCCATTGGCTTCGACAATGCAATACCGGTTGTCTATTACTCTTGTAACGGGTAAGTTATAACTCTTTCTAAGTTCAAAGTTTATTGATTCCATATTGGTTGTTTTAATTTTTTGATGATTAAAGTTTATGTTAGAATATCTTACCTTATGGTAATCAAAGGCTTGATTACCATAAGGATAAGCTAAAGGCTTCGTGACAGCCCGTGAAAATGGGCTTAATCGTCAGTACCGTCCGGATACATCATGTCATATGCATCCTGTTCCGTGTTTTCGGTCACATCGGGGTATTTATCCGGATTTTTCTCATAATCTTCGTACTCTTCCTCAGATAAGTCGAAAATGGTTCTACTTTCTTTTGCCATTGTTTAAATTATTTACATGGTTATTACTTATTTAAATAGGTTTTTTATTGCTTGAAAACCTGTTTTGTTACTGGATTTACATTTTTGGGATACGTTGTTCTGTGTTAAGCTCTTTTTCTTTTTTCCCTTCACATATTTGTATGCTCCGTAGCTGATTGCACTAGCGGCAACCACTCCTCCAACTATCGGAATAGTAGTCAAAACTACAGTTCCTGCAGCCATACCACCTCCACCTGCAGCTAATGCGCCACCTCCCAGCCAGGCTGTTGCTGCATTGGTTGCAGCCACTCCTGATAAACTGCTAATTGCAGTTCCAGTAGATGCAGTGCCAAATGTGGTTGCTATACCCATGGCAGCAGCTTTGCCACCAATAACTGTTGCAGTACCAGTTACGGTACCAATACTTGATGTTGCGATGTCTCTTTTCTTCATATTTATAATTATAACAATACTTCGGTAAATTTTTACCGAAAAATTAAAAGTTAAACAATAGAACCAGTAAAAGCTGGTTCGAAAACACTAAAGAGGTCATTGAAGTGTTGTCAAAACGAATGGTTAAGCATGAAGAAATGTTCAGTCGTGAATATACAAAAACCTTTTGAAAAAACGTTCATGGACACCATGAAATTATTCATGGCTATCCCAGATCGTATAAACTTCCTTCAATTGGGCAGATATGGCTGTTTCTCAGAAC
>SAMEA3387479__coassemble_8276_pt1 | contig 1944 bp, 1 predicted proteins | sample SAMEA3387479__metabat2_low_PE_008 | metagenome-assembled genome bin SAMEA3387479 (sample SAMEA3387479) | Felis catus | biome: Faeces | place: United Kingdom | collected 2012
AAGAAGCACATTCAAGGTGCTGTTCTACGTGAACGGCAGTAAGGAAAAGAACGGATTACAAGCGGAACGACATCTCCATGCCTGAACTTACACCCGACTTCATCAAGGAGTTCGCCGTGTTCCTTTCCAACGAAGCCGGACTGCACAACGGTTCGATATGGGAAAACTGCATGTGGCTGAAAGGTGTGGTGATGCGGGCGCATTTTTTTGTTTTCGCCAGTTTTACCGCCCTCTCATTCGTGGATATAAAGGAATTAAGCAACGACCAAATTGTGGAAGTGAACGGTGAGAAATGGATTATTTCCAAACGACACAAGACGGGTGTACCGTTTCAGGTGAAGCTGCTGGATATTTCCTTGCAGATAATTGAGCGTTACAAGGCTTTTCAGGAAAACAATCTTGTATTTCCCAATCTCAACTATTGGTCAATATGCAAGCGTATGGGAAAGATGATAAAGGAATGCGGTATTACCAAGAAAATCAGCTTTCACTGCTCAAGACATATCATTTCTTCTTACTCATTGAAAACGAGAAACTTACAAAGATTGTCAGCTTGATAGGTAACGACTTGGAAACCAGCGGGCTTCTATATTCTGCAATGTTCTGCACTAATCAAAAGAACGCTTTTCTCTTTCGCAAAAGTAGTGTTTTAATCCCTAACTGCCAAAGTTATTCCTCTGAAAAACAGAGAAAATCGAACATCTTTTCATTATTGTACATTTGTTGCCCATCTTGCGGTCGAAACCCCAAAGCACTGCCCCTTTTAATCCCATGCCGTTCCATATTATATTTAAGCCTGCCTGTTGGCGGAGCGTCTGTTGGCAGGTTTGCCTGTATGCCTGCTTGCCGGCAGGCAGGTCAGTCGGCAAGCAAGCCAGATGGCAGGATGGACGGCAGGCAGGTTGGAGCGCGGGCAGGCTTGCAGGCCAGTGTGTGTATGTTCACACGTATTTTCATTCATGCAAACTCACATTCAGTCAGGCTTGCAAGCATTCATGCGGATATAACCACTCTCTTACGCCCTCTTATCCTCTCATTCTCGTTCTTCTTTTGGGCAGCTTAGGCATCGGAAAACGATGCTTTGAGAGCCGGAATAACAGCACAAATTCCAATCCGTTTGCTGGCGGATTTTTGATTTCACGAGAAAGCAGCAAGGTGTCCTTCGAGTTACCCGAAGGCTTTTCGGTTACTGCCGAAAAGTGGCAGCAGCAAGGTATGTTTTGAGTTACTCGAAACCTTTCGGGTTACTCCGAAAGCCTTACCGCCGGGTTGCCTTCCGAAGTTGGACAACCTGTTTTTTCGTATATTCTAATTACAAAAATTCACCTTGGCATGGCATTATCAGATTTACTTTTAATGCAGCCTACAAGACGCAACAAAGTTCCCGTTCATTTTGTCGATGCCATTTTTGGAGTTCGAAAAACACATCTTCTACTTTTTGCGGGTCAACGGAAGGAGCATGAACATAAATCAGTGTGTCTTTTCCATTGCCGTCGGTGCTGTAAGGCTTCATAATTCCATTTTGGAGTTCCTCACGTGCTGAAGAGAATTGACCTCCGGGATGAATATATTTACCGATGGTGGCAGCCACAGCCTCCAACTGTAAATATCGGTTACGTTCCTTGATGTTCATCTGTGCGATAACATCCGTTTCCGTAAAATCCTCCGGATATGGTGGGTTGGAAGGAACTTTAACGCCTTGAAGCGTACACCACTCTTCAAACGTCAGGTTCGCCGCCCATTTCAATTCCTTGTCTTTGGCCTTTACCGCCTCCCTCATCCACGCGCAAAAGGCATTCATAGAGGCTATGTCTTCCAAAAGCGGACGAACCTGCTTCAGCATACTCTCGTCATACCCGACACATATCGTTTTCCCTGATTCTGAAGCCGAGCCTACGATATCAACTTTCGTAGTTAAGAAGGTCATATTTTTCAACTTCGCCT
>SAMEA3387479__coassemble_10936_pt1 | contig 1554 bp, 3 predicted proteins | sample SAMEA3387479__metabat2_low_PE_008 | metagenome-assembled genome bin SAMEA3387479 (sample SAMEA3387479) | Felis catus | biome: Faeces | place: United Kingdom | collected 2012
GCATGTAGTTAAATAAGATATAAGAATTTTGTGTAATATAGATTACTTGTTTGACGATTACTCGAAAGTTTGGAGTATTAGCTCTGGTTTTCTTTGTTTTGCTATTTTCATATTTTGTGCCTGCTTCGGGACGAGTTAAGAAAAAACAGTATAACAATCATGGAAGTTCAAAAGCAGCCGGTTGAGATACCGGAGAAGATTATCGGCGAGATAGCCGAATGGCTGGATTGCGGTATGGTTTGTTTCCTTAATCCGGAAACAGGGGAGGTAGAGACGACCTTGGGGCCGAGTTATGACGATTATTATGCGATGGATGAAGACGAGGAAGACAGTCTGGAGGCGGAAGCCTTGAGCCGGATTGACTCTTGGGAGCGTGTGGTTCGTATCGATTCGCCCGAATCTTGGGAATCGTTTCAGATTATGGAGGGCTTTGTGGAACAGGCTTTGCCGGAAGAATGCCCCCTTCGTAGCTCTCTGGCAAGGGCTTTGAAGGGCAGGAAGCCTTTCAGCCATTTCAAGTCCCTTGTAGACGATAGCGAATATCGGTCATTGTGGCTTGATTTCAAGCACAAGCAACTGATGGAACTGGTGAGAAACCAGTTGCCTGTATAATATATTTGGCTCTTTATTTATCAGAATTTAAACTTTAAATCAGAATGAAACGTATTGTGTTTTTGGATTATGTACGCGTATTTGCGTGCTTTCTTGTGATGCTGGTTCATGCCAGTGAAAATTATTACGGAGCCGTCGGGGTAGGTGAGATGGCAGGTCCACAGTCGTATCTTGCCAATGAGACCGACCGCTTGTGGGTATCGGTTTATGATGGCTTTTCGCGTATGTCAGTACCCTTGTTTATGATAGTTTCCGCTTACCTGTTGGTACCGATGAAACCCCGGCAAACCTCCTGGCAGTTCTATTGCCGGCGCTTCCTGCATATTCTTCCGCCTTTCTTCCTGTTCATGATTTTATACAGCACTCTGCCTTTGTTATGGGGACAGATTAACGGTGGAACTTCAGCGACCGACCTTTCACGTATCTTGCTGAACTTTCCTTCGCTGGCAGGACATCTTTGGTTTATGTATCCGCTCATCAGTTTGTATTTGTTTATTCCGGATAATATCTCCGTGGCTTGAAAAGGCTGCTGCAAAGGAGGAACGGCTCTTTATCCTGCTTTTCTTGATTTCCACCTGTATGCCTTATCTGAACCGTTGGTTCGGAGAAGTGTGGGGGCAGTGCTTCTGGAACGAATATCACATGCTGTGGTATTTCTCCGGCTATTTAGGTTATCTCGTATTGGCGCACTACATACGGGTACATCTCACATGGAGCCGTTCGCAGCGTTTCACAGTAGGCTTGATATCCATGCTTCTCGGTGCGGTACTTACCATCGGTTCGTTCTACGTGCAGGCGGTACCGGGACAGATTCATGTTACTCCGGTTCTTGAGGTAGGATGGGCATTCTGTACCATTAACTGCGTGTTTCTGACTGCCGGTGCATTTGTAACCATTCTATTCTCCGCCTTGACACACATTGCAGCCTAACCTATCTTTGCT